>Ga0306921_10000022_pt1 | contig 128509 bp, 95 predicted proteins | sample sta12Cox44000080_FD_203760 | JGI IMG/M metagenome (GOLD analysis project Ga0306921, IMG submission 203760) | Lab enrichment of tropical soil microbial communities from Luquillo Experimental Forest, Puerto Rico - statoxic.12C.oxic.44.000.080 (v2)... | ecosystem: Environmental > Terrestrial >... | reverse complement strand
GCCACTACAATCAGCGCCGTCCACATGGGAGCCTCGATGGACTACCGCCGATCAGCAGACTCCGTCGGTCCCGCGAACAACGTCTCTAGAAACCACAACTAGACGGCGGTCAGGGAGCCGGACACTCCGGGCAGTACGCGTGCGAGCGCGCGCAATACGCAAACGCGCCGTTGCAGCCGTAGCAGGCGACCGTGCCCTTGGGGCACTGGCTTCCGCCGGCGGCCTGGGCGGCCGGGGTCAGGAGCTGCACCGCTCCGAGCGCCAAGGCGAGAACGACCAGCGCCATCGTCACGAGTCTCTTCATGAAAATCCTCCTCCTGGAATCGTCGATCCTCGCGGGACTATACCCTAGACTTTCTCGAGCGCCGTCCCGAGCGCCTCGATCAGGTCGTCGGCGTCCTCGAGCCCGACGGACAGCCGCACCAGGCCGTCGGTGATGCCGACCCGCTTGCGCTCCGCCGCGTCGACGTCCGCGTGGGTCATCGTCACGGGATGCGTCACGAGCGACTCGACCGAGCCGAGATTCTCCGCGAGGCTCCAGAGGGTGACGGAGTCCATCAGCCGCTTCCCCGCGGGCAGACCGCCCTTGACCTCGAACCAGACCATCGCGCCGAAGCCGGTCGCCTGGCGGCGCGCCAGGTCGTGCTGGGGGAACGTCTCGAGGCCCGGATAGCAGACGCTCGCGACCCTGGGGTGCGCTGCGAGGGCCCGCGCGACGGCGAGCGCGTTCGCCGATTGCCGCTCCATGCGCACCGAGAGCGTCTTGCACCCCTGCAGCGTCAGCCAGGCGACCTGCGGCGACATGATCACGCCGGTCGCGTTCTGGATGAACTTCACCGCGTCGTGCTGGTCCCGCGTCCGGGAGACCACGGCCCCGCCGACCGTCGCATTGTGCCCGTCGATGTACTTGGTCGTGCTGTGGATGACGAGGTCGGCGCCCAGCTCGAGCGGACGCTGGTAGTACGGCGTCAGGAACGTGTTGTCCACCGCGTGGGGGATCCGATTGCCGCGCGCGATCGCGGAGACCGCGCGGATGTCCGTGAGCTTGAGCGTCGGGTTGGCCGGGGTCTCGGTGAGGATCAGGCGCGTGTTGGAGCGGACGCTCTTCTCGACGTCCGCGGGGCTCGACGTGTCGGCGAAGGTGAACGTCACGCCGAACCGGGCGAGGATCTTCGTGCAGAGACGGTAGGTCCCGCCGTACGCCACGTCCGAGACGATCGCGTGGTCCCCGGAGTTGAGAAACGCGAGCATCACGGCCTGGATCGCCGCCATCCCGGTCGCGAAGCAACACGCATCGACGCCGCCCTCGAGATCCGCGAGCTTCTGCTCGAGCGCCCGCACGGTCGGATTGCCCGAGCGGGAGTACGAGTACCCCTTCGAGAGGTAGGCGTCGACCGACGGCTGGACGTAGGTCGTCGTCTGGTGGATCGGCGTGAGGATCGAGCCGGTGGTCGGGTCGGGCGTGACCCCGGCGTGGATCTGGCGCGTGGTGAATCGCATCGATGCGTCCCCCGTGTCTGGAGCGTGGGGGCGCATGATAGTGCGTCCCCCGTGGAGGCGCCGGATCGCGCTACCGGTTGGCGGCGATGACGACGCTCCGGCCGTTGAGGCGCGCGCGCGAGAGCACGACGAGATGCTCGCGGGTCGAAGCCTGGAGCTGCTCGAGCGACCGCTCGTCGGCGACCGCGAAGACCTGCTCTGCTTGAGCGAAGTGGCGCTCGAGCACCGCGGGGTCCGAGGTCTCCTTCGTGTAGAGCCCGCGCGTGTAGAGCGCGAAGGCCTGCGGAAGATTCCCGACCTCGTACGCGAGAACGTCGTGTCCGGCCGCGCGGGACGCGGCGGTTTTCGTCGCGAGCGACTCCGAGAACGCGCGCGCCGACATGACCGGGTTCAGCGCGGGAAGGGCCGTCGTGGCGATGGCCAGATAGGTCGCCGCGGTTCCCGCGATCGTCGCGAGCACGGCGGGACGGAGCCGGTCGCGAGCGGCGAGCACCAGGGACGCGATGCCGGTGGCGGCCAGCGCCACCGCGGGAACGACGGCCACGGCCGGCGACAGCTCTCCGGAGCGCCCCGCGGCGAACGGAACGGCCACGCCCGCGAGCGTCAGGAGGGCACCGACCACCGCGTGCGAGATCGTCGCGAGCCGGCGGGGAGCTTCCCGGATCCCGGAATCGACGGCGCCCACGACGCGCGCGACCAGGATGGCGAACGCCGGATAGGCCGGGAGGACGTAGAGATCGCGCTTCTCGACCGGGACCGAGAAGAACGCCACGACGAACGCCGCCCAGACCAGGAGAAACCGGTCGTCCGCTCCGCGCCGCCGCCACGCGAGCACCAAGGCGGCGGGCACGAGCCCGCTCCACGGAACGAGCTGCACGGGCAGTACCTGCGCGTAGTACCAGAACGGCTGCTTGTGGTGCATGCCGTGGAGCGCACGATTCAGCACGTGCTGCTTGAACGCTGCCCAGACCGAGTACGTCCCGTGCCCGCCGACCGTGGCGAGCGCCATCCAGGCCGCGACGATCCCCAGGAAGACGGCCGGCCCCGCGAGCGGGGCGAACCGCTTCCAGGCGCGCGCGTCGCGATCGACGGCGAGCGTGACGAGCGCTATGCCGAGCGGAACGAGGAAACCGACCGGCCCCTTCGCGAGCGTCGCCAGGGCGGCTGCCGCCCAGAAGAGCAGCCCCGCCCGGCGGCCCGGCAGGTCTCCCGCCCGGAAGGCCTCGAACGCGGAGAGCGCGAGAAGGATCAGCAGGCACAGCAGCGCGTCGATCTGCGCGGAGCGTCCCTTGTCCCAGACGAGATACGTCGTGACGAACACGAGTCCCGCAACCGTCCCGGCCGCCTCGCCGGAGAGCCGGCGCGCGAGGCGGATCGTGAGCGCGGTGGCGGCGAGCATCGCGAGCACGGACGGCAGCCGCGCCGTGAACGATCCGACCTGGCCCGCGGGAAGCGAGAAGGCCGCGATCAGCCAGAAGAACAGCGGCGGCTTGTCCGTGGTGACGACGCCGTTGACGTGGGGCACGGCCCACTCTCCGTCCGCGACCATCTCGCGCGCGCCCTCGGCGAAGTACGGCTCGTCGGGCGCCCACAGGTCGTATCCCCACGTGTTCCAGACCAGGAGGACGGCCGCGAACGCGAGCGCGCGCCCTGTGCGCATCATCGCGACGCGCCCGTCGCGGCGCCGCTCCTCGCCTCGTCGTCCCGGCACGTGGCCGCGACCTTGGCGCGGATGACGTCGAAGAAGGGATTGCTCCGCAGGCGCGCCAGCATGCCGAGCGGCACGAGGAGCGCGCCGTCCTCTCCGCGCGCGGCGAACGCGCCGAGCGGGAACGCCGGACCGCCGTCGTCGGACGGGGCGAGGCCGTAGACCGGGTCGTCGGGGGGGAAGGGGATCGCCACGTGGCTGAGGGAGAACACCCCGCGCGGCCAGGCGAGCGGCAGGTCCTCGACCGCCGGCTCGCGTCCGCGCGGGGCACGGGAGTACGCGGCCACGTCCGCGACGGCCGGACTCCGGTTCGTGACCAGCGTGATCCGGAACGGCATGTCGACAGCACTCCGGATGCGCTCGAGATACTCGATCGGAGCCGGCGCGAGCAGGCCGCGCAATGATTCCTGGCGATTGACGTCGAACACGACGAGCTCGTTCCCGTCGCCCGGCAGGGGCGCCAGGAGGTTGCGGACGACGTCGACGCTCTTGACGGTCGCATCCACGAGCGAATGGAACACGGTCACCCGCGGCATGTCCGCCAGTCGCCCCGCCTTTGCCTCGCGGGCGAATGCCGCGCGCAGCTCGCGCGTGACCCGGTAGATCTGGTTGGCCGCGTTCACCGGGAACGAGTTGTACTTGTACGGATCGTACTCGGGGATCACGTCGAGCCATGCCGAAGACTCGAAGTACGGGACGAACGACAGGCTCGAGATGACGTTGGTCATGAACGCGAAGTCGGAGATGCCGATCGCGGGCGACATCAGGTAGAGCCGCGCCGGGCGCGGGAGCGACGGATCGTCCAGCGCGCGCAGCGCGTACAGCGTCAGCAACGCGGCGCCGGTGGAGTGGCCCGCGGCCAGGAACGGCTTCCCGGGACCGGCGCGCGCCGCCGTGTAGCGCGCCGCGAGCGCGACCGCCCCGTACCAGTCCTTCCAGGACACGTGACGGAGCATCGAGGGCGTGGTGCCGTGTCCCGGCATGCGCAGAACGACGACGTCGTAACCTTGCGCGAAGAACACGTCGGCGAGCGCGCGCATGCTGTACGGCGAGTCGGAGAGGCCGTGAACCAGGAGAACCGCGCCGCGCGGATGTTCCGGCCGCAGCTCGTACGACCGGTTGTAGGGCGTATCCCAGGCCCGCCGCGCGGCCGGGCTTCCGGGATGGTAACGCCCGAGCGTGAACGGGTCCGCGCCCGACGGAACGTCGAGAAGCCGCGCGTGCAGCTCGGCGAACAGGCGGCTCTCGAGCGCCATGTAGTCCTCGAACGAATTGACGCCGGCGCGATCGGCGCGATACTCCTCCCGCAGCTCGAGGCGGTGCCAAGCCGCGAGCGGCGGGTGCTTCGCGCGGGCGAGCGCGGCGAACAGAACGACGATCAGCGCGAGGAGCACGAAACCGGCGGCGAGCGCACGAGCGAGCCACTTCACCACGGTGCGGGCGAGGGTCATCCGGCCTCCGGGAGCGGAAACGGGCGCGAGCTTCGGTCCGCGCGGATTATGCACGGGCCGCGGGACCGCCGGCCGCGCCGGCCCGGTGCTAGACTCGCACGGACGCCCCGTCAGGGTCGCGGAACAGGTGGGTTGACCATGGACAACGCCAATCACGACCGTCCGGTCCAGAAGCACATCGAGCATCTCGTGGACGAGGAGCACCGGCTGCGCGGCCAGAAGGCGCCGTCGGCGGAGGATCGCAAGCGGCTCGAGTCGATCCAGGTCGAGCTCGACCAGTGCTGGGACCTACTGCGCCAGCGGCGCGCGCTCCGGGAGTTCGGTGACGATCCGGATCAGGCGCGGGTTCGCCCTCCGGGCGTCGTCGAGAGCTACGAGCAGTAGCCCCGCTAACGCGGCTCGAACCAGGACCGGACGTCGAACGCGTAGGAGAGCTGCACGCCGACGGCGTACCCGTTGGGCGGTGCTGCGTTCGCGGTGTCGTGCCAGCGATCGCGACGGTAGCTCGCCTTGAGGAGCAGGCCGGAAGAGAACCGCCATCCCGCGCCCAGCTCCGCGTCGTAGAACGCGGCGTTCTGGTCCACCCAGAAGGCGCTGCTGATCGGCATGATGAACGGGTAATCGTTGTGCTCGAGGCGCAGCGCGGCGAACAATCGCGGCGTGATGGTGTACTTGGGCTCGACGAACCAGGCGCGGCCGTGAGCCAGGTCCTGCTGTGACGGGACGTCGTACGCCGAGTACGCGTACTCGCCGTTCAATTCGAAATAGCCCCGGCAAAACGTCACGTCGAGACCCGCGATCTCCTGGTCGAAGTCGCGCCATTGCGTGCCGGCCGGGAGCATCGGCTCGACCCCGGAGCCGAGGTAGGGGCCCTTCGTTCCGAACACGGCGAACCGCAAGCCGATCGTCGGCGTGACCCCGAGCTCGATCGCGGGGCGCAGGACGCGGTCGGACTCGGGCACGTACTTGGGGTTGGTGAACGGCCGGTCGACGATCGCCGCGCGATAGTCGAACCAGGCCGCCTTCCCCCTCACGACGACCCCCTCGGGGTAGGCGACGCCGTAGCCGTCCGGTGAGCCGATGAGCGGGTTCACGCTCGAGAAGTAGCGGCTCGCGAAGTTCCCGATCGGCGTGACGATGCGGCCGGCGTCGATCGTGACGGCGTACCGTCCCGGCGTGATGTACCGCAGGAACGCCTGCTCGAGATCCGTCGCGGTCGCATCGGCGTCGCGCGCCTTCCCGCCCTCCAGCCTCCCCATGACGACGCCGGTGAGCCCGGGCGCGAGGTCGCCGGCGACCCAGAGCCGGAGCCGCCCCGCGCCCGCGAGGTCGCCACCGTTCTTGCTCAGCAGCCACGAGCTCGAGTCCGTCTCGAACATCTCGAGGTCCTGCAGCCCGCGGACCGTGAACCGCTCGTCCGATTGCGCCCGCGCGGCGAGCGCGGCCAGGAGGCACCCCGCGGCGAGCGCGAACCGCGGCGCCCGGCCTCGCTCAGCTCGCACGGCGGCTCTCCTCGTAGGCCTCCCGCACCGCCTGCACGTAGTCGTCCGCGGTGAAGGGCTTCATCACGCATCGCGCCCCCACGCTGTCGACGAACGTCAGGCTGCCGTCCCCCGCCTGGTCTCCGGTCACGAAGACGAACGCGCGCGTCGCCTCCGGCCGATGGGACTCGACCCAGCGGAACAGATCCGCTCCGGACACGCCGCCCTGCATCTTCATGTCGGTGACGATCAGATCGAACGTCCGGGTCCGGAGCTGCTCGATCGCTTCCGGGCCCGACCCGACGCCCACGACGACGGCTCCCAAGGCCTCGAGGATCTCCCGCTGGAGGTCAACGAGCGTGGGCTCGTCGTCGACGACGAGGACCGACGCGGCCAGGCCGGCGGACGCGTCCGCCGGCGCGTGCGCGGTCTTCCGCTCGCCCGCCGCGATCGCGCCGGGCGTTCCGGCGCTCGGCAGCTCCACGACGAATCGCGCCCCGCCCCCCGGCCGGTTCTCCGCGCGGATGCGCCCGCCGTGACGCTCCACCACGGCGTAGCAGATGCTCAGGCCGAGGCCCGTCCCCTTGCCGACCGGCTTCGTGGTGTAGAAGTGCTCGAAGACCTGCTTCGGGTTCTTCATGCCGGGCCCGTCGTCGTCGAAGACCACCACGGCGGAGCCGTCGACGATCGAGGCGCGCACCACGAGCCTCCCCGTGCGACCCGTCTCCCGCAGGGCGTCGTAGGCGTTGCTGACGATGTTGAGGAAGACCTGGCCGAGCTCGAGCTCGCTGCCCAGGACCGGGATCGCATCGGATTCCAGCTCGAGATCGAGCCGCAGCCCGGAGCCGACGAAGTCGTGCCGCCGCACGTCCGCGACCTCGCGAAGGAGCGCGTTGAGCTCGACGACGGACGTCTCGCCGGTGTCGCGGTGGGACAGCTTCAGGACGTTCCGGACGAGCGCCGACACGCGCTGCCCCTCGCGGCTCACCCGGACGAGCCGCTCGCGCACGTGCGCCGGCAGGCCCTCGTCCCGGAGGAGCATCTCGACGTTTCCCAGCACGCCGGTGAGCGGATTGTTGATCTCGTGCGCCGCGCCCGACAGCATCCGGCCGAGCGCCGCGAGCTTCTCGGATTCCTGGAGCCGCTCGAGGCGCTCGAGCTCCTCCCGTGCGCCGCGGATGAGCCGCCTCTCGTGCTCGAGCAGGGACTCCATCAGCTGGTGGTAGGCGTCCGCGAGCGTCTGGACCTCGAGGCAGGGGCTCCGGTCGACGAACCGGCGGGCGTGATCGCCGGTGCCGGCGACGGACCGCATGAACGCGACGAACTCCTCGAGAGGTCGGAGCACCGAGCGCGACATCGACCAGGCCGCGATCCCGGCGACCAGGATGGCCAGACCGCCGCACGCCAGGACGGCGCCGACGAGGAATCGGTTCGAGTCCCCGAGGCTCTTCGTGAGCGACTGCAGCAGGTAGACGCGGACGTCGCGACCGCGTGCGTCGGCCCCGAGCGCGAGCACGGCGGTCACGTACTCCTCGCCGTGGAGCGTCGCCACCCACGGAGCCTCGGCGCTGGCCCGGGGAGCGGCGGCGAGAGCCGCCAGCACCGGCGGCGAGATCGCCTCCGGCAGCGTCGACGCCATCACGCGGTCGTCCGCGGCGATCACGAGATCGCACCCGAGCGACCGCTGGAGCCGCTCGGCGAACCGGTGGTCGACGCGGTCGCCGAGGATCAGCGTCCCGATGAGGTATCCCTGCAGGACGATCGGCGCGCAGCCCAGGCGCGCGTCCTCCCCGCCGAGCTCCAGCACGCCGAAGTTGCCCGCGCCCACCGGATCGTCGAGATCCAGCACCCGCCGGACGAGCGGAGCGCCGGACAGATCCTCGCCGAGGGGGTGCGCCGCCCCGGCGGGACCGGACCTCGCGAGCACGCGGCCGGCGCGGTCCGTCACGAGCAGAAGATCGCGCCCGAGCCCGGCGGCGAGCTTGTCCGCCTCGGTCTGGATGGTCGCGAGCAGCTCCTCGCGTCCGCCCGCCGATGCGCCCGATTCCGAATCGAACGTCACCATCGCGGCTCGCAGCGTCGGGGATCCGGTCATCAACGTCGCGTTGCGCAGGAGCTCCGCCGTCGAGTCGCGCTGGAGCTGGGAGAGGGTTTGCTCGTGCTCGGCCAGCGTGTGCGCGAGCGCCTGGCGGGTATGCCGCTTGAGCGCCAGGCTGAGGATCACGAGCGACGCGCAGACCACGATCGCGGTCAGCAGCGTGCTGAAGAAGATCAGCTTCGCGCCGAGGCTGAGTCGCGGGGCCTCGCGGTCATTCGGCATTCGCGCCGCCCGTGAGCGGGATCGCGAAGTCGACGACCGTCGATCGGCCGGCTTCGATCCGGATCTTCTTCTCGATGCGGTGCGCACGCTCGTGCCACGCCACGACGGTGTAGGTCCCGGGGGGAATGCCGTCGAGCGTGAACCGTCCCGACGCGTCCGGGCGCGCGAAGAAGGGATTGTCGAGCACGACGATGAGCGCGCTCATGTCGGAGTGGATGTGGCAGAACACCGGGACGACGCCCGGCGTATCGAAGCGCACGGATTTCGAGTCGTCCTTCGGGTAGCGGCCGAGGTCGAACGCGGCCGCCTTCGACAGCGAGAACACGTTGTGGAAGAGGGTGTCGCGATTCGGGAATTCGACGGTGGTGCCCTTGACGACCGCGAGCACGTGCGGCTTGAACGTCAGGCCGACTTGCTCGATGCGAAACGGGCCAGCCGGCGCATCCGGGGGCGCGGTCCCGCCGGGCGCCGCCTCGAGATAGACGACCACGTTCTCGATCTCGGGCGCCGGAGGAGGGGCCGGCTCGGCCCCGCCCGGAGCGCGCGCGTCCGGATACAAGCTGAAACTCATCCTCCTCGCAGTCAGGCGCGGACCGAGCGTCACGAGTCCCTGCAGCGCGCCGGTATCGGCGGCATGGGCCCGGATCGCCGCGGGGCGGACCTGCACGATCAGGCCGACGGCGAGGACGGCGGCCGCCCAGAGCCTCGACCGCCGTCTCCTCCTCGCCGGCATGCGCCGCCTCCCGGCCGGCCGGGCGGCCGATCGCCGCCCGAGGACTCCGGCGAGTACGAATCTAGGTTCCGCGAAGCCCGCGGCAAGCCGGCCCCGAATGGTCGCGTTTCTGTCGACTTCCAAGCGGCACGCGTGGGAGAATCCGGGTTTCGAGGGACGCGGCCGATGGGAGTGTCCGTCAGGACCGAGGGGAACGTCGCCATCGTCGAGCTGCGCGGCGAGTTCACGCTGGGAAAATCCGGCGTGTCGCGCCCGCTCGACCTGCACGGGCACCGGCTCGAGGACCTGGGCCAGACGCTCCGCGGCCTGGTCGAGCGCGGGTTCACCAGGATCGTGCTCGACCTCGACGGCGTCCGTTTCCTGGACAGCGCGGGGCTGGGGGAGCTGGTGGCGTGGAAGAAGCGCACGACCCAGCTCGGTGGCGATCTCCGGCTGCTCCGCCCGCACGACCGCGTTCGCGAGGTTCTCGAGCTGACGACCCTGATGCGCGTGTTCCAGGTCTTCGACGCGGAAGCCGACGCGGTCGCGTCCTTTCGCTGAATCGCGCACGGTCCTTGAACGGGGAGGATCCTCGATGCGCTCCATCACCGACAAGACGACGATTGCCGCGACGATCGTCGCGTGCGCGGCCGCGCTCGCGCCGCCCGTGGCGCGCGCCGCCGACGCCGATCTCGGCGACGTGCGGCGGGAGATCGTCAAGCGTCACGACGAGGCGGTGAAGCGCCTCAGGGACTGGATCGCCGCGCCGTCGATCGCCGCCGAGAATCGCGGGTATCCCGACGGTGCGAAGCTCATGGCGCAGCTGGCGAAGGATGCCGGCTTCCAGCAGGCGACGGTGATCGAGACCGACGGCAAGCCGGGAGTGTTCGCGACCCTCGATGCCGGCGCGCCGAAGACGGTCGGCCTCTACTTCATGTACGACGTCAAGCAGTTCGATCCGGCCGAGTGGACCTCGCCGCCGCTCGAGGCCCGGCTCGTCGACAAGCCGGGCGTCGGGACGGTGATCGTGGGGCGGGGCGCCGTGAATCAGAAAGGGCCCGAATCCGCCCTGCTCGCGGCGCTCCACGCGATCCGGGCGGCCGGTCGGAAGATGCCGGTGAACCTCGTGCTCGTCGCCGAGGGCGAGGAGGAGATCGGATCGCCGCACATCCCGCAGCTCGTCCGGCGGCCCGAGGTGGAATCCGCGCTGCGCAAGACGGTCGGCGTCTTCATGCCCTCGGCGGAGCAGGAGCTGGACGGCGTGGTCGCGGTCAGCCTCGGCGCGAAGGGAATCGTCGAGTGCGAGCTTGTCGCCAGCGGCGAGAAATGGGGCCGGGGCCCGTCGAAGGACATCCACTCGTCGCTCAAGGCGATGGTCGACAGTCCCTCGTGGCACCTGATCAAGGCGCTCGACACGCTCGTCTCCGCCGACGGCAACACGATCACGATCGACGGCTATCCGAAGCCGCGGCCGATGACCGCCGCCGAGAAGGCGATGGTCGATGCCGCCGCCGCGCGCGGGGACGAAGCGACGATGAAGAAACAGATGTCAGTGCAGCACTGGATCGACGATCTGCCGTGGACCGCGGCGAACGAGCGCCTCGAATCGCAGCCGACGGTGAACATCGAGGGGCTCGTCGGCGGGTACACCGGCCCCGGCGGCAAGACCGTGCTCCCGCACCGTGCCGCGGCGAAGCTCGACCTGCGGCTCGTTCCCGACATGAAGTTCGCCGACGCCGTGGCCGCGCTCAAGGCGCACCTCGCGAAGCGCGGGTTCGGCGACATCGAGGTGAACGTCACCGGCGGCTACGATCCGACGAGCACGTCGCCGGATACGCCGCTGATCCGGGCGCAGGTCGACGTGTTGAAGCGCGACGGGATCGATCCGGTGATGTGGCTGCGGAACGCCGGCTCCTACCCGGGCTACGTCTTCACCGGCCCGCCGCTCGGCCTCGCGGCCGGGCACTGGGGGCTCGGCCACGGCAGCGGAGCGCACGCCCCGGACGAGTACTACGTCATCGAGGCGACGAACCCCAAGATCCAGGGGTACGACGGCGCCGTGATGTCGTTCGTGGAATACCTCTACGAGCTCGGCAAGTAGACCGGAGATCGCGCGGTGATCGGACGCTTGGGGTTCTGGAGCTCCGCTCTCATCCTCGCCCAGGCGATCCCGTACCCGGCCGGGGATCGCGCGCCGACCCTCGAGGAGACGCGGGCCGGCATGGGAATCCCGTCGACGGACAAGCTCCGCGGGCAGCGGGACGCCGTCGGCTACGCGTCCAAGGCCGATCAGATGCTGAAGGTCTGGGACCTCTCGGCGGAGGGCCCCGCCCCGGAGCGCCTGGGGCCCGCGCCGCGCGCCGGCGTGATCGCCGCCTTGGCGCCGCACGACGACTACCTCTACGCGGGACGCGTCTACCGCGGCGTGCTGCCGCTCGTCACCGCGAAGACGGTGATCGTCATCGGCGTCTTCCACCAGTACCGGAAGTACCGCGTGCGCGACCGGATCGTGTTCGATCCGTACGAGGCGTGGCACGCGCCGGACGGAGCGGTGCCCGTCTCGCCGCTCCGCGAGGATCTCGTCGCCGCGATGCCGCCCTCGGACGCCTCGCGCGATGCCGCCGCCCACGACGCCGAGCACTCGATCGAGGCGGAGGTGTTCTGGCTGCGGCATGCCAACCCCGCGGTCGAGATCGTGCCCATTCTCGCTCCCGCGACGAACTTCGAGAGGCTCGAAGAGATCGCGGGCCGTCTCGGAGACGCCCTGGCGGCCGCGATGAAGAAGCGCGGCTGGCAGCTCGGGAGGGACGTCGCGATCGTCATCTCGGCGGACGCCGTGCACTACGGTCCCGACTTCAAGCAGGTGCCGTTCGGCGACGGCGGGATCGAGGCCTACACGAAGGCCGTCGCGCGGGACCGGGATCTTCTGACCGGCCCGATCGCGGGGCCGATCGAGGTCGGCAAGGTTCGCACGCTCTTCGGCACGTTCGTGGACCCCGCGGATCCGGACTCCTACCGGGTCTCGTGGTGCGGGCGGTTCTCCGTGCCGTTCGGGATGCTCCTCGTGCGGGACACCGCGAAGGCGCTCGGTCTCGGCGCCCCGGTCGGGATGCCGGTCGCGTACGCCACGTCGGTCGGCGCGCCGGAGCTGCGCGTCCGCGAGGTCGGGCTCGGCGAGACGGCGCCGGCCAACCTCTATCACTTCGTCGGCTATCCGGCGGCGGTGTGGGTCGTTCCCTGAGATCGCGATGAACTCGGTTCGACCGGGCTACGGGCAAGCTCCGCTCGACTCGGGCGAGCCGTCCGAGGCGAATCCGTACGGGCCCGCGCCGCAGTCGTTCCGACCGCGGACGAGGTATCGGAACCCGCTGCCCGGCGCCGGCGTGGCGCCGTCCGTGGCCGACGTCCCGGCGACACCCGAGGCCAGGCACGTCTCGCCCCCCGAGCCGACCGGAGCCGCGACCAGCGCCCCCTTGAGAACGTCGTGCACGGTGCCGGTGCCCGCGTTTCCCGCCGCGGAGGACCAGTTGAGTGTCGTCTTGTCCGCGGCGAAGGTCATCCGCACCACCTCGCCCGGTACGTGGTACGCGGTCGGATCCGACGGCGCGCAGTCGCAGGCGTCGGCCACGCCGTCGGCGTCGGCATCGGGGTTCCCGACGCCGTATCGACTCCCGTCGTTCCAGTAGCGGTTGTCGTCGTTCCCGCCCCAGACCGCGACCGCGCCGCCGTCCATGAAGACGGCGCCCGCGGCATACCGCGCGGCGGGCGCATCGGTGGTCGACGTCGCCTGCCACGCATCCGCCGTGGGGTCGTAGCGGCCGCCCGTGGCGTAGTAGGTTCCGTGCGGCGGCGACCCGTCGTCCCGGCCTCCCCACACGACCATCTTGCCCGCGCCCCAGGCCGCGACGTGATCCTTGCGCGCCGTCGGCGCCGACGTGGTCGAGGTCGGGCTCCAGGTGTCGGACACGGGGTCGTACCGTCCGCCGGTGTTCGTGACGGTCGTGGCCTCGCCGCCCCAGACGACCAAGCGCGCTCCGGTCCAAACGCCGGTATGGCTGTAGCGCGGCGCCGGCGAGTCGGTGGGCGTGAACCCGTCGGCTCCGCCGCGGCCGCCCCAGATCACCATGGAGCTGCCGGTCCAGACCGCGACGTGCTGCGGTGCGACGCCGGCGCGCCGGTGGTGGTGATGGGAGACCAGGCGTCCGCGGCCGGGTCGTACCGTCCGCCGTCGCCGAACGTTTCGGTTCCCGAGTTGCCGCCCCAGAGGAGCACCGCGGTGCCGGTCCAGACGGCGCTGGCGTTGGCGCGCGGGCCGGGCGGGCCCGAGGACGAGACGGGGGACCACGCATCCGCGATCGGATCGTAGCGCGAGCCGTCGTTCAGGATCTGGCTGATCTGATTGTCGGCACCTCCCCAGACGAACATCCGGGTACCCGTCCACACGGCGGAAAACTGCGCGCGACCGAGGGGCGCTCCCGAAAGCGTCGTCGGAGACCACGAGTCGGTGACGGCGTCGTATCGCGAGCCGCTGGAGAAACACAGAAAGCCGTACAGGCCGCCCCACACGATGATCTGGTTTCCGGTCCAGACGACCGCGTGCTGGTAGCGCGCGACCGGCGGATTCGGTCCGGCGGGCCTCCAGCGGTTCTCCGACGGCGAGTAGCGGCCGCCGGTGTTCGACGGGAGACCCGTGAGGTCGCTGACACCATTGACCTCGCCTCCCCACACGACCATCTGGTCGCCGGTCCACACGGCGGCCGACAACGCATGCGGGGCCGGCGCGCCCACGAGAGAGATTGCGATCCACGAATCGGTGTCGGGCACGTAGCGCGCTCCGTCCCCGAAACGGGTCGTACCATCGTGCCCACCCCAGACGAGCATGCCGTACCCTACCGACCAGACCGACACGTGGTAGTAGCGCGGCGACGGTGCGCCCGCGGTCGCGACCGGAGTCCACGAGTCGGCTGCGGGGTCGTAGCGCGCGCCGCTTCCGAGCGCGTTCGTTCCGTCCGATCCGCCCCACACGATCATCTCGCGGCCGCTCCACACTGCGGTGTGTTCCATGCGGGCCGACGGGGCAGGGGAAAGCGCGGTCCACGCGTTCGTGGCGGCGACGAGCGCGGCGCCGTCCGCGAGGACCGGCCCGCCGAAGTTCTCCCCTCCGAAGATCACCATACGGTCGCCCGCCCAGACCGCGGTGTGGTAAGCACGCGGCGTCGGCGTCGACGCGGTCACCGGGGTGACCGTCCAGGTGTCGGAGCCGGGATCGTACTGCGCGCCCGTCGCCAGGAAGTCGCGCGAATCGCGTCCGCCCCAGACGATCATCTTCGAGCCGGTCCACACAGCCGTATGGAGCCAGCGGCGCGACGGGGGGTTGACGCCCGAGATCGGCGACCACGCGTCCGCGACCGGATCGTAGCTCGCGCCGTCGCCGAACGACACCAGATTGCCCTGCCCGCCCCACACGATCATGCGGGTCCCGGTCCAGACCGCCGTGTGATCCCTCCGCGGGAGGGGGGCATTGGTGACGGACGTGGGCGTCCAGGTGTCGAGGATGGGGTCGTAGCGTCCGCCCGTGTTGACGTAGGGATCGCCGCCTCCCCACACGATCATCACGGATCCGGTCCAGACCGCCGTGTGCCCCTCGCGCGGCACGGGGGATCCGCCCAGGGCCGCGGCCTCCCAGCGGTCGTTCGGCACGCAGGCGGCGCCGCTCGCGCTCGTGGCTGCCGCCGGGCTTCCGAGCCGGACGGGGACGGGGACCTCGTCCCGGGCGACCGTCTTGACCGACGCAGGATCGAGCGACGCCGAGGCGCTCCTCAGGAACGCGTCCCACGCGCGCTGCATCTCATCGGTTTGCTCCGGCGCGGAGAGCGACCGACCGCGGAACCGGGGATCGGCGGCGAACATCGCGCGAGCCCAGCGGTCGACGAGGACCGGCCGTGCGAGGCATTCCTGGATCAGCACGGGATCGCGGCCGAGCGCATCGAAGATCTCCTGGAGGCGGTCGGGGAGCCGCGAGGCCGCCGCGATCCGATCCACCTCATGACGCAGGTCTTCGGAGGTGGGACCACCTCCCCAGAAACGCTGGAGCGCGGCGGACTCCACGAGGTAGCGCCGAACGCGATCCTCGATCACCGCGCGCGGCACCGCCTCATCGAACGCCCGCGTCGCCCCGACCTGGTGCGCGTAGTAGACGCGGAGGATCGCCTCCTCCGCGCGAGCTCGATCTTGGAACGTCAGCTCGCGTCCGTGTGCGAGCGTCGCGGTGAACAGAGCGAGCGTCGCAAAGACACCTCCGGAAAGAAGCGTTCTCATGGCGCAATCTCCACGGTGGTCTCCGTTTGACGTACGCCCAAGGGCGCGATCCGGCAAGCAACACTCGTCAGGGCAAGAGCGCCACCACGCGAGCCGGGGCTCCCGATCCGCCCCCGATCTTCATCGGAAGCGCCACGATCCACGCGCCCGTTTCCGGCACGTCTTCGAGGCCGGCGAGGTTCTCGAGCCCCGGCACCTGGGCGGCCGCGGCGATCCGGTGGACCAGGAATTCCTTCGACGGCCCGTGGTCGATGCTCGGGGTATCGACGCCGAGCGCGCCGACCTTCCGGCTCTGGACCAGAAGCGTCGCGGCCTCCGGTCCGTACGAGGGGAAGTGGAGGTGACTCGCATCTCCGGGGGTGTCGTCGCCGAAGGTGCTCTTGCGGTCCGGCCAACGCTTTCCCCACCCCGTTCGCAAGAGCACGATGGCGCCCTCCGGGATCTTGCCGTGCGCCGCTTCCCAGCGCGTGACGTCGTCGGGCGTGAGCCGGTAGTCGGGGTCCTTCGCCGCCTGGGCCGAGACGTCGATCACGACTCCTGCGGCCACGAGCTGGCGGACCGGGACCGCGTCGGCCGTGCGACCGATCTCCGAGAAGTGGATCGGCGCGTCCATGTGCGTGCCGCCGTGCTCGGGCTCGCAGAACGTGTTCGCCGCGTAGAAGTACCCGGCGTCGGTCTTTCCCCGGCTGACCGGGCTGAGGGTGAACGCGGATTTCGAGGTCGGCCAGTACAGCGTGTGCTCGTCGAACACGTGCGTGAGGTCGAGCATCCGGGCCCGCCCGGGGTCGATCGCGCCGGGGCGCGACGCGACCACAGCAGCGGCGCCTCGAATCTCGGAAAACGGCACGTCGAGGATCGTGTACTCGGTCCAGTCCTTGTAGTCGAAGTGCCACCACTCCCACGGGTAGACGAAGAATCCCTCGTGCTCCATCGCCGCGCGCAGGAGGTCGCGGCGGGCGCGCGCTTCGGGGCTTCCTCCCGCGTACGTCACGTACGATCGCTCCGACATCTCGTCGTACGCCCCGGGCATCTCGACCTCCCGGCCGGTCGCGAGGTCGTACAGCGAGAGATCGACCGCGCACCCGCGGTTGTGCTTCGATCCCTTCGCCGGGTCCGCGACGAAGACCTTCTTGTCCTGCGGCGTGAGGTCCCAGAACACCTTCGTCACCGACCAGGGCCGGTAGCCGTCGAACACGAGCAGGCCGTACCCGTCCTTCCGCAACGCGCGGTTCACGCGCACGAGCGCTTCCGCCGCGGGCCGCTGCAGGAACGCGCGCGCCTGCGTGTAGACCGGGCGCCCGACGAAGTTGTTCGCCGTGGCGTAGCGCACGTCGAGCCGGATCGTCGGATCGAGCGCCGTCAACTCCACGAGATCGGGAGGACGGAACACTCCGGCCTCGATCGGAGGGGCGTCGCTCGCGGCGGCGGCCGCTTGACCGAGCGCGATCGGAAGCGTTATGGCAAAGGCGCAAAGGAGGGGTTTCATGATCATGGTCACGGTCCTCCGGGGCGGTCCTTGACAGCCAGGAACGACCGCCCGTACGCTCGCAGTCAACCACGGGAATGGTCGAGGTCCGCATGCCGTCGTCCGGGAAAGCCGCGCCGGGGCTGTCTCTACCCGAAAGCCGTGTCGGCCGCGCGGGGATCCTCGTTCTCCTGACCGGCGTCTACGTTCTGGCCGGAAAAGCGGGCCTCGGCCTCGCGTACGTCCACCCGAGCGCCTCCGCCGTGTGGCCCCCCACCGCGATCGCCCTCGCGGCATTTCTCCTGCTGGGGCGTGGCGTCTGGCCCGCGATTCTCGTGGGGGCGTTCCTGGTCAACTTCACGACGTTCGGCACCGCGCTCACCTCTGCGGGAATCGCAGTCGGAAACACGCTGGAGGGTCTGATCGGCGCTCACCTCGCGAAACGCTTCGCGGGGGGCGCGCGCATGTTCGAGCGGGCGAGCGACATCGCGCGTTTCGTGGTCCTCACCGCGCTGCTCGCCACCACGGTGAGCGCGACGATCGGTGTCGCGACCCTCGAGGCCGCGGGCCGGGCGCCCTGGGCCGATGCCGCGCGGATCTGGTTCACCTGGTGGCTCGGTGACGCCACCGCCGCCGTGATCCTGTTTCCCGTGCTCGTGCTCGCCGCCGTCGAGGGACCGCCGCGGTGGACGGCGAGCAAGCTCGGCGAAGCGACGGCCCTGGCCGTCTGCATCGTCGCCGCCGGGTTCGTGGTATTCCACGGCGTCCTGCCCCAGGCGAAGCTCGTCCTGAGCTTCCCATTCCCTCTCTGGGCCGCGTTCCGGTTCGGTCGCCGCGAGACGGCGGCGTGCGTGTGCGTCCTCTCCGGCTTCGCTCTGTGGGGGACGCTGCTCGAGCTGGGGCCGTTCGCGAGCCCGTCGACGGGGGAATCGCTGCTCCTCCTCCAGGGGTACATGGGCGCGCTGTCGGTGATGATGCTCTCCATCGCCGCCGTCGTCGCCGACGGGCGGCGCGTGGAGCGCGAGCTCCGGACCGTGCGCGACGAGCTCGAGGGGACGGTCGAGGCGCGGACCGAGTCCCTCTTGCGTGCGGTCCTCGCTCTCGAGCAGGAGGTGTCCGACCGCAAGCGGGCCGAGGACGACCTGCGCGAGTCGGAGGCGCGCGTTCGCGGGCTGCTCGACGCGGTGCCCGACGCGATGATCGTGGTGAACGCCGCAGGCTCGATCATCGAGGTTTCCGCCCAGGCCGAGAGGATGTTCGGGTACCGGCGCAACGAGCTTTTCGGAAAACCCGTGGAGGCACTGGTTCCCGCGGCCTCCCGAAAGGCTCACGAGCACCATCGACTCGACTTCTCGGGCGATCCGCGCGCGCGCGCGATGGGCGAGGGGCTCGAGCTTCACGCCCGCCGCCGCGACGGCACCGAGTTCCCCGTGGAGATCAGCCTGAGTCCCGTGCGCATCGCCGAGGGCGTGCTCGTGATGGCGGCGGTCCGCGACATCACGGAGCGCAAGCAGGTCGAGGTCCGCATCCGGAAGCTCAACGTCGAGCTCGAGCGGCGCGTCCACGAGCGGACGGCGGCTCTCGAGCGCTCGAACGAGGCGCTCCGGCAGTTCGCCTACGCAGCGAGCCACGACCTGCGCGAGCCCGCGCGCACGATGCGGACCTACGCCGAGCTGCTCGAGCGCCGCTACCGGGGGCGCCTCGATCCCGACGCGGACGAGTTCCTCGGGTTCATCGTGGACGGCGCCGACTGGATGCATCAGCTCCTCCGGGGGCTGCTGGACTACTCGCGCGTCGAGATGCGCGAGCCCTGGAGCGCCGCGGTGCGGATGAACGCGGCCCTCGACCAGGCGCTGGGCAACCTGGGGGCGGCGATCGCCGAGACCGGCGCGCGGATCACGCGCGACCCGCTGCCCGAGGTCGTCGGGAACGACCTCCAGGTCGTGCAGCTGCTGCAGAACCTCGTCGGGAACTCGATCAAGTTCCGCCGGCCGGCGACCCCGCCGGAGGTCCACGTGTCGGTCTCCGAGCGCGAGACCCAATGGATCTTCGCGGTGAAGGACAACGGAATCGGGATCGAGCCGCGCCACGCCGAGCGGGTGTTCGCGCTGTTCCAGCGGCTGCACCCCCGCCAAGACTTTCCGGGCGCCGGGATGGGGCTGGCGATCTGCAGAAAGATCGTCGAGCTGCACGGGGGCCGAATCTGGGTCGAGCCGCGGTCCGAGGGAGGAGCGACGTTCCTGTTCAGCCTGCCGCGCGGTCCTCTGGGGACCGCGTGAACCGGCTCCGGTCGCGTCCGGCGCCCGTGGAGATCCTCCTCGTCGAGGACAACCGGCCGGACGCGCGCTTGATCGAGGAGATCCTGCGCCAGGGCCGTGTACCCAAGAACATCTCGGTCGTCACCGAGGGGGACGAGGCGCTCGCGTTCCTGCAGCGCCGGGGCGTGCACGCCGAGGCGCCGCGCCCCGCGCTGGTCGTGCTCGACCTGAACCTGCCGGGCCGGGATGGGAGGGAGCTGTTGCGGGAGATCAAGGGAGACCCGGCACTGCGCCGCATCCCCGTCGTCGTCCTCACCACCTCGGATGCCCCCGGCGACGTCCAGCAGGCCTACGACCTCCAGGCGAACGCCTACATCGTGAAGCCGGTTGGGCTGGATGCGTTCACGGAGGTCATCCTGGCCATCGAGCAGTTCTGGCTCGCGATCGCGCTCCACCCGGAGCCCGCATGAGCGCGCGGGCGGCCATGCTCGCCGCGGAGGACGCTGTATGGGCCCGATGATGCTTCCGACGCGTAAGCTCGACGTGCTCGTCGTCGAGGACAACGTGCCCGACGCCCGGTTCGTCCGCCTGGCCATGGGGCTCGTAACCGGTGTCGCGATCGAGGTCACCGAGGCCAAGAGGCTCGCCGACGCGCTCGAGGCGCTCGAGCAGCGCCCGTTCGACGTGGTGCTCCTCGACCTGGGGCTTCCCGACAGCCAAGGGCTCTCGACGTTCAGCCTCCTTCACTCGCGATTCCGGGATGTCCCGGTCGTGATCCTGAGCGGGCTCGCCGACGACACCACGATGTTCGACGCGGTGCGCCTCGGGGCCCAGGACTACCTGATCAAGGGGGATTTCGACGCGCAGCTCCTCGTGCGCGTCATGCGCCACGCCATCGAGCGGCACCGTCTGCTGATGCAGCTGTCGCGATCGCTCGGGTACGTGAAGAACCTGCTCCAGACCGTCGAGCGGGGTTCGGCGCTGAACGGCGACGCCGAGCTCGTCATGTGCGGCTGGTGCAAGCGGCTTCGCGGCCCGGCAGGGGAGTGGGAGGCGATCGAGGACTATCTCGCCGCGCGCGAGGAAGCGCAGCCGCACCACGAGACCTGTCCGGATTGCGTCCGAAAGCTCAAGGAAGAGGCGTCCGGCGAGGGTCTCGAGAGCCCGTAGCGCCTCGGGACATTCTGCTTTTCCCTGCCCTGGGGTATTCCCTTTCTTCTTGCTCGGCTCAGCCGCGGCGTTTCACGCTCGAGCGGCGCCGGCCGGCAGCCGGTGCTTCGAGAAACCTGCGCGCGAGCGGCTTCGGCGCGCGCGCGAGCCAGGCCTCGACGACCAGGTTCTCGAGCTCAGCGGCCGAGATCTTGTCGAGACGAACCAGGACGGCGGGATAGCCATCGAAATGCGGCGTCGTGAAGCAGGTCTTCGGACGCGCCGCGAGGCACGCGTCTTTCACGAGCAGGCTTTCCACGCGGACCGCGAGGATCGGTCCCTTGGGAGCCCGCGAGCCGAGCGCTTCGAGGTCGGACCGCCGGAGCGGCCGCTCCCAGGCGAACGACTTGTCGCGCACCTGCCACGCCGTGGTTCCCCACCAGATCTTCTCGGTGGTCTCGGGGAGCCCGAGCGCGATCCTGCGAACCTGCTTCCAGTCGGCCATACGCAAATTGTAGGTCGGGTGACGGGCGGTTGCTGAGGCATCAATCCGTTGTTCGCAAGAGGCTCGATGACACGGCGGGAAAGGACCGCGACACGCTCAGCGAACCGCACTGGACGACGGCACGCCGCCCCGGTACAGCTTCAAATCGGGAAAGCGCAGGGCGGTGAGCACGCCGCGCGAGATGGAATCGATTCCGTAAGTGCGATTCCGCAGCACGCGAGGCGCGGGCCAGCCCGTCGCATCGAGAATCGCGTCGTCGTGGTGCCCGTAGACGACCCGCTCCGAACCGCGGTAGTCGTCCGGAAAGTCCGGGTGTCCCCAGATAAGCAGGCCGCCGTCGGCATCGCTCGGCGGGGTGCCGTCGGGCCGGACGCCGCCATGCACGCAAATCACGTCGTCCGATCGATCGAAGTAGCGCATGCTCTGGAGCAGTACGATGTGCTCCGCCGGCACCTGGTCGAAGAAGAGATCGTAGGGCATCGCGATCTTCTCCTCGAAAAGCCGTGGGCCGATCTCTCCGAATAGGCGGCGCAGAACCGCGGCGGCGTCGGGAGCGTAGCTGGCGATCGTGCTGAAGGCCGAGCAGCTGAGAGCCCAGTGGTGCTGCGTCGGGTCGCGGAGGGAGTCGAGCAGCCACTGCTCGTGGTTTCCCATCAGGCAGATCACCTCGTGCCGGGACTCGCGCCGAAGGCGTGCAACGCGATCGAGGACCTGCTTGGAGTCGGGGCCGCGGTCGATCAGGTCCCCGAGGAAGACCAGACGGTCCCCGGGACCGAGATCGGGAAGGACCCTTTCCAGGAGATCCTCGAGCGCCGACGCATGGCCGTGAACGTCGCCGACCGCAATCGTCGCCACAGAAACTCCTCCCGGCCGGATTCCCGGTCCGTATGCTAATCGAGAGGGAGACATGCGGATTCTCGCGGCGGCGGACATCCACGGGATGGCGCGGGTCTACGACTGGCTCGAGGTGCAGACGCGCCGCCCGTTTCTCCTGCAAATTCACGGTCACGTGCACAGCGCCTTCGGGCGATCCGGCCGGCACTTGAACGTGGCGTCGGGAGGGGTGGCTCGGGCGATGATCGTCAATCTGACGACGCTCGAGTCCATCGTCGCCGGGCCGGACTGACCCGGAATCAATCCCGCCGGTTCTCCAGGCGCAGTCCCACCTCGCGCTCGGAGGCCGCTTCGGCGAGACGGCCCTGCCGCTCGAGAACGCGCGCGAGATTGCGATGCGCGGGGCCATGGCTCGGATTCAGCCGGATCGCCTCGCGCAAGTGTGCCGCCGCCTCGTCGAGGCGGTCCGCGAGCAGGAGCGCGACCCCCAGGTTGTACTCGGCCTCGACGAAGCCCCGCTGCAGCTCCGTCGCTCGCGTCAGCTCCGAGACGCCCTCGCCGGTCCTGCCCGTCTTCAAGTACGCCGTGCCGAGGTTGTAGCGCGCGGCCGGGTTGTCCGGATAGAGGCGCACCGTCTCCTCCATCAACGTGATCGCCTCGGCGGCCTTTCCCTGCGCCAGGAGGGTCTCGCCGAGGTTCAACCGCGGCTCGACGAGCGTCGGCTCGAGACGGATCGCCTCGCGGTAGAGCGCGACCCCCTCGTCGACCTGCCCGCGGCTGACCAAGATCTCTCCGAGGTTCGTCTGGGCCATCCACGCCGAAGGGTTCTTCGCGAGCGTGTCCCGCCAGAGCGTCTCGGCATCGCGGTAGATCCGGGCTTGCCGCCAGGTCAGGCTGGCGAGGATCGCCAGGATGAGCGAAGCGAGCGCTGGACCCGGCAGGCGAAATCGTTCCGCGGCGAGCGCGGCGGCGGCCGCGAAAAGCGCGATCAGCCCCGCGCTCGCGAGGTACTGGAAGTGATCGGCCACGAACGAGTACCGCATCGGGTAGACGTCGAAGAATCCGAGGGCGGGGACGAGCGTCCCGCCGAAGAAGAGGACCGCGACGAGGGGCCCCGAACCGATCCGCTTCCGCGCGAGCCAGAGCGCGGCGACGAGCGCGATGGCGGCAGCGACCGGAACGTACTGGAGCGGCGCCCCGGCGTCGAGATGCCAGCGCGGGTAGACGAAGATGAGAGGCCACGGGAAGACGAGCTTCCCTGCGTAGAACCAGACCGCGCGGCCGGCGATCAGGAATCGCTCCGCCGCGCCGAGATCCCACGCCTTTCCCGCGGCACCGACGTGGTGCTTCTCGATCCAGGCCGTCGCCAGGCCCGCGGCGGCGCCGGCGGCGAAGAGCGGAACGAGCGGGAGGACGTCACGGATCGCCAGCCGCCGTCGCTTCCACCACGTCACGAGGAGCACGGCCGCCGGGAACGACGCCGTGACCGTCTTGCTCAGGAGAGCCGCGACGTAGAGCAGCGATCCGAAGGCGTAGGAGGACCAGTGCCGGGGGGTCCCGGCGTCCGGCGGACCGTCACGGCCGCCGGTTCCGAGCTCGAGGAACCGGATGAAGCAGAGCGCCGCGCCGAGATAGAACGCCGTCGATAGGACGTTCTTAAGCTCGGTGACCCACGCGACCGACTCCACCTGCACCGGATGGACCGCGAACACGGCGGCCGCGAGCCACGCCGCGCGCACGCCGAGCCGCCGCAGCACGACGGAGAGCAAGAGGGCGTCGAGCGCGTGGATCGCGACGTTGACCAGGTGATATCCGGCCGCGTGTGATCCGAACAGACGGTATTCGGCCCAGAACGCCGTGTGGACCATCGGGTAGTACTGCGGCACCGACGAGGGATCGAGCCAGATGGAGCGGAGCGTCCGGCCGCCCGCGATCCAGTTGTTGTCGTCCCAGATCCAGCCCGCGCCCAGGACGGGAACGAGATAGGCCGCGAAGGTCAGCGCGACGAGCGCCGCCGCCCGCGTCGATCCCGTCCGGGGCCTCGCGGCGGCTACGCGAAGAACCGGCGCATCTCCTCGAGCTGTTGCCGCAGCGGCTTGGTCGCCACGCGCGCCGACAGCGGGTGGATGCTCGCCAGGCTGCGATCGCACGCCTGCGGGGCGGCGGTCGGGGTGATCCGGAGATTCAGGCCGTACGTCGCGTCGATCAGCTTCAGCAGCTCGAACTTGTCGACGATCTCGGGGGAGTGAACGTGGAAGATTCCTTTCGCGTGGAGCGAGTCGTCGAAGATCGTCTCGACGATCTCCGCGAGATACGTCGTCGCCACGCCGTTCCAGTGGTGGTTGGTGAAGCCGTTGACGGGTTTTCCGGCCTGGCTCCGGGCCCATTCGAGCAGCGAGCGTTTCTGGCCGCGCTCCTCGCCGATGATCGAGGTGCGCAGGACCATGCAATCGGCGGCGTCACCCGCGTTCTTGCTCAGACCGTACACGTCGTCGGCGTCGAAGACGTCGTTCTCCGTGTAAGAGCCCTTCCGCCCGGAATACGCGCAGTCGGTGGTCACGTGGACCAGGGCGCGCCCGTCCCGATCGCAGAGCTTGGCGAGGTTCCGGGGGAAGATCGCGTTCACCCTGAGGACGTCCTCGATCGGCATTTCCGCGATGCGCGGCTTGATCACACCGGCGCAGTTGATCACCCGCTCGGCTCCGTCGAGCAGGCTCCCGAGACGGTCGAGGGGATCCCGCGCGATGTCGTACTCCGCGCGCGAGATCGCGTGGACGCGATAGCCCTTCCGCCGGAAATGCTCGGAGGCGGCGATGCCGAGCATTCCGTTGGCGCCGATGACGGCGATCTGCTTCATGCTCAGCGCTCCTCCACGTGCCAGGGGTCCCAGTACCGCGCGTCGTAGCGAATGTCGTCCTGGAGGCTGTCCGCCAGTGTCGACGTCGACAGGAACATCAGCTTCGCGTCCGTCGTGAGCGACATGAAGCCGTTGGCGTACCCGGGCGGGATGAAGAGGATGGACGGCGCCTTGTCGCTCAGGACGTGGCGGCTGATCGGAAGGTCGCGGGACGGCTTGGTCCAGTCGTCGATCTTCACGCCGCAGACGAGCGCGGCGCCGCGCACGGCCAGGACGTACTTCCCCTCGTTGCGGTGCGCGTGCCAGGCGCGCACGAACCCCTGCCGGTGGTTCTGCACCATGTAGAACCGCTTGACGCCGGCGAAATCGAAATCGTTCACGAACGTCACCTCGCCGCGATCGTCCGCGGCGAGACCGCCCTTGAGCACCCGCACCTCGCTCATCAGCTCCTCTGGGGGTTCTCGGTCAGGTAGCGCTGGTTCGAGTACCGCGCGTGATCGAGATCCTTGATCCGGCCCGTGGTCACGAGGGCCTTGACCTCCTCGATGCCGTCGTCGATCGAGTAGGCCGAGTCGAAGCCGAAGGTCTCCGCCGCTTTGCGCCACGACACACGGTAGTTGCGCGTGTCCTGAAAGGGCAGGTCGGTCCTCTCGATGATCAGGTCCGGGAAGTGGTTCCGGATCTGATACGACAAGTCGATGATTCGGACGTTCTGCCGGGCCAGGTTGTACACCCCCGTGTGCTCCGTCGCGACCACCTTCTCGATCGCCCGCGCGACGTCCTTGACGTGGAGGAGGGGGCGGAACTGATCCCCGCCGAACACGCTGATCCGGCCCACCTGGTGCGCCTTCACCGTGAGGTAGTTGACGACCAGGTCCATGCGGATGCGCGAGAACAGGTCGCCCACGCCGAAGAGCGTCCCGAGCCGGAACGTGATCGCGTTCTTGTCCGCCAGGTACTTCTCCGCCGCCAGCTTCGTCGACGCGTACAGGGACAGCGGATTCTTCGGCGAGTCCTCGTCCAGCTCCTTGTCCTGCGCCCCGTACACCGAGCAGGTGGACATGAACACGATGCGCCCGTCGAAGTGATTCGCCAGCCACTCGACGGTGTTCTGGTTCACGGCGATGGTCGCGTCGGGGTCGATCTGGCACGCGCCGTCGCCCACGATCCCCGCGAGCCAGACCACCGCGTCGGCCCACTTGAGCTGCGGCTTCAGCCGGTCGGCATCGCGCACGTCGCCGTACACGAAGTCGATTTCCTTGCGGAACGAGTCCTCGTACAGGATCCGGTCGTACACCCGGATCGCATGCGGCGATTCGTCGAGCAGGTCGGTCACCGCCCCGCCGACGTATCCCGCCCCGCCCACGATCAAGACCTTCATCGTCTCAGCTCCCGTTCCAGGATGTCCACGATCCGCTCCGCCGTGCGACCGTCGCCCAGCCAGCGCAGCTGCTCGTCGGACACACGGTATCCCTTGAAGAACTCCGTCGTCATCCGGACCATCTCGTCGACCGGCCGGGTCTCCCCGACGAGAACGCTGTTGCCGAACTCGACCGACTCGGGGCGCTCGGTGAAATTGCGCGGCACCGCGACCGGCACCCCCAGCAGCGGGCACTCCTCCTGGCTCGTTCCCGAGTCGGAGACCACGCCGAACGCCTGGTACTGCAGGTCGAGATAGTCCAGGAACCCGTACGGGCCGAAAAGCCGGACGTGCGGCTTGTCGTCGAGCAGGCGGTGCTCCTCGATCAACCGGACCCCGCGGTTGAACCGCACGAGCCTGACCGGTAGATCGAGGGTGGCGCCCAACCGCTCCAGGTACTCGAGGATGTGCCGGTACTGGGAAACGCTCGACAGATTCTCGTTCCGGTGCACGTCGGCCACGAGGTAGTCCCGGGAGCGAGGCCCGGACGGCAGGTACTTGCGGACGACCTCGACGATCGTGTTGCCGACCACGAAGATCCGGTCCGGGTCCTTGTTCTCGCGGGACAGGCGCTCCTTGTAGAGCTCCGTGTACACGAACACCCAGTCCGACACGTAGTCGCAGCAGACGCGATTGACCTCCTCGGGCATTCGCCGGTCGTACGACCGCATCCCGCCCTCGATGTGCGCGATGCGGTATCCCTGCTTGAACAGCGGCACGCTGGCCAGTGCGGAGTTCGAATCGCCGAGGAAGAGGATGACCTCGGGCCGGATCTTCTCGCGCTCGAGCAAGCCGATCACCTCGGTCGAAAGGTAGGCGAGCTGCTCGTAGTGATTGCGGCTGCGCGTCCCGGTGTCGAGCGTGTAGTCGGGGCGCCGGATGGACAGCTCGTTGAAGAAGATGCGGGAGAGCTCGTCGTCGTAGTGCTGGCCCGTGTGGATCATCACGTGATCGAAGCGCTCGTCCAGGCGGGCGAACACCTCGCTCATGCGGATGAAGTCCGGCCGGATGCCGGTGATCGTGACCACTCTCATGCGTCAGCGTCTCGAAAAGGACGGCATTCTAGCATTTGCGGCGGCATCGCCCGCCTCCGGTGTGCCACAATCCGCCGCTTTAGCACCAGGAGGCCCGATGCGCCTGCTGCTCCTCGTGGACTGCTACGTGCCGAGCACGAAGTCGAGCGCAACGCACATTCACGATCTGGCCGTGGCCTTGAAGGACGCAGGACACGACGTCGTCGTCGCCGCGCCGGACGAGACACTGACCGAGCCTCGGTCCGTGCAGGGCGAGGACGGGGTCACCGTGCTCCGCGTACGGACCCCGAGGATAAAGAGCGCGCGTCTCGCCCTGCGGGCGCTCCACGAGATCCGGCTGTCCGGCGTGATGTGGCGCGCCGGGCGGGAGTTCTTCGAGACGCACCCGCGCGACCTGGTGGTTTTCTACTCGCCGACGATCTTCTTCGGGCCGCTGGTCCGCCGTCTGAAGACGCTCTGGAGATGCCGGTCCTACCTGATCCTTCGCGACATCTTCCCGCAGTGGGCGGTCGATGCCGGCGTCCTGCGCGAGAGGAGCCTCCCGCACCGCTACTTCCGGCACCGCGAGCTCGAGCAGTACGCCGCGGCGGACGTGATCGGCGTCCAGTCTCCGGCGAACCTGCGCTACTTCGAGGAGCGGGGCTGGTCGAAGCAGTACCGTCTCGAGGTCCTCTACAACTGGGCGCCCGCGAGCCACGGCGATCTTCCGCAAAGCCGCATGCGCGAGGAGCTCGGCCTGGCGGGGAAAGTCGTCTTCTTCTACGGCGGAAACATCGGCGTCGCCCAGGACATGGACAACGTCGTGCGACTCGCGGAGAGCGTGCGCGATCAGCGCGAGCTGCACTTTCTGCTGGTGGGTGACGGCCGGGAGGTTCCTCGCCTCGAGGAGAAAGTCCGCGCGCTGGGTCTCGAGAACTTCACGATCCGTCCTCCGCTCCTGCAGAAGGCCTATCTCGCGGCCCTCTCCGAATTCGACATCGGGCTCATCTCGCTCGATCGAGGGCTCCGCACGCAGAACTTCCCGGGGAAGATGCTCGGGTACATGTCCTTCGGCATACCCATCTTGGCGAGCATCAATCCCGGAAACGACCTGCGCGACGTGCTCGAGTCGCACGAGGCGGGTCTCGTGAGCGAGAACGGCGCGGACGAGCTGTTCCGCGAGCATGCCCTGCGGTTGGCCCGCGACCCCGCGCTGCGCCGCCGCATCGGCGAGAACGGAAAAAGGCTGCTCCACGAGCGGTTCTCCACCGCCGCCGCCATCGAGCGACTCGAAGCCGCAGCGGGCCCACTCCCGACCGGAATCGTCTGAAGCGCCGGAAGGCGGCGCGCTATCTTGCTCTCCAACGCCGTTCGGCCCCATTTCCAGGGAGCTAACAGTCATGGACATTGGCATCGTCCGCGAGACGTACGTGGGCGAGACGCGGGCGCCCCTGATTCCCGTCGCGGTGGGCCACCTCGTGCGCCAGGGCAACCGGGTCGTGATCGAGTCCCACACGGGCGCGGCCTCCGGGTTCGACGACCAGGCGTACCGCGAGATGGGCGCCACGATCGTCTACTCGGGCGACGAGGCGATCGCGCGCTCGAAGCTCGTGCTCAAGGTCTACCCGCCGTCCTGGGACGAGTACCGCAAGCTCGAGGAGGGCCAGATCCTCCTGTCGTTCCTCCAGCTCTCGCACGCCACGCGCCGGAACCTCGAGCTGCTGCTCGCGCGAAACGTGACCGCGATCGGATTCGAGGCGATAGAGGACACGCACGGCGATCGCCCGGTCCTGACGGTGATGAGCGAGATCGCGGGAAAGCTGATTCTCCCGATCGCGGCGCACTATCTCCAGGTCCGCCAGGGAGGGCGGGGCATCCTTCTCGGCGGGACGCCGGGCGTTGCGCCCGCAACGGTCGTCGTCCTGGGCGCCGGGGTCGTCGGCGCGAACGCCGCGCGAGGCGCCCTGGCTCTCGGCGCGCATACGATCGTCCTCGACCGCGACGTCGCCCGCCTGCGGGCGCTCACCGCGCAAGACGGTGCGCACATCGTCACGTCCGCCGCGTCGCCCTACGACCTCCAGCGCTTCGTGCCCATCGCCGACGTCCTGATCGGCGCGGTCTTCATGACGATGGAGGCCACGCCGCACCTTCTGGATCGGGAGCTGATCGCGAAGATGCGTCCGGGCTCGGTGTTCGTCGACGTCTCGATAGACCAGGGCGGCTGCTCGACGACCTCATGGCCCACCACGATCCTCGATCCCGTCTACGTGGACGAGGGCGTCATTCACTTCTGCGTTCCGAACATCCCGGCGCTCGTCCCGCGGACGGCGACCGTGGCGTTGTCGAACACCCTGCTCCCCTACGTCGAGCGCATCGCGAGCTCGGGCCCCGACGCGCTCCTCGCGGAGGACGGCCCCCTTGCGCGCGGCGTCTACACGCACGGCGGGTACTGCCTCCGGCGCAGGATCGCCGAGCCGCTCTCGCTCCCTCTGAAGGAGGTCGCGCGATGACCGGCGCTCCGCCCGCCCCGGCCTGGGTCAATCCCGCGTCCCAGCGGATCTTCCACGAGAAGCTGGTCACCGCCGAGGTCGCGCTCGGTGCGGTGCGATCCGGCGACACGGTTTACGTCCATCCGGGATGCGCGACCCCGAAGCGCCTCCTCGAGGCGCTCGTGGCCCGGGCATCCGACCTGACCGGCGTGCGGGTCGTGCACCTGATGTCGATCGGACGGGCCGACTACGTCGCGCCGGGCATGGAGAGCCACTTCCGTCACGTCGCGCTGTTCTGCGGGAAGAACGTCCGCGACGCGATCAACGCGGGGCGCGCCGACTACGTCCCGATCTTCCTGTCCGAGGTGCCGCGGCTGCTCCGCTCCGGGCGGCTGCGTCCGGACGTCGCGCTCATCCACGTCTCCCCGCCGGACGAGCACGGATTCTGCAGCTTCGGCGTCGGCGTCGAGTGCACCAAGGCGGCCGCAGAGGCGGCGCGCGTGGTCATCGCGCAGGTGAACCCGGCGATGCCCCGCGTGCTCGGGGACAATTTCATCCACGTGCGGAAGATCACGCACTTCGTGGAGGCCCACGAGCCCCTCGCCGAGCTTCCGCGCGTGCGGATGTCGCCGAGCTTCGAGGACATCGGCAGGAACGTCGCCTCCTTGATCGACGACGGCGCCACCCTCCAGCTCGGAATCGGCGGGATCCCGGATGCGGTTCTACACTTCCTGCGGGACCGGAAGGCCCTGGGCGTGCACACGGAGATGTTCTCGGACGGCATGGTCGAGCTGATCGAGCAGGGGGTGGTCACGAACGAGCGGAAATCGCTCCATCCGGGAAAGACCGTGGCGTCGTTCGTCCTCGGGTCCCGGGCGCTCTTCGACTTCATCCACAACAATCCGATCGTGGAATTCCACCCCAGCGATTACGTCAACGATCCGTTCGTGATCGCGCAGAACGACAACATGGTGGCCGTCAACTCCGCGATCGCGGTCGACTTGACGGGTCAGGTCTGCTCCGACTCGATCGGCGACACGGTGTACTCGGGATTCGGCGGGCAGGTGGACTTCATCCGCGGCGCGTCGCGCGCGAAGAACGGGCGTGCCGTCATCGCCCTGCTGTCGACCGCGCGGGAGGGCCAGGTCTCCCGGATCACGGCCGCGCTGGACCCGGCCGCCGGGGTCGTCACCTCGCGGGCCGACGTGCACACCGTCGTCACCGAGTTCGGGGTCGCGGACCTTTTCGGTCGAACGCTGCGGGAGCGGGCGCACGCCCTGATCGACATCGCCCACCCCGCGTTCCGAGAGGAGCTGGCGGCGGGCGCGCGCAAGCGCCGCCTACTCTAGGAGAGGGACGACGCCATGATCCGCAAGCAGGATGCGCTCGATTACCACAGCCAGGGCCGCAGGGGAAAGATCGAGGTCACGTGGACGAAGCCGTGCGCCACGCAGCGCGACCTCTCCCTCGCCTACACGCCCGGCGTCGCCGATCCGTGCCGCGACATCGCCGACCGTCCGGAGGCCGCCTACGAGTACACGGCGAAGGGCAACCTCGTCGCGGTCGTCACGAACGGCTCGGCCGTTCTGGGCCTGGGGGACGTCGGCCCGCTCGCCGGCAAGCCGGTCATGGAAGGGAAGGCGGTCCTCTTCAAGCGATTCGCGGACATCGACGTGTTCGACATCGAGCTGGACGCGAAGGATCCGGAGGAGATCATCCGGATCGTCCGGGCGCTCGCACCGACGTTCGGCGGCATCAACCTGGAGGACATCAAGGCGCCGGAATGCTTCCGCATCGAGGAGGCGCTGCGGTCGTCCCTGTCGATCCCCGTCTTCCACGACGACCAGCACGGCACGGCGATCATCTCCGGAGCCGGGCTGCTCAACGCGCTGGAGCTGGTCGGCAAGCGCATCGACGAGGTGAAGGTCGTCTTCTCCGGCGCGGGCGCGGCGGGGATCGCCTGCGCGAAGTTCTACATCGCGCTCGGCGTGAAGCCGGACAACCTCCTGCTCGTGGACACGAAGGGGGTCGTCTACAAGGGTCGGACGGAAGGCATGAATCCTTACAAGGCGGCGCTCGCCGCCGAGACGCGGGCGCGGACCCTCGCGGACGCGATGAAAGGCGCGGACGTCTTCGCGGGGGTTTCCGTCGCCGGGGCCCTGACGCCGGACTTGCTGCGGACGATGGCGAAGGATCCGATCGTGTTCGCGATGGCCAATCCGGATCCCGAGATCACCCCCGAGGACGCGCGGGCCGTCCGGAAGGACGTGCTGATGGCCACGGGACGCTCGGACTATCCGAACCAGGTCAACAACGTCCTCGGCTTCCCGTTCATCTTCCGCGGCGCGCTCGACGTGATGGCGACCGCGATCAACGACGAGATGCAGCGCGCCGCGTCCATGGCGCTCGCGGCGCTCGCCAAGGAGGACGTCCCGGACTCCGTGATCAAGGCGTACGGCGACGCCCCGATCCGGTTCGGGCGGGACTACATCATTCCGAAGCCGCTCGATCCCCGCGTCCTGCTCTGGGTCGCACCCGCCGTGGCGAAGGCCGCCATGGACTCCGGCGTGGCGCGGCGGCCGATCGCGGATCTCGGAGCCTACCGCGACGCGCTCGAGAGCCGCTTCGGCCGCGGGAAGGAGATCATGCGCAGCGTCATTCACAAGGCGCAGCGCGCTCCGAAGCGCATCGTCTTTCCCGAGGGGGACGAGGTGAAGGTCCTCCGCGCGAGCCAGATCATCCTCGACGAGGGGATCGCGAAGCCGATCCTCATCGGCTCCGAGGACCGGATCCGGCGCGCGATCGCCTCGCTCGATCTCGACCTGTCCGGAGCGGAGATCATCGACCCGGCGTCGTCGCCGAAGCTCGAGGCGTACGCCGACGCGTATCACCGCCTCCGCAAGCGAAAGGGGATCACGCGCCGGGTCGCCGGCCGGCACATGGTGCGGGCGATCAACTACGGGATGATGATGGTCGAGGCCGGGGACGCGAGCGGCATCGTCGCCGGCCTGACGCACAACTATCCGGCGACGATTCGCCCCGCGCTGCAGATCATCCGGCCGCTTCCCGATACCAGCGTGATCGCCGGCGTCTACATGCTGGTCTTCAAGAACGACGTCTACTTCATCACGGACGCGACCGTCAACATCGATCCGACCGCGGAGCAGATCGCGGACATCGCGATTCTCGCCGCCGCGAAGGTTCGGCATTTCGACATCACGCCGCGCATCGCCATGCTCTCGTTCAGCAACTTCGGGAGCACGCAGCACCCCCTCGCGAAGAAGATGGCGACCGCGGCCGATCTGGTGCGCCACAAGGCCCCGGAGCTGATGGTCGACGGCGAGATGATGGCGGACACGGCGGTCAATCCCGAGATCATCGAATCGCTGTACCCGTTCAGCACGCTCAAGGGAGGCGCGAACCTCCTCGTCTGCCCGAATCTCGAGGCGGCGAACATCGCGTGCAAGCTCCTCGGCGGGCTCGGTGGCGCGGAGGTGTACGGGCCGTTCCTCCTGGGGATGCGCAAGCCGGTGTACCTGATGATTCCGTCGAACGAGGTCGTCGACATCGTCAACATGGCCGCCATGGCGGCGCGCGACGCCCACGAGCTCGAAGGAGAGCTTCACGCGCTCGACGTGTACGACGTCGTGACGTGAATCGGGGACATTCTGCTTTTTTCCCTCTCCTACGACAGTTCCTTCTTCTTGCTCGGCTCCCCGTTCCCCGATTCACGATGCCGCCGTGACAATGACGGTGGACAACCGCGCCGGAGATTGACACGGGTCCTCGATCGGCGTACTCACTCAGGAGCGTCCGGAGGGGTCGGTGGGCGCTTCTCGGATTCAAGCCGTGGCGATCAGTTTCGCCGTTCTGGCGTGGCACACCGAGGTGCGTGCGGTTAACGTCCCTGTCGAGGACAGAGTCGCCGCCCAGCGCGCGATAGAGCGCGCCTACTACGCGCATCAGCTCCATACCAATCGGCCATTCGAAGAAGCGGTGCCCGCCGGGGTGATCCGCGCGAAGGCGCTGCGCGGCCTGGAGCTGACGGCCGCCCTCGCGCGCTACTGGCACACGGAGGTCACGACGGAGATGCTCGACGCCGAGGTCGAGCGGATGGTCCGTCACACGCGCATGCCCGAGCGTCTGCAAGAGCTTTTCGACGCCCTGAAGGGCGACCCGACCTTGATACGCGAATGCCTCGCGCGCCCGGCTCTTGCGGAGCGACTGACGCGAAGCGCATTCGCCGCGGCACCACCTCAAGGCACGAACGGCGCAGCGTGGGACGCGTGGTGGTCCAGCATCGAGCCGACACTCACCGCGGCCGCAACAAAGGTCGTCGTCCACTCCGGATCTCCCACGCCCGCAGTTCGCGCCACCGAGTCGTGCGTGGCTCCGAATTCGTGGGATCCCGCTTCGCTCGATAACGGACCGAACGCGCGAGACGGCGCGACCGCGGTCTGGACCGGGAGCCGGCTGATCGTCTGGGGAGGCGAGCGAGGTGGTCTCGCGCTTGCAACCGGATTCCAGTACGACCCTTCGACCGATTCGTGGGAGGGGATGACGACGACCGGCGCTCCGGATCCCCGCATCGATCACGTCGCGGTGTGGACCGGATCGAAGATGATCATTTGGGCCGGCGACACGCCCGGATCCGGGACTCCGAACGCGCTGGATACGGGCGGACAGTACGACCCGATCGCCGACGCATGGACGTCGACCACGACGACGGGTGCACCCTCGGGTCGGATCGGCCCGTCGGCGGTGTGGACGGGAACCGTGATGGTCGTGTGGGGCGGAGGCGCGGCGGGCGGCGGCGTAGTCAGCGGTGGCGGCCGGTACGACCCGGTCGCCGATCACTGGACGCCGACGTCGACCGTGGGGGAGCCGAGCGGTCGGCGGAACCAAACAGCAGTCTGGAGTGGAACTGAAATGATCGTGTGGGGCGGGCAGAGCGCCAGCTCCCTGTACTTGCTCACGGGGGCACGGTACGACCCCGTCGCCGACACGTGGACCGCGACGGATGTCAGCCGAGCACCGATCGGGCGCTCGCTGCATACCGCCGTCTGGACTTCCAGCCGCATGATCATCTGGGGTGGGTACAGCGGGGCGCCGCGCGGTGACGGGGCGTCGTACGACCCGATACACGATCGATGGACGGCACTGTCGACCTCCGGTGCACCGGCTGCGCGTTACGATCACACCGCGATCTGGTCGGGCACACGAATGATCGTCTGGGGCGGTCGAGGAGCCGGCGATGCCTTTCTCGCGTCCGGCGCATCGTACGATCCGGCCGCGGGTACGTGGTCGGCGTTGAGCACAACCGGCGCGCCGGAGGCGCGCTACTCCCACGTCGCGAGCTGGGTCGGAAATCGAATGGTCGTGTGGGGCGGATATGGCTCGAGTGGAGACCTTGCGACCGGAGGACGGTACGACCCGGGGACGAATTCATGGTCTCCCACGGCGGTGTCTCCAGGGCCAGCACCTCGGAGCGGAGCGACGTCCGCATGGACGGGCACGCGTCTCCTCATCTGGGGCGGATGGGACGGCGCGCCGCGCGGGGACGGTAGCGCCTACGACCCAGCGCTCGACGCGTGGTTCCCGATCACGCTCGGCAGCGCGCCTCTCCCTCGGCGCTACCACACCGCGGTGTGGACGGGAGAGCGCTTCATCGTGTGGGGTGGCGACATCGGCACGTCAACACCGACCGCAACCGGCGCCGCATACGACCCGATCGCGGACGCTTGGGCTCCGACCTCTTTGGACGGCGCGCCGGACGCACGCCTCCTCCACACCGCGGTTTGGACCGGACACGAGATGATCGTCTGGGGTGGCGACATCACGTCAAACGACAATGGAACCCCTTTCCAGTCGGGAGGCCGCTACTCTCCCGCGAGCGATTCCTGGTCTCCAACCGATCTCGTCACCGCGCCGAGCGCGCGCTCGAGCCACGTCAGCGTCTGGACCGGACGCGAGATGATCATCTACGGCGGCAAGTACTCGTTCAATCTTCCGGATCAGGGCGCGCGGTACGATCCGGCGAAGGATCGCTGGCGCCTCATGTCGAACGATCGAGAGCCGACCGGGATCTCCTCGGCGCTCCCGCCTGTCTGGACCGGCAAGCTCTTTGTCGTGTGGGACGGATATGGCGCCAGCCCCGTCGGCCAGCACGGCGGGCGATACGATCCGGAGCTGGACGTCTGGTCTCACGTGTCGTTCTCCGCAACGGGAACCTCTCGGACCTCGTACTCCTCCGCCTGGACCGGAAAGGAGATGGTCATCTGGGGTGGAGACGAGTACTACCCCAGTCAAACATTGCGGGACGGCACACGCTACGACCCCGCGGCCGACACCTGGACGCCGATGACGCTCACCAATGCACCGGAGCAGCGCGACGGTCACGTCATGGCGATGTGCGGTGACTTTCTGACGATCTGGGGGGGACGGCTCACGCAAAACGACACGCCGAACAACAGCTACGACAACGACGGCTCGCGTTTCGTCCTCGATCGCAACGGCAACGGGATCGCCGACTCGTGCGATTCCGACGACGATTCCGACGGCGTTCCCGACACGCTCGACTGCGCCCCCGGCGACCCGACCGTCGCCCACGCGGCGGCTCCGATCACCGACCTGACCGTCGAACGCCACCTCCTGTCCTGGACCGCGCAGGATCCGGGGACCACGTACGACGCCGCCCGAGGCGATCTCGCCGAGCTGCGCAGCGGGAGCACGATTACTTCGACCTGTCTCGGAGCGTACCTGACGACGCCCTCGGTCGCCGACGACCTGATCGATCCCGAGCCGGACGCCGGCTACTGGTACCTCGTGCGCGCGGTGAACATCTGCGGCGATTCCGGGTGGGGCGACACGGGGGGACCCGACTGGCGCGTCGCGGCGTGTCCGCCGCCGCCGTGAGCGCGGAGTCAGACCCGCATGTGCCAGAACTCGCACCGGAGGAATCGCCGCCCGCGGCCGCGAGATGACTCCAGGAAGCTCGGAACGCGGTCGACGCGCTGGAAACAAAAACTCCGGGGCACCTGCTCGTAAAGCGACCGGGGCGGGGGAGCGGCGCGGGCGGAGGAGCGCCCGCGCCGCCGCCTCGGGGTCGGCAGTCGATCAACTGGGGTTCGAGGCTCTAGGCGCCGGACCGGCGCAAGCGCGCGGGCGAAGGAGGAGCGTTCAGGCGGCGAACGGCGCCATCGAACGAACCCGGGATGTGTGAATCGCGATCATCTCCGGATCTCCTCGTGCACGAACAGCGATCGGAATCGACGGAGAGTGTAGCAAACTGTCCCAAGAACACATGACGCCCGCTTCCCCCCCGCTCCTCAACGACTGCGCCACGCCGACCCGGCGTCACTACGCGATCCTGGCCCTCGCCTGGGCGGGCTGGCTGTTCGATTTCTACGACCTCATGCTGTTCACGTTTCTGCTCGTGCCGATCCGGCAGGATCTCGGCCTCACGGACACGCAGCTCTCCCTCCTCCTGGGGACCTCCCTCGGCGCCACCGCGATCGGGGGCGTGCTGTTCGGATGGCTCGCGGACCGGATCGGTCGCAAGCCGGTTCTCTCGATCACGATCCTGACGTACTCGGTCGGGACGTTGCTGTGCGGCCTCGCGCCGGGGCTTCCTGCCTTCCTTGTCTTCCGGATCGTCACGGGCCTGGGCGTCGGCGGGGAGTGGGCGACGGGGCAGACGCTGATCGGCGAGACGTTCCCCGCGAACCGCCGCGCGCGATTCGCGGCGATCATGCAGACCGGGGCGCCGATCGGCGTCGGGCTCGCGGCGATCGTCGGGGGGTTCGTCGAGCCGTACCTCGCGAGCCGCTTCGGCCCCGGTGTCGCGTGGCGAGCGTGCTTCCTCGGCTCGGCGGCGCCCGCGCTTCTCGTCGTCGCCATTCGCCGGGTGATGCCGGAATCGGACATCTGGCTCGCCGCACGCAAGACCGAAGCAGCCGGTCCTCGGAGTCGTGGGCTCCGCGCGGTCCTGTTCCGCGACCCCGTGATCCGCCGGCTCTTCGTCCTCGGCTTGGTCCTGGCGGTCACGGACATGTCGGCCTACTGGTTCACGTACCTCTGGATGCCGAAGTACCTCTACGACAACCTCGGCTTCTCGATGGCGCGCTCGGGCTCGTGGATCCTCGTCACGCAGGCCGGCGGGCTGCTGGGCTATCTCTCGTTCGGCGCCGTGGCGGACTGGAAGGGGAGGCGGCTCGCCTACACGCTCTACTCGTTCGTGTGGGCCGCGGGCCTGCTGTCGGTCACGTGGTTCTGGAGCTCCCTCGCCGCCGCCCCCGCGGCGGCGCTCGTCTGCATGTTCCTGATCGGCATCGGCACGGGGAACTTCTCGGGCTACGGCCCGATCTTCTCGGAGCTGTTCCCGACGGCGATCCGCAACACGGCGATGGGGGCCGCCTACAACCTCGCGCGGGGTATCCAGTTCGTCACCCCGCTCGTGATCACCTGGGTCGCTGCGTCCTCGGGCGCGGGTGCCGTCAGCGGCCTCGGCCGCGGGATCTCGATCGGCGCGCTCTTCGCGATCGCCACAGGCTTCTGGGTCTGGACGCTCCCCGAGACGCGCGGGACGCGGATTCTCGCGACGGGGATGGTGAGGGGAGAAGCGGGGGACGGATAGGGATCCCGTGAATCCTCCTCGATGAGACGAGGTGTTACGATCGCCACCGCGCGTCCGCGAATGGCGCTTCGAGAAGAAAAAGCAGAATGTCCCCACGGGTCCCAGCGGCGCTCATCATCATCGGGGCCGCGTGGGCGTACGCAAGGCACCTACCGGACGGTCGCACGCCGGCGGACCGGCCGATCGAGGTGCTGGGCGCCGGGTACGCCGGCTCCGCGGAGTGCCGCGCGTGCCACCCGCACGAGTACGCGACCTGGCACGCCTCGTACCACCGCACGATGACGCGGCCGACCTCGGACCCGGACGTCCGCGCGCTCATCGGCAACGCGGAGATGACGCTCGGCGGCTGGAGCTACAGGATCTCCTGCGGCGACGGCGACGATTGCTCGGTCGAGATCGGTGAGCCTCCTGACGTCGCGGGCGCGAGGACCGTCCATCGCCGGCCGCTGGCTCTCGTGACCGGCTCGCACCACATGAGGATCTGCTGGTTCGTCGCCGACGAGGCGCGCAAACTCTCCCTCGTCCCGTTCGCCTACATTCTCGAGACGAAGCAGTGGGTGCCGCGGCAGGCCGCGTTTCTCAAGCCGGCGAGCGTGCGCTTCTCACGCGAGCCCGGCCGCTGGAACGCCGACTGCATCCAATGCCACGTCACGCAGGGGCGGCCGCGCCTCGCCGGCATGGACTCGCAGGCGAGCGAGCTCGGCATCGCCTGCGAGGCGTGCCACGGTCCCGCCGAGCGCCACGTGCGCCTCAATCGGGACCCGGTGCGCCGGTACGCGCGGCACCTGGCCCACGACGGCGACCCCAGCATCGTGAACCCGCTCCGCCTCGCGCACGATCGAGCGTCGCAGGTGTGCGGCCAGTGCCACGCGGTCACGTACTACGGCGTGAGCGAGCACGACCGCCTGATCGTCGACGGCTGGAGCTACCGCCCGGGCGCCGACCTCGCGGCGACGCGGCACGCCCTGCCCGACGCCAAGGACGGGAGCCACTTCTGGCCCGACGGGATGATCCGCGTGACGGGGCGCGAGTACAACGGGCTCCTGAGGACGGCGTGCTACGTGAAGGGGGAGATGTCGTGCTTCTCCTGCCACTCGCTCCACATGACGGCGCGCGACACGCGCGCCCCACAGGAGTGGGCGGACCATCAGCTCAAGCCCGGCATGGACGGCCCGGCGGCCTGCCTCTCCTGCCACGCGGCCTTCGCCGCGAGGGAGAAGCGGGAGGCGCACACGCACCACAAGGCGGACTCGCCGGGCAGCGATTGCTACAACTGCCACATGCCGTACACCACCTACGGCCTGCTCAAGGCGGTCCGAAGCCATCAGATCGACAGCCCCTCGGTGGCGGTCAGCCTGGCCACTGGCCGCCCGAACGCGTGCAACCAGTGCCACCTCGACAAGCCGCTCGCCTGGACTGCGCGCGCCCTCGAAGCGTGGTACGGGATCCCGGAGCCTCCGCTCGACGACGAGGCCCGGACGACCTCCGCCGCCGCGATGTGGGCGTTGACCGGTGATGCCGGCCAGCGCGCGCTGATGGCGTGGAGCTTCGGGTGGGCGCCCGCTCTAGAGGCATCGGGCACCCGGTGGATCGCGCCATACCTGGCGCAGCTTCTCGAGGACCCCTATCCCGCGGTCCGGTTCATCGCCTACCGCTCCCTGCGCCGCCACCCGGGCTTTGCGGATTTCGACTTCGATTTCATCGGCTCGGATGACGACCTGGCCGCCGTGCGCTCCCGCGTGCTCGATCGCTGGTCGCGCGTGCCGGGAGCGCCCGATTCTGCCCGGGATGAGGCCACGCTCGTCGCCCCGGACGGGACGATCCGCGCGGCGCGGTTCGACGCGCTCGTCAAGCGCCGCAACGACGCCCAGGTCGATCTCAAGGAATGAGCGGCGATCCGATCGAAAACGGCGCCCGGTTCGTCCGGCGGCACCTGGCGCTGGGCTGGTGGTTCGTGCTCGCGTTCCTCGCGCTCGGATTCGTGCTCGAGGCGCTCCACGGCCTCAAGATCGGCTGGTACCTCAGCGTCACGAACACCACGCGCCGGCTGATGTGGACGCTGGCCCACGCCCACGGCACGCTCGCAGGGCTCGTCAACATCGCCTTCGCGCTGACGCTGCGAGCGATGCCGGAACGGGCGGAAGCGCTCGGCCGCCGCGCCTCCCCGTGGCTCGTGTACGGGTCGGCGCTTCTCCCCGCGGGGTTTTTTCTCGGGGGGATCGTCATCTACTCCGGCGACCCGGGCGTCGGCATCGTGCTCGTGCCGGCGGGGGCGATCGCCATGGGGGTGGGTCTCTACTTCGTCTGCCGGGCCGTGCTCGATCCGGCAGGGCGCGACGAGGGCCGCTAGGGCGCGAGGATCTCCTGGATCGAGGTGGCCGGGATCAGGAACCGCGGGCCTCGCGTCGTGTGCCCCGGCAGGCGGGCGGCGACGACACGGTCCGCGATCTCGACGACCGTCGCGCGCACCGCGGTTTTTCCCTCGGGGATGTCCTCGCGCAGGAATCCCGGATCGACGAAACCGCTCCACGCGCCGTCGACGGATTCCAGCCGCACGTTGCGTTCGTCGGCAAACGGCCCGCTGACGACCTCGCACGGAACCCACACGTGGACCCCCGCCTGGAGCGTCATACCGTCCTCCTCAAGACTCGCATGGACCCGGATTCCCGTGGCACCGTCACGATTCTGCCCCGGCGCCCACGGCCGAATCAAGCGCCGGTCTTGGGGGTGCAGAAAGGTCGGATTTTCGGGGGATCCGCGCCCGGCGGGCCGGCGGGACGCCGGTCCGCCGGGCAAGAAGGAGAAGTTACTTCCCGCCGATGAACTCCCAGGTGTCGTTGAACTGCGACCCCCCGCTCGACGTGTCCTCGCCGCCAAAAAGGATCGGATGGCCGCCGAGGGCATCGTCCGTCGTCATCGCGTAGAGCTGCCGAGGCGAAGGGGCGTTCGCCGGGAACAGCTGGGTCCAGTTGGAGCCGTCCCAGACCCACGTGTCGCTGTCGCCGGCGCCGAAAAAGATCACGCCGCCGGAGCTCGAGTCGTATGCGGCGCCGGAGTAGAACCGGCCGGGCGGCTGGCTGACCGGGTTCTCGAGCGTCCAGTCCTTGCCGTCCCACGTCCAGGTGTTGTTGGGGTTGACGTCGCCGAGCCCGCCGAACATCACGACCTGCCCCGAGACCGGGTTCGGCGCGCAGATCCCTTCGGCTCGGGCGTAGGGCACGGTCGCGGTTGGCACGGAATCCCACGAGCGTCCGTTCCATTTCCAGGTCGTGTTCTGGTAGAAGCGCCCGTCAAATCCGCCGATCAGGAACGCGTGATTCGAGCTCGGGTCCAGGAAGCCCATGGCACCGCTCATCGGGGCGGGGCCGCCCCCCGTCTTCTGCCTGATCCAGCGCTCGCGCTTCCGATCCCAGGCCCAGGTGTCCCCGAGCCTCTTTTGACCGTCCCAACCGCCGAACATGATGATGCGGCCGTCGACCGCGTCGTATGCCATCGCGGCCCCGGTCCGCGGCGACGGGCCGGCCGCCTTGACCCCGGCCTGCGCCCACGTCGTGCCGTCGAACGCCCACGTGTCCGCGAGATAGAAGGTGAGCCCCGAGGGGCTGACCTGGTAGCCACCGAAAATCAGCACCTTCCCGGAAACCGGGTCGTACGCCGAGGCGGGGCCCGACCGCGCCATCGGCCCTCCGCTCGCGATCTGGACCCAGTTTTGGGCTTGCGCGGCGCTGACGCTCAGGAGAGCGGCCAGGACGAGCGTAAACGGAACAAACGTGAGCGAACGTCTTGTCGTCATCGGAAAGCCTCCCAGGGGGGAACGAACCCGCCAATGGAATCTACGAACAAAACGCCGTTTGGTTGCCCGGGAGTGGTGCAAAAACACCGCAGCCGAGGCTGCCATCAGCCCGGCTGCGGCTTCGGAAGCGCAGAGGCCACCGCCAAGGAGCGCCGCGTCCGGGTCAGTTCGACGTCTTCAGTTTCTCCGCCAGCACGCTGGAGAAGTTGAGCACGACCGACAGACGCCGGATATGGTCCGATTCCTCATCGCCCCGGATGATCGCCAGTTGCCGCCCGTCGGGGAGCACGTCCGAAGGGATCACGTGGAGCTTCTGCGCGTCGTAGAGGAGCGCCGGCGATCCGAACGGGGGTGAGGCCGACGGCGCGAAGGGGACCGACATCACGGTCCCGTCCGCTTGCTGGTATCGAAGCTGCCTGCCGTCCCCGCCCCAGAACGGTGCCGTCCCGCCCGAGCGCGTCACGCGCAGCGCATCGCCCGCGGCGCGGCCGCGAGACAGCGGCAGGACGTAGACCTCTTCGCGTCCCGACTCGTCCGAGGCGTAAGCCAGGAATCGTCCGTCCGGCGAGAGCGATACCGCTCCCTCGGTCGAAGGGCCCGAGACGACCGTCGTCGGCGCCACCGGAGCGCCTCCCGACGACGAGAGATCGTAGAACACGATGTCGCCGTGGGCGTTGGCGTCGGTCCCCTCGCCGAGGAGGCCCGAGCCGTCGGGCGTGAACGCCCAGAGCGTGGACTCGCGGGATTCGCCGGGGAGTGCCGCGATGCGGCGCGGGGGAGAGTCGCTCTCGAGGTCCTTGACGTAGATTCCGTCGTCCTTCGTGCGGCCCCGGCGGCCGAACGCCACGCGGCGACCGTCACGCGACAGCACCGGCGTCAGGATGTCGGCGTCGGGAATGGCGAGCGTTCGTCGAAGCCCCGGCCGATCGATCTCTCCGGTGAACATCTCGTCGATGCCCTGGCCGTTCGTCGCGGTCAGCACGAACCGCTTCCCGTCCGCCGCTCCGCCCCGGACGGTCTCGTACGGGTGGGCCTCGTCGAGGATCGCGTGGAGGCTCTCGCCGGGGCCGACCAGGCCGAGCCGCCGTCCCTCGGCCGTGCGGCCGCCCCGCTCGTGGACGAGCGTGCCGTTCGCGGAAAGCTCGAACTGTCCCGGTACGAACGAGAACTGGGTACGGAACCCGCTCGCGATCGGGATCGGGGAGCCGGTCAGCTTCCGCGCCTTGGGGTCGAATGCGACGGCGAACAGCGCGTCGCCACGCGTGAAGAGGATGGTTCCCGGCGGCACGAAGACCGGTCGTCCGCCGTCGTCGAAGAGATTCGTCGCGCGCGCCGACTCCAGGTCGAGCAGGCCGACACGGTAGTACCACCCCCGGGCGCCGTACGCGACCGTGGAGAAGAGGATCGCCTTGTCTCCCGGAAGCGCCGTCCTCGCGAGAGCGGTCCTTCCCTCCATGGTTCCGAGATCGACCGGCACAGGGGCCGTCGGGCCGGACCCGCTGGCGGGGATCCGGACGAGCGTCGTCTTCTCGCCGACGGCGAGCGCAACGATGTCGCCGTTGTTCAGTCCGCCGAGAGTCGTCCAGCGGGGATCGAACGGCGCCATCGTCAGCGGCGGCGCGTCACCCTCGAGCGGCGCGCGAACGAGGCTCGTCTGCGACGATCCGGTCGTCGTCGGGATCGTGTAGTAGATCCAGCGCGGGTCGGCCGTGAGGCCGAATCCCCGGCATCCTTCGGTGGCGTCGCGCACCGTCGCGACTCCCGAATCGAGCCGGCGCACGTAGATGCGCTTCGGGGGCTCGGGCTGGCCGGGGGCGACCCGCGGGGCGCCGAGGGCCACGACGGCGGAGCCGTCCGCGGCGACCTGGTAGTCGTCGATCGTCACGTCGTCCGGGAAATCGAGATCCAGTCGGACGACCCCGGGCGACGTCGCCGCCGGCGCGCGATGCGCGAGAATCCAGCCGAGGACGAGCCCGGCGACGACTCCCGACGCGAGCACCCCGGCCGAGACGGCGCGCGGCCGTGCCGGCGATGCCGGTGCGACGTCGGTCACGCGCACGCGTCCCGAGGGCGTCCTGTCGGCGAGGACCTCTTCGAGCAGGATGCGAGCGTCGCCGATGTCGCGCACGCGGCGCTTCGGGTCTTTCTCGAGGCAGCGCTGCAGCAGCTCGCGCACCTTCGCCGGGACGCTCGCGCTCAGCGCGCTCCAGTCGACGTCTCGCGCGAGCACGGCCGCGAGCGTGTCGGAGATCGTCTCGCCGTCGAACGGCCGCCGGCCGGTCAGCATCTCGTAGAGAACGCAGCCGAACGCCCAGATGTCCGCCCGCTTGTCGACCGACTTCCCACGCGCCTGCTCCGGGCTCATGTACGCCGCGGTGCCGAGGATCACGCCGGCGACCGTCCCGAGCGAGGTGACCGTGGGCGACATCGTGGCACTCGGGCCCGCGCGATCCGCCGCAGCCGACTCGAGCGCCTTCGCGAGGCCGAAGTCCAGCACCTTCACCCGGCCATCCGGGGTGAGCTTGACGTTCGCGGGCTTGAGGTCGCGATGGACGATGCCCTGCTCGTGCGCGGTCTCGAGCGCATCGGCGATCTGCCGCGCGATGTCGAGCGACTCGGCGAGGGGGAGCCGCCCGCGCCGCAGCCGCTCCGCGAGGTCGTCGCCGGGAACCAGCTCCATCGCGAGGAACCGGATTCCGCCGTGCTCGTGGAGCCCGAAGATTCCGGCGATGTTCGCGTGGCTGAGCGAGGCGAGCACCTTCGCCTCGCGCTCGAAACGGGCGAGCCTCTCGGGGTCGGACGAGAACGCCTGCGGGAGCACCTTGATCGCGACGTCGCGGCCGAGAATGGTATCGGTCGCGCGCCAGACCTCGCCCATCCCGCCTTCGCCGAGGCGATTGACGAGACGATACTGGGCGAGGCTGAGTCCCGCTTCCAGGGCCATGAGATGCGTTCCGGCGGCCTACTGCTTGTCGTAGACCGCCGTCAGGCTGATCTTCTTGCCCTGCGGGCTCGTCCCGTTCAGGGTCAGCGTGCGCGACTTCCCGTCGGGCGCCACGACGAGCTTCCCGGTGTAGGTGACCTTGCCGTCCTTCTTCACGGTCATCGCCAGCGTGCGGTCGTCGACCTTCCGGCACGACCGCGCGTCCGAGCTCGGGTCGCCGATGACCGGATAGTCCTTCCCGTCGTACTTGCCGGTCCATTCGTTGTGGGCCGGCTTGCCGTCCTTGTCGATGCCGTCGACCGTGACCTTGACGCCGTCGCCCTGCGGGGCGTAGACGACGGTCAGGTTCTTGCCCGCGGCCGGATCGAGCTTGGACTTGGCCTCGTTGAGCTTCCAGGTTCCCAGGAACGCGTCGGAGGCGACCGCCACCGACGCGCCGAGGAAGAGCACGGCCAAGATGGGCACCAATCCCTTTTTCGTCATCGACCTCCCTCCTTCGTGTGGATTCTATCCTCGGGAACGGTCGCCGTTTCGCGTCCTTTCGAGGTTCCTTGACCCGGTGCCGGGGATTCCTAGATTCGTTGGCAGCCAAGGTCGAACGAACCAGGAGGAGGACTCATGGGTTTTTCAGGTGTTCGCGCCGTGATCATGATCGTGATTCTGATCGCGCTGGTTCTCGCCGTGACCAAGGGCGGTCTTCCGGGGTGGCTCCTCCCGGTGGGCCTGATCCTGAGCGGCATCGTCGTCAAGAGCGTCACGATCACGAGGAAGCCGGCCTGAATCGACGCGGTACTTCAGAACCGGAACGCCGCCCCCAGCCGGGCGACGAGCGGATTGACGTCCGCGGTCTGCCCGTTGGCCGTCTTGAGCGCGACGTCGAGGTACTTGAGACCGCCTGTGATCGCGAAGTGCTTGCCGAGACCGATGTCGAGGCCGAGGCTCGCCCCCCAGCCGTGCGCGCTGTCGGTTCCGATGTCGCTCCCGCCCGTGATCGACGCGCCGTTCGAGTTGACGTGGATGTCGCCCCAGTTCACATACGAATACGACGGTCCGAGGTACAGGTCGACGATGGTCGTGTGGAGGATGTGAAAGTCGAGCGTCGCGGTGAGCGGCGAGAACGTCGTGTCGCCGATCGTCGATCCGCCGAAGCTGACGTCCTGGTTCGCGTTGACGTAGTCGACCTCGAGGCCGAGGAGCTTCCCGAAGCGCCCCTCGAACCCCAGATTCCATCCGACCTGCTTTTCCGACTTCACGGTGTCGGTGATCGATCCGACCGTGATCGTCGAGTCGCTCATCGGGGCGACGTAGGCGGGCCCTCCATAGATCTTGAAGTGCGTATCTTGTGCGTACGTGCTCGGCGCGAGACACGCGGCGAGCGCGGCAGCCGCGAGCCCGCCAATGCGGTGTCTGGTCTTCATCGAGGGTCTCCTTTCCGCCGGCTCGGGACGGAGCATACGGGATGCGCCGGGCACATGGATCCGTACGCAAGGCCTGCGCCGCTCACGGCAATCGGCCATCTCGACGCAGTAGAGATCCTGCGCCCCGTGTAAGTAAGGCCTTCGGCATTTCACCTGAGGTCGTCGAAAAAAGCCCCGGCGACGAGACTGGCACCGTCGTTGCGTGATGAACATCGGGGGCCTTCCCGGGACGCCGGCTCGTCGTGTCCCCGGCCCGAAGGAGGTGTCGACATGAGACGCATGATCTCGGCAACGGCGGTCATCGCGCTTGTCCTGTTGACCGGCCTCATCGCACCCCCGGCTCACGCCGAGGTGTCGTTCGACTTCTTCTACTCGAACTTGAGCCCGCACGGCTCGTGGCTGGTCTCGGCGCAGTACGGCAGGGTCTGGCAGCCCCGGGAGTACCGTCCTGGATGGAACCCCTACTACGACGGGCATTGGGTCTACGCCGACGTCGGCTGGACGTGGCTGTCCGACTACACGTGGGGCTCGGTGCCGTATCACTACGGCACCTGGGTTCTCGATCCGATGGTCGGATGGGTCTGGGTGCCCGGCATGACGTGGGCGCCGTCGTGGGTCGTCTGGCGCACCGGACCCGAGGCGATCGGCTGGGCCCCCGTGCCGCCTGAATTCGCGATCGGCGTCTCGCTGGGTGCCGCGCCGCCGGCCGCGGCGTCGTTCGTGTTCGTGTCCAATCACGACTTCGTCGCGCCGCGGATCGGCCCCTGCGTCATCCCCGAGGCGCGCCGGGCGACAATCCTCGAACACACGACTCCCGTGCGCGGTCTCGCGATCGAGAACGACGTGGTCGTCAATCGCGGCCCGGACGTCCGCGTCGTCGAGCGGGCCAGCGGCCGGACGCTCCGGCCGGCGAGAGTCGAGTCGGTCGCGCGAGTGGCCCCGTTCGCGTCCGTCCGGCGGGAACAGCTGGCGATCGCCGCGGACCACGGCGGACCGCACGTGAGAGCGGCGCAGCCGGTCTCGGCCCGGCATCCGCTTCCGCCGTCGAACGAGCGGGTGAGCGTGATGCCCGAACGGTCGGCGCCGGCGCAGCACGCCACGCCCCACGTTCCGCGGCAGGGCGAGGCGCCCGTACTGGAGCGGACGCCCGTCGCCCCGCACGCTCCTCCGCCGGCACCGCACAGCGCGCCCCCGCCGGTGCAGGCCCCGCAGACTCACCCCACCGCCCCGAGCCCCGAGTCACAGGCGCCCAAGTCGCCCGAGCGGCCGTCCAACAGGAAGACGAACAAGCCGCAGGAGAAGCCTCCCAAGGAGGGTGACAGGGGAGGCACGATCGAGTAAACCGGCGCCGGGCGAAAGCCCGGCGGCACCCCGCTCGCCCGGTTTCGACGCATAATCATCCGGGCATACGCGGGGGGAGGACATGGACGGGAAATTATTCCGGCTCGCGCCGCTGGTGTTGGCGCTCGCGTGCACCGCTTCGGACGCTTCGACCGCCGCAGCCCCTCCCACTCTCCGGCTCCCCTCGATCGCGAAGCCGCGCCATCACGCTCTCGAGCTTACGATCGTTCCGACGGAGCCTCGGTTCAGCGGGTCTATCGTCATCGACGTCGACCTGGCCGAGGCCACGTCGCTCCTCTGGCTGAACGCAAGCGAGCTCGACATCGGCGAGATCGAGGTCGCGACGGGCGGCGCGTCGGCTCCCGGGACCGTGGTGCCCGGCGGCGACGACTTCGTCGGGGTGTCGTTCCCGCGTCCGATCGGACCAGGGCGGGCGAGCCTGCGCCTGACGTTCACGGGCGCGTTCAGCAAGACCGCGACGCACGGCCTGTTCGTGCAGAAGGAGCACGACGACTGGTACGCGTTCAGCCAGTTCGAGGCGATCGACGCGCGGCGGGCTTTCCCGTGCTTCGACGAGCCCTCGGCAAAGGCCCCGTGGCAGCTGACGCTGCACGTCAAGAAGGACCACGTCGCCGTGTCGAACACCCGCATCGTCTCCCAGGTCGACGAGGCCGGGGGCATGAAGAAGGTCGTGTTCGCCGAGACGCCGCCGCTGCCGAGCTACCTCGTGGCGATGGCGGTTGGGCCGTTCGACGTCGTCGACGGCGGAACCGTCGGACGGAAGCGGGTGCCGTTCCGCGTCGTGACCCCCCACGGCCTGAGCGACGAGGGACGCTACGCGGTATCGATCACTCCCGAGATCGTGGCGCGTCTCGAGAAGTACTTCGGGACGCCCTATCCGTTCGAAAAGCTCGACGAGGTCACGATCCCGCAGACCGTCGCATTCGGTGCGATGGAAAACCCCGGGATGGTCACCTACGCGCAGTCCTCCTTGCTGAGCCGGAGCGACCAGCTCTCGGTCGCGCAGAAGCGGGGGCTCGCCAACACCACGGCGCACGAGCTCGCGCACCAGTGGTTCGGCGACCTCGTGACGCTCGCCTGGTGGGACGACACCTGGCTCAACGAGGGGTTCGCGAGCTGGATGGCCTCGAAGATCGTCGCCGAGTGGAAGCCGGAGTGGGGGACCGCGGCCTCGCGCGCGCAGTCCGCCTCCCGCGCGATGGGAGCCGATTCGCTGGTCACCGCGCGCAAGGTCCGCCAGCCGATCGTGGAGAAGGGGGACATCGAGAACGCGTTCGACGGGATCACGTACCAGAAGGGGGCCGCGACGTTGCGGATGTTCGAGGAGTGGCTGGGGGAGGCGGCGTTCCAGAAGGGCGTGCGCCGGTACCTGGAGGATCACCGCTGGGGAAACGCCGCCGCGGCGGATTTCCTCTCCGCGATCTCGCGGGAGGGGAAGCCCGAGGTCGCGTCCGCCTTCGCGACGTTCCTCGACCAGCCGGGCGTCCCGCTCGTCACCGTCGATCTCCGCTGCGAGGACTACAAGCCTCCGGTGCTCTCGCTGTCGCAGCGGCGGTACCTGCCCGAAGGCTCGTCCGGCTCGAGCGCCCAGACCTGGAAGATTCCGATCTGCGCGCGCTGGCGGTCGGGGAAGAAGGAATCCCGGGCGTGCATGCTCCTCGAGGCCGCATCGGGCGAGATGCCGCTCGGGGAGGTGGTGGGCTGCCCCGACTGGGTCCTGGTCAATTCCGGACGGGACGGCTACTACCGGGTGAGCTACTCCGGTGACCTGCTCGCCCGTCTGTTCAAGGACGGGGGGGCCGTCCTGACGCTTCCGGAGAAGCTCGGCACGCTCGGCGACGTCGAGGCTCTGGTGCGCTCCGGCGACCTGCCGATGGCCGATGCGCTCGCGTTCGTCCCGATGTTCGCCGGGGACCCCGACCGGCAACTCACCGCGGCGGCGATCGGGATCGCCGCGAGCATCCGCTCGCACCTCGTGCCCGAAGCGCTCCGCCCGAACTACGCGCGCTTCGTCGACAAGATGTTCGGCGCGCGCGCACACGAGCTGGGGTGGACGGCGCGGCCGGGCGACGACGACGAGACGCGGCTCCTCAGGCAGTCCATCGTGCCGATGGTGGCCGATGACGGCGAGGACGCCGCGCTGCGCGCGGACGCCCGGCGGCTCGCCCTCGCGTGGCTGGACGACCGCAAGGCGATCGATCCCGACATGGTGGGATCGGTGCTCAGCGTAGCGGCGCTCGACGGAGACCGCGCCCTGTTCGACCGCTTCCGCGCGGAGGCGAAGAAGACGGCCGATCGCCGTGACCGCACGCGCCTGCTCGCGGCGATGGGGAGCTTCCGGGACCCCGCGATCCTCAAGGACGCCCTCTCCCTTCTGCTCACCGACGAGTTCGACGTTCGCGAGGCCGGGGCGATCCTCCGCGGCGCCAGCGACGACAAGACACGAGAGCAGGCCTGGGGATTCCTGGAGCAGAACTTCGACGCATACGTCACCCGCATCCCGCGCGAGTCGGGCTCGAGACTACCTTCCATCGTGTCGGGTTTCTGCGACCCGGGGCACCGCGCCGAGGCCGCCACGTTCTTCAAGGACCGGCTGAACGGGTTCCCGGGGTGGGAGCGCAATCTCGCGCAGGCTCTCGAGCGGATCGACCTGTGCGCGGCCCAGAAGTCCGCGCAGGAGGCGAGCGTCGCGAAGTTCCTCGCGACGTACTAGGGCGTCCGGCGCTTCGATCTCACGGAGTCCAGGAGCATCTTCCACTCGTCGAGGTCGCGCGGGCCCTCGATCTCGTAGCCGTCGAGGAAGTATGTCGGCACCCCCTCGAGCTTGATCCTCAGGCCCAACGCCACGTCGTCGGCGAGGCGACGCTCCGGGTCTCCCGCGGCGAGTCGCGTGGACAGGGCCGGGTCCCTCGCGAGCCGCGCGACCTCCGCGCCCTGCGATTCCTGATGGTCGTAGAGCGTCGTGTAGACCTCCTCGAGCCGCCCCTCCGCTTCCGCCGCCAGGGCGAGCCGGGCCGCCTCGCAGGCGAAACGATGCTCCTCCGACCGGTTCGTCTTCGGCACGCTCGGGTTGCAATCCGGGTTGATCGGGAAGTGTCGGAGGACGAGCCGGAACGCATCCGGGCTCTCGCGCGCGAGTTCGCGAAGCGTCCGCGAGCCGCGGCGGCAGATCGGGCAGCCGAAGTCGATGAACGCAACGAGGGTCGGCGGACCGGAGGGCGCTCCGGCAAGCTCCTGCCGTGGCGCCTGGGCGAGGATCTCGGCGGCGTCCTTCCGCATCAGGGCGTGCGCTTGGGCCGTGCCGAGCCATCTCGGACCCGCGACGGCGGCGGCCACCCCCGCCGCGAGGAGGGCGGTCCTCGCCCCCCCGAGATCGGCCGCGCCGTCGGCGACGGCCGGGCGGGACAGCCAGCGGACCGCGAGCGAGACCCAGAGGACGAGATCGATGCCGAGGCAGAACGGGCAGAGCGCTCTCACGGAGAACACCATCGCACCGAGCCAGATCAGCCCGGTCAGGCACGCGGCCAGATTGAGGAGCAGCGGCACGTCGGGGCGCGTCCTGGAGATCGCGCGGCCCTCGGTCGCCGTCCAGAGGATCTGGAACGTGAAGTACGCGACGGCGGCGGCGGAGATCGGCCAGCCCGGAGCGATCTCGGCCCAGCGGCTCCGGATGACCGCGTGGCAATCGAACCACTTACCCCACGTGCACAATGTCGCTTCGCCGCCGACGAGGTAGTGCGACAAGTCGTAAAGCCACGTCAGGTAGAGCGCGATCGCGAGTCCGACGGCGTGAAGTCCCAGCAATAGGAGCGTGCGCCCGCGCGGCATGGGCGGCCTTATACGCTCGGGGGAGCGCGAGGGCAAGCGCGCCGAGCCCCCGCTATACTCCGCGCCCGGTGGAGGGGAGCGTGGCGGACGCCGTGCCCGCGAGCAGATCGGGGCGCTGGGGCATCTGGATCGGACCGGCCCTCGTCGTCGCACTCGGCGCGCTGTTGTTCGTCTCGACGGGACGGGACGACGCGCACATCACGTATTGGCCGGCGCACACGCTCGCCACGCGCGGCGCGCTGCTGAACTACTCCGGCGACCGGGTGGAGCAGAGCTCGAGCCTGCTCCTCGTCGTGATTCTCGGAGCGCTCGCGCGGGTGACCTCGATTCCCATCCCCACGCTGGGCGTTCTCGTGTCGGTGGCCTGCGGCGCCGCGGTTCCGGTCGTCCTGTTGCAATGCCACGGACGTGACGCCCGCCGGAGCGGGCTGATGGCCGGAGCGCTCCTGTCTACCTCCACGTATCTCGTCTACTGGTCGTTCAGCGGGATGGAGACGGCGCTCGCGGCGCTGTGCGGGGCCTGGCTCGTGGCGCGGCTCGCGCGCGAGATCGAGCCGGATGCGCCGCCGCGGCCGGCGGCCGCGACCTGGCTGGCGGTCGCGGTCTTCACGATCGCGCGTCCCGAGTCGGGTCTGGTGGCGATCTTGCTCTTCGTGATCGCGGGCGGTGCCGGGCTCGCCCGCCGGAAGCGAGGCGCGACGCCGTCGAAACCGGCGCTTCTCGCCGCGGGAGCCGCCGTGGCGTTTCTGCTCGTCGGCGGGTGGCGCCTCGCGTACTTCGGCAGCTTCTTCCCGCAACCCGTGATCGCGAAGTCCGCGGGCCTCTCGGCGGGAGCCGCGCTCGCCGGGACCCTGTACATCGTCCGGCATCTCGCCAGCCCCGCCGCGCTCCCGTTCGCCGTCGCGGCGACGGCGGGACTGGGGATCGCGCTGTGGGATCTCCGGCGGGGTGTACCGGTGCCTTCTCTCACCGTGGCCGCGGCGGCGCTGGTACTCGCGGACGCGGCGTTCGTCGTCGCCTCGGGGGGCGACTGGATGGAGGGCGGGCGGTTCCTCGTTCCCGCCTGGCCGGCCGCGGCGATCCTCGCGACCACGGCACTCGAGCGCGTGGCGGCCGGGAGGCGGGGCGTCGCCGCCGGACTCTTCGCGCTGCAGGTCGCGGGGATGGCGTACTTCGCGTTCACGTCGTCGACGGGAGCGCCGCTGTGGAAGGTCTCCGAGACCGTGCATGGTGCCGCCACGCGCTACTCGCCGTTCGAGCGGGTGAACCGGATCCACCGCCGCGACCTTCCCGCGATCGCGGCGCTCGAGACCGTCGTGGACCGGGTCGGCGCGCTTCGCGCCGGGCGCGTGTCGCTGATGTCGGGTCAGATGGGGATCGTTCCATACCACCTGGTGCTCGATCGCCCCGATCGTGTGGAGGTCGTGGACCGTCGAGGGCTCGTCGATCGCGCCCTGACGTCGTGCCCGGTGACCGCGGGGGCGCCGCGCAGCGCAGAGGGCCTCGTGCTCGGCTACGGCGCCTACTTCCGCGCCGCCGGCGAGATCGCCGCGCGATGCGGGTGGAAGCCGCCGGATGTCGTTTACGATCTCGACCAGAACCTCGGGGAGCTCGAGGGCGCGGGATACGTTCCGGTCTTCTTGGTCGAGGGCGGACCCGGCAACAAGGGGCAGCTCATCGCGGTCAGCCCCGCGATCGCGGCGATGGTGCCGGAGTGGGCGACGCGTCGATGAGCGGTGCGGGCAAGGCGGTGCGGTGGGCGGCGGCGCTCGAGGCCTCGGGGCTGGCGCTCGGGCTCATCTGCGGGGCGCGAGCGCTCGCGGGGCAGCACTACGTCGCGCTGGGATTCCTCCGGACCGCGGTGCTCCTCGTGCGCGCGCAGGCGGCTTCGGGAGTCGCCGCCGGCGCGATCGCGGCGGCCCTGCTGATCGCCGCCGACCTCCTGCGGCGCGGGCGGGCGAGCGACACCACCGCGGTCTCGATCGCCGCGGATGCGGGGCGGCGCCGCCGCGCCTATCTCGCCGTCCTGGCGGCGGGGACGGTCCTCGCGGTGGCCGCCGATCTGCGTCGGGGGTACGTGCCGGCCGCGATCCCGGTCGCGACCCTTTCGGTGTTCGCCTTCCTCGCGGCGGCGGCCGCGGCCGCGCGGCGGATCGAGCGTCCCGATCCGCGGCGCGGCTTCCGCGTCGTGCTCGCGGCGATCCTGGGGCTCGGCTCGGTCGCGCTGCTCGCGGCCTGGTTCTTGGCGACGCCCTCGGCGCACGACCGGCTGCGTCTCGAGGGAACGGCCGGGAAGGCGGCGGTTCTCCTGGCCGGAGCGCTCCTGACGGGGTGCTGGTGGCGGTTCGTCCTGCCGCGCGCGCCGGGACGGCGCGCGAGCCTCGTGCTCGCGATCCTCCCGCCCTTGATCCTGGCCGCGGCGTTCGCCGTGACGCCTGCGCCGGCGCCCGTGGCCAACCCGAAGAACGTCATCCTCATAGGGATCGACACGTTGCGCTGGGACCGGACCACGCTGCTGCGTCCGGATGCCGAGGGACGATGGCTCACGCCAAGTCTCCGGGCGCTGGCGCAGAAAGGGGTCGTGTTCGACCGGGCCTACTCGGCGTCGTGCTGGACCATGCCGTCGTTCGCCTCGATCCTCACCGGGGTCTACCCGCAGCAGCATGGTGCGACCGAGCTGTTCGGGGCGCTGCCGCACGGCGCGACGACGCTCGCCGAGGTTCTGAAGGAAGCCGGGTACCGCACCGGCGCCGTTGTCTCTCATCTGTACGTCAACGCCGATCACGGGTTCGCGCAAGGATTCGACGAGTTCGACGACCGGAACGACCTGGGGCCCGACGCGGTGACCTCGCCGTCCGTGACCGATCTCGCCGCTCGGTTCGTCGACAGGCACGAGGGCGATCGCTTCTTCCTGTTCGTGCACTATTTCGACCCGCACTACCAGTACGTTCCGCACGACGAGTTTCCGTTCGGCGCGTCGTACGCCGGTTGGCTCTCCCGCCGCGGGATGAACTTCGACGAGCTGGAGCACTGGCGGCACCACCTCGAGCCGGGCGATCTGCGGTACCTCGAGGATCTCTACGACGGCGAGGTCGCCTACACCGATCGGGAGATCGGGCGCCTCGTCGACCATCTCGCCTCCCGGGGGCGGCTCGAGGACACGGCGATCGTGGTCGTCGCGGATCACGGCGAGGAGTTCCTGGAGCACGGCACGCTCGGCCACTCGACGGCCCTGCACGAGGAGATCGTGCACGTCCCGCTTTTCGTGGTGCTGCCCGGTGTCTCTCCCCCGCGGCCGATGACCGACGAGGTCGTCGAGACCCGGACGGTCTTCCCCACGATCCTTTCCTACCTGGGAGTCCATCCAAAGGGGGTTCCCGCGGGGGACGGGTTGCTGCCCGCGTTTCGCGGCTTGCCGGTGGGGACGGGGGAGGCCCTCTCGTCGGTCGACGTCACGGACGCGCCGCGGAGCACGGGGAAGCGCGTCACCGCCGTGTCGATGCGCACGCCGGCCTGGAGCAGCATCGTCGACGTCGGGCTCGGGAGAGCGTCCCTCTACAAGCTCGACGACGATCGCGGCGAGACGCGGGACGTGTCGGGCGAGGAGCGCGAGCGCGCCGCGGCGATGGCCAGCCGTCTCGCGGAGTGGTGGCGGTCGACCCGGCACGATGCCGTCGGCCGGAACCGCGGAGAATCCGAGGACGATCTCCGCGATCGCCTCCGCTCGCTCGGCTACTTGTAGTGGGGAAACTCTGCTCCGGGGGCATTCCGGTTTAGTCCCCTTCTTCGCCGCGAGGCGGTATCCGGGGAGCCTCGCAAGAAGAAGGGGACTAAACCGGAATGCCCCTCAGCGTTTCGCCGAGAGCATGTCGACGAAGCGCTGCGGGGGCGTCAGGCCCAGGCTCCTGGCGGTTTCGACCTCCTTCCGGGCGTCGTCGTAACTCTGCGTGGCGTACAGGGCGACCGCGAGGTTGTAGTGCGCCTTGGCGTACTCGGGCCGGAGCGCGATCGCGCGGCGCAGGTGGGGTAGCGCTTCCGCCGCCCGATCGAGCCCCGTGAGCGCGCTGCCAAGGTTGTTCAGCGCCTCCGGATAGTCGGGACGCAGCTTGAGCGCTTGCTCGTAGTGAGTGAGGGCCTCGTCGGTACGGCCGAGCGCCGCGAGCGAGACCCCGAGGTCGGAGTGAGCCTCCGGATCGCGGGGGTCGAGGGTGAGCGCTTCCCGGTAGGCCGCCGCGGCATCCTCGTGCCGCCCCTTGGCGGCCAGCGCACGTCCAAGATTGAGGTGCGCTCGCTGGAAGTCGGGGCGCATCGCGACGGCCCGGTGGAAATCGTCGATGGCGTCATCGATCCGGCCGCTGCGTGCGAGGTCGACCCCGGCCTCGTTCAGGCCCTCGGCGCTCCCCGGGTGCGCCTGTGTTTCGAGCGGCGTCAGGTCGAGACGTCCAGGCGGGCTGGGTCTCGCCAGCGCGGCTTCGAGCGCCGCGCGCGCGTTTGTGTCGGAGGGGTCGAGCCGGGTTGCCTCCCGGAACTGCGCGAGCGCTTCGGGGAGGTCGTTCCGGCGCTCCGCGAGCCGTCCGAGCCCGAGGTGCGCCTCCGCCGAGTAAGGATCGAGGGCGAGCGCCCGCTCGAACGACGCCCGCGCATCCTCGGTGCGCCCCTGACGCAGCCGGACCGTCCCGAGCCCGGCTTGAGGGGCGGGCTCGCCCGGTTGCAGCCGGATCGCCGCCTCGAGCTGCTCGGCCGCCTCGTCGAGGGCTCCCACGACGAGCAGGAACTGCGCGAACTGGGTGCGCACCTCGCCGAGCCGCGGGTCGGCGCGCAGCGCGTCCTCGAACCGCGCGCGCGCTTCGTCGTTCTGTCCGAGCCGGCCGAGCGCCACGCCGAGCCGGCCGAGCGCTCTCGCGGAGGCCGGTTGCAAGCGGATCGCCTCGCGATACTCGGCGATCGCCTCCTCGACGCGGCCGGACTCCACGAGCGCGATCCCCAGATCGAGGTGAGACTCTCCGTTGCTCTCGGTGACCGCGACGGCATTGCGAAACAGGCTCTCCGAGTCGCGCCAGGTGCGCACCTGCGCGCGCGTGCGCGTGTCCAGGAGCAGGACGAGGACCAACGCCGGAACGTACAGCCAGCGCGTGGAACGACCCCCGGCGGGCGCGCCCGCGCGCTCCGCGATCTCCGTCAGCCCCCAGGCGGCGGCGATGAAGATCCCGACCAGCGGCACGTAGGTGTACCGGTCGGCCATGGACTGGATGCCGACCTGCACGAGGCCGATCACCGGGACGAGCGTGCCGAGGAACCACAGCCACCCGACCAGGAGGTACGGCCGGCGATACCGCGCTCCGAAGGCGATCGCGGTGACGGCGACGAGCACGGCGAGACCGCCCAGAACGCGCGCGGCGGGAACGCCGCCCGCGGGGTACGGATAGAAGACCGCGAGGTCGCTCGGCCAGAGCATCTTCCTCAGATACGCCACGTACGCCACGACGGCGTTGGCTGCCCGGAGCCCCGGCGGATACCGCTCGAGCGAGCCGACCGCTCCGCCTGCGCGTTGCACCAGGAACGTCACGACCGTCGATGCCAGCGACAGCGCGATCAAGGGCCATTTCTCGACGATTAGCGGCCACGCCCGAAGCACCGTCGCGCGCGGCGAGCCCAAGGGAAGCCGCCCGAGGGGCCAGACGTCGAGGAGCAGCAGCGTGAGCGGCAAGGTGACCAGCATGGGCTTCGCGAGGAGCCCGGCCGCGGCGAGGACCACGACCGCGGCGCGCCGTCCGGGCTCGCGGGTTTCGATCCAGCGGACGTAGGAGAGGATCGCGAGGAACCAGAAGAGCGTGCTGAGCGCGTCCTTCCGCTCGGCCACCCAGGCCACGGACTCGACGTGGAGCGGGTGCACCCCGAACAGCGCGGCCACGAACGCGCTCCGGCCGAGGGCTCCCGTCGCCCGCTGCAGCCACAGGAAGAGCACGACCACGCTGGCCGCGTGCAGGAGGAGGCTGACGAGATGATGCCCGGCGGGATGCCCGTCGAACACCGTCTCGTCCGTCATGTGGGAGATCCAGGTCAAGGGGTGCCAGTTGGAGGCGCGGCCCGTCGTGAACGCCCAGACGACACCACCGGCGGTCAGCCCCGCTCGCACGTGCGGGTTGTTCGTGACGTACTTCCGGTCGTCGTAGAGGACGAAGCCGTTGCGGCGAACCCCCGCGAACGCGGCGACGGTCAGGACCACGAGGACGGCCGCCGCTAGCCAGGTGTTCCGCATCCGGGGGACATTCTGATTCAGTGCCCTGCTTCTTGCGAGGCTCCCCGGATACCGCCTCCGCGATCCGCTACGATGTCCCCGCGTCGGGACCGGTTGTGGGAGCCGTGTTCCCTTTCGGAAGGAGCGCCACCGATGAGAAAGTCTCTACTCGCCCTGCTGGTCGCGGTCACGCCGTCACTCGCCCAGGTTCACGACGAGGTCGCGCTGACGAGGCAGGAGATCCAGACCGAACGCCAGGCGATCGTCGCCGAGAACCTCCAGCTCAGCGACGCGGAGGGGAAGACGTTCTGGCCGATGTACCGCGACTACCGGAACGAGATGGCGAGGAACGGCGACCGGACCGTCAAGCTCATCCACGACTACGCCGCGAGCTACGACACGATGACCGACGAGCAGGCGACCGCGCTTCTCGACGAGGCGCTCGCCATCCAGAAGGACGAGCTCAGGATCAAGTCGACATGGGTCGCGAAGTTCCGGAAGTCGTTCTCCCCGAAGACCGTGATGCGGTTCTTCCAGATCGAGAACAAGCTGGACGCGATCATCAAGGTCGGGGTGGCGGGGGAGATCCCGCTCGTCGAGCACAAGAAGAAGTCGTGACGCCGGACGGGAAGGGGCGGCCGGAGCCGCCCCTTCCCACTCGCGGCAAGAGCGCGAGGCTCAGTGGAGCGTGCAGTTGTACAGCGCGTTCCGCCCGTTCGTGTCGTCGGAAGCCAGCGGCTTGTTGCTGCAGTAGGACACCGAGGGGTACATGATCGCCGACGAGTTCGACGAGTGCGCGAGGCCGATGATGTGCCCCACCTCGTGCGTCGTCACGGTCTCCAGGTAGATCTCGTTCGAGCAGGTCCCCGGCTCTCCCACCGTGCGCCAGTTGTACGCGAGATTGTAGGACGTGTCCGCGTCGGTGATCTGGTCGACGGTCAGGCTTCCACAGGTCTTCGGTCCGCTCGTCGTGTAGTACCCGGTCAGCGTGGCCGCCAGGCACGTCCCCTTGCAGATGTGGTGCGGGTCCCCGAAGATGAGGTCGCTGATCCCGTCTCCTTGCTTGTACGTTACGTTCGCGCTGTTGCTGCTGAGGATGTTGAGGGTCGGCCCGCCAGGCGCGGAGTTCCACTTCGTCACGGCGGCGACGGCCGCGGCCACGCCGTGGTCGGGCGTGTTGATCGAGCTGATCCCGCGATTGTCCACCCGCACGTTCTTCGGCGTCGTGAACCAGCGGCGCGCGGGGCTCAACAGCGCGTAGCCGAACGCGGTCGACACGGCGATCGCGGCGACGGCGGCCGCCGCGGCAAGACGGATCTTTCGGCTCATCGTCTCCTCCTACCGGCCCACGCGCGCGAGCGTCTTGGCGAGCTCGGAAACCGGCATGCCGTCGGCGAGTCCGCCGCGGAGGATCGCGTTCCCCGCGGGATCCCGCACCACCGTCGACAGCCCCTCGGCATATCCCGCGACCATCGGAGCGCCGTCGTCCCAGCGCGCCAGGAACGCGACGATCTCGTCCCCCTCGTGGAAGACCGGCGCGCCCTCCATCACCGACGTGAAGTCGCCGACGGTTCCGCCGGGCACGCGCACCACGATCTGCGGCGCCGACGAGCCGTACAGGCGTCCCGTGACGTCGAGGGTGACGTAGGTGAAGACGATCGCGCCGTCGTCGCTCCACCGGCTGACGACGTCGACGACGCGCGCCTGCACGACGGAATCCGACATCGACCGCAGCGTCGGCACGTCGACCTTGAGGAACATCGACGCCACGCTGCGCGAGCCCATCGCAGCGAGCACCGCGGCGAGCGCCACCGCGCGTGCCGCTCCCTTCAGATGTAGCACCATCGGACACCTCCTCGGGCTTGGTCTCGATTCCCCCGCCGCCCGCGAGCCCATCGCGGCCGGCCGTCCGTCGGCTTCAAGTACCGCGCGTCTCGAGCCCGTGTCAAGTGAATACCCTAGTTCGCCACGCCACCGTGGCGCGCATCTCTTGCGAGAGTGCAAGAATGCACCGGCAGGATTTTCCGCACGGGTTCAAATTCCGCGACTTCGCGCGCTGGCACCGTGATTGCCCCACAATCCCACGGGCACCTTGCACCGGTGTCCCATCACCGAAAGGAGGCAAGCATGAGAGCAGCACGCATCACGACCATGGCCGCGGCGATCGCGATCTCCGCGACCGCGGCGCTGGCTGCGAGCGAGCAGGTCAAGCTCCAGCGCGCCGAAGCGGTGCTGAAGGCCGCTCTCGAGGCTCCGGACCGCGGTATCCCGAAGGATGCTCTCGAGAAGGCGGAGTGCGTCGGGGTGTTCCCCGACGTCAAGAAGGGCGCGTTCATCGTCGGCGGCGAGGGCGGCTCCGGCGTGTTCACCTGCCGCGGCAAGGACGGAATGATGGGCGCTCCGGCCTTCTTCAAGCTCGGCGGGGCGAGCGTGGGTTGGCAGTTCGGCGGACAGGAGACCGATCTCGTTCTCCTGGTGATGAACCAGGGCGGGATGAGCCACCTGTTGAAGGACCACGTCACGCTCGGTGCGGAGGCGGTCGCGACGGCCGGGCCCGTGGGCCGGACGCTCAAGGCGGCCACGGACGCGCAGCTCCACGCCGAGATCCTCTCGTGGTCGCGCTCCCAGGGCGCGTTCCTGGGCGCCGCCCTCGACGGGTCGGTGCTCAAGCCGGACGGCGAGGCCAACACGGCGACGTACGGCAAGGGAGCGACCGCGAAGTCGATCCTCGTGGACCACAAGTCGGCGCCGCCGGCCGAGGCGGTGTCGTTTCTGAAGACGCTCAACGCGAGCGCGGCTCGCGGCTGAGGCAAACGCTCACCGGTGGGTGCCCCGGCGGGGGCCCGGGCCCGTGCTGAGGCGCCCATCGTCGTGCGAGGCTCTCCCGGCCGGCGATCCCCGTCCGGGGGAGCCTCGTCATTTCGGCGAGCGCTCGGCGACCTTCTCGAGCCGGCCCGTGACGACGAGCAGGAGCGTCAGGACCTCGCGCAGGTGGCGCGTGAGCAGGAATCGATGCCGGACGAGCTCGCGCCCCTCCCGCCCCATGCCCTCCATGAGCGCCGGTCGATTGAGCAGGTAGCGAAGCCGGAACGCGAGCCCGTCCTCGGAGTGCACGAGGAACCCGGTGATCCGGTCCCGCACCTGCAGCGTGATCCCGCCCGCCGCCCCGGCGACCACGGGCTTCCCTTTCCAGAGCGCCTCGGTGACCGTGAGGCCGAAACCCTCGCGCGTCGAGTTCTGCACGACGATCGTCGCCGCCCGCTGGAGCGCGTTGATGTCGCGGTGCCGGTCGGGCGGGAGCGCCAGGACGTCGATCGACGGGTCGCCGTCGACCTCCTCGAGGACCTCGCGCAGGACCTCCGCCCCCTCGGGGTCGTCGTCGGCCGAGCCCCCGGCGAGCACCAGGCGGCAGGGGTCGCGCCGGCGCACCCTCCGGAAGGCCCGCACGACGCCGACGGGGTTCTTGAACCGGTCGAAGCGCGAGACCTGGAGGATGAGCGGCTCGCTGCGGTCGACCTTGAGCGCCTCCAGCCGGCGGTCGACCTCTCCCGGGCTCATCTCACCGTTCTTGTCGGCGAGCGGGTCGATCGACGGCGCGATGAGGAACTGGGGGTGCTCGAGACGGCGCGTGAACGCGGGGAGCGAGAAGACGCTCGCGTCGTAGCGGCGGACCCAGTCGCGCAGGAATTGCCACGTCGGGCGGTGCGGGTGAGAGGCGTCGATGTGGCATCGCCAGATCCAGGGGCAGCGCTTCGCCACGGAGCCGATCAGCGGGGCGGGCTGTGGATCGTGCACGACGACGACGTCGGCTTCCTCGAGGCTCAGGCGCTCCGCGTTGCGCCGGTTGGTCTCGACGTAGGACTCGCGCTGCGACGGGGTGAGATCGACGGGTCGGCCCTGCAGCGCGTTGTGCAGCCTCTTCGTGGCGAGAAAGAAATCGGCGTCGCCCTCGATCACCTCCCAGCGCGCCTGCAGGCCGAGCTCGCCGAGGAGCGGCACGTGCCGCGAGAGGATCTCCGCGACCCCGCCCCCCACGCGCGTCGAGTTGACGATCACGACCCGCAGCCCCTGGAGGCGCGCGGCGAGCCGGCGGAGCACGTCGATCCGGCCGCGGCCGACGACCGCGGCGTACGCGTCGAGCGCGGGTGCGTCTTCGCTCATGGCGCGGCCGCGGCGCCGAGCACCGCGACGATCCTCTCGCGCAGCTCCTCGAGACCGAAGAGGTAGAAGTCGATCCGCCGCAGCCGGTCGGCCACGGCGCTCTCGTGCAGCTCGTCCTCGATCCAGCGCGAGAAATCGTCCTCGTCGTCGTCGCCGCGGAGCCTCGCCTCGTGGAAGTGGTAGTAGAGGGAGCTCAGCGGGCTCTCGGCGACCCCGTCGCGAAGCTCGCCGAGGGTCCACGCCTCGCGCAGACCCGGAAGCGCGAAGAAGATCCCCGAGGCGAAGTGAAACTCGAACCCGGGGCGGGACCAGGGAACCGTCGCCAGGGCGTCCAGATGCTCCTCGAGGACGTCGATGACGGCGGTGCGGGTCAGCTCGAGGTCCCCCCTGCGGAACAGGTCGAGGCTCGACAGCTTCTCCGCGAGGGCCGGGTCGCCGAGGGCGTCCGCGGCCCACGAGCCGAAATCGTTCGGATAGTCGAGGGTACCCGCCCGATGACCGAGCGGTGCCCGGAACAGGTGATGGTGGATGACCTCCGCCGGAGCGCGGCGGATCACGTCGAGAAGCTCGCGCAGGTTCCGCGCTTCCCAGCCGGTCGCGACGACCAGCCCCTCGTAGTCGGCGAAGACGAACGGGGCGCCCGCTCGCGCGGCGTCAGCGCTCATCCGCGTCCCCGGCCGCGCTCCGATCGGCGAGCACCGACAGGAACTCGGCGACGGCCCGGGCCGACGGGAGCCGGCGCCGCGCCGCGGTGCGCGCGCGAGGAGGCCCGACCCGCACGGGGAGGCCCGACGGGCCCAGGGCCGCGAACAGGTCCTCGTCCGTCCCGTCGTCCCCGACGGCGACGAGCGAGCGGTCCCCCGCCCGCGCGCGCGCCGGCCGCCACGCGCGGAGCACCCTCTCCTTGCCGAGCCGCGCCGGCCGCAGCTCGATCACGCACTTGCCGCGGAGCACCTCGAGGCCGTCGAGGTCGCAGCCCGACAGCCATGCCGCGACGCGGCGGCGCCAGCGCCGCCGCGCGGCGGGTGCCAGCGCGCGATCGTGGAAGGCGAGCCCGACCGGCTTGCGCTCCAGGCGCACCCCCGGGAACCGCGACGCCTCTCGCGCGGCGGCACGCGCGAGCCGCGCGAGGCGCGCGCGGACGGCCCGCGCCGCCCTCGGCAGCGTGCGGTGCGCGCCCTCGAGGCCGTGCGAGCCGAACACCGTGATGCGCGGGACCGGCACGAGCGTCAGCGCCTCGCGGCGCGGCCGGCCCGTGACGATCGCGATCCGCCAGCCGCGATCGACCAGATCGTGAAGCGAGCGCAGCACGGGACCGGGCACGCGGGCGGCGTCCGGCGTCCTCGCGATCGGCGCCAGCGTCCCGTCGAGATCGAGGATCAGGGCGCGCGCCGCCCGGGGTCGCCGCGCGGCGCGGGCCACCTCGGCCGCGACGCGCTCCGCGGCGGATGCGGCCCTCACGTCGCGTTCCTCGGACCCCCGGCGCCGCGCGCCGGGACGGCCGCGAGCCGGCCGAGGGGGCGCGTCCCCACCGCGAGGCACCGGGCGGCCCACGCGGTCGCGGGATTGGCGAGCACGGCGGGACGGAGCCGTCTCATGCGCGCGGTGCGCTCGCGCACGGGCATGAGCAGAGCCGCATGAATCGCCGCCGCGAGGGCCTGGGAATCGTTCGGGTTGACGCGGACGGCCCCGTCGAGGATGTCGGACACTCCGGCGAACTCGCTGAGCACCAGCACGCCGCCTTCGTCGACGCGCGAGGCGACGAACTCGGAGGCGACGAGATTCATCCCGTCCCGCAGCGGGGTCACGAGCGCCACCGACGCGGCGAGATAGTGGGCCACGAGCTCCCCGCGGTCGAGGGCCCGGTACCGGTAGTGAATCGGCTCCCACCCGTCCACGCCGAGCTCTCCGTTGATGCGGCCGACCTCCCGGTCGATGTCGCGCTTCATCCGGCGGTATTCCTCGACCGCGTGGCGGCTCGGCACGACGACCTGGACGACGGCGAACGACTCGGAGAGCGACGGGTGGGCCCGCAGGAGACGCTCCACGGCGAGCAGCCGCTCGACGATCCCCTTCGTGTAGTCGAGGCGCTCCGCGCCGAATACGATCGACCGGTCTCCGTGCGCGGCCCGGATGCGGCGCGCGCGCGCCTGGACGGCCGGCGAGCGGGCGAGCGACTGGAAGCCCTCGACGTCGATGCCGATCGGGATCGCCGCGGCGTGGACGCGCGCGGTGCCGACGATCAGGTCGACCCGGTCCGGGGCCACGCCCCGCGACGGAGCGGCTCCGATCAACGTCTCGGCCGAATCGACGAAATTGTCCCGGTAGCGCGGCGTGTGGAACGCGACCGCGTCCGACGCCAGGACGCCCTCGAGGATCTCCCGCCGCCAGGGGAGCACGCGAAAGATCTCCGGCGGGGGGAACGGCGTGTGCAGGAAGAAGTCGATCCGGCCGGCAAACCCCCCGTCGCGCAGGAAGCGCGGGACCAGCATCAGCTGGTAGTCGTGCACCCAGATCCGGTCGGAGGGCTTCGCGCGCGCAAGCACGACGTCGGCGAACCGGCGGTTGACCCGCACGTAGCGCTCCCAGTCGTCGCCGTCGAAGACGCCGCGCCCGGGGAAGTCGTGCAGCACGGGCCAGAGCGCCCTGTTGCACAGCCCGTTGTAGTAGCGCGCGATGTCGCGCTCGCTCAGCGGCACGCCGCACAGCGTCACGCCCGAGGGGAGCGACATCGCGCGGGCCTGTCTGAGGGCCTGCTCGACGCTGCGTGCGTTGGGAAGCGTGCGCCCGTCCCACCCGATCCACAATCCGCCTGGGCGCGCGGCGAAGATCGGCTCGAGCGCGTTGACGAGCCCGCCGACGTTTCGGCGGGCCGAGGTGGGGGAGGCTCCGAGATCGTACGGGAGGCGGTTCGAAACGACGATCGGGGCGGCCGCGCCGTCGGAGGCGCCGGAACGGACGAGCGTCCGCTCGCCGGCGGGTGCCGCGACGACGCGGCCGCGGGACACGGGTCCTAGAACCTCATCCCGAAGGCGAGCACGGCCTCGTCGTCGCTCGACACCAGGAGCTTGGCCTGCACGTACGGCGTGACCTTCGCCGAGGCCTTCCAGCCGATCCCGGCCAGAAGGTTCAGGCCGAGGTCGTTCCGGTCCGGCTCGAATTCGCGCTCCCGGTGGATGAAGCCGGGGCCTCCGCCGGCCCAGACGTAGTACGAGCGGTCGGTGAGGAAGTCGTAGTGGAAGTCGCCGTTCACCGTGACGACGTCATGGTTGTTGGCGAGCGCGACCTCCAGGTTCGGATCGAAGTAGAAGTTGGGGGCGATGGAGGTCAGGACTTCGCCCCCGACGAACCCCGCGTTCGCATCGGCGTAGACGCCGGTGCGCACGCCGAACGCGGCCGCGCGGGCGGGAGATGCCACGGCGGCCGCGAACAGAGCGATCACTCCGAGAACAGCCACTCGGTGGATGTGTCTCATGACCGGTCCTCCTTACGCCGCGCCGCGGCGATGCTTGGCCTGGTCGATCTCGGTCTGGATGCGATGGCTCGCGTCGATCGCGGCCTGCGCCTTGGACTTCGCGCCGAGGTAGTCTCCGGAGTCGTACGCGGCCTGCATATCCTTCAAGGTGTCCTCGATGCCGGTCGCGTCGGACTTCAAGCTCGCGAGATCGGCCTCGGTGCCCTTGCCGCGGGGCGCCTCGGAGACGGCCTTCTGCGCCGCGGTGCAGGCGTCGCGGGCTTGCGTGAGCATCGTCGCCGCCTCGCTCTTCGCCTTGTCCTTGCCGGTGGCGGCCGCCTGGGCGGCGCGTTCCGCGTCGGCCTTGGTCGCCTGTGCGAGCTCGCGCGATTGCGCGTACGAACGCATCGGCGTCCAGCGCTGATCCTGTGCGGCGAGCTCGGCGTCGAGCTTCGAGGACGAATCCTTCGCCGCGTTCCACGCTTCGGGAGCGTAGTCCGGAGCGCCCGACTTCTGCGCGGTGTCGAGCGCCGCGCGCGCGGCGTCGATGTCCGCGGTCGGCGGGCCGGCGCATCCGGCGAGCGCGATCGAGAGTGCCATGAGCCATGACAGCTGGGTGATTCGCATTGGGGACTCCTTTTCGTCGAAAAGGGCCCCGATCACGATCTTCGCTGGGTGGGGCGATTGGCCTCTCGGAGATTGACGGGGTCTCCGAGAGGTGCGAAGGACATAATCGGGGCCCGCACGCTCACATTGAGCAAGCAGGGTGCCACTTAGCATCGGCGCGACATTTCAACTCATTGCCGAATCCTCACAATGCCGGTAGGTCTTGCGGGGAGAGTCGAAATGGGATGACACCGGTACGTTGCGCATCTTCTTTAGAATGCGAGAGGTGTCGTCGACCCAAACGAACGCCGCGCGGATCCTGGTGAGCGTCGCCTCGCTCGCGGTGCTGGCGCTACGTCCGGACTCGAGCGCATCACCCTCCACGCCCGAGCCGTCGGTTCCATCGGGAATCGCCGCGACCCCGGTCGTCGTCCGGATGATGCCGGGGGCGTCGGAAGTGCGCGTCGGCGAAGAGCTCACGTTGCACATCGTGATCGAAGCCGGGAGCGACGTGTTCTCTGTTCCGTTCCGCATCGGGTACGACCCGCGCGTCCTGCGATTCGTCAACGGGCTCGAAGGACCGTTCCTGCGCGCCGGCCGCTCCGACACGGTCTTCTCCGCGTCGCCCGCCGAGTCCGGCGACGCGGTCGTCGTGGGGCTGGCGCGAGTGGACGCGGGACCGGGGGCCGAAGGAGACGGCGAGCTGTGCGCGCTGAGCTTCGTCGCGACGGCCCCCGGGGACGCCGGGCTTCGCTTCGACGGCGCGATGGTGCGGGACGGGCAGAGCCGGATCGTCCTGTCCGCGTTCGCCGCAGCAGCGGTGACCGTGCGTCCCGCGGATCCGTAGCGCCCCAGCTCCGATCTTTGTCGCGGCACCGCTCCCCCGATGGACGTATGAGTAGGCAGGTCCCGGGCACTCGGAGTTCGCCAGAAGAGGGAGAAACCGATGATCGACATCACGAAGAGATCGGTGTGGCTCGTCCTGTCGATTCTGCTCGCGCGGGCCGCGACCGCGGGCCCGTGCGACGGTGTGTCACACTCCACGAACACGCAGCTCCGCTCGACGGTCGTCGTCACCGGCCTCACCGGGAAGCCGCTCTACGTGACCGCGCCTCCCGGGGACACCAGCCGCATCTTCACCGTCGAGCAGAACGGGTTCGTCCGCATCCACAAGCACGGCGATCCCGCCACAACGACGACCCTGTTTCTCGACATCAGCGCCAAGCTCGGAGGGACGACGGCGTTCAACGAGATGGGGTTCCTCGGGATGACGTTCGACCCGGACTATGCGACCAACGGGAGGTTCTACGTGTTCTACACGGAAGGGCCTCTCGCCGGACCGTGGTTCACGGTGATCGCGCGCTACAACGTCTCCTCGAACCCGGATCAGGCGGACCCGCTGAGCGAGTTGCGGATCATCCGGTTCCAGGATCCCGAGACCAACCACAAGGCCGGACAGCTGCAGTTCGGTCCCGACGGCTTCCTCTACATCAACGTCGGCGACGGGGGCGGGGGTGGCGATCAGCACGGGACCTGCGGGAACGGCCAGTCGAAGAACACCCTGCTCGGCAAGATCCTCCGCCTCGACGTGCGCAACGTCGACCCGAACGCCGTCGCCCCCGATTGCGGCGCCGTCCCCGGCAACTACAAGATCCCGTTCTCGAACCCGTTCCGGGACGGCCTCGGCGGGAATTGCGACGAGATCTGGGAGTACGGGTTTCGCAATCCCTGGCGCTCGTCGTTCGATCCCGCGACCGGCGACCATTACATCGGCGAGGTCGGACAGAACTGCTGGGAGGAGATCGACTGGGTCGCGGCGGCCACCGGCGCGGGGCTCAACTTCGGGTGGCGTCAGATGGAGGGGACGCACTGCTTCGACACGAACCAGCAGTCCAACTGCAACCCGGCGCCGGTCGCGTGCGGAACCTCCCCGGCCTGCCACGACCCGAGCCTCGTCCTGCCGATCCTCGAGTACGGCCACACCGGATCGCCGGCGCCCTGCGCCGTCACGGGAGGGTACGTCTACCGGGGGTGCCGGATGACGAGCTTCCTCGGAACTTACTTCTACGGCGATTACTGCGCGGGCACGGTGAAGTCGTTCGTCAACGTCGGCGGGACGCCGACGAGCCCGGCCGACTGGACCTCGAGCGTCGATCCCACCACCACGCTTGCGAACGGCTTGTCGAGCTTCGGCGTCGATGCCCAGGGCGAGGTCTACATCACCGACAACTCGGGCACCGGGCAGGTCCTGAAGCTCGTTCCGCCGTTTCCCAACCTCGAGGTCTCGGGGGATGGCGCCGGCAGCGTCCTCCTCCTCGACAAGACCGGCGACTGGACGTGGGAGGACCTGTTCCGCTCGACCGACGTCCCGGTGAGCTTCTACCGGGTCTATCGCGGCACCCCGAACGGTCACTTCGACTGCGTGCTCAAGACAACGGTCCCCAAGTGGCCCGCGGGCGGCGATCCCGCGGCCCCCGCCGCCGATCAGCTGTTCGCGTACCTGGTCACGGCGGTGAACGCTTCGAGCGAGGAGACCGCGACGGGACACCCCGGCACGTTCAACGCTGCGAGCTGCCCGTGACGGAAGAGGGCCGCCGCGGTTGACCGGGGAGCGCGGCGCGGCATAACTTGGCCAGCGACCGATGAAGACCGCGACCAAAGTCTCGGCGGGCCTCGCGATCTCGGCGCTGACGCTGTTCCTCTTCGTCCGCAATCTCGACGCGGCGAAGGTCGCGGCGAGCCTCGCCTCCGCGAGCGTTCCGCTCCTGCTCGTCTCGATCGCGATCGGGTACTTCGGCCACCTCTCGCTGAGGGCGTGGCGGTGGGGGACGATGCTCGCGCCGCTGAAGGAGAGCGTCGGCTTCTACGACCGCTTCTCGACGACCGCGATCGGCTACGCGATCTCGTGGCTGACTCCCGGGCGGATGGGCGAGGTCGCGCGCCCCATCCTCCTCGCCCGGCGGCAATCGCTCCCGGTCCCCGGCGTTCTCGCCATCGCGGCGATCGAGCGGCTGCTCGACGCGGCCGCGATCGTCGTGCTGGCCGCGACGGCGGCGCTGTCGGCTCCTCTCTGGTGGCGGGAGGGGGCGCGATCGATGATCGTCGAAGTACCGTTCGCCGGCCGCGTCGAGCTCGCCGGCGCGCTCTCTCTCCTCGGAGCGGCGGCCCTCGGCGCGACCGCGGCCGGCGCGGCCGTGTTGCGCGCGCTCGTGCGCGAGGACGCGGCCTTCCTCCGATGGGTGACGGCGCGCAGCCTGGCCGGCGGCCGCGGTGCGAGAGCGTGGGGCGCGGTGAGGCACCTGATCGAAGGCGCGTCTTTTCTTCGCTCGCCGCGCCGCGCGCTCGCCGTCGCCGGACAGTCCCTCCTCCTCTGGATCGTCGTCGCGCTGGGGAGCTGGATCGGACTGCTCGCCGCGCGGGTGCGGATTCCGTTTCCGGGGACACTCCTCCTCGTCGTGCTCACCGTTCTCGGGTTCCTGGTTCCGACCCCCGGTGGGACGGGGACGGTGCACTACGCCTATCAGCGCGGCCTGATCGACCTGTTCGGGATCGAGCCGAACCTCGCCTCCGCCGCGACTTTTCTCTATCACCCGGTCTCGATCTATATCCCGCCGATCCTGATCGGCCTGATCTTCGCCTGGCGCGACGGACTGAGCCTGAGCGGGGCCCGGACGATCGCCCGGAACGCCGATCCGCCGGAGGCCTCGGGGCGCCCGGGGTCCGCGAGCACCCTGGCATGAGGGCTCCGCCGCCGTTTCGAAGTCTGTGTCACAATCCTCGGGTCGAGCGAAGCCCCAATCCGATGGCGATGATTCCCGATCTCTCCGACGTTCGGTCACGGACATGAGCCGGCTGACGAGCCCGAACGTCTTGATCCCCTCGGCGACCGTCGTCGTCGCGGGGTTGCTCGCGCTCGCATTCTGGAAGCTCGGTCCCACGGGGACCGACACCGATGCTCATCGTTCCGTCCCCGGCGCCGCAGCCCGCAGCGCGGGCGAGGCCCACGCGGCCCAGGGCGCGAAAGACCCCGTGTCCGGACTGCACGGCCGCGCGGCCCAGGCGGACGGCGGTCCGGCTGGAGCTCCGGGCTCCGCCGCGCCGGCGCAGGCGTCGCAGTCCCCCAACACTTCCGGCCAGGCGGTCATGCCCGCGAGCGCGGGCAGCGGGGCGCTTCCCGGCTGGCGGAAGTACGAGCCCGAGAAGTCGGCGCCGGGAAGCGGTACCGCCGGGTACGCGGGCTCGCTCTCGTCCGGCGGGACACCGTCTTCGACGAAGTCGGCCGGCGCGAAGGGACCGGCGACGGCCACGCCGGGAGGAGTCGGCATGCCGGCCTTCGGGGTCCGGCCCACGACGCCGGTCGGCACGACGACCACGCCTCCGGCCACGACGACTCCGACTCCCGATCCCCACCCGTCGCCGACAGCCGCGCCGTCTCCTTCACCCTCGCCCTCCGGAGAAGGGGACTCGGATCGCACGCCGCCGGTGCTCGACGGCCTGAGCTTCAATCCGCCGCAGATCGAGGACGGAGGAACGACGACCCTCATGGTCTCCGTTCACGACGACCTTTCGGGCGTGAAGAAGGTCTCGGGGAACCTCAGGAGCCCGAGCGGCGCCGCGGTGATCTCGTTCGACGCGCAGGGCGATCCGGGAGGCACGATCTTCGGCGCGAAGATCGTGATCCCGAAGAAGGCCGAGACGGGGAACTGGTACGTCACGAACCTCTTCATTCCCGACCAGGCCGACAACACGCTCGTGGGCACGTACACCGCCGCGACGACGCCGCCGGGGGGCCTGCTCAAGGTCGTCTCGTCGGAGTCGGACAGCACTCCGCCGGAGGTGCGGGGGGCGACGCTCTTGAAGAACACGGTCAAGGACGGCGACAACGACGTGATCAGCGTCGACGTCCAGGACGACATCTCCGGGGTCGCGACCGTCTCCGGACTCTTCCAGAGCCCGAACAAGACGGCGTTCATCCCGTTCGCCTGCCACCTGAATCCCGATACACAGATGTGGGACGGACCGTTCCCGATACCAGGGAACGCGAGCTGCGGCGAGTGGACGATCCAGCACATCCGCGTGGCGGACAAGGCGGGAAATATCGCGACGGTTCCTGGAACGGCGCAGCAGCTTGCATCGGTGAGCTTCATGGTCACGCAGGAAGGGGACTGCGACTCCACACCGCCCACGCTCGATGCGTTCTCGCTCAATCCGACGGTGGTCTCGAACGAGGCGGCGAGCGACATCATCATCACGGCGCAGGTCCACGACGACGGAACCGGGACCGTCTCGGTGATCGGCTGGGCGTCGGGGCCGCCGGCGGCGAACGGGCAGCCCCCGCAGATCTCTTTCTCGCTGACGCATCGGCCGACCGATCCGCCGGACATCTGGCTGGGCAAGATCACCGTGCCCCAGTACGCGGCCAAGGGAACCTGGCGCATCGGACGGGTGCGCGTGCAGGACAAAGCCTTGAACAATCGCGACTACGGGCCGGACGATCCCGTCCTCGCAGGGGCGATCTTCCAGGTCCAGTAGGGTCTCCCGACCGCGCGGCCTAGCACGCGTCGCGTACGAACCCGAATTCCTCTCAAAACGCTGAGGGAGCCCTTTTCGCTCCGGCCGGCACCGCCTTGCCTCGCTCTACTCGACACCTATATTCCGTCATTGGGATTACCAACCACGAGCACGGACGATCTCCGTGCTACGTGCGCGGCGAGAGAGGGTGGAGCAGCAATGGCGAACATCGAACAAGTGAAACCGAACGACGGCAAGCTCCACTTCGGCGCACGTCGCCACAAGCGTTCCGGCGCCGCTCGACTCGCGAGCGCAGCGATCGCCGCTCTCGGTCTCGCTGTTGCCGCGCCGAGCTCGGCGTATGCGAATACGCTCTTCATTCAGCCGACGCCGCGGCCGTCGGGCGTGTTGCTCGGCAGCGGGAACTCGAAAGATGCGGGCGAGGCGAGCTTCACGTTCCTCGTGCCCGACAATTTCCAGTCGTTTACGCGAGCGACGGTGGTCACGTCGGGGAATGGCATCATCCCGATCCGCGAGCGCGGGTTCACCTACGCCCTGCACATCTCGATCTCGCAGAATCAGCAGCGCCTCGGAGCGTACACCGCTGACCTGTGGAATCTCCCCGGAACCGCGAATCCCGGAACCACGCTAGAGCTCGACGCAAGCGCCATCTTCCCGACCGATCTGAACCCAGGCATCGACGTCGTCACGCTCGACTTCAAGGCGCTGCCGATCAACACGGTGCGCGTCATCGGACTGCGGTTCGAGTTCGTCGCCCCCGAAGGGCCTGTCGGATCTACGGGCGCGACGGGAGCCACCGGCGAGACCGGGCCGCAGGGCACCGGATCGACGACCGCGGGCGCGACCGGTGCCACGGGTGCCACGGGCCAGCAGGGTCCGATCGGCCCCGCCGGCCCCGCAGGTGTTCCCGGCCCGATCGGCCCGTCCGGAGCGCCGGGCGCTCCGGGTGCCCCGGGCCTGCCGGGCGCGCCGGGTCAGATCGGTGCGACGGGCGCACAGGGAGACACCGGCCCGATGGGACCTGTAGGTCCCCTCGGACCGGCAGGCGCGACGGGTCAGCCGGGTCAGATCGGCGTCACAGGCGACACCGGTGCCACGGGACCTGCCGGACCTGCCGGCGTGGGCGGAGGCAACGGACCGAAGGGAGACTCGGGAGCGACGGGCCAGACAGGATTCACCGGCTGGACGGGCGACACCGGCGCGACGGGCGATACCGGCGCGACCGGCGACACGGGCCCGACGGGTGACACCGGCCAGACCGGCGCAACGGGTGTGACGGGTCAAACCGGATGGACCGGACAGCCGGGCGGAACGGGCGAGACCGGAGTCGCGGGCAACACCGGCGTAACCGGCGATACAGGCGTGACGGGTGATACCGGCGCCACGGGCGACACGGGTCCGACGGGTGACACCGGTCAGACTGGCGCAACGGGTGTGACGGGTCAAACCGGATGGACCGGACAGCCGGGCGGCACGGGTGAGACCGGAATCGTGGGCAACACCGGCGTCACCGGTGATACAGGCGTGACGGGTGACACCGGCGCCACGGGCGATACCGGCCCGACCGGCGACACGGGTCCCACCGGCGACACCGGAGTGACGGGTCAAACCGGATGGACGGGACAGCCGGGCGGAACGGGCGACACCGGCGTCACCGGGAACACCGGAGTCACCGGCGACACCGGAGTGACGGGCGACACCGGCGCGACGGGCGACACGGGTCCGACTGGCGATACCGGTCCGACCGGCGACACCGGCGTGACCGGTCATACCGGCCAGACCGGCTACACCGGCTGGACGGGTGAGACCGGATTCACCGGATACACCGGTGTGACTGGCAACACCGGGGTCACGGGAGACACAGGCGTCACCGGCGACACCGGTGCGACCGGCGACACGGGAGCGACCGGGGACACGGGTCCCACGGGCGACACCGGGCCGACGGGCAGTACCGGCGTGACGGGATACACGGGCTGGACCGGATGGACCGGCGACACCGGCGTCACCGGGAACACCGGCGTCAGCGGTGACACCGGCGTCACCGGCGACACCGGCTCGACGGGAGACACCGGCGCAACCGGCGACACGGGTCCGACGGGCGATACCGGTCCGACCGGCACCACCGGCGTGACCGGTAACACGGGCTGGACCGGCGAGACAGGCTTCACCGGATACACCGGTGTCACGGGTCAAACAGGTCCCGAGGGTGCTACCGGCGCAGGCGCCACCGGCGAAACGGGAGCTACCGGTGCAACAGGTTCCGCCGGCAACACGGGTCCGACGGGCCCCCACGGCGATACAGGCGCGACCGGGCCCACCGGCGCGACCGGCATCGGCGGTCCTTCGGGTCCGACCGGCGCGACCGGTGTCACCGGGCCGATCGGCGCGACGGGCCCGACCACGTTCATCCATTGGAACTCGGGCGTCGCCAACGTGAACCAGACTGCCTCCTACAACGTCATTATGGGCGGCAACATCAGCCTGAAAACGCTTTACGCCTACGTCGACATCGCTCCGGGCGGCGGGAAGTTCTGGAACGTGTCGATGGCAAAGAACGGCGGTGCGACGCTCGCACAGTGCACGATCGCGTCGGCGTCCAATTCGTGCAGCGCCGCCGCCGCGAGCACCACGGCATTCGTCCCGGGAGACCGCGTGACGATCACCTGGACGCCGTCGTCGCCGGGTCCGACGAACACCACGGGAAGCGTCGGGGTCGGCCCGTAAGTAACTCCGACAACTCGAAACCTGAAGGGGCTCCGCGAGGAGCCCCTTTTCATTTCCGCTGCGCGATGTCTCGCCGCAGCTCCCGGAATTGTTCTCAAGACGCGATCACGAATAGCACTCCCCACCAGTTAACGTTGTCAGCGCATTTCTGACGGCGGGCCTCAGCTTGCCGACAACGACTCCAGACCTAATGTTCAGCCAATGAGATCCCGAACGGGGGGCACGGACGATGGGTGTCCGTGCCGAACGCTCCTGCGAGCGAGGGTGGGACGCGATGGCCGACATGGACCATGTCAATCTCGAAGGCACCGAAGTCTGCGAGCGAGCGAGTCGCCCGACGCGACACCGCGCCGCCCGACTCGCGGGAGCGGTGCTCGCCGCTGTCGGACTCGTGGTCGCCGTGCCGAGCTCGGCGCAGGCGAGCACGCTCTTCGTGCAGCCGACGCCGAAGGCGGCTGGCGTGGACCTCGGCTCACCGAATGCGAACGACGGGAGCACGGCGAGCTTCACGTTCCTAGTGCCGGACGATTTCCAGAGCTTCACGCGCGCGACGGTCGTGACGGTCGGGAACGGACTGATCCCGATCCGCGACCGAAGCTTCGTCTACTCCCTGCATATCGCGATCTCACAGAACCAGCAGCGCCAGGGCGCGTTCACCAATGATCTGTGGAATCTTCCCGGGACCGCGAACCCGAGCACCACGCTCGAGCTCAACGCGAGCGCGATCTTCCCGAACGATCTGCACGCGGGCGTCGACGTCGTCACGCTCGATTTCAAGGCGCTCCCGAACACGACCGTGAAGGTCGTCGGACTGAGATTCGAATTCGTCGGCGGTACGGTCGGACCTCCTGGGCCGGCCGGCCCGGCAGGCGCGACCGGCTCGACCGGCTCGACCGGAGAAACCGGGCCTCCCGGAAACGGATCGACCGTTGCCGGCGCCACCGGTGCGACGGGCGCCACGGGGTCAACGGGTCAGCAGGGCCCAGCCGGTCCGGCCGGAGCTCCTGGACCGGCCGGGGCACCGGGCCCGATGGGCCCGATGGGACTCGTGGGCCCCGCAGGCGCGATGGGTCCCGAAGGTGCGACAGGCGCCCCGGGTCAAGTCGGTGCCACCGGCGCGCCAGGGGCGCCCGGACCGGAGGGACTTGCAGGACCCGCGGGTCCCGCGGGTTCACCGGGGCAGATCGGTGCGACGGGTGCGGTCGGCGCGACCGGTGATACCGGCGCACAAGGAGCACAGGGAATTCAGGGACCGATCGGACCAGCGGGCGTCGCCGGACCGGAAGGTGCGACGGGTCAGCCGGGACAGATCGGTGCGACGGGCGCGGTCGGCGCGACCGGTGATACCGGCGCACAAGGAGCACAGGGAATCCAGGGACCGATCGGTCCCGACGGCGTCGCGGGACCCGAGGGCGCGACCGGTCAGCCGGGGCAGATCGGCGCGACGGGTGCCGTCGGCTCGACTGGCGATACGGGCGCACAAGGAGTGCAGGGAATTCAAGGACCGATCGGCCCCGCGGGCGTCGCCGGACCTGAAGGCGCGACCGGTCAGCCGGGACAGATCGGTGCGACGGGTGCGGTCGGCGCAACCGGTGATACGGGCGCGCAAGGAGCGCAGGGAATTCAAGGACCGATCGGACCAGCGGGTGTAGCCGGACCAGAAGGTGCGACCGGTCAGCCGGGACAGATCGGTGCGACGGGCGCGGTTGGCTCGACGGGCGATACGGGCGCGCAAGGTGCGCAAGGAATTCAGGGACCGATCGGACCGGCAGGCGTCGCCGGACCCGAAGGCGCGACGGGCCAGCCGGGCCAGATCGGTGCAACGGGTGCCGTCGGCTCGACGGGAGATACGGGCGCGCAAGGTGCGCAAGGAATTCAGGGACCGATCGGACCGGCAGGCGTCGCCGGACCCGAAGGTGCGACGGGCCAGCCGGGCCAGATCGGTGCGACGGGTGCCGTCGGCTCGACCGGTGACACTGGCCCTGTCGGTCCGTCGGGGCCCGCTGGCCCCGCCGGCAGCCAGGGTGGGCAGGGCGACCAGGGCGAAACGGGCTCGACGGGCGCCACCGGCTGGACCGGTTGGACAGGTAACACCGGCGTGAGCGGAGCAACTGGCGCGACTGGACGCACTGGCAATACCGGTAACACCGGTCCTGCGGGTGCGACGGGTAATACGGGAACGAGCGGCGCTACGGGCGCAACCGGAAGTCAGGGTCCCTCGGGACCAGTCGGTGCGTCGGGCGCGACCGGCAACACCGGTCCGCAAGGTCCGGCCGGTGCAACCGGTAACACGGGACCTGCGGGCGCGACGGGTAACACTGGTCCAAGCGGCGCAAGCGGCGCTACCGGCCCGAGTGGCGCGAGCGGTGCGACGGGACGAACCGGGAACACCGGTCCGCAAGGTCCGGCCGGTGCAACCGGTAACACGGGACCCGTTGGCGCAACGGGTAACACTGGTACGAGCGGCGCAAGCGGCGCCACCGGCCCGAGTGGCGCGAGCGGTGCGACGGGACGAACCGGGAATACCGGTCCGCAAGGTCCGGCCGGTGCAACCGGTAACACGGGACCTGCAGGCGCGACGGGTAACACTGGTCCGAGCGGCGCCACTGGAGCCAGCGGAGTTCCGGGCGCGACCGGCAACACCGGTCCAAGCGGAGCAAGTGGTGCTACGGGTCCGACCGGGACCACCGGTGTCACGGGCCCGGTGGGCGCGACGGGTAATGCGGGTCCCGCCGGTGCGACCGGCAACACCGGTCCCGCAGGTGCAACCGGCAACACTGGTCCAAGCGGAGCGAGTGGTGCTACGGGTCCGACCGGGAACACCGGTGTCACTGGTCCGGTAGGCGCCACGGGTAATACGGGTCCTGCGGGTGCGACGGGTAACACCGGTCTGAGTGGTGCGAGCGGAGCGTCGGGCGCGACCGGCAACACAGGCCCGGCTGGCGCCACAGGAGCCAGCGGAGCTCCGGGCGCGACTGGTCAGCCTGGACCCACCGGTGTCTCGGGCGCCACCGGTTTCACCGGCCCTGCCGGTGTGACCGGAAACTCCGGCGCGAGCGGCGCCACCGGCGAGACGGGTGTATCCGGCGACACCGGCACCACGGGAGATACGGGTCCAACCGGCGACACGGGTCCGGTCGGCGATACTGGCGTGACCGGTAACACCGGACAGACGGGTCACACCGGCGCGACCGGACAGCCCGGCTTCACCGGCCGTACAGGTGCGACAGGCGACACGGGAGTTACAGGCGACACGGGTTGGACTGGACAACCCGGCTTCACCGGCAATACCGGTGCGACCGGCGCCACGGGCGTGACTGGTGGCACGGGTGCGACTGGCGACACCGGCGCCACGGGCGATACAGGTCCTACGGGCAACACGGGTCCCACTGGCGATACCGGCGTGACTGGTAACACAGGACAGACGGGTCCCACGGGTTGGACCGGACAACCCGGCTTCACCGGCAATACCGGTGCGTCCGGTGACACGGGCGTGACTGGTGGCACGGGTGCGACTGGTGATACAGGCACCACGGGCGATACGGGTCCCACTGGTGAGACTGGTCCAACTGGCGATACCGGCGTGACTGGTAACACAGGACAGACGGGTCACACGGGTTGGACTGGACAACCCGGCTTCACCGGTAATACCGGTGCGACCGGCGACACGGGCGTGACAGGTGGCACGGGTGCGACTGGAGACACCGGCGCCACGGGCGATACAGGTCCAACGGGCAACACCGGTGCGACCGGCGACACGGGCGTGACAGGTGGCACGGGTGCGACTGGAGACACCGGCGCCACGGGCGATACAGGTCCAACGGGCAACACCGGTGCGACCGGCGATACCGGCGTGACCGGCAACACTGGACAGACTGGTCACACGGGATGGACTGGACACACGGGATTCACGGGCTACACGGGCGTGACCGGCGACACGGGCGTGACGGGTGGCACGGGTGCGACTGGCGTCACCGGCGCAACGGGCGATACCGGTCCTACCGGCAACACGGGTCCAACTGGCGATACCGGCATCACTGGTAACACTGGACAGACGGGTCACACGGGTTGGACTGGACAACCCGGCTTCACCGGCAGCACCGGTGCGACCGGCGACACGGGCGTAACCGGTGATACAGGTGTCACAGGCAATACGGGCGCGACTGGCGACACCGGTGCAACGGGCGATACCGGTCCTACAGGCAACACCGGTCCCACCGGCGATACCGGCATGACCGGCAACACTGGGCAGACTGGTCACACGGGCTGGACTGGACACACGGGATTCACTGGCTATACGGGCGTGACGGGTGGCACGGGTGCAACCGGAGACACAGGCCCGACTGGCGACACGGGACCAACCGGCAACACGGGCGTTACAGGCGACACCGGACAGACAGGTCAGACCGGCTGGACAGGCTTCACGGGCTGGACTGGACACACGGGATTCACTGGCTATACGGGCGTGACCGGCGACACGGGCGTGACCGGTGGCACGGGTGCAACCGGAGACACAGGCCCGACGGGCGACACGGGACCAACCGGCAACACGGGCGTTACAGGCGACACCGGACAGACAGGTCAGACCGGCTGGACAGGCTTCACGGGCTGGACTGGGCACACGGGGCCCACGGGTCAGACGGGTGTGACCGGCGATACCGGCGCCACGGGTGACACCGGTGCGACCGGTGACACAGGCCCGACGGGCGACACGGGACCAACCGGCAACACGGGCGTTACCGGCGACACCGGACAAACAGGTCAGACCGGCTGGACAGGCTGGACGGGGCACACCGGATTCACGGGTCAGACGGGTGCAACCGGTGACACGGGCGTCACGGGTGACACCGGTGCGACTGGTGATACAGGCCCAACAGGCGACACGGGACCGACCGGCGATACGGGTGTTACGGGCAACACAGGTCAAACAGGTCAGACCGGTCAGACCGGCTGGACAGGCGTCACGGGTTGGACGGGGCACACAGGGCTCACGGGTGAGACGGGTGTAACGGGCGATACTGGCGTCACAGGTGGCACCGGCGCCACCGGCGACACAGGCCCGACCGGCGACACGGGTCCCACCGGTGATACAGGAGTTACAGGCAACACGGGAGAGACGGGACAGACCGGTCAAACCGGATGGACGGGCTTCACCGGCTGGACTGGACAGACCGGCTTCTCGGGTCACACGGGTGTGACCGGCGACACCGGTGTCACGGGAGACACGGGCTCGACCGGCGACACGGGCGTCACCGGTGACACGGGACCGACCGGGGATACCGGCCCGACGGGCGACACCGGCGCGACCGGACAGACAGGCTGGACCGGTTATACCGGGTTCACCGGTAATACGGGCGCCAGCGGCAACACCGGCGTCACGGGGGACACCGGCTCGACCGGTGACACGGGAGTCACGGGCGACACGGGCCCGACCGGCGATACCGGTCCAACCGGCGACACCGGCGTGACGGGACACACGGGATGGACGGGAGCTACGGGGTCCACCGGTCACACCGGCGCATCCGGCAACACGGGCGTCACCGGAGATACCGGTTCCACGGGCGACACAGGCGCGACCGGCGAGACGGGTGTTAGCGGCGACACGGGCCCCGCGGGAGATACCGGTCCGACGGGTACCACCGGCGCTACGGGAGACACCGGTTGGACGGGAGCCACAGGGCTCACCGGTCAAACGGGCGCATCGGGCAACACGGGCGTCACCGGCGTGACGGGGCAGACCGGCTCGACCGGCGACACCGGGCCGACTGGCAACACCGGTCCCACCGGCGCAACCGGCGATACGGGACCTGTCGGTGCGACGGGTAGTACTGGGGCAACCGGAAACACCGGTCCGACGGGAGCGTCAGGCAACACAGGTCCCATTGGCGCAAACGGTAACACCGGACCTGTCGGGCCGACGGGGAACACGGGGACAACCGGAAACACCGGTCCGTCGGGCGCGACCGGCAGCACGGGTCCGACGGGATCGACCGGCAACACCGGCGTGACCGGCAACACAGGCGCGACCGGCAACACGGGCGTGAACGGCAACACAGGGCCGACGGGGGCGAGCGGGAACACCGGTCCGTCGGGCGCGACTGGAAACACGGGTCCGACCGGCTCGACCGGCAACACGGGGCCGACCGGTACTACGGGCGTTACCGGAACTACGGGCGTGACCGGCAATACGGGGGTGACCGGCAATACGGGCGTGACCGGGACCACGGGACCGGCAGGACCGGACTATGTCCTGTGGACCTCGGGCGCCGCGGCGGTCACGAAGAACACCAATACCGTCTTCAACGTCATCCTGCCCCTGGCGATGCAGCTCTCGCGCATCAGCTTCTGGGTCGATGTCCCAGCGAGCGGGACCGCCTCGTGGACTGTCAGCTTCGCCAAGAACGGAGGGGCCGCGATCGCGACGTGCACCGCGACCGGGACGAGCCAGACATGCACCGCCACCGGCACGTCGACGCCGTTTACGACGAACGACCGCGTGACGATCACGGTGGCACCGTCCGTGGCACCGGCTCCTGGGAACCAATCGACGATGTCGGTGGGCGTCGGTCCGTAGTTCAATGCGGACTCGATACGTGAACGAAGCGAGCTGAACGAGACGGGGGCCGCAAGGCCCCCGTCGTCTTATCGGGAGCGCGCCTTGCCGATCGCCTCGACGAGACGCTCGAGCTGCTCCCTTCGCACCGGCCCCAGCCCGCCCATGATGTCCCCCGGCTCCGCGACGACCTCGTGGATCTCGAACCCGTCGGCTCCCAGGTCCACGTAACCGCGGAAGTAGACGTCCTTGAACCCGAGGATGTGCCCGAACTCGTGGGCGAGGTCGTGCGGCGCGACGTCGTTCGGACCGATGACGATGCATCGCACGCTCGTCACGTGCGTCGTCACCGCTCCGGTCGTGAGGACGGCGGCGCCGGCCGGGAACCGCGCGAGATGCTTCGTGAGGTCGACCGCGTCTCCGGGCCGTGGCGGTGCGCTGCCGCTCCCGCGATAGAGCCGCTGCGGCGAGATCCGCTTCAGCGAGAGCAGGACGCGATACTCGTCGCCTCCATCCTTGACCTGCCAGGTTCGCTCGACGGCCGCACGGAAGGCGCGCACGAACGCGTCGTCCGCGATGTCGCTGACGACCGGGACGCGGATCGTCCAGCGATGCGCCGACGGATGTTCGAGCGTGATGAACGGCAGCGGGACGATCTCGTCGGTCGCCGCGTGGATCTTCTCCGAGAGAGCCCTTTCCCGATCGCGGAGTGCCTCGCCCTTCACGGGATCGGCTCCCGCTCTTGCGAGCTCGTCCCGGATCTCTTGGCGCTCGACGACCGCATGCTCGAGCTCGGTCTGGTGGTCGTAGATCGCGCGGTTGGCGGCGATGCTGGGCTGCCAGAGCTTGTTGTACTGGATCCAGGCGTCGATCAGCCGCTGGCTCCTTTGCAGAGCGGCGAACTCGGTCGCGAGCGTCTCGTAGGCGGCGCGCTTGTCAGTCGCGGGAAGGGTGCCCGCCCGCTCGGCAGCCGTCAGCGCCGGACCGATCTTCGCCGCCTCGCGCTCGATGCTCGCCGCCGTTTTCGGCCAGCTGAACTCGGAGACCGCCGATCGCGGGGGTTCCGCCGCCGGCGCCGGCTCCGGAAGCAGCTTCGGCAGGACCTGGTATCCGGCGACGAGCGCCTTGGGCTCGACGGTCTTGATCCGCGCGAACAGATCCGGCGCGTCGGTCCTGAAGCGCGCGGAGAGCGCAGTGTAGAGACGGTCGAGCCGCTCCTTGTAGCGCGCGTACGCCGCGTCGATCGACTCGGGTGTCGATGCGGCGGCGATCGCGGCCGAGACGATGAGAGCGGAGATTGCGATGGAGCGAGCGCGCCTCACGCTGCGAGGATGATATCGTAGGCCGCCGAGACGAGGCTTCAAAGGGAGCGGCGTGCTGCTGATCCATTCGATGCTGGCCGGGGCGTTCTTCCTGGTCCTGCTCGCTCCCGCTTGGTGGCTCGCCGGTAGCGTTCTTCCTCCGGCGGCCCGCCCGTTCTTCCGGCTCCTCTGCGCGGTCGGGTTCACGCTGGTCGGATTCGTCTCGTTCGTCAACCTCCTCGGGCGCGTCATCCACCAGTCGATCGTGTCGGTGGTCGCGTACGTCGCGTTCTGCGTGATCGCGACCGTGATCCTCCGGCGCCGGTTCCCGGAGGGATTCCGCCTGACGCCGCTGTGGTCCACGTGGCGGAGCTGGATCGGCCCGGTGTTCCTCGCTGCCGCGTTCGGATTCCCGCAGTGGCTGCTCGCGGTCAGCACCAACTACTGGGACGAGGTGCTCCCGAGCGGCATCTATCTCACCGGGATCAACCAGTTCGCCGACGGCCTGTTCCCCCCACGGCACAACGCCTTTCCCGAGATCACGATCAAGTACCACTACGCGTTCCACATCCTCGCCGGGACGCTCAAGTGGCTCACCGGGCTCTCGGCCAATTTCAGCATCGACATCGTCAGCACCGCGCTCTGGCTGTTCGTCTTCCTGTTCGTCTGGTTCTGGCTGCGCGAGCTGGAGTTCGACGCCCTGGTCGCGACCTGGGGCGGCTTCGCGGTGCTGCTGAGCGGTGGCTTCTCCTACCTCTACCTGGGGCGCCTGGAGTCGTACAAGACCGGCGGGTTCACGAAGGTGCCCGCCACCGCCGACCTCGTCCACAAGTACGACCCCGCCAAGGGCTGGCTGGCGAACATCGTCGATGCGGCGCAGGTTCCGAGCACCCACCTGCGCAACGGTGACGGGAGCCTCTCGAACCTTCCCTGGGACATCGCCGGCCAGTTCCAGCAGCACGCGGTGTCCGCGGGGATCGCGATGACCGTCTTCGCGCTGTTCCTGCTCGTCACCTGGCAACGCCGCAAGGAGTTCAACATCCCGCTCGCCGCGGCCACGATCGCGGCGTTCGGGGTCCTGTTCCTCGGCCACGCGGTTTTCGGCGGCGTCGGGTTCATCACCGCCGCGCTCTGCCTGCTCGGCGCGTGGCTCCGGCAGCGGACGTGGATCCGTTTCCTGCGGGGCGCGGTCTTCGGGGCCGCCGCCGGCGCGCTCGCGCTCCTGCACGGCGGGATGCTCACGCGCGGGCTCGCGTACGGCACCGGCAGCTTCTCGACGATCCGGAAGTCGTTCGGGTACGCCTCCGGCGGGATCATGGGCTTCGTCAACTGGAACCTCGCCGGGTTCGGGGTCACGCTGCTGCTCGCCCTCGCCGCCTGGGCGCTGCACCTCCGGCGCCGCGACGGGGCGAATCCCGAGCGCCGCGCGCTGTTCGTCGCCGCCTCGGTGTTCACGCTGTTCTCCTATTTCGTGCCCCACACGATGTTCTACTCGTCCGAGACGAGCGGAATCGAGCAGTTCACCGAGATCAGCAAGTTCTTCTTCTGCACGCACCTCGGCCTCGCGCTGCTGTCGGTCTTCGGAGTCGCGTACACGCTCCGGCGGGTCCACTGGGGCGCCGTCGCCGCCGCCTTCCCCCTCGCGGCCGTGATGCCGCTCGCGTTCTGCTACGCCGGCTCGTTCGACGCGAAGCACCACTGGACCGGCCTCTACCGCTCTCCGTACGAGTACATCGGCGGAAAGATGAACGTCGAGGTCCAGATGGGGGAGGCGCTCGGCCGCCTCAAGAAGAGCAATCGCGACGTGTTCTACGACGCCTCGCAAGACGAGCGGATCGAGGGGTACCTCAGCGGCCTCCTCATGTACGCCGGCAGCGTCTTCACGCTGACCCCGAGCGCCTTCGAGCGCAACGGCGTCGGGTTCCGTCTCTCGGAGCAGGTTGTCGCCGCAAAGCTCGCGCAGAGCAGCCGGATGGGCCGCCTCCTCCCCGGTGCCCCCGAGGGGGCCGGCTGCTCCTGGTACTACGGGAGGCCGGTCGAGGACATGGCGCTCGCCCCGGTGATCGTCCGCAGCCGGTTCGACAAGCTCGTCGGCGACGGGTACTTCGTCAAGCGGCACCAGGTCGGCGCGCGCGCGCTGTTCTCGATCGACAAGCCCACCCTCGACCTCGACGACGACCTCGAGCTCCACTGGCAGCCCAAGATCGTCGCCCAGACCCGGTGCGACCGGGACGCCGACGGCAAGAGCGACCTGATGTTCCTCGACGCGCTCAACCGCCGGATCCTCGTGGGCTCCGATTCGATCAGGCTTCCCAAGGCGGCGCACGACGAGACGATCCAGCTCTACGTCGCGCAATTCCCCGGGGACGCGCGCGCGGACTTCCTCGTCGGCCGGCTCGACGACACGTACTACCGGATGGGGAAGAAGATCGAGGACGTCGAGGAGCACAACCGCTGGATGTGGACCTACCGCGACTCGCGCGGCGGCGCCTGGCAGCCCGAGTACGCGCGCTGGTACTGGGACTACGACTTCCCGATCCTCGCGGACCTCGACCACGACGGGTTCGCCGAGCACGTCTGCTTCCGCGCGCGCGGCGCGGAGTGGTGGCAGGCCCCCGACAAGAAGATCGACGGCCCCGTCGCGGACGTGAAGGATCTGCCGCTTCCGTTCGCGGGCCGCTTCCTCCAGGGCTCGACCGGCGATCTCGGCGTGTGGTGCCTCAAGAGCGGGACCGTGTCGATCCGGAGCGCGACCGGCACCGCCAAGGCCGAGTTCCGCTGGGGCGGGCGCCCCGGCGACATCCTCGTTCCCGGCGACTACGACGGCGACGGTTACGACGAGATCGCGGTGTGGCAGCGGACCAACCAGACCTGGTACTGGCGGCACGCCCCCGACGGCCCGATCGTGCAGGTGGCGTTCGGAACGCCGACCTCGATCCCCGTCCCGTTCGACTACAACCACGACGGGAAGCTCGACCTCGCTTACTGGGAGCCCCGCGAAGGGAAGATCTTCGTCTCGTTCTCGCAGGGGCGCTCGGTGGACCTGATCGTGCCGGTCCCGCACCACGGAATCCCCGCGTTCGTCAACTGGTACTGACGGGGACTCCGTCCGGCGCCGGCCGGCGGGGAAGCGGGGACGGGACCGGCTCCTGCTTGACGAGGTAGATCGGCCGTCCCTTGACCTCCTCGAAGACGCGCGCCAGGTACTGGCCGATCAGGCCGATGAACGCGAGCTGGCATCCGCCCAGGATCAGCGTCACCCCGATCAGCGACGAGTAGCCGGGAACGAGGGCGTGGAGCAGGTACCCCTTGATCAGCGTCCACGCGAGATAGAAGAAGCCGAGGACCGTGATCGTCAGTCCCGCGCGAAGTGCCAAGCGCAGCGGCTCGGCCGAGAACGAGAACACCGCGTCGAGGGCGAGCGCGACCATCTTCACCGGGCTGTACTTCGTCCTCCCGGCCGCGCGCGGCGGGGCGACGTAGGGGACGAACGTCCGCGGGAACCCCGCCCACGAGATCAGCCCGCGCAGGAACCGGTGGCGCTCCGGCATCCCGCGAAGCGAGGCCGCGACGCGCCGGGAGATCAGGCAGAAATCGGCCGCCCCCTGCGGGATCTTGGTCGCGCTCAGGCGGTTCAGGACCGTGTAGAACCCGCGGGAGGTGACGCTCTTGAACCACGTCTCTCCCTCGGTCCTCTTCCGGATCGCCGAGACGACGTCGAATCCGTCGCGCCACTTCCGGACCAGCTCGGGGATGAGCGCGGGCGGGTGCTGCAGATCCGCGTCCATCATGATCACCGCGTCGCCCGCGGCGTACTCGAGCCCCGCGGTCAGCGCGATCTGGTGGCCGAAGTTCCGGGAGAGCGAGCAGACGCGGACGGCCGGGTCGCGCGCGGCGATCCGGTTGAGCCGATCGAGCGTCGCGTCCGCGCTCCCGTCGTCGACGAAGATCATCTCGAACGAGATGCCGGGCAGCGCGCGCAGCACCGGCGCGAGCTCTCCGTAGAAACGGTCGATGACCTCCGCCTCGTTGCAGCAGGGGACGATCACGGAGAGGAAGTTCGCCGGGTTCGCGGGACGCTGTTCCATGAGCCGTCGGATTCCTCGGTCAGAAGCGCCGATGCGAAAAGCCGGGCCGGTCGCGGGCCCCACGAAGGATAGAGGAATTCGCGCCGCCGCGGAAGGCTCCCGCTCCGGGCTGTGCTAGGTTTTGCGCGTGTCCGAGCCGTGCCCGCTCTGCCGCTCGCCGCGCACGCGCGTCGTCTACCCGCTCACCGGCTACCGGATCGCCGCCTGCGAGGAGTGCGGCTTCCTGTTCCACGATGCGTTTCGCGGCGGCGGCGGGGCCGACGGCACGTTCTCCAAGGACTATTACGAGGGCGTCCAGCGCGACGCGTTCGACGCGCAGTTCGGCGACTACACGAAGGATCCGAGCGTGCCCGTCTACACGCGCTGGCTCTCTCACGTCGAGGACAACATGCGTCCCGGCCGGATCCTCGACGTCGGCTCGGCCCTCGGGACCTTCCTGAAGATCGCGGAAGGGCGAGGCTGGAAGCCGGTTGGGGTCGAGATCAGCCAGTTCGCCGCGGAGTTCTCCCGCGAGCGACGCGGCCTCACGGTCTTCAACGGAGACCTGGAGCAGTTCCAGGTTCCGGACGCCTCGTTCGACGTGGTGACGTTCTGGGACTCGATCGAGCACGTCACGCATCCCGCCGAGAACCTGCGGACGGCGGTCCGCCTCCTGCGTCCGGGAGGCGTGCTCCTGCTCACCACCGACAACTTCGACTGCCTCGTCGGCGACGTCGCGCGATGGATCTACCGGGCGAGCTTCGGAAAGGTCCGGTACGCGATCGAGCGGGTCTTCATCCCGCCCAACCGCTCCTACTTCACGGATAGGACGCTGAGCGCGCTGCTCACGGCGTGCGGGCTGAAGATCTCGGTCCTCGAGAAGATGGAGTACCCGCTCGACAAGATCCGCACGAACTGGGCCGAGCGCCTGATCCTGATGGGGTTCTACGGCGCCGCGTTGCTCCTGAACCGGCAAGCGCAGGTCACGGTGCTCGCCGAGAAGCTCTGACGTTGCGGATCGTTCCGTACGACGACCCCGGGCTCGCCTCGCGCTGGGACGCCTACGTCCTCCCGCGCACGACCACGGTCACCGACCTGTTCGCGTGGCGGACGATCGTGCACGACGCGTACCGGATGCGCGCGCACTTCCTGGCGGCCGAGGAGGGCGAGCGGCTCGTCGGGACCCTCGGCCTCTACGAGATCCGCCACCCGCTCTTCGGCCACTACCTCGCCACCGCCCCCTTCGGCAACGACGGCGGCCTCCACGCCGATGACGTCCCGGTCCGCGACGCGCTCCTCGCGGACGCGAAGGCTCTCGCCGACAGGCTGAAGGTCTCCTACCTCGTGGTGCGCGCGCGCGAGGTCGAGCTCCCGGGTTTCGCCGTGGACCGGCACTACAGCTCCGCGGCTGTGGACCTGTCCGGCGGCGCGGACGCCGTCTGGAACGAGCGGATCCCGGGGAAGACCCGCAACCAGGTTCGCCGCGGGATGAAGGAAGGGTTCACGCTCGCCACCGGCCACGCGCAGCTCGGTGCCTTCCACGACGTCTTCCACCGGCACATGCGCGATCTCGGGTCCCCGGCTCACGGCACCCGCTTCTACGAGTCGGTCCTCGCGAACCTCGGCGAACGCGCCGATTTCTTCGTCGTCCGCGACGGGGCCTCCCTCGTCGCGGGCGCGCTGCTGTTCTGGGTGAACGGCACCGCGATGAACTACCACACGGTCGCGCTCCGACCCTACAACCCGCGCTGCCCGAACTACCTCATTTACTGGCGGATGATCCAGGCCGCGTGTGACCGGGGGTGCACGGCGTTCGACATGGGCCGCTCGGAGGCGGGCAGCTCGAACCTGAAGTTCAAGCAGAACTGGGGGAGCACGCTGATCCCGCTGCGCTACAACTACGCCCTCCGCACGCTGAAGGCCGTCCCGTTCCTCGACCCGCGCAATCCGCGGTACGCCATCCCGATCGCGATCTGGAAGAGGCTCCCGCTCGCCGTCACGCGTCGTGCGGGCCCGCTCCTGATCCCGGGGCTCGTGTGAGGCCGGAGCACGTCGCGTGAGCGGCTTCCTGGTCGTCAACGCCGACGACCTCGGCGTCTCGCGCGGGGCGACCCTCGGCATCCTCGAGGCCCACCGCCACGGGATCGTGACGAGCGCGAGCCTCGCGGTCACGACGCCCGGATACGGACATGCGCTCACCGAGTGCGTAGCGCGCTGCCCGGCGCTCGGCGTGGGACTCCACTTCACGCTGACCTCCGGACGGCCGGTGAGCCCGTGCCGGGACGTTCCGGCGCTCGTCGACGAGGCGGGCTTCCTGAGGTGGCGCTTCCTGCCGCTCCTCGCGGCCCTGGCCGTGCCCGCGCCGGGGCGGCCGGAGGTCTTGGCGCAGATCGAGCTGGAGCTCGAGGCTCAGATCCAGCGCGTGCTCGCCGACGGAGTCCGCCCCGACCACATCGACGGCGAACGGCACGTCCACCTCATCCCCGGTATCTTCGAGGCCGTGATCGAGGCGGCGGTCCGGCACGGCATCCCGTTCGTGCGGTTCGGGAGCGACATCGGAGCCCGGCTGGTCCGTCCCGGGCACGTCGCGCGGCTGATCGGGAGCGGAGGGTTCGCGAAGTCGTGGCTGCTGACGGCGCTGACCAAGCGCGACCGCCGGTTCGCCCATCCGGCCGTCCGCACCGCCGGGCGGTTCGCGAGCTACCTCTACTCGGGCAAGCCCGGGATCATCCTCGAGCGGGTGCTCACCGCCGGCCCCTCCGACGGGATCACGGAGATCATGGTGCACCCCGGCGTTCCGGAGGAGAGCCGGGACCTGGCACTCGGCAATCGCGAGATCGAGCGTTACCTGGCCTCTCCGGACCGCGCCGCGGAGCTTTCGGCCTGCCTCGCGGCGCGGAAGTGGGCCACGGGATGGCGCCTGGCCACCTTCGGACAGCTCGCGGCGGAGCCCGGAGCCGCGCGTTGATCGTGCCGCTGGCGCGGGAGCACGCGCGCGAGGTCGCGGCGCTCCACGTCGCCGCGCTCACAGGGCTCGTGACCGAGCTCGGCCCCGCCGCCGCGCGCGCGTTCTATGCCGGGTGCGCGGGAGCGCCCGCGGCGCGCGGCTTCGTCGATCTCGAGGGGGGGGTGCTCCGCGGGTTCGTTCTCGGGTCGGTCGACCCGGGCGCCCTGCGACGCGATGTCCTCCGCCGGAACCCGGCCGGGAGCCTGCTCGGCATCGCCGCGGGGATCGCCCGCCGTCCCGGCGCGGCCCTTCATCTGATGAGGAGCGTCCGGGGCCCGGACGGAGGGAGCTACGACGCGCGGAGCCCGGAGCTGACCTATCTCGCGGTCGCGGCGGCTGCGCGCGGCGCGGGCATGGGACGCGCGCTCGTCACGGCCTTCACGGCGTCGCTGAGGGAGGCGGGGGTGCGCTCGTACGAGCTGAGCGTCGACGACGGGAACGCCGGGGCGGCCGCGTTCTACGAGAAGCTGGGGTTCGTGAGCACCGGCACCTATCGCGAGTTCGGGATCGAGCATCGCCGGTACAGGCTGGTCCTGTGAGGGGCCGGCGGGGTCTCGCGGCGGCGTTCACCGCCCTGGTCGCGCTGCGCTCCGCGGCGGAGCCCGCCGGCCTCTCGGACTCCGATCCGAAGGTCCGGGCGCTCGCGGTCGACGGCGTGACCGATCCCGCCCGGCTGGCTCGCATCGCCACCGAGGACGCCGACCCCGACGTCCGCGCGCACGCGGTGGCGAAGCTCCAGGACGACGACGCGCTCTCGCGCATCGCCCTGACAGATGCGAGCGTCCGGGTCCGCGAGCTCGCCGTCGAGCACGTCACCGACCCGGCGCGGCTTCCCGAGATCGCTCGCAAGGTGGAACGCGAGGAGGTCGCCGCGGCGGCCTTGCGCAGGATCTCCGACCCCGCGGTCCTCGCGGAGTTCGCGGCGAGCCCGAGCTGGGTCCTCCGAAAAGCGGCGCTGGCGAATTCCCGGGACCGCGGCCGGCTCGTCGCCGCGGCCCTCGACGACCCCGACCCGTACGTGCGCGAGGAGGCGGTAACGCACCTCGACGACCCCGACGTCCTCGCGCACATCGCCCTCACCGATCCGAGCCGGATGGTCCGCTACAAGGCGGTCGGCGGCGTCAAGGATCCGGCGCACCTCGCCGACGTCGCGCTCCGCGACCGGACGGGGGAGATCCGGGCGCTGGCGATCCCACGCATCGGAGATCCGGGAAAGCTCGTGGCGGTCGCGCGGGGGGCTCCCGACCGGGAGTCGAAGGAAGCCGCCGTGTCGCGGATCAAGGACGCGGCGGTCGTGGCGGACCTCGCGGCGCACGACCCCGACGCCGAGCTTCGCGCGGTCGCGGTGGAGCAGCTCTCCGATCCGGCGCTGCTCGTGGCGCTCGCCGAGAACGACCGCGACCCGGCGATCCGGCTCGCGGCCGCGCGGCGCGTGCGGGATCAGGAGGAGCTCGAGAAGATCGCGGGCGGCGCCGACCAGGACGCGATCCGCGCCGCCGCCGTGGGGCGGATCACCGATCCGGTCGTGCTCGCGCGCATCGCGGCCTCCGACCGCTCCGAGGAGGTGCGGTGGGCGGCGGTCAACGTGCTGACCGACCAGGCGAGCCTCGCCGGGATCGCGGCGCGCGACGCCAGCCCGCGCGTGCGGGCCCGCGCGGCGGCTCGCATCGCGGACCAGGACGCGATCGCCCGGCTCGCCACGACCGACCCGGATCCCGACGTCCGCAAGGAGGCGACCGCGCGGATCACGGATCCGTCGCTGCGTCGCCGCATCGCCGCGAAGGACGCGGCGCCGCCGGTGCGGCGCACGGCTCTCGACGGCCTCCCCGACGACCCGGCGTTCTTCCGCGCCGTGGCCCTCGGGGACAAGAGCTCCGAGGTGCGCGCCTACGCGGTGGCGCGCCTGTCGGACACGGCGACGCTCGCCTCGATCGTCAAGAACGACACGAGCCCTGCCGTTCAGGCGGTAGCGCTCCGGCGCCTGTCGGACCCTGCCGCCATCGCGGGGATCGCGACGGGAAACCGGAGCTGGGTGCTCCGCCGCGACGCGGTGGAGCGTCTGACGGATCCCAAGATGCTCGCTTCCGTCGCCGCGTCCGATGCGGACGAGGACGTGCGCCGCGCGGCGCTGGATCGCCTCGACGAGAAGACGATCGGGGGACTCTGCACGTCCGCCGGCTCTCCCGCCGCCCGCGCGCAAGCCGTCGGGTTGGTCTCCAATCAGGAGTTCCTCGAGCAGATCGCCTCGGGCAAGGACGCGATCGCGGTCCGCCTGGCGGCGGTGGCCGCGCTCTCCGATCGAGACGCCCTGAGGCGCGTTCTCGACACGGCCTCCGACCCGGAGGTCCGCGGCGCCGCGGAGGTGCGGATGATCGGCCTCCAGGGAGAATCCCCGGATCCGCGGAACCTGACCCTGCGCCGCATCCTCGCCGAACGAGCCTTGACGGACCACTACGGGACCCTCGACCTCGACTTCCGGATCTGGACCGACGAGAAGCGCTACGTCCGCGAGGACGATGACGCTTCGACGAACCCACCGAAGGGGAAGGTCGTCTCGGAGTTCATCACCGTGAGCGTGCGCCAGGGGACGAAGGTCCTCTACCGGAAGACGTTTCGCGCCCGAAAACCCAGGAAGTCCGAGGTATTCGCGCAGGGCAGCCTCCGCGAGGAAGGGTACGGCGTGAAGCTCAACCGAGCGGAGATCGACTACCTCGAGATCTGCGAGGCGCTCCTGGCTCCTCTCGACGACGGCGCCTTGGCCGTAGCCGCGCGTTCGAACAACAAGTATCTTTCCGCGTCGGCGCACGCGCTCCTGGACGATGCGCACCGTGGCCTGGTGCCGTCGAAGCGCACCGAGCCAGAGGGGGAAGGGGACGATGACTAGGTCGACGAGGACGATCCTGCTGGGGGGCTTTGTGCTTGCGGCCGCCGTTCCCGGCGCATTCGCCGGAGATGCAGCACAGGTCGAGCCGCCGAGCGGCCCCGTGTACGTCAGCCCGCCGTCGGTCCCCTCGATCACCCCCGCGGTGCGCGATCTGCCCGACTGGAAGCCCGACCCGAACCTCTTCGGCCTCGAGATGAAGCGGCGCGAAGACTTCGGATTCACCCCGATCGAGTACGCCATCACGCCGAAGGTCGATCCGCTCCTCTCCCTCCAGCAATCGAGTTCCCCGCCGGCCCCGGACGACTTCAGCACGCTCATCCACAACTACGCCGGGCAGACCTCGGGCGCGTCGCCCCCCGATGCGACGGGGGACGTCGGCCCGGTCTACTACGTGCAGACGGTCAACCAGAGCGTGTCGACCGCGCGGGTTATCCGGAAGTCCGATGGGGCGAACATCAAGACGTTCACGCTGGAGTCGCTGGCGACCGCGTCGCCGTGTAACCACGGCTTCTGCGACGCGGTCAGCCTCTACGATCGCGCCGCCGACCGCTACATCCTCAGCGAGCTCCCGAGCAGCGGCGGCAGCGTGTGCGTCTACGTCTCGACGACGAACGACCCGACCGGCACCTACTACGCGTATACGTTCGCGGTCGAATCGGGCACGACCGACTACCCGAAGTACGGTGTGTGGCCGCAGAACGGAAACGCCGGCTCCTACCTCATGGGCGCCAACGCCGGGTCCGGGAACAATCGCGACGTCTTCGCGTTCGACCGGGCGAAGATGCTCGCGGGCCAGCCCGCCTCGTTCCAGAAGTTCTCGGTTCCGGGCCTGCCGAACCTGGGCTTCCAGCTCGTGCTGCCGGGAACGCTGTCCGGACCGACGCCGCCGCCGAACGGCGAGCCGGCCGTCTTCATGCGTCCGCACGACGACGAGTCCCAGGACGGCGCCAACACGCCATACGACCTGCTGGACTGGTGGACCCTCTCGATCGACTGGGCCACGCCGGCCAACTCGCTCCTGACGCAGCAGCCGTCGATCCACATCGGAGACTTCGACGGGACGCTGTGCGGCCTGAGCACGTTCGGGTGCATGCCGCAGCCCGGCACGACCCAGAAGATCGATCCGATCCGCGAGCCGCTTCACCATCCCTTCCAGTACAGGAACTTCGGCACGTACCAGGCGCTGATCGGCGCATTCGTCGAGGACGTGGACGGCACGGATCACGCCGCGATGCGCTGGTTCGAGCTGCGGAAGAACGGGAGCGGCTCCTGGGGCCTCTACCAGGAAGGGGTCGTCGGCGGCGACGCGGAGCATCGCGGCGTCGGGTCGGTGGCGATGGATCAGTCCGGGAACATCGCCCTGGGGTACACGCGCACCGGAGCCTCTGCGCCTTTCTACCCCTCGATCTATTACAAAGGAAGGCTCTCGACCGACGCGCCGGGGACGATGCCGCAGGGCGAGTACACCATCATCGACGGGACCACGTCGCACACGGCGAACGACCGGTGGGGCGACTACTCGGGGATGTCGGTCGACCCATCGGACGACTGCACCTTCTGGTACACCACCGAGTACAACGGGAACGGCCCCACGCAGATCGCCGCGTTCAAGTTCGACTCGTGCGGCTGCCTCGCGGTCGTTCCGCCGGCGCCCACGGCGTCGTCCGCGGCCCCGCAGCCGAACCGGATCGACGTGAGCTGGGACGATTCCCCGACGTCGAGCGTGGCCAGCTATCTCATCCTCCGCTCGACCGTGTCCGGCGGTCCCTACACGCAGATCGCGACGGTTCCGGACTCGAGCCCGGGGGTGGCGAACGGGCCGTCGTACACGTATCACGACGACACGGTTTCCGGCGGCACCCAGTACTACTACGTGGTGAAGTCGACGGACGGCGCGACCTGCACCTCGCCGGCCTCGAACGAGGTCACGGCGCTCGCGACCGGGGTGTGCACGCTCGCCCCGACGTTCGGCGGCGTGACGGCCGTGACGAACCCCGGGAACTCCACCTGCACGTTGAGCCTCTCGTGGGGCGCGGGAACGTCGAACTGCCCGGGATACCTCACCTACAACGTCTACCGCGGGACGACCCCGAGCTTCACGCCGTCGGCCGCGAATCGGATCGCGACGGGGGTCGCCGCACAGGCCTACAACGATGCGGACGGCATCACGGGCGGGTCGACCTACTTCTACGTCGTGCGGGCGGTCGACGCGTCGAACGGGGCCGAGGAGACGAACACCGCGCAGAGGTTCGCCGCCCCGACCGGGCCGCTGAGCACGACCAGCTGGACGGACACGTTCGAGGGCTCGCAATCGGGCGGCGGTTTCGACCAGCCGGGATGGACCCATCAGAGTCTGAGCGGCTCGCCGAACTGGGCGTGGTCGACGGCGAAGAAGCATGACGGGACGCACTCCTGGTTCGCGCAGGACGTGGGCTCGGTCAACGACAAGGTGCTCGTCAGCCCGGCGTTCGGCGTGCTCGCTTCGTCGACGCTCGGTTTCTGGCACACGTACGTGTTCGACTACAGCTCCGCGACGTGCTGGGACGGCGGGACGCTCGAGTACACCATCAACGGCGGGTCGACCTGGACGACGGTGCCCGCGGCGGACTTCACCGCCGGGGGCTACAACGGAACCGTCGCGTCGAACACGTCGAACCCCATCGGCGGCAAGCCTGCCTGGTGCAATGCGACCGTCAGCACCTTGACCCCGGTAACCGTGAACCTCGGCGGGGATGCCAACATGATCGGCAGGACGGTCCAGATCCGGTGGCACGAAGGGGACGACCAAGCGACGGGGTCCACGGGGTGGTACGTGGATACGGTGTCCGCCAACAGCGTCCAGGTCGGCGGTTCCTGCACGGTCGGGACGAACGTCCTCACGGTGTCGAGCAACGGTCCCGTCTGCGAGGGGGGGACGCTCAACCTCTTCGCGACCTACACGCAGGGCGGGGTGACGTACAACTGGACCGGGCCCAACGGATTCACGTCGAGCGTCCAGAACCCCTCGATTCCCGGCGCGACCCCGGCGAGCTCAGGGACGTACATGGTAACCGTCTATTCCGGGGCCACGCCGCTGGCGTCGAACCCCACGGATGCCACCGTGATCGCGAACGGCGCGGCCTGCTCCGACGCGAACGTCTGCACGCAAAGCGACACCTGCCAGTCCGGCACGTGCGTCGGATCGAATCCGGTCGTCTGCGCGGCGAGCGACCAGTGTCACGCCGTCGGAACGTGCAACACGTCGACCGGCGTCTGCTCCAATCCGGTGAAGCCGGACGGCGCGACGTGCGACGACGGTAACGCCTGCACCGCGGGGGATACCTGCGGCGGCGGCGTGTGCGTCTCCGGGAGCCCGGTCGGACCTCCGCCCGAGGTCGCGGACATGACGGTCGGCGGCGGTCCCACCCTGGCGCTGACGTGGACCGGACAGGGGGCGTCGGTCGTCTACGACGTAACCTCGGGCACCTTGTCCAGCTTGCAGAGCGCCGGGTTCTCGTCCGTGGCCTGCCTCGCGAACGACGACACCGCGTCGAGCTACGACGACACGAGGTCGATCCCCGCCGCCGACGGCTTCTACTACCTCGTCCGGGCGCAGACGACCTGCGGCGCCGGGACCTACGGAGACGGCTCGGCATCGCAGAGCGGATCGCGCGACTCGGAGATCGCGGCCTCACCGAACGCCTGTCCCTGAACCCGCGGCGCGCCGCTCGGCCGCGAGATCGTCGAGCAAGGCCTGGGCGACGATCCGGTGCGCGATCTCGTTCGGGTGCCGATCGCTCGGGTGGACCCACAGCTCGGGACCGGCGTAGTCGTGGAACGCCGGGAGCAGGTCGACGACCCGCGACCCGAGCCGCTCCGCCCGCGCGCGTGCCTGCGAGTGCATCTCCGCGAACGGGTAGTCGCGATCCAGGCGCGCGAGCACCGGGACGATGACGACCGTGAGGGGAATGCCGCGGCTCCGGCACAGCGTCGCGATCTCGTCGAGCGCCGCCCACGCCTTCTCGCGGTCGGGATTCCCGTCGGCGTAGAGCGAGCGGTAGTACGCGAGCGTCCGCTCCGCGATCCGCCGCCGCTCATACGACAGCCACATCAGCCGCGTCAGGCGCAGCATCCCGAGCGCCACCGGAGGGCGCGGCGCCTCCGCGGAGCCCGCCTCGTAGGCCGCCCGGTCGCGGCGCTGCCATCCGCCGCTGTCGCTCGACATCGCCGGCGCGGGCTCGACGTCGTCGAGCGCGTACTCCAGGATCACGTGGTCGGGAGCGAGAGTGCCGATCAGTCGCCTCAGGAGCGCGGCCTCCTGGACGGTGTTGAAGCCGCCGACCCCGAGATTGACCGTCTCGACGGACGCGCCGGGGACGATGCGGCGTTCGGCCGACAGGCGCCGGAGACGCTCGGAGAAGGTGTCCTGGTCCTTGACACCCTCCCCGAACGTGACCGAATCTCCGAGGAGCGCGATCCGGAAGACTCCCGGCGGCTTCGGGACCGCGAACGCGGCCCCGCGGAATCCGAGGGCGTTGGTGCGGTGGACGACGGCCCGCGATCGTCCGAAATACCCGCGCGGGTCGCTGTCGTAGACGAACCGGATCGTCGCGCTCGGCTTGTTGACGTACACGAATTCGGCGCCCTCGACCGCGGCGAACTGCGGGTCGCCTTCGTGCCGCTGATGCTCCTCGGGCAGCCCCGCCAGCTGCAGGACCAGCTCCGACATGACCAATCCGAACACGACGGTCCCCGCGACGAGGCCGAGGTGCTCGCGGATCCGGGTCTTCGAAAAGGGCATCGGGAGCGCTCGGGGTCGATCGGGCGAGGGTCCGCGCGTAGTCTCGGGGGCCAGGGCCAAGGGTGTCAACGCGAATCTGGAAGCGGCACGCCGCGCGCTGCAGGCGCGGTAGACTTCGCGCGCCCGCTCGTCCGCGGGACAAGGGGGGTCGATGACTCGCGCCGCTCGCGTCTTTCTTGCCGTCCTGACCGCCGTGCTCCACGCCGCAGCGCTCGGAGCGGCCGATCCTCCGCAAAAGAAGGAACCGACGTTCTCCGACCGTTTCCCGGGCCTGGAGTTCCGCTGCATCGGGCCGTACCGGGGCGGCCGCTCGACCGCGGTCACGGGCGTGCGGCGCGAGCCGACGACGTTCTACTTCGGAGGGACGGGCGGCGGGGTCTGGAAGACGACCGACGGCGGCGGGAGCTGGGAGCCGGTCTCCGACAAGGACTTCAAGACGGGCTCGGTGGGCGCGATCGCGGTGTCGGAGTCCGACCCGAACGTCGTCTACGCGGGGATGGGAGAGTCTCCGATCCGCGGAAACCACTCGCACGGGGACGGGGTCTGGAAGTCGACCGACGCCGGGGCGTCGTGGAAGAACGTCGGCCTGCGCGATGCGCGGCAGATCTCGCGCGTGCGGATCCACCCGCAGGATCCGAACGTCGTGTACGTCGCGGCGCAGGGGCACTCGTGGGGACCGAACGACGAGCGCGGGATCTACCGGTCGGTGGACGGCGGCGCGACGTGGAAGCGGGTCCTCTACGTCGACGACAAGACCGGGGCCAGCGATCTCTCGATGGACCCGCGCAATCCCCGAATCCTCTACGCGGCGTTCTGGCAGGTCGTCCGCAGGCCGTGGGAGCTCGTCTCCGGCGGACCGGGCGGCGGTTTTTGGAAGACGACCGACGGTGGCGACACGTGGACGAAACTGACCGAGGGCCTTCCCGAGGAGACGCTCGGACGCTGCGGCATCGCCGCTTCGGGTGCGAAGCCGGGGCGGGTCTGGGCGATCGTCGAGGCGAAGGATCGCGGCGGGTTGTACCTGTCGGACGACGGCGGGGAGAAGTGGAAGCAGGTCAACGACGACCACAAGATCCGCGAGCGGGCCTGGTACTACTCGTGGGTATATCCCGATCCGAAGAACGAGAACACGGTCTACCTGCCGAACGTGGAGATGCACCTCTCGATCGACGGCGGGGCGACGTTCTCGTCGCTGCGCGTTCCTCACGGCGACAACCACGACATGTGGATCGACCCGGACGAGCCCCGGCGCTTCATCGTCGGAAACGACGGGGGGGCCGCGATCACGGTCAACGGCGGGAAGAGCTGGTCGACCCAGGACAACCAGGCGACCGCGCAGTTCTACCGTGTCGAGACCGACGACCGGTTCCCGTACTGGGTGTACGGCTCGCAGCAGGACAACTCGAGCGTCGCGATCCCGAGCGGCGTTCCCGGGACCGTCATCGACTTCACCGACTGGCACGCCGTCGGCGGGGGGGAGAGCGGGTGGATCGCGCCGAACCCGGTGACTCCCGACGTCGTCTACGCCGGCGAGTACGGCGGCGTGATCACGCGGTACGACGACCGGACGAAGGAGACGCGCGTGATCATGTCGTGGCCGCAGCTCGCCGACGGCCGCGCGGGGACCGACCTGAAGTACCGTTTCCAGTGGAACGCGCCGATCCTCGTCTCCCCGAACGATCCGAAGGTCCTCTACCACGCGGCGCAGGTGCTGATGCGCAGCCGGGACGACGGGGAGACCTGGGAGGCGATCAGCCCCGACCTGACCCGGAACGATGCCGCCAAGCAGGGGCGCTCCGGCGGGCCGATCACGACGGACGTCACCGGGGTCGAGCTCTACGACACGATCTTCGCCCTCGCCGAGTCGCGCCTCGAGAAGGGCGTGATCTGGGCCGGGAGCGACGACGGCCTGATCCACGTCACGCGGGACGACGGAAAGAGCTGGCAGGACGTCACCCCGAGATCCGGGTGGCCCGACTGGATTCAGGTCAACGCGATCGATCTCTCCCCGCACGACAAGGCGACCGCCTACGTCGCCGCGACGATGTACAAGCTCGATGACTTCAAGCCGTACCTGTTCAAGACCACCGACTACGGCAAGTCCTGGACGAAGATCACCAACGGGATCCCCGACGGCGCGTTCACGCGCGTCATCCGCGAGGACCCGGTCCGGCGCGGGCTGCTCTACGCGGGGACCGAGACGGGCCTATACGTCTCGCTCGACGACGGGGCGCACTGGCGGCCGTTCCAGCGGAATCTCCCCGCCGTTCCGATCACCGACATGACCGTGAAGAACGGCGACCTCGTGGTCGCGACGCAGGGGCGGTCGTTCTGGATCCTCGACGACCTGACCCCGCTGCGGCTGTGGGACGACCGGATCGTGGAGTCGGCCGCGAAGCTCTTCCCGCCGCGGCCGACGCCGCGCTTCCTCACCGAGACCCCGCGCGACGACGACGATGGCCCGCGCAACACCGGCAAGAACATGCCCGGCGGGGTCGTGATCGACTTCTGGCTGAAGGACAAGCCCAAGCCCAAGGAGCCCGTCACGCTCGAGATCCTCTCCGGGGCCGACGTGATACGGACGCTCACCAGCGAGAAGAAGGAAGGCGAGGGGGCCTTGAAGGAGCGCGCCGAGCGTGACGCCGCCCGCGGCGATCGCGACAAGCCGCTGTCGCTCAAGGAAGGGGTCAACCGGGTCGTATGGGACATGCGGATCCTACGGCCGACGCTCGTCCCGAAGGCGGTCTTCAACGAGGGGGAGAAGGCGCCGCCCCGGGTCGCGCCCGGGACGTACCGCGTGCGCCTGACGGTCGCGGGCAAGTCCTGGACCGAGTCGTTCGAGGTCCGGCCCAACCCCACGAGCCCGGCGACCGCGGAGGACCTCAAGGCGCAGTTCGATCTCCTCGAGGGGATCCGCAACGCGGTCACGACGTCGCACGTCACCGTCCTGAAGATCAGGGACGCCCGCGCGCAGGTTCTCGAGATCGGGGAGCGGGCCGCCCGGCTCGGGAAGGGGGAGGACCTCCGCAAGAAAGCGGCCGCGGTGGCGCAGTCCCTCACGGGCCTGGAGCTGAAGCTCACCAACCCCGAGATCAAGGCGGACGAGGACGACCTCAACTACGAGCCGAAGCTCGACCACGACTTCACGTACCTGGCGGGGATCGTCGCGAGCGCCGACCGGCGGCCGACACCCTCCTCGGTCGAGATGTACCGCCAGCTCAAGGGGCGGCTCGACGCGGAAGTGGCGGCGCTCGACGCGCTGATGGCGGGAGAGGTCGCGGGGTTCTCGCGGGCGTCGGAGGCGGCGGGCCTTCCCCGCGTGGTAGTCGCCCCGAAATTGTCGGTCGACTAGCGGACGTCTCGTTCAGGTTCTGACGTTTCGAGAATCAATTCCAGCGGCCGTCGGAGCGAGCGGCCGGTTCTTCCGCTTGAGGCCGCGAGCGACGTCGAGCGAGGCGGCGCGGCGATTCCCCGCCGCATGCCGCCGACGCGTGCCGCAGGAATCAATTATCGAAAGCTCACGAAATTAGCGAGCCGCGGCGAGCCTCTCGTCCAGCCAGGTCTCGCCGCGGAATCGGATGTATTGCTCCGCGCGGAGCCGGTCGGCGATGCGGCCGGGGGGCAGGCTCACGTCGTCGTAGGTGATCACGTGGTCCCTCGCGACGTCGCGACGGAGCACGCACCCCTCGGCGAGCCCTTCCGGAAGGAAGCGCCCGGCGCTCATCTCGTCCGCGTTGACCGCCTCGCCGTAGGTCAGGTACATCCCGTACTCGTCGAGCGTCTCCCCGACCGCGAGGTCGCGCTTGGCCACCGCGCACACCTCGACGACGGGCCCCGCGAGCGGCTTCGCCACGTTGTCCCCGAGCAGGGCCACGCGCGCGATCGCGTTCGGCGCCTCGAAGTGAACGAGATGGTAGGGGATCCAGAACGGGTAGAGCGGTCCGTCGCCCATCTTGTACAGATTGAGGTAGTGGCGCTGCTTCGGGTCGGTGTGCTCCGCGAGGCAGAACACCTTGATCAGTGCCGGGCCCACCGTGTAGTCGATGATGCCGCCGAGCGCGCGCACCTCGTCCAGATCGTAGAGCTTTGCGATGTCCATGATCGAGCCGTCGTGGGCCACGCCGCGCGACATCCCGCGCCGGAGCACCTTGAAGCCCGTCGCGTTCGCCACGATCGTCTGCTCGAAGCTGATCTTCGAGCCGTCCGCGAACGAGGTCACCATCGCGGGGTTCTGCCCCCACTTCTCCGCGAACCCCTTCTGCGTCGTCGGGTTCCGGTAGGGGTCCTGCAGGCCCTTGACGTTTCCCATCACGCGCGGGGTCAGACCGAGACCCTTCACCCACCGGTACAGGTTCATCTGGAGCCCCGGCTCGTCCCCCTCGCACGCGGAGAGGATCACGCCGTGACGCTCGGCGTACACCTGGAGGATCGGCCCGATCGTCGCGTCGAGCTCCGCGTTCATCAGCACGACCGACTTGCGGTGGGCGAACGCCTCGAGCACGACCCGCGCGCCGAACTCCACCGAGCCCGTGACGTCGACCAGGATGTCGATCTCGGGGGAGCGGGCGATCAGGAACGCATCCTCGGTGACGACCGGGCGCCCGGCCTGCGCGGCTTGATCCAGATCGTCCTGCCGGCCGGCGATGGCGACGTCCTCGTACCCGGCGTACCGGTACGCGCCGACGGCCTTCCCGATGTGGCGGTTGTAGATCGCCGTCATCTTCATTCCGGGGACGGAGTGCTCGATCTGGTTGGTCAGCCCCTGGCCCATGAAGCCGGCGCCGATCATGCCGACCCGGATCGGGCGCCCCTGCGCTTGCCGGGCGGCGAGCATGGTGTCGAGAATGATCATCCGTCCATCCTGGTCGACGCGCGCGGCCCGGTCAATCGGACATCCTGCGGCGCAGCTCGGGCTCGATCTCGGACAGCGGCTTCCACGACCGGTCCTTCTCCGACATCTCCCCGATCGGAAGCGGCCACTCGAGCCCGAGCTTCGGATCGTCGATCATCAGGCCGCCCTCGGATCCGGGCGTGTAGAACGCGCCGACCTGGTAGCTCGTCTCGGTGACGTCGGCGAGCGTCTGGTAGCCGTGCGCGAAGCGCTCGGGAACGTAGAGCGCGCGGTAGTTGTCGGCCGTCAGCTCGACCGAGACGTGCTTGAGGTACGTGGGGCTCTCCGGCCGCAGGTCGACGATGATGTCGACGATCGCGCCGCGGGTGCACCGCACGAGCTTCGTCTCCGCCGCCGGCGGGTACTGGAAGTGCATCCCGCGCACGGTCCCACGGCGCCGGTTGAAGGCGAGATTGGCCTGCGCGATGACCGGCTTCAAGCCGTGCTCCGCGAACTCGCGCTGGCAGAAGGTCCGGGCGAAGAAGCCGCGGCTGTCCTCCTTGCGGTCGGCGTCGAGGATGAACGCACCCTTCAGCCTGGTCTCGGTGAAGATCATGGGCGTGCTCCGCGGGAGGCGACGGGGGACGCGGCCTCCCGCCGCACCCAGAAGAAGTTCGCGTCGAGCTGTCCGGTGCGGATCAGGAACTCGAGCTGGGCGAGGCGCGTGAACCCGCGATGGGAGAACGCCGCCGCGTCGAAGTCCACGCTCCGGAAGACCTCGGCGAGCTGCGCGGCCCCGCGGCGCGCGTCCCATTCGCAGGAGAAGCCCGGGAGCTTCGCGTGGATCTTGTCGAAGCTCACCCGGTAGCTGCGGTTGTCGGCCCCGGGCTTCCCGAACGAGAGCGTGCACCCGGGGACGACCGCGGCGACGATCTCGGCGATCTCGCGGACCTGGTAGTTCTGCGCGTTGCTCCCGACGTTGAAGACCTGGCCGGACACGGCGTCGATCGGGGCGTCGAGCGCGCAGCCGATCGCCTTCGCGATGTCGAGCGCGTGGACGAGCGGGCGCCAGGGGGTCCCGTCGCTCGTCATCTTGATCTCGCGCGTCGTCCAGGCGAGGCCCATCAGGTTGTTGAGCACGATGTCGAAGCGCATCCGCGGGCTCGCGCCGAACGCGGTGGCGTTGCGCAGGAACGTCGGGTGGAACGTCGCGCCGGCGAGGGCCGACACGTCGCGCTCGACCAGGACCTTGCACTCGGCGTAGGCGGTCTGCGGGTTCACCTCCGAGGTCTCGGAGACGACCGGTTCCTTCGCGACCCCGTAGACGCTGCACGACGAGGTGTACACGAACCGCGGGACGCCGCACGACTTCGCGAGCTCGGCCAGGCGCACGCTCCCCTTGTGGTTGATCTCGTAGGTGATGTGCGGCGCGAGCTGCCCGAGGGGGTCGTTCGACAGCTCGGCGAGGTGGACGACGGCGTCGACCCCCGCGAGGTCTTCCGCCGAGATCCGGCGGATGTCCTTCTCCAGCGTGCGCGGGGTCATGTCGAGCCCGTTGAACAGCCACCCCGCCTTGTAGAAGCCGGCGTCCACGCCCGTGACGTCGTGCCCGCGCCGCATCAGCACCCCGGCGAGCAGGCAGCCGAGATACCCTTCCGTTCCCGTCACGAGGAGCTTCAAGCGCGGTCCTCCGTCACCAGGTCTTCCAGGGGGCGCGCCCCTGCTTCCACATCGTCTCCAGGTTCTTCTTGTCGGGGAGGGTGTCCATCGGGTGCCAGAATCCGCGGTGCCGGTATCCGACGAGATGCCCGTCGCGCGCGAGCCTCTCGAGGACGTCCCCCCAGTCCGCCGCGTCGCCGTCGATGTAGTCGATCACCCCCGGCTCGAGAACGAAGAACCCGCCGTTCACCCAGGCGCCGTCGCCGCCCGGCTTCTCCTGGAATCGCGTGATCTCGTCCCGCCCCTTCGGCATGAGCACCGCGCCGAACCGCCCGGGCGGCTGAGTCACCATCATGGTGGCGAGCTTCCCGTGCGACCGGTGGAAGGCGATCTCCTTGTTGACGTCCACGTCGCTGACCGTGTCGCCGTAGGTCACGCAGAACGTCGCGTCGCCGGTGTAGCCGCGGGCGCGGCGGATCCGGCCGCCGATGTTCGTGTCCTCGCCCGTGTCGAGCAGGGTCACCTTCCAGCGCTCCGCCGGCCCCTTGATGATCTCGACGCCGTTCCGGCTGAAATCGAATGCGACGTCGGAGCGGCGCAGCGCGTACGTCGCGAAGTACTCCTTGATGACGTGCCCCTTGTACCCGCAGAGCACGACGAAGTCCTCGAACCCGCACGCCGCGTACATCTTCATGATGTGCCAGATGACCGGCTGGTCGCCGATCTCGACCATCGGCTTGGGCCGGATGGCGGTTTCCTCGCTGAGCCGGGCGCCCAGACCCCCCGCCAGGATGAACACTCGCACCACGACCTCCGGTTGCGCTTTGCCGAGGATTTCCCCTTGGCGAAGCTTAGGTGTCCGGGGGGGCTAAGGCAACCGGGAAGCGGTAAAAGTGGCGAAACGCTTCAATTATTGGTGGATCGCGCGCCGATTCGCCCGGCCGAGCGCCGACACCACGAAAGGAGCCGCGTAGCAGGCGAGCACGGGGGTCACCGGGACCCGGAAGCGCGCGTACGCTTCCGGCCCCGCGCTGACCACGAGCAGGTAGACGGCACACCCCCACCAGAGGGCGTGCGCGGCGGGTGTCGCGCGGATCCGCGACCACGAGCCGAACGCCGTCGCGGCGCTGCCGGCATAGAGAACGGCCAGGAAAATCCCCTCCAGGACGAGGAGCACGATCAGCGTCGGGTACGGGATAACCCAGCGGTGCCAGAACGCGACCGGGGAAAGGTGCGCGAGTCCGCTGAGCGGTCCGGGCTCCGGGAGCGGCCCCGTCGCGTACATGTAGAGGTCGATGCACCCGGGCCCGAGCACGGTCCGGACGAAGCCGGCGACGGTCGAGCGCAAGGCCAGCCCCGGGTTGGCGCGGAGCAGGGCGATCCCCGCGGTCTTGAAGTACCGATAGCGCTCCGGTCCTTTCAGCTCCTTGGCGTCGGCTTCCTTCTGGAGGAGAGCCTGCGCGTCGTCGAGCGTGATCCCCTCGCGCGCGGCGACGACCGCGGCGCCGCGGTACCGGTAGAGGTTGACGTTCTGGATCTGGCTGAAGGTCGCATCGCCGAAGACCCGAGCGTTGCGCACCTGCCATCCGCCGACCAGGACGAGCCAGGGCAGAAGGACGAGCGTGCCGAGCGCCAGCGCGTCCCGCCGCGTGCGGCCCGCCAGGCGGCACGCCGCCCAGCACCAGAGGACGAGCGGTGCGATGAAGTAGTAGGTGATCGGACGCACCTGCGTCGCCGCCGCGAGAGCGAGCCCCGTGGCGAGCCCCCACCACCGCGCGCCCGGCGTCTCCTCCGTCATCCGGACTCCGCAATAGAGCATCGCGGTCAGCAGCACGGTGAACAGCGCCTCCGGGAGGACCATCTGCGAGGCGAGGAGGCTTCCGGGGTCGAGCCCGGCGAGGATCACCGCGGTCAGAGCCGCATTGCGCGTGAACCCCAGCCGGATGGCGCCGGCATGGAGAAACAGCAGACCGAGAGCGATCAGCGGGATCTGCGCGACCACGACCGCCGCCCGGCTCGGCCCTGCCACCCCCTGAACCGCCGCGATGAACAACGGGTATCCCGGCGTGCGCGTGACCTCCGGATCGCCGGGGGCCGTAATACTCGAGGAGAACGTGCCCCTGCGGAGCAGCGCGCCCGCCGGGCCCTCGTAGCTCGGGGTGTCGGGTGCCGCGAGCGCTTCGGGCCGCCCCGGATGGACGGCGGCGAACAGCGCGAACCGGATTCCCAGCAAGGCGGCGATGACGAGGGCGAGCGCGAGCCGGGAGCGCGTCATGCGACGCGGTATCCGCTCGCGGTGGCGGCGAAGGCGCTCATCTGATCGCGCGCCCACGACGGGTCCTTTCCGAGCTCCTTCGCCATCACCTCCCCGACGCTCCCGGCGGCGGCGAGTGCCGCGGCGGCGTCGAGGAAGAGCACGCGGGTCCGGCGGGCGAGCACGTCCTCGACGGTGCGCGCCATCTCGAACCGGACGGCCCAGACCACCTCGGCGGCGATCGTGCGGAGGGCCGGGTGCAGCGGTGCGGCGAGCGCGGGATCGGACGCGGCGAGGGCTTGGATCCGCGGTGCGTCGGCGCCGTAGACCGAGAGCGCCCCGTACACCGCGGCGTCCTCGACGTGACCGTGGACGCGCAGATCGTGCGTCCGGCACGGGGAGGCCTCGAGGCCCGCGAGCGTCGCGGCCCGATCGACGCAGTCCTCGGCCATGCTCCGGTAGGTGGTCCACTTCCCGCCGGTGATCGTCAGCAGGCCTCCGGAGTCGATCCGGATCGTGTGATCGCGCGAGAGCCCGGCCGTGCTCGCGACACTCCCCGACCGGACGAGAGGGCGGACACCCGCGAACGTGCTGAGCACGTCGGCGCGCCCGGGCGGCCGGCACAGGTAGCGTCCGGCGTTCTCCAGCACGAAGCCGATCTCCTCGGGCAGGGGTCTCGGCTCGGGCTCGGCGCGCGCGATCGGAGTGTCGGTCGTGCCGACGATCGTGTGGTCGTGCCAGGGGATCGCGAAGAGGAGGCGCCCGTCGCTCGTGTGCGGCACCACGATCGCGCTACCTCCGGGAAGGAACGCGCGCTCGACGACGAGGTGGATCCCCTGGCTCGCCGCGACGAGGGGGCCGGCACCCGGGTCGGCGAGCCGCCTCAGCGCGTCGCAGAACGCCCCGGTCGCGTTGACCACGACGCGTGCCTCGGCGGTCAAGGGCTCCCCGCTCTCGACGTCGCGCGCGCGCACCCCGCGGATCGGTCCGTCTCCCTCGCGGAGAAACCCTTCGACCTCGGCGTAGTTCACGAGCGTCGCGCCTTGCTCGGCGGCGGTCCAGGCGAGATGGACGAGCAGCCGCGCGTCGTCGAAGAGGCCGTCGTGATAGACGACACCTCCACGCAGCCCCTCCGGACGGAGGGTCGGGACCCGATCGAGCGTTTCCGCGGGCGAGAGGATCTCGGTGCGGCCGAGCCCCTCGCGCCCGGCGAGGAGGCCGTAGAGCTTGAGCCCGGCGCCGTAGAACGGAGTCTCCCACCACGCGTAGCAGGGGACGACGAAGGGAAGATCGGAGACGAGGTGCGGGGCGTTCCGCAGGAGCAGGCCGCGCTCCCGCAGCGAGCGCCGCACGAGCGGCAGGTGCCCCTGCGCGAGATATCGCACGCCGCCGTGCACGAGCTTGGTGCTCCGGCTGGAGGTCCCCTTCCCGAAATCGGAGCGCTCGAGCAGGAGCACGTCGTACCCGCGCGACGCGGCGTCGACCGCGATCCCGATCCCGGTCGCGCCCCCGCCGACGACGACGATGTCCCACGGGCGGCCCCGGGCGGCGACCCGGGCGAGCATGGCGGAGCGCTCCACCGGCCGTTTCTACACGCTGGGGGGAGCGGAATCAACGACGCCGCACGCGCGCGCTAGAATTCCAGAGTGATCGCGAAGCGCACCGTGATCGACTCGCCCATCGGCTCCTTGACGCTGTTCGTCGTGGGAGACGCCCTCGCCGGGGTGGCCTTCGACGACTACGAGGCCGAGGTCGCGCGCTGGATCGCGCGGAGCCATGGCGTGCGCGAGGTCCGCGACGCCGCCGATCGGAGCGGCTGGCGGGGCCGCTTCGAGCGATATCTCGCGGGCGACATGGCGGCGTTCGACGGCGGGGCGCTCTTGACGGGAGGGACCGAGTTCCAGCGCGCCGTCTGGAGCGCGCTGTGCGAGATCCCGGCGGGCTCGACGATCTCCTACGGCGAGCTGGCCCGCCGGATCGGGCGCGCGGACGCCGTGCGGGCGGTCGGCGCCGCCAACGGCGCGAACCCGATTCCGGTCGTCGTCCCGTGTCATCGCGTCGTCGCCGCCGACGGGTCGCTGCACGGCTACGGGGGAGGCCTCCCGCGCAAGCGATGGCTGCTCGCGCACGAGGCGCGGCACGCCGGAGTGCAGAGGTCGCTCGGGTTCTCCGGGGGCCGATGAGCCAAGGATCGGTCGTCATCGCCGGCGCGGGGATCTTCGGCGTCGCGGCCTCGCTCGCGCTGCGCGCGCGCGGCGTCGCGGTGACCGTGCTCGACCCGGGCCCGATCCCTCGCCCCGAGGCCGCCTCGAACGACATCAGCAAGGTCGTCCGCATGGACTACGGCGCGGACCGCTTCTACACGGAGATGATGGAAGAGGCGTTTCCCCGCTGGCGCGCGTGGAACGCGCGGTGGGGCGAGACGCTCTACCACGAGGACGGGTTCCTGCTCCTCTCCCGGCATCCCCTGGACGATCGCTCGTTCGAGGGGGCGAGCCTCGCCACCATGCGCTCGCGCGGTCACGCGGTCGAGCGTCTCGACCGCTCGGCGATCGGCTCGCGCTTTCCCGCCTGGCGGGAGGGCGGATACGCCGACGGGTATTTCAATCCGACGGCGGGATGGGTCGAGAGCGGGCGCGCGCTCGCGCGCCTCATCGAGGACGCGCGCGCGGCGGGGGTGACGTTCCGGATTGGGGAGAGGCTCGACCGTCCCGCGCCGGGGCGTGTCGTCATCGCGGCCGGAGCGTGGACGCCGGGGCTCGTGCCGGCACTGGCGCGGGTCATGCGCGCGGTGGCGCAGCCGGTCTTCCATCTTTCTCCCGGGGACCCCGATCTGTGGCGGGGGACGAGCTTCCCCGTCTGGGCGGCGGACATCGCGCGCACGGGGTGGTACGGCTTCCCGGCGAATCGCGACGGGATCGTGAAGGTCGCCTGCCATGGCCCGGGACGCGCGATCGATCCCGACCAACCGCGATCGACACGTCCGGAGGACGAGCACGCGCTGCGGACGTTTCTCCGGGAGAGCCTGCCGGGTCTCGCGGACGCTCCCCTGGCCGCCGCGAAGACCTGTTTCTACTGCGACACCTTCGACGGCGACTTCTGGATCGATCGCGACCCCGGCAACCCGGACGTGGTCGTCGCGGCGGGGGATTCGGGGCACGCCCTGAAGTTCGCCCCCGTCCTCGGCGAACTTATCGCCGACGTCGTCCTCGGGATTCCGAACCGGTACGCGCCGCGGTTCGCCCGGCGCGATCCGGGTCCGCGGACGACCGAGGCGGCGCGCTTCGACCTCACATGACGCTGAGGCTCCGCTGCACCGTGCGCGGATGCGGCCTCGACCTCGCCTGCTCGGAGGCCGTGGCCCGGTGCGCGCGCGGGCACGCGTTCGATCGCGCGCGGGACGGGTACTGGAGCCTCCTCCAGCCGCAGGACCGGCGGCGATCCGCGGCCGGGGATCGGGACGTGGCGACGGCGGCGCGGGCGGCGTGGCTGGCGCGCGGGTTCGCGTCGGGCCTTCTCGCAGCGATGCGCGAGGAGATCGACGCGCTCCGCCTCCCGCCGGGATCCGCGGCGATCGACATCGGCTGCGGCGACGGCGCGATCACCGCGGCCGTGCTCGGGGACCGGGGGCTCGAGGTCTGCGGAATCGATCTCGCGACCCACGCGATCCGGCGCGCGGCCCGCGCTCACCCCGCGCTCACCTGGGTCGTCGCCAACGCCGACCGCGCGCTGCCTCTCGCCGACCACTCATCGGCGCTCGCGCTCTCGATCTTCGGCCGGCGGCCCGCCGGCGAGATGCGGCGCGTGCTCGATCGGTCCGGGACGGCGATCCTCGTGCTCCCCGGCGAGGACGACCTCATCGAGCTCCGCGGTCTCGTCCAGGGGGAGAAGCTCAGGCGCGACCGGGTCGACGAGGCGCTCGCCGCGCTGAGCCCGGCGTTCTCGCTCGTGAGGCGGCGGAGCTGGAGGTCGATGGCGCTCCACGACCGGGACGCGCTGTCAGAGGCGCTGGCGATGACGTACCGGGGCGCGCGCCGGGCGGAGCGCGCGCGTCTCGGGGAGGCGGCGTCGTTGACGGTCACGCTCTCGGCCGAGATCCTGGTCTTGCGCCCCGCGTTCGCGTAGTCTCCGCCCGATGTTCATCGGCCACTTCGCCGTGGGCTTCGCCGCGAAGAAGGCGGCCCCCCGGGCATCCCTCGGCACCCTCGTCGCGGCGGCCGTGTTTCTCGATGCCGTCTGGCCGGTCCTCGTGCTTTGCGGCCTGGAATCGTTCCGCATCGTGCCGGGCATCACCGCGTTCTCGCCGTTCGAGTTCGTCTCGTATCCGTGGTCGCACTCCCTCCTGATGGCGGCCTTCTGGTCGGCCGTCTTCGCCGCCGTTCACTTCTCGATCCGCAAAGATGCTTTCACGGCAAAAGTTCTCGCCGCCGTCGTCTTCAGTCACTGGATCCTCGATTGGGTGAGCCACCGCCCCGACCTCCAGCTCGCCCCCGGGATTGCGGTCCGCACGGGGCTCGGGCTGTGGCGCTCGGTTCCCGCCACCGTGGTCGTCGAGGGGTCGATGTTCGCCGGAGCGGTGGCGATTTACACGCGGTGCACCACGGCGACCGACCGGGTCGGCCGCTGGGCGTGGGTCTCGTTCGTGGGCGTGCTCGCGCTGCTGTACGCGTCCAGCCTGGGGCCGCCTCCGCCGGCCGGACGGGAGTCGATGGTGGCGTGGGTCGACATCGTCGCGATGCTGTTCGTTCCCTGGGCGGCCTGGATCGATCGCCACCGTGCGTTCGGAGCTTGACCGCCGGGTGGAATGCCCGTACAGAATTTGGATCCAAGGGGCACGCCCGGAGGGGCGGGGGGAGGGGAGATGCGCCTGCGGGATGTGCTCGGGTCCGGTACGTGTGCGGTGTTCGCGGCGACGCTCACGACGGTCGCTCTCGCCGCCGGCAATCCGGCGACCCCCGACAAGCCGGCCAATCCGTCGGGACAGCCGATCGACCCGGACGACGTCAATGCCGTTCCGCCGGCGAGCTTCGGGGACGAGATGCGAACGCTGGTGCCGGTCACCGCGGCCGAGCTCGGCGCCGCCGACTCCTCGTTCCGGAAGTGGGTCGAGCTGATCCACACGGGGCACGCGACCAAGCAGACGATGCGGCTCTACTCCTTCTTCAAGACGCGGCTCGATCCGTTCGACAAGCTCGTCCCCGTGGGATGGCGCGATCGCGGGACCGCGGTGATGCGCAACCAGGCGGAGACCAACGCGGCCCTGCAACAGTGGGGGATCACCCACAAGTCGCCGCCGGACGTGACGAACCGCAGCGCGCCGCCCGCGGCCTCGCCCGCGGTCACGGCCGGGATCTCCCCGTACGGGCGGTGGATTCCGATCGGACCGTACACGATCCCGGGACGCACGCTCGGAGCCGACCGGCCCGACGGGCAGCCGAACACCCTCTATATCGCGGTCGCGGACGGCGGGGTCTGGCGGACCCGTGACGGGGCCGCCACCTGGGAGCCGCTGACCGACCGGGAGGCGACGCTGTCCGGCGGCGCGGTCCTCCTCGATCCGACAAACCCCAAGACGATCTGGTTCGGGACGGGGGAGGGGAACGGCGCGATCGACAACTACGGCGGCATCGGCGTGCTGAAGTCCGTCGACGACGGTCTGACCTGGACGCGGAGCAACAACTTCTCGGGCTCGGTGCGGCGCCTGGCGATCCACAAGTCGGAGCCCACGCGCCTGTACGCGGCGGGGGACAGCGGCTGCTACCTCTCGACCGACGGCGGCGCGACCTTCAATCTGATGTCCACCGTCGGGCTTCCGACGAACGCCGGCGCCTCGGACGTGCTGATCCGTCCCGACGATCCGAACACCGTGTTCTGCGCGATCTGGGGCGGGGCGAACGGCGGCATCTACCGCTCCACCGATCACGCGGCGTCGTTCCAGCTCCTCACGACCGGCCTGCCGGCGATGGGGACCGTCCAGCGCATCTCGCTCGCGATCTCGAAGTCGAACCCCGCGATCATGCTCGCGGGGATCGACCAGAACAACGGCACGATCTACAAGACCGTCGACGGCGGGACCACCTGGGCCGCGCTCGCGGGCGGATCGGTCGGCTTCTGCGGCGGGCAGTGCTGGTACGACAACGCGCTGGGGATCGACGCCGGGGATCCGAACGTGATGTACGCGGGGGGCGTGGGGCTCTCCCGGTCGCTCGACGGCGGGACGACCTGGGCCGGCTCCGACGCGGGCGTCCACGTCGACCATCACTTCATCTTCACGCCGGTGGCCGGCGAGGTCTTCACGACGAGCGACGGCGGCGTGTTCCACTCGACGAGCCAGGCCGGGTCGTGGACGACCTGGGGGCTCGGCCTCGACACGACGCAGTACTACGGCAACTGCCGCAACCCGGCCGATCCCGACTGGGCCGCCGGAGGGACGCAGGACAACGGGAGCCAGCGCCGGTATCCCGCGAACACCTGGACGACGATCCTGGGCGGCGACGGCGGGATGTGCATGACCGGCCCGGCGGGCTCGAACGTGATGATCGGCGAGTACCAGAGCGCCAATCTGCAGCGCTCGGCGGACGGCGGGAACTCGTTCTCCGACGCCAACGGCGGCATCGGACACTCGGAGCCGCACCCGTGGGTGGGGATCCTCGAAGCCGACCCGACGAACCGGAACAACTTCTGGACGGGGACGAGCAAGATCTACCGCTCGCTCGACGCGCGCGCCTCGAACTGGGTCGCGGTGTCGATGCCCCTCGGGCTGTCGGTGTCGGCACTCGGTGTCGCGCCCTCGAATTCCGACGTCGTCTACGCGGGGTTCGACCCCGGCCCGGTGTTCGTCAGCTCGAACGCGACCGCGGCGACGGGGGTGAGCTGGACGAACATCCGGCCGTCGTACCTTCCGACGCGCAGCGTCCGCCGGATCCGCGTCAACCCGAACGACGCGAACACGGCCTACTTCGTCTTCAGCGGGTACGGGGCCGGGAAGATCTGGAAGTCGACGAACCGTGGCTCGTCGTACACCGACATCACGGGGGATCTCCCCGACATCCCCGTCAACGATCTGGTGATCGACATCGACAACCCGGGGACTCTGATCGCGGCGACCGACCTCGGCATGTTCCGCAGCGACAGCGACGGCGCGCACTGGTACGGGTGGAGCGCGGGGTACCCGACCGTGGCCTCGATCGAGCTGACCTACGACCGGACCAACGACCGGCTGCGCGTCGGAACGCACGGCCGGAGCATGTGGGAGTGGCGCGAGGCCTCGGCGAATCCCGTCGGGGTTCCGGACGGCGGGACGATCCCGGGAACCCCGATGCGAGCGGAGAAGCTCGCGGGCGGGGCCACGCTCCGGGTCCGCTGGGACTCGCTCTCGTGCACCGCGCGCGACTACAACCTCTTCTACGGCGACCTCGACAACGTCGCGACCCACACGTACCTCGGCGCCGTGTGCGGCCTCGGCACCTCCGGGATCGCCGACGTGCCGATGCCCTCGTCCGCCTCCGGAAATCTCTTCTTCGTCGTGGCGTCGACGGACGGCAACGGGAACGAGAGCCCGCACGATTACTTGAGCCCAGGCGTTCCGTCGTCGGCCAACGGCGTGGGGTACTGCGGCATCACTCAGCAAGTCGTCTCGGCAAGTTGTCCCTGAAGTTCGGGGATACTCTGGTTGGGGACATTCCTCATTTTTCGCAGCGCGGCGGTATCCGGGGAGCCGCGCAAGAAAAAGAGGAATGTCCCCAACCAGAATGTCCTCACTTCAGGCGGCGCTGGTAGAGCACGCTTACCCCTAGAAGCACCAGGCCCAGAACGAGGAAAGACAGGACCCGCCAGATCGCTTCCACCTCCGACATGTCCACCAGGAACACCTTCGCGACCGTGATGCCGAGCAGTCCCAGAGAGGCGTAGCGGAGCGGGGGCGTGGACCAGAGGAAGCCGAGCGCCAGGCAGATGCCGGCGTAGACGGCCCAGAGCGCCGACAGGCCGAGCTGGAACCGGAACCAGAGCGCGCGCACGGCCCCAGCACCTTCCGACGAGGCGATGGCGCGGGAGAGCATCTGCGTGTGATCGAGCCAGGCGACCGAGAGCGCCGCGATCAGCTCGAGCCAGGACAGCCCCATGACGGCGCGCCCTCCGCCTTCGGCCGTCTGCCCTTCCACGCGGGAGAGCGTCCAGCCGGCGAACGCGCCGCCGAGCGAGGCCAGAACGCGCGACACCGCCCAGGGGTTCGCGAGCGTCGCCGCCGCTTGCGCGGCCGGGCCGGCGTCCACGAGGAAGAGGCGCACGAACGTCGCCCCGGCGAGCCCGATGGCGGCGAGGGGGAACGCGGGGTCCGGGGCCGCCCGCGCGAGCATCGCGGCGGCGACCATCTCGGCCGCGAGCCCGAGGCCGCGGCCGACCCCCGACGGCTCGGTCCAGAAGATCGCCGCGAGAAGGATCGCGGCGACCAGCCAGGCCGCGGAGCGAAGTACCGCGGAGTTGTAATCGAGGGACTCGTCCTCCTCCGGGATCGCGCGCGCGCGGACTCCCGCGATCGCGAGGATCGCGACGACGGCGGCCGCGACGAAGAAGTTGGCATTGGCGAAGCGCGCGGCCGGAGGGGCCGCCAGGAAGGCGATCGCCGCGGAACGCCCCGCAGCTGCGAGGAGCAGCGTGGAGCCGCCGATGATCGGCGCGGCGCGCGCGGGAAGCCGCGGGGCGACCAGGAACAGCGCTAGCCCTTCGATCGCCCAGAAGAGAGAGTCCCACGGGCGATGGATCTCGCGTCCGGCCGTCGCGGCGAGCACGCCGGCGGCGGCGAGCCAGAGCAAGCTCCTCCAGGGCTCCCCTGCGGTTCCGTCGGTGTCGGCGAGCTTCCGGACCCGCGAGACGAGCTGGCCCGAGACTCCCAGCGCGGCGACGACCGCGAGGCCGACGTAGGTGGTGACGTTCCAGAACGGGACGGGATCGCGGAAGGCCCGCGGATCGAGGAGGAGCGTGCGCGCGATGGCGCAGGCCATCAGAAGGAGCCCGCCCGTCATCGCGACCTTCCGGGTCCGCGCGCGGGGTGCCACGAACAGGAAGGCGACCCCCTGGGCCGCCCAGGCCATCGTGACCCAGGGGCCGTGGAGCATCAGCGGGAACGCGAGAGCGACGAGCACGCCCGCGGTCCCGAAGTGGACCGTGGGGGTCAGCTCGTCGTCGTGGACGCGGCCGATGTGGAACGACGCGATCCCGGCGTAGACGGCCGCGAGGCCCAGCGCCCACGGCCCCTCGAGGCGAGGGGAAAACCGCTCGAGCGTGACGTAGACGGCGGCGAAGTACAGGGCCGCGTTGGCGACGACGAGCACCAGGTCGAGCGCTTCCGCGCTCTCGCGCGTCAGCCACGAACGCAGGAGCGGGAGCAGGAGGAAGACGAGGAACAGCCCCGACATGAGGACGAGCCGCCCGGCGGGCTCCGGGGCTTCCGGCTGGCGGACGAGGAAGGGAAGGAACAGCAGCACGCTTCCCATCCACGCGAGGCGATTGATCGCCGGCCAGGACCTCACGATCGAGATGACGAGGACCATGAGGTTCAGGACGATCAGGTACCCGAGCAGCACCCGCTCGTCGTGCTCCTCGGCGCCGAGCAGGATCGGGGTGAGCAGGCCGCCGAGGACCGCGAGCACCGCGGTCGGCTGCTGCCGCGTCGACGCGGAGAAGATGCCGCCCGTCGCCGTGACCGCGAGCATCAGCGACCAGGCCGTCACCGGCGTGAGGAAGTGGTAGAAGTCGTAGGCGGCGTAGAGGGTCAGGTAGAGGATGGCGAGGCCGCCGCCCGCGAACCCCATCGACAGGTACGGAAGCGTCCGGCGCGTCCGCAGGACCCAGGCGCCGGCGAACATCCCGATGCCGGTGCCGATCCCGAGGGTGACGCGCGCGTGCGGCCCGATCATGTTTCGCTCGAACGCGAGGCGGAGGAGGAACCCCATCGCGATCACGATCGTCAGCACGCCGATCCACGTGGCCCAGCGCCCACCGATCCGCTCCTCGAGCGTGGCGGTGGGGACCGCAGCCTGCGGCGGCGACGGACGAGGCGGCGGCGGGGGCGGCGGAGGAGGGAGCGGGCGGGCGGCGGGCGGCTCGGACTTCGGCGCTTCGAGAGGCGGAGGGGCCTCGACGATCGCGGGGTGCGGAGGCTGCGGCGGAGGCGGAGGCTGCGGCGGAGGCGACGGCGCTTCCGCCTGACGCGCGGCGCGCTCGAGACGGCGCAGCCTCTCCTCGAGCACATCGAGACGCCGCTCGAGCGAGTCGGGTCCTCCGCGGATCCGGTTCGACGCATTGAGCGCGACGACCAGCGCCACGATCGGAAACGCGAACACGATCGCGAGGCCGGCGACGACCAGCAGGACCTCCATGCGCCACCTCCGCCCGGATTGTGCAACAATTCGGGCTCGTGAACGCCCCCCGGCCGGTCCGCTGGCTCGCCGTGACGTGCCTTGCGGCGCTGCCGATCCACGCGGCCGCGCCGGTCTCGGTCAAGATCACGACCGACACCTCGGGCGCGTCGTCGCGGGCGGTGCTGACGTTCTCGGCTCCGGCCGACTGTCACGTGCGCGAGGGCGCGGGGACGATCCAGGTGCTCTGCGCGCAGCCGATCGCGCCCGGCACGTCGACGCAGACGCTCGACGATCCGATCCTCGCGGGGTTCGCCTTCGACGGCGATCGCGGGATCACGTTCACGACCGGGCGCGGCTATCGGCGGCTCGAGACCTTCGAGCTGAAGAACCCGGCGCGGATCGTCCTCGATCTCCAGGGGGAGCGCGGCGGGGCCCCCGCGAAGACGGCGAGCGCCTCGAGCCGGGCGCTGCCGGTGATCGTGGTCGATCCCGGACACGGCGGGGTCGAGGTCGGAGCCGTCGGGAAGTCGGGCCTTCAGGAGAAGGACGTCACGCTCGATCTCGCCCGGCGGCTCGTCGCCCTGCTCGCCAAGCAGGGGGTGACCGCGGTGCTGACCCGGGACGAGGACAAGGTGATGCCCCTGGACGACCGCACGGCGATCGCGAACCAGAACCGCGCCGAGCTGTTCGTCTCGATCCACCTCAACGCCTCGAAGCGCAAGGTCGCGGTCGGCGCCGAGACCTACTACCTGTCCACCGACGCGACCGACGCCGAGGCCCGGACTCTCGCGGCCCTCGAGAACAAGGCGTACCAGTCGCCGGCGGCGGCGGCGGAGGGCGCGACGGCGGGGGAGGGCGCGCCGGCGGGGGAGGGAGCGACGGCGCCGGCGAGCGTTCCCGACCACGGCCTCGAGCTGGTCCTGTGGGATCTCGCGCAGAACAGCTACCTCGCGGAGTCGAGCCGCCTCGCCGACTCCATCCAGAAGGAGCTCAACGCGCTGACCGGCGTGCGCGACCGCGGCGTGCGGCAGGCGCCGTTCCGCGTGCTGATGGGGGCGACGATGCCCGCGATCCTCGTCGAGGTGGGATTCATCTCGAATCCCGACGAGGAGACGCGCTTCAAGGACGACGCCTACAAGGACAAGATCGCCGAGGGGATCGCGCGCGCCGTCGCGACCTTCCGTCGCGACTCGGCGGCTCTCGACGGGAGAGGGCACGCGGGAGCGGGCGGGCCGTGACCGGGCGGGGCCGTGCGGTGGCGCTCCGCGCGCTCTCCGCGATCGCGATCGCCGCGGCGTGCGGCCGGGGACCGGCGCCGGCGCGGGAGGACGCGGCGCCACGGGCGGGCGCCCCGGCACAGCCGCCTCCGGCCGAGGCGGCGGCCGATGCGCCCACGGCGCCCGCGGCCGCCTCGAAGGCCTCCGTGACCCTCTGGTTCCCGTCGGCCACCGACGACACGCTCGTCGCCGAGACGCGCGAGATCGTCGACACGGTGCGCCCGGCCGACCGCGGCACGCAGATCCTGACGGCGCTGATCGAGGGGCCGAAGACCGGGGCGGCGCTTCCGGCGCTGCCGGCCGCGACCTCGCTGCGACAGCTCTGGATCCGTTCCGACGGGACCGCGTACGCGGACTTCTCGGGGGACCTCGCGGCAGGGATGACCGGCGGGAGCGAGGACGAGATCCTGGCGGCCTACGCGATCGTCGAGTCGCTCGCCTCGAACATCCCATCGATCCGCCGCGTCGGAATCCTCGTCGACGGCCGCGAGAAGGAGACGCTCGGCGGCCACCTCAACATCCGGCGGCCGCTCGTTCCCGACCCGAAGCTTCGCGCGGGTGCACCGCCCTCGAGCGCGCCGTGACGCGTCTCCGCCCCGACGGCCGCGAGGCGGGAGCACTGCGGCTCGTGACGATCGAGCCGCGCTGGCTCAAGGCGGCGGCGGGCTCGGCGCTGATCACGATGGGGGACACGAAGGTCCTGTGCGCCGCGTCGATCGAGGAGCGCGTGCCGCCGCACCTGAAGGACTCGGGGGAGGGGTGGGTCTCGGGCGAGTACGCGATGCTCCCGGCCTCGGGAGGGACCCGGACACCGCGGGAGGTCGTGAAGGGACGCCCGTCGGGACGCACGATGGAGATCCAGCGGCTGATCGGACGCGCGCTGCGCGCGGTCGTCGACCGCCACGCGCTGGGGACGCGCACGGTCTGGGTCGACTGCGACGTGCTGCAGGCCGACGGGGGCACCCGGACCGCGAGCATCACCGGGGCGTACGTGGCCCTGGCGCTCGCGCTCGCGAAGCTGCGCGAGGAGCGCCTGATCACCGGCCCGGTCCTGACGGGCCAGATCGCGGCGGTGTCGGTCGGGGTCGTCGAGGGGCGCAGCGTGCTCGACCTCAACTACGTCGAGGACGCGGCGGCCGACGTCGACATGAACGTCGTGCGGACGGGCGACGGACGGTACGTCGAGGTCCAGGGGACCGCCGAGACGACCCCGTTCGATCGGGACCGGCTCGGATCCCTGCTCGCGCTCGCGGACGCGGGGATCGACCGGCTGCTGGCGATCCAGCGCGACGCGCTGGGGGATACGCTCGGTCTCGTCCTCGCGAAGCCCGCGTGAGCCGCGCTCTCGTCGTCGCGACGGGAAACCCCGGAAAGCTCGCCGAGTTCGCCCACGCGCTGCGCGATCTCCCGGTCGAGGTTCTGGGTCTCGATGCGCTGTCCGACCGGACCGAGGTCGATGAGACGGGGGCCACCTTCGAGGAGAACGCGCGCCTGAAGGCCGAGGCGTACTCGCTCCGCACACCGCACCCGGTGCTCGCCGACGACTCCGGGCTCGAGGTCGACGCCCTCGGCGGCGCGCCGGGGATTCGCTCGGCCCGCTACGGAGGTCCGGGGCTATCCGACCCGGACCGCTGCGAACTCGTTCTCGAGGAAATGCGCGACATCCCCGACGGAAAGCGCACCGCGCGCTTCCGCTGCGCGCTCGTGCTCGCGCAGGGCGGGCGCACGATCGAGACCTTCCCCGGAGTCGCCGAGGGGACGATCCTCCGGGCGCCGCGCGGCGCCAACGGATTCGGCTACGACCCCATCTTCTTCTTTCCGCCGCTCGGCCGCTCGTTCGCCGAGCTGACCCGCGCGGAAAAGGAAGCGGTCTCACACCGGGGTCAGTCTGTTCTTGCGTTCAAGAGCTACTGCGTACGCTCCGCTTCTTCGTTTCGTGGGTGAAGTCCCATTCTCTTTTTCGCAGCGCGGCGGTATCCGGGGAGCCGCGCAAGAAAAAGAGGAATGGGACTTCACCTCCCGTCACGGACAGGCGGGGCTCGCAGCGGGGCGCGGGTTCCCGGCCGAGTCCTTGCCGAGCGATCCCACCGAGGAGCCGTTGCGCATCCCGACCAGGTAGTAGGCATCGACCCCGTCCATGCGGTCGGACACCGTCGTGGAGTTCGTCACGAGGCCGCAGTGCGCGGAGTCGATCTTCGCGTGGTTGTAGACCCCACCCTCCAGCGACGTCAGCGTGCCGCGGTAGAAGTCGTACACGACCCCCGCTCCGGAGATGCTCTCCCACTGCCACGACACGTTCGGGCCCGAGACCGACGTCTCGACGAGCGGGAACGCGGATCCGTCCGGAGACACCTCGCGCACGACCGGCGCGAAGCCGCCCGCGATCACGAGGGCGAACGGCTGCGTGTTCCCGAAGTTCGGATCGCCGCTGGGGACGTTCGTCCCGTCGACCCGGATCGTCCACGTCCCGGTGACCAGCTCCGAAGGTGACACGAACGCCGACTCGAACGGGTTGACGCCGTCGTCGTTGGTGCCGCCGGCCGCCTCGGACTTGGTGACGTCGAGGTTGAAGTTCCCGCCGTGGTACGTCTGCGACGGGCCGCCCGCCGGGCCGATCACGGTCAGCCGGAGATTGTTCACCAGCGCGGTGCCGGGCCGGTCCGCCCAGTTCACGGTGGCCCGCAGCGGGATCGTCGTGTCGGAGATGTCGACCGTCTCCGTGTACACGCCTCCCGTGGCGAGACCGGCCGCAGCGCCCTTGTCCACGACCCTCAGCGCGGGAACCGTCCGCGCGTCTCCGGAAACGTGGAGCACCCGCGCGAGGTCGATCCGCCCCATCCCCTGGCCGTACGTCGACGTGCTCGTCATGAACGACCCGCAGCAGGTCATCAGGTCGCCGCTGGTGAGGAGCACCGCCTTCACGAGCGCGCCCGTCGGCGCGAACGCGTCACCCGTGCTCGCCGAGCCCGACGGGTAGAACCCCTTCTCGAAATAGTCCCGGACGAGCGCCGCCGCGCCCATCGAGTACGGGCTCGAGAACGACGTGCCGCACGCTCCCTGCGAGATGATGTTGTCCGGCACCCCCGTGATGTCGGTATCGGCGCTCTGCACGCTCGTCGAGGTGTCGTAGTTGTACGGCGCCGGGTTCCCGCCGGAGTGGTCGCACGCGGGGCCCATGACGGTCGGGCCCATCCGGCCGCTCTCCGAGGGGCCGGTCGAGCCGAAGAAGTCGAAGAACGGATCCTGGTAGAACCCGCCCGCCGCGATGACGTTCTTCGCGGTGCCCGGGCACACGAGCCCGTTCCCGCCGTTGCCGGCGGAGAAGGTCATCAGGAAGTCCTTGTGATCCCAGGTGTACTGATCGGCCTCGTTCGCGTACGAGCCGTACGCGCTGCACGCCGAGAACGATCCGTTCGTGAGGTGCCCGCCGAACGAGCGCACCTGGTCGTACATGGCGACGAAGGTCGCCGGAGCATCGAGCGCTCCCAGCGCGCACTTCAGGGGCGTCGACTGCTGGATGTCCTGGAACACGATCTTCGCGTGCTTGGCGACCCCGTCCAGGATCGAATCGATCCCGAGATCGCTTCCGTTCCCGACCGCGCACTGCGCGGTGTTCGTCCCGTGCGTGTAGTTCCCGCACGTGAGCATGTCGCCTCCGCCGAAGGGTGTGTACGAGAGGCACTTCCGGTGCGTCGGCCCGCAGGTTCCCGCGTCGGTCGCCGTGTTCGCCAGCAGGATCGTGTCCACGTCCATTCCGCTGTCCATGTCGCCGACGACTTCCTTGGAGCCGTCCACGCCGGCGTCCCAGAGCGGCGTCCCGTTGGCGAGGTGCCCGCTCTGCAACACGACGTGGCTCTCGGCGTTCATCGTGAACCCTTCGCGCGTGATCTCCTCGATCCAGCGGATCTCGTCGCGCGCCGCGGCGGAGAGGATCTGCCGCGGCGTTCCCTCGAAGTACACCGCGTCCTTGTACCCGTGCGGATCGAACGTGACGTCGCGATCCACGACGGCGCCCGAGGCCCCCAACGCCGCGATCAGCGCGTCCCTGTCGGACGCCTCGAACAGCCACGCCCGCACGTAGATCGTCCGATTCGCGGCCTTGACAGGATCGAACGTCGGCGTCGTCCCCATCAGCGGCTCGATGCGGTACGCCGGATGATACGGCGCCGCCCAGAGGACGCCCGGCATCGCCGCGAGCTTCGACGGATCGGCGGCCCGCACGACGAACGCGTTCTGCGGCACGTACGTGTAGAGCTTCACGCCCCGCTCGCGAAGCGCGTCCTTCTTGGCCTCGGTGATCGGCCCCGCGAGCTGCACGATCCACGGCGTCCAGGCAGCGGCGGCGCGCCCCTTACCGAACGTGAGCTCGCTCGGGAGATCGAGTCCCATGTCGCGCGTGTCGAACGTTCCCGCCTGCAGGTAGATCGCCCGCGGGTTCTTGTCCCAGTTCGGCGCCAGATCACCGTAGAACGGTCCCTTGGCGAGCGGCCACCACGCCGCCCGCGCCATCGGCTTCGGCGTGCCCGGCGATTCCATCGCCGTCGCGGGGATCGACCCCGAGATCGCGATCGCTGCCACCACCGCGCACACGCACAGGAAATAAAGGAAGGCGATTCGAGCTCGAGGCATGGTCAACCCCCCGTGAGAGGGCGCGCCGGGTCCGGGTGCCAGTCCCGGCGGCCGCACGCGCAGCGCCGAGACGATACGGCGAATTTCGCGCCGTTCAAGCATTTATCCGCGGCCGCGCGTTGACGCCGCAGGCCCCAGGTGGTAGATTCTCGCGCGCTCCGGCCCAATCCTGTTCTGGGGGGTCGAGCAGGCACGCGGACCCGTTCCTGAGTAGCTCAGTGGTAGAGCAGGCGGCTGTTAACCGCCGGGTCGGGGGTTCAAATCCCTCCTCAGGAGCCAGACGTGAGTTTTTCGAACTTTGGCTCTCCGGTTGACATCCCCCTCGCCGTTCCAACGTTTCTCGCCAAGAAGAGGCCACAGGTGCGCGCAATTTGTCGGCGGGCCAATGGTGCGCGGCTATCTCAAGCTGGGACGGGGCGAGGGCGGCGGCTAAGCAGGCGGGGAGAGCGCGGAAAGGCTCTCGCGCTCTGAGAGCCAGGTTCGCACAACTGCGGACGAAGACTTTCCGGCCTCCCATGCGCTTACCTCACCACTTCAAGCATCGCCACGCTGGTCGCGTTCAAATTCGCGAACTTGTCCGTCACAACCGCCTCGATCCTGTACGTACCCAACGTGTCAGACTGATCCGTGGCGAAGTCGAGGGCCGGATCCGCCATGACGAATGCGTGCTCGGCGGCCACGAGCGCGAACTTAGCGTACCCCGGCCGAGTGACCAGGACCGTTCCATCCGGCTTGCGGATCGTGAAGTCCACTTCGAGGTTCGCGCGGGACGAAGAATCGAGCTTGTAGCCGCTGACAACGAACGCGATGTACGCGGTACTACCTCTCTGCATGCTCTGAAGGTGATGGACGAATACGGGATTTGAGGGAGCGGTCGCGACCCACTCGCGAATGTAATCCGGACTATCGGATACCACCACGTGGACTGCGAGTTCTCCGGCTGGATTTCCGATGGGGACCGGCTCGGGGGACGGGCGGGCGAGCGGCTTGCGATCGGACGCGGCGACGATCTCCTCAAGAAGCTGTTTTGTCGTACCGGTGGCCTGCTGGTTCAGAGCTTGGAGTATGGCAAGCACTCTCTGATGGTGCCCGGCGTTGCTCTTGAGCGACCACTGCGCAGCGCCGCCGAATGCGATCTCGATTCCGTGTCCCTCCTTGACAAGGGGCAGCACCAACACTAGCCGCTCAATCGGCTGACGGTCCCCGGTTGCAAAGAACATCGACCACAGCATATCGAGCTCAACGGGCTGTTCCACTGGTTCGCGGATCAAGTCCCTCGGACGCTGATCACCGATTCGCGACAGCAATCCCTGAACGTTCTTGTCATGCCACGACGCGGCGGCTTGTTTTATCAGGCTCCTGCTCGAGTCAGAATTGACGAGCCAAAGCACGCGAATAGCGAACATCCGGGCGTTGCTCGAGGGATTGCTCGCGAGTGCCGCGACCAGTGCGCTCAGGCGGGGGGAGTCTTCACCGTAGGCGGACGCAAAGAACTGGGCCATTGGCATGCGGGTCTCGGCATTCGCGAATAAGGCGGAGGTAGAGTAATAAGTAAGCGCCTCGAGGAGCGAATCGGGAGATGGCCGCTCATAGTAGTTCTGCATCCACTCGCCGAACTGTGATGCCGACCGAAAAGGTGGAGGCCCATCGATTGCCGCCACACCGGCGACTACGAGGAGGGCGGCCATTGCAAGAAAGGATGCTGTCCTCTTGTGGCTCACGTCTACTCCGCTCCAACTTTCCGCCGCAACAAGGCGCGACGCGTTCCGGTGACCGTCCTGGCCGGCGTCTGGTCGCATTGCAGGAGGTCAGCCACCGAGAGCCTAGTCCTCGCTCATTGTAAAAGAGCCAACCGATCATGAAGCACGCGGCGGCACCAACCAAGTGCCGCGCCGAGACGAGCAACGCGATGCGGGGCGGCGCTCCCCCCGCCACCGCGCCCCCTGCCGCCTCGTGCATGCGCCGGGACGGCGGAGGGGGGCGGGCTCAGCGCAACGTTAGATTGCGAAGCGATGTTAATGTGCATCATCAGCGGGCAGAGGCGTTCGTGCGTGGACGAGCTCAGCCGGATCGACCGCCCGGCCGTGCAGATGAGCTGAGTATGCTTCGATAAGAATCGCCGACATGTCGTCAGGGTGCCACACTCCGCGGGCGATGAAGTACTTCGCCAATCGGGAGTCACGCCAAAGCCCCCAATGGTTGCGAAGGGCCATTCCAAGCCCGAAGTGCAGTTCCACTAGTCGCGTCGGCGGTATCTCAGCGATCTCTCGCTTGGTTTTCCCCGGCAACATGCGGTCCAACTCAACCACGGCGTCGAGCAGGTCGGTTGGAACGTAGTAGCCATGCCAGCCCTGCGGATCAACAGTGGGCCGCCATTCATCGGGATCCCGCGACTGGAAGACCAGGAGTTGCGGTCGGCATACCGCGATGGCGATGGCAAGCAGTACGACTGCTCCGGCCCCTGCCGCGATGGTCCCTTGCCGAGTCATTCGGGTCTCATAGAGCTATCCAACGCACGGCTAACCCGCGGCCCGAGTGGCGCGGCCCTTGCCCAGCAAGGGCCGTGACACGCGAGGCCGTCGGATTGAGCCCGTAGCTAGGCGCCTACCCCCCGCATCGCAACCATGGAGCAGTTGTCGCGCTGTATCCTTGGCTCCCTCAGTGGTGTGCTTGGTAACAAGCACCGCTCTTAGGAGTTCGACGGCTCGCGCGACGCTGCGGCGCACTCCCTTGCCCGACAGGTAGCGAATCGCGACTTCCAACTTTGCGTCCCCGTCAGCCATCGCGGCAGCGCGCCGGTACCATTCGAATTCCCTTCGGTGGTCGCCGACGTCACGGTACATCGTTGCGAGATTGCTCGCGGATATCGACGACCCGGCACGGTTAGGCGCGAAGGTACCAGCGCATCGCGGCCTTGCGGTTTCGTTTCGTGCCCTGACCCGCGTCGTAGAGACAAGCGAGCATGTGAAAAGCGTCGGCCTCTCCGGTCTCGGCGAGGTCCTTGAGTTCCGCAAATGCCATCGCCGCCTTTCCCGCCTCCAGAGCCCAGAGGGCGTTGTCGACAGATGACAGCTTCTTCCGATTCATAGCGCGCCTAATGCGAACTGAACGGAACCCGGTATTCGGAGTGCCCCGCCCCGGTAGCGCGGGCTGTCTGGAACTTGGATTCGACCATGTGCCTCCCGGCCCTGGGCTTGCGCGGGTTCGATCGCCACTACTTATACCGCCAATCGGCGCCCCGGTGGCGGACCGAGGCGGTCGGGGGGGATTTCGGACGTTGCGAGAGCCGCAATGTCGCCGATAATGCTGGGACGTGGCGACTCGTTCGAACGCGGGCGCGGCGAAGCTGACCTGGCACGGTGAGATCCTTTCCGTTCAACCTCGGATCCGCCTGACGCGTTCGTTCGACCAGAGCTCGCACACGTACCTCGGCTACGCGCTGCGCGTCCGCGGAGACATCGCAGGTCAGGCCCGCGAGTTCCTCGTCGGCGTCGGAAAAGAGGCTCACGCCAAGCATCAGTTCCAGGTCGGCGACTCTGTCAGCGGCACCTGTGAGCCGGTGGCCGATTCGCAATTAGAGACGGTCGAGTTCTACAAGGCGAGCGCAATCGAGGTTGAACGGCGAAGAGTCGACGTCACCTCTTCCCCTCCCCCGTGGGTAGGGCTTGCCCCGGAGCTTCCTCGCTACCGAGCCCGGGGACACCGGAGGTTGGCGGCGGTCACATATGCAGCGAGTTGTACGTCGTGCATCTGGGGCTGCAACATGGCGGTCGAGATGATCATCGACCAGTGGAATCCGTCGACCAAGCGGTACCGCACCGAGACGTTCTGCTACGGCCCGAAGTCCTGCCGCGCGTACCACCCCGGCCCGAAAAGGGTTGTTCCTGGCCGAAAGGGGATGAGGTACATCGAGGAGGACCGGGTGGACGCGGACGCGACGTTACACCGTGGGGACGACGACTAGGACCGTGTCGGCGGCGCCGCGTTCCGGTTTCAACGAGCGGACTAGGGCTGCACGCACGCCGGCAGCAGCGCCGGATCCCGCCCGCTCAGCTTCCCGGCGCTCGCCCTCTCATTCTGTACGCGCCAGCAGTAGCAGAAGAACGAGCATCGCGTCGACGACAAGCCACCCCGCAACTTCGAGGTTGAACACCACGCCGGAGCGCACCCAGAACCACACAATGAGCGCGACGTTCAGCGCGACTCCGAAACAAGTGAGCGCCAGACCGACCCGTTCGAGGCCGGTCACGAGGGTCAGTGTTGCCGCCGCGAACACTGCGGCGACGGCGCCTCGCTCAATAATGGACGGGAGGTTGCCAATGGTGCCGTGGTGAAGGACCAAGATCGGCCGAAGAAGAAGAAACAGCGCAGCGGGATAGGCTAGATTCAGGAACGCGATCGTCAACGTGACACCTCGAGGCCGCTTTAGAGCCGCGAGCGGTCGCCGCACCCCCGTCATGTTGAGCCTCCCCCTGTGTCGGCGTCTTGGGCGCCGCCAGCCCGGAGCATGCCACAACGGGGCGCGCTAGAACCCGCCCCCGTGCCAGCAAGTCGTCGACCCTATTGGCCGCGCCCCGTGCCGCCTCGTGCAAGCGCCGGGACGGCGGAGGGGGGCGGGAGCGTGTAGTTGGACGTCCTCGCCTCCTACTGCTTCGATTGATCGTGCCTCGCGCCGGTCTCAGCGTACATCGTGTTCAGGCCGGCTTTGATCCACGGGTCACCGAGGAACATGCCGTGGAGAGAGAAACAGTTGTGGGTCGTGCACGCCATTGCCATTCGGAATCTCTCGTTCGGACGGAGGGTGACTTCAGGAATGTCGGCAACTCCATCCTTGGCGGTCTTTCCCTCGCGCCGCTGACCACTATCCGTAACGAGAAACACAGGAACGTCCGGAACGGGAGTTTTGCAATTGCCCCAATGATCCTTTGCCTCGTCGTTGAACCAGAATTGGAGATGATCTTTGGCTTCGCAGATCTTGATCTTGAACTGAACCGAGCCCGCGGGAGACTCCGGCAACACCGAGTTGTGCTCCGCCGCGATGCTCGTTGAGGCCGATGCCGCCAGCGCGATAGCGAGCGACAATTCCACGAATCTCTTCAGCATGGCCCCCCTCCCCTGCGGTCGCGTGGGTTCGATCGCCACTACTTATACCGCCAATCGGCGCCCCGGTGGCGGACCGAGGCGGTCGGGGGACTGCGGACACCGAGGCCGCCGGGGCTACGGCTGCACACACGCCGGCAGCAACGCCGGATCCCGCCCGCTCAACTTCCCGCCGCTGGTCTTCCGCCCGTACCGCGTCTGCCCCTGGTACGTCGTCGCGGTGAGGTAGTAGTAGCCGCTGTCGGGCCCGGGCGTCGGCAGCGTGTCCGAAACCGTCTCGTAGTCTCCAACGTGCGGCGGCGTGGCGGGATACCCGCACTGGAGCGGATGCGCCTGCGTAAAGTCGATCGGCTTCGTCAGCGGGCCCCAGTACGTGTCGAAGTGATCCGCGCCGCCGAGACCTTCGGGCATCGCCGGCGTGCGGAAGCCAATCGCAGACGGCGGTGGCGTGTACGACTGGAGAATCTCAAACAGCGGCGTGAGTCCTCTGATGTGGCTGATCCACCAGATATCCTCGTTGGGTCCGCACGCTCCCGGATAGCCCGCCCAGCAGAAACTGTGAAGATAGATAATCAGTTCCCCTTTGACCGCATCGAAGAACAGAGAATTGGCGAGCTTCACGCCCTGATAGCCGCAATACGTCTCATTTCCTCCACAGTAGCTGTATTCACCCCGCACGCGCTCTTCGGGCAGAGGTGCGGATCGATCGGTGATGGACGCGACGACCTCGGCGCTGCCGTTGATGTACCGAACGAGCTCGTGGCGGTAGATGTTGACGTCCCAACCTCCGCGTCCGTCCAGCAGCACCGGTCGGAGAATCCAGACGGCTCCGTCATTGTCCGTGACGGCGTCAGCACCCTTCCCGACGGATCCGGCAGCTGCGGTCTCCTGCACACACGAAAGTCCCGGCAGCGAGAACACCCAGTCACTGCAATCCAGCGGCTGCCCCGGCTGGCTGGCGAGCGCGGGGGAGGCGAGGGCGACGGCGACGAGCAGTGCAACGAGCTGGCCAGATCGGTTCATTCGCCTGCCTCCGTTCGTCAGTCGTTGCGGACAATCATCGAAACGCGCAGCCGAGTTCCACCGGCGAAGTACGGCGCAAACTGTGATTCGGACTTCTCGTACCACACCCAGGTTGATCGCGTGTGCCCGTCGCGGACTTTGTCCTCACCTCGTCCGAGAGGCAGGATCGCGTCCCCGTTGATGAGAGAAAACTCCGTTTCGACGTACTTGTCGTGCGTCGAGTCCTTGACGTACAGATCGAAATCGAACCTGAGACGGACCGATCTTGGTGTCGGTCGTGACTTTGTCAAGGCCAAGTTGTAGATGGTCGCGTCGTCGCAGTAGAACTCTGGAACCCCCGGCGGCCGGTAGAGTTGATCGAACGGCAGTGACCCCAACCAACCGGCATCGATGCTGAAGGTAATCGGCGAGTGCCATTCCTTCACTATCAAGTCAGCGTCGCCGGCCGAGTGAACCTGCTCGTTGGCGGCGGGCGAAGGCGGCGGATCCGCCCATACGAGGCCTGCAGTGGCCACAAAGACGGCGGCCGCGGGAGAGACGAGTGCCGCGGCCACGAGCGCGAGGGAGAGGCGCATGCGGACCTCCTTGATCGGGCGCGTTGATACCGC
>Ga0306921_10000020_pt1 | contig 134830 bp, 97 predicted proteins | sample sta12Cox44000080_FD_203760 | JGI IMG/M metagenome (GOLD analysis project Ga0306921, IMG submission 203760) | Lab enrichment of tropical soil microbial communities from Luquillo Experimental Forest, Puerto Rico - statoxic.12C.oxic.44.000.080 (v2)... | ecosystem: Environmental > Terrestrial >... | reverse complement strand
GGGAGGCTTCGGGTGGCTGAGCCGGAAGCTCGGCCTCACGATCGACAACCTGATCTCCGCCGACGTCGTGACCGCCTCGGGCGAGCGGCTCCACGCCAGCGCCAAGGACAACCCGGATCTGTTCTGGGCCGTTCGAGGCGGCGGCGGCAACTTCGGCGTCGTGACGTCCTTCGAGCTGAAGCTCCACCCCGTTGGCCCGCAGGTGATCGCGGGGCTCGTCGTGCATCCGCTCGCGAACGCGAAGGCGGTCCTCGACGGCTACCGGAAGGCCGCGGCGCAGGCCCCGGACGAGATGTGCTGCTGGGTCGTGATGCGCAAGGCCCCGCCGCTTCCGTTCCTCGCGCCCGAGGTCCACGGGACCGACGTGGTCGTCCTGGCGATGTGCCATGCGGGAGATCTCGCCTCCGGTGAGAAGGCCGCGGCCCCGTTCCGCGCCATCGGCACGCCGATTGCCGACGTCGTCGGGCCGAGCCCGTTCGTCGGCTGGCAAGCCGCGTTCGACCCGCTGCTCACGCCCGGGGAGCGCAACTACTGGAAGTCGCACGACTTCACGGAGATCTCGGACGGGCTGATCGACCTCCTGATCGACGCCGTGCGCACGCTCCCCTCGCCGCAGTGCGAGATCTTCCTCGGGCACGTCGGCGGGGCAATCAACCGGGTTCCCGCGGATGCCACCGCGTACCCGCACCGCAACGTCGAGTTCGTCGTGAACGTGCACACGCGCTGGAGCGATGCGCGGCAGGACCTGGAGTGCGTCGCCTGGGCGCGCGGACTCTACGAGGGCGCCGCGGAGTATGCGACCGGCGGTGTCTACGTGAATTTCATGCCGGCCGACGAGGCGCCGCGAATCCGCACCGGGGCGTACGGACGGAACTACGACCGGCTCGCGACGCTCAAGACGAAGTACGATCCGTCGAACCTGTTCCGGCTCAACCAGAACATCGTGCCCGCGGGACGATGACGATCTCGCGAGCGACCCTCGCGGGTTCGATCTCTCTCCCGCGTCCGCGATGACCGACATGCTCGATGCGATCGTCGCCACGAAGAAGGCCGGCCGCTCGGACGCCGATCTCGCCGCGGTGCTCGAGCTGCAGCGGAAGGCGCAGTGGCGCCTGGACTTCGTCGCGGCGGAGAACTCGATGGGATTCCACGCGCCCGCCGAGTCCGCGCGCATCCTCGGCGAGGCGATCGATTACGCCCGGCAGGCGCAGCTCGGCGCCAGGTAGAGGGGCGTCGCTACTCGATCTTGGGCGCGAGCAGGTACGAATAGCCGACGAGCACCAGGCCGACGAGGATCGGGATCAGCCCGAGGATGTACAGCGGCTTGCCCGGCTCGATCGACCGGAGGAACGCCCAAGTTCCGATGCCGACGGCAAGCGTGATCAACCCGCCGAGGCGCTGCCCTTCCTGCCGGCGCCGGGCCTGGAGCCGCGCCTCCTCGCGCAGCAGTTCGAGGGCGGCCGTGCCGCCGCTGGGGCTCTCGGCGAGCTTCCTCATGGTTTCGTTCTTGTAGAACGCTTCCCGCTCGCGGCGCCGGGCATCGGACCAAGCGGCGATGCTGACGAACGTGAACACGGACACGGCGGAAATGCTCAGAAACCCGAAAAGCGCGGCATTGCTCACGGCAGCCTCCTCGATGCGGTCGTCACCCTCGGGAGGTGTGACCCACGGGGGGCCGGACGGGTTGCGTCAAGTTGGCGCAACCGCCGGTCTCACCGCGGGGTCATACTGCCTGGAGCGGAGCCGATCGTGAGTGCGGCCGAAGACAGAGCCGACGTCCTGCGCGTCCTCGGGGGAGATCTGTCCGCGTTCGAAGGGATCGTCCGCCGCTGGGAAGGCCCCCTCGTCAACCTCGGGTATCGATTCTGCCGCGACCGGGGGCGCGCGGAAGAGATGGCGCAGGAAGCCTTCCTCCGCGCCTATCGAGCGCTGGGCAGCTGGCGGCAGGATTCGACGTTCTCGACCTGGCTCTTCGCGCTCGCGACGAATCTCTACCGCTCGGAGCTCAGACGGTTGCCGCTGCGTACGGTGCCGCTCGAGGCTGCGGGCGAGATCGCCTCCGCCGGCTCGCTCCTGGCACAGATTGCCGGCGAGGACCGCGACCGCGCGGTGCGAAATGCGGTGCTCAGGCTCCCGGCGAAGTACCGGGAGACCGTGATCCTGTACTACTTTCACGGGATGGACATCGCGGCATCGGCCGCGAGCCTCGGAACCGCGGAGGGCACCGTGAAGGCGCGATTGTCCCGGGCGCGGGATCTCCTGCGCAAGAAGCTGCCGGCGGCGCTCGCCACGACAGCGCTCGAGGAGGCGTGATGAAAGACAACGAGATCGACCGCGCGCTGTCCGGAGAGGCGGACATTCTCCCGTCGTCCGGATTCGCTCGCTCGGTAATGGAGGCGGTCGTGCGCGAAGCCCAGGCGCCTCCGCCGATCCCGTTTCCGTGGAGGAAGCTCGTGCCGGCCACCGTCGTAGGCGCGGTGGGGTTCGGAGTCCTGGCCTGGGCCGCCTGGAGCGCGCCGGCCGTGTCCCACGCGGCCGCCGAGGGAATCGTGATGCCGCCGGAGACGCTCGAGCACCTGACGGAACTTGCGGCCGCACCGGCGATTCTCTGGACGAGCGGCGTGCTGGCGTTGACGCTGGCGTCGGTCGCGCTCGGTGCCCGCGTCGCGGGGATGAGATCGCGGTAGCGGCCGCCCGGAGGCGGCCGCAATCCCGCGCTAGACCGCGCTGACCCTCAAATTGGCCTGAACGTCCCGCACGCCGTCGACCGCGCGGGCGATCTTGATCGCCTGCTCCTTCGCCTTGGGCGTCTCCACGTCGCCCGTGAGGAAGACGACTCCGGCACGGGTGTCGACGTCGATGCGGCTTCCCTCGAGCGCGCCGTCCTCGAGAATGCGGCCCTTCACGCGCATGGTTATGACCATGTCGTCGATCGTGGTTCCGATCGATCGTCCCGGGCTCGGTGCCGCGCCGCTGCCCGACGCGCGCCACACCTCGATCATGTCCCGGACGGTGACGACGCCTGCGGTCTGCGACGCGATCGCCAGCGCGCGCTCCTTCGCGTCGAAGCTGTCGATATTCCCCGTGAGCGTGACCTTGCCGCCGTCGGTAGCGACCTCGATCTTGTATGCCCGAACGACCGGGTCGGCGATCATCTTCGTCTTCACCGCCGTGGTGATTCCCAAGTCGGACTTCGAGCACGCCGAGAGCGCGAGTGCCAGGGCGATTCCGGTGAGCCATGCCGGTCTGGTGGTCTTCATGGCGAACCCTCCTTGTCCTCGAGCGAGCGATGGCGAAGGTGGTCGAAATCGTCGCCATCGTTCGTGATCATCGATGAGTGCAAGGGCCGCGCCGCGCACGACCACGTGTCGTGCGGCTGGCGGAGCGGCGACGTTTTTTTTGCGCGTCTCGATGCTTATGGGTAGGCGGAAGACCCATACCGGGCACTTGTTACGGACTACACGGACGATTTGCATGCTTCACGCGGCAAGCGCGGCGTCACGACGAAGATCGCTCGTCGTTCGCAACGAGCACCGCTTCCCGCCCGTTCCCATTTGACCGCGAATCCTTCATGCTAGGCGGGTGACCAAGCGGTTGTCCCAGGCCACGACGCTCACAAAGCGGCCCGGACGCGCCGCGGGCGCGGGGCCGCTCCTGACACCCGGCGAGATCGTCAGCAGTACGGACACCGCCGCGCGGTACCGGATCGAGCGGCTCGTGGGCTCGGGGGGATACGGCCAGGTCTACCTGTCGAAGCGGCTCGGGCGCGGCACCGGCTCTTCCGACCCGCTGTGCATCAAGGTCAGCCCCTACATCGACGCGTGGCTGCGCGAGGCGTACTTCGGCCAGCTCCTGGACGAGCACCCGCGTGCGATCCGCGTGCACGACCGGTTCGTCCTCTTCCGGGAAACCGATCGCACCCTGTATTGCCTCGTCCTCGAGTTCGCGCGGCACGGCGACCTTAGCGCGTACCTCCGGCGCACCGGAAAGGCGTGGCCCGAGCGGACCGCCCGGCGGGAGATCGCGGGCATCCTCGAGGTCCTCGGAAAGCTCCACCGCGGCGAGATGCTCCACCGCGACCTGACCCCGATGAACGTCTTCGTGTGCGACGGACCTCGCCTGAAGCTCGGGGACTTCGGGATCGTCCGCTCGATGAGCGACCGCCGCGCGCAGCGCGTCCGGACGTTCAACCCGCACATGGCGCCGAGCGAGGTCGTGGCGGGAGCTGTTCCGAAGTGGCAGGCGCGGGACGACGTGTACCAGGTCGGCCAGCTCCTGGGCATGCTCGTGAGGGGAGACGCGCGCGCGCGCATCCGGACGCCGGAGGTGCGGCATCTGACCTGCAGCGACGAGCTGAAGGAGATCGTCTACCGGTGCATCGGCGAGCGCCGCAAGCGGTACGAGAGCGCGGGCGAGCTGATCGCGGCGCTGAACACCCCGCCGTCCGTCCTGCGCCCGGGCGCGCTCCGGTCGCTCAAGGGGCTCCACGTCACGTTCACCGGAATCCTGAGCAAGCCGCGCGTCGACGCGCAGCGCGCCGCCAAGCGCTCTGGCGCGATCGTCCAGGGCGGACCCTCGGCGAAGACGAACGTGATCGTGCGGGGCCGGCCGAACCCCCTGCAGGCCGCCGGCCGCGACGCGGGCTTGAAGCTGATGGAGATCAAGCGCCTGCGCGCCAAGGGTCAGCGGATCACGATCTTGAACGACAAGCAGTTCTGGAGCCTCGTCGCGAGGCGGCCCGTCAAGTCCAGGTCGAGATCCGGAGGCCGATGAAAATCGATACCCTGCGTCATTCGCGCGTTCGCGCCCGCAGCCGCTCGATCCACTCCGAATACCAGTCGTCTGTCTCCCCGCCTCCCCAATCAACGGCCATGCGATCGCGAGCGATGCATGTCTCGAGACATTCGATTGCCTGGTTGTTCTCGCCGCGCGCCTCGTGGACGATCGCCATCCCTTCGATGCCGTGGAGTTGCTCGGGCCAGCGTCTCGACACTTCGCGGCAGACGAGCTCGGCCGCGTCGTAGCTGCCAGCCTCGACCAGATCGAGCACGCTGTTCGAGAGCAGCTCGAGCTCGTGGAGATCCACGTCGAACTCGGGAGTCGAAAGCGGCGATCGCCCCGTCATGGCGCCTGAATCGTACGGTGGCGCCGGGCCTCGAGCCGGGCCGGACCGACCCGGACCGGTTGTGAAATCGCAACCGCGAATCGTTCCGGTCAGCGCTCCTCGAACACGTACTCGTGCTGCGGATCGCGAAGGACGAGCGTCTTCTTCGCCGCCGACCCGACGACGAACTCGATCCCGTCCACCCCGGGAGAGAGGGTCAGGAAGGAGACGGTTCCGTCCGGGTTGTGGCGCGAGGCCACGGGGCTCTTCCACTCGCCGAAATCGAAGACGGTCGCTCCCTTCTCGCGACGGACCGCGATCTCGCCGAGCGCGTCGTTCGCGTAGCGCGACGCGAGAGCTCCGGCGTCCTTCGGGTCCGGCGGGATCACGAGCTGCTTCCGGTCCGCCGCGAGCGAGTCGAAGAACGATCTCGCGGCGGACGCGAGCTCGGTGTCCGCCTCGGGCTTGCCGTCAAAGAGCACCTCCAGGAGCTTGCGACGGAACCCGCCGCGAATCAGCCACCCGAGGTCGCCGTTCGTCAGGATCACGGCGCCCACCTTCTGGTCGGGGAGCCAGATCATGTCGCTGTGATACCCGATGAGATCCCCGCCGTGGTGGACGACGGTCACACCGTACGTCGCGTCCACCATGAGGCCCATGCCGTACGTCGCCTTGTCCCCGATCGGCACCTTCGGCGCGCGGCGCTCGAGCAGCGGCCCTTTGGAGATGAAGCGCGTCCCGTCGGGCAGCAGCCCTTCCGACAGCTCCATCGACACGTACTTGAGCATGTCGTTCACGTTGCTCCACGCGGCACCCGCGGGCCGCAGCGGGATGATCGAGTAATTCACCTCCATCGCCGCCCGCGCCATCTTCCCGTCGACGTTCGGGGCGTGCGAGCCCGCGTGATTCCCGGCGAGGGCCTTCGCATAGTCGAACGTGGTCGCCTTCATGCCGAGGGGATCGAAGACCTGGACCTGGATCGCCTTGTCGTACGCGGCGCCCAGCTCCATCTCCGGATAGGCCACGTGCCCCGCGACGAGCCCGGCCGCCCCGGCGAGCGGATTCGAATATTGGAACATCTCCCCGAACTTGCTCGTCGGCTGCATCGTCGCGAGCGTGGCCAGCGCCATCTCGGGTGTCACCCCCCCGTACTGGAAGAGCCACTCCATGTCCTGCCGCGGCAGGCCGGTGCACGCGCAGATCAGGTTCTCGACCAGCACGCGGCTCGTCGTCTCGGCGCCGCCGAGCTTGAACGACGGCAGGAGGCTCGTCACCGGAGTCTTCCAGCCGATCTTCCCCTGGTCGACGAGCTTCGCGAGGAGCAGCGTCGTGAGCGCCTTCGTGTTCGAGGCGATCATGAACAGCGTGTCGGCATCGGGCTTCGCCGTTCCGCCGAGCTCCCGCACGCCGAACCCGCCGGCGAACACGGTGGCGCCGCCCTGGACGATCCCGAGCGCGACCCCGGGCACGCCGGTGGCCTTCATCCCGCGCTCGACGAACCGGGACAGCTCCGCGACCCGCGCCTTGTCGAGCGTGTTGGCCTTCCGCCCCGCGAAGCTCTCCCGCGTGTACCCCTTCGGCAGAAGCTTCCCGAGGATCAGGTTGACCTGAGCGGCGCGCTTCTCGCCGACCGCTTGCGACATGTCGTAGATCGCGACCGTCCACACGCCGCCCGCGAACTGAACGACCGCGCTGACGGCGCGCTTCTCGTTGGGCGACACCTCGTATTCGTAGCTTCGCTGCCTCGACCACCCGTCCTGGTCGGGCGCCGCGGTGCTGAGCTTCATCGTCCACGTCGGCGCCTTGTACGCCGCCCACCCCGCCGCGAGCGCCGCGTCGGCGTCGTTCGCCGTGACGTCGACGAGCACGATGCGCGAGTCCCCTTCCGGGGCCTCGACGATCGTCGCGGCGCCCCGGACCGAGACCGTCCAGCCGACCGGCGCGATGAAGGTGTTCCCCTGTTTGGTCGTCATCGGCGTGTCCGCCGGGAGCGGTCCCGCGGCGCGGACGGCCGGGAGGAGCGGGGAGACGGCCGCCCAGAGAGCCAGGGTCAGGACGAGGCGTCGCGCGAGTCGAACCATCGAGAACCCCCTTTCGAGCGGATGCGGATTCTACCTTTCAACCTCGGTTCGTCCGATCGCGCCTGCAAAACCGCCTACCATACGAGGGTCACGGTCCTCCCGGGATCGCACGGAGACTCACGTGCCGAAGTGGCTTGCCCGAATCGCCATGACCGCGCTCGCCGGTTCTCACGCTCTCGCCGGCGCTCCGGCGTGGCCGGTGAGCTTCTCCGATGCCAGCTCGCAATCGTTGATCGCCCTCCACCAGTCGTTGCTCGCGCCTAGGCTCGACAAGGTTCCGGGGATCCCGGTCCACGATCTCGTCTGGGACATCGACGCGATCGTGATCCGGATCAAGACCGGCGTCGTATTCGTGGAGCCCCCGGTCGACGACGCCCCCTTCGGCGCGTTCTTCGTCGGCGAGGCGACGGCATCGTTCAAGCCCGCCGCCGACGAGCAGCGCCGGAGGCTCGAATTCTGGTTCGGGCGGCCGGCGCTGGAAGACGAGCCGGTGACGGAGGCCTACTTCTTCACGCTCCGCGCTCATGACTTCGCGTCGCAGCTTTCGATCAGCGACCCCCCGTCCGTGCCCCCGGATCCGGCGAGCGGCTACCCCGAGGCCAAGGCGGCGCTGGCCCGGCGCGGACTCGACGTCGTCGAGGCGTTCATGAATCGATCCGGCCGGGCGAAGGGGACGGCCTTCGTGATCCTGAACGCGCCCGGAATTCGGGTCGAGCACTCGAAGTCGGCGCTCCTCATGCTCCGCTACGACCCGACGCAGCAAGACGAGATCGGGATCGAAGCATACGGCCACACCACGCTCGCGCAGGACGCGCCGCACCAGTTCCTGTTCCATCCGCTGGCCACCCAGCAAGCCGCGGTCCCCCGCTACCGAGCACCCGCCGGGGACGTCTCCTACGGAATCGACCTGTCGCTCGGTGAAGCGATGGACTCGGCCGTCGAGACCACGACGATCACGCTCCATCCCGCCGCCGGCGTCCGGACCCTGCGATTCCGGCTCACGCCGTGGCTGCAGGTCGAATCCGTGCGCGGCGACGGGGACCGCGAGCTTCCGTTCGTGCAGTGGAAGCGGAGCTCGAGCGGAGACGATCTCGACGACTCCGTGCTCGTCGATCTCGGCGGTTCCCCGCCGGCCGGTGGCGTGACCACGCTCCGCATCAAGGCCACCGGATCGCTCTTCGAGCCCTGGGGCGACGGCTTCTGGCTCGTCGACGAGGACGCCTGGTATCCCACGTTGCCCGAGGTGCGCCTGGCGGATTACTCGCTTCACGTCGAGCTTCCGTCGAGCCGCGTCGCCGTCGCGCCCGGACGGCTCGTCGACAGCAAGGACGACGGCGAGAAGCGCAGCTACACGTTCAAGACGACCCGTCCGCAGTCCTCCTCGAGCATCTACATAGGAAAGTTCCAGACGAAGGCCGCGGACGCGGACGGCGTGAAGATCGAGGTCTACGGCGACCGGCAGGAGAAGAATCTGGACTTCGCCGCGGTCGAGATGCAGAACATCATGAAGGTGTACGACCGGTTGTTCTTCCCGCTGAAGCTCGACACCCTGCGCGTCGCCGGGGCCCCGATCGACCACGGGCGCGGCTTCGACGGCCTCTTGCTGCTCAGCGAGGACGCCGGCTTCTCCGGTGACTCGAGCATGGCCGACCTGTTCCGCGCGCACGAAGCGGCGCACCAGTGGTGGGGCGATCTCGTCCAGCCCGACCGCTGGCCCAGGGACCGCTGGCTCGAAGAGTCGTTCGCCCAGTACGCCGGGATGGAGTATTACCGGGCGCGGTTCGAGGACGTGAAGAAGACGCGGGAGGCGATCTTCCGCGAGTGGATCGTGCCTCTTCAGCGCTCGCCCAAGGTCGGAACCCAGAATCTTCGCGGGCAGGTCCGCAACGCGACGATCGTGGAGCACTGGGCCCTCCTCGACGGGCATCAGAACGTCTACACCAAGGGGCCCATGGTCCTCCAGATGCTCCGGTACATGTCGAGCGTTCAGTCCGGTGGAGACGACAAGTTCTGGGAGATCCTGCGGACGTTCCTGAAGGACTACTCCGGCAAGCTCGCTCGCACGGAGGATTTCATCGGCGTCTCGGAGCGCGTTCTCGGGACCGATCTTCGCTGGTTCTGGAGCCAGTGGCTGCTCCGCACGGAGATTCCCAAGATCCGCTGGTCGAAGCGGGTCGAGCCCAAGGACGGCAAGTGGCTCCTCACCGTCGAGTCCGAGCAGATCGATACCGACTTCACCTTGCTGGTTCCGGTGTACGTGCACTTCGGAGGCGAAAAGGTCGCGGCGCGCCCGCTCGCGATGAAGGGAAAGGCGGGAAAGCTGCAGGTGCTCCTGCCCGAGGAGCCGAGCGACGTCACGATCAACGACAACTGGGAGGCGCTGGTCGAGGTCGTCCCGTAGCGCCGGCGACCCGCGCGACGCGTCAATACGATCGCAGCGCCTTCCCGTCCTTCATCGCCCGCTCGAGCAGGCTCGAGAGCGCGCGCTGCGCCTCGGCGATCTCCCGCTGCATCTTGTCGCCGAGCGCGCTCTGCTTGGCACCGAGCGCGGCCTGCTCCCGCGCCAGATCTTCCATCCGCTGGGCGAGAACCGTCTGGCGCCTGGCCTCGTCCTGGGCCGAGCGGGACGCGCGATCCGCACTGGCGGCCTCCTTCAGCAGCCGGTCCTGCTCGGGTCGCTCCTTCGCGCTCGCCTCGTTCGCTTTTGCGAGAGCAAGCTCGCGCTCCACGCGGCGCAGATCCTCCTGCCGTGCCTGCGCGACCGCAAGGTCGGCCTGGAGGGATGCGGCGGCGGCCTGCTGCTCGGCGATGCGCGATTGCTCCTCTCCGATCTTAGACTGCCCGATTCCGATCGCGGACTGGCTGTCGCCGATCACGCCGACCCCGGAGAACAGGCGCCGCGCCTCCGCGACGGTGGCCGGATCGCGGACCACCCAGTCCTGACCGTCGACGCGGAACCAGATGATGTCCTCACCCTTCCGGCGCAGCCCGTCCGCCATCGCGATATCGTCGGTGTCGCCGCACATCGTGCGGTCGTCGCCGGTGACGATGACGTACGCGTTGTGTGGACCGGTTCCGATCGCGAGGCAGTGAGCGTCGACCGGCTCCCGGGACTCCTTCGCGACCAGCTGCACGGGGACGAAGGCGAGAGCCACGAGGGCCACGAGGGCCCACCCGGCGCGGCCGAGAGTGACGCGGCGGACCAGGGACTCGATCATGAGAATCCTCCTTCGGAGCATCGAGCGGCGGGACATCGCGATCGACGCGGGGGCGCGCGCTCCGGTCGCGAAGCGCAGCAACAGCTTTCCGTACGCGAACGCGTCCGCTCCGGCGCTGCCGATCACGATCTCGTCGCACGCGACTTCCCGCGCGATCGCGTACTCCCGCTCCGCGATCCATGCGGCGGGATGGAAGAAGAAGAGGCGGCGCGCGGCCGCGGGCACGACCCCGAGCCACAGGTCGCCGCGGGCGATGTGGGCCATCTCGTGGGCGAGCGTCATCTCGAGATCCAAGGCCTCGAGCCTTGCGAGGCCTTCCGCCGGGAGGAGCACGGTCGGCCGGAGAAGCCCCGTCACGAGCGGGGAGCGGAGTCCCTCGACCGCGAGCACGCGCGGCGGCCGCCGCAGCCCCGATGCCACGGACGCGCGCGCGATCGCGAGGCGCTCCGTCTCGCCGTCGATCGTCCGACCCGACCGGACCCAGCGCCGAACGCGGAGCCACTCGGGCGTCGCGGCCACCGCGAAAACGCCCGCCCCCGCCAGCCAGGCCCAAGCCGGGATGCGTATCGGCGGCCGCGGGCTCGGGTCGGGTGGGCGCGTCGCGGGAACGGTGGAGACCGGCACGGTGCGATCGGCCACGAGCGACGGAATGGCGGCCGCCGTCGCCGGCAGCGCCGCGACGCGCAGCGCGGGCAACGGGACGAGCCCGATGAGCAGCTTTGCGCTCACGAGCCACCACAGGATCGCCCGGTGGGAGGGCCTCAGGCGCGCGAGGACCGCGCAGGCGATCGCCACCGCCGCCGCGAGAACGCCCGCCTCGACGCTGATCCGGAGGAGGTGCTGGAGCGTCATGGCTTTTCTCTCTTCCTGCCGGCGCGCAGGCGATCGACCGCCCGCTCCAGCTCCGCGAGCTCCTCGTCCGTAATACGCTCGCGGCCCGAGAGGTGGGCGACGAAGGTGGACAGCGAGCCGCCGAGCGATTTCTCCACGAACCGGCCCACGATGCCGCCGAGGACGTCGCGGCCGGGCGGGGGCGCGTATCGGTAGACCCCGGCCTCCCGGCGTCGCACGAGGTACCCCTTCGCCCGGAGCCGCTCCATCATCGTGAGCACCGTCGAGCGGGCGAGGCCGCGCGGCGCACCGAACCGGGCGTGAAGCTCGCCGACGGAACCCGGCCCCTGCTCCGCGATTTCCCGGAGAATCTGGGCTTCCTGCTCGCCGAGGCCCGCTCTCGCCATCGCGCCCTCCGTGACTACATCTGTAGGCACATTGGAATGTACGGCTGCCGACATCTGTAGTCAAGCGGAAATGTTCTTCGTCGGCGTGGGGTCAGCGGACTCCCATCAGCCCGGCGACGCGATTGGTCTCGACGTCGAATGGGTTCTGCTCGAGCGAGATCCGCAGCTCGCGCCGGGCGGCCTCTTTGTCCCCCACCTTCCAGTAGTAGAGGGCGAGATTGGTCCGCGCGACCGCGAACCCGGGAGCCGCCTCGAGCGCCTGCCGGAGGGCAGCGGCGGCGTCATCGGCGTTGCCGAGGGCCGCGTGGCAGATGGCGACGCCGTTCAAGGCCCAGGGGTTTCCAGGCCGAATCGACAGCGACCGGTTGTACTCGGCCAGGGCGAGGTCGAACCGCCCCGCGGCCGTGTGTTCCTCCGCCGCGGCCCGTGCCTGGAAGAAGCGCATCTCGTCGTACAGCCGCCGCACCGCGGGGGCCACGGGATCGATGCGCAGCGCCTCCTCGTACTCCCGGATCGACTCGGCGTAGAGCGAGGCGGGACCTCCGGTCTTCGCGCGGTAGTACGCCGACATGGCGCGCAGGACGTTCGCGCGCGCCTGGTCGTGAGCGTCGATGCCGATCGCCTGCCTCTCGTCGTCGCTCAGGCCGTGCAGGTAGGGGACGATCGAGCGCCCCATGCGGGCGAACGCGTCGAGGTTCTCCGGGACCGTCTCGTCTCCGATCCGCGTGTTCTTCGGGATGCCGAACGCCAGCAGGAGGTTGTCGTCGGTGTTGACCGGCGCCCCGGCCGCCCACTCCCGCAAGGTCGTCTCGTCGGCGACGAATGTCCCCAGCAAATCGTCGAGGCTGTCGAGGTCGATCTCGGCGAGGCTCCTCCGGATCTCGGGGAGCGTCGCCTCGGCCTTGAAGGCGGCGTAGTCGATGGAGATCGGGTGATTCGTTCCGATCAGGATCGCGTGCTTGTTCTGGAAGTTCGGAGCCCACCAGATCGACACGTGCGGGAAGACCGCGAGCATCGTGTTGACCAGCGTCTTCATCTGGTCTTCCGTGAACCCGTAGATCGGGATCCACGTGGAGAACACCCCGCGGTCGGAGAGATGCTTCCGGCAGAGCTCGTAGTACTCCTTCGTGTACGTGTTGAACGCGATCGTCGGGTGGACGGAGTCGCTCTGCATCACGTCGTCGGTGCGCGGCGTCGTCAGCATGTGATTCCGCGCGTCGTTGAGGATCAGGTTGAACTTCGGGTTCTTCAGGATGCCGTGATTGACGTGGCTGAAGAAGTGGTTCGCGCCGACCTCGGCGGCGACCAGCTCCCCGCAGTCGACGGCCTTGACCCCGTGCTTGGCGATGCAGCTCGACGCCTCGCCCGAGCCGAGTCCGAGGATGAACGCGCGCTCCGCGTCCCGGCCCGTCGACGCCTTGAACAGCAGGAGCGGAATGTGCCCCTGGACCTTCTGCGTCGTCCGGAGCACGGGAGGATCCCCCGCCACCGACACCCCGTCGACCTCGATGTCGCGGTAGCGGACGCCGTCGTACGGGTGCTCCCCCATCTCGGTCACGGTGATCGTGCCGTCGACGCTCTCTCCGAAGTAGAGGATCCGATCCCCTTCGGTGAAGAGCCTGGAGAACTTCTTGCCGTAGAGCACGGGCGGCACTTTCCAGCCGGCGGCCGAGTGCGCCACGCCACCGATCAGCGCCGCCCCCGCCAAGAGCGTCGCGAGGCGGGCGGGCAGACGGGTCACGTTCGCCAGCAGAAACAGCGTCCCGAGCACGACGTTCACGCCGGCCACGAGCGCGATCCCCTTCACGACTCCGAACGCGGGCGCGATCGCGAAGCCGGCGAGGACCGAGCCCGCGACGCAGCCGACGGTGTTCGCCGAATAGAGCGAGCCGATGCTCCGCCCGAGACCCGAGAGGCTCCGCGTGAACGCCTTGGCGATCGCCGGGAAGGCGATACCCATCAGGATGCACGGGACGACCATGACGAGCGCGGAGACGACGATGCCGGGTCCCGCGAACGCGCTCCACCCCCGCCCGAACCGGCGCGTCAGGAGCCCGTAGATCCCGCCCAGGGCGCTGAACTCGAAGAGCGTCAGGAACGCGGCCGCTCCGATGGCGAGCTGGAGCATCCCGAGCAGGAGGACCGGGCGGCGCGCGCGCTCGAAGTACCGCGCGTAGAGCAGGCTCCCGATCGCGGAGCCGAGCAGGAAGCTCGTCAGCATCGTCGGAAACGCGTAGAGGGACGACGGGAAGAAGAACGAGACGCTGCGCGTCCACAACACCTCGTAGGCGAGCGCGCAGAAGCCCGAGACCGCCGAGCCGTAGTACAGGAGACGCATCGTCCTCGCGTCGGGCATCCAGCCGGCGGGCGTGCGCGCGTCGCTCCCGGCGTCCCGCGCCTCCGGCTCCGCCGTCGTCGAGGCCGCCGGCTCGCGGCGGTCGATCGCGTACGCGAGGGCGGCGAGAGCCAGATTGACCGCGGCGGCCCCCCAGAGGGTCGCGCGCGTGCCGATCGACGGCATCAGGACGAATCCGGCGAGGAAACACCCGGCCACGCCTCCGAGCGTGTTGATCCCGTACAGCGCTCCGGCCGCCGAGCCCACGCGATCGAGCCGCCGCACGTAGGACCGGCTGATCAGCGGGAGCGTGCCGCCCATCAGGGCCGCGGGGATCGCGAGCACCGCGGCGCACAGGAGAAACCGGATGACCGCGATCGTTCCCGGCGCGGGCTCGAAACGGACGGCGATCCACGCGAACGTGACCATCAGTCCCGAAGCGATCGCCGGGAACACGAGCGCGAAGGCCCCCACGGCGGCTTCGAGGGCGGCATAGACGCGCAGCGGCCGAGCCGTCCGGTCCGCGTAGCGCCCGAAGAGGTAGCTGCCGAGCGCCAGTCCGCCCATGAAGGCGCTCAGGATCGTCGCGGTCGCGTACGTGGTGATCCCGAAGACGAGGCAGAGCATCTTCTGCCACACGGTCTCGTAGACGAGCCCGCAGGCTCCCGATGCGAAAAAGATGGTCAGGATCGCCGCCGGCGCTCCGCGCGCACCGGCGGCAAGCGGCTTGCCGTCGGACCCGGACATCCCCCACCCCCCTCGAGCAGGGGAAGTGTACTGCGAGAGCCGCGCTAATTCAGTAAACTCCGAACATCGGCATGAAGATCGCGGTGTTCGGCACCGGCGCCGCCGGAGGGTACTTCGGCGGGCGCCTCGCCGCCGCGGGCGAGGACGTGGCGTTCCTCGCGCGCGGGAGGCAGCTCGAGGCGCTGCGCCGGTCCGGGCTCTCGATCGCGAGCCCCAAGGGGGACGTCCGCCTCGACAGGGTGGCCGCCAGCGGCGATCCCGCGGAGATCGGACCGGTCGACGTGGTGCTGTTCGGCGTCAAGCTCTACGACGCCGCCGGCGCCGCGGCGGCGCTTGGTCCTCTGCTCGGACCCAACACGGCGGTGGTGACGATGCAAAACGGCGTCGAGGTCGTCGAGATCGTGTCCCGCCACGTCGGCGCGGAGCACGTCGTGGCCGGTGCGGCCTACATCATGGCCTCGATGACCGAGCCCGGGCGGATCCGGCACGTCGGAGCCGACACGCTCCTGTTCGGAGAGCGCGACGGGAGCCGGTCTGCGCGATTGGCGGCGCTCGAGGCGGCCGGCAATCGCGCGGGCTTCAAGGCCACCTTGAGCCCGACGATCGAGCTGGACCTCTGGGTCAAGTTCGTGAGGCTCGCGACCTGGGCGGGCATGACCGCCGTCACGCGATCGCCGATGGGCGTCCTGCGGTCCGACCCCGCCCTCGACGGGATGATGCACGCCGCGCTCGAAGAGGCGATCGCCGTCGGGCGCGCGCGCGGCATCCCGCTGCCGGCCGATCTGCGGGCCGAAACTGATGCGCTCGTCGCCCGGTTCCCCGACGAGGCGAAGTCCTCCATGCTCGAGGACCTCGAGCACGGCCGGCGTCTCGAGCTTCCGTGGCTGTCCGGCGCGATCGTGAGGATGGGGCGCGAAGCGGGGGTGCCGACGCCGGTTCATTCGTTCATCGCGGCCGCGCTCGGACCATTCGTTGACGGCCGTCGCTGACCGGCCGCCGGGCGCGGGCGAGGGCCCCTCGCTCCTCGCGCTGGCCTGGGTCTTCCTTCGTCTCGGTACGACGGCGTTCGGCGGCCCGGCCGCGCACATCGCGATGATGCGCGAGGAGTTCGTCGAGCGGCGGAAGTGGTTGACGGATGCGCGGTTCCTCGACCTGATCGGCGCCGCGAACCTGATCCCCGGACCGAACTCGACCGAGGTGGCGATCCACGTCGGGCACGCGCGCGGCGGCTGGCGCGGGCTCCTGGTCGCGGGGACCTGCTTCATCCTCCCCGCCGCGTTCCTCGTGTGGGCGCTCGCGCGAGTTTACGTCCGCTACGGAAGCCTGCCGGAAGCGCGCTCTGTTCTCCACGGCGTCACGCCGGTGATCATCGCGATCGTCGTGCGGGCGCTGTGGACGCTCGGGCACACCGCCGTGAAATCGGCGTGGCTCGGCGCGCTGGCGGGGGCGAGCCTCCTCGCCGTCGTCCTCGGCGTGGACGAGATCGCCGTTCTTCTCCTCGCGGGGCTTGTGGGGGGGATCGTCGCGCGAGGTCGCGCGCGGGCCGCACGCGGCCTAGGCGCCTTCGGGGCCGCGATCCCCCTGGCCGGAGGAACCGGCGCCGCCGGTGCCTTCGCGATGGCGAAACTCTTCCTGGTCTTCCTGAAGGCGGGCGCGCTCCTCTTCGGCAGCGGATACGTGCTCCTCGCCTTCCTGCGTGCCGACCTCGTCACCCGCCTCGGCTGGCTCACCGAGCGGCAGCTGCTCGATGCGATCGCGGTCGGCCAGGTGACGCCGGGGCCGGTGTTCACGACCGCGACGTTCATCGGATACGTGCTGGGCGGCACGCGGGGATCGGTGATCGCGACGCTGGGGATCTTCCTTCCCGCGTTCGTCTACGTCGCGGCGAGCGCTCCCCTGCTTCCACGCCTGCGGCGCTCGAAGACGGCGGCGGGCGTACTGGACGGCGTCAACGTGGCCTCCCTCGCGCTGATGCTCGCCGTCACCTGGCACCTGGCCCGCGCCGCGATCGTCGACTGGCCCACCGGAGCGCTTGCCGTCTTCAGCCTCGTCCTGCTCGGCCTCACGCGGATCAACTCCGTGTGGCTCGTGCTCGCCGGGGGGCTCGTGGGATACGCGCTCTGGCGCTGAATCGGTGTGGGGCCGTCGTTTTTCGGACGTTCTAGGTGGATTCTCCGGTCGATCCCCGGGGAATCCCCGATGGGGGGGCCTCGCCCCCATTCCTATTGTAAAGCGCGTGGTCCATGGGTCGCGCCGGTAACCCCCCCGTTGCGACGCGTCCCTCGGAGAGCGGCACTCCGTCGTGGAGTGCCGCTCGTCCGAAAACGCCGTGCTGGATCCCTAGCCCGAGGCCTCGCCGCCCAGGTGGACGACCTGCTGCGGAAGCGGGATGTCGATCCCGGCGTCGTGAAGCGCCTTGTTGACCCTCACGGTGGTGTCGCTCTTCAGGCGTGTCCAGCTGTCGAAATCGGACGTCCAGAGGAACAGCGAGAAGTCGAGCGAACTCGGTCCGAAGGCGCGGAACAGCGCGAACGGCGCGGGATCGGCGAGCACGCCGGACTCTCCCTTGACCGCGTCCGTCAGGATCGTCATCACCCGCTCCGGGTCGGTTCCGTAGGCCACGCCCACCTGGATCTCGATCCGCCGGCTGCGGTTCGTCAGCGTCCAGTTGATCAGGTGGCTCGACACGAGCGTGCCGTTCGGAACGATCACCTCGGCGCCGTCGAAGGTCTCGATCGTGCTCGCGCGAACGCCGATGTGGCGCACCCGTCCGGACAGCCCGCTGACCTCCACGGCGTCGCCGATCTGGATCGGCCGCTCGAACATGATGATCAGGCCCGAGACGAAGTTGTTGACCACGCTCTGGAGGCCGAAGCCGATGCCGACGCCGAGCGCGCCGAAGACGACCGTGAGCCGGTCGATCGGAATCCCGGCGACGGCCAGCGCGAGGAGGAAGCCGAGCGAGATCACGCCGTACCGCATGAGCATGGTGAGCGTGTCCGGAACCCCGCGGGGGAGCTGGACACGCGGGTAGACGTCCCCCTCGAGCACCATCCGGATCGCACGTGAGACGACGATCGAGACGTACACGGTCGCCACGAAGATGAGCGCGGTCGCGAAGGAGAACCGGAAGTCGCCGACGCCCCAGCGCCTGACCAGGAGCTCGCCAAGCGCCGCCTTCACGAGGGGAAGCAGGTCGGCCGAGGCCAGGACGACCATGACGAACGAGAGCATCATCGCCGCGTCGATCGCGAGCGAGACGCGTCTCAGGATGAGATCGCCGTGGAGCGCCACGGTATGGAGCACCTGAAGCTCCCGGGAGCGGATGAGCAACTCCGCGGTCCCGCGGAGCAGAAGGGCCGCGGTGTACAGGACGACGCCGGCGTACGACACGTTGACGACGGTGGCGGTGAGCAGCCGCGAGAGCGAGACGTTTCCGGCCACATTCGAGACGAGGGAAACCGCAAGCGCGACGACCGCGAGCCGGCTCGAGCCCCTCAGCACGCGCCACCATCCCGGCGCCACGAGCGCCGGAAGCGGCGCGGACCTCCGGAAGGTCCAGACCACGGCGGCTGCGCTGAGGACGGTCAAGCCGAGAAGCACGATCCGCTCGAGGAACGTCCCGGCCCAGGTCGATTCCCAGATCCGCTCGGCGACGAACAGGGTCGCCAGCGTGTAAAGCGCCCCGCGGACGCGGGGCTCCACGATGCCCTTCATCAGGACGACCACCGGAAGAGACAGCAGGATCGAGTTCAGCTCGTAGAGCGCCAGCGGCGCGCGCGGGTGGATCCAGCGCCCGCACAGGAGCGCGACGAGGCACGCCCCGAGTATCGGCCGCTGGACGAGGCGCGCGACGGCGATCACTCCCTTGGAGCTCGCAGGCCAGGCGTGGCTCCTGGGGCGGAGCCTGAAAAACCCGATCAAGACCAGGAGCGTGAGCACGATGTGGAGCTGGAACGCGCGGGACTCCCGGGCCGCGTACTGGCGGAGGGCGCGCACGTTCTCGTCGAGCGTCGCGGAGATCTCCGTCGAGAGCGGCTGCGAGCTGCTCGGCGGCTGCCGCGCCTTCCAGATCGGGGGGCTGTCGGTCTTGAGGAGCGACTTCCGCTCCTCGCGGAGCGCTCCGGCGATCGTGTCGAGGGCGTCCTCGACGTCGAGGCTCGCCGCCGATGTCCGGCTCTGGAGGAGGAGGACCTTGTCGATCTCGGCGTGAAGCCCGTCCTCGACCTCGGCAATGGAGGCCAGCACCGCATGCGCCCGCTCGCGGATGTCGGGCGGCGCGCCCTCGCGGACGAGCGCGGCCTCGGTCCCGGTCCACGTATCCTTGGTTTCCTTGAGGGTTGCCCGGGCGGCGGTGAGCGCGTCGAGCCGCGCGCCCGTGGCCTCCATCCAGCCGTTGAGAAGCTCCCCGTCAAGGCGCCACTCGAGGCCCAGGCTGCGCAGCGCGCGGGCGGTCTGCTGCCGCGGGTCGCGCGTGCGCATCCAGTCCTTGAGCGACTCGATCGATTCGAACACGGGCGTCGCGCTCGCTCCGATCGTGTCCATTTCGCGGGTGCGGTTGACGAGCGACCGGACGCTCCGGATCCGCGTCTCGGCGGCGATCGCGCCGCGGGGCACCTCGGACGCGGGAAGTGCTGTGGGCGCGGCGGGGACGGGAGCGGTCGCCGCGGTCGCTGCGGGCGCCGCCACGGAAGGCGCCGCACTCGGCGCAGGTGCCGCGGGCGGCGGAGCCTGCCCGGCGCACCCGCAGAGAGCACCGACGAGCATTACAAACGCGAGCACCCCGGCCGGCCGGCTTGTCATGAGCATTCAGTCGATCATCGACCATCCCCCCGCACGTCCTCAAGAGGTATCGTCGAAGAGACTGCCCTGGGCCGCCGTTCGCCGCAAACTTCGCGCGTGTCTCCACGTTTCCACCCATTTCTCACGATGGCCGCCCCTGTCGCGCGCCCTGCTCGATCCCGCTGCTCACCGCAGGAACGACAGCAGCACCTCGAGGCAGATCAGAGCCACGATGGCGACCTCGAGCAGGACGAGGCGGCGGTCGCGGGCGACGCCCAGGAGCAGCTCGAGCGCGTCCTGCACGGCGCGCAGCTTGCTCTCGAGCGCGGCGAAACGGTCCCCGAGGTCGAACTCGGCGCGGATGTCGTCGTAGATCCTGTCCATCGCCGGATCGTCCCAGGTGGCGTCCGGCTTGTCGAGCAGGTGAAGGGTCGAGAGGACCTCGCTCCGGCGGCCGACGGCCTCGCCGATGAAGCGGTGGAGCGGACGCGTGCGCAGCGGCACGATGCCGCGCCGCTCGAGCTGCTCGAGCAGCTCGCGCGTCCTCGCGAACAGCTTCTCGACGATCCTCTCGTACGTCTCCATCGCGGCGCTCTGCGCGACGATCAGGGCGACGACCGCGGCACGCGTCGAGACGAGCCGGTCGACGACGAGCCGTCCCTGCACCATCCCGACGCGCGCTCCCGCTTCCTCCGACACGTTGAACTCCTCGCGCACGACGTCCGGGACGAGGCGTGGATGCTCCCGGCGCAGCGTGCCGAGAAGCGCGTCCCGCCGATCGGGGAGCACGTCCCGGAAGACGACCGCGCCGAAGGGAAACGCGAACACCTCCCCCCCTTCGGGGAGGACGGCGTGGAGCCCGTGCGGGAAGGCGCGCGGACCGGGAAGGAGCGGGGCCAGCCAGTCGAGCGGGAGGTCGTCGACGAAGGCGACGGCGACGAACGTGTGCGTCCGGGCCGCTTCGGGTCTGGGGATCATGGAACGGCCTCCGACGAAGATTATGCGCGAGCGGCGTCCGGCTCAAACCCCCGCCGCGACCACGCTTCCGGCGACGCCGGATTCTCCGCGATCCAGGAGGCGCCGCCGGAACCGCAGGTGTCTCCGGCGGGTCAGCTCCACGAGCGGCCGCCACGCCGCGTGGACGGCGCCGTGGCGAATCAGGAACCGCCAGATCGGGTTCGAGCGCTTGTACAGGTACGACATCGCCAGATACGCGGGGACCGCCCGCGGGTCGTCCGGCCGGCGCCGCCAGATCGACGCGTGCGAGAACAGCCGCCGGTAGACCCACGCATACCCGTGCTCGAGCTCCTCCGGCGTCATGTGCCTCGGCCGGAAGACGCAGTGCGCCGTGTCGTAACGCGACCAGTCGCGATGGAGCAGGCGCCCGGCTCCCTCGATCTCGCGGAACAGCGGCGTGCCGGGGTACGGGGTGAGGATGTGGAACGTGGCGCACTCGAGGCGGTTGGCCTCGACCCACTCGGCCGTGCGCGCGAACACGTCCTTCCGGTCGTGATCGAACCCGAGTACGAAGGAGCCGTTCACCTGGATGCCGTTGTCGTGCAGGATCCGGACGCGCCTCGCGTAATCGAGGGTGCGGGGGGTCTTCTTGCGCGCGTCCACGAGGTTCTCGTCGGTCAGCGACTCGAAACCGATGAACACCCCGGTGCAGCCGGCGAGCGCCATCTCGCGGATCAGGGCCGGGTCGTCGGTCACGTCGATCGTAACCGCCGCGCTCCAGATCCTCTCGAGGGGAGCGAGCGCCCGGCAGAGGGCGCGCAGGTAGTCGGGGCGCGACCCGAGATTGTTGTCGACGAAGACGGCGTACGGCTGGCCGTCGGCCAGGAACTCCGCGGCGATCTGCTCCGGGTCGCGCATCCGGTAGGGCATCCGCAGCCCTTCGGTCGAGAGGTAGCAAAACCCGCACCGGTTGTGGCAACCGCGCGTCGCGATGAGGCTCGTCGTCGTCAGGAAGCTCCGCCGCGGCAGGAGGGCCCGGCGGGGCGCGGGGTCGCCGCGGTAGTCGGTGTCGTAGTCGGCCGCGTAGCGGGGCCGGAGCGTTCCGGCCTCGACGTCCCCGAGGATCCGGGGCCAGATCTGCACCCCGTCCCCGAGCGCGATCGCGTCGGCGTGCGGGGCGCACTCCTCCGGGCAGGACAAGACGTGCAGCCCGCCGAGAATCACGGTGCTCCCCCGCTCCCGGTAATAGCGCGAGAGCGCGAAGGCGCGCTCGGCGAAGGTCAGGTGCACGGTGATCCCAACGACCTCGGGCACGGGATCGAGCGGGGGCGGACCCTGGAGGAGGTTCTCGTCCCAGTAGCGCAGGCGCCAGTGGGAAGGAGTCGTCGCGGCGAGGCTCGTCAACGCCAGCGTCGGCGTGAGCACGTGCTTGCCGAACGACGCGTTCGGGTCCTTGCGGTAGAACGGGTTGAGGAGGAGCGCGAAGCGCCGCTCGATCGGGCCGCGGCGGCCCCTCGGATCGAGGGCCGGCGCCTCCGCCATCTCGCGCGGGATGCGCCTGGGATCGAGGGGAACGGCGAACGGGTCCGGTGGTTTCGACATGCAATGTACTTTGCATCATAAAGTAACGGCGGTCAACCGGACCGCGAAAGAAAAAAAACGGCCGGGCGGTCTTCCCGTCGAAGAGACCGCCCGGCCCAAGGTGGGGGGCTGGCTTGCAGCGGCTGGTACGCCACGGGCAGACGCAGCGTCCGGCCGCAATTCGGCCATCGCGAGTTCGACCCGGAAAGTACGGGAGGCCGAGCGCCGCGGGCATCGGGGTGAACACTGAGATCTCGCCGGGGAAATCCCGATGCGGGCGGCCCGCGGGCCTCGCTCCGGGGTTTCACCTGGGCTTACCGGGGTTTACCCCGATGGTTCCAGGGCAACGGAGCGAAGATATTTCCGGGCCCGGCGTCAGGATCGTCCGTCACACGCCGGGGCCGGGGGTCCCGTGGCATCACCGCATCCGCTCCGCGTTCTGGTCGTCGACGAATCCGATGCCTTCCGCGAGAGCGTCGAGGAGTGGATCGCGGGCCGCGCGGATCTTCGCCTGGCCGGAACGGCACGCGGCGGGCTCGAAGCGCTCGACGCGATCGACCGCGCGAGGCCGGACCTCGTGATCCTCGACGCGATCCTCGCGGACATCGACGGGTTCCGGATCACGCCCATCATCAAGAAGAGCCCGAGCGCCCCGCTGGTGGTGCTGGTGACCTTCCACGCGAGCGCCGCCGCGCGCGAGCGCGCTCTGGCCGTCGGAGCGGACGGCTTCCTCGCGAAGCAGCACTTCACCGACGGGATCGAGGCCCTGCTCGCCGGGTGGGAGGACGCGGGGCGCGCCCGGGACGGCGCGGTCAGGACTCCGGCGAGACGAGGCCGACCCGAATCGCAAACCGTACCAGACCCGTGAGGTCGTGGACGCCGAGGCGCTCCATGATCTGGCCCCGGTGCGACTCGACGGTCTTGACGCTCAGGTCGAGGAGCACCGCGATCTCCTTCGACGACTTCCCCTCCGCCACCAGCTGAAGGATCTCGCGCTGGCGCGTCGTCAGGCCCGCGAGCGGATCCGGCTGCGCCGAGCCGGACTCGACGTACCGGTCGACCAGCTGCCGGGAGATCTTCGGGCTCAGGTAGACGTCGCCGCGCGAGACGGCCTTGATCGCCATCGGCAGCTCGTCGTCCGCCGCATCCTTCAGGAGATACCCGGCGACCCCGGCGCGCAGCGCCTGGGCGACGTAGGCCTCGCCGGCGTGCATCGAGAGGATCAGGATCTTCGTGCGGGAGGAGACCGCATGCGTCCGGATGGCCACCTCGAGCCCGTTCAGGCCCGGCATCGTAATGTCGAGGACGGCGACGTCCGGCTTCATGCTCTCGATGAGCGAGAGCGCCTCGCGCCCGTCGGAGGTCTCCGCGACGACCTCGACACCGGGGAGCGACGTCAAGACCGCACGGATGCCCTTGCGCACCAGGGCGTGGTCGTCCGCGAGCAGCACCTTCATGAGCCGGCCTCCTCCGACGTCAGCGGTACGCTGGCGCGGACCTCGGAGCCTACACCGATCGTGGAGTCGATCTCCAGCCGTCCGCCGAGCGCTTCCACTCTCTCGCGCATCCCGACGAGCCCCAGATGCGGGCCCACGGCCGCGCGCTGGAGCGCCTCGGAGACGTCGAATCCGCGGCCGTCGTCGCGAACGGAGAGCAGCAGCCGGCTCGAGTTGCGCCGCACCGAGACGGTGATGTGGTGCGCCGAGGCGTGCTGGAGGGCGTTGTGGACGGCCTGCTGGACGATCCGGAAGGAGGTGATGGCCGTGTCCGGGCGAAGGCGCTCCGCGTCGAAGTTCGCCTCGACGTCGATCGGCACGCCGGTCCGGACCGACTGTCCCTCCGCGTATCCGCGGAGGGCGACGATGAGGCCCAGCTCGTCGAGCATCGGGGGCCTCAGGTCGAGGACGATCGCCCGCACGTTGCCGATCATGTCGTCGACGAGCCGGATCGCGTCTCCGAGTCGCTCGGCGCGCTCGCCGCCGACGTCCGGAAGCCTCCCGAGCGCCTTGAGGTTGATCTTGACGGCGCTCAACACCTGCCCCATGTCGTCGTGCAGCTCCTGGGCGATGCGGCGCTTCTCCTCTTCCTTGGCGTCCTCGAGCTGACGGGTCAGCGCGCGCAACCGGTCGTAGGTGACGTGCAGCGCGGCCTGGCTCGCCCGCGCCTCGTCGAGCGCCTTCTCGCGCGCCGTCTGGAGCACCTCGAGCTCGCGATTGCGGCGCTCGAGCCCGAGCGTGCGGGCGCGGACGGCCGACCACGAGATCGCGATCGCGGCGATCCCGGCCGCGCTGCGGAACCACCAGGTCATCCAGAACGGCGGCCGCACGCGGATGGCGAGCGGGGCTCCCGTCAAGCTCCAGGCGCCGCGCGCGCTCCGCCCGCGGACGCTCAGCGCGTACGTGCCCGGAGGCAGATCGGTCAGGGCGATCGTCTGGCCGGCGCCGAGATCCGTCCAGGCGTCTCCGCGTCCCTCGAGGCGGTACGCGAACCGGTGGGGCGAGCGAAAGTCGAGCACCGCGAACGAGAAGGACAGCGGCGTGCCGTACGGCACCACGATCCCCCTCGATTCCCACGGAGGCGACGTCAGGGGAAGCGGACCCGACTGCGTGCGGATGTCCGTGATCACGGTCGGAGCCGGCGGCGGCTCGACGAACGGGGTGCCGGGCCGGATCGCGAGCAGTCCCCCGGACGTTCCGAACAGGAGCGCGTGCTTCCCGCGATGCGCGGCCCCGGGGTTGAACTCGACGCTCGGCAGGCCGTCGTCGAGGCCGTAGTTGTGGAAGCGGCCGGTGGCCGGATCGTAACGGGAGAGCCCGTGGCGGGTGCCGATCCAGAGCGTGCCGTCGTCATCCTCCAGGAGCGAGGTCACGTTCTGGTTCACCAGCCCGTCGTCGGTCGTGACCCGATGCACCGCCCAGCCGCCTCCCGGTTTCGCCTCGACCCGCGCGAGTCCGCCGCCGTTCGTGCCCACCCAGACCGTCCCGCGCTTGCTTTCGAGGAGGGCGGAGACGTTCTGGTGGCCGAGTGTTCCGGGATCGGTCGCGGACGGGAGGAAGCGCACGGCGCGGCCGGTCTTCCGGTCGAACGCATTGAGCCCGCCCGAGCGCGTGCCGACCCACAGCGTGCCGTCCGTCCCCTCCAGCAGCGCGGTCACGAAATCGTCGCTCACGCTTGCGGGATCGGCCGTATTGCTCGGGAACCGCGTGAACGAGCGGCCGTCGGGATCGAGGCGGTGCAACCCTCCCCCGCCCGGGCCGCCCGTGCCGCCCGTGCCGACCCAGAGGGTTCCGGAGCGGTCGACGAGCACGGCGTTGACGTACCCCTGGCCGAGACCCCCGGGGACCCCCGGGGCGCGCGGGAGCGAGATCGCCTTTGCCGTGCGGGGGTCGATGCGGATCAGCGAAGCCATGCTCCCAACCCAGATCGATCCATCCGCCTGCTCGGCGAGAGTCAGGGGCGTGTTCAGGGCAGACGTGGGCTCGGGTGGAGGCGTGATGCCCGCGAACGCGCCTCCCCCGGGATCCTGCCGGTACAGTCCCTTTCCCCAGGTTCCGATCCAAAGACCCCCGCCGCGATCCTCGAATACCGAGGTCACCTCGTGGTACGGCAGCCCTCGAGTCGAGCCGGGCACGCGCTCGAGGGTCGTGCGGAACAGGTCTCCGGTGGCGCTGAACCGGTTGATCCCGCGCCCCCACGTTCCGATCCAGAGATTGCCCGCGCGATCGGAGAGGATGCAAGTGAGACGGTCGGCGGCGAGGCTGTCCTCCCGCTGGGGTTCGTGCAGGTAGCCGCGGCTCGCGCCGGTCGCCGGGTCGTACACGATCAGGCCGCGGTTCCACGTCGACAGCCAGAGGATTCCGTGCGAGTCGACCGCGATGGATGTCACGATCGGCACGTTCTCCCCGGGGGCCAGCTCCGGAACCGCGGCCCGGCGGAGCGATCCCGTGGCGGCGTCGAGACGGAGGAGCGCGCGCTCCGAGCCGAACCACAGTCCCCCGGAGCGGTCCTCGGCGATCGCGTACACATTGGCGTCCAGCCGCGGCTGCTCGGAGCTCGCGAACGGCGCGCGGCTCACGCGCCGGGACTTCGCGTCGAGCCACGCCACGCCTCCGCCGACGGTCGCGATCCAGAGGCGCCCGTCGCGAGCGAGCGTCAGCGCGTAGATGTAGTCGCTCGGAAGGGTCGCGGGATCGGACGGATCCGATCGCAGACGCTCGAACGATCGCGTCCGGGGGTCGAACCGGTTGAGCCCGTCCTGCGTCCCGATCCACAGCGTGCCCTCGCGGTCCTCGGCGATCGCGTAGACGCTGTCGTGGCTCAAGCTCTTCGGGTCCGCGGGGTCGTGGCGGAAGACCTCGAACCGCCCGGCCGCGCGATCGAGGCGCGCCAGCCCGCCGGCGTTCGTCCCGACCCACAGCGATCCCGCCCGATCCTCGTAGAGCGTGCGGATCGAGTTGTCCGGGAGCGATCCGGCGTCGCCCACCGCATGCTCGTACGTGCGCACCGAGTAGCCGTCCCAGACGGAGAGCCCTTCACGCGATCCGACCCAGAGGAATCCCGCGCGATCGCGGTAAAGGGCGGTGATCGTGTCCGAGGGGAACCCGCGTTCGCCGCCGAACCGGTCGAAGATCAGGTCGTCGGGGACGGCGCGGGCGGAGCCGGCTGCGGCGAAGACGCCGAGGATGACGGCGAGGGTCCGGACTTGCCGCCGTGTCAGGCGTCGAGCCCGTGCTTCTGGAGCTTCGTGTAGAGCTGCGAGCGCGTGATTCCCAGGAGGCGGGCCGCGCGGGACCGGTTGTTGTTCGCGGCGCGCAGCGCGTCCAGGACCAGGTCGCGCTCGACGGTGTCGAGCTTCACCCCGTCGCTCGGGAAGACTCCGATCCGCCGCGGCGAGGACGATCCGTTGGCGCGGAACGGGAGATGCTCCGCCGTGATCAGGCCCCCGTCGCAGAGGATCGTCGCGCGCTCGATCGCGTTGCGCAGCTCCCGCGCGTTGCCCGGCCAGTCGTAGGAGAGCAGCGCCTGCGCCGCCTCTCGGGCGATGCCGGCCGCCTTGCGGCCGACGAGCGCTCCGACCTCCTCCAGGAACGCTTCCGCCAGCGGGAGGATGTCCTCGCGCCGCTCGCGCAGCGCGGGAAGGCGAATCTCGAACACGTGAAGCCTGTAGTAGAGGTCCTCCCGGAACTCGCCCTGGGTGAGCGCGCGCTCGAGATCCCGGTTCGTGGCGGCCACGATCCGCACGTCCGCCTTCAGCGGGCGCGTACCGCCCAGGCGCTGGAACTCACGCTCCTGGAGCACGCGCAGGAGCTTGGCCTGAACGGGCGGGGTCATCTCGGCGACCTCGTCGAGGAAGAGCACGCCGCCCGCGGCCTGCTCGATCCGCCCGGGGCGCGCGGAAGTCGCGCCGGTGAAGGCCCCCTTCTCGTGCCCGAAAAGCTCCGACTCGAGCAGCGATTCCGGCAACGCGGCGCAGTTGAGCGCCACGAACGGCCCGGCCGCGCGCGGGGAGCCGCGGTGGATCAGGCGGGCGATGACCTCCTTGCCGGTGCCGGACTCTCCGGTGATCAGGACGGTCGTCTCGGCCTGCGCGACCTTGGCCGCCTCGGTCACCACGCGCTTCCAGCTCTCCGACTCGCCGATGACGCGGTGATACCCGAGGCTGTTTTCCAGCTCCACGGTGAGGCTCTCGACGCGCTGTTCGAGGCGATGGGCGCGCTCGCGCGCCTCCGCGGCACGCCGCTCCTCCTCCGCCAGCCTCTGGTGGGACAGGACGAGGCTCACGTGGTCGGCGACGCGCCGGGCGACGTTGAGGTCGTCCTCCGAGTACTGGTTCGGGCTGAGCGAGAGGAACACGAGCCACCGCGTCCCGCTCTCCAGGCTCATCGGGATCCCGAGGTAGGAGCGCATGCCGAGCTTGCGGCAGCCGTTCCGCGCCCCGCATTCGTCGTCGTGCTCCTCGATGTCCGGGATCAGCACGTACTCCGGATGCACGGCGTCGCTTCCGGTCGCGCCCATCGGGAAGCACGTCGGCATCTCGGCGGCGGGGTCGCCGGAGCTGACGTCGACCGTCAGCTCGCGGCGCTCGGGGCTGAGTGACGTGAGGATCAGCAGCGAGTGCGGGAGCACCGGCTGGACGATCTCGGAGACGCGATTGAAGATCCCGCGCACGTCGAGCGTCTCCGCCATCGTCGGCAGGAGCTTGTCGACCGCCTCGAGCCGGCGCCGCCGCAACGACTCGAGGCTCCACAGCCGCTCGTGCTCGAGGGAGAGGCTCAGGATGTCGGCGATCGCCGCCGCCATCCGCTCGTGCTCCGCCGTGAACGCCCCGGTCCGCGAGGCGGTGAACCAGACCTCTCCCTCCAGCCGCCGGCCGCTCATCAGCGGCGAGCAGAGGAGCGAGAGGACGCCGCACTCGAGGATCTCCTTGTCCATCGGATACGACGGATCGAGCTCGCGCGAGGCGTCGTCGAAGCGCAGGGTGGCTCCGGGCTTCGGGCGCATCGCCGGCGAAAAGTCCTCGAGGCGCGCCACGCCGGCGGGATCGTCGTCGGCGTCCCGTCCCGCCACCGCGTAGCTCCGGAACAGGTCCGGCGTGTCGAGGCGGCAGACGCCGATCGTCTCGAAGGGAAGCACCTCGCGCGCCGCGTCCGCGACCTGCGCGAACACCTCGCGCAGCTCGAGAGTGCCCGAGACGATCCGCGCGATGCGGCTGAGCGCGGCGGAAAACGGATCGGGGTCCGGCCCGCTCGGGCGCGCGACCCGACTCGCGGGCGCCGGCTCGGGATGCCGCCCCTCCGGAATACCGCGCGCGACTTCGCTCGAGATGACGAACCTCCTGCGACGAGGGGAGCTCGGACGGCCCTGTTCGTAGTTTAGCACCCGGCTCATGACGCGTGCTGCGGCTCCAGCCAGCCGCCTCCCAGGGCCCGGTAGAGCTGGACGAGGGTCGACAACCGGTCGAACCGCGTCCGCGCCAGAGCGTTTTCCGCCGGGAAGAGCTGCCGCTGCGCCTGCAGGACCTCGAGATAGTCGGAGAGGCCGGACAGGTAGCGCGAGTTCGAGCGATCGACGGCGTCGCGGTAGTTCTCGACCGCGTCCGCCTGCTCCTTCTCGACGCCGGCGAGCTTTTGGTACGCCACGAGCGCCGTCGAGACCTCCGAGAACGCGTTCGAGACGCTCTGCTCGTAGTGGACGCGCGCCTGCTCCCAGCGGGCGACCGCCGCCCGGTGCTGGTTCTTGAGGCGGCCTCCCTGGAAGATCGGCGTGACGAGCCCGGCGCCGATGGACCAGGTCTTCCCGGTATCGAACAGGCCGCTCACCTGCGGGCCCACGCCGCCGAAGAAGCCGGTGAGGCTGATCCGCGGGAAGTAGTCGGCGACCGTGACGCCGACCTCGGCATTCGCGGCGACGAGCTGCTGCTCCGCCTCGGCCAGGTCGGGCCTCCGCCGCAGCAGATCGGAGGGGAGCCCGGCGGGAACGTCCGGCGGGAGGAGCTGGTCGACGAGCGCCGCCCCGCGGTGGATCTCCCCGGGGTTCCGCCCGACGAGGAAGCAGATGAGGTTCTCCTTCTCCGCGATCTGCCTCTCGAAGTCGGGGATCGTGGAGTTGGTGGTCGCGAGGGACGCGGCCGCGCTCGCGGTCTCGAGCGAGGACGCGAGGCCCGCCTCCAGACGGCGGTTGAACAGGTCGTGCGTCTTCTTGAAGGCCTCGGCGGTCCGCTGCGCGATCTCGAGCTGGAGGTCCAGGGCCCTCAGCTCGAAATAGGCGCTGGCCACCTCGGACACGAGCGTCAGCTGTACGCCTCGCCGGGCCGCGTCGGTCGCCAGGTACTGGGCGAGCGCCGCCTCCCTCAGGTGCCGGACGCGCCCCCAGAGGTCGATTTCCCATGAGGCGTTGACCCTCACGTCGTAGTTCTTCAGGACGGGAATCGGGGCACCGAACTCGTACTGGGACGGCTGGGAGTTCGAGTAGCCGGCGCTCGCGGACAGCTGGGGGTACAGCTCCGAGCCCGCGATGCCCGCGTTCGCCCTCGCCTCCTCGACGCGCCAGGCGGCGAGCTGCACGTCGTACCCCGACCGGATCGCCTCGTCGATCAGGGAACGCAGCTCGTCGTCGTGGAGGATGCCCCACCAGCTCTGGTCGGCGAGTGAGGTCGCGGCGGCCTTCTGGTCCCCTCGAAACGCGTCCGGGACCGAGATGTCGGGCATCTTGTGCTTCGGCCCCACGACGCACGCGCTCGCGAGGGCACAGACCAGGATCAGGGTCGGCGTTCTCATGGCTCTCACGCTCCTGCGGTGACGAGGTCGCGCAGATCGTCCGGCGACCTCCGGCTGAGCTCTTCGGTCTCGGGCTCGACTTCCTCTTGGCGGTGCCGCGCCGCGATGAGCAGGTAGAAGACCGGGACGACGAACAGGGTGAAGATGGTACCAAGGGTCATCCCGGTGACGAGGACCATGCCGATGCTGTTACGCGCCTTGGCGCCGGGCCCGGTCGCCAGGACGAGCGGAAGGTGGCCGAAGACGGTCGCCGCCGAGGTCATCAGCACGGGCCGGAGCCGGGTCAACGCGGCCTCCCGCAGCGCCTGGACCTTCTCCAGTCCGCGCTCCTGCAGCGTGTTCGCGAACTGGACGATCAGGATGCCGTTCTTCGCGACGAGCCCGACGAGCGTGATCAGTCCGACCTGGGAGTAGATGTTGATGGTCGTGAAGTCGAGGAAGCTGAAGATCAGCGCCCCGGAGATCGCGAGCGGCACCGAGCCGACGAGGACGATCAGCGGATCGCGGAAGCTCTTGAACTGCGCGGCGAGCACCAGGTAGATCAGGGCCACCGCGAAGCCGAGCGTGACGGTGAGGGCGCCCCCCTCGTGCCGGATCTGGCGCGACTCGCCGGCATGGTCGAGAGCCACGCGCGGGCCCGGGGCGATCGCCGCCGCCGCCTCGAGCACGCGCAAGCCTTCTTCCTTGGTGACGCCGGGCCGGACACCGCCGAACACTCGCACGGCGTTGCGCTGCGCGAACCGGTTGAGGACGCGCGGCGCCGTGGACGACTCGATGCGCGTGAACGTCGAGACCGGGACCAGGCGTCCGTCGGGAGTCTTGATCTTGAGATCGAGCAGCGGCCCCACGTTCGAGCGGCCCGCCTCGCCGATCTGCGGGATGACCTTGTAGCTCCGGTCGTAGTAGTTGAAGCGGTTGACGTAGGCGCCGCCGAGGAGCGTCCCGAGCTCGCGCCCCACGCCCGCGAGATCGAGCCCCAGATCGGCGACCTGCTCGCGGTCGATCACGACGCGCGCCTCGGGGAGGTCGATCTTGAGATCGGTGTCCACGTACAGGAACTTCCCGCTCTTCCAGCCGGCGCCCACGACCGAGCCGACGGTCTGCATGAGTTGCTCCGGCGGGTCGTCGCTCTGGAGCACCAGCTCGACGTCGTAGTTTCCGGCCGACGGGAGCGGCGGGTCGAGGCGCGGGAAAACCTGGAGGCCGGGAATCCGCGACACGGCCCCGTACACCTCGCCGTACATCTGCTCGGTCGAGCGCGAGCGCTCCTTCCAGTTCTTCGCCACGAAGCCGCCGAACCCGCCCCACGACGAGGTCAGCGACCACATGAACCGGTTCTCGGGAAACGCCCGGATCGCCCGGACGACCTTCTTCGACTCCTCGTTGACCGCGGCGAGCGACGCGTCCGGGGACGCCTGGAAGAAAAGGGAAATGTGGCTCTGGTCCTCGACTGGGGCGAGCTCCTTCCGGGAGAACGTGTACAGCGGCCAGGCCGCGGCCATGATCAGGACGGAGGCGATCACGATCCCCCAGCGCATGTCGAGGGCCACGTCGAGGGCGCGGCCGTAGAACTGCCGGACGGACTCGAATCCGCGATTGACGAGGATCGTCAGCCGCCCCTCCTTGCCGTGATCGTGCACGAAGCGGGAGCTCATGACGGGCGAGAGGGTCGTCGCGACGACGCCGGACACCAGGACGGCGGCGGCGAGCGTGATCGCGAACTCGAGGAAGAGCGATCCGGTGAGCCCGCCCTGGAATCCGATCGGCGCGTACACGGCCACGAGCGTGATCGTCATCGCGATGATCGGCCCGACGAGCTCGCGCGCGCCGATCAGCGCCGCCTCCCGCCTCGAGCTGCCGAGCCGGACGTGCCTCTCGACGTTCTCGACGACGACGATCGCGTCGTCCACCACGAGACCGACCGAGAGCACGATGGCCAGGATCGTCAGCAGGTTCAGGCTGAACCCGAAGGCGAACATGAAGATGGCCGCACCGACCAGCGAGATCGGCATGGCGACGAGCGGCACCATCGCGGTGCGGATCGAGCCCATGAAGAGGAAGACCGCGAGCCCCACGATCAGCATCGTCTCCACGAGGGTCTTCGCGATCTCCTGGAGCGCGTCCCTCATGAAGACGGTGCCGTCCCACACGAGCCGCATCTCGATGTCCTTCGGCAGCGTCGGACGGATCCGCTCCATCTCGGCCTTGAGGCGGCCGGCGACCTCGATCTCGTTCGCGCCGACGAGCGGCCAGACGCCGAGGTAGACGCCCTCGGACTCGTTGTACTTGGCGATCAGGTCCGCTTCCTCGGCGCCCAGCTCGACGCGGGCGACGTCCCGCAGGCGCACGATCGCGCCGTTGCGGTCCGCGACGATCAGGTTCTCGAACTCGCCGACCGACCGCAGATCGGTGTTCGCGAGCAGGTTGACCTGGACCTCCTTCCCCTTGGTCTGGCCCACGGCCGCGAGGAAGTTGTTCCGCTGCAGCGCGGCCTGGACGTCTCCGGGGGCGAGGTTGAGCGCGGCGAGGCGGTCGGGATCGATCCAGACGCGCATCGCGATCTGGCGTCCGCCCTCCTGGTTCGTGACGCGCTGCACGCCCTTGATCGTGGCGAGCTGCGGCTGCACGGTGCGCAGGAGGTAGTCCGTGATCGCCGGCACGCTGCGCTCGGTCGAGTTGAAGCTGAGGTAGAACGTGGCATACGGCCGGTCGGCGCGCTGGATCTCGACGCGCGGGGGCTCCGCCTCCGAGGGCAGCTCGGACCGCACTTGCTGGAGGCGGGCGGTGACCTCGGCGAGGGCCGCCGTGCTGTCGTGGTTGAGCTGCAGGTGCACGGTGATCGTGCTGATCCCGGCCCGGCTGGTCGACTCGACGTAGTCGACGCCTCCCACCGCCGAGACGGCGCGCTCAATCGGCGTCGTGAGGAATCCGCGCACGGTCTCGGCGGACGCGCCGTAGTAGACCGTCGTGATCACGACCGAGGAGCTCTCCACCTTGGGGAACTGCTGGACCGGCAGGCTCCCGATCGCGCGCCAGCCGACGAGCACGATCACCAAGTTGACCACCACCGCGAGGACGGGGTGGCGAATGAACGTGTCGGTGAAGGAGCGGGCGCCGTCGCCGATCATCACCGGCTCCCTTCCGGTGCCGCGGCGACCGTGCCGGGCGCCACGGCGACGAGCACGGCCTCCCGCAGCTTGAAGGAGCCGGACGTCGCCACCCGCTCGCCGGGCACGAGGCCGCCGACGATCAGGATGTCGTCACCGACCACCGGTCCGCTCTCGACGGCGCGCACGTGGGCCCGCGGTTTGCCGTCGGCGCCGGTGGTGATCACGAACACGTGGTCCCCCTCCGGCCCCTTGCGCAGCGCGTTCACCGGGACGGCGACCGCTGTCACGGAAGGACCCGCCGGGATCTCGACCCGCACGGAGGCGCCCGGGGCGGGGCCGTCGGGGCTCGACGGGATGCGGACGCGCACGAGCGCGTTCCGCGTTCCGGGGTCGACCTTCGCGTCGATCGCGACGACGGCGCCGTCGATCGGCGGCAGAGACCCCCCGGGGCCGACCTGCACGCGGTCGCCGGGACGGAGCACGGCGGCGACCCGCTGGGGCACGGCGAAATCGACGTTCGCGACGTCGTCGATGCCCTGCAGCGTCGTGAGGACCGTCCCTTCGTTCAGGTATTGCCCGCGGTGGACGTCGGACAGGCCGACGCGGGAGCGGAACGGCGCGCGGATGGTCTTGCGCGCGATGACGGCGCGGATGCGCGCCATTTGGGCCCCCGCGATGTCCCGCTCCGCGCGGGCCCGGTCCACCTCGACCTGCGAGACCGCGTTGTTGGAGCTTGCCTTCTCGTAGCGGTCGAGCAGCGATTGCGCGAGCCGGGCCTGGGCCTCCTGCGCCGCGAGCTCGGCCTCCTCGACGGACACGTCGAGCGCGACCAGGACGGTGCCCGCGTCCACGATCTGTCCGGGATTCAGCGCGACGTCCCGGACCGTGCCCGCCTGCTCGTTCTTGAGCGTGACGGACTGGGTCGCCAGCACCGTTCCGATCGAGGTGACCGTCGGCCGGTGCTCCCGCGCCTCGGCGACCGCTGCGGTGACGGCTTCCATCGGCTCGGGCTGATTGGACGCTGCGGCGTCCGAGGCCCGGACGCTCGCGTACTTGCGCGCCCCCAGGAGCCCGCCGGCCCCGAGGACGAAGACGATCAAGAGAGTCGATCCGATCCAACGTCGAGACATCACAGGCCCTCCACCATCGGTGTCCATGCCGGCGACAAGAGCGAAGCGCGTGCCAGGTGACATCCGCCCGGATCGGCGGGCATCGTGTCGCGGCGGCGTCCCATTGTGTTGACGAGATCTCGGCAGGTTGTCGATCTTTGAGCAATGCCGGAGCCATGGGCGCAGGGCGGGTCGGCTATACTGCGCCGGAGGCAGCGCGGAATGAGCGACGTCGAGCTCGTCGAGGCCGGTGAGGCGTTCACGCACGTCGCGGTGCGCGGGAAGCTCGATGCCGCCGGCGTCGGGGCCGTCGAGCTGACGCTGACGAGCCAGACGGTCGCGCGCCGCAAGCCGGCGATCGTCGACCTGGGTGCCGTCGATTTCATCGGATCGCTCGGCGTCGGTCTGCTCGTCTCGATCGCGCGGTCCCTGCGCGGCCACGGGTCCCCCATGGCGGTGATCGCGAGCGGTCCCGTCCGCGCGGTGCTCGACGGGATGACCGTGACCTCCCTCTTCCCGGTGGTCCAGGGCCGCGAAGAGGCGCTGCGCGCGCTTGGAGTGGAGTGATCGCGCGGACGCGATGGCGGTTCGAGTCGTCCGGCGCTCCCGACCGGCTCCGCGAGGCAAGCGACGAGATGGAGTCGCTCCTCGCGGTGCACGGCGTGTCGGAGCGCGGGAGGTTCGCCGCGCGGCTGGTCTGCGAGGAGCTCGTGCTCAATGCCCTTGAGCACGGCAAGGCGCGATCGGTGTCGCTGCAGGTCGACCCGGATCGCGACCCTCGCCAGTTGCTCTTCGAGGACGACGGCATCCCGTTCGATCCGACCGTGCCGGCGTCCCCGCCGGACGCGACCGGCACCCGCGGCCGCGGGCTCGTGCTCGTTCAGCGATTCGCCGCGGCGCTCGCCTACCGTCGCGACGGCGGCGCCAACCGGCTGGAGGTGCAGCTTCCGGATTGATTCCTCTCGTCACGTCCCGCGAGATGGCGTATCTTCCCGGCCCATGTTCGGACGCGATCGGACCTTCGGCTCTCGGTTCGGACCGCTCGAGGTCCGCGTGCTCGAGGCGCTGTGGTCGCGCGGGGGCACGGGGACCGTGCGCGAGATCCTGGACGCGTTTCCGGGTGTGGCCTACACGACCGTGATGACGACCCTCGACCGTCTCTTCAAGAAGGGAGTCCTGACGCGGATGCGCAGCGGGCGCGGGTTCCGGTACACGCTCGCGGCGAGCCGTGAGGATCTCGAGGCCTCGGTCGCGGCGAAGGCGCTCGACGCGGTCGTGGCGTCGGTCTCGAGCCCCGCCGCGCTGCGCCCGCTCGTGGCGAGCTTCGTCGATTCGGTCAGCGTCCGCGACGAGCTGGCGCTAGACCAGCTCGAGGAAGCGGTCCGCGCGCGCCGCCGCGCGCTGCGCCGCGGCGAGGAGAACGAGCGATGACATCCGTCACGCTCGCCGCGTGTCTCACGCTCATCGCCTACCTGGCGGGCGTGACGGCCGCGTCCGCGGTCGCCGTCGGGCTCCTCCGCTCGGCCCTCGAGCCGACGGATCCGGCCCGTCGGGCGCGGGGGCTCTTCCTCGTCCGGCTCTTGCCTGCGTCGTTCGGGCTCTTCGTCGCGCTCGGCCTCGTCCTGCCGTCTTTTCTCTGGCTGGAGCCGGCGCGCACCGGCGAGCGGGCCGGCTCGGGACTGGTGACGTTCGCCGCCGCGTCCGGCCTCGTCCTGCTGGCGGGGCTCGCGCGCGGCGCCGCGGGTCTGTTCGCGACCCGGCGCCTGGTCCGGCGCTGGGCCCGGCGGGCGCGTCCCATCGCGCTCGCGGGGATCGCGCTGCCGGCGTTCGCCGTCGACGAGCGGTTTCCCCTCGTCGCGATCGCCGGCTGGCTGAGGCCGCGGCTCTACGTCTCAGAGAAGGTGCTGCGTCACTGCACGGAGGCCGAGCTCGCCGCGATCGTCTCCCACGAAGCGGGCCACCTCCATCGCGGCGACACGTGGAAGCGCCTCCTGCTGCGCGCCTGCCCCGACCTCTTCGCGCTCCTCCCTCTCGGGGCCGAGATCGAGGGGCGCTGGGCGGACGCGGCGGAGCAGGCGGCCGACGACCACGCGGCGGCCTTGAGCGAGGCGCGCTCCCTCGACCTGGCCTCGGCGCTGATCCGGGTCGCCCGGCTCGCGGGCCCGGCGCACCCCGGCGCGCTCCCGCTCACGACGCTGTACCGGGGCGGAGGGGTGAGGCGGCGCGTGTCGAGACTTCTCTCCCCTCGCGCGGCGGGCCCGGCGGGCGAGGCCCCGCGGCCTCTCGGCGCTGTCGGAGCGCTGCTCCTCGCGGCCGGCGTGCTCGGCCCCGCGGCTGCGGTCCTCGGGCTCTTGCATCCCGTACATCGGCTGCTCGAGACGGTCGTCCGGGTGCTCGGCTAGACGAACCGATCTACGAGGTCTGGTAGTAGATCGATCGGTTCATCACACTCCTTCGGCTTGCCGTGAGCGCTCGGGAAGAGCCGGGGGGCATCGCGATGCGCCGATTCGTCTTTCGTGGCCTCGTCCTGGGACCGTGTCTGCTGGCGATCGTTCCGCTCGTCGCGCGAGCGGAGGACGAGCCGCCCGTCACGACGCCGGTCCAGGAGATGGTCGAGGTCACCGCGACGCGCCTCCCCGAGAATCCCATCGAGGTCCCCGCATCGGTGCAGGTCGTCTCCGGCGAGGAGATCGAGCGCCGCCAGGCCCGCACGCTCTCGGATGCCTTGGCGCTCGTGATGGGCGTGAGCGTCGCGCCCGGAGGCGACGGCGGACCCGCAAGCTCCGTGCCGGAGATGATGGGGCTGCGCGAGTTCGACGCCTTCCTGCTCGTCGTTGACGACGTGCCGTGGGGCGGCGCGTTCAATCCGGCGCTTCCGACCCTCGACCTGACGAACATCGACCGGATCGAGGTCGTGCGCGGCTCGGCGCCGGTGCTCTACGGGGCGACGTCGTTCGTCGGAGTCATCCACGTGATCCACCGCGCCCCCGGTTCGACCCCGATCGAGGTGCGCGCGTCCGGGGGGAGCTACGGCTCGTTCGGCGCCAACGGCTTCGCCGAGCTGCCCCCGGCCGGGACCTGGCATCACTCGATCTCGGCCGGGTACGACGAGACCGGATTCAAGGACGACCGCACCCAGATCGATCGCGCCCACCTGCTCTACCGCGGCCAGGCCGATCTCGGCTCGGGAACGTTTCACGTCGACTTCGACACCGCGATCGTCAACCAGGACCCGGCGTCGCCGTTCCCGCTCGAGGGCACCGCGCTCACGACGAAGATTCCGCTCGATACGAACCACAACCCGGCCGACGCCCAGCAGGACGAGAATCACTTTCACCTGGCGCTGGGGTACAACGCGAAGGCCTGGGGCGGAAGCTGGAGCACGACCCTCGCCGTGACGCGGTCCGACAGGAAGAACATCAAAGGATTCCTGCGCGGTCCGTTCGATGCCGGCAACCCGCTCAGCGATCCGCAGGTCGCCGATGGTTTCCGCCAGTCGGTGGACGTGACCGACGTCTACTTCGACACGCACTTCCAGAAGCAGTTCAACGAGAAGATCGCGTGCGTCTTCGGCGTGGACGAGCTCTACGGCCACGGCAAGATGGACAGCGAGAACTTCGAGTACGACGCCAACCTCGACGGCTCGAACATCCCGCCGTCGACGTCGATCACGATCGACGAGCGGCCGCACGTCGAGGACACGCGCAGTTTCTCGGGACTTTACGCGCAGATGATCTGGACGCCGGCGTCGCGCTGGCGGATCGACGTCGGGGCTCGGTTGAACCTGACCCATGAGACGCGATCGGATGAAGTATTCAACGGCGACAACGGCACGGGGGCCGATCCGGGAGGCTCCGCCTCGCACAGCGACACGCGGGCGAGCGGCTCGCTCGGCGTGAGCTTCCGGGCGTGGGGTCACGACAGCGATTCCGTCTGGCTCTTCGCCGACTATCGGAACTCGTTCAAGCCGGCGGCGATCGACTTCGGCCCGGAGGCGGAGGGAGACCTCCTCGATCCCGAGGACGCCCAGATGTACGAGGCCGGCGTCAAGGGCATCAACGCCGGCGGCCACCTCTCGTGGGAACTGTCCGGCTATCACATGGACTTCCACAACGTCGTCGTCGCGACGCAGGTCAACGGTCTCCCCGCGCTCGCGAACGTCGGCAAAGAAACCTTCGACGGCGTCGAGGCCCAGGCGTCCTGGCTGTTTGGGCACGATCTGCGCCTGCAGGGATCGTACGCGTACCACGACTCGAAGTACGGCGACTATCTCGCCGATTTCGGCGGCCCCCAGCCGGAACAGCTCGAGGGGAATCGAATCCCGATGGTTCCGCAGGACCTCGCGAGCCTCGGAGCGCTGTTCCTCCCGGTGAAGGGCTTCAATGCGAACGTGATCGGCCAGTTCGTCGGCAGCCGGTTCCTCGACTCGCAGAACACGAGTCTTGCGGGCTCTTACACCACGTGGTCGGCGGGAATCGGATACCGGTTCCGCCAGTTCGAGGCCCGGGTCGACGGCGTCAACCTCAACGACACGCGCGATCCGGTTTCGACGAGCGAGCTCGGCGAGGGGCAGTACTACCTTCTGCCGGCACGCTCCGTCGTTGCATCGTTCCTCTGGAGGAAGTGACGGCTCACCGCCACCCCACGCGGCTCGGGGCCCACTGGCTGGCCTCGTGCGCGCGGACGTACTCCTCGCGCGTGAACAGCTTGATCAGAGCGACGCCGGCGATGAACCCGCCGATGTGCGCGAAGAACGCCACGCCGCCCATCGAGCGCCCGGCCAGGGCACCGAGGCCGCTGATCGTCTGGATCAGCATCCAGTAGAGGAGCATCGTCCACGCGGGCAGCGCGACCGAGGTCACGAAGAACCCGATCGGGATGAACGTCCAGACCCGCACCTTCGGATAGAGGACGAGGTACGCCCCCATCACTCCGCTGATCGCGCCGGACGCTCCGATCATGGGGACCACCGATGAGGGATCGGTCGCGACCTGCCCGGCCGCCGCCGCAAGCCCGCACAGCACGTAGAAGATCACGAACCGGACGCGCCCCATCGAGTCCTCGACGTTGTTCCCGAAGATCCACAGGAACCACATGTTCCCGATCAGGTGCATCCACGAGCCGTGGAGGAACATCGACGTCAGCAGATGCCCGACCGCGCGTCCCGGGTCGGTGGCGCATCGGAAACCCTCGCCGAGAGGAATCGTCGTCCCGGGAGCCGCCTTCCCGGTCAGCTCGCCGGCGATCAGGCCCAGGTTGCAGACGGACCTGGCGAGCGGGAGATCCCGGCCGGCTCCCTGGACGAGGATCCAGACGATCACGTTCGCCGCGATCAGCGCGAGCGTGACGATCGGAGTCCGCAGCGTCTCGTTCTCGTCACGGTAAGGGATCACGGCGCCATGGTGTCACGATCCGGCGCCGTGGAGGGCGTCGAGGGCGGAAGAATCCCCGCCCCGCCGCCGCGCCTCGGCCGCCGCCTCCCGGCAGACGTCCTCGTGCCCGGTGACGTGTGCCGCGGCCGCGTAGACCAGGTAATCGCGCGCGTAGCCCGCGGTCCCCGACCGGAGCGCATTGCGGTGGATGTCCTGGATGATGGTGTCGTTCTCCTTCTGCATCACGTCGAGGGTGAGCGCGCCGTGGAGGAGCTTGTAGGCGGTGGCCGCCTCCCCCGCGTGCATCGCGATCCGCGCGCGCAGCACGTTGCATCGGAACACCGCCCACCCGTTCGCCTGCTTCAGCAGGCCGACCGTGCGGTCTTGGAGCTCCGCCGCCGCCTCGTCGATCCGGAGCTCGTCGATCGCCATCTCGGCGAGCGCCACGTGGATCAAGCCGTCGGCGAGATCGGCGCGCCAGCGCGCCTCCTCCGGGCGATCGGGGGGGTCGTCGGGAGGTGTCGCAAGCGCCTTGCGGTACACCACGCGCGCCTCGTCCGCGCGTCCCGAGGAGCGGAGCGCCTGTGCCCAGGCGACGAGCGATCGGCGCGGCTCCAGCGTGCCGTTGTAGATCGTGGTGGGCAGCATGCCGTGCACGTCGAGGTGCATGGCCTTAGGCCTGCTCGGCACGGTCACCGAGAACGGTGTCTCGGAACCGGCCACCTCGATGGAGGTCTTGAAACCCTGGAGGGCGACCGGCTTGAAGCCGAACGCGTGCCGCTCCTTCGACGCGGCCGCCCTCTCGTCGATCGAGACGACCGCCGGAACGAGGATCCGGGAGTCCTCGACGGCCTGATACTCGTGAAAGGACGGCACGACGTCGAACCGCCCGTCCGGGCCCGTCACGAGCCGATCGTGGCGATACCCGCGTGGGACCTGGTGGATCGTGCCGTGAACGAGAAACCCGCCGTCCTTCGGCTCGCTGACGAACTCGAAGTGGATCTCCGGGTAGCCGACGCCCCGCACGAACGATCGCGCGAAGGAGTCCAGGTCGCGGCCGGACATCTTCGCGAGAGCGGCGAGCACCGTGTCGGTGTCGAGAGGGCGGAATCGAGCCCGCTGCGCGATCTCCTTGAGCATCGCGAGAAACGGCTCCTCGCCGAGACGCTCGGCGAGCATGGCCAGAACACGCGGACCTTTCTGGTAGATCACCGCTTCGTACGCCTTGTCGCTCCGGCTCGAATCCAGGCGGGTTCCCAGCGCGATCGGCCCCATGGCCTCAACGGGCCGCTCGACGAGGGTGAGCGGGAGCGTCTCGGTCCGGTCGACCAGCTCGAGATAGGCGCTCGAGCTCGAGGCGTCGGCGGCCGGCAGGGTCCTCCGGCTGTAGAGCACGGCGGCGTAGCCGGCCAGCGACTCGCTCAGCCAGGCGTCGCGATCGGCCGCGCAACCGACCATGTTCCCCCACCACTGATGCGCCAGCTCGTGGGCGATCGTTCGCCTCCTCAGGAGCCCTCGCGCGTCCGACCCGTCGACGTCGAGGATCAGGCTCTGCGGGAGCGTCACGAACCCGAGGAAACCCTGCGCGAACTCGTGCTGGGCCGTCGCGACGGTCAGCGCGTCCAGGGGATACGGCCCGAAGGCCCCCTCGTAGGTCTCCAGCGCGTCCCGGATCGTGGTGAACAGCGCGTCGCGCTCGGCATCCGACGGCCGCCGCGGGTCGTTGAGGAAGCCGACCGTCACCTTTACGTGACCCAGCGTCCGCTCCGCGAGGTCGAACCGGCCGAGCTCGAACCCGAAGAAGGCGCTGGGCTCGTCGAGCTGCCTCACTTGCCGCCGCACGGCTCCCGTGACGTACTCCTCCCGCACCGTCCCCGAGCCGAGCAGGCTCCATCGGGCGGGCATCTCGTACGTAGCCCGGTAGGTCGCCCGATCGACGGAGCCGACGTGCGGGTACCAGCTGACGGTGCTGCGCTTGACGAGGCGCTTGGATTCGTCCCGATCGAACAGGACGCCGTGGTAGCGCACCTCGATCGAGCACGTCGCACCGGCGGCCAGGGGCGCCGGGAGGACGGCGATGACGTTGTCCGTGGAGCGGGCCCACGGAAGTGCCGCGCCGCCGGGCAGCGTGATCGAGTCGACGACCAGGTCGCGAAAGAGCGAGATCTCGACCGCGCGGGCCCCCTCGGTGCGCGCGACCAGGTCGATCGTCGCCCGCGCGGCGATCGAGACGATGTCGTCGTCGACCCGTACCTCGAGGGCGTACCGCTCCGCCTCGAACGCGCTGTGACCGGGGAGGCGCTCCCCCGTCGCGGTCCGCGGCGCGCCCGCGTACCAGACGTCCCAGCTCCCGAGGTCGTCCGGATCCACGCCCAGGAAGCGCCCCTCCGACTGCTCCCGGCGCAGATGCTTTCGCCAAGTCTCCTTGTCGAGATCGCCCATGCGCAGCGGCACGAACTGCTCGAGCCTCGTCCGGTCGTCGGCATACGGATCGAACCTGTAGAGGAAACGCCCCAGACGCGGAGCGTCGCACCATGCCGCCGCGAAGCGCTCCGCGTCGGGGTCCGACACCGCGTCCTGGAGCGCGCGCAGGCGCAGATCGCTGCGGAGATACTCCCGCGAATCCCTCCAGTCCGAAAAGAGAGCCCGGGCGGCTCGCCGCTCGTCGTCGGTCAGCGCGCGCGCGCCCGGCCGGCGGCTGAGCTGAAGCGCGACGTCGTCCGAGGCGATCGCGAGGACGGCGCGCGTGACGGGCTCGTCGAGCTGCTCACGTCCGGTGAACAGCTCGATCTGGTACGACTCGACCGGGTCGTCGGTCGAGAGCACGAATCGGGCCTCGCCGAAGAAGAGGTACTCGAATCCCGCGGCCGCGGGGCCGCGCACCGGGACCAGGGTGCCCCGCTCGATCTCGAGGCGCGCGCTGCCGAGCTCGAGCTCCAGGCGCGCGATCGTCCAGCCTTCCGGCCCGACCGTGACCCCGTCGAGAGCCTCCAGCCAGCCTCGGGCGTCGCGGGCCGGATCGACCGCCGCGGCGGCCGCCGATCGAGCGGTCAGGACGGCGAGGACGAGGCTCGCCAGGCGGAGGCACGCGGACCGGTTCACGATTCGTCATCTCCCGGCGTCTCATTATCCCCGCTCGGGAACCAGGGCGCAGCGCTGTCCTGGCGGGCTTCCTTGGTCGATTACGTCGAGTCCGTTCCGCCCTAGAATGACGGCCGATGATCCCGCGTGAGATCGTGGATTTCCTCTCACGCGCGTCCGTCGCCGTGCTCAGCACGCGCGACGCCGCGCATGCGCCTCACATTCATTTTCTCTCCGGGTGGCAGGTCCACGACGATCTCGAGAGCGTCGTGTGCCTCGTGCCGGCGAGCTTCACCGACCGCCTTGCCGAGGGTTTGGCGCCGGCGGGACGCATCGCGATGGTCGCGGAGGTCATCGGACCGCACGAGACGTACCAGCTCAAGGGACGTTACCTCGAGCACCGTGCGGCGGGGCCCGCCGACCGTCCCGTCTTTCACGCCTGCCTGCGGAGGTTCGTCAGCGGCGTCCAGGATCACTTGAAGGGCCGGTACTGTGAGGACGACCTGGCCGCGCGGGTGCACGAGCCCGCCGTCGCGCTGCGCTTCGCGGTCGAGGAGATCTTTCTCCAGACTCCCGGCCCCGCGGCGGGCCGCCGCGTCTTCCCGGCGGGGGCGTGATGGCCTCGGTCCTCCCCGCCGAGATCCGCCCGGTCCTCGACAACGGCGTGCCGCTGGTGCTGGCCACCTGCTCCGCCGATGGCGAGCCGAACACCACGATCATCTCGCAGGCCCACTACGTCGACGACGAGCACGTCGCGCTGTCGTTCCAGTTCTTCAGCAAAACGATCCGCAACGTCCGCGAGAACCCCCGGGCGTGCCTCTGCCTCAACGACATCCTGGGACGATCGTACTGGCTGCTCGACCTCGAATACGAGCGCTCGGAAACCTCGGGCCCGATCTTCGAGGAGATGGACATGCAGATCGAGGCGATCGCGTCCGTCACCGGGATGAGCGGGATCTTCAAGCTGAAGGCGGCGGACATCTACCGGGTGCTCGGCGTGAGGAAGATTTGAGCGACGACCCCCGCCTGGCCCAGCTCGCCGAGGAGCTGCGCCGCGCGACGGAGGAGATCTGCATCCTCCGCGGCGTCTCGACGCGCTTGAACGCGACGCTGAACCTGGAGCGCATCTACGAGATCGTCCTGCACACGATGCGCGACGTGTTCGGCTTCTCGCACGCCCTCGTCCTGCTGCTCGACGATTCCGGCACGTCGCTCCGGGTCGTGGCGGGCGGCGGGTACCCCGAGCCGCCTCTCGGGTCGAAGGTCGACGTCGGCGTGGGCGTGGTCGGCACCGTCGCCAAGAAGAAGCGCCTCATGCGCGTCGGTAACCTCAGCCAGCAGCGCGCGTACGTGAGCGCGATCCGCAAGCAGGTGGAGGAATCGGGAGATGCGGCGAGCCTGGGCCCCGTTCCGGAGCTGCCCGGCCTCCCCGACGCCGAAAGCCAGATGGCGATCCCGTTGCTCATCGAGGATCGCCTCGTGGGCGTGTTCTTCGTGGAGAGCGTCGAGCGGCCGGTCTTCACCGAGCGCGACGAGACGCTGATCTCCATCGTCGCCAACCTCTCCGCGAGCGCGATCCACAACGCGCAGCTCTACCGGCGGGAGGAGCACCGGCGCGAGGCCCTGGAGACCGCCGCCGCGGGACGGACGAGCGAGCCGGGGCGATCGGCGCGCGCGGCGCGGGAGGCGGAGAAGAAGGAGGGCGCCCCCGCGCCGGGCCACGATTTCGACGAGATCGTCGGGTCCTCGCGCGCGATGAACGAGGTCCGCGCCCTGCTCCGCAAGGTCGTCAGAAGCCCCGCCTCGACGATCCTGATCACCGGCGCGAACGGAACGGGGAAGGACCTGGTCGCGAAGGCGCTCCACTACCGGAGCGACCGCGCCGCCGCCCCGTTCATGAACATCACCTGCTCCGCGCTGGCCGAGACCCTCCTCGAGAGCGAGCTGTTCGGTCACGAGCGCGGCGCGTTCACCGACGCTCACAAGCAGCGCAAGGGCCTCCTCGAGCTCTCCGACGGCGGGACCGTGTTCCTGGACGAGATCGGCGAGATGGGTCCATCGCTTCAGGCGAAGCTCTTGCGCGTCCTCGAGGACAAGTCCTTCAAGCGCGTCGGGGGGGCCGAGGACATCCGCGTGGACGTGCGGATCATCGCCGCGACGAATCGCGATCTGCAGCGGATGGTCCGCGAAGGACGGTTCCGCGAGGATCTCTACTACCGGCTCCGCGTCGTCCCGGTCGAGCTCCCCCGTCTGTGCGACCGCCGCGAGGACATCCCCGAGCTGATGCGATTGTTCCTGGAGCAGTTCACCCGGGAGTTCGGCAAGGAGATCGACGGCGTCGACGCGGCGGCGCTCGCGGCGCTGCAGGCGTACGAGTGGCCCGGCAACGTCCGCGAGCTGCGGAACACGGTCGAGCGGGCGGTCGTGCTCGCGGATCGCAGGATCCTCGAGGTCGAGGACTTCCGGCTTCCGTGCGCGACGTCCGGAGGGGATCCGCTGCACTTGGCACCGTCCGGGATCGGGTTCGAGGAGCTCGAGCGCAGCCTCGTCCGGCAGGCGCTCGAGATGGCCGACTGGAACAAGGCGAGAGCCGCCCGCCTGCTCGGCATGCCGCGCGACTGGCTGCGGTACCGGATGGAGAAGTTGGGGCTGCAGCCGCCGGAGGGCTCGTAGGCTCCGGGACTAATCCCGCCTCTCCGGGAATAGTCCCGCCCCGTGCCGCGCTACGCACGATCGAGCGCGCGAAATCGCTCCTCGCCGTTGGCACGTGCCGTGCTGTGTCCTCCTGCAGGGAGGAACGACACCATGAACGCCGCACGGAAGAAAGCAACTCGGACCGCCGCCACGCTCGGGCTCGCCGGGCTCGCCTTCGCCACGCTCGGATTCGCCGCGGCGCGCGGCAGCAAGCAGCCCCCAGCACCCGATCCCGCGTCCCAGGCCGCGCGCATTCAGCGCGGCGCCTACCTGGTCACGATCGGCGGCTGCAACGACTGTCACACACCGTGGAAGATGGGGCCGCACGGGCCGGAGCAGGACATGAGCCGGATGCTCTCGGGCCATCCGGAGAGCTTCAAGATGCCGGCCGCGCCGAGCCACGAGGGGACTCCCTGGATGATGACCGCCGCGGCGACCAACACCGCGTGGGCCGGCCCCTGGGGCGTCAGCTTCACCGCCAACCTCACGCCCGACGAGGACACGGGGATCGGCTCGTGGAGCGAGGAGATCTTCATGAACACGCTGCGGACCGGGAAGCACTGGGGCCAGGGCCGCCCGATCCTCCCGCCGATGCCCTGGTTCAACTACGGGAAGATGTCGGACGACGACCTGAGATCGGTGTACGCGTACCTGCGCTCGATCCCCCCGGTACACAACCGGGTGCCGCTCCCGATCCCGCCGGGCGGTCCGGAGCCGGACGTCGCCGAGGTCTGGAAGTGATCGATTCCGCGGCGTAGCGCGTGACGGACTCCGAGGGCGGCGGCAACGCCGCCCTCGCCGTTTCTAGGTCTTCTTGAAACGCGACCCCGCTAGAAGCGGGACAAATGGCTCTCCCAGACCCGCGAGAGCAGCGCCTTGAGGCGAGCGAAATCGGCGGCGCCGAGCTCCGCCCGCCACTCCCCCTCGATATCGCGGAGGATGTCGTGGATCTCCGTGTACGCCGCGCGCCCGCGCCTGGTGAACCGGACGATCCGGGCCCGGCCTTCGCCGGGCACGTCGGCCCGGACGAGATAGCCGAGATCCTCGAGGCTGCGCAGGATCTGGTTGATCGCCTGCTTGCTCGCCCCGGCCCGCTCGGCGAGGGTACCGGGGCGGACCCCGTCGGGCCCGGGGAACTGCAGGACCGCCATGTGGGGGACCCGCAGATCGTCGAATCCGGCGGCGTTCAACTCGGCGACGATCCGGCGATGGATCGCCTGCGCGGGGACGCGCAGGAGGGCCCCGATCAGCATGTCGGTTCCTCCGGGACGCACGGGCGAAGATTTTTCGCTTGACGATTTGGTAAACATAATTTACATTCTAACACGGTAAATGAAATTTACAAAGGAGGCTCCCATGCCCGGTCCCCGCATCGACATCCAGGTCAATCCCGCAGATGAGTCCATCCGCCTCGGTCCGCTCACGGTTCGGTTCCTCCTGACCGCGGCCGACTCGACCGGCAGCATCGCGGCCTTCGAGCTCACGGTCCCGGGGTCGGAGCGGCTCATGGCCCCCGCGCACAGCCACGACCGCTACGAGGAGACGATCTACGGCATCGACGGCACGGTGACCTGGACGGTCGACGGCCGCCCGGTCGAGGTCGGACCGGGACAGGCCCTCTGCATCCCCCGCGGCGCAATCCACCGGTTCGACAACAACTCGGGGGTCGATGCCAGGCAGCTCTGCGTGATCACCCCGGCCGCGATCGGTCCGGAATACTTTCGCGAGAGCGCCGAGGTGCTGCGCGCGTCGGCCGGAGGCCCGCCGGACCGGGCGAAGATGGCGGAGATCATGCGCCGTCACGGGCTGACGCCGGCGCCGTGAAGGGTCTGGTGGGCGTCGTTCCCGGCCGTCTTCAGGACCGGGACTCGTCTTCCCACCCCTCCAGCCCTTCCCGCACCAGGAAGTACGTCATCCCGAGCGCGGCGACGGGATCGGCCCACCACCAGCCGAGCGCCGCGTTCAGGGCGATCCCCGCGAGGGCGGCCAGGGAGAGCCACCAGCACGCCGTGGTCTGGAACGAATCGGCCTCGAGGGCCCGGCTGCCGAGTGCTTTCGCCGCGCGCCGCTTGGCGTGGGCGAGGGCCACCATGACGAATAGCGACGATGCGGTCACGATGATTCCGAGGATCGTCGGCCGCGGTTGCTCCTGCCGCCAGAGGGTCCATGCCGCATCCGCCGCGACGAAAGCAGCGAGAACGAACAGAGACGAACCGACCAGCCGGTGCGCGGTGCGGTCGAGGCGCTCGACCGCCCCAGCGTGCGCGGCGGACCGTTCGGCGTGGAGCCTCCACACGAGCACGCCCGCCGAGACGCTCTCGATGACGCTGTCGATTCCGAAGCCCAACAGCGCGACGCTGCCGGCCCCCGCGGCCGCGGCGATCGCGATGAGCCCCTCGAGGATGTTCCAGCCGACCGTCAGGTATTCGAGCCGCAGCGCACGTCCAACCAGCTCCGGCCTGCCCGGATCATCCCGTCCCATTCCCGGAGTCTACCGGGACGCCCCGCCCCGCCAGGCCGCCTGCAAGGGCTCCCGAGCGTCCGGTATTCTGGAAAGGGGGAGTCGAGGAGACGAACCATGACGAACCGCCGGCTCGGAAGCAGCGGCTTGCAGGTTTCGGCCCTGGGCCTGGGCTGCATGGGGATGAGCTACGGCCTCGGCCCGGCCGGCGAGAAGCGCGAGATGATCTCGCTCATCCGGACCGCGGTCGATCGCGGCGTGACGCTGTTCGATACCGCCGAGGTGTACGGCCCGTTCACCAACGAGGAGCTGGTCGGCGAGGCCCTGGCTCCCGTGCGCGACCGCGTGGTGATCGCGACCAAGTTCGGGTTCGCGCTCGACCCGAAGGGAGGGCCTCAGTGGACCGGCCTCGACAGCCGCCCCGCGCACATCCGGCAGGCCGCGGAGGGGTCGCTCAAGAGGCTGAGGACGGAGACGATCGACCTGTTCTACCAGCACCGCGTCGATCCGGAGGTGCCGATCGAGGACGTGGCGGGGGCCGTGAAGGACCTGATCCGCGAGGGGAAGGTCCGCCACTTCGGCCTCTCCGAAGCGGGCGCGGCGACGATCCGCCGCGCACACGCCATCCAGCCGGTCACGGCCCTCCAGAGCGAATACTCGCTCTGGACGCGCGATCCGGAGCGCGAGGTGCTGCCCACGCTCGAGGCGCTCGGCATCGGGTTCGTGCCCTTCAGTCCGCTCGGCCGGGGGTTCCTGACCGGGAAGATCGACGAGAACACCGCCTTCGACCGCAACGACTTCCGCAACTCGCTGCCGCGGTTCACCCCGGAGGCGCGGAAGGCCAACCAGGCGCTGATCGAGGTGCTGCGCGCGCTCGGCCTTCGCAAGAAGGCGACGCCGGCCCAGATCGCGCTGGCCTGGCTCCTCGCCCGGAAGCCGTGGATCGTCCCGATTCCGGGAACCCGGAAGCTGGAGCGACTGGAGGAGAATATCGGAGCGGCGGCCCTCGAGCTGACGACGGGCGATCTCCGTGAGATCGACGAGGCGGCCTCCCGGATCACGGTCCACGGCGCCCGGTACCCGGAGCACCTGATGAAGATGGTCGGACGCTGACGCAGCATGCCTGATCTGACGAAATCGCCGCTGTCCGGCTGGGAGAGCTTCTACGTCATCGTCGGCTCGTCGGCGGGGGCGCTGATCGGGATCCAGTTCGTCGTCGTGACGCTGGTCGCCAGCATGCGCCGGCGTCCCGACGCCGCATCCATGCACGCCTTCGCCACTCCGACCGTCGTGCACTTCGCCTGCGCCCTGCTCGTCTCCGCGATCCTGAGCGCCCCGTGGCATTCGCTCGCTCCGGCGTCCGGGCTGCTCGCTCTCCTCGGGGTGAGCGGCATCGTCTACGCGGCGATCGTCATCCGCCGTATTCGCCGCCAGACCGACTACGCGCCCGACCGCGAGGATCGCCTCTGGTACGCGTTTCTCCCGTGCGGCGTTTACGCCGTCTTGACCCTGGCGGCGCTGCTCCTGCCGAGCGCGGCGGGGTTCGGGTTGCTCGTCGTCGGAACCGCCGCGCTCGCGCTGCTTTTCATCGGCATCCGCAATTCCTGGGACTCGGTGACCCACATCGCGCTCACGGGCGGGGGCGGCGACGCGCCGAAGACGGACGAGACGCCCCGGACACCAGAGTGATGCGCATTGGCATCCTCGGCTCGGGTCTGATGGGTGGGAAGCTCGGATCGCTGTTCGCGCGGGCGGGTCACGAGGTCGTCTTCAGCTATTCGCGCAGCGAGCAGAAGCTGAAGCGGCTCGCGCGCGAGGCCGGAACGAACGCGCGGGCGGGCGCGCCGGCGGAGGCCGCGCGTGAAGCCGACGCTCTCCTCCTGGCCGTTCACTGGTCGCGGGTCGACGATGTCTTGAAGCAGGCCGGCGACGTGTCCGGGAAGGCGATCGTGACCTGCTCGCTCCCGATGAACGACGACGACACGGCGCTCGCCATCGCCCACACCTCGTCGGGTGCCGAGGCGCTCGCGAAGAAGGTGCCGCGCGCCCACGTGGTCTCCGCGTTCGGCACGGTGCCGAGCGAGGTGCTCTTCGGCGTGTACGAGGCGCGGCGCAAGAAGGGCCGGCCGAGCCTCGTCTACTGCGGCGATCATGAGGACGCGAAGGAGGTCGCGGCGACGCTCGCCCGGGACATCGGGTTCGATCCCGTCGATGCCGGCCCGCTGCGCATTGCTCGCTACCTCGAGCCGTTCACGCTCCTCGTCGCGCGCCTCGCCTACGAGGGCGAGGGCGGCCCGGAGCTGGCCTACAGGTTCGAAAGGTACGCGAAGTAGCTCAGCGCGCCCGCTTCCCAGCCTTGCGGAGCGCCTCGATCCTCGGAACGCGGCTCTTCGGGCTGTCGAGGCTGAACGAGCGCGCGTCGCCGACCTGGTCCCGAACGTAGGCTTCGGTTGCCGCGATCGCTTTCTCCATCGCGGAATCGACCTTGACGAAGCTCTGCCAGACGATCGAGGCGCTGACGGGGTCGTACTCCCACAACCCCACGAGCCGCCCGCGATCCACGATCGCGTGGCTCGGCAGGTCCATCAGCGCGCCCCCCGGCCGGCCTTCCGCCCCGGTCAGCGTCTTCTGCTTCGCGTCGGCGGCGTCGACGTGCATCGACACGTCGCGCCGGTGGTGGAACAGCCCGTCGAGACTGCTGACGAGCGCATAGCTCGGCTTCCTCGGAGGGGAGAACTTCTGGAACGCCTTTGCGTCCTCCGGCGACGCCAGGCGCCCGTCCGCGTCCGCGACCGGCGCGAGTCCGAGCGGCTCGAGCGCCTTCTTCGCGGCCGCCGTGCCGAGCCCCGAGAACCACTTGAATTCCTCGACGCTCGCGGGTCCGATCCAGGAGAAGTACTTCCGCGCCAGCTCGGTGTACGCCTCCTCGGGGGTCAGATTGAGCTTCTTCAAGGGGTTCGGCGACCAGCGCGCGTACCGGTAGCGCTGCTGATCGAGACGGCCGTCGACCGGAACGCGCCGGATCTCCCCTTGCTCCTGGAGCGCGCCGAGCGCGAGCGGGAGCGTCGTGGTGAGCCCCTTCTTCTTCCCCTCCGGACCGAGGCTGCGCGCGGCGCCGCCCACCGACTCACGAATCTCGTCCGGGAGCAGCTCGCCTTTCGCGAGAGCCGCGACGACACGCTCCGAGAGCTTTTCGATCTCGGCATCCTTCACGCCGAGCTTCCGGGCGACCTTCATGTCGGCGTCGAACCCGAATCCCTGGCCGACCCGGAGCGCCAGCGCGAACTCGGATTCCGGCACGACGTACGTGCACCCGCGCGCCGCGGGCAGCTCGTGGATCTCCAGCTTCGCGATTGCGCGATCCGCTGCAGCGCGGCCGATTCCCGCACGCGCGAAGAGCGTCAGGTACGGCCCGATGCCGGCGACCGAGCGCGCCCATCCGGTCTTCGCGAGCACTTCGGCGGCGCTCGCCTTGCCGAGGGACCCGTCGAGGCCCTGCTTCGTCCACCACCACGCGCGCAGCTTCTCGATGCTCATCCTGCCTCCCCGCACGGCTGGAAGGGGGATCGTAATCCATATCGGGCCCTACACCTTCGTCCCGAGGACGACGACGGAACGGGGCTCGACGACGTACCGAAGGGAATCGAGAGGCGACTCGGCCGCCGGATCGATCACGTCCTCCGGGCTCGGCCGGCTCGTGTCCACGATGCGATGCCAATCGCGGGGCGTCCCCTCCTGAATCCGAAACGGCACCGGCTCCCAGAACGCATTGATCAGGACGTAGAGGTCCCCCTCGGCGAAGCGTCCGCCGCTCAGCCGGTAGGCCAGCGTGCGGGACTCGGGTCCCAGGTCGACCGGGCCCGCGGCGCCGTACCAGCGCACGTCCTCGCGCCAGTACCGGCTGCGCCCGATGGAGGCGCGCGCCTTGCGGAACGCGATCAACCGCTGGAAGAAGCGATGGACGTCCCGGTTCCGCTCGAGCCGCGACCAGTCGATCCAGGTCGTCTCGTTGTCCTGGTTGTACGGATTGTTGTTGCCGCGCTGGGTGTGGAGGAACTCGTCGCCCGCGCAGAACATCGGCGTGCCATTCGACAGCATGAGCAGGCAGAAGAAGTTCTTGACCTGCCTCTTGCGCAGGGTAAGCACCTCCGCGGGCACGCCGTCCTCCCCCTCCCATCCGCAGTTCCAGCTGAGGTTGCCGTCGGAGCCGTCACGGTTGCCGTGGCCGTTCGCCTGGTTGCGCTTCTCGTGGTACGAGACGAGGTCGTACAGGCAGAAGCCGTCGTGTGCCGTGACGAAATTTACGCTCTGGTAGGGGCGGTAGACATCGCCCGGGCCGTCGGGGAACAGGTCGTCGCTGCCGTACAGGCGGCGCATCAGCGCTCCCACCGTGCCGGGGTCGCCCCTGACGAATCCGCGGACGTCGTCGCGGAACTGACCGTTCCACTGCAGCCACTCCACGCCGGGATAGGCACGCCCGAGCAAGTACGCTCCGACGTCCCACGCCTCTGCCACGACACGGACGTCGAGCATGGCCGCGAGCGCGCTGACCTCGCCGATCGTCACCGCATCTTCGTTCTGCACCCGACCCTGAACATCGCGCGCCAGGACCGAGGCGAGATCGAAGCGGAATCCGTCGACGCCCGCGCGCGCCCAATGCCGAAGGCTGCGCAGCACGAGAGCGCGCGCGGCGGGATGCGCGCACCGTACGGTGTTTCCGCAGCCGCTGTCGTTCACGTAGCGGCCGCCCGGGTCGACCAGGTAGTAGCTGAGGTTGTCGACGCCCCGCCACGAATACGTCGGCCCCGTCTCGTCCCCCTCGCAGGTGTGGTTGTAGACGACGTCGAGCCAGACCTCGATCCCCGCGGCATGGAACGCGTCCACCATCTCGCGGAACTCGGCCGAGCCGTCGTTGATCGCGTATCCCTGGTGCGGCGCGAAGAAGCTCAGCGTCATGTACCCCCAGTAGTTCCCCTCCTGAGGGTCGAACTGATGCACCGGGAGGAGCTCCACGACGGAGACCCCGAGTTCCTTCAGGTACGGGATCTTGTCGACGAGGCCGAGAAAGGTCCCGCGCCGGGCCGGCGCCACACCCGAGCTGGCGTGCGTCGTGAAGCCCCTCACGTGGAGCTCGTACACGACCGCATCGTGCGTGTGCCGTGGCGGCGGGGGGTGGACGGAGACCTCGGGCTCGCGCTCGGGGAGCACGGCCAGGGGCGCCCTTCCGTCGTTCGCTCCGGACCGCCGCGCGGCCTCGCGCGAGAAGCCCGGAGGGAAGTGAACCGCCGTGGCGAACGGATCGAGGAGGATTTTCTCGGGGTCGAAACGATGTCCCCGGGCCGGCTCGAATGGGCCCGCGACGCGGAACGCGTAATGGCGCGCCGCCGGGGCGTCCGACCGGCGCACGAAGCCGTGCCAGATGCGTCCGCTCTTGTTCCGGAGGGGGTCGAGGCGGAGCTCGTACACGGGGCGCGCGGGCTCGCGCGGGTCGTAGAGCAGCAGCGTCACGCCGGTCGCGTGGCGCGAGTACAGAGCGAAGTTCCAGGCCTGCTCGCTCTCGACCCAGGTGGCGCCCAGCGGAGTCGGGACGCCTTCCTCGCGCTCCCATCCTTCGACGGTGCGCAGGCGGCCGAGGCCGGTGCTCCTCCTCGACGACCGCGCGGGCATCGCGCGCGCTAAGGGATGGGGCACGCCTCGACCTTCCAGATGTCCGACGCGTACTCCGCGATGGTGCGGTCGCTCGAGAACCTTCCCGAGCCGGCGACGTTCAGGATCGCTTTCCGCGTCCAGGCGTCGGGATCGGCGTACGTCGCGACGAGCCGGTGATCCGCCTCGAGATACGACCGGAGATCCGCGAGGTGCATGTAGTGGTCTCCCCGCGCCAGGATCGCGTCGCACAGCGGAGCGAACACGCCGGGCTCGTTCCGGCTGAAGTGGTTCGAGAGGATCAGGTCGAGCGCGGCGCGGGTCTCGGGCTCGTTGTCGTAATGCCAGCGCGGGTCGTACCAGCCGCGGCTGCCGGCGACCTGCTCCGCGCTGAGTCCGAAGAGGAAGAAGTTCTCCTCGCCCGCCTCCTCGGCCATCTCGATCGTCGCGCCGTCGCGCGTTCCGATCGTCAGCGCCCCGTTCATCATGAATTTCATATTGCTCGTCCCGCTGGCCTCGAAACCGGCGGTCGAGATCTGGTTGGAGACCTCGGTGGCGGGAATCAGCCGCTCCGCGAGCGACACGCAGTATTCGGGGAGGAAGACGACCTTGAGGCGGCCGGACACCGCGGGATCGCCGTCGATCGTGCCGGCGAGATTGTTGAGAAACTTGACGATCAGCTTCGCCAGCCGATACGCCGGTGCGGCCTTCCCCGCGAAGAAGAAAGTCCGCGGCGGCATGTCGAGACGGGGATTCTTCCGCAGCCGGTCGTAGAGGACCACGATGCGCAGGCCGTTGAGCAGCTGCCTCTTGTATTCGTGGATGCGCTTGACCTGGGAGTCGAAGATGCTGTCCAGATTGACGGTTTGCCCGGCAGCAGACCGGACCCACGTCGCGAACCGGCGCTTCGCCTCGCTCTTGGCCTTTCGGAATTCGCGGCGGAAGCCCGGGTCCTCGGCGAGGGGAGTCAGGCGGCGCAGCTGTTCGAGGTCGGTGATCCAGCCGTCGCCGATCGCGTCGGTGATCGTCCGGGAGAGCGGTGGATTCGAGACGAGCAGCCAGCGACGCGGCGTGACGCCATTGGTCTTGTTGTTGAACCGCTCCGGGAACATCTCGGCCAGGTCCTTCACCGTCGAGGTGCGCAGCAGTCGCGAGTGGATCCCGGCCACGCCGTTGGTGCTTTTCGAGCCCACGATCGCGAGGTTTGCCATGCGGACCTTCCGGGCGGCTCCCTCCTCGACCAGGCTGATGCGCGAGATGCGGTCCGGGTCGCCCGGGAACCGGCGCCTCGCGTCGTCGAGGAGACGGCGGTTGATCTCGTAGACGATCTCGAGCTGCCGCGGCAGCACCATCTCGAACCAGGCAAGCGGCCAATTCTCGAGGGCCTCGGGGAGCAGCGTGTGGTTCGTGTACGCGAGGGATTGGCGGGCGCACTCCCAGGCCTCGTCCCAGCCGAGACGCGCGTCGTCGAGCAGGATCCGCATCAGCTCGGGGACGGCGAGCGCCGGATGCGTGTCGTTGAGCTGGATTGCGACTTTCTGCGGAAGCTCGCTCCAGTCGGAGTTGCCTCGCCGGAACCGGCGAACCAGATCGGCGAGAGAGCAGGCCACGAGGAAGTACTCCTGCACGAAGCGGAGCGCCTGACCCATGCTGGTCGAGTCGTCCGGGTACAGGACCCGCGTCAACGACTCGGCCGCGAGCGCCTCGGCCACGGCGCTCACGAAATCGCCGCTGCTGAAGTCCCGGAAGTTGAGCACGTCGGGGGTCGCCGCCGACCAGAGCCGAAGCGTGTTGATCGTCTTGCCCCCGTACCCCACGACCGGACGATCGTGGGGAATGCCGATGAGGCGCGACGGGCGGCCGGCCACCGCGCGCAACGACCCGCCGTGCACCTCGAACGAGCAGCCCAAATTCACGTCCACGCGCTCATGCGGCCGCGGCACCTCCCAGGGATCCGGCAACCGCAGCCAGTTGTCGGCCTCCTCCCGCTGCCAGCCGTCCACGATCGACTGCCGGAAGATGCCGTACTCGTACCTGAGTCCGTACCCCATCGCCGGAAGGTGCAGGGTGGCCATCGATTCGATGAAGCACGCCGCCAGGCGCCCCAAGCCGCCGTTTCCCAGCCCCGCGTCGGGCTCCTTCTCGAGCAGATCGGGCCAGTCCAGGCTCTTGTGCCGAACGGCTCCTTCGGCAACGGGCGTAAGGAGCAGGTTCGAGACGTTGTTGGCCAGCGAGCGGCCGATGAGGAACTCCATGGAGAGGTAGTAGACGCGCTTGGCGTTCGCGCGAGCGTACGTCTCCTCGGTGAGGATCCACCTCTGCGAGAGGACGTCCCGCACCGAGCGCGCGAACGCCTCGAAACGCTCGCGTGCGCCCGACTGCTCGAGGTCGACAACGCTGTCGAACGTCAGGTGGCGCTCGTACAGCGCGTCGCCCGTCCCTGCGAATCGAATCGGGCCGGCCGCGTACTGGTCGACGAGCCGGGCCCTGTCGTCGCGCGGGGTCGACCGCGGAGGGATCGAAGCGCCTTGCTTGCTCACGGGTCCGCCCTTTTCCGACGCCGTTCGCCGTCCTAGATGTTGTCCCCTTCCGTGGAGGTGACGCGCGGGGCCGCGTGGGGGTCGAGGCCCCACCGCCAGCCGCTGATCGCCGGCATGTCGTCGCCGTGCTCGGAGATGTACTGCCGGTGCTCGATCAGCCTCTCGTGGATCGCCTGCTTGAAGTAGGCGGCGCGGGAGCCGAGCTGCGGGAGGCGGTCGATCACGTCCTCGACGAGGTGGAAACGGTCGAGGTCGTTCCGCACGACCATGTCGAACGGCGTCGTCGTCGTGCCCTCTTCCTTGTACCCGCGGACGTGGAGGTTCGCGTGGTTCGTCCGGCGGTACGTCAGCCGGTGGATCAGCCACGGATAGCCGTGGAAGGCGAAGATGATCGGCTTGTCCTTCGTGAACAGGGCGTCGAAGTCCCGGTCGGGGAGGCCGTGCGGATGCTCCCCGGCCGGCTGGAGCTTCATCAGGTCGACGATGTTGATCACGCGGATCTTCAGCTCCGGCACGTGCTTGCGGATCAGCTCGACGGCCGCGAGCGTCTCGAGCGTCGGCACGTCGCCGCAGCACGCCATGACGACGTCCGGCTCGCACCCCTCGTCGTTGCTCGCCCACTTCCAGATCCCCAGGCCCGCGGCGCAGTGCTTGATCGCCTGGTCCATGGTCAGCCATTGCGGCGCCGGCTGCTTTCCGGCGACGACCACGTTCACGTAGTTGCGGCTGCGCAGGCAGTGGTCGGTCACCGAGAGGAGCGTGTTGGCATCCGGCGGCAGGTAGATGCGCACGACCTCCGCCTTCTTGTTCGCCACGTGATCGATGAAGCCGGGGTCCTGGTGGCTGAACCCGTTGTGGTCCTGCCGCCAGACGTGCGAGCTGAGCAGGTAGTTGAGCGAGGCGATCGGCCGCCGCCACGGGATGTGCCCGCACACCTTCAGCCACTTCGCGTGCTGGTTGAACATCGAGTCGACGATGTGGATGAACGCCTCGTAGCACGAGAAGAATCCGTGCCGGCCGGTCAGCAGGTATCCCTCCAGCCAGCCCTGGCACTGGTGCTCGCTCAGGACTTCCATGACCCGGCCGTCGGGGCTGAGCTTGTCGTCCTCGGGATAGATCTCGGCCATGTAGCAGCGGTTGGTCACCTCGAGCACGTCCTGCCACCGGTTCGAGTTGTTCTCGTCGGGGCTGAACAGGCGGAAGTTACGGCTCTCGAGGTTCAGCTTCATCACGTCGCGCAGGAGCTTCCCCATCACGCGCGTGGATTCCGCGGAGGTCGCGCCCGGAGCCGGGACGTCGACCGCATAGTCGCGGAAGTCGGGCATCCGGAGATCCCGCAGGAGCCCTCCGCCGTTGGCGTGCGGGTTGGCGCTCATCCGGCGGGGGCCGGCGGGCGCGAGCGCGGCGATCTCGGGCTGCAGCCGGCCCCGCGCGTCGAACAGCTCCTCGGGGCGATAGCTCTTCATCCAACTCTCGAGGATGCGGACGTGCTCCGCGGAGTCCATGTCCCCCATCGGCACTTGGTGCGAGCGCCAGTAGTCCTCGCACTTCTTCCCGTCGATCACCGCGGGGCAGGTCCATCCCTTCGGCGTGCGGAAGACGATCATCGGCCAGGCCGGGCGCGTCACCGTCCCGTTCGTCCTTGCCGCGGCCTGGATCCGCCTGATCTCGGCGACCGCCAGATCGAGCGCGGTCGCGAGCTGCTGGTGGACCCGCTCGGGATCGCGTCCCTCCACGAGGTGCGGCGCGTATCCCATCCCCTCGAGGTACTTCCGCAGCTCGATCTCGGGGATGCGGGCGAGGTAGCAGGGGTTCGCGATCTTGTATCCGTTGAGGTGGAGGATCGGAAGAACGCACCCGTCGCGCGCGGGGTTGAGGAACTTGTTCCCGTGCCAGCCGGTCGCCAGGGGCCCGGTCTCCGCTTCGCCGTCTCCGACGACGCAGGCGACCACGAGGTCCGGGTTGTCGAACGCGGCGCCGTACGCGTGGCTGAGCGCGTAGCCGAGCTCTCCCCCCTCGTGAATGCTTCCGGGCGTCTCCGGGGAGACGTGGCTGGGGATGCCCCCGGGGAAGCTGAACTGCCGGAAGAGGGTCCGCATCCCGTCGGCATCCTGGGTCACGTTCGGGTAGACCTCGGAGTACGTTCCCTCGAGGTACGCGTGCGCGACGAGCGACGGGCCTCCGTGCCCCGGGCCTATGACGTAGATCATGTTCAGGTCGTCGCGCCGGATGACTCGGTTGAGGTGAACGCACAGCATGTTGAGTCCGGGCGACGTGCCCCAGTGGCCGAGCAGCCGCGGCTTGATGTGCTCGTGCTTCAGCGGCTCCTTGAGGAGCGGGTTGTCGAGGAGGTAGATCTGGCCGACCGACAGGTAGTTGGCGGCGCGCCAGTAGGCGTCCATGCGCGCGAGCTCGTCCGCGGACAGCGGGCTCGCCGCGCCCGGCTTGACGTCGTTTGCGTTCCTGTCCTTCACGATGCCGCTGGTGGGTGTCATGACGGGCTCCTCGATTGCCGGCGTGCGGCGACCTCCTATTCTGTGCCCTCTCGCACATCGCGCGCACCCGCGCGGGCACCGCAATCCGGATGCGAGTGGTCCGCGGCACGGGCGGCTTGACGGCAACAGCAACCTGCGGCAATCTCGGTGGAACGCCCAGCGGGTCGGGAGTGCTCTTCGAAGGCAGGGTTCCGGGGGACGGACCCGTTCGAAGGGGAATCCGCCGCGCGGGACGTCGGGGGGGCAGCCATGAATAGAGTCCGGACAGTTTTCGTCGGGGGTTCGCTTGTTCTCGGGGCGCTCGTGATGGCGCCGGGATCGTCCTGGGCCGCAAAGCCGGGCCCGGGACCGACACCGGTGGACTGGAATCGCTTTCACTTCAGTCTCGACAACGCCGCTCTCAATGGCCAGGAGACGACGATCACGACGAAGAATGCGGGCCGCTTGAAGACGCTGTGGACGTTCAACGCCGGCGCCGTGATCTACGGCTCGCCCGCGGTCTCCGGCAGCCGGGTGATCTTCGGCACCGCGAACGGCACGCTCTGGATCCTGAACAAGGACACGGGCACCGTGCTGAAATCACTGGCGCTGGGGCAAAACGCGTACGGCTCCGGCGCCTACATGACGCCCTCGGTCGAAGGGGACTTCATCTATTACCAGGACGCGTTCGGCAACCTGGTCAAGTACAACATGTCGACCGACGCGGAGGCCTGGCGGGTGACGGCGCCCGCGAACGACGCGGGTTTCTCGTCCCCCGCCGTCTACAACGGCAAGGTGTTCGCCGGCCTCTCGAACGGCACGGGCGACGCTCCCTGCACGGTCGGGAAGATGCAGGCGTTCGACAAGAATACCGGTGCGCTCCTGTGGTCCTGGGACGCCGCTCCCGCTCCTTACGTCGGTGGCGGGATCTGGAACTCGCCCGCGATCGACACCGCGCGCAATCTCGTCATCTTCGCGACCGGCAACCCACCGAACGGCTCGGCGGCCTGCGGTGACCCGATCCCGCCGAACACCCCGGGGGACTACACCGACTCCATCGTGGCGCTGAACGCCGACACCGGCGCCCTGGTCTGGTACTACCAGGCGATCCAGTCGGACAGCCAGGACCTGGATTTCGGAGGCTCCGGGGCGGTCCTCTTCAACGACGGCACGCGCGATCTCGTCGGCGCCGGCTCCAAGAACGGCAAGTTCTACACGCTCGATCGCGCGACCGGCGGCGTCGCCTGGATCGACGACCTCACCGGGCAGTGCGTGCTCGGCTGCGGGGGAATCTTCGGCTCCGCGGGCGCGGCCTACGGCAAGGTGTTCCTCAACATCGGGACGAACAGGAACAGCGCCAACATCGCCCTCGACATGAAGACCGGGGCGGTTTCCTGGAAGAACGGCGGTTCAAGCGCGCAGTACGGCGGCCCGGCCGAAGCGAACGGCATGGTGTTCTCGGGGAACTCGAATTCCCTGCTCATCATGAACGCCACGACCGGCGCGGTCCTCGGCAGCTATGCCACGGGCGGACAGATCGACTGCTCGCCGGCGGTGTCCACCGGCCGCGTCTACTTCGGAAGCAGCGACGGAAGGCTCTACGTGCTGACCCCGTAGAGCCCCGAGCTCTAGAACCGCCAGGCGAACCCGACGTTGAAGATGATGGGGTTCACGTTGGTCGTGGTGTTCGCGACGCCCGACTGGTCCGTCTCGACCTTCGAGCCGAGGTAGCGGAGGTTGGTGAGGATGGCCCAGCGCTCGCCGATCGGAAAGTCCCAGCCGATGTTCACACCGTACACGGCGTTCTGCTTGACTTTAGTGCTGCTCCCGCCGCCCTCGGGCTTGAAGTCGCCCCACATCGCGTACCCGGCGGTTACGCCGGCGTAGAGGTTCTTCTTCTCGAGGAAGTGCCAGTTCACGTCGATCAGGATCGGCCAGTTGTCGATCGTCCCGATCTTTTGACCGCCCTGGTCCACGTCGAACTGGGAGTACAGGACGGTCCCCCCCAGGCTCAGCCGCTTGCTCTCGAGGAAACGGTGCTTGTACTCGATCCCGTAGTCGATCGTGGACTTGGCCTCGGTCTTGAGGCCGCCGATCGTCGAATTGCTGGTCGGGTCGATGTAGCCCACCACGATTCCGAGGTCGTTCGACGTGTCCGCCGCCTTAGCGACCTGCGGCACGACCAATGCAACCAGCGCGATCAGAAGCACAAGCCTCACGTGTCTCATTCAGTCCTCCTTGCGGTCAAATCGCCTATGCCTGGACTCCGCGGACAGGCCGGTGATAGTAACAGTTTGTGTTGAAGGGCTCCGCTGGGATAACAGGAGGGGACTGGTACGCAGGGTTTGCGCCAACACGAGGTTTAAATTCCGAAATGCCGCACTCGCGTGGCAGCGGCGGACATGTATTTGTAACAAACGGCGGCCGGATCCTCGCGAATCGGGGCCCGGCCCGGGTTGACCGAGCGCGTCCGGGGAGCGGGCCTAGAATCCGGGCCACCCCAACTCCCGGGAGCACGCGATGAGACGACTCCTCGTTCCCGTCCTGGCCGGCGCGGCGCTCGCGACCGGCCTCGGTGTCCTGGCCGCGGATCTGTCGGACGGCGTGAAGCCCTACGTCAAGCTCCAGTCCAAGCGCATCGTGCTCGCGCACGTCCGCGTCATCGACGGTGCCGGAAGGTCGCCGGTGGACGACAGGAACGTCACGATCGAGGACGGCAAGATCGCGTCGATCGCCGCGGGCGCCGACCTCGTCTCATCGCCGGACACGGCCGTCCTCGACATGCGGGGCCGCACCGTTCTCCCCGGCCTCGTCGGCATGCACGACCACATGTACTACATCGGCCGCCCGAACCTCGACGCCGCCGCGCACGCCGAGGATCCGCTCCTGGTCCCGCAGATGACGTTCTCCGCGCCCCGGCTGTACCTCGCGAACGGCGTGACGACCGTGCGCACCACCGGAAGCGTGGAGGGGTACGCGGATATCAACCTGCGCGACCTGATCGACGCCGGCGCGCTCGTGGGCCCGCACATCGACGTGACCGCCCCGTACCTGCAGGGGAAGAGCCCCCTCTTCATGCAGATGTACCAGCTCAAGGATGCCGACGATGCCCGCCGCTTCGTCGCGTACTGGGCCGAGGCCGGGGCGACCTCGTTCAAGGCCTACATGCACATCACCCGCGACGAGCTGAAGGCCGCCATCGACGAGGCTCACAGGCGCGGCCTCAAGGTCACGGGGCACCTGTGCTCCGTGACCTACCCCGAGGCGATCGGCCTCGGCATCGACGATCTCGAGCACGGCTTCTTCGTGAACACCGACGGTGCCAAGGACAAGCAGCCCGACGTCTGCCCGCTCAAGGACACATCCGCCTTCATCGACCGCGTCGAGCCGGACGGCGCCGAGGCGAAGGCTCTGATCGAGAGCCTCGTCGCCCACCACGTCGCGATCACCTCGACGCTGCCCGTGTTCGAGCACTCGATTCCCAACCGCCCGCCGCTCAATCCGCGCGCCATGGACGCGCTGACGACCGAGGCACGCACCGCCTACTTCTACGCCCGCAATCGCGCGGCCACGCAACCCGCCGAGTCCGCCGCGCGCGCCACCCGGAACTTCCAGCGGGGCCTCGCCCTCGAGCGCGCGTTCGCCCAGGCCGGCGGCCTCCTGATCGCGGGATGCGACCCCACCGGCAACGGCGGCACCATCCCGGGCTTCGCCGACCTCCGCGAGGTCGAGCTCCTGGTCGAGGCCGGCTTCACGCCCGTCGAGGCAATTCGCATCGCGACCCTCAACGGCGCGATCTTCCTGGGCCGCGACGCGACGATCGGCTCGATCGAGCCGGGGAAGAATGCGGACCTCCTCGTCGTCGCCGGCGATCCCGGCAAAACGATCGCCGACGTCGAGAAGGTCGAGCTGGTCTTCAAGGACGGCGTGGCGTTCGACCCCGTGAAGCTGCTCGAGAGCGTGAAGGGACGGTACGGCCAGTATTGAGGAGCCGCCGAGGCACTCACGACTCCAGGAACAGCTCTCCCGTCCCCTGATCGTACGAGAACAGCTCCGCTTGCCGCCCCCACTGGATGAGGTTCTCGAGCTCGGCCTCGGCTTGCTCCCCGTACTCGTCGCGGAGCTTGCCGAGGAAGTAGCCGCGGTCGATGCGGCGATTGTCGTCCTGCTGGAGCGCCTCGTAGATCCGGAGCACGATCGGGATGCGCAGGATCCGCGCCGCGATCAGCTCCTTGCGCGCGAGGATGCTCGCGTCCGCGTACGCCTTCCCCAGGGCCGTCAGGAGGAGATCGCCCTCGGAGACCGTGGCCATGCCGAGCATCTCCCCCACCTCCACGACCGGCAGCAGGTCGTCGATCTCGAGGTTGAGCTCGGCGGCGAGCCGGTAGAGGTCCGCCCGCCCCCCCTCGGCCGAGAGCTTCTCGACGAGGCCCGCGAGGGCGTTCAGCCGCGCCCGCGGCAGACGCCGCCCGACCTGGCGGATCTCCCCCTCGGGACGCGTCTTCCCCGCGACCGCGGCGTACACAGCGTCCACAACGCCCTGGAAGGCGGTGTCCTTGCGCTGGCGCGGCTGGCGCAGGGTGACGGGAATCTCCGCCAGGATCCGTCCCGGGTCCTTCCCCATCACGACGATGCGGTCGGCCATCAGCACCGCCTCCTCGATGTTGTGCGTCACCATGAGGATCGCCTTCGTCGGGATCGAGCGGCTCGACCACAACTCGAGCAGCTCGCCGCGCAGCGCCTCGGCCGAGAGCACGTCGAGCGCCGAGAACGGCTCGTCGAGGCACAGCAGCTCCGGCTCGACCGCCATGGCCCGCGCGAAGCCGACCTTCTGCCGCATGCCGCCGGACAGCTCGCGAGGATAGGCCGACTCGAACCCGTCGAGGCCCACCATGTCGATGAGCTTGCGCGCACGCTCCGCCCGCTCGGGGGCCGGGACGCCGCGGGCGCGCAGGGCCACCTCGACGTTCTCCTGCACGCTCAGCCACGGATAGAGCGCGAAGGTCTGGAAGACGATGGTCGCGTGAGGGTTCACGCCGGACAGCGGCTCGCCCCGGTACAGCACGCGCCCCTCGGTGGCGGGGCTCAGCCCCGTGATGACGCGCAGCAGCGACGACTTCCCGCATCCCGAAGGGCCGAGCAAGCAGACGAACTGCCCCGGCTCGATCGTCAGCGTCACGTCGGACACCGCCACAAACAGCTTGGGGGGCCTGCCGTAGGTCTTGGTCACCCGGTCGACGGTGAGAAGGGCCGTTTCGCTCATGAGGCCTCCGTCATTCCATCCGGAACCGCTCTTCGGCCAGGCGGTAGAGCCGCCCCCAGAAGGTGCGATTGATGAGCACCACCGTCCCCACGAGCGCGAGCGTTCCCGCGAGGAGCATCGCGTAGTCCGCGTCGTTCGTCGCCGAGGCGATCGCGGATCCCACGCCGAGCGTCTTGTGCGTGGTGCCGCCGAACTCCACGAACTCCGCGACGATGCTCGCGTTCCACGCTCCGCCGGACGCGGTGATCGCGCCGGTGACGATGAACGGGAACAGCGAGGGAAGGATCAGGGTGCGCCAGCGGGCGACTCGACCGAGCCGGAGCAGGTCGGTGGTGTCGCGCAGGTCGCGTGGAATCGCGGACGCGCCGGCGATGATGTTGAACAGGAGGTACCACTGCGTGCCCATGAGCATCAGCAGGACCGCCGCGAGATTGAGCCCGAACGGAAGCCGGATCATGAAGAGGAGGATCACGGGAAACAACGCCGTGGCGGGCACCGCCGCGAGCACCTGGGCCAGCGGTTGCAGCACCCGCGCGAGGCGCGGACGCGTGCCGATGACGTACCCCACGGGCAGAGTCCAGGCGAGGGCTACCGCGAGCGAGGCCGCGACCCTCGCGAAGGTCGCGCCGAGGCCCGCGGCGAGGGTTCCCCACGCGGCGAGGCGCAGCGAGGCCAGCAGCGAGACCGCGCCGAGCGCGCCGGCAGCCACCGCCGCGAGGACGGCGAGACCCGCCGCGCGGGCGGGCCAGCGGGAGGATCGTGCGTTTCCCGCCCGCGCCGCCGCATCCGCCGGCGGAGCGGTCGAGAGCCGGTCCGCCCAGTCGCGCAGCGGCAGGAGAACGCGCGCGCGCACGTGGGAGGCGACCCAGGATCCGTCGAGGGCGTCGCGGAACCACGACGTCGCCGGCTGCTCCCCCTCGACCGTCTCGATCTTGAAACGGGTCGCCCACGCGAGAAGCGGCCGCCAGACCAGCTGGTCGAGCACCACCACGATCGTCACCAGCGCCAAGACGCCGGAGACAACCGCGCGGACGTTTCCCGTCGAGGCCGCGGTCTGAAGGTACGACCCGAGACCCGGAAGGCGGAAGTCGTGGCTGCCGACCTTGAAGATCTCGGAGGCCATCAGGAAGAACCACCCGCCGGCCCAGCTCATCACGCTGTTCCAGATCAGGCCGATGGCGGCGAACGGAAGCTCCAGAACCCTGAGCCGCATCCACGGAGACAGCCGGAAGATCGCGGCCGCCTCCTTGAGCTCGCCCGGGATCGTGGTGAGCGACTGGTAGAACGAGAACGTCAGGTTCCACGCCTGCGAGGTGAAGATGAGGACGATCGCCGCCAGCTCGGCCGCCACCCTTTGCGGCAGCACCGCGCTCAAGCCCAGGAGCACCACCGGAAGGAACGAGAGGATCGGAACGCTCTGCAGCACGTCGAGAAGCGGCATGAGGAGCTTGCGCGCGCCGGGATTCCGCGCCGCCGCGTACCCGTAGGCCAGGCTGAATCCGAGCGACAGCGCGTAGGCGATCGACATCCGGCCGATCGACAGCAGCGCGTACCACGGAAGCGCCGCGGGCGCCGTCGAGATCTCGGGTCCGGCGATCGCCCGCGGCGCGAAGAACGCCAAACGCACGCCCGCGTAGAGCAGCGCCGCGATCCCGGCGAGGATCACCAGGTCGCCGACGCCCGGAGCGGGGCGGTCCGGTCTGGCGGGTCCGAAGCGGAGTGGTCTCACGGCGGGCCCAACTCTAGACCGCCGCGAGCATCGGTGTCGCGGGTCTCTTTCGGAACCCTCGCAACGGTGTCGGTAGGGCGTTAGCTTCGGGCGAGCTGCTCCTGTACGAGCGGCACCACCTTCGTGGCGTAGAGCCGGATGCTGCCGAGCAGCTGCTCGTGGGGCATCGTCCCCATGCTGTACTTCATGTCGAATCGAGCCAGGCCGAGACCCTTGGCCGTCCGGACGATCTTCCTCGCCACCGTGTCCGGCGATCCGACGAGCAGCGCGCCGGCCGGACCGGCCGCCTGCTCGAAGTCGGAGCGCGTCATCGGCCGCCAGCCGCGCTCGCGCCCGATCCGGGCGTGCATCGCGGCATGATGTGGGAACGCCTCCTCCCGCGCCTTGGCGTCGGTCTCTGCGACGTACCCGGGAGAGTGCGCCCCGATCGGCAGAGTCGCGTGGCCCGCCTGCTCGAGCGCGCGCCTGTAGAGCGCGACGTGCGGGGCGAAGGCGAGCGGGTCGCCCCCGATGATGGCGAGCATCAGCGGCAAGCCGTAGCGCGCCGCGCGAACGACCGATTGCGGGGTCCCGCCGACGCCGACCCAGGTGCGCAGCCGGCCCGAGGCGGTCTGCGGATAGACCGTCTGACGATCGAGCGCCGCGCGCGTCGTCCCCTTCCATGTGACCGGAGCTTCCTTGAGGATCTCGGCGAACAGCTGGAGCTTCTCCTCGAAGAGCTGCTCGTAGCGGTCGAGGTCGAACCCGAACAGCGGGAACGACTCCGTGAACGACCCGCGGCCGAGGATGACCTCGGCGCGCCCGTTCGAGATCGCATCGAGAGTCGAGAACCGCTGGAACACGCGCACCGGGTCGTCCGAGCTGAGCACCGTCACCGCCGATCCGAGATGGATGCTCCGGGTCTGGCCGGCGATGGCGGCGAGCACGACCTCCGGCGCCGAGACGGAGAAATCGTCACGGTGGTGCTCCCCCACCCCGAAGAACGCGAGGCCGAGCTGATCGGCGAGCACGCCCTCCGCGACGACGTTGCGAAGGACCTGATCCTGCGGCAGCCGCTTGCCATCGGGGCCGGCGGTCACGTCACCGAACGTATCGAGACCGAGCTCGAGCACGGGGGGCTCCTGCGAGGGGGTCACGCCGCCGGACTCCGGTGGGCCCGCATCAGCCTTTCGATCTCGCCGTCGGTCAGCTCGATCCCGAAGTCATTCCTCAGCAGGCTCCCGTACTCCTCGAGGCCGCCGATCGCGCGCTCGGTGCGCGTCCCCTCGGCGGTGACGATGAGCGTCCCGCCCGCGAGGGAGATCCGCCCCGAACGGGTCGCCCGCGAGCAGATCGTGTTCTGCGTGAAGTGCGATTCGGGCGACGTCTGCTGGAACTCGCATCGAGCCTCGAACTCGTCGAGGCGGCGCGGGGCGAGCGTGAACAGGTACCGCGGGTCGAGGAACCCGTGGCTCCACCACCCCATGGTGCACACCTCGCCGCGGACATGGATCGCGTACCCGTCGGCGCTACGCGTGCGCGCCGGCACGATCGGGAGCGGCACCAGGGACGAGTCGCCGAAGCCGACGTCGGCGATCCATCGTCCGCCGAGCGCGACCGAGAGGACGAGGTGGTCGAACTCCGGGCTCAACCGCCCGGACGACGTCACGCGCGCCGAGTGGAGCGTCACGGGAAATCCGAGCTGCGCCAGGAGCCAGGCGAACAGGCCGTTGAGCTCGTAGCAGAACCCCCCGCGCCGGCGCGTGACGATCTTCTCGTAGAACGCCGGAACGGACAGGACGATCGGCACGCCGAGATGAATGTCGAGATTCTCGAACGGCACGGCCAGCATGTGCGCGCGGTGGATCCGGGTGAGCGTCTCCGGCGTCGCCGCCGCCGGCCCGTCGTAACCGATCCGGTCGAGATAGTCGGCGACGCGCGACGGCGAGGGATCCACGACGGGGATTCTAGCGGAGGACGGCTAGTGCACCGCCTCGCCGGGCCCCGGCTGATGCGTGGGCTTCCGCATCAGCGGCACCAGGAGGAGCATCGAGAGGAAGAACGCCGACAGGAAAAGGAACGCGTCGCGGTACGACAGGAACGCCGCCTGGCGCTGCACCTCGCCCCAGGCGGCGGCGAGCGCGGCGCTCCGGGCCGTCCACGCATCGGCGCCGGTCGCGGCGATCGCGGAGCGCGCCGCCTGCAATCGTTGCGCCGTGGCCGGATCGTACGGGTCGACGTGCGCGCCGAGGAACGCGCTGTGCATCTGGGTGTGACGCGCGAGGATCGTCGTCACGATCGCGATGCCGACCGAGCCGCCGATGTTCCGCATGAGGTTGAACAGGCTCGTGGCGTTTCCCATCTGTTCCTTCGGGATCGGGTCGTTGGTGACCGTGGTCAGGGGAATGAAGATCATTCCCATCGCCGCCCCCTGGATCAGCAGGGGCAGCAGGAAGTCGTGCGGCCCGGCATCGAGCGACAGGCGGGAGACGAGGAACAGCGACGTCGAGACCAGGACGAGTCCCGCCGCGAGGATCTTCCGCGGCTCGATCCGCGTCAGGAGGAATCCGACGAAGGGCATCAGGAGGAACGACGCCAGCCCGCGCGGCAGGTTCGTGACCCCCGCCTGGAACGCGGAGTAACCGAGCAGCGTCTGCATCACCAGCGGAAGCAGGACGGTGCTCCCGAACAGCACGAACCCCAGGACCGTGATCAGGAACGTCCCCGTCGCCCAGGTCCGGTTCGCGAACACGCGCAGGTCCACGATCGGATGCTCCGTCGTCAGCTCGCGCACGATCATCGCGGCGATCCCGGCGACCGCGAGCACGGCGAGCGTCACGATGAGGCGCGAGGAGAACCAGTCTTCCTGCTGCCCCTTGTCGAGCATGATCTGGAGCGAGCCGATGCCGACGACGAGGAATCCCATCCCCCACAGGTCGACCCCGCCGGCCCGGCGCTTGATGTACGGCGGGTCGAAGATGAACATCTCGGTCATCGTGATGGCGAAGAGGCCGATCGGCACGTTGACGTAGAAGACCCAGCGCCAGCTCGCGTTGTCGGTCAGCCACCCGCCGATCACGGGACCGAGCATCGGCGCCACGACGATGCCCAGGGCCCAGAACGCCATCGCCATCCCGCGCTTGCGCGGCGGGAACGACTCGAGAAGGATCGCCTGCGAGAGAGGCTGCAAGCCTCCCCCGGTCAGACCCTGGACGACGCGGAAGAAGATGAGGAACGAAAGGCTCGGCGCGAGGCCGCACAGGAAGGACGACGCGGTGAACCCGATCACGGAGGCCATCAGCAGGCGCTTGCGGCCGAAGAAATTCGCGAGCCAGCCGGTCATCGGCAGGATCACGGCGTTGGCGACGAGGTACGACGTCAGCACCCACGTCGCCTCCTCGTTCGAGGCCGACAGCGTTCCGGCGACGTGCGGCAGCGAGACGTTGACGATCGTGGTGTCGAGCACCTCCATGAACGTCCCCGCCATCACCGCGATGGCGACGAGCCACGGATTGACGGCGGGAACCGCGCGCTCCGGGGTGCTCACGCCGCCCTCTACCTCAGGAGGACCGTCGGGACCACGGACATGCCGGGCCGCAGCCGGTGCTCCGGGTCCTGGCCCGGATCGAGCACGATCTTCACGGGAAGGCGCTGCACGACCTTCACGAAGTTCCCGCTCGCGTTCTCGGCGGGGAGCATGCTGAACTTCCCGGCGGTCGCGCCGCCGATCGCCTCGACGCGGCCGCGATAGCGGCGGGCGAACGCGTCGACGTAGACGGTCGCCTCCTGGCCGGGACGTATCGAGCGGAGCTGGCCCTCCTTGAAGTTCGCGACGACCCAGACCGGCTCGAGCGAGACCACCGCCATCACCGGCTGTCCCGGCTGGACGACCTGGCCGGGCTGGACGGTCTTGCGGCTGACGACGCCGGCGACGGGTGCGACGACCGTCGTGTAACCGAGGTTGAGCTTCGCCTGCTCGACCGCGGCGTCGTTCTTCCCCGCGGCCGCCTCGGCCGCCTGCAAGCGCGCGGTCGCCGCGTCGTTCTGGTGGGGCGCCGTCTCCGCGGCCCGGAGCTGCGCCTCGGCCTGCGCGACCCGGTCCCGCGCCGCGGCGGCGCCCGCCTCGGCGTTGGCGATCGCCGCGGAGGCGCTCGCCTCGGCCGCGACGGCGGCGTCGAACTGCTGGCGCGAGATCTCGTCCTTCGCGACGAGCTGACGGTACCGCTCGAGATCGGCGGCCGCGCGCTCGTGGGTCGCCTTCGCGTCGGCGAGCTTCGCCCGGGCGGCGTCCGCGTCCTTCCGCGCGGCGGCGACGCCCGCCGTCGCCCCGGCGAGCTGGCTCGCCGAGGTCGCCGCGGTGATCGGCACGGCAGCGCGCGCGGCCGCGGCCGCGGCGGTCGCATCGGCGGCCTCCGCCTCCGCCTTGCGCAGCGCCACGTCGTAATCCGCGGGATCGATCTTCATGAGGACCGCGCCGGCGGGGACGACCTGCTGGTCCTCGACGAGGACCTCCCTGACCGTGCCGCCGACGCGCGCGGCGATCGTCACGATGTTCCCCTCGATCCAGGCGTCGTCGGTCGACTCGCGCGACCGGGCATGGAGCCAGAACGCAAGCCCGGCGAGAGCGGCCACGAGCGCGCCGCCGCCCAGGATCGCGGTGGCCGCGCGCCGCCGCGCCGGCGTGAGCCCCGCTTGCGGGGGTGCCGATTCCGTCTGGAGCTCAGCCATGTGTCGGGCCTCCCTCGCCCTCGAGGAACATCGGGATCTCGCGCTCGGCCGCGCCGCGCGCGTGCGCGAGCGTCAGCCGGGCCAGAGCGTGCGCGTGGAGCGCCGCCAGGTAATCGTCGGAGGCCCGCGCGAGCGCGTCTTGCGCCTGGACGACCTCGAGGTTTCCGGCCACCCCGGCGTCGAACCGGTCCCGGGACTGCCGGAGCTGTTCGCGCGCGAGGTCGAGCGCCCCCTGGGCGACCTTCACGCGCTCGTCCGCGGAGGTCAGGTCGAGAAGCGCCGCCCGCACGTCGAGCGCCACGCCCGCCTTGAGATCGGTCAGCGCGGCTTGCAACCGCGTCACCTCCGCGTCGTCCTGCAGCACGCGGGCGTCGATGCGGCCCCCCTCGAACAGCGGGAACCGCAGCCCCATCCCGACCATGTAGGTCTTCTCCAGGCTCGGCGTGTTCGACCCGATCACGCCGAGGTCCGCGTTGACCTGGAGCGTGGGGACGCGCTGGTGCCGGTCGGCCGCCCGCGTCGCCTCCGCCGCCGCGAGGTCGCTCTCGGCCTGCTTCAGGTCGGCGCGCGCGTCGTACGCCTCGCGCAGCACGCCCTCGAGATCCACCTCCCCGGCGGGCTTGTACACGAGGGAGTCCGCGAGGGTGAACGGCTGCTCGAGCGGAAGCCCGATGGCGCGGGCGAGCGAGAGCTTGTCCTTGGCGTCCTCGTTTTCGGCCACGATCAGTCGCTGGCGCTGCGCCTCGAGCTGGACCCGCGCGCGCAGGACCTCGATCCCGGCGACGACTCCCGACTCCTTGAGGCGGACCGCATGCTCGTAGAGGGACTCCGCCGCGGCGACCTGCTCGCGGACCGCCTCGATCCGCCGCTCGTCCGCCGCGGCCCGCAGGTAGGCGCCGGCGCAGACGAGGACGACGGTCTCCCGCGTCGCGGCAGCTCCGGAGCGCGCGGCGGAGCTCGAAAGCCCCGCCGCGTGCCTCAGGTCGTTCGCCTGGAGGTCGAGGAGCGACTGCGAGAGGTAGAGGCGCGCGTCAAAGACGTTGAACGGGCCGACGAGGGGCGAGCCGCCCGCAGGCGGCGGGAAGCCGTACGCCTCGAGATCGATCACCTGGCGCGTTCCGGACACGCCCGCGGAGATCGTCGGGAGCTGCCGCGACCGCGCGACGTCCTTCGCCCCCTCGGCCCGCCGGACCGCTTCGCGGCTCGTGATCGCGGCGAGGTTCGCGTCGAGCCCGCGGACGACGGCATCCTCCAGGGTCAAGCGCAACGGCTCGTCGGCGGAAGCGGCCGTGAGCGCCACGGCAAGCCCCGCTACGGCGCGAACGCTGCGGAGCATGTACGCGAAGGTCCGCATCACGACCTGCCGACACTCTATCACCGGTGCCGCAGGCGAACGCCCGTATCAGGTCATCACCCGACTGTCGGGGAACGGCCCGGCTTCCGTCCGCCACTCGGGAAGCGGCGGAGGAAGCCGGGCCAGCGAGCTGGGGGGCTCGGCACGAATCACGGACAGGGGCTGGTGTTGGGCCGCGTCACTCCGAAGCTGTCGGTTCCGAGGCTGCTCTCCACCCCGTTCGAGATCCCCGTGACGAGGTAGAACGCGTTGCGTCCGGCGGGCATGGCGGAGAGGTCGCGATACCAGGTGTTGTCGAGGTGGCATCCCTGGGCGGCGAGGCCCGCGGTGCCGGGGGTCTGCGTGTACACGCGGGTCGAGCGGAGGACCGCGATCGAGCCCTTGTAGACGTTCCACTGCGTGTAGCCGGACTCCTTCTGCCACTCCAGGTCGTTCTTGTCGGCGCTGAATCCGGTGATGTAGATCAGCCCGTCGTCGAGATCGCAGACGTCGCCCTGGCCGTCGTGGTCGAAGTCGGTCTGGTCCGGGTTCCAGTCGAGGACGCAGTTGTCGCAGGCGTCGCCGACGCCGTCACCGTCGGTGTCGTCCTGATGCGTGTTGGGGACCTTGGGGCAGTTGTCGCAGGCGTCGCCGACGTGATCGCCGTCGGTGTCGAGCTGCTGCGGGTCGGCGACGAGGGGGCAGTCGTCGCACGCGTCGCCGATTCCGTCGTGGTCGGTATCGGCCTGCGACGCGTTCGCGACGAACGGGCAGTTGTCGCAGACGTTGTGGACACCGTCGCCGTCGCTGTCGGCGCCGAAGCGGTCGTCGTCGACGAGGCCGTTGCAGTCGTCGTCGATGCCGTTGCAGATCTCGGTCGCGCCCGGATGAACCGCGGGGTTCGTGTCGTCGCAGTCGCCCTGGCACGCGGAGTAGCCGTCCCCGTCGTTGTCCTGCTCGTACGCGGCGGACCAGGAGGCGTTGGAGCAGTCGTTCCGGATCCCGTCGCACAGCTCCGGGGCCCCGGGGTAGACGGTTGCATTCGAGTCGTTGCAGTCGTCGAAGGACGCCGCGAACCCCGCCGGGGCTGTCGCGTCGCAGGTCTCGGCGATCGTGCCGAGGACGCCGTGGCCGTCGTGGTCGGCGTCGGGGTACCAGTCGTGCGTGACCGGGCCGCCGATCGCGAGACCGCGGGGGGTCGTGCTGACCGAGCCCGGATCGACGACGACGTGGTCGCCGACGTTGATGCCGTTGAAGAGGTTGCCGAGCGTCTGCTGGCCCGTCGCGCTGAGGAGATCGAACCGGTAGGTGCCGGCCGCCACGTTGCCGGTCCAGGTCGCTTCCGCGATGTCGATCAGGTCGCCGATGCGCACGCCGATGGCCATGTCGCACGGCGCGAGGCTGCGGATCAACGCTTCGGTATCGGGCATGGAGCTCAGGTTGAGCTTCGTGTCGCGGCTGATGTCGCTGTTGATCTGGAGCGCGTGGACCGCGGGGTTCGACGCATTGCTCACGGAGATGTTGAGCATGGTGCTCGTCAGCTCCATCATGAGTCTGCCGGTGTCGGATCCGCCGCCGGACGAATAGATCGCGTCGATGCTGGCGATCGCGTCCGCGCGCAGCGCGCCTGTGCCGCCGACGAACAGCGAGAGGTAGATCGGGGACCCGCGGAACGCCTGGTCGACGATCGAGCGGAACTGCGCGTCGGTGTAGTGGTTCCGCCAGTTCTTCCAGAATCCCGAGGAGCCGGGGTGGATCGGAGGAGGAGTGTTCGTGAACGTGCACGTCACGGCGGCCCCGGCCGGCGGCGTGACGCTGACGCTGGCGCCGCCCGTGACGCGGGTCCCGTCGGGGAAGACGCAGACGCTCGACACCTGCCACGGCCCGTTCGGATTCTCCGAGACCGTGTACGCGCGCCCGCCGATGAGCCACGGGCTCGTGTGGTGCTCGAGGTGCCTGAGCGAGAACGACTCGCCCCAGCTCGAGGTGTACGGGAACAGGATCTGTGTCGGGTCGGTCGTCGGCCCGGGGGTCGCGTCCGCGAGCATCTTGACGGCCGTGATCTGGACCCGTTTCGTGTCGACGAACGTGCAGGTGACCGTCTCGCCGGGGTTGAGCGTGAAGGACGCGGTCCGGTTCGGAAGATCGACGCCGAAGCCGCTCCGGCCCTGCGAGCTGACGCAGCTTATCGAGGTCAGATCCCACATGACGTCGGGAGGGGCCTGCTGCGCCGAGATGCTTCCCGGCAGGAAGATGAAGGTCCGGCTCGGCGGGAGATCGTTCAGAGCGTTCCCGTCGTCGTCGAGGAGAAAGACCGGCGCGGCGCCGGGGCCCTGGAGCGTGAACGAGAAGTCCTGCGGGTCGTCGGGACGCGCGTCCACGACGATCACCACGTGTCCGCGCTTGGTGTAGGTGAACGTGCAGGTGACGACCTCACCGGGGTCGAGCCCGATGCTTCCCGGCGCGCTGCCGTCGCTGCAGGTCGCCGACGTGAAGTCCCATTCCGCGGGGAGCGCGCCCTGCGCCACCGCGAACGTGCCCGCCCGGACGTAGCCGCTGTCGTACTTGGCCGCGGCGTCGGTCAGCGAGAAGCTCTGGGACACGGCGTCCGGACCGCCGCTCAAGGTGAACGAGAACGCCTGCGGGTCGCCGGCGGGGAGCGTCACCACGTCGACGAGGATCTTCCCGCGCTTGACGTTGTGGAACGTGCACGTCACGGTTTCGCCGGGCGAGAGAACGACCGCGCCCGGGGCGCTGCCGTCGCTGCAGGTCGCACCGGTCGAATCCCACGCCGCGCCGGGGTTGGTCTGGGCGACCGCGTACGTTCCGGGCTTGAGGCTCGCGGACTGGTAGGGTGCCGCGGCGTCGGTCAGCGAGAAGCCGAGCGAGACCGCGCTCGGACCGCCGGTCAAGGTGAAGGCGAACGCCTGGGGATCACCGGCCGGAACCGTCACCTCGTCGACGATGATCCGGCCGCGCTTGACGAACGTGAAGGTGCACGTGACCGTCTCCCCGGCCCCGAGGCCGATGGCGGACGGCGCGCTCCCGTCGTCGCAGCTCGAGGACGCGAGGTCCCAGTCGGGAAGACTCGCCGGGGTGGCGGCATACGTCCCGGGGCGGATCGCGCCGGAGTCGTACGGGGCGCTCGCGTCGGTGAGGCTGAAGCTCGCGTTCAGGGACGTGGGACCGCCGGTGAGCGTGAAGCCGAACGACTGCGGATCGGCGGCGGGGGTCGTCACGACGTCGACGCGCACCCGGCCGCGCTTGACGAACGAGAAGGTGCAGGTGACGCTCTCGCCGGCATCGAGGCCGATCGCGCCCGGGGCACTCCCGTCCGAGCACGTCGAGGAGGCGAGGTCCCATCCGGCAGGAATGCTCGAAGCGGCGGCCGCGTACGTGCCGCGGCGGAGGAGGCCGGAGGCGTACGGGGTCGTCGCGTCGGCCAGCGAGAAGCTCTGCGAGATCGCGTCCGGGCCGCCGGTGAGCGTGAAGGCGAACGACTGGGGATCGGCCGCGGGGGTCGTGACGACATCGATCGTGATCGTCCCCCTCTTCACGTTGGTGAAGGTGCAGGTGACCGTCGCGCCCGGGGCGAGCTGGACCGCGGTGATCGGGCTCCCGTTATCGCAGATCGCGGACGACAGATCCCACGCGGCGCCGGCCGGCGTCTGCGCGACCGCGTACGTCCCGGACTTGAGGCTCGTGGCCTGATACGGCGCCGCGGCGTCGGTGAGCGAGAATCCGAGCGACACCGCGCTCGGGCCTCCGGTCAACGAGAACGCGAACGCCTGGGGATCATTGGCCGGAACCGTCACCTGGTCGACGAGGATCCGGCCGCGCTTGACGTACGTGAAGGTGCAGGTGACGGTCTCGCCGGCGGAGACGGAGATGGCGGCCGGCGCGCTCCCGTCGTCGCAGGTCGAGGAGACGAGATCCCAGTCGGCGAGCGCGGACCCGGGAGTGGCGGCGTACGTTCCCGCGCGGATCGCGCCGGAGTCGTACGGGGCGCTGGCGTCGGCGAGGCTGAAGCTCGCGTTCAAGGACGCCGGACCGCCGGTCAGCGTGAAGCCGAACGACTGCGGGTCGCCCGCGGGTGTCGTGACGACATCGACGCGCACGTGGCCGCGCTTGACGAACGAGAACGTGCAGGTGACGCTCTCGCCGGCATCGAGGCCGATCGAGCTCGCAGCGCTCCCGTCGGAGCACGACGAGGAGGCGAGGTCCCATCCGGCGGGGACGCTCTGGGGTGCTACGGCGTAGGTGCCGCGGCGAACGAGCCCCGACGCGTACGGCGTCGTGGCGTCGGCCAGGGAGAAGCTCTGCGAGATCGCGTCCGGGCCTCCGGTCAATGTGAAGGCGAACGACTGGGGATCGGCCGCGGGCGTCGTGACGACGTCGACGGTGATCGTCCCCTTCTTGACGTTCGTGAAGGTGCACGTGACCGTGGCGCCCGCGGCGAGCGCGACCGCGGTGACCGGCGTGCCGTTGTCGCACGTCGCGGAAGAAAGGTCCCACGATGCGCCGGGGGCGGCCTGCGCGACCGAGTACGTTCCGGGGCGGATGGCGCCGCTGCCGTGCGGGGCCGTCTGATCGGCGAGGCCGAAGCTTTGGCTCACCGCATCCGGGCCGCCGCTCATCGTGAACGAGAAGACCTGGGAGTCTCCTCCGGGGACCGTGACCTCGTCGACGACGATCGTGCCGCGGCGCGTGTGCGTGAACGTGCAGTGAACGGTCTCGCCGGCAACGAGCTTGATGGCGGTGACGGGGCTGCCGTCATCGCAGGTCGCCGAGGTGAGGTCCCACCCGGCCGGGACCGGGGACTGCGCGGCGACGTACGTGCCGGGGCGGACGGGAACGCTCGCGTGGGGCGCCGCGGCGTCCGTCAGCGAGAAGGAATCCGAGAGGGAGTCGGGGCCGCCGGTCAGCGCGAAGGAGAACGCTTGCGCGTCGCCGCCGGGGATCGTGACCTCGTCGACCACGATCGTGCCGCGGCGCATGTGCGTGAAGGTGCAGTGAACGGTCTCGCCGGGATCGAGCTTGATGGCGGCGACCGGGCTCCCGTCGTCGCAGGTCGCGGAGGTGAGATCCCAGCCGGAGGGAACAGGGCTCTGGGCGGCGGTGTAGGTGCCGGGGCGAACGAGGACGCTCACGTGCGGCGCCGCCGCGTCCGTCAGGGAGAATGAATCCGAAAGAGAGTCGGGACCGCCGGTCAGCGAGAACGGGAACGATTGCGGGTCGCCCGCGGGAACCGTGACCTCGTCGATGACGATCGCGCCGCGACGGGTGTCGGTGAAGACGCAGTGGACGGTCTCTCCCGGATCGACGTGGATGTTCGCGATCGAGCTTCCGTCGTCGCAGGTCGCGGAGGTGAGGTCCCACCCCGCGGGAACCGGGGTCTGCGTGGCGGTGTACGTTCCGGGGCGGATGAGGACGCTCGCGTGGGGGGCCGTCGCATCCGCGAGGGCGAACGCGTCCGAGAGGGCGTCGGGGCCGCCGGTCAGCGAGAACGGGAACGACTGCGGGTCGCCCGCCGGCACCGTCGTCTCGTCGACGACGATCTGGCCGCGCTTCACGTCGGTGAAGGTGCAGGTGACGACCTCGCCGGGGTTGAGCGCGATCGCGCCGACGGGGCTTCCGTCGTCGCACGTGGCGCTCGTGAGGTCCCACGCGGCGCCGGGCGAGAGCTGCGTGAGCGAGTAGGTGCCGGGGCGGAGGGCGCCGGTGGCGTACGCCGGGGCACCGCCGGCGAGCGAGAACCCCGCCGAGAGCGTGTCGGGTCCGCCGCCGAGCTGGAAGCTGAAGAGCTGCGGGTCGCCCGCGGGGGCGACCGACTGCACCACGCGGATGATCCCGCGCTTCGTGTTCGTGTACGTGCAATCGACGGTCTGTCCGGTGACCGGGGTCACGTCGACCTCGCCGGTGAGGTTTCCGGCCGCATCGCGCACGGGCACTCCGCCGTCGCCGCAGGTGATCCCGGTCAGATCCCAGCCGGCCAGAGGGGTTTCGGCGACGGTGTAGGTGCCCTGGAAGCGCCCGGTGAACGAGCGCGAGCTCGCGAGGGCGTTCCCCTCGTTCCCGTCGTCGTCGAGGTCGAACGCCGAAGCGCCGAGCTCGGGGGACGCCGTGAACGAGAAGACCTGCGTGCCCTGCGGGACCGCGTGCTTGTGGATCGTCACCGTGCCGCAGTTCGACACCTTGACGTCGATCGGGCGGATGAAGTCCTTCAGCCCCGCGCTGAACGAGTTCGACGACCGGCTCTTGACGAACCCGCGGCCGAAGCTGACGCACTGGTCGGCCGGGAAGACCCCGGCCGCGCTCAGGTCGATCGCCGCCTCGCCGAAGGTCAGTGCGGGGAGCGTCACGCCGGCGATCGGATCGTAGACGGGGTTGGTCACGTTGACCGCGCCCTCGGCGACCCCGGAGAGCGAGACCACCGGACCCCAGCACGGCGTCGTCGACGACGACTCGCAGGGACCGGTCGCGGTCCACCGCGAAAGGCCCAGCGTCACCTTGTTCCCGCCGCCGCCGAAGCCGAAGGTGATCAGCATGTCGCCGGGGGTCCGCTGGACCGTCACGCCGTTCGAGGTCAGAACGCTCGACTGGTTGAACTCGAAGTCCATGTTCGCGCTCCCGAGCGTGTCGAAGCGCACCCAGGCGAGGTAGAGGAAGTCGTGCGGGCCGCTGCCGCCGTCGAGCCGCTCGTGCGCCACGTAGAAGCGCAGCAGGTCGCTCTTGTTCGACGGGATCGATCCGAGAGAGATTCCGGGGACGACGTCGTCTTCCTTGCCGCTGAGCGCGTCGTCGGTCTGGCCCGAGGGCTGGTCCAGGCCGACGAACAGGTTCGGCGTCCCGACGAACGTCTGCCAGTCGGTGCCCGATCCGGCGACGAGGTCGCCGTCGGTCGCTTCGAATGGCGTACCGGGAAGCGCCCACGCCGGTCCCGCCACGAAACACGCGCCGAGTACCAGGAGCATGCGGAGCCGATGAATCGTCCCTGCTGCCGGAGTCGCCGTCGCCATGTGCTTCGCCACCGCCTCCCCGACTTCGATGCAATGAATAGTTACGGCGGTTCTAGCGCATATCTATGGTAATGATAGTAACTATGTGTGTTCGCAGTTGTTCGTTTCGGCCTGTCAGAGTTTGAGTTGATCGGAGTTGAACGGCCTTCCGGAGAGGCGGCGGAAACCGATTCCGGCGAACTCGCTCAGAATCGCTGGGAACTACGAAAGCCGCACGCCCGGATCGGGGCCGCCGACAGCACCGCCAGCGCGGACGCGGCGTCCAGGGCCGACGAGCGCGACCAACGTCCAATCCTCATGGAGGACTAGACTTTCTCGATGATCGCCGCCGCGGCCCTGCTCGCCCTCGGGGGGTGGATCGTCCCCTGGCAGCGCGACGCCGGCGTCGCCTCCGTCGAGCGATCCAGGGGACAGCTCGCGGACGTCCTGCTGTTCGCGGCGCGGCTCGACGCCGGCGGGCATCCCGTCCTCGACGGCGATGCGGTGTCTTGGAAGGAGACGGTCGAGCGCATCCACAAGAACGGCGCGCGTGCGTGGTTGACGGTCGTCAACGACCGCGCGGGCTCGAAGCCGGTGCAGAAGGATCCCGACCTGACCCACAGGGTGATCGCCGAGGCGGACGCACGTGCGGGGCATAGCGCGGAGATCGTCGCGCTCGCGCAAAGTCTCCAGGCCGACGGGGTCGACATCGACTTCGAGAACCTCCCGGGCGCGGAGCGCGGCGCGTTCACGGCCTTCATCGCGACGCTCGCCGACGGCGCGCGCAAGGCCGGGCTCAAACTCTCGGTCACGCTGCAGGGGAAGAGAAAGGAGACAGACGCGAGCGGGCCGGGGGGGGCGGACTGGCCGGGCCTCTGCGGGCTCGCGGACCGCTTGCAGGTGATGCTCTACAACCAGCACAACGCCTCGAGCGGTCCGGGGCCGATCTCGAGCCGGGAATGGATGGAGGGCATCGTCGACTACGCGCTCAAGAGCTGCACCCCCGACAAGGTGGTCCCGGTGCTCAAGGTCTCCGGAATGGACTGGGGTCCCGTGGACGCCGAGTGGCGCTCCTTCGCCGAGGTCGGCACGACGCTCGCCGTGCAGCATCCGAAGATCCGCCGCGATCACGACAGCGGCGCTCCCTGGTTCACCTACCGCGCCGCCGACGGGCACCACGTCGTCTATTACGAGGACGCGCGCTCGCTCCGCACGAAGGCGGAATACTTGAAGTCCCGTGGCCTCGGGAGCCTGGTCCTCTGGTCCCTCGGCAGCGAAGATCCGGACTCGATCGGGAAGCTCGTCAAGTAGTTTGGCGACATTCTGCTTTTTCTTCTCCTAGGACAATCTCGCCGAGCAAGAAGAAGAGATCGTCCGGGGAGAAGAAGAAGCAGAATGTCCCCAACCTAGAATCGATACCCGAACGAGAACGAGATCCCCGTCCTTCGGTAGTTGGGAGTCTCACCGTACTCCGCCGCGAGCGTCGATCTCCACCGGATTCCCCAATCCTGCCGCCACGCAATCTGCGCCTGACCGACGACGCGGGCGCTCTCGCTGCTGTCCCGCGAGGGTCCGAGGCCGGCCTGGGCCTCGATCGAGGCCCTGGAGTACGGGAACGACCGCGCGTAGCGCACGATCCCGAGCAGGCTGACGAGCTGGGACGGCGCGTAGTAGAGAGTGGAGGTCGTGTGGCTGTCGCCGAGCTCGAGGCGGCCTCCGATCGCGATCCGCGGCCGGACCGGGAGGTCCCACGTACCGTCGGCCCAGCCGTACAGGATGGCGTTTCCGTCGGTCAGGCTGCCGAGATCGAGACGCGCCCGCATCCGCCAGGTCCGCGTGGTCAGGTCGTAAGCGCCCTGGCAGCCGTGCCGGAAGATCCCCGCCCTCAGGGCGCCGACCGTCTCGACGTCGGTCACGCCGCATGCGCCGCCGAACCGGTTCCCGTCGAGGACCGCCTGCACGGTCGCCTGCCCTTCGAGCGTGTCGACCCCCGAGCCGAGCGAGCGCCCCCGCAGCCATCCGCCGGCCGTCACGTGACGCCATGCAAACCAGTCGGCGCCCAGCGTGGCCTCGGCGCCGCCGAGCGCGGGTAGGACCCGGTCGCGGTATTGCGCGCTCCCCAGGCTTCCCCAGAGATCGACGGGGGCCGCGAGCGGGTACCGGCCGGTGGCGCCGGCCTCGAGCGAATCGCGGTTGTCCGAGTCGGAGACGAGCTGGAACGAGCCGCCCGCCTGCGGATCGGTCTCCCAGCCGATGTCGCGCTCGAGCTGGCGGCGCGACGGGTCCGGCCGCTCCCAGCTCTGACCTGAGGGCACGAGCGCGTACGCCCGATCGGCCTCGCGCTCGCGCCCCTGCTCGTGGAGGTCGGTGGCGAGAACGATCCCGGCCGCCGGATAGGTGCGCGGCGCCTCGGCGACGATCCGCCGGAGATCCTCCTCGGCCGCGAGGAACTCCATGTTCGAGAGGTCGTCCTGCGCCGCGTCGAGCCGCGCCCGGACCGCGGGGGACGCCGAGGCGAGATGCGCGAGTAGCCGGGGGGCGTCCCACTCGCGGGCGACGTCCATCCGGTTCAGGAGCACCGGGTGATCTCCCGCTTTCACCGTGTTGGTGCCGGTCGAGTCCTGGACGAATCCGTACCGGAACTCTCGACCGAACGCGGTCTTGTTGACGGTGAGCGCCTCCGGGTCGTTGCCGCCGTGAAGCTGCCCCATCTCGGAAAACGGGAACGCGTACCCGACGACCCTCTGCCGGGGGATGTTCTCGGTCAGCAGCCTCCGGCAGGCCGCGTAGTCCCCTTCCACGCGGGCGACGAACTCGTCGTGAGACTCCATCCGGTGCTCGTCCGCGAGCCACTGACGGTTGGTGAGGAACTCACCGAGCCCGCCCTGCTCGTCGACCTGGATCGGGTCGTGGGCGAGGTGCCCGTGCGCCTGGAACTCCCAGCGCCCCGTGGCGGCGAGGCGCCGCAGGCTCTCCCAGTCCGTGGAGAAGACGCTCTCGTCGGCGATGCGGACCGTCGGGACGAACATCGTGGCCCGCATGCGGAGACGCGCGAGCACCGGGTCGGCGTACCGGAGCGAGTCGGCGCGCGCGTCGTCGAAGGTGATCGCGATCGGCTTGGCCGGGAAGGGCGTCTTGCCGTCGAGCATGGCGTCGAGGTCATCGACGGTGATCGTCGTGTACCCGGCGTCGTGGATCGCTTGCATCTGCTCCTCGAAGCGGTCGAGGGGCATGTTCAGCGACCGCTCCTGCTCCGCGATGCCGTGGTAGAGCAGGATCGGCAGCTCGACCGTCCCCTCGGGCTTCGTGATGACGCCCCGCCGCAGCGCGGCCGCCTCGCCCCTGCGCCCCAGCTCCTCGAGGATCGACGCCTCTTGCAGCGCCCGCTCGTCCGCGTCGAGGTACGCCGGCCCCTCGGCGCGCACGAGGGCGAGCGCGTCCTCCCTGCGGAACAACCCGCGCAGCGACTGGACCTCGCCCTCGAACACGGTCTGGTTCCGGCCGAGGCGACGGCCGAGGTCCCGGTAGAGATCGAGGGCGGACGAGGGGCGCCCGCGCGTCAGCTCGTTGTCCGCTTGAAGGAGCCCGAGCTCGGGCGACCGGGGGTGGCGCGCGACCGCCTCGTCCAGCACGTGCGCCACGGCGCGCGGCTCGTCCATCCTCCGGTAGGTCTCGGCGAGCGCGGTCCAGTAGGCGACGCGCTGCGGGTACCGCTCGGTCAGCTCCCGGTACCAGCGGATCGTCTGCGCGTCGTCCCGCCGGACGAGCGCGTCCTCGGCGAGGAGCCGCACGACCGGCTCGGCGGCGACACCCTTCGAGACCTGGGCCGTTGCTCGGGAGATCGCCTCTTCGTAGGCGCCGGTCTCGTAGAGCGACCGGATCCAGTAGTGCATCGCGCGCGGCGTCGGCTCGCCCATCTCGATGACCTTCCGCCACTGCACGCTCGCCGCCTGGAAGTCGAGGCTTCGCCAGAGCGAATCCCCGTACACCGTCTGCACGGCGAGATCGTCGGGATACGCCGCGGCAAGGCTCTCCGCCTGCTGCCGCGCCTGGTGGTACTTCCCGTCCGCGAGGAGCGCCTTGGTCAGGAGGATCCTCGGCGAAAGGGCGGCCTCGTCGATGGCGACGGCGGTGCGGGCCTGCTCGACCGCCTTTGCGGAGGACCCGTGCTGCAGCTCGTAGCGACCCATCAGCTCGTGCGGCTCCGCAAGCTCGGGGTACACGGCGACGTAACGCCCCCAGACGTCGCGGACGCCGCTCCAGTCTCCGATGCGCCAGAGCACCCAGCCGTGGTCGCGGAGCGCGGCCCGATTGCGCGGGTCGGCGGCCAGCGCCTTCCTGTAGAAGCCGTCGGCCTCGGTGTCGGACCCCGCGCGGTACGCGGCGCCGCCGCGAGCGGCGTACAGGCGCGCCAGTCCGATCTTCGCCGCTCCCGCGCGATCCCCTCTCGAGGAGAGCTCCTCGAAGAGGAGCCGGCCCGGCTCGATCGCGTCGTACCGGATGAACAGGTCGGCCGCGCGGACCGCATCGTCCTCGGTTCCGGCCCCGCTCGTCAGCCACTCGCGGGTCGCCCCGGTCGCGCCCTGCGTGTCGCCGCCTTTCAGGTCGATCTCCGTCAGCGCGTAGTACGCCGGCCCCAGGCGCGGATCCGCCTTCGAGGCGAGCGCGTAGGCGTCGATTGCTTCCCTGAGGTGCCCGGCGTCGCGCTCGGCGTCCCCGATGGCCCGCCACAGATCGGCCGGGCTCGGCGCGGAGGCCGCGAGCGCGCGCCGCCAGGTCGCGACCGCGGCGGCGTTGTCCCCCGCGCGCCGCTCCGCCCAGCCGAGGTTGACGAGGTAGACCGCGCGCTCCGGATCCCGCGCGCTCGCCTCACGGTAGGCGTCCGTCGCCTCGCTCCAGCGCTCCTCGCGAAACGCACGGTCCCCCTTCTTCGCGAGGACGCGGCCCAGGCGCTGCGCCACGAGCCGCTCGGGATCGCCCCCGCGCGCGAGACCGGCGCGGAGCAGCGACTCGGCGTCGTCCAAACGGCCGCGCGACTCCTCGAGGTCGGCGAGGCGCACCGTCGCCTTGGTCTCCCCCGGACGCGCGTCGAGAACCGACCGGTACTGCGCCGCCGCCGCGTCGGGTTGTTCGAGCCCTTCGAGCGCTTGACCCAGGCGGAAGCGGACGTCCGGCTGGCGGGGGTCGAGCGCCAGGCTGCGCGTGAGCGCCGTCGCGGCGTCGCCCCAGGCTTGCTGGTCGAGCCGGAGCTCGCCGACCGCGTTCCAGGTGGCGACGTTTCCGGGCTCGAGCTTGAGCACGTTCTGCCATATCCGGAGCGCCTCGCGGTCCTCGCCCAGGCGATGCCTGGCCCATCCGATGTTCTCCCATGCCTTGATGAGCGCCGGGTCGAGATCGACCGCCCGCTGGAAGCTCGTCAGCGCGTCCCCGAACCGGCCCTTCTTGTACTGCGCCACTCCCTGATCCAGCGCCTCCTGGCCGGGGGAGCGGCCCCAGGCCGCGGCTCCGGCGGCGAGCGCGAATGCGAGGACTGCGGCCGCGCGCCTCACGAGGGCACCACGACGAGGCGGCGGTGGGCGCGCCGTAGCGCGTCGCCGAGCTGGCGTGCCGCCGCGTTCCACGCGGCCGCGGCACCGCCGGGAACGGAACGAAGGTCGATCCGGACGCCGGCCCATCTCTCGCGCTCGACGCGCGCGGGCAGATCCCGGATCCACGCAGCGGACGGCCCGGAGGCTTCGCTGCTCCCCGAAACGGCGACCGTCGGCAGGATGTCCCAGGCGTAGCGGCGGGAGAGCATCCGGAACAGGTCGCGATCGAACCTCGCCTCGCGGACCGCGGACCCCTCGACGCGCGCCCAGGGCGGAGAGAGCGCCGCGATGTCGTCCGCCGATGCCGTCAGCGACGCGACCTCGGCGGTGTCCGGCGAGGCGGAGACGACTTGCACCCGGTACGGATAGGGAACGAAGCGAAGATGCTCGACGGTCAACGACGCCGGCTCGCGACCGCCGTACGCGACGAGGCCGACCCTCCCCCGCCACCGCCCGGGGAGCATGACCGGGGCGGCGGCCACGGGGCGATCGTCCCACCGCACCGCGACGCCCTCGCCTCTCTTGATGATGCTCAGGGCGTGCGTGGATCCGGGCGCACCGCGTGCCTCGCTCTTGGCGAGAACGTCCGGAGGCCGCCCGTCGGACCGGTCCTGGACGTAAAGGAAGCCGGACGCTCCTCCGAATCGCCACTCGCGCCCCGGAAGTCCCGCCGGCTGGACGATCCAGAACTCGCCATTCGACACGTGCACGGTCGCGTCGAGCCTCCAGTCGTCCACCCACCGCGCCGAGGGAATCCAGATGTCCGCTCGCGGCCGGCCCGAAAGGCGAATCGCGCTCCCGTCGAGATCGGCTCCCTGCCCGGGTACCCACGTGCCGTCCCCGGCGGCTGCCGGGTCCGCGACTGCGACATCGACGCGGTGGAGGAGCTCCTTCGTGCTCCACCGCGGGTCGACCCGCAGCCGCGCCACGCGCAGCGGACTCGACGACAGATCGTTCGCGCCGACCGGATCGTCGAGGAACCCCAGCCAGGGAGCCGGGTCGCCCTTTCGCACGAGGCTCCCGGCATCGGCCGCCGCACCCAGCGCCAGGAGCGGCTCGATTCCTCGCGGGGCCCACGCCAACGCCGCCGGGCGGTCGAGCCTCCTCGCGATCAGAGCGGCGCCCGGCGGCACGGGCGGGAGAACCATCGAGGAGGGTGTCCCGCGGGCCTCGGCCGGATCGCTCGATGCGATCTCCCACAACCCGCTCAAGGCCATCCGGCGCAGGCGGTCCCAGAAGAGAAACGACACGTCGCGGTCTTCTTGCCGGTCGGTCCGCAGGAACATCACAGCGGCCCAGCGCAGCTCGCGCAGGACCGGGTCGGCGGCTTCGTAGGTCGAGAGGTACCCCTCGTCGAAGGTCAGGAGCAGCGGCTTGCGCGGGAGACGCCCGGTTCCCGCGTAGGCTCGCCGCAGCTCGTCGAGAGTCACCGGCTGCCAGCCCGCGGCGGAGAGCGCCCGGAGCTGATCCCTCAGCTTCAGCCGATCGAGGTTCCTCCCGTCCGGCATCGCGACGATCCGGTCGTACGCGAGCGTCACGAAACGGCCGTCGTCGCCGGGTCCCGCGGGGTCGCGCGCCACGAGCCCGACGTGGCGGTTGAGCCACGCGCTCGTCCCGGCCCAGACGATCGCGCCGAAGGCGAAGGTCGCGATCCACATGCGCCGGTCCCGCGCGAACGTGCGGGATTTCAGGTGCTCCGATGCGCTCATGGCGCGAGGCCTCGGGTCAGCGTGTGCCCCAGTGGTTGCGTCTGACGGTTGCGAGCGCGTAGTAGGTCTGCCAGACGAGAATGAGCATGTAGAAGATGCTGAAGGCGAGGCCGTAGATCCACAGGCGCGTCTTGTGCCGGACCAGATAGACGAGCCCGTAGAGCAGCGCCATCAGCGTGGTCCCGTAGATGTACAGGTACGAGAACGTGCCGAGCCCGAGCAGCGGCAGGACGAGCGCGACGAAGACCACGGCCGGGGAGACGAGGGGGAACACGACGCCCAGGTAGAAGTAGAACGCCGCGAGCGGGTGCCGCTTCCACATGAACAGCGACGCGAGCAGGCTCTCGCGGATCCAGGACTTCTTCCACCTCAGCTGCTGCCGGAAGAACTGGCGCATCGTCGAGGGGACGATGGTCGAGCAGATCGCGGAGCTGTCGTAGATGACGCGCCAGCGCCGGAGCATGAAGTTCGTCAGGCTGCGGTCGTCTCCGAACGTCGCCTTCCGGCCGAGGAACGACTGCGCGAGCCAGACGTCGAGGATGCTCATCAGCGTCGAGCGCCGGTAGGCGGCGAGGCAACCGGAGCAGCAGGTCACCGTCGAGAAGAGCGACTCCGCCGCCTTGACGATGCGGAACGCGACGTAGTAGCGCACCTCCTGCATCTTCGTCAGGAAGTTCTCGCCGGCGTTTTCCACCGTCCCGTGCCCGCACACGGCGCCGACTTCCGGATCGGCGAACCCCTGGACGATCCGGCGGAACGCGTCCGGCCTCACGAAGCTGTCGGAATCGACGTACACGACGACGTCTCCCGTCGCGCGCCGCGCGGCGGCCGCCATGCCGTGGCGCTTCCCGCGATTCGCGTCGAACCGGATCAGCTCGAGGGTGGGGTGCTGCGCGCGGGCCGCGAGCATCTCGGCCCACGTGCCGTCCGTCGACCCGTCGTCCACGGCGATGACCTGCATCCGCTCGCGCGGATAGTCGGTGGCGAAGATGCAGTCGATCGTCCTCCCGATCGAGGCCTCCTCGTTCTTGCAGGAAAGAGCCACCGTGATCGGGGGGCAAATGCCCGCGTCGCGCGGCGGCCGGTAGACGCAGGCCAGGGCGATGCGGGAAATGATGTAGCCCGAGATCAGGATCCCGTAGAGATTGACGATCGGGTGGTACCAGAAGTAGTAGAGGTTGTTCCCCCGCAGCCAGACCACGTTCGAGACCGCGGCGAGGATCATCGCCACGCCGATCCACGGCACGGCCAGGTCGAACAGCGCGAGGACTCGCTGGCGCCAGGAAACCGGGAACTCGACGGCGAACGTGTACTCGAGACCCGCGGCCTGGTCGGCCCGGACCGCGACCTCGCGCGTGACGCGGGCGCGCAGGGTTTGCTTCGGCCGCAGCTCGGCCGGCATGGCGTCGATCTCGCGGATCGACGGGCTCCACCCGATGTGGATCCACTCGCCGGGCGTGAGCGCGCGGTCGACGCGGATGCGTGCGCCGGAGGTGCCGACGTCGGCGATGCGGCCGGACCCGCGCTCGCCCTGCGGGAATCTCAGGGTGGATCGGAACTCGAATGGAATGCCGACCACCGCGCGCGGAGAACGGCGACGCTCCGCGCCGGTCGGCGGCGAGAGTGGAATTGTGCCTGCGTCCACCTGTGGGACGGCCATGACGCCATCACCGCTCACTGGAAAGTGCCCGTGCGTGCTTGCAGAAATGAAGGATAAGTCTACGTCGCATAACGCGCTAAGCGCGGTACTTTTCGGCAGATCGATCGTCAGGATTCCGGGTGCGGAAAAGTTGTAATACTTGGAAAACCCGGAAAGTGGCGAAGGCGAACTAACCGGCGTGACTCCCGGCAAGGGGTGTAGCCGAGCGCCATGGAGCGTCCGGCGTGGATCTGGCGACGGGACGCCCGCTCGATTGTTTGTGCGGTTCGAATCCGCGCGATACCACGTCGGCGATCGGATCAAGCATCGCATCTACTCGATCTCCAATCGGGGCCCGAGATTTCCCCGATCGCGCGCGGTAGCCGATCGCGGTGAGAGCGCATGCACGCGCACGCGGTCCGTGGAGATTCAGTCCCACGTCGACGATCGTCCACGAATAGGAAGAGGGGACACCCGCTCGTCCTTCCCGTGAATTGATTCCAGCGGCCGTCGGAGCGAGCGGGCGGTTCCTCCTCTTGAGCCCGCGAGCGACGTCGAGCAAGGCGGCGCGGCGATTCCCCGCCGCATGCCGCCGCAGCGTGCCGCTGGAATCAATTCACGGGAGGGAGGAGCAGGCAATGTCTCCTCTTCCCGATACGTGAGCGATCGCTGCGAGAAGGCGACGGAATCGAAATCACGCACGCGAGTCAACGGCGTACGACGTTGCCCGCGCGACCACCGAATCGTCAGCGGATCGGAGAAAGCGGCGTCGCCGCGTGAGGACTCCCGCTCTGGCAGGCTCGTTGCAGAGTTGACGGGTGTCGCGGTGGGTGGCTGTCAGGAGGAGAGCCATGGCTCAACACATGCGCATCACACGCGCGCTCGCATGCGCCGCCTTGCTGCTCGCTCTCGTCGGCACACGCACCTTCGCGGAGCAAAAGGACCAGCAGCAGATGAAGGGTCTCGACGAGCAGGTGCAGGAGATGAAGTCCGACGTCCTCGGCATCGCGCAGGAGCTGAGCCGCCTCGAGGAGAAGCTGCTCTTCCCTTCCGGGACCCAGGTCGCGATCTTCGTCGCGCTCACGAACGGCGATCCGATGCGACTCGACGCCGTGCGGCTGCAGATCGACGGCCAGCTCGTGGCGCACTACATCTACAGCTTCAAGGAGCTCGAGGCGCTGCGCAAGGGCGGCGTTCAGCGGCTCTACGTCGGCAACGTGACGACCGGCGAGCACCAGCTCGACGTGCTCGTCGACGGCAAGATCGAGGGCGGCGCGGACTTCAGCCGCACGGAGCACTTCACCTTCCGCAAGGACGTGAAACCCGAGCTTTTGGGCCTGAAACTGGCCGGGCCCGCGTCCGGCGGGACGCCCATCGGGCTCGAGGAGTGGTGAGTGATGCGCGTGCCGCGCCGGCTCCTGGGACTCGGCCTGGCTGCGGGACTCGCGGCCCGTCCGGCCGCGGGCGCCGGCCTCAGGGACCTCTATTTCGGCGAGGCGCTCTACCACGCGTACCAGGGGCAGTTCTTCGACGCGCTCCAGCGCCTGGACACCGAGATCGCGATGTACCGCGGGCTCGACGAGCCCCGGCTCGACTCGCTGCACTATCACATCAACGACGCCGAGTTCTCGGTCGGCGACTTCGAGCTCGACTACCGCATGCACCTCCGTGCCGGGCGCGCCATCAAGGCGGTCCTCGAAGGCGCCGTCGACGAGGCGGTTCGCAACGAGGCCGCGTTCCGGCTCGCCCGCATCCAGTTCCAGAAGGGTGAGTTCGACGACGCGCGGCAATCGCTCTCGCGCATCGCGGGGAAGGTGCCCGAGGGGATCCGGGACGACGTCGAGTTCCTCCGGGCGAACATCGACATGGCCATCGGACGGCCGGGCGAGGCCGTCGACGCGCTCCGGCCGTTGCAGGGCCACACGAGCCTGGCCGGATTCGCCGCCTACAACCTCGGCATCGCTCTGATGCAGGACGGCCGGACGCAGGACGGCATCGCGCAGCTCGACAGGGCCGGGCAGATGGCGGCGAGCGACCGGGCCGGGCTCGCGATTCGCGACAAGTCCAACCTGGTGCTGGGCGCCGTCCTCTTCGAGGCGTCTCGCCTCGACGAGGCCAGGCAGACGCTGGATCGCGTCCGCATCGACGGGCCGTTCTCGAACCAGGCCCTCCTGCGCGCCGGCTGGGCCGAGGCATCGGCGAAGCGGTTCGACCGCGCGCTCGTGCCCTGGAGCGTTCTCGCCGATCGCGAGCCGACGGATGCCGCGGTCCAGGAGGCCGCGCTGGCGCTGCCGTCGGCGTACGCCAGCCTGAACCTGCACGGCCGCGCCGCCCCCCTGTACGGGCGCGCGCTCGAGCTGCTCGGCGGTCAGATCGAAAGAGTGGACGCGTCGATCGAGAGCATCCGGCAGGGACGGTTCCTGAGCGCGCTGGTTCGCGAGGAGAACCGGCAGGACGCGGAGTGGGTCATCCGGCTGCGGAGCCTGCCCGATGCTCCGGAAACCTATTACCTGATGGAGCTGATGGCCTCTCACGAGTTCCAGACGGCCATGCACAACTACCTCGACCTCGAGGACCTGCGGTCGAGGCTCGGGGCCTGGAAGACCAGCCTCGACTCCTTCGAGGAGATCATCCGGCTGCGCGGACGGAACTACGGGCCGCTGCTGCCGGAGGTCGATGCGCAGTTCCGGGAGCTGGATTCGCGGATCCGGCTGCGTCTCGAGCAGCGCAAGAACGTCGCCGCGCGCCTCAAGGCGATGCTGACCGCACCGCGGCCGGAGTCTCTCGCGACCGCCGACGAGCGGATCGCCGGCGAACGGCTCGCGCTCATCGAGAAGCAGCTCGGCGATTCCGATCGGCCGGCAGACGCGGCACTCCGGCAGCGCGCGGCCCGGCTGCGCGGCGCGCTCACCTGGCGCCTGACGACCGAGTACCCCGCGCGCCTGACCGCCGCCTTCGCGCACCTGAACGAGCTGAGCTCCGACGTCGACGCGCTCACGCGGCGGTACGACGCCTTCGTCCGGACCCGGCAGGCGGCGACCCAGAGCTACGTCGGCTACGACGTCCAGATCCAGCAGCTGCGCGGGCGCGTCGAGGAGGCTCTCCAGGGAACCTCCGGCCTGATCGCCCGGCAGGGACAGCTGATCGAGACCGCCGCGATCGACCAGCTCACCGCGCGCCGGGAGCGCCTGGTGGCCCAGCAGACACAGGCGCGCTACGCCGTCGCCGATAGCTACGACCGCGCGGCGCGCGCGCAGGCCGACCAGGAGGAGAAGCGGTGAGGAGCCCCCGCGCGGTCCCCGTGGCACTCGCCGCGGCCCTCGCCGCCGGCTGCGCCGCGCATCGCGGCGCCCCGGCGACGGGGACCCTGGCGGAGCTGCGGAGCGTCGAGCCGGACGTGAAGGAGGCGAAGATCGATCAGGGCCTCGATCAGGCCATGCAGGGCTACCGGCGCTTCCTCGACGAAACGCCGGAGACGGCCATGACGCCGGAGGCCATGCGGCGCCTCGCGGACCTGAAGCTCGAGAAGCAGTTCGGTATCCACGCAGGCGACGGCAAGCCGCGTCCGATGGCGGCCCCGGCATCCGCCCCCGCGCCCGCGCCCGCGGGCGCGCAGGCGGCCACGCCCCCCCGCGAGTCCGACGAGGACTTCGAGGAGCGCGCGACCGCGAAGAGCGAGATCTCCTGGGCCGGCGGCGCCGGTGCTACGGACGGGACGCGTGCGGTCGAGGATGCAAGCGGTCCGCTCGAGGCGATCGCGCTCTACGACAAGCTGCTCGCCGACTATCCGAACTACAAGGACAGCGACCAGATCCTCTACCAGAAGTCGCGGGCGCTCGACGAGCTCGGCCGCACCGAAGAGGCCATCGACACGATGGAGCGCCTGATCCGCGCGAACCCGAGCTCCTCGCACGTCGACGAGGTGCAGTACCGGCGAGGGGACTACTTCTTCATGCGGCGGCGCTTCCGTGATGCCGAGAGCGCGTACGACGCGGTCATCGGTCTGGGGCCTCGCTCGCCGTACTACGAGTTCGCCCTCTATAAGTTCGGATGGACGCTCTACAAGCAGGAGCTGTACGAGGAGGCGCTGCACAAGTACATGGCGCTCCTCGACTACAAGGTCTCGATCGGCTACGACTTCGACCAGACCCACGAGGAGGACGACGAGCGGCGCGTCGCCGACACCTATCGCGTGATCAGCCTGAGCTTCAGCAACCTCGGCGGCGGCGCCGACACCGTCCGGGAGTACTTCGCCAAGTTCGGGAACCGCTCCTACGAGGATCGCGTGTACAACAACCTTGGCGACCACTACCTCGCCAAGCTGCGGTACGACGATGCGGCCGGCACCTTCAAGGCGTTCGTGGCGCTCTACCCCTTCCACCGGTCGGCGCCGAAGTTCAGCATGCGCGTCATCGACACGTTCACGGCGGGCGGATTCCCCAAGCTCGTGCTGGAGGCCAAGCGCGATTTCGCGGCGACCTACGGACTGCAGTCCCCCTACTGGCAGCACTTCAAGCCCGAAGAGTCACCCGAAGTGCTCGCGTCCCTGAAGGCGAACCTGACCGATCTCGGGAACCACTATCACGCGCAGTACCAGAGCGCGCAGGACGCCGCCGAGAAGACCTCGAACTATCGCGAGGCCCGCCGGTGGTACGGCGAGTACCTCGACTCGTTCCCGGCGGACGCCGACTCGCCGCGGATGAGCTACGAGCTGGCGGGCCTGCTCCTCGAGAACAAGGACTTCGGCGAGGCGGCCAAGCAGTACGAGCGGACGGCCTATCAGTACCCGACGCACCCGCAATCGGCCGCCGCGGGGTACGCCGCGGTCTACGCCTACCGGGAGCAGCTGAAGGTCGCGCCGGACGACACGAAGGAAGCCGTCAAGCGGGACGCGGTCGCCAGCTCGATCAAGTTCGCGGACACGTTCCCGGATCACGAGAGCGCCGCGGCCATCCTCGGGGCGGCGGCCGACGACCTCTTCGAGATGAAGGAGTATCCCGCCGGCGTCGCGACCGCCCAGCGCGTCATCGACACGTATGCGGGCGCCGAGCCGGCGATCCGGCGCTCCGCGTGGACCGTCGTCGCGCACGGCTCGTTCGAGCTCGCCGACTTCCCGCGCGCCGAAAAGGCCTACACGCAGGTCCTGGCGGCAACGCCGGAGGACGACGCGTCGCGCGCCGGGCTCGTGGACAACCTCGCCGCCTCGATCTACAAGCAGGGCGAAGCGGCGCGGGACGCGAAGGACTATCGCGCGGCCGCCGACGATTTCCTCAGGATCCGCTCGGTGGCACCGGCGTCCGCCATCCGCCCGGCGGCCGAATACGACGCCGGCGCCGCGCTGATGGCGCTCGAGGACTGGACCGCGGCGGCGGGCGTGTTCGAAGCGTTCCGCGACGCCTACCCCCAGCACCCGCTCCAGCGCGAGGCCACGCGCCAGATCGCGCTCGCCTACCGCGAGAGCGGAGCGCTGTCGCGCGCCGCCGGCGAGTACGACCGGCTGGCCTCGGAGTCCGACGATCCGGCGCTGCGAAGCGAGGCGCTGCTCGCCGCGGGGGACCTCCACGCGAAATCCGGCGACGCGGACAAGGCGCTGGACGCGTACACGCGCTACGTGGACGCGTTTCCCCGTCCGGTCGAGGCGGCGCTCGAGACCCGCTCCAAGATCGCCGAGATCCGCAACACGGCGCACGACGACGCGCTCTATCGTCAGGAGCTCCAGGAGATCGTCCGGATCGAGGCGGAAGCCGGCGGCGAGCGGACCCCCCGGACGCGCACGCTCGCCGCACGCGCGGCGCTGGTGCTCGCGGAGCAGCTCGAGCGGGATTTCGCGGCGGTGAAGCTGCGGCAGCCGTTCGAGACCAGCTTGCAGGAGAAGAAGGAGCGCATGGATGCGGTGCTGGCCGCCCTGAGCCACCTCACGGAGTACGAGATCGCCGAGGTGACCGCCGCCGCCACGTTCTACATGGGCGAGACCTATCACGAGTTCTCTCGCGCGCTGAGGGAGTCGGAGCGGCCGGCCGACCTCAAGGGCGCGGACCTCGAGGAGTACGAGGCGACCCTCGACCAGGAGGCGTTCCCGGTCGAGCAGAAGGCCATCGGGCTGCACGAGAAGAACCTGGAGCTGCTCCGGACCGGAGTGCTCAACCCCTGGACGCAGAAGAGCCTCGACGAGCTCGCCCTGCTGATGCCAGGACGCTACGCGAAGCGCGAGGAGAGCGGTGGGGTTCTCGGCCCGATCGACGTCTACACGTACCGCACCCCCGCGTCCCGGGTCTACGGCCCGACTCAGCCGGTGGCGGGAGCCGCCGCATCCGCCCCCGGAAAAACCATGACGGAGAAACCCGCCGACCGGCGGGCCCTGCGCGTGGAGGTCGCGAGGGATGCCGAGGGGTTCACGATCACCCAGCGCGTGCGCGTCTCCTCGGACGCGCGGTCGGATTACGAGGCCGCGGTCCGCGAGCTCGCGGCGGCGCGCTCCGAGCCGGCGATCGCCCTCCTGAACAAGGTGATCGAGCGGGCCCCCACGTGGACGGCGGCGCACATCGATCTCGGCATCGCGTACGCCCGCGCCGGCGACCTCGACCGCGCGGAGGCGAGCCTGCGCCGGGCGCTCGAGCTGACTCCCCGGCACCCGGCCGCCCTCGACGAGCTCGGCATGGTGCAGCGGCGCAAGGGGCAGTTCGCGGACGCGCGCGCCAGCTACGAGGCCGCCTTGGCGAGCTTCCCCGAGTATCACTACGCGCGCGGGAATCTCGCCATCCTGTGCGACCTCTACACCGGGGACCAGGCGTGCGCGCTCGAGCAGTACGACGCGTACAGCCGCCTCGTCCCGGACGACCCCGAGGTCGTCAAGTGGATCGCCGACCTCCGCAACCGCGGAACGCAACAGGAGAAGCCATGAGACGGACACTGTGGCTCCTGCCGCCGCTCCTTCTTGCGGCGGGTGTCGTGCTGGCCGATGAGGTTCCCGAGGCCACCGGCACCGCCCAGGCCCAGAAGACGCCGGCGCAAACGGCGAAAGACCCGGCGAAGCAGGACCCGAAGCTGCTCGAAGGCATGTCCATCCTGGGCAACCAGGAAGCGCCCAAGGCGCTCGTCATCGTCCCGTGGAAGAGCTCGGAGCTCGGCGACGCGCTCGGCATCGTGCCGATGCTCGACGATTCCCGAGCGCCCGTGGACAGGGACGTGTTCCTGCGGTCGCTGAGCTACTACGAGATCCGATCGGAAACGACGCGCCACGACGGCGTGAACAGGAGCAAGTCATGAGCTTTTCGGAGCTGTTCGGAAACGTCGGCGTCTTCGGCCTCGCGGTGATGGCGTGCCTCGCCGTGCTGTCCATCTTCTCCGTGACGTTGATCCTCGACAAGTACCGCCGCTTCCGCGCGGCCTCGCGGCAGTGGCAGATGTTCAGGCCCGCGTTCGCCAAGTCCCTTCGCGCGGGCGAGCTCAAGGAGACGATCGCCGCCGCGAAGCAGCACCAGGATTCGTACGTCGCGAAGGTGGTCTCCGCGGGCCTCATCGAGTACGACGGCGCGGCGCAGAGCGGAAGCAATCCGGAGGTGTCGCTCGAGATCGTCACGAGCGCGCTCGAGCACTCCAAGATCGAGGCGATGATCGAGATGCGGCAAGGTCTCGGCACGCTGGCCACGATCGGCTCCACGGCGCCGTTCATCGGCCTGTTCGGAACCGTGGTCGGGATCATCAACGCCTTCCGGGGCATCGCGGCCACCGGCTCCGGTGGAATGGCCGCGGTCTCCGGCGGCATCGCCGAGGCCCTCGTCGCGACCGCGCTGGGCATCTTCGTGGCCATCCCGGCCGTCGTCGCATTCAACCACTTCACCGGAACGCTCGACCGCTTCCAGGCCGAGATGAACCAGGCCTCGAACGAGATCGTGAACGTCCTGTTCCGGATGCCGAGAGAAGCCCATGCGAGCCGGTGAATCCGCGGGGATCCGCTCGGCGATCAACGTCACGCCGCTCGTCGACGTGGTGCTCGTGCTGCTCATCATCTTCATGGTGATGGCGCCCCACATGCGGAAGGGGCCCGGACCGGAGATCAACCTGCCGGCCACGGAGACGCCTCGCGAGGAGGGCAACGGAGCCCGGATCCTGGTCACGATCGACGAGAAGGGCGTGCTGTGGATCGAGGACAAGCCGGTTGCGGCCGACCGCTTCGGCGACGGGCTCCGCGCGGCCGCGGGAGCCGAGAAGAACCCCAAGGTCGTGCTCCAGGGCGACGCGCGTCTCCCCTTCGGAGAGATCCGGCAGACGATGCTCGCCATCGAGCAGTCCGGCTTCCCGGGGGTGGCCCTGATCGCCGAGCGCGCCACCAACCGGACGCGGAAGGGCTGACATCATGCAGCTCAACACAGGCAGCCCGGGTGCCGGCTTGCAGTCCGAGATCAACGTCACGCCGCTCGTCGACGTCGTGCTCGTGCTGCTGATCATCTTCATGGTCGTCGTGCCTCTCATGCTGGAGGGGTACGACGTCGACACCCCCAGGACGTCGACCGAGCCGGCGCCCGCGCAGACCGAGCCGTCCCAGGTGATCCTGCGCGTCGCACCCGCGACGTGCGGCATCCTCGAGCCACCCGTCGGAAAGGGCCTTCCCGCCGACTGTCGCGTCACGCTGGCGGATCGGGAGCTCCCCGCGGCCGAGCTTCCCGCGCGTGTCGCGGAGATGCTCGGCAGCCGCCCGCGGGACCAGCGCGTGCTGTTCCTCGCCGCCGACGACCGCCTGAACTACGAGGGGATCCTGCGCATCGTCGATCTCGCGAAGTCGCGGGTCGACGATCTGAAGATCGGCGTGATCACGATCGAGTGAGGTGGATGCGTGGCGACCAACATGCAGACCCGCGCCCTCGTGAAGAGCCTTGCGCTCCATGCCGTCGTGGTGAGCGCGGCGCTGGTGATACCGGCCGGTCCGCTGCGACGCAGCGCGCAGCCCGACGAGGTGGACGTGGTCTTCCATCGTCCGCCTCCGCCGGTCGAGTTCAAGGCACCGGTGATGCCGCCCCTCCCGCGAGCGGGAGTCCTCCCGCCCGGGCCCCGGACCGCGCAGCGGTCGCCGGCGCCCCCGGCCGCTCCTGCGGCACCCGCGGAGCCGCTCGCCGCGAGCACGCCGGGCGTCCCCGAGGGTCTGCCCGAGGCGCAGGTAACCGAGCCGCCGAAGCCGCAGGTGGGGAAATCCGGGATCCTGGCGTTCCGCGACCAGATCGCCAGCGTCGCGCAGGAGCCGAACTCGATCCGGCTCGGAGCGATGGCGCATCTCAAGGCCGCGGCCGAGGCGAGCGCGACCGCGCCGAGCGCCTACCTGCTGAACGCCGTTCCCGACGGGAGCGGCGGCATCAACGCGGCCGGGCTGACCCGCAGCGTGGGAGGCGGCGGCCCGAGCGGCGGCGGTGGCTCGATGCAGGGCGTGGCGGTCGGGCGCGCGACCGACTCGCTCGCGTCGATCGGCGGCGGCGGTGGCTCGCGCGCGCTGACCTCGGGCGGCTCGGCGAACGGAACGCCGGGGCGCGGCGGGCCGGGACCGGCCCGCACCGACGAGGAGATCCAGATCGTCTTCGACCGCCACAAGGCGTCGTTCTACCGGCTGTATCACCAGGAGCTGCGCAACGACCCCACGTTGAAGGGCCAGATGGTCCTGCGTCTGACGATCGAGCCGGACGGCAGCGTCTCGATGTGCACGCTGCAATCGACCGACATGAATGCGCCGGCTCTCGCGGCCCAGGTCGTGGACCGGGTCCGGGGGATCAACTTCGGCGCGAAGGAAGGCGTGCAGGCCCTGACGATCGTCTACCCGATCGACTTCCTGCCGGCGGCGTGAAGCCAGCCGGCTGCAGCGGAACGGAACGGTGACCAGGAGGAACGGAGTTGCGAATCTGATCTGCTGATCTCGACGCGATTTCCGACAAGGGCAAAGCCATCGAAAGGTGGCGACGCAAAGTCACCGGTCTAACGGGCCGCACAGGCCCCACGACGGCGGGACCGCCGGAATCCAGCCCACGACGTGGACTGCCTCGGCCCCTCCCTTGTCGAACGGAATCTCCCGGCGAGCGGCACGAGGACGTCGATGGTTTCGAGCGGGACAAATCGAGCGAGAGGCAGCGGCCGGTGGATCCGGGTCCTGCCGCTCCTTTTCGTCTTGGCGCTGCTGACGGCAACACCCGCGCTGGCGCTCGATTGCGTCGGCCAGGCCGGCGGCATCATCGACGGCTTCGTCAACTACCCCGTTCCCCCCGCCCAGATCAACATCGACGGTAACTGCACGATCCGGAACTATCCGGCCTCGAACCCCCTGACCTCCAACATCAGCTGGTTCGGCAACAACCCCACGAGCTGGCTGCTCATCTTCGACAACGTCGTGCACACCGGCAACATGTCGTGCAACCTCAATTCCCAGGGAAACAAGATCTGGTTCGTCAACAGCTCGTCCACCTCGGTCCAGCAACACTGCCTGAGCCTTCTGATCCCGGTCGAGAAGATCGACAAGCAGAACGTTCCGGTGAACCGGACCACGGCCACCATCGGCGTCCCGTTCACGTGGAAGCTCATCATTCCGGTCCTGTACGATCCGGGCACCGGCACGGTGATCGACACCCAGGGAAGCCCCAACGATCTCCACAGCATCACGGTCTGGGACGATCTGAACGCCACGGGTGTCGATCTCAGCTATGTGAGCCACACCGCCTACTGGCTCGACGACGGAACGCCGGTCCCGCACACGTTCACGAACGCCGGTGGCTTCCTCACCTTCGACAACATCCCCATCGTCACGGCCGGCCGTCAATTCGTCATCGAGCTCACCGTCGTGCTCAACGACACGCCGGTGAACGCGCCGGGGAAGCAGTTCATCAACACGGCCACGTGGCAGTTCGGGCGGCTGATCGACGGCGTGTTCTACGTCCCGCTGCCCGGGCAGAACGGCATCTCGCCGCCCCTGAGGATAGCGGCGCCGGTGCTCGTCGTCGCCAAGTCGGGGCCGGCGACGATGAACCTGGGGCAGTGGGGCGATTTCGCCCTCGACGTCGGGAACACCGGGTTGACCGACGCGTGGGACGTCACGCTGCGTGACCTGCTGCCGCACGTCCCGACGGGCGGCATGTGCGACCTGACGCCCGAGATCCTGAGCGCTCAGGTCTTCGCGGCGGACGGCGTCACTCCGGTCGTGGGCAAGGGTCCGCTCAACCCGGGCACCGACTACACGCTGAGCTATCGCGGTCCTCCGGACTGCCGGCTGGACCTCGCGATGCAGACCGCCGCGGCACGGATCGGCCCGGGTGAGCGGCTGATCGTCCGTTACCGGACCCGCCTCGACGCGAATACCCAGAACGGCGTCGCGCTCACCAACATCGCCGGCGCCATCCAGTGGTTCAACGACGGGGCCGGCGACCCCACGCGCGTCGCCTTCAACCGGACGCTGACCGACGGCACGCCCGGCGTCGTGGACTTCCAGGACGCCCACACGGTGACGACGGCCCTCACGGGGTTCTTCTTCGAGAAGACCGCCGCGGACCTCACGAGCGGCGTGGACCCGGCGCCGACCGCGTCGCCGGGGGACACGCTGCGCTACACCCTGCGCTTCCGCACCACCGATCAGGCGCTCAACAATTTCAGGATCTTCGACGACATGGACGCGCTCAACGCCTCGCCGGCGTTCGTGCGCGGCACGCTCACGCTGGTCACCGCCCCGCCGGGGGCCGACGTCAGCCACACCAGCAGCACCGGAGGGACGAAGGGGACCGGGGTCCTCGACGTCCGGAACCTGAACCTGCCGGCCAACGGCGAGGTGCTGATCCAGTTCGACATCAAGCTGGCGCCGACGCTCGTGAACGGCTTCGTCGTCACCAACCAGGCGACGCTCTACCGAGGCAACGGCTCGATCCTGGCTGTCAGCGACGACCCGAACGTCAACGGCGAGGCCGATCCGAACGTCCCCGGCGACGAAGACCCCACGCGCGTGCGGATCGTGGCGTCCCCCGTCTTCCGGGTGCAGAAGATTTCCACGGACCTGACGGGCGACCCGAACGTCCTGCTCGCCGGCGAGACGCTCCGCTACACGATCACGGTGAAGAACATCGGCAACGCCAATGCCACCGGCGTCGTCCTGCGCGATTCCATTCCGGTCAACACGACCTACGTCGCGGGGAGCACGACGCTCGACGGAGTGCGCGTCCCCGACGTCGGGGGCACCTCGCCGCTTGTTGGCGGCATGCCGATCCACTCTCCCGCGGATCCGACACCGGGCTCGATGCCCGCCGACGCCTCGAGCAGCCAGGCCAACGTCGCGACCATCACGTTCGACGTGGTCGTCGATCCCAACGTCCTCGACGGCACGATCATCTCGAACCAGGGGTTCGTCGACGCCGTTCCGAACGGCATCGTCAATGTCCCCTCCGACGATCCGCGCACGCCGATCCCCAACGATCCCACGCTCAACATCGTCGGGAACCATCCGCTGCTCTACGCGGAGAAGCGCGCGGTGTTGCTGGTGGATCTGGGCACGCCGGGCGTCGTCGATCCCGGGGACGTGCTCCGCTACACGATCACCATCCAGAACTCCGGCACGATCCCGGCGACCGGTGCTTCGGTGAAAGACGCGGTGCCCGCGAACACCGCGTACGTCGCGAACACGACGCTGCTCAACGGGCTGCCGGTCCGCCAGCCCGACGGCGGCACGGCACCGCTCGCCGCGGGCATCGACGTCAGCTCCTCCGACCGGACGCCGCCGCTCCCCGGTCCGGGCGCCGGCACGATCTCGGCGCACGGTGTAGCGACCCTTCAATACGACCTCCGCGTCGACCCCGGCACGCCGGCCGGCACCCTGATCGTCAACCAGGCCACCGTCGAAACCGCCCAGGTGCAGGGCCTGCTCACCGACGGCGACGGCAACCCCGCGAACGGCGCCCAGCCGACGGTCGTCGTCGTCGGCGCGGTCCAGCAGCTGTCCATCACGAAGCAGGTCTCGGTGGTCGGCGGCGGCCCCGCCCTCCCCGGAGCACTGCTCGAGTACCTCGTCACCGTCACGAACTTCGCCGCGGTGCCGGCGCTGGGCGTCGTCATCACCGACGATCTCGACGCCTCGCAGCCCGGACAGCTCGCCTACGTGCCCGGCTCGGCGACGATGAACGGAGCGGCCGTCGGTGTCGGCTTCGCCGGCTCGACGATCACCGCCGACTACGGCACCAGCTACGGTCCTCTGGCACCCGGAGCGACCGTCACGCTCCGGTTCCGGGCCACCCTGAGCCCGGGCCTCGCACAGGGCACGGTGGTCACGAACACCGGCGTCGTCGCGTGGAACACCCCGACGCAGACGGCGAGTGCCAGCGTCTCGATCGTCGTCGGCGGCATCCCGGGCGTCGCCACACTCAACGGATCGGTCTGGCACGACGCCGACTTCAACGAGGTGCAGGATGCCTCCGAGCGGGCGCTGGCCGGCTGGTCGGTGGACCTCTACCGCGACAACCGGCTCCTGCACACGTCGCTGACCGACGCGAGCGGCGCCTATCACGTCGTCAACGTCGAGCCGAACGACGTCGCCGGCAGCCCCTACGAGCTGCGATTCCGCGCGCCCGGGGCCACGTCCACCACCGCGATGCTCGGCCGGGCGGCGTCGCCGTTCACGAACTCTCTGCAGCGGATCACCGGCATCACGGTCTCGTCGGGCGCCAACCTGCAGGGACTGAACCTGCCGATCCAACCGAACGGCGTGGTCTACAACTCGATCGCGCGCACCCCGGTCCCGGGGGCGACCCTCACGCTGCTGTCCGCCGGCGGCGGCACGCCGGTTCCGGCGAGCTGCTTCGACGACCCGGTCCAGCAGGGGCAGGTCACCCTCGCGGACGGCTACTACAAGTTCGACATCAACTTCAGCGACCCGGCCTGCCCGAGCGGCGGCGATTACCTCATCGCGGTGACCGCGCCGGCGGGATCGGTGTACGTCACCGGCCCATCGCAGATCATCCCGCCGGCGTCCGGCGCCGCGACGCCCGCGTTCTCGGTTCCGGCCTGCCCCGACAGCGCCAGCGACGCGATTCCGGTCACCACGCCGTACTGCGAGGTCGTGCGTTCCGAGTTCCCGCCGGCCGCCTCGGTCTCGGCGCGCACCCCGGGCACCGTCTACTACATGCACCTGATGCTGGACGGCAGCAAGCCGCCCGGCTCGAGCCAGATCTTCAACAACCACATCCCGCTCGATCCGCAGCTCGCGGGCGCGGTCGCGATCTCGAAGACGACGCCGCTTCTCGACGTGACGCGCGGGCAGCTGGTGCCCTACGCGATCGCCGTGAACAACGTGTCCGGCGCGCTGCTCACCGACGTGACGATCGTGGACCGGTTCCCGCTGGGATTCACCTACGTCCGCGGCTCGGCCCTTCTCGACGGCGTGGCGACCGAGCCCTCGGCCTCGGGCAACGAGCTGCGCTTCGGCGGCCTCGTGATCGCGGGCACCCAGGCGCGCACGATCAAGCTGCTGCTCGCCGTCGGCGCCGGCGTCACCGAGGGCGAGTACGTCAACCGCGCCCAGGTCTTCAACGGCACCACCGGCGAGGCGATGTCCGGCGAGGCCACCGCGACCGTGCGCGTGGCCCCCGACCCCACGTTCGACTGCACCGACGTCATCGGCAAGGTCTTCAACGACGTCAATCGGAACGGCGTGCAGGACGACGGCGAGGACGGCCTGCCGGGCGTGCGCCTGGTCACGGCGCGCGGTCTCGTGGCGACGACGGATGCCCACGGGCGCTACCACATCACCTGCGCGATCACGCCGAACGAAGACCGCGGCAGCAACTTCGTCCTGAAGCTCGACGACAGGACCCTGCCGAGCGGCTTCCGGATGTCGACGGACCAGGTCCTGGTCAAGCGCGCCACCCGCGGCAAGGCGCTCGTCATGAGCTTCGGCGCGTCGGTCTTCCGCGTGGTCGCCATCGACCTGTCGGACGCGGCGTTCGAGCCGGGCTCGACCGACATCCGGGTGCCCTGGCAGCCGCGCCTCGGCGTGCTGCTCGAGGAGCTGCGCAAGGCTCCGGCCGTCCTGCGCCTCTCCTACGTCGCCGATACGGAGGATCGGGCGCTCGTCGAGCGGCGCGTGAAGGCGTTCCAGCGGCAGGTGACGGAGGCCTGGGACTCTAAGGTCTACCCGCTCACCATCGAGCCCGAGATCTTCTGGCGGAAGGGCCGGTGAACGGTATGAGACGGCACCGTTCCCTGCTCACCGTCGCCTTCGTGCTGATGGCCTCCCCGGCGGGCTTCGCCCAGGTGGACGAGGTCAGGCCGGGCGAGCCGACCGAGCGCCACCTCTCGACCGACTCCCCGTTCCAGACGTGGTCCAAGGATCCGAACCCGCCCGACACGTCGCACGGCGATCGGGTGGAGACCCGGCAGGTCCCGCGCGAGACGCTCGAGACCGTCAAGCTGAAGAACGTCGTCCCGCCGATTCACTTCGAATCCGGCGTGGCGAAGATCCCCGCCGACGACGTCGACACGCTCGCCAAGATCCTCGAGAGCATGCGGTACCGCAAGAACGTCCGCGTCCACTTCGAGGGGCATGCCGATTCGCAGCGTCTCTCCGAGGGCCTGGCGGGCGTCTTCGGGGACAACATGGGTCTCTCGCGCGAGCGCGCCGGCGAGGTCGCGGAGTACTTCAAGAAGATGCTCGGGCTTCCGCCCGAGGCGATCACCTACGAGTGGGCGGGCGACACCCAGCCCGTCGCCTCGAACGACACCGAGGAGGGCCGATCGCAAAACCGCCGCGTCGAGGTCGAGGTCTGGTACGACGAGGTCCGGGAAACCAAGGAGAACGCGGAGGTCGTCGTCCCCGACGACGTCAAGCGCATCAAGGTCTGCCGGACCGAGACCCTGTGCAAGATGAGATACAAGGAAGGACAGGCGCGCCGGGCGCGCGTCAAGAATCTCGTGCTGCCGTTGCGGTACGAGGACGACACGACTCCCGTCTCCGACGCGTTCGTCCAGCAGGTCCGGCAGGCGCTCGTCAACCTGCGCGACAAGCAGAACGTGACCGTCAAGCTCATCGGCTACGCCGACGACGCGCCGCTCGGCACGCGCGACGCGCGCATCTACGGAGACCACCTGGCCCTCTCGAAGGCGAGGGCGCGTCGCGTCGCGCTGGCCATGCAGGACGCCCTCGGGCTCGAAAGCTCGGCGATCGCGAGCGACGGTCGCGGGAGCGCGCAGCCGGTCGCCTCCAACCAGACCGTGCAGGGACGCGCGCTCAACCGACGGGTCGAGGTGGAGTTCTGGTACGACGATCCGCTCCAGGAGCTCTCCGACGAGCCGCAGCTGTGCCCCGGCGACGCGGGCGAGGAGATGACGACCAAGGTCTACGATCCCCCCTGGGGTCCCCTCCCCGAGCTCGAGCTCACGAACGGCCAGCCGATCGTCCCGGCCGGATTCGCGGCGAGCGTGCATCGCGCGCTCCTCGAGATCGCGGATCGGAGGAACGCGCGCGTGCGCTTCATCGGCTACACGAAGAGCGAGCGCCTCGACCGGCGCACGGCGTCGGTCTACGGCGACGACATCGGTCTCTCCGCGGCGCGGGCCGGCCGGGCCATGGATACCATCATGCAGGACCCGGCCCTGTCGGGCGCCCGCTCCGAGCACGAAGGGCGCGGCTACGTCCAGTCCGACGACGTCGTGAACGCCGGCTTCATCGAGGGCGAGAGATCGTTCGTGCGAGTCCAAGTCGTGTACGACGAGCCGGTGCCCCTCGACGACTACGACGGCGTGGACATCACGCGGATCAACCGGGAGGTCTCTCCCCAGAGTCCCTACGATCTCAACGTGATGCGCATCACCGTGGACGGCAAGCCGATCGACGACCCCGGCCGCAGCTCGTCCGACATCCAGCGCTGCACCGACGTCGCCCTCGACCAGGCCAAGATCCGGTTCGCGTTCGACGATCTCGAGTCGCGGCCGCGCCTCGCGGTCGCGGCGCATCCGGTCGCCCTGGCCGTGAGCGGAGACGCCGCGTCCGCCGTGCAATTCCGGATGTACGACAACTACGCGAGCTACATCGAGCGCGCCGAGATCCGGATCTTCGACAAGGAGCAGTCCTTGCAATCCGGTCCGCTCGCGGTCATCCCGGTCGACGAGGCGGGCCTGGCCGCGTGGCAGCCCGGCGCCGAGATGCTCCGCGGGCCCACGCGCGATCTCAAGTTCGTCCTGCGCGCCTACGATGCGAAGGGTCACTTCGACGAGACGGAGCCGCATCCGCTCTGGTTGACGCGCGAGCCGCCGCCCGAAGCCGCGGCTTCCCAGGCCGGCGCGGCGACTCCGCCGCCGGATCTGCTCGCCGCCTACGGCGAGAGCGACCTGCAGCGTCATCAGATCCCGCTCGACGGAGGCCGGGTGACGGTGCACGGCGGCGGCATTCCCGCGGGCCACACGGTCTGGGTGGCGGGCCGCCAGGTCCCGGTCGATCCGCACGGCAACTTCACGGCGGAGGAGATCCTCCCGACCGGCGCGCATACGGTCGAGGTCGCGGTGCTCGATGATGCGGGCAACGGCACGCTCTATTTGCGGGATCTGGAGCTCAAGCGCAGGGACCTGTTCTACGTCGGCGTCGCCGACGTCACGGTCTCGGCGAACCGGTCGAGCGGACCCGCGGAGCAGCTCCAGGGGCAGAACGCGCCTCAGCCCTTCGATTCGTCGCTCGACGGCCGGTTCGCGTTCTTCTTGAACGGGAAGGTGAGCGAGCATTGGCACCTGCTGGCCAGCGCCGACACGGGCGAAGGACCGATCCACGACATCTTCAGCAACTTCCTCGACAAGTCGCCCGACGCGCTCTTCCGGCGCATCGATCCCGACTACACCTACCCGACCTTCGGCGACGACAGCGTCGTGGAGGAGATGGCACCCACGCAGGGGAAGTTCTTCGTCAAGGCCAGCCGCGGACAGAACTACGGCATGTGGGGAAACTTCAAGGTCGGCTACATGGGCAACGAGCTGGCCCAGGTCGATCGCGGCCTGTACGGTGCGTCCGGACACTACGCCACCGAATCCACGACCAGCTTCGGCGAGCAGAAGGCCTCGGTCGACGGCTTCGCCGCCCAGCCCGGAACCGTCGGGAGCTTCGAGGAATTCCGGGGCACCGGAGGATCGCTCTACTACCTGCACCACCAGGACGTCCTTACGGGGTCGGAGCGCGTGCGCATCGAGATCCGCGACAAGGACTCGCAGATCGTCCGGGGCGTCGTCGACCTTCGCCCCGTGATCGACTACGACATCGATTACCTGCAGGGCCGCTTGGTGCTCACCGAGCCGCTGTCCTCGACCGCCGCCGACAACCTCATCGTGCGCACCGGCGGCTTGAGCGGCGACGAGGCCTACCTGGTGGCCCGCTACGAGTACACGCCGAGCTTCGGCGATCTGAGCGCGACGGCCGTCGGCGGCCAGGGCCACTACTGGTTCGGCGACCACGTGCGGCTGGGCGTGACCGCGAACTCCAACCGGGAAGGCGACGTCGACAGCAGCCTCGGCGCGGCGGACTTGACCCTGCGGAAGAGCACCGATTCGTGGATCAAGGTCCAGGGCGGACGGAGCGAGGGTCTCGTGACCCAGACGCAGAGCTCCGCCGACGGCGGGTTCGGGTTCACGAGCCTCGATCCCGCGTCGTTCACCGATACGACGGCCTCCGCGTATCGCGCCGACGCGAGCATGGGGTTCGGAGATTTCATCTCGGGAGCCAAGGGCCGCATCACCCTGTACGGCCAGAGCCGCGATGCCGGCTACTCGGCGCAGGGCCAGGCGACGCTCAAGGACACGCAGCAGTACGGCGGCACGTTCGCGATGCCGGTGACGAACCGCCTCAGCCTCACGGCCAAGGGCGATCAGAGCACCGAGGATCAGGGGCTCGAGCACCGGGCGATCGAGCTGGACATGCACTACAAGGTGACCGACAAGTGGAGCGTCAGCGGCGGCGTGCGCGACGACCAGCGCGAGGACCATTCGCCCGTCGTCCCGGCCACCCAGGAGCAGGGCGAGCGAACGGACGCGGCCGCCCAGGTGGCGTACGACCCCGGCCCCCAGTGGCGTGCCTACGGCTTCGCTCAGGGGACGCTCGCGTCGGACGGCAATCGCGAGGACAACAATCGCGTCGGCGTGGGCGGGTCCTATCGCCCGGCGCCGCGGTTCCGGCTCGACGCCGAAGCGTCCGACGGCAACCTCGGGCCCGGCGGCAAGCTCGGCACCGACTTCCTGGTCTCCGAGCGGACCAGCCTCTACCTGAACTATTCGCTGGAGAACGAGCGGTCGGACAACGGGCTGCTCGACCATCGGGGCACGCTGACCTCCGGAGTGAAGGAGCGCCTTTCCGATGCTTCGAGCGTCTACGTCGAGGAGCGCTACCAGGACACGACGACGCTGACCGGCCTCACGCACGCGGCCGGAATCAACCTCGTCGCGAGGGAGCGCTGGAATCTCGGGGCGAGCGCCGAGGTCGGCACCCTCCTAGACGCGCAGACCCAGGCCCAGACCGATCGGAAAGCCGCCGGTGTCCGCGTCGGCTACGGGCTCGATTGGATCCAGTGGTCGTCGGCCATCGAGTACCGCCGCGACGACGCCGAGCAGCTCGACCTCTCGCGCACGGAGCGGACCGCCTGGCTGTTCCGGAACCGCTTCAAGCTCCAGCTCAGTCCGGACTGGCGGATGCTCGGGAAGATCGACCACTCGTTCAGCGACAGCTCGCTCGGCGCGTTCTACGACGGCGGTTACACCGAGGTCGTGTTCGGGTACGCGTTCCGGCCCGTTCGCAACGACCGCTTCAACGCCCTGGCGAAGTACACGTTCTTCGACAACGTCCCGAGCCCGGACCAGGTCGGGGTGCAGAACACCCCGGTCGACTTCCTCCAGAGGTCCCACATCGTGTCCACCGATTTCTCCTACGACGTCACGGCCGCGTGGACTCTCGGCGTCAAGTACGCGTTTCGCATGGGCCAGGTGAGCCTCGATCGCGTGAATCCGGCGTACTTCGACAACGCGGCGCACCTCGGGATCGCGCGCGCGGACTGGCGGTTCCGCAAGAACTGGGAAGGCATGGTCGAGGGCCGCGTGCTGGACCTCCCCGACGTCCATCAGCAGCGCGGCGGCGCGCTGGTCGGGCTCTATCGCTACATCGGCAAGCACGTCAAGATCGGCGCGGGCTACAACTTCACCAACTTCTCCGACGACCTGACCGACCTGAGCTACAAGCACCAGGGTGTGTTCGTCAACGTCGTGGGGACCGTGTGGTGACCGGATGAGAATCCGCACGGTCTTCTCCATCTTGATGATCGGCCTTGCCTGTGCTGGCGCGCGCGCCGAAAGTCGCGTGCTCGACGGTGCCGAGGTCTCGCGCAACACTGCCCAGAAATGGTGCATCGCGCCGACCGGTCCATTGCCGAACTGGGACAGCCCCGCCGACCCCAACTGCGAGATGGTCTGGCGCGTGCTCGCCGAGCGCGAAGGACACGTCCTCTACAGCGCGCGCTACGCGTGGCCGAGCCCGACCCACTCCAGGCGCCCAATGCGGGTGCTGACCGAGGTCCTCTTCGAAGGAGCCCACGGTGCGCCCACCCTGAAGCGCCTCTTCGCGGTGCAGGAGGACGAAGGGCACGTCGTCCTGGCTCCTCTGCGGGTGCTCTCGCTCGGCGGGATGACGGTGATCGAGTCGACGGTGTGCATGGCCGAGACGAACGAGTGCGGCCGGGACCTCGTCGCGTGGGACGGCGGCAAGGTGACGCCGATCAAGGACGAGACGATCGTCGACATCCGGCGAGCGCTCCCGAAGGACTACGACCTCAGGATGAATCCGAGCGTCGACCTCGCCAAGCTCCTCGGGTCGGGGAGCGCCTGGGCGAAGCGCGACGCCGATTGCTGCCCCTCGGCCGCCATCACGTTCACGCTGCGCCTCGTGGACGGTCAGCTCCGGGCGGAGGACCTGAAGCTCACCCCTCGCACCAGTTAAGGGGTTGTTCCCGAAGTCTCGTTGATCTATTCCAGCGGCCGTCGGAGCGAGCGGGCGGTTCTTCCTCTTGAGCCCGCGAGCGACGTCGAGCGAGGCGGCGCGGCGATTTTCCCGCCGCACGCCGCCGACGCGTGCCGCAGGAATAGATCAACGAGACTTCCGGGACGGGACACTAGTCGATCTCGATGCTCGTCCCCCGCCCCGGCCGCTTCGAGAGCGACTCGATCCTGCGGTCGATCAGATCCCGGATCCCTCGAAGCGCCTCGAGGCGGGCGGAACGGAAATGCTCCTTGGCGCTGTCGGAGCCGAAACTTCGAAGCATCCGGCCCAGCTCGGGCCCGAATCCCATGCAGAGGCACTCGTGCTCGGCCGGGGCCGGGGCCGCCTTCCTCGGCGGTGCTTTTCGTTTCACGCTCATGGTCAAGCCTCCTTCATCTCCACGACCAGTCGTCCCTCCTCCAGGCGCGCCCGTCCAGGGACCAGCGCCGCCATCGACGTCGGCAGCCCGACGTGCCGGCGGATCGCGCCGACCTGGACGACCAGCTCGTCCCCCTTCTTGAACAGGCCGATCTCGCTCTTCTCGGCGAACGGCAGCCGCAGGTGGACCTCCCTCTTTCCGTCCTTCTTCGTGAACACGAACGGGCGCTCCACCTCGGTGACCCGCGACGGATCCTCGCCGCCGGGATAGAGCGCTTCCGCCAGCACCTGGAGCCGCTTCTGGCCCAGGACCTCGTCGCGGAACAGCGGCACGCGACGCACCGCGACCGGCGCGAAATACTCCTCGATCTCCTCGAGGGCCCGCTCCTGCGAGCGCCGCCAGTCCGCGAAGAACGAGTCCCGGACCTCCGGCGGCAGCACGCGGTTCACGATGACCTGGTCCACGACGAGACCGTGAACGGAGAAGTACGTGAACGCGCGCTGCGTCTCCCGGATCACCATCTTCTCGGGATTCGTCACGAGGCGCACGCTGGTGACCTTGGGGTCGGAAAGGAGCGCGTCGATCCCCTCGAGCTTCGCGAAGAGCTGCTGGACGTTGGCGAAGTAGCGGTCCGGCGGAAGCTCGAAGGGCGCCACCCGGTTGGCGACCGGACGGACGGCCTTCAGGAGCGTCCGCTGGAACGGGAAGATGTGCTTCATGTACCACTCGAGCGTCGTCGGCATGCTGACGAACCGCATCGACTCCGCCGTCGGCGCGCAATCGAGGACGATGACGTCGTAGCTCTTCTCGCGGCGGTAGAGGTTGACGTACATCATCGCCGAGAGCTCTTCCATGCCGGGAAGGATGGCCAGCTCCGAGGCCTCGACGTCTCCCAGGCCCGTGGTCCGGAGCAATCCGCTGACGTACGCCGAGATCTCGCTCCAGTGGACGCGGATCTCCCGCTGGATGTTGACCTCCTGGATCGCGAGCTTCGCGCCGATCGGGAGCGGCTCCGAGGTCTTGCCGTGGAACAGCGCGAGATCGAGGTCGAAGGCGTCGCCCAGGCTGTGCGCCGGGTCGATGCTCATCACGAGGGTCCGCTTGCCGAGCTTGGCTAGATGAAGACCCGTGGCGGCGGCAAGGCTCGTCTTGCCGACGCCCCCCTTCCCGCTGAACAGGAGGATTCTCACACCGTCGATTGTAGAGTCGACCCGCCCGCGCGACTACTTTTTGGCCGCCGCCCCCGTTGCCGACGCCCCCGCCTTCGGGCGGGGCGGCGCGTTCTTGACGTACGTGTCGAACCAGCGCAGCTCCTCGTAGGCGAGCTGCTCGTTCGATTCCATCGACGAGTACCAGTGCGGCTCGTGAGGGAGCATCACGAGGCGCGCCGTGCCGCCGTTGCCGCGGATCGCCTCGTAGAGCTTCACGGCCTGGAGCGGCGTCGTGCCGGGGTTCGCGTCGTCGGTGCCGTGCATGATCAGCAGCGGGAGCTTGATCTTGTCGGCGAAGAAGAACGGCGAGACCTTGAGGTAGACGCTTTGCCCCTTCCACACCGACCGGCGCTCGTTCTGGAAGCCGAACGGGGTGAGGGTCTTGTTGTACGAGCCGCTGGTCGCCACCCCGGCGCGGAAGAGGTCGGTGTGCGCGATGAGGTTCGCCGTCATCAGCGCGCCGTGGCTGTGTCCGGTGACGCCGATGCGATCGGGATCGACGACCCCGGTGCCGACCGCCGTCTCGACCGCCGCGTGCGCGTCCTCGACGAGCTGGTCGAGATAGGTGTCGTACGCCTTCTTCGGGTCGCCGACGATCGGGAACGCGGCGTTGTCGATGATCGCGTAGCCGGACAGGAGCAGCAGCCGGTAATCCTCGATGCGCATGAACCGCTGCTCCGAGCCGCTGATCTGCCCGGCGGTCGCCGTGCTCGCGTAGTCGAGCGGGTAGGCGTAGAGGATCGCCGGGACGCGCGTCCCCTCCTTGTAGCCGGGGGGCGTGAGCAGGTTGAACGAGAGCTGCGTCCCGTCCTTCCGCTTGTACTTCACGAGGCGCTGCTTGATCGCGCGGACAGCGGGCGCGGGATCGGGAACGTGCGTCACCGCGCGCAGGGTCGAGGCGACCGTGGCCTCGCCCGCCGGAGCCTGCGGGATCGGCTCGCCGATCGTGCGGAGCATCGCGTTCGGCGGATCCTTCTGCGACTGGCGCCACGTGAGCAGCGTCCGGCCCGGCGCATCGCCGAACGCCAGGAAGTACTCGAACGCGGTCTTGTCGCTGCGGAACAGGCGCACGGACGTGCGGGTCTTGAGATCGAAGCGATCGAGGAACGGGCGATCCCCGTCGAGCGAGGCGCCTTCCCCTTCGAGGTAGATCGAATCGCCGTCCTGGCGCATCACCAGCTGCCCGTTTCCAAGCGACTCGTAGACCGGCCGGCCGGGATCCTTGTAGCGCTCGTCGCTCGAGAGGTCCCAGATCAAGGCCGGCTTGGGCGCCGGGTGCTCGACGTCGACGAGGAACGTCTTCTGCCAGTGCTTGTTCTCGTCGTACTCGTGGAGGAGGGCGACGCCGCGCTTCTCGCTCCAGTCGAACCCTTCGAATCGCTGCTCGGTACGCGCGATCTCGGCCGCCTCGCCGGTGAACGGGGCCGACAGCATCATGACCTTGTCGCGCGCGGGGACCGTGACGTTCCAGTCGCCGCCGTCGAGGGCTTCCGCCCAGACGAGCGTCGCGGCCTCGGTCGGCCGCCAGGAGTGATCACGCGGGCCGGTCGGAACACCGGCGATCGGCACGCGATCCGCGAGGGGCAGGCTCGCGATCGTGCGGATCTTGCGGCCGGTCCGGTCCCACAGGTCCACGTCGTGCGCGAAGTTCGGGTAGGTGGTGACGTACGAGTACGGCTTGTGGATCGTGGTGACGAGCAGGTCCTGGCCGTCGGGGGACGGGTCGACGTCGGTGATGATCGCCGGCTTGCCCAGCGGCGTGATCCCGCCCGAGACCGAGTCGACGAGTGCCAACTGGCTGCTCGCGTAGTAGTCGAACAGGTCCTCGTCGTGCTTGCCGTTCAGCGTGTCGCGGGTCTCGTACGTGCTGCTCTCGCCGGCTTGCCCCGTCGTCTCCTGGATGCTCGGGCCGTCCGCATCGACCGATGCCGCGGGAGCCGGCCCCGCGTCCGCGGGGACGAGCTTCACGAGCAGCGTCGTCTGGTCGGGCATCCATTGGAGGGAGCTTCCCAGCATCGGGTTCAGCCGCACGCCGTCGGCTTTCCCGGTCGCACCGGTCGCGGCGTCGCAGACCCACAGCTCGACGGCGTCGGCCGCGGTGTTCCGGAAGGCGAAGCGCTTGCCGTCGGCCGCCCAGGTGACACCGTCCGCGCAGCCCCCCGCCGGGAGCGTTACCGGTGTCTCGCGGCTCGTCGCGATGTCGACGAGCGTGAAGCTCGAAGCGCACGGCGCGATCCCGTAACCACCCCGCGTGTCGTGCTTGCGCCGGGTCCGCGGCTCGACCCGCACGCCCGCGAGGCGGAGAAACGGCTCCGCCACCTGGGAGATGGGCGGGTACGTGACCCACGACACGAGCAGGATCCGGTCGCGCGTGGGGCTGACGTACGGGCTCGGCGGCGACGGCGCGTGCAGCACGTCGAGGACGTTCTGCGGCGGCTTGTCGTACCCCGCGATGGCCGGAAGAACCGAGAAGAGCGCGAAAAGAAAGGGACGAGCGCGCATGCGGGAAGCCTAGCATGCCGCGCATCCGTTTTGGCCGGGAATGTCGTAGTTTACTGAGGACGACCGGAGGGTGGATTGAGCCCCGGAACGGACCGGCCTGTCGCCGACGACTTCGCGCTGATGGATGCGGTGGCGTCCCGCGACCAGGGGGCCCTGTCGCTCCTTTACGACCGGCACGCGTCCGGCGTCCTCGGTGTCTGCATCCGGATCCTCAGGGAGCCGAGCGAGGCCGAAGAGGTGACGGCGGACGTGTTCGTCGAGGTTTGGGAGCGCGCGGAGCGGTACGATGCGACCCGCGGCCATCCGGTCGCGTACCTCATGAACCTTGCTCGCAGCCGCGCCATCGACCGTCTGCGCGCGAAGGCTCGCCGCGACCGGAATTTCGTGGACGTGGACGCGGGTGCCGGGCCGGACGGATCGCGGCGGCCCGCCGAGGCGGCCGATCCCGGAAACCCGTTCGCCGACGCCCGGACCGGGCAGATGCGTGCCCACATCGACCGCGCGATGGGAGAGCTCCCCCCGGAGCAGAAGCGGGCGCTCGCGCTCGCCTACTTCGATGGCATGAGCCACTCGGAGATCGCCGCGGCACTCGGGGAGCCCCTCGGGACCGTCAAGACGCGGATCCGGCAGGGGCTGCTGCGCCTCGGGGAATCGCTGGACGCCCTCTACGGCGAAGGAGCTAGCTCGTGAGCTGCGCCGAGCGGAAGGACCTGATTCTCCTCTACGTGTTCGACCAGCTCGAGCCGGACGAGGCGGCTTCGCTCGCCGCGCACCTTCGCGAGGGGTGCCCGCGCTGCAACGGCGAGCTCGCCGCCGCCCGGACCCTCTCGGGTCAACTGGCCCTCTCGGCTCCTCCGGTCATCCCGTCGCCCGCGCTCAAGGAGCGTGTTCTGAATCGGATCGCCGAGTCGAAGGTCGTCCCCTTCCGAGGCACCCAGCCGGCCGCTCCGAAATCTGCCCCGAGGCGCTGGCCGGCCGTCGGCGCCGCAGCACTTCTCGCCGCGAGCGTCGCCGCGATCGCGATCCTGATCCCGGCGCGGCACGAGATCGAAGCATTGCGCGGGAGGCTCGCGACCGCCCGCGAAGCGGTCGCAGCACTCGAGGCGCGCGCCGCCAGTGCCGAGGCTGCGCTCCGCTCGCTGGGCTCGCCCGCAACACGAATGACGGCGCTCGAAGCGGCGGGGCCCGATCCCGACGTCGCGGGCCGGCTCTTCCGCGAAGAATCGAACGGCGCCTGGCGCGTCTTCTTCAGCCGCATGAAGCCGACCCGCGCCGGGCGCACGTACGAGCTCTGGTTCGTCACGGCGGATCAGAGGAAGGTCCCGGCCGGGACGTTCGACGTCGGTGCCGACGGCGAAGCATCGCTCGTCGTCACACCTCCCGCGGACCTCGGCCCGATCGCGTTCGCCGCGGTGACCGAGGAGCCTGCGGGCGGTGTCCCGCAGCCGACCGGAGCGATCCTGCTCGTCGGTAAGCTGGGGACCTGATGGCGCGCGAGATCGTCATCGACGCAGGCGATGGGTCCGGCGAGGTCGCGGGGCTGCTTTCGGTTCCGCCGCAGGCGTCTCACCTTCTGGTGTTCGCGCACGGCGCCGGCGCCGGCATGGGTCACCCGTTCATGGAATCGGCGGCCGCCGCCCTCGGCGCGCACGGGATCGCGACACTGCGCTACCAGTTCCCCTACATGCAGAAGAAGCAGCGACGGCCCGACCCGCCGACGGTGCTCCACGCGACCGTGCGAGCGGCCGTGCGCGCCGCGGCGACGGAGGCGCCGGGGTTGTCCCTGCTCGCCGGAGGAAAATCGATGGGCGGACGCATGACGTCGCAAGCGGCAGCAAGCGAGCCCCTCGAGGGCGTGCGCGGGCTCGTCTTCTTTGGCTTTCCCCTCCATCCGGCCGGGAAGCCGTCCAACGCGCGCGGCGCGCATCTCTCGGGGGTCGCCGTGCCGATGCTGTTTCTCCAGGGAACCCGCGACCGGTTGGCCGAGCTCGACCTTCTCCGCCCGCTCCTCGCCGCGCTCCCGCGCGCCACGTTGAAGGTCTTCGAAGGGGCGGATCACTCCTTCCATCTGCCGAAGTCGGCCGGGCACACGGACGACGACCTCCTCGCGGAGATCGCGAGGACGGTCGCGGAGTGGGCGGAGTCGGCGGGTCAGCTCGAGATTCGCTGAATCCCCGGCATGGCATCAAATCCCGTATCGAACGTCAGGATGCGCGTGACCCCCTCGCGCTCCATGACGGCGAGATGAATTGCGTCGCGCGCGGATAGGCGGCGCCTCTCGAGCACGATCGTCTTCGCCCTTTCCGTGTCGGCATCGTGAATCGAGAAGACCTCGTCCACGATGTCACGCACGACGTCGAACGTTGGCTGAATCGCCTCGCGGCGTTTCAGGGCGACGAATCGATGGAGGATCTCCTGGAATACCTCGACGTCCGTGACGAGGCGCTCACCTTCGGAGACGAGTCGCTCCAGCAGGCGCCGCGCGTCGACTTTGTGCGGGTGCTCGGCTCCGACCAGGTACATGGGAATGTTCGAGTCGACGAAGATCATCTTGAGTCGTCGACCCCGTAGCCGCGCTCGATCTCGGCGAGCATCGTGCGGATGTCTGAGGTCGGGAAGCCGAGCGTGGCGGCCTGCCGAATGGACGCCAGCTTCTTCGCAGCGTCCTTCGACGACCGGTGCCGTCGCGCGGACCGCAGCGCCTCGCGGACCCATTCGGCGACTGTCAGGCTCCTACGCTTGGCCAGCCTTCGGATCTCGGCCAGCTCGGACTCGTCGAGGAGCACCTGGAGCCTCTTACTCATGCTATGAGTCTAGCCCGGCTCATGTCAGGAGTCAACCGCTCAGTGCTCTTGCGTTCGCTTCTGGTACTCCCGCAGGTGGCGCAGCGACGCGATCTTCCGGCCCGACCTCTCGTAGAGCCTCGCCAGGTTGAAGTGGGCGTCCGCGCAGTCGCGGTCGCGCTTGAGCAGCTTCTCGTACACGCCGACCGCCTCGTCGCTGCGGCCCCGATCCTCGAGGACGACGCCGAGGTTGAATGCCGCGGGGACCGACTCCGGCCGGATCGCGAGAGCGGCGCGGTACTGCTCCTCGGCGCCCTCGAGCTCCCCCTGCTCGTGCAACAGCCGCCCCAGGTTGATGTGCGCCTCCGCATGGCGCGGGGCCAGCTCGAGCGCTCTCCGGTAGGCGTCGCGCGCATCCTCGGGCGCTGCGATCTCGAGATGAACGCCCATCTCGTACCACGCGTCGGCGTCGAGCTCGGTTTCGGCGCTGCGGGCCGCCTGCGCGGCGCGCCGGACGATCGGCCGCGCGCTCTCGGCCAGCTCGGCGACGTCGAAGTCGAACAGCCGCTGGCCGCTCTCCGGATTCCACCGCTCGCCGCCCGAGCGCGCCACGACGCGCGTCCCCTCGGCGACGATCGTCATCCCGGCGAGGGAGCGGCCCTCGGGAAGATCGTTCGCGAGCTTCTTCAGGATCCTCTTCACGCGCGAGGGCGCGATCCGGGAGCGGACCAGCTCGCTCGCGGTCCGCAGCACGATGACGTCCTGGAAGCTGAACGTGAGCTCCCGCGCCGCCCCCCGCGCGGGCGTCAAGAACCCCGCGCGCACGTACGAATGGACGCGACTGACCGGGACGCCGAGGAGCTTCGCGACCTCCCGCGCGGAGTATCCCGTGGATACCGGCACGCGCCTAGGCTTTGCTCGATCGACCCGCCGCCTTGGGCCGGCGCTCGGACGCAGGTTGCTCCTCGCCCGCCGCGCGCTTGGGACCCTTGCGATCCTGCGCGAGGACGGACTCCTTCGCGGCGGCGGGCGCCTTGCCCGCGAGGCTCGCCTTGAGAGCCTCCATGAGATCGATGACCACGGCGCCGGGAGCCTCGGCCGGCGCGATCGCGATCTCGCTGCCGTCGACCTTTCGCTGGATCGCTTCCTGGATGCGCTTTCGAACGTCGTCCTCGTACGACTCCGGGCGGAAGGCATCGCTCGAGATCTGCTCGATGAGCTGCAGGGCGAGCTTGAGCTCCTGCTCCTTGACCTCGACCTCGCCGATCGGGATCTCCGAGGTCTGGCGGACCTCGTCGGCGTAGTGGAGCTGCTGCATGACGATCCGATCGTCCGCGGTGGGCCGGATCATCACGAGGTAGCGCTTTCCGCGCGCGCCGTACCGTGCGAGGGCGGCCCTCCCGCTCTCGCGCATGGCCTTCGCGAGGAGGCGGTAGGCGCGGTCCCCTCCCTTGTCCGGCCCGACGTAGAACGGCTTGTCGAAGAAGATCGGATCGACCAGGGACGCCGGCACGAACTCCGCGATATCGATCGTCTGCGTCGACTTCTCCTCGAGCTCCTTGATCTCCTCCGGCGTGAACATCACGTACTGGTCCCGGGAGAACTCGTACCCCTTGACCATCTGCTCGCGCGCGACGACCTGGCCGTCCTTCTGGCAGACGTACTGCTGGCGGAGCCGGGAGCCGCAGTCCTTGTGAAGCATGTTGAAGGAGATGCCCGTCGACGATTCCGCAGCCGAGTAGAGTTTGACCGGAATCGACACCATGCCGAAGGAGACGGTCGCGGTGGCTATCGCTCGAGGGGCCATAATGTCCTCCGCAGAACTTCCTTATATACACTCGTGAGCAAGAGCAGGCCAGAGGACAAGTTATCCCCCTACCGCGCCAAGCGCGAGGCGGGGCGGACTCCCGAGCCATTCGGGGGGAGCGGCGCTGCGCGGCCGGGCCTGTTCGTCGTCCAAAAGCACGCGGCCCGCGCCCTTCATTTCGACTTCCGGCTGGAGCTCGACGGGGTGCTCCTTTCGTGGGCCGTCCCTAAAGGGCCGTCCCTGGACCCGGCCGACAAGCGCCTCGCCGTCCACGTCGAGGACCATCCGCTCGACTATGCAGAGTTCGAAGGGGTGATCCCCAAGGAGAACTACGGCGCGGGCTCCGTGATCGTGTGGGACAAGGGATTGTGGACCGCCCGCGAGGACCCTCGCGAGGGGATGAAGAAAGGGAAGCTCCTCTTCGACCTCGCGGGGTACAAGCTTCGAGGCCTCTGGACTCTCGTGCGCACCAAGAGGTCGGAGAAGGATTGGCTCCTGATCAAGGAGCGCGATGCGTACGTGAAGTCAGGTTACGAGCTGCCTCAGGAATCGGTGCTCTCGGGCCTCACGGTCGAGGAGCTTCGGGACGGGCCGGCCAAGGCAAAGGAGATCGAGGCCGAGCTTGCCGGGCTGAAAGCTCCCGAGCAGCCGGTGCGCGCGAAGGACGTCGACTGGATGCTCGCCGAGCCCAAGGACGCTCCGCCAACGGGGAACGGCTGGCTCTTCGAGATCAAGTACGACGGGTACCGCTTGCTCGCGATCCGGGAAGACGGCCGGCCGGCGCTTCGGTTTCGAGGAGGAGGCGACGCTTCGGCCTCCTTCCCCGAGATCACGCGCGCGCTGGCGGCGCTTCCGTACGACCGGCTCCTCGTCGACGGGGAGGTCGTCGTCCTCGACGACGAGGGCCATCCCAGCTTCTCCCGGCTGCAGAAGCGAGGGCGCTTGACCCGGCGCCCCGACATCGAGCGGGCATCCCTCGAGCTTCCCGCGATCCTTTTTGCGTTCGATCTCCTGGCCCTCGGCGATCGAGATGCGAGATCCCTTCCGCTGACCGAGAGGAAGAGGATCCTGAAGAAAGTGGTGCCGCCGGTCGGACCGATCCGCTACGCCGACCACGTCGAAGGACGGGGAGCCGACTTCCTCAGCGCCGCGCAGCGCATGGGCCTCGAGGGGATCGTGTGCAAGCGCGCCTCGTCCCCGTACCGGCGCGGGCGAAGCCCCGACTGGATCAAGGTCCGCTTCCAGCGCACGGACGAGTTCGTCATCGTCGGCTACACGGAACCGAAGCGCGGGCGGGTCGGTCTCGGGGCGCTCCACCTCGCCGTTCGAGACGGCGAGGGGTACCGCTACGTGGGGCGCGTGGGGACCGGGTTCGACGATCGCCAGCTCGAGGAGCTGCGAGGGCGGCTCGACGCCGAGCGCAGGAAAGCACCCGCGGCGACCGGAGCCCTGCCGAAGGGCCGGGAGAACGTCTGGACGAATCCCGTGCTCGTCTGCGAAGTGCGGTTCAAGGAATGGACCGACGACCATCAGCTCCGCCATCCCGTTTTCCTGCGCCTGCGCGACGACAAGAAGCCGGAGGAGTGTCTCGCTCCCGAGGATCTTTCCGGGGAGACGGCGGAGAAGATCGAGGAGGTCGAGGAGGTCGAGAGCGACCCCGCGCCTTCCGCCGATCGCGCCGTCCGCCTCACGAACCTCGAGAAGGTCTTCTGGCCGGAGGAGGGGCACACCAAGGGAGACCTGATCGCGTACTACCGGGCGATCTCCCCCTGGATCCTGCGCTACCTGCGCGATCGCCCGCTCGTGATGACGCGCTTCCCGGACGGGATCAACGGGAAGTCGTTCTTCCAGAAGGACGCGCCCGGCTTCGGTCCCGAGTGGCTCCGCAAGGAGCGGATCTGGAGCGAGCACGGCGGGCGCGAGATCGACTACTTCATCTGTGACGACGAGCCGTCGCTCCTCTACGTGATCAACCTGGGCTCGATCCCGCTCCACGTCTGGTCGAGCCGTGCCGGCAGCCTGCAACGCCCCGACTGGTGCATCCTCGACTTCGACCCGAAGGGCGCCCCCTTCGCGAACATCGTGAAGCTGGCCGTCGCCGCGCGGCGGTTGTGCGACGAGATCGAGATCCCCGCGTACCTCAAGACCTCCGGCTCGACCGGCCTGCACGTGATGATCCCGCTCGGCCGCCAATGCACGTTTGATGAGGCCCGTCAGCTCGGCGAGCTGCTCGCCCGCGTGCTCGTGGCGGAGATGGGCGAGATCGCCACGATCGCCCGGTCGCTCGACGCGCGGGAGGGGAAGGTCTACATCGACTTTCTCCAGAACGGCCACGGCAAGCTGCTCGTGGCCCCGTTCTCCGCGCGGCCGGTCCCGGGCGCTCTGGTGTCCACCCCGCTGAAATGGAGCGAAGCGACCTCACGGCTCGATCCGTCGCGATTCACGATCGAGACCGTCCCGGCCCGGATGAAGAAGATGAAGGAGGATCCGCTCGCGGGCGTGCTCGAGGACGTCCCGGACCTCTCCCGCGCCCTCGACCTCCTCGGGCGGCGCGGGTCGCGCCGAGCCTAGTGGTCGAGAAACCAGTGCACGCACGTCACGGCCAGCGCGCCGTCGCCGGCGGCGAAGGTGCAGCGCTTCGTCGTGCCGCTCCGCACGTCGCCGGCCGCGAAGACCCCCGGGTGCGTCGTCTCGAGCTCGCACGGCGTACGCGGGGCGACCCATCGCGGATCGGCGGCGATGGCCGGGCCGGTGCGCAGGAAACCGTGCTCGTCCTTGGCGAAGCTGTCGTCCAGCCATTCCGTGTGCGGGTGCGCGCCGACGAAGCTGAAGAGCCCCGCGCAATCGAACCGGCGCGCATCGCCGTTGCGCGTGTTGCGCACGGCGACCTGCTCGAGGCGCCGGCCGCCGTGGAGCGACTCGACGATGGTGTCGAGCATCACCTCGATGTTGTGCGTGTGCTCGATGCGGTGGCACAGATACGCGGACATGCGCTTGCCGAGGGCATCGCCCCGGAGGACGAGCTTCACGCTCGCGGCCACCTGCGACAGGTACATCGCCGCCTGGCCGGCCGAGTTGCCGCCGCCGACGACGACCGCGGTCGCCCCGCGGCAGACGCGCGCCTCGACCGAGGTCGCGGCGTAGTAGACGCCCGCGCCCTCGAAGCGCTCGCAGTCGTCGACCGGTAGACGGCGGTACGACGCCCCGGTCGCGATCAGGATCGTGCGCGAGCGAACGGCTTGACCGTTGCAGAGGTCCAGCGCGTACTCCCCGGAGCTCCGGCGCTCGATCCCGTGGACCGAAAACGGAGCGCGGAACTCCACGCCGAACTTGATTGCCTGCAGGTAGCCGCGGTTCCCGAGGTCGGCTCCCGTGAGCCCCGCGGGAAAACCCAGGTAGTTCTCGATCTTCGAGCTCTGACCCGTCTGCCCGCCGGGGCCGACGCGATCCAGCAGCAGGGTCTTCAGCCCCTCGGATCCGCCGTAGACGGCGGCGGCCAGGCCGGCCGGGCCGGCGCCGACGATCGTGATGTCGTACAGCTCGTCCGGGATCTTCCGGGATATGCCCAGCGCCTCGGCGAACTTCGGGAGCGAAGGGTGCGACACGACCTTCTTGCTGCACGCGATGATCGGGGACTGCTCGGGGGTGAAGCCCAGCGCGGCAAGCGCGGCGCGGCCGGCGTCCTCGTCGATGTTCTCGAACGTGTGCGGGACCTTGTTCTTGTAGCAGAACTCGCGCAGCGTGAGGGTTTCCTTCGAATCGCCGGCGCCGATCACGCGGATGCCGATGTACCCCGCCGCCTCGAGCATCTCGCGCCGGGTCTGGAACGCCTCCAGAAGCTTGTCGCTGAGATCGGGGATCTCGCAGAGAAGCCGGCGGATCTCGGACGCGGGGACCTCGTAGACCTCGCAGTCGCCCCGGGCGACCACCGAGATCAGCGCCGGGCGGCCGGTGAGCAGGTCCACGTCCCCGGTGAACTGGCCGGCCCGGTGGACCGTGACCTCCCGCGGGGCGCCCGAGGAGCTTTCCAGGATCACGACCTCGCCCGAGCGCACCGCATAAAACGGGAAGTCGCGTTCGCCGATGTCGATCAGGACGTCGCCGTCGCGGAAGGTTCGCGGCGCGCCGAGCGCGGCCACGCAGGCCAGCTCGGATTCGGTCAGGGTCGGGAAAGGCGTGGCCGCCATGATTCCTCGTCGCTCAGTACTCGGAGAATGCGTCGTCTGGATAGCAGTACAGCCAGCGCTCCCCGCGCTCGGCCGACGCGATCACGGGATGCCCGCTCGCCTTCGCGTGCTTCGTCGCGTGGCGCTGCGGCGAGTTGTCGCAGCAGCGCGTCCCCCCGCACTCCTGGCAGGTCCGCAGGTGAACCCAGGTCGATCCCATCTTCACGCAGTCCTCGCACTCGCGGCGTTTCGGGCCCCGGACGTCCTCGACGGCAGCGATGTGCGAGCAACCGGCTTCGGGCATGCGGACTCCCCTCTACGATCCATGATAGCCGCGCAACCCCCGCGGCACGAAAAGCCGCGCCAGACCGGCGAATAGCGCCTGAACGGCGAGCGCGAGGAGGGCTGCGGGAACGGCGCCTTCCAGGATCAGCGGCATGTCGTCCAGGCGGATGCCGGTCAGGATCGGCTGTCCCAAGCCGCCGGCCCCGATGAGCGCCCCCAGCGTCGCCGTTCCGACGTTGATGACGGCCGAGGTCTGGACACCGGCGAGTATCGACGGCGACGCGAGCGGGAGCTCGATCTTCAGGAGCCGCGCCGCCCGCGAGAGCCCGAGCACGTCGGCGGATTCGAGAAGGTGCGCCGGGACCGAGCCGAGCCCGGCCATCGTGTTCGTGACGATCGGCAGCACGCTGTAAAGGAAGAGCGCCGCCACGGCCGGGGAAGCGCCGATTCCCAGGACCGGGATCAAGAGCACGAGGAGCGCCAGCGTGGGAATCGTCTGGATCACCCCCGCCGCGGCGAGGATGGCCGCGCCCAGCCGCCTCCGCCGCGCGGCGGCGATCCCGAGCGGGATCGCGACGACGATGGCGCCCCCCAGCGAGGCGCCGACCAGCGCCAGGTGCTCGGCCAGGGCGCGGCCGATCCTGCGGCCCCGGCCGGAGCTCGGCGTTCCGGCCGCGATGCCGAGCGTCGACGCCAGGAACTCGGCCCCCGCCTTCCGCTCCGGCACGCGCTCGAGCTTCACGCGCGCATTGAGCCGTCGCATCTCGGACGCGGAGATGCGTCCCTCGAGGGCGCGCACGATGCCGAGCGCCCGCGGGAAACGCCGCTCCAGATCGCCTCGGTAGAGAACGACGGCGTGGTAATCGGGGAAGACCTCGAGGTCGTCCTCGAGCACGGCGAGGTCGTAGTACGGGATCTCGGCGTCGGTCGTGTAGAGATCCATGACGTCGATGCGGCCGTCGGCGAGGGCGCGGTAGGCGAGGTCGTGGTCGAGCGGCCGTACGTCGGCGTGCGTCAGCCCGTATCGCTCGCGGACCGCCGGCCAGCCGTCCGCGCGGTTCAGGAACTCCTCGCTGACACCCAGCCGCAGCGCGGGGTGCGCGCGCAGATCGGAGATGCGCGTCACGCCCAGACGCTTCGCCTCGCCGGCCTTCATCCCGAGGGCGTAGCGATCCTCGAAACCGAGCGAGGAGGACATGCCGACGCCAAAGCGCGCCAGCGCGGCGCGCAGCGAGTCCTCGGAGCCTCCGGCCGGGTCGTGGAGAATGTCGGCCCGGATCGTGCCCGTGTAGTCCGGATAGAGATCGATGTCGCCGCGGAGCAGCGCGTGCCAGAGGATCTGCGTCCCACCGAGCTGCGCGCGATGCTCGGCAGGCACGGCGGCATCGCGCATCCCCTGCGTAAGGATCTCCCCCAGGACCACCGACTCGGTGAACTTCTTCGAGCCGACGCGCACCTCGTCCGCCGGGTGGCGGCAGGCCGCGACGAGCGTCGCGAGCCCGATCGCGGCCAGAGCCCAGCCGCGCGTCATGCCCGCCCCGGAGGAGGACCGCTCTGGGCGCCGATGAAGCGCGTCACGAACGGATCGGCCGGCCGCAGGGTGAGATCCTCCATCGTGCCGTCCTGCACGACGCTCCCCTCCCGAAGGAGGATCACGCGGTCGCCGAAGAACGCCGCTTCGGCCAGGTCGTGCGTCACCAGCACGACGGTCTGCCCGAGTCGCCTGAAGATCGAGAGCAGGTCCACTCGCAGCTCCGCGCGGATCATCGGGTCGAGCGCTCCGAGCGGCTCGTCGAGAAGCAGGAGCTCCGGGCCGAGCATCAGCGCCCTCATGAGGCCGATGCGCTGCCGCTGACCGCCGGACAGCTGCGATGGGAACCGCGCCATGACGCCGGCCGGCAGGTGCGTCAGCTCCCGCAGCGCCTCGATCCGGCTCGCGATGCGCGACGGAGCCCATCCGAGATAGCGCGCCGCGAGCGCGACGTTGTCCTCCGCGGTGAGGTGAGGGAACAGCCCGCCGTCCTGGATGACGTAGCCGAGGCGCCGCCTGAGCGGCGCGATGTTGCGCGCCGAGAGCGGCTCGCCCCAGAGTCTCACCTCCCCCGACGTCGGCAGGGCGAGGCCGGTCAGAAGCCGCAGGAGAGTCGACTTCCCCGAGCCGCTGGGACCCAGGAGGACGTTGACGCCCGCGCCGAGCGACAGCGTCGTCGGACCCAGCGCCGGAACGCCGTCGTATCTCATCGCGGCGCCGCGCAGCTCGATCGTGGGCGTCTCGGTGTTCAATCGGGTTTCGCAGTATGATGCGGAAAGGCACGCAAGGGACCGGGAACTTGTACATGGAGCGTATCTTTCAATGAGAGCCGACATCGTTCCCGGCGCGATCTTCCCCGACTACGAGCTGTCGGATCATCGCGGCAAGCACCGGAAGCTCTCGGAGCTGCAGGGGGGAGACCCGCTCGTGCTCGTTCTCTCGCGCGGCGGCTACTGTCCGAAAGATCGAAGGCAGCACGAGGGGCTGCTCGCGCTCCATCGCGAGATGCAGGTCGGCTACTGCCGGCTCGTGACCCTCTCGACCGACAACCTCGTCGAGACGAACGAGTTCCGCAACGGCGTCGGCGCCCACTGGATCTTTCTCTCGGACCCCGGACGCAAAGTGCAGAAGGACCTCGACATCGCGGAGTACACCGATCCCACGCACGATCCGATGATCCCCCACACGCTGGTGCTCGAGCCGGGACTCCGGATCTACAAGATCTACAACGGCTACTGGTTCTTCGGGAGGCCGACGGTGGAGGAGCTGCGCCTCGATCTCCGCGCCGCGCTTGCGCGCTGCCGGCCGGATTGGGGTATCTCCAGCGCGGAGCAGGAGGCCGCGTGGAAGCGAGGGGACAAGACGAGCTTCTACCCGTACGGCAAGACGCAGGGCCAGGTGATCGCCGAGGAGGGGTGAGGCGGGCGATCTCTAGATCACGGTGAGCCCTGCGTGCTTGACGAAATGCGCGAAGTCCCGGTCCCGGGTGATCAGCGGCACGCGATGGTCGATACAGCTCTGCGAGATCAGCGTGTCGGCGAGTCGCGCACGCAGCCTCCGGGACAGCACGGCCGCGCGCGTCGCCGCCGCGCGTTCCCAGTAGCCGGGATGCAGCTCCAGGACCGGAAGCGCGAGGATCAGACGGGACAGTTGCGCTTCCAGCCGAGGGTTGCTCAACACTTCGGTGACGACGACCGGAGGCAGCGCCGCCTGCCCCAGCTCCAGCGCGCGATCGATCGATTCGACGTCCCGCCCTCGCTCCCCGTTCAGAAAAGCGATCAGCGAGCTGGTGTCGAGCGCGATCACGACCGGTCTTTTCTCAGAGCTTCCACGTCGATCGAGACGCGCATCTTTCCGCGCAGGGCGCGCAGCTGCCGGTAGGCCTCGCCCGCCGCGACGAGCTGCAGGCCGCGGCGCACCGTCTCGGTGATCCCCTGCCCGGTCGACTTCTGAGCCTGCGCGAGCAGCTCTCCGGGGATGTGAACCGTGATCTTGCGCGGGGCTTTCATGGAGGCAAATCTACCGTAAGCTATGCCATAAGTCAATATGGCAGTCGGTCCACTCGACTCGCCGGACGGAGCAGGCGGCGTCGTAGGTCCCGACGCCGACACGCCGGATTCCCCCGCGCGCCTCGGGAGTCGCGTACGATAGGTCGCAACTCATGGTGGATACCGCTGCGCTGGCGCGATTCCATCTCGCGTCGGGAGCGAGGGTGGCGCTGCGCGCGTCGGTCCCGATCGCGGGCGCGTTCGTCGTTGCGGTCGGAATGAGCCAGTACCCGGGTGCGACGCTCGCCCATTTCGCCGCGGCCGCTGCCGCCGCGAACCCGGATGCGCGCTTCGTCGGTGGCACCGCAGCGCTTGCGATCGGGCTGGCGTCCTGGGCCGCGCCGCGCGTCGCGACGGGCTCGGCCGGGTGGATGCGGAGTCTTCCGGCCGGCGCGAGCGCGCAGCTTCGCGCGCTGGGGCTGGGTGTCGCGGCTGCCATTGCGCCGTTGCCGCTCACTCTGCTCGCTGCGCTCGTCGCGGCGGGATGGATCGGGCAGGGGTGGAACGGGGCGCGTGTTTGTGCGCTGATCCCGATGACGCTCGGAGCCGCCCACGCGGTTCTGCCGGTGCGGCGCCGGATCCTGTCGTCCCCGCTTGCGATGGGCGGAGTGGTCGTCGCCCTCTCGGGGGGCTGGCTGGACGCGATGTTCGGCGCCGTGCTCGTCGGCGCGGCGGTTGCGGTGGCCGGTCCTCCTGCACGCCCGCGTGGCCGCAAGTTCCGTGGCTCGAGGTGGGAGCTCGGTCTGGCCTGGATCGTGGCACTGCGGGCGCTCCGGTCCGGTGTGCTTGGCGCGTGGGCCGCTGCCGCGGTGCCGCTCCTGGCGGGCGCGCTGTTCCTGACCAACAACGCTCTCCCGGCCTCGCTCGCCGCGCGCGGAGCGCGGCTGGCCATCGGGATCGCGATCGTCGTGACGCTGGCGGCGCTGTCGGATCGCCTCGCGCAGCGTCGTCCGCCATGGCCGTGGGCGCGGTCGCTCCCCTGGAGCTCGCAGCGGCGGGCGTCGGACGACGCGCTCGTGCTCGGAGCGCTCGCCTCCCCGATCGTCGTCGTCTCCGCCGTCGCGATCGACGCCCGTTCGGGTTTGCTCGCGGTCCTGCTGCTTCCCGTCGCTGCGATGCGCGCGGCCGCCGCGCTGAGGCACGCCGGTGAGGGGCGCACCGGGGTTGCGGGACCGATCGTGATCGAGGGCGGTTTCGGGGCGCTCGCGTTCGCGCTATCGCCGTGGTTTGCCGTCGCGGCGCTCGCCGCGACGCCGCACGCTCTTCGCGCCGCCTCGCGCCGGGAGGCCGCCTGGAAGGTCAGCCGCTGGACGGCGGTGCAACGTCTCCCCGCCGGGGATCCCGCAGACTGGACGGGACGATGATCGTTTTCGACCGCGTTCGCTTCGCCTACGGCGCCGGCCCTCCCGAGATCGTCACGCAGCGCCTCGAAATCGGAAGCGGCCTCACCCTGGTCCTCGGCCCGAACGGGTGCGGGAAGAGCACGCTCCTGCGACTCGCCGCGGGAGTCGAACGTCCCGACGCCGGCGTCATCACAATCCTGGGCGAGGACCTCTGGCGGGACGAGGCCGCGGCGCGACGCCCCCTCGCCTACGTTCCCGAACAGCCCGAGCTGACGCCGTACGCGAGCCTCGACGAAGTGCTGCGTCTCGTCGCTCGCCTCCGCGGCGAGTCGAGCGGAGCCGCCGCCGCCGCTTTGGAGAGTGTTGGACTTGCGCGCTTCGGGTCCCGCTCGATCCGTGAGCTGTCGATGGGGCAGAGGCGTCGCGCCGTGCTCGCCGCGGCGTGGATCGGGAGTCCTCGCGTCGTCTTGCTCGACGAGCCCCTCGAAGGGATGGACCGGGGCATGCAGGAAAGGATCGTCGCCTGGGTCCACGACCTCGACGCCTCGGAGGTCGTCGTGGTGGTCGCCACCCACGATCTCGACCCCTTCACGTCCCGCGCGCGCCGCGCGATCGGATTCGAGGGTGTCGAGCCGCGAGTGTTCGCTCTGCCGTCCGCGCCCGAGGCCCGGCGCGAGACCCTCGACAACCTTGCGGCCACCGTGCGCTAGAACCCGATCCTGAACTCCGCGCCCCTCTCAGGCAGCGGTTCCAGGCTGTACTCGAACCGGTGCTGGGCGAGAATCTCGCGGATCACGGTGAGGCCCAACCCGCGGCCGTCGCGCTTGGTGCTGTAGAAGGGCGTGAAGAGCTTCGCGCGGGCGTCCGTCGTGAGGCCCTTGCCGGTGTCGCGGATCGTCAGGACGGGCCGGGCGCCGTTGCGCACGTAGCGGACGCCGATCCGGCCGTCCTCGCCGATCGCCTCCATCGCGTTCTTGAAGACGTTGACGAGCACCTGCTCCATCTGGTTCTTGTCGGCGAGGACGGGCTCGATCTCGTCGCGCGCGTCCCAGCTGGCGGTGATGCGGCGCTGGTCCAGCTGGGGGCGGAGGAGGACGAGGATGTCGTCGACGAGCGTGGCGATCGCACAGGCGCGCAGCTCGGGGGCGGGCAGGCGGACCACCTCGGAGAAGCCGCGCATGAAGCCGTTCAGGTTGTTCATGCGGCCGACGGCGACGTCGAGCGCGCCGCGGAATTCCGAGCGGTCCGTCTCGCCGACCTGGCCGGCGTAATGCCCCAGTGATTCGAGGAGGGACCGGACGGCGCCCACCGAGTTGTTGACCTCGTGGGTGATCATGCGGATGAGCTTCTCGTACGCGGCCTTCTCCGAGGCGCGCAGGTCCTCGGTCACCTCCTCGAGGACGTAGAAGCTGCGCGGGTGGCCGCGGTCGTAGAAGGTCGCGTGGGCGATCTTCACGCGGCGGCCGCCGGGGACGGTGACGACGCGCGAGCTGCCCTGCTCGGCAGCGGCGAGCGCATCGGCGAGCGGCTGGCCGATCTCGGCGAGCCGGCGGCCGACGAGCCGGAGGGGCTCGGGCCCCGCGTCGAGGAAGCGCAGGGCGCTGCGGTTCAGCAGGCTCACGCGCTGCTCGTAGTCGAGCGTCACGACGCCGGCCGGAGAGGCGTCGAGGACTTTCTCCAGGAACGAGTGCTGCTCTTCGGCCCTCAATCGCTCCTCGCGCAGCCGGTCGATCATCTTGTTGTAGATGCGGATCAGCTCGTCGAGCTCCGGCTGGCCGACCTCGAGGAAGTGCGCCGTGAAGTCGCGCTCACGCATCAGCTCGGCGCCGGTGCGCACCATGCGCAGGGGGACGAACAGCGCGCGGACGAGGACGATGCCCGTGGCGATGGAGACGACGAAGAGGAGCTCGACGGCGAGAAGCAGACCCGGCTTCTGCGAGAGCACGAGCCAGGCGACGGCCCCCAGCACGACGTGGAGGGCCGCGAGGTAGACGACGATCTTCGTCCTAAGGGACATCGAGCCCGTGCTTTTCGAGCCTGCGGTACAGCGCGGCGCGGCTCAGGCCCAGCGCCTCGGCGGCGCGGGTGACGTTGCCGTCGTAGTAGCGCAGGCACTTCTCGATCATCGCCCGCTCCATCTCGGGGAGCGTCATGGCGCCGGGAGCCGGGAGGGTCTCGTCGCGTCCGGTGCTCCGCTCCAGGTCGTCGAGAGCGCGGAAGTGCTCGGCGTCCAGGAGATCGCCGTCGAGCACCAGCACCGCGCGCTCGATCGTCTGGCGCAGCTCTCTCACGTTGCCCGGCCAGGGCCGGGATTGCAACCAGTCGACGGCCCTGGGCGACAGGCGGGGCGCCTCGCGCGCGTACGTTCGCGCGGCGCGCTCGAGGAAGGTCGCTGCCAGGAGGGGAACGTCGCCGCGCCGCTCGGCGAGCGAAGGCAGGCGGATCGAGATCAGGTTCAGGCGGTAGTAGAGATCCTCGCGGAAGATCCCCTTCGCGACGAGGTCCGGAAGCGCGCGGTTGGTCGCCGAGACGACCCGGACGTCCACGGTCCGCGTGCTGCTCGACCCCAGGACCTCGTACGAGCGGTCCTGCAGCACGCGCAGCAGCTTGACCTGCGAGCTGGCGTCCAGGTCCCCGATCTCGTCGAGGAACATCGTGCCCTGGTCCGCGACCTCGAAGCGGCCGCGCCGGTTCTCGCGCGCGTCGGTGAACGCGCCGCGCACGTGGCCGAACATCTCGCTCTCGAACAGCGTCGACGACACACCGCCGAGGTTCACTTTGACGAACGGCTTGCCGATGCGGCGGCTGTTCCGGTGGATCGCCTCCGCGATCAGCTCCTTGCCGGTGCCGCTGTCCCCCGTGATCAGGACCGAGGCGTCGGTGGGCGCGACGCGCCCGACCAGCTCCAGGATCCTAAGGAAGCGGGGATCCTGGCCGACGAGGCCGCTGAAGTCGTGGTGCGCGTCGAGCTCGCGGCGGCTCGCGGGCTTCCCCTCGGCCGCGCGCGTGGCGGCGAGTGCGAGCGCCGTATCGACCGCCTGCACGAGCTGCGTGTTCGACCAGGGCTTGGAGACGAAATCGGAAGCCCCCGCCTTCATGCCGCGCACCGCGAGCGGGATCGAGCCCCACGCCGTGATCAGGATCACGGGCAGGTCCGGCCAGCGCGCGCGGATCCGCCCCAGAAGCGCCAGGCCGTCCTCGCCGCCGGTCCCGAGCGAGAAGTTCATGTCCTGCAGGACCAGATCGGGCCGCCGCGCCTCGATCGCGGCCACCGCCGCGTCGGGTGCTCCGGCCGTGCCCGTCTCGTGGCCGTGCTGCCGCAGCAGCAGGCCGAGCGAGGCCGTCACCGAATCGTCGTCGTCCACGATGAGGATCATGCCGCTCACTCGCTGTGGAGAGCCTCCGCGGGCTGAACGACGGTTGCCATCCAGCTCGGATAGTATGCGCACAGGAAGGTCAGCAGGTACATCAGAGCGGCGGAGCCCGTGAAGGCGATCAGGGTGACGCGCGCGAAGTGCGGCGGCAGGAACCCGAGGAGGGGCACCTGCGCCACCAGGAGCGACGCCGCGAACAGGCCGACGCTCGTCGAGACGAAGATCTCGAGCTGGATCTGACGGCGGACCGCGGCGGCGGAGGCCCCCGCCGCGCGGCGCACGCCGAACTCGCGTGTCCGCGTCGTCACGTTCTGCCACAGGACGCCGACGAGCCCCATCCCCACCATCAGCAGGAGAAAGACGCCGATGATCGCGCCGACGAGCAGCGGCACCAGGATCTCCCGGAACCGGAGCGCGCGCATCTCCGCCAGGCTCTTCATCTGGAACGACCAGGTCGGAGCGACCGCGCGGACGCGGTCCAGGATCCGTTGCTCGACGTCGACGCCCGAGCCGGGGCCGACCTTCAGGAGAAGGAATCGCGGCCCCGATCCGTCGGCCGCCGTGGACGTGAGCCGGGAAAACGTGAAGTTCCCGAGAGCCGACAGCTCGCCGGCCTTGCGGAACTCGCGGACGATGCCGACGACGCGCTTCTCGGGCTCGCCCTTTTCCTGGGGGAACTTCTTGCCGACGGCCTCGTCGGTGTGGAACACGGACCGCGCGGTGGCGAGGCTCACGACGACGGGGGCGAAGGACAACGCATCGTCGGACGGCTCGAACCAGCGCCCGGCCACGACCCGGATCCCGAGGACCTTGTCGAAGTCGTCGGACACTCTGTCCACCTCGGTCGTGAATTTCACCCCGTCGTGATCCTCTTCCCAGTCCCAGGTGCCCCCGTCGTACGGGACGCCGAACGCCAGGCTGGCTTCCCGGACGCCGTCTATCGTCTTCGATTCGGCGAGAAGGCGGGAGAAGGCCGCACGCGCCTCGTCGCTCGGCGGAGCGTCGTCCCCGCCCGCTCTCGAGATCTCGACCGACCAGACGTCCTGGCGATCGAACCCGGTGGGGAGGGCATAGACGTAGGCGAACCAGGCGCCCGTTCCCGTGACGGCGAGCAGCACCAGGAACGACACGGCGATCTCGGCGATCACGAGCGCGTTCGCGCGCTTGCGGTGCCAGGCGAGCTTCAGCAGATGGCGGATCATCACGCCCTCCTCCGGAGCGCCTCGACGGGGTGCATCCGGGACATTCTCCAGGCCGGGTAGATCCCGGACAGCGCGCCGAACACCAGCGCGAGAAGCACCCCGGCGGCGAGGATGCGCAGGTTCATGTGGAAATCGGCGTAGGGAACGAGGCCGCTGAGGTTGATCGAGCGCAGCGCTCCCGCCGACACGAGCCACGCGATCACGCCCCCGACCAGGGTCAGGACGACGTTCTCGACGAGGAACTGTCCCACGAGCGCGCGCGAGGAGGCCCCGAACGCCTTGCGCACCCCGATCTCGGACGCGCGCTCGAGGATGCGGCTCAGGTTGATGTTCATGAGATTGAGCGCCGGGAGCGCCATGAACAGCACCGCCCCGAGGACGAGAAGCGCCTCGAGCAGGCCTCCGTGCGCGTCCCGGCCCGTGCCGGGCAGGACCTCCCGCGCCACCGTCTCGACCAGCGTGTCGGCGCCGCTCGCGATGGAGGTGATTTCTTTCGGGTCCGGCGCCTTCAGCGTCGCCACGCGGGCGTCGAACTCGGACTTGATCGAGGGGAGATCGCGCGCGTCCTTCGCCAGGATCATGGCGAGGTAGCTGCCGCTGAACTGGCTCTTGTAGTCCGCCGACGGCTCGGTGCCGATCGGGACCCAGAGATCGGCGAAGGGAACGTCGCGGATGATGGGGACGTTCTTGACGACCCCGACCACGCGGAATGCCTGCCCGCCCGCCTCGATCGTCTTCCCCAGGGCCGCGACGCCGCCGAACGCCTGCCGGCGCGTCGCTTCGTTGATCACGGCGACGCGGTTTCCGGCACGATCGTCCTCGACGGTGAACGGCCCGCCCTCCAGGAAATCGAAGTCGAGGACCTTCCAGAACTCGCCGTCGGTCCGCTTGAGCGACAGGCGGAGCTTCTGCCCGCCCGAGTAGCTGACGACGTCGGAGCCGCGCGTGCAGATCGTCACCCGCGCAGCACCCGGGAGGTTCCGCACGGACGCGTCGAGAAAGCCGAAGCCGGGCGAGCCGCGGAGGGTGATGTGCTCTCCGTGCAACGTGACCTGCTTCACGTACAGGATCCGATCGAGGTGCCGCTCGGGAGGGACAGGAGAGAAGACGTGATCGAGGAGCGCCGTCGCCAACGTGAGAACCGTCAGCGTGAACGCGATCCCGAACAGGCTGATGAACGTGTAGAACTTCCTCCGGAGGAGGACCTTGATCGCGAGCTTCAGGTAGCTGCGCAGCATGGCGGCCTCACATCACCTGCCGGCCGTCGAACAGCCGGACGACGCGGTGGGTCCGCTCCGCGAAGCGCGAGTCGTGCGTGACCATGACCACCGTCGTCTTCTCGTCGCGGTTGAGCTCCTCGAGGATCGCCATGATCTCGCCCCCCATCTGGCTGTCGAGGTTTCCCGTCGGCTCGTCGGCCAGGAGGTTGCGGGGCCGCCCGACGATCGCGCGCGCGACCGCCACGCGCTGCTGCTGCCCGCCGGACAGCTGCGACGGGAAGTGATGGATGCGCGACGAGAGGCCCACGCGGTCGAGCGCCGCGAGCGCCATCTTTCTGCGCTCACGCCCCGAGATGTCCCGGTAGAGGAGCGGGATCTCGACGTTGTCGAGCACCGTCAGGTCGGAGACCAGGTGGAACGTCTGGAAGACGAACCCGATCTTGCGGTTCCGGATCGAGGCGACGTCCCGGTCGCGATACGAGGTCAGCGTCTCGCCGTCGATCGCGATCTTCCCCTTGGTCGGCGCGTCGAGCAGCCCCGCGAGATTGAGGAGCGTGCTCTTCCCGCACCCCGACGGCCCCATGATCGAGACGAACTCGCCGTCCTCGACGCGCAGGTTGACGTGATCGAGCGCCAGCGTCTCGATGCGGTCGGTGCGGTAGACCTTGCTGACGTTTTCCAGACGGATCATCGCGCCCTCCTTCAATTGAGTGCGAGCGTGCTGCTCCCCAGGTAGTCCTGCATGTCCGAAACGATGACCTGATCGTGCTCGCTCAGGCCGCCCTGCACCTCGAGCCAGTCGCGGCCGGCGATCCCGAGCCGCACCGATCTCCGCACGGCGCGATCCCCCGCGACCACGAAGACCTCCTGCGCGCTGCCGTTCTGCACGAACGGGCCGCGCGGAATCCGCAAGACGCCGTCGCGCCGGCCGGTGACGACGAAGACGTCGACGCGGAGGTTCTGCCGGAGCAGCGGGCTCGACGGCTCCTCGAGGTCCACGAGGAATTTCACCGCGCCGTTCTCGATGGCGGGGCGGACGCTCTGGAGCGTCCCGGCCAGTTGCTTGTCGTCCGCGATCACCCACACCGGAAGGCCGGCCCGAAGCTCCGCGGCGTGCACGTCGGAGACCGTCGCCTCGACCCGGAACGCGTCGAGGCGGGCCACGCGCGCGATCACCTCGCCTCGGGAGACCGTCGCCCCTTCCTGGGGGACGACCCACGTCACGACCCCGCCGTCGTCGCAGCGCGCGGTCGCGAGATCGAGCCGGTGCCTGGCCTCGGCCAGCTCCTTCTCCAGGATCCGCAGGTCGAGCGCCGTCCCCTCGAGCTTCGCCGCGGTCGCGCGCCTCTCCGCGTCCATCGAGGCCGCGAGGTGCTCGACCGTCAGCGCGCCCTTGCGCGCTTCGTTCTCGGACTGGCTCAGCGCCTCATCCGAGACCAGCCCGTCGGCCCGCATCTTGCGGTCCCGCTCGAGCTTCGAGCTGAGCACGGCCTGGTCGAGCCGGGCCTTCTCGTGCAGGTCGTCGAGGTCCGCGAGGCTCCGCTCGAGTCCGATCCGGAGCTGCGTCTGCTCGTTGCGCTTCTGCGCCACCCGGTCCTCGAGCCTCTCGGTCTCGAGGCGCGAGGCGGAGGTGTCGAGCGCGACGACCGCGTCCCCCGCCTTCACCATCTCCCCCGCATGCTTCAGGACGCGCTCGATCCGCGCTTCGATCGGGCTCGACAGCGCCTTCTCCGACGCCGGCACCGCCGTGCCGGACGCCTCGATCGTCGCTTCGACCGGCCCGCGATCGACGGTGGCGATCCGCACCCGGGCACGGCTGACGCCCGGACGGAGCCAGTGCGGCAACGACAGGAGCACGAACCCGCCGAGCGCGACGACGGCGGCGGGTGCCAGGAGCCGTCTCGCTCCCAGCTTCCGTCTCTCGTCGATCGTGATCTCCCGGTCCATGGCTTTCTCGCACAGCAAGCGAGGTACCAGCCGGCAGCGCGGAAATGGACCGGAACGACGGGACGCATTGAGGAGAAGGACGCCTCAAGCCGTTCGATTCCAGCGGGGAGTGTCCGGAACCGCACGGTGGCCGCGAGCTTGTTGGCTAAGGAGCGAGGCCAACTCGGCGGTTGATGTCCAGCGGGTGTCCGCGCGGACGGGCAGTGGACGCCGAAACCGCGGAACGGCGCGCTTCGTGATGTGGTCCATGCGTTGCAGT
>Ga0306921_10000012_pt1 | contig 163434 bp, 150 predicted proteins | sample sta12Cox44000080_FD_203760 | JGI IMG/M metagenome (GOLD analysis project Ga0306921, IMG submission 203760) | Lab enrichment of tropical soil microbial communities from Luquillo Experimental Forest, Puerto Rico - statoxic.12C.oxic.44.000.080 (v2)... | ecosystem: Environmental > Terrestrial >... | reverse complement strand
GCGAGTTGTGCGGGAAACTGGCCCTCAAAGCTTCCACCCAGCAGATTGAGGGCGGCGAGAGCGATGAGCGGGTACAACGCGACGATGGCCCAAGGAAGCGTTCGCTTCATGTCGCGTGGCGCCTAACAGTTAATCAGACGCAAAAATGCCGGGTTATTAGTAATCATACGGACAGCCGGTTCGCTGGATCTTTGATATTGAAGGTAAATCAAGTGACCCTCCACCCACAAGGTATCCTGCACCATTTTCACGTTCCGATAGGAGCTACCCTTATGGGGTGACCATTCCGGCCATCCCCCTCGCCTTCTCGACCAACTGACCGCGGCTTGCCGGCGTCGTCATTTCAGCCCCCGCACCGAGGAGAGCTACCGCTACTGGGTCAAGCAATTCATCTACTTCCACGGCCGGCGGCACCCACGGGAACTCAGCCCATCCGACGTGGAGTCGTTCGTTAACCACTTGGCGCTCGAGCGGCACGTCGCCGCCTCCACGCAGACCCAAGCCTTGAATGCCGTGGTGTTTCTCTACGAGTCGGTGCTCGGCATGCCGCTCGGACCAATGCAAGGCCTGAAACGAGTACAGAAACGCTACCGCGTGCCGGTGGTGCTCACACGCGAGGAAACCAGTGCAGTGCTCGGGCTGATGCAGGGCACCGCCAAACTGATGGCCGAGCTCATATACGGCTCCGGCTTGCGCGTGACCGAATGCGTGCGCTTGCGGGTGAAGGACATTGACCTATCAGCGCGCGCCATCACGGTACGCGACGGCAAGGGCGGAAAGGATCGGACCACCGTGCTGCCGGAGCGACTGCATGATTCCTTACAGCAACAGATTCTCCGCGTGGCCGCGCAGCACAAGCACGACGCACTGCACGGAGCCGGGCTTGCTCCCCTTCCCGGCGCGCTGGCTCGCAAATATCCCGCAGCCTCGGGCTCGCTCGCCTGGCAGTTCGTCTTTCCTTCCGCCGCGCTACGGCAGTGGGGAACCACTGGGAGACTCGCTCGGTGGCATGTCTCCGACAGCATGGTCCAGCGGGCCTTTCGGACCTCGCTACGGCTCGCCGAGGTCCACAAACACGCGAGCGTCCACACCCTGCGGCACTCGTTTGCCACACACTTGCTTGCGGCCGGGACCGACATTCGGACCATCCAGCTCCTGCTGGGTCACCGCAATCTGCAAACCACGATGATCTACACGCACGTCATCGCGGTAACTCGAAATGTGACCAGCCCGCTCGACGTTCTGACCTAATTGGCGTCGATCCGATCCGCGAGCAGTCCAAAAGCCGACGCTACCCCTGCGCTACCCTAGAATGAAATTAAAAGGGCCTAGCATTAGCTAGGCCCTTGTTTTATATGGTTGCGGGGGGTTGCAAACGGACCCGTCTACGCGTGGACGGGAAAGCTCTTCAACACACAGCAAAGAACCGCGCGAACCACAGAGTCGCCTCTTAGGTGATTGGCTTAGCCGTCGACCCAAACGACCTCGCCGGTCCGAACTTGTGACTGCGCGCGAAGCACTGCAGGAACGAGTGGTCTGAGATCAGCCAACCGGTTGCTGCGGCCTCGCAAGATGACGACTGCCAAAGCCAGTTTGTCGATACGTTGTTGAAACGCGAGATTGCGATCGACCGTGACGAAAGCGTCGAACTGACCCGTAGCTTGGGCAAGCAAGGCGCCGTTGTGAATGCCTGCCCAGCCGAGTCCCGTCACCGTTTGAACTTCATATCCGTGTGGCTCGCGAGCAAGCCTGCGGTCGACACACTCGTCGAGCAGCACCCTCACGAGGTCGTTTCGATCAAACGATCCTTGGCCATTTCCAAAAACGAAATGACCTGCTCACGTGTGACGCTCGGGAAGCCTTCAAGGAAATCATCGATGGACTCCCCGGCTTCAAGATAATCGAGCAGGGTCTGAACTGGAACCCGGCTCCCTTCGAAGACCGGGGTGCCACCTAGAACGCCCGGATTCGAGGAAATCGGCAATTTCACGATTGCAAGACTACGCGCGAGCAACCCATTGGGCAAGGGCGAGGGGCAGGCTGATCGGGTGACTGGTCCCAGCGGTTGAGGCGCGCATGCCGGCCGCGACGAAGCGGACTCGCTTCACCGAGTAATGCGCCTCGCATCGGCGAATACGGCCTCAGCGGCGAAGGCACGGCGGGCATGGAACCGAGGGCTCGCAACAACAACGTCAGCAAGAACAGCAGCGCGACCACGAACGCGAGGAGCAGGAACGCAAGCGCCAGCAGTCTGATCAGGAGGGCAACCGTCAGCCTGGCAAGGACGAGCGCCGTTAACGTTCCGTACGTCGAAGTCTAGTCAGTCAAGAGCCCGGGCGCCAACGTCCGGGCTTTTCTTTGATGAGCTGCGGCGCAAGGCCTGTAATCGAGCGACCCGCCCTGATTCTTTACCGCTCGGCTTCCACGCCGCGCAAACGCTCGGCGTAGCGCTGCGCTTCGGTGGCGCTGCCGCGGTCGCGATAGAAGCTGACGAGCGCCTGGAGAATATCGGTGTCCGCCGGATGAGCCACACTCGCCTTGACCAGCGTTTCGAGCGCCGCGTCTACGCGGTCCGCGGAGTGGAGCGCCACTCCGTAAACATAGACGAATCGCGGATTGGCTGGATCGAGCTTCGCCGCGAGCGCGAGTTCCGCGAGCGCCTGATCGTTTTTCTTTGCGCGCACCAGCGCCAAACCGAGCGCATGATGCAGGGCGGCGCTCTTGGGTGAGCGCTCGAGGCCATGCCTCAGCACCTGCTGGACTTCGGCCTCTCTGCCCCGCGCACGGTACAAGTCGGCGAGATTCACGTACGCTGGAGCGAACAACGGATCGAGCGCAATCGCGCCCTTCAGCTCCTGCTCTGCGCGCGCGGTATCGCCGCGTCGCCCCTGAAAGCTCGCCAGATTGACGCGCGCATCGGCACGGTCGGCGTTGTAGCGCTGACTGTCGACGTACTCCTTGGCGGCACGATCGAACGCCGCGCGTTGCTCAACACTGGCCGAAGCGAGCGGCACACCGGCCAGCGCGCTCGCCGCTTCGATGCGAATCGTCCGCAGCGGATCCGACAGTAATGCCATGGCATAACGGCTCCGCAGCTCCGCGGGTGCGCCCGAGATTGAATCGAGCGCGCCCATGCGGATCAGCGGATTGGTGTCGCGCAGCGCGCCTACGACGATATCGAGCGTTGCGCTGTTGGCATTGGCGTCGAGCCGCGCCAGCGCGGTCGCGCGCGCGATGGGCGGTTCGCCCGTATCGCTTGCAACCGTCCGCAGCTCCTTGGCGGCGCCGACTGCGCCTGCATTCGAGTGTGCGAAGGCCAAGGCGAAGCGCTGATAGCCTTGCGGGTCGTGCCCGAACCAGCTCCTGATCCGCGTAGCGGCCCACCTCGCGTCGCGGTTCGCATGGCAGGCATTGCAGGCGTTCGGCGTCCCGATCTGCGCGGACAGATCGGGGCGCGGAACCCTGAAGCTGTGATCGTGGCGCGGATCGATCACCATGTACGTCCTGGTGGGCATGTGACAGTTCCCGCACTGCGCACCCGCGCTTCCGGCAGCATGGTGGTGATGCGATGGCCTATCGAACTGCGCCGGCAGATGGCATTGCCCGCAGACGGCGTTGCCCTCCGCGCGCAGCTTGCCGCTGTGCGGCTCGTGGCAGTCGCTGCAGGTCACGCCGTTTGCGTACATCTTGCTCTGAAGGAACGACCCCCAGTCGTAGACTTCGTCGCGCTGTTGTCCGTCTGCGTAATAGAGGGGATCGGAGAGAAGCGCCGGCCGGTAATAATCAAGAAACGACTTGCCTGCCGTGTATCCGTCGGCGATCTGGCCACGCCGCGAGTGACACTGCGCGCAAACGTCGATTTCGCGCTCGGTCGTGCGCGGCTGCGAGCGTCGCGCCGTCGCACTCGTCGCATCGCGAGCCCAGGCGACGCCGCGGCGTTCGTCGAGCTTTGCGGCGAGGCCTTTGGCAGCGTCTTCCGGTCCGTACTTCGTATTCCGGCGGGCGTTTGCCCACGCGAGATGCTGCGAGCCTGGCCCATGGCAGGCTTCGCACCCGACGCTGATCTCGGACCACTTCGTCTGGAAGCGATTCGAATCGGCATCATAGTTCTTCCGCAGAGCGGTCGAATGGCAATCGGCGCACATGCCATTCCAATTCTGCGTCGCTCGCGTCCAGTGCAGCTCGTCGGCGTAGTTGATCCGCTCCTTCGGATAAAGGTGGAACCAGCGTTTCTCGTTCACATTCCAGGCGATCGACAATGCCTGCAGCCTTCCGTCCGGCATTTCGGTCACGTATTGCTGCAGCGGCTCAACGCCGAATGTGTACCGCACCTCGAACTCGCGGAGCTTGCCGTCGGGACCATCGGTCTTGACGAAGAATTTTCCGTCGCGCCTGGAAAACATCGACGTCACGCCGGCATAGGCAAAGCGCGTACCGGCAAAGTTGCCGAGCACAGTACTATCGCTCGCTTCCTGCATCGCCGACTGATGTTGCGACCCTTGCCATGCCTGGTATTGCCTGACGTGGCAGGGCGAACACGCCGAGCTTCCGACAAACACCGCGCCTGGCTCAGCCTCTTTGGCCGCGGCAGAAGTCACGGCGACCCCTACGCCAAAGACAACGATTCTGGCAGTGAGTCCGGCCAGAATGAGCAATGTGCGGAGTGGACGCGTGCTTATCCAGTCAATCGCCATGCAGGAAACCAAGATCTTGATCATCGACGCCGAGAACGCCAAGTCCGCTGCCAAGATCGCCGCCAGCTCCTGCTAATGTGACAACTTGTCTATTGGCTATCACCAAGACTGGCAGCCCGGGGCTGCGTTATGCAACCGGCTACATATTTCCATCTGCTGTGCGCCGTCACTATAATGAAAATTTGTAGCCTACTCTTTATAGTGCTAAGGTTGAGTATGCGGCGCTTCGCATGAATCCCGGCGACGCGTCACAAAACCGTCATCTTGCCGCCAGATGATCCTCTGGACCCAAGTGTCGCCGCTGAGGATCCCTGTAAACCTTCCTTGCCACGGCCACGACCTAGCGGGTTGCCTGACTTGGCGCCGGGCAGGACTGTCCGTAGCTAAGCGATGAAGGAAACTGATATGGGTTTCAAACGAAGACTGTGGCACGGCGAGACGGGATAACGAACTCGAAAGGAGACCGTCATGAAGCGTAGTCTGCTGTGGGTTGCCGGGCTGCTTTGCACGAGTTTTGCGCTGAGCGCCATGGGAGCCGACAAGCCCAACATCGTACTGATCGTCTCCGACGACTTCGGATACGGTGACGCCGGCCCGTACGGCGGCGGACCCAACCGCGGGATGCCGACGCCGAGCCTCGACCGGATGGCGGACGAGGGCATGACGTTCTTCACCTTCTACGCGCAGCCGAGCTGCACGCCCGGTCGTGCGGCGATGCAGACCGGCCGCATTCCTAATCGCAGCGGCATGACGACCGTGGCGTTCCAGGGGCAGGGCGGCGGGCTGCCGGCGGCCGAATGGACGCTCGCCTCGGTGCTGAAGCAGGGCGGCTACCAGACCTACTTCACCGGCAAATGGCACCTCGGCGAAGCCGACTACGCGATGCCGAGCGCGCAGGGCTACGACGAGATGAGGTACGTCGGCCTTTATCACCTGAACGCCTACACTTACGCCGATCCGACCTGGTTTCCGGACATGGATCCTGAGCTGCGGGCCATGTTCCAGAAAGTGACCACGGGTTCGCTGTCGGGCAAGGCGGGCGAGAAAGCCAAGGAGGACTTCAAGATCAACGGCCAGTACGTCGACACTCCCGACAAGGGCGTGGTCGGCATTCCGTACTTCGACGGCTACGTCGAGAAGGCCAGCCTCGAGTTCCTCGATCAGGCAGCCAAGAATCCCAGCAAGCCCTTCTTCATCAACATCAACTTCATGAAGGTGCACCAGCCGAACCTGCCGCACCCCGACTTCATCCACAAATCGCCGTCGAAGAGCAAGTACGCGGATTCGCTGGTTGAGAACGACACGCGGATCGGTCATGTCCTCGACAAGATCCGTCAGCTCGGTCTGGACAAGAACACGCTCGTCTTCTGGACGAGCGATAACGGAGCCTGGCAGGACGTCTACCCCGACGCGGGCTACACGCCGTTCCGCGGTACCAAGGGGACGGTGCGTGAAGGCGGCGTTCGCGTTCCTGCGATCGCGTGGTGGCCCGGGAAGATCAAGCCGGGCTCTCGCAATTACGACATCGTCGGGGGCCTCGACCTGATGGCTACGTTCGCGAGCATCGCCGGCGTGCCGCTGCCCAAGAACGACCGCGAGGGTAAGCCGATTATCTTCGACAGCTACGACATGTCGCCGGTGCTGTTCGGCACCGGCAAGTCGGCGCGCAAGACCTGGTTCTACTTCACCGAGAACGAGCTCTCGCCGGGAGCGGCACGGGTGGGGAACTACAAGGCGGTGTTCAATCTGCGCGGCGACGACGGTGCGCAGACCGGTGGCCTCGCCGTGGACTCGAACCTCGGCTGGAAAGGTCCCGACAAGTATGTCGCGACCGTGCCGCAGGTCTTCGATCTCTGGCAAGACCCCCAGGAGCGCTACGACATTTTCATGAACAACTACACCGAGCGCACGTGGGTGCTGGTGACCATCGCGGACGAGATCAAAAAGCTGATGAAGACGTACGTCCAGTACCCGCCACGCAAGCAGCAGAGCGAATCCTACTCCGGCCCGATCACTCTTCAGGCCTACGAGAAGTTCCAATGGCTTCGCGAGCAGCTCCAGAAGGAGGGCTTCAATATCCCGCTGCCGACCGGACAGTAGCGAATCTTCTATTGATGTATGGGCGATCCGCAAGGGTCGCCCGTTGGCTCTTTCAGACAGAGACGTGCCCGCAAGCGGTCCATCTGGGAAGGAGAAGGTAATGGCCCAATCCCCGAACAAAATTCTCGCGCTTGGTGCAAAGGCAAGCGCCGCGTTGTTGGTTGCTGGTGTCTCGCTGGCATTCACGATCGGCGTCGCGCAGGCGGCCGACAAACCCAACATCCTCGTCATCATGGGCGACGACATCGGCATGTGGAACATCAGCGCCTACAGCCGCGGAATGATGGGCTACCGGACGCCCAACATCGACCGCATCGCCCGGGAGGGCGCGATCTTCACCGATCTGTACGCACAGCAGTCCTGCACCGCCGGGCGCGCCTCGTTCGTAACCGGTCAGTCGGCCTTCCGCACCGGCTTGCTCAAGGTCGGCCTGCCGGGTGCCAAGGAAGGACTGTCCGAGAAGGACCCGACGCTCGCCGAATTGCTGAAGCCGCAGGGTTACGCGACGGGACAGTTCGGCAAGAACCATCTCGGCGACCGCAACGAGTTTTTGCCGACGGTGCACGGATTCGACGAGTTCTTCGGCAACCTCTACCACCTCAACGCGGAGCAGGAGCCGGAGAACGTGGACTATCCGAAGCCTCCTCAGTACCCCAACTTCCGCGCTCGGTTCGGCCCGCGCGGTGTGCTCAAGTGCACTGCGAGCGACACCGACGATCCCACCGACGATCCGCGCTTCGGCAAGATGGGTAAGCAGAAATGCGTGGATACGGGACCACTGACCATCAAGCGCATGGAGACGGTGGATGAGGAGTTCCTAGGTGCCGCGATGAACTTCATCGATCGGGCGAACAAGGCCCGCAAGCCGTTCTTCGTCTGGTTCAACTCGACCCGCATGCACATCCACACTCACCTGAAGCCGGCGTCTGAAGGCAAGACCGGCTTGGGTGTGGAAGCCGACGGCATGGTCGAGCACGACGGCATGGTTGGCCAGCTTCTGAAACAACTCGACGATCTGGGCATCGCCAACAACACGATCGTCCTCTACACGACGGACAACGGCGCGGAAGTATTCTCGTGGCCCGACGGTGGCACCACGCCGTTCCACGGCGAGAAGAACGCGAGCTGGGAGGGCGGCTACCGCGTTCCCGGCATGATCCGCTGGCCGGGAGTCGTCAAGCCCGGCACCGAGATCAACGGCATTGTGTCGCACGAGGACTGGGTGCCGACCTTCTGTGCCGCCGCCGGCGAGCCCAATGTCACGCAGAAGCTGCTCACGGGCTACGCGGCGGCGGGCAAGAACTTTAAGGTCCACCTCGACGGCTATAACCAGACGGACTACCTCGCCGGCAAAGCCGAGGACCCACGCAAGGAGTACTTCTACTGGACCGATGACGGCAGCCTCGCCGCCTTGCGCTACGATCGGTGGAAAATTCTGTTCCTGGAGCAACGGGCGATGGGCTTCAAAGTATGGTCCGAACCGCTGGTGCCTCTGCGCGTGCCGTTGATCATGGATCTGCGCGCTGATCCCTTCGAGCGCGCTCCAGATGAATCCAGCTATTACCAAGGTTGGGAGCTCGATCGCGTATACGTGCTCGTACCAGCGCAGGCGTTCGTCGGCCAGCATTTGCAGACCTACGTCGAGTATCCGCCGCGGCAGAAGCCGGGGAGCTTCAACCTCGACCACGTGCTGCAGAAACTGCAGGAAGGCACTGCTGGCAAGCACTAAGACTGCGCCGAGTCAACACGTCAAGAAGGGGCGGGCGGCCGAGGGCTCGCCCGCCCTTGTTGTTGGAAAGGAGCGTGGCCACGCTGACGTCCCCACGATGAACTCACTGAGGAGCAGAACCATGAAGCAACTGTTCATTCCACTTTGTGCAGGCACGCTGGCGTTCGGCGGTGCACTGGCGCTCGCCGACGATACGACCCTGATCAACGAAATGACCATGAAGCCGCTGACCCAGGAGCAATCGGCCAAGCTCCGGACCGAGCGGGACGCGGCCAAGACCCAGTGGGGAAAGATGACGCCGGACGAGAAAGCCGCGATGAAGAAGAATGCGCAGCAGAAGAGGCAGGGCGAGCTGAACGCAATGGAGCGAATCGGTCAGAACGACGACATGACCGAGATGACCAAATCGGAAACCGCTCCGGCCAAGACTGAGCGTCAGGCAGCGGAAGCCAAGTGGGCGAAGATGACGCCCGATGAGAAGAATGCCGCCAGAAAGGCTGCGCAGCAGAAGCGGCAGAACGAGCTGAACGCGATCGAGCGCGCCGGGCAGAGAGATGACATGGGACGGTACCTGTCGTATTGAGCGTTGTTGCAGCTCCAGGCGAGCGCCGGTCCGTCTATCAACGACATTCAGTTGCCGAAATCTGCCCCGACCGATGCCGAAAGAACGGGCGAGCCGATGCATTTCCGCTACAGTGCTCGGCGCGGCCATGCTCGTGGCGATCAAGGCGCACGCGGATCTGAGCGCCGAGGAGCTGGCGAAGCTGGCGCAAAATCCGGTCGGCAACCTGATCAGCCTGCCGTTCCAGAACAACACGAACCTCAACTTCGGCCCGGAAAGGCGAACGCAGAACATCCTCAATATCCAGCCTGTGGTCCCAGTCTCGGTCGACAAGGACTGGAATATCATCACGCGGACGATCCTGCCGGTGATATGGATGCCGGCGCTCGACCCGGGCATGGGCGCCAAGAGCGGCATCGGCGACGTGCAGCTGACCGCTTTCCTCTCTCCGGCTAACCCGGGCGAATGGATCTGGGGCGTCGGGCCGATCGCGCAGTTTCCGACCAACAGCAGCGAGGAGCTCGGCAACAAGAACTGGGGCCTCGGCCCGTCCGCGGTTGTGCTGCATCTGAAGCACGGTGACCCGTGGGTTTACGGCGCGCTCGTTAACAACGTCTGGTCGCTGACCAGCAACAAGCAGGGTGGCGCGTACAACAACGGGCTCATTCAGCCCTTCATCAATTACAACTTTCCGGATGGCTTCTATCTGACCAGCGCTCCGATCTGGACAGTCGACTGGAAGGCGAGCGGCAGTCAACGGTGGACGATCCCGCTGGGCGGCGGTATCGGCAAGATCTTCCACTTCGGAAAATTGCCGGTGAACACGCAGCTCTCCGCGTACTACAACGTCGCGCGGCCGGACTTCGGACCGAACTGGCAGATTCGTGCGCAGGTGCAGCTCATGTTCCCCAAGTAGGATCGGAAACCCTATGCACAAGGCGCTCGAGAAGGTTAGGGAAGAATTCCTGGCGGTACTGCCACCAACGATTTTCTTCTTCGTGACCCTGCACGTCGTCTCCATCATCCGCGTGCTCCTGGCCAAGGGGTCGCATTTCGAACCCTTGGACACCGTGTCGATCTTGATTGCGGCCCTCATCCTCGGAAAGGCGGTTTTGATCGTGGACCTGCTGCCGCCCATCAATCGGTATCCGGACAGGCCGCTCATCTACAACGTGGTGTGGAAGACTGCCATCTACTGGTTGGTCGCCACCGCCATTCACTATCTGGAGCGGCTCTTCGATTTCAGCCGGCAGGCCGGCGGCGTTCTTGCCGGCAACGATAAGCTGTTCGCGGAAATCGTGTGGCCGCATTTCTGGGCGATTCAGATCATCCTATTCGTGCTGATTCTGATGTACTGCATCGGGCGCGAGCTCGTGCGCGTGATCGGGAAGGACAAGGCGATCCGATTGTTCTTCGGGCCGCCACCGTTGCCATCGTTCTGAGGAGAGGGCAATGATTCGCAGATGGACGACGAGGTGGTTACTGGCCCAAACCGCAGCAGTGCTAATCGGGGCCGCACTGCTTCTGCCACCAGCGTTCGCGCAGACGACTGCGGAGGAGTGGAAGTTTCAGGCGATCCTCTACGGTTACTTTCCCCATATCAGCGGCTCGACCACGTTCCCAACGGGCTCGACCGCGGACATCAGCGTCAATACGAGGCAGATCATCTCGAGCCTCAAATTTGCCTTCATGGGCTATTTCGACGCCCGGAAAGGGCCATGGGGCGCATTCACCGACATCATCTACGTCGACGCCGGCGCGTCGAAGTCGGCAACGCGCAACTTCTCCATCCCGGGCGTGATGATCCCGGCCAGCCTCACCGCGGATGCGCACCTAGACTCCAAGAGCACCATCTGGACGCTCGCCGGCAGCTATCGCGCGGCGAGCGCGCCTGAGGGAACGCTAGACGTCTTTGCGGGGGCACGAGACCTCGCGCTCAAGACCAAGCTGGACTGGCAGTTCAGCGCTGACATCGGTCCGATCGGCGGGCCGAGTAGGCAAGGTTCTTCCGAAGTCACGCATCACTTCTGGGATGGCGTCGTCGGCGCAAAAGGTCGGCTGCTGTTCGGCGACCGGCGCGAATGGTTCGTTCCGTATTACGTCGACGTCGGAACGGGACAGTCTCAGCTCACCTGGCAGTGGATCGCAGGACTCGGATATACGTTCAGCTGGGGCGAGGTGATCGGCGCGTGGAGGTATCTCGACTACCGCTTCTCCTCGCACAACGATCGTTTCGCGCTGAGCGGCCCGGCGGTTGGCGTAGCTTTCCATTGGTAGATCGCTAGTCTGAAGAAATGGAGACTCGTCAGGGCGTGATCGAGCAGATGACCGAAGTGCAGCTGCAGAGCAACCACTGGTTGGCCTCGATCAACTACGAAGGAGCAACAAATGGAGAATCGCTTCAGCATCGAAGATGCGCGCGACGTCAAGCTGCAGCGTTTTAGCGCGAGCTCGGCAGATCCGCGCTTGATCCTCGATCGAAGTCTCCGCCTGGCGATCTGTCGAGAAACGGGCGTAAATGACTGCGGCCATTGTTGGACGGCGTAGAAGTGGATGAAGGATGCAATTGCAGAGCCTCTGCGTCAAGCCGCAGTAAGTCGTCGGCGACAACCTCGGCGAGATAGCGCATGAGCCGCTCGAGCTTCATCGTTCACTGCAAGGATTGCGGCGGAGAGTTCAGTTCTTCGGACGCCCCGAGCATGAACTCGAGGTGATGCCCGAATCGTCGGCGGAGGTCATCGATTAGCCAAGGTCCCAATAGTTACTTCGTCGTCGTTGAAGGACTGCGAAGAGTCGGCGCTTGTATTCGGGATAGGGCTCGCCTGGTCGAGCTGGCACCTGCAACTCACGACCTTTTTGATCGATGCCGCGATGGCTCGTCCACCAAGCCGCTGGAGACGATGTGTTGCCGCTCTGAGCTTGGTTGCCCTCTGCATTGCTTGCCTGTGTTGTGGATAATTTCTCTGCCCGTTGTTTTTCTTGGCGATTAATTGGCAGTTCCTCTTTAACTTCGGGTGCAGTTGGTGCACCTGTTGCATGCACGTCGTGCACGGGGGTATGCATATCACGCCCTGTCTCATCAGCCCCCTGCACCCCTGATTGCGCTGCACTGTCGCAGCGCTCGCACAGCCGCAGCCGCAGGATCGTCGTTGTTCCGCGCCGTTCCTCGCACGACACCAAGCCGCGAGCTATAAGGGACCGCAGGCGATACTGAACCGTGCGCTGCGCGAGACCGGTGTCCTTGCGCAGAGTCGCAAGCGAGGGCCAGCACTCGCCGCTCTCATTCACACGGGACGCCAGCGCGAATAGGACGAGCTTCTCGACGTGAGGAAGGTCGAGCTCACGGACCAGATGAATGTGCTGCCACGCCATGCGAGGTCTCCGGTGTTGCGTCGTCTGCAAGCGTGCATGCGGCGGCGCAACGAGTAAACCAAGCCGGGCGTACCACAGCATATTTCAGTGTAGTTGGCGTCGCCAAATGGAGGAGCCGAAGTCTCAGGACTTTACCGCCATCCGCTACCGCCGATAGGGCCTGGTGGGCCGTTAGCCGGATCGCGTTCTTAAGCCAAACAGCACGCGCGATTCAGCGACCGCAACGGACTGTGTCGAAGCGTGCTCACTTCCCGCCAGGGAGACGACATGATTCGGCGAAATCTGCCAGCAGCTATTCCAGCGCGGCGATGCGATTCGTCGCGCCACCGAGATGTAGGTCGCGGTGCGAACCGGTGTGCATTGTCGGCGCCGCAGAGGAGCTCGCCGAAGGTTCAATGAGGTGCAGTCGATCCTTCCGACATCCGGCAGTTCGCGCGGACGATGCGCCTGTCGATCGCGATGCAAGCGCGACGTGGTCGCGATGTCATTTCGAGATCACATCGCTCGATCGTCGCCTATCGCGCTTGCCGTCCGACGGACCCATAACGACAGTTCAGTCACAGCGCCGCTCTACGCATCGAACCGATCGACCATCAGCATGGTCATTGACGGGCCGCGTGCAAGTGCAAGCGCGCATCCTTGTGCAGACCGTCGCCACCGGTTCAAAGGCCCAAGCAGACCGAAACAGCAGCAACAGCGGAGGGCAAGATAGAGGGGACGGCACTGTCCGTGCCCGAGAATGGCGTCTGCACAAGGTTTGGCGCAGCCCTAACCCATCGGGCGATGGTGCCGCGACGTGGCGGCGACCCGCGCCATTGCTGGCTTCGCGGCGTGTCGTCTACGCCATAGCACGCTCCGCTACGCCGCGCTGAGTTTCTGATTCAGAACGCGTCGCGCACACTCGGTCCGTCGCCACGAATCATGCTAGCCCATGATGCTCATGATGCCTTCTAGGTTTATGGCGTATGCGTGCGCACAGGTATACGCGCGATTTCCCGTGAACCGGGACAAGCGTCAGAAGGGTCCTGAAGCAACGCGCCGCTGACTATCTGACTCCCACTGCGCATAGATCAACGGTGAACCTCGCGCCGCTCGTCTCGCTCCTTGCCGATTTCGCCGCACGCGCTGCGGTCGACGGTCGGCCGGTTGACGAGCGGCGCTTGCCAACCGAAGATTGCACACCATGCGCGCCGCCATCTATGCCCGTTTCAGCACCGAGCTGCAGTCCGTCGCCTCGATTGAAGATCAAGCTCGTATCTGCCGCGAACGAGCAACCGCCCTCGGGCTGACTGTTGTCGCGGTGCACTCGGACTGCGCCATTAGCGGCGCAACACCGGTTAATCGCCGGCCAGGTGCAAGTGCGTGCGTGGCCGATGGCCTCGCCGCCCGCTTCGATGTGCTCCTGGTCGAATCGCTCGATCGCCTGTCGCGCAACCTGGTCGAGCAGGAGACCATCATTAGGCGACTCGAGCACCGCGGCATCCGCATCGTCGGCGTCTCGGACGGCTACGACAGCGATTCAGGGGCCGGACGCAAGCTGCTGCGGGGGGTGCGCGGGCTCATCAGCGAAACGTACTTGGACGACTTGCGCGCCAAGACGCATCGCGGGCTCGCCGGGCAAATTGGCCGCGGCTATCACGCCGGCGGGCTCTCCTACGGTTACCGTTCCATCGTTGCCGGCGTCAACGCCCGTGGAGAGCCGATCGGGCATCGTTTGAAAATCGACGAGGCGCAGGCGGCGATCGTACGCGAAATCTTCGCGCGCTATGCCGCGGGCGAGTCCTGTCAGCGCATCGCGGCGGATCTCAATGCGCGCGGTGTACGCGGCCCGCGAGGGGGCACCTGGTGCGTATCGGCGATCTATGGCTCGCCCGCAAAGGGCGCCGGCGTGCTCAACAACGAGCTCTACGTCGGCCGGTACATATGGAATCGCTCGAAGTGGATCAAGAATCCCGACACGGGAAGGCGCGAACGCTTCATCCGGCCGCAAGCCGAATGGCAGTCTGTCCCACGTCCAGAGCTTCGCATCCTCGATGATGAGCCATGGCGCGCGGTGCGCGAACGCATGGCCTCGCCCCGGCGCACGGGCGGACGCAAGGGTCGCGGTGGCATGCCAACCACGCTGCTCGGCGGCATCCTGCGCTGCGGCCAGTGCGGCGGCTCAGTGGTGAAGATCAACGCCCGCGCGTACGGGTGTGCTGCGCACAAGGACCGCGGGCCCGCGGTATGTGGCGGCGTGGCCGCGCATCATGCCGATGTCGATCGCGTCGTGCTCGACTACGTGCGCGGCGCCCTAACCGCGCCGGATGTGCTGGCATGGATCGAGCAGCAGGCGCTGCGCCGTGCAGCGGAGCTCGCGCGATCTTCCGACGACCAGGCCGACGCCGACCGTGCCCGTGAGCAGCGCGTGCAACGCGAGATTGAGAAGCTCACCGATGCCGTCGCGCAGATGGGCCTGTCCACTGCGCTCGCCGAGCGCCTGCGCAAAGCGGAGGCAGAGCGCGACGTACTAAAACGTGCCAGGACGCGCGCTGCCGTGGCACCGCTACCTTCGGCTATCCGCGCTCAAGTGCACGCGCTGGTGACCGGTCTGGAGGCCGCCTTGCGCACCGATGTTGCTCGCGCTCGGGACGCGCTGCGCGCGATGCTTGGCGATGTGCAACTGATCGAGGAAAACGGCGCGGTCTACGCCGAATGCGACAACGCCGCCGAAAGGCTCTTGCTTGCCGTCGGCGGCGTGTCGATGGGTCGGGTTGCGGGGGAAGGATTTGAACCTTCGACCTTCGGGTTATGAGCCCGACGAGCTGCCAGACTGCTCCACCCCGCGATAGAAGGCGAATTTTAGCGCGCGCGGCCGGGCAGGGTCAATGCGGACTTCGCATCCGGATTTCTCCTTGACCCGCGCATGGCGCCGGACTAACCTCGATCGTCCCGGCGCAGGCGATTGGCGGCGCCACAGCACGGAGCCTCGAATGAAAAAAACGCAATCGGCGCGGAATCTGACCGTGCTGCTGTTCGGCGCTGCGCTCGTGCCCTCCCTCTGTCTAGGCGGCTCGATCAGCGGCAAAGTCGTTCTCGCCGGCGCCGCTCCGCCTCCGAAAAAGCTCGACGTAACCATCGATCAATACGTCTGCGGCAACGTGAAGGAGGCGGAGGATCTGCTGCTGTCGCCGCAGCGGGAAATCCGCAACGCGGTTGTATGGCTCGATAACCCGCCCGCGGGCGCAGCCGCCGCCGCGCTGCCCACGCCCGTCGAGATGGACCAGAACAAGTGCGTCTTCGTTCCGCGCCTCGTGATCGTTCCGGCGGGCGGCACGGTGAACTTTCTCAACAGCGATCGGCTTCTGCACAACATTCACACGACGCCGAAGGTCAATCCAGCGATTAACCGCACGCAGCCCAAGGACCGGACGATTCCTTTCACGTTCGAGAAGCCCGAGATCGTGCGCATCAACTGCGATCTCCACTCCTGGATGGTGGCGTGGGTCGTCGTAGCGGTGCATCCGTACTACGCCATCACGGGGCCCAGCGGCAGCTTCAGCTTCGACAATCTTCCGCCGGGCCAGTACAAGCTGCAGGTGTGGCAAGAGCGGCTCGGCACCTCGACCGCCAGCGTCACCGTCGGCAGTCAGCCGGCGCAGGTAACGGTGGAGATGAAAGCGCCGTAAGGCCCGGCGGTCAGGGAAGCACTTCGATCTTCTTCGTCGCTTCCCACGCCGACGAGTGCGTGGGCTCTTCCAACGCTCGCAGCGTCCCGCCTTCGTCTAGGGCGACGGTGAAGGTCACGGCCGGCTTCGAGTAGACCGGATGCAGATACACGCGCGCGATCTCGACCGTGTCCTTGTAGAGAGCGATGTAGCGAACGAAGTGCTCCTGAAGCGACGGGTGATCTCCTGCTGCCCCGACGCTGACGGTCACGTTAAACCACTCGCCGCGCTTGACCGAATCCGGCGCCACGATCTTTGGCGTGTGCTTTGCGTCGGTTGTCGTATGGATCTGCCGAAACTCCGGCGTGAACTGTTCCGCCTGTTCGCCCGCGGCCTGTGCGTGCCCCGACCCGGCTGTGATCGAGAGCAGAAAAGCTGCCGCGACTGCTGGACAAACCCGATGGCCTGTTGTCATCCTGTACCTCCGCTCGATTGATCAAGACTCGGGAAGTTGTTCTCGAACCAGCGCAAGCAGCTCGCGCGGGCTGTAGGGCTTGGCGAGGTAGCTCGTCGCGCCCGCTTCCGCAGCTCGTTCCCGGTCGCCGCTCAACGCGAACGAGGTGATCACGATGACAGGGATGTGGCTCGTGCGCACGTCGGCCTTGAGCAGCTTTGTCGCATCGAGGCCGGACATCTTGGGCAGCTGCACGTCCATGAGAATTAGGTTCGGCAATTCCTTTTGAGCCAGCGCGACTCCGTCTTCACCGTCGACGGCCTCGATTAGCTTGTAAGACGTAGTCTTGAAAAGTTGCCGCACGATTTTCCGGTTGTACTCGTTGTCTTCGACATAGAGCACCGTCTTCTCGCTCATGCGCCATCTCCTTTCACCCGCAGCGGGATGGTGAAAATGAACGTGCTGCCCTTGCGCAGCTCGCTCTCGGCCCAGATGCGGCCGCCGTGCATCTCGACGAACTTCTTGGTAATGCTCAAGCCCAGGCCCGTTCCCCCGAACTCGCGGGTCACCGTCGCGTCGACCTGCCGGAACTCCTTGAAGACATTCTCCAGCTCTTCCTTCGGAATCCCGATGCCGGTGTCCGCGACCCTGTAGGTCAGCTGATCTCCGTCCAGCCGCACGCCGATCTCCACGCGTCCCCGCTTGGTGAACTTTATCGCGTTGCCGGCCAGGTTCATCAGGCATTGGGTCAGCCGCGTGCTGTCACCATACGCCGGCGGAAGGCCGTCGGGAACATCGGTCAAGAATTCGAGTCCCTTCTCGGCCGCGAGCGAGCGCAAGGACAGTTGGGCGATGTCGACGATCTCGCGCACCGAGTACTCGCCCAGGGCGAGCTCCATGCGGCCGGCCTCGATCTTGGATAGGTCGAGTACGTCGTTGATCAGGCGCAGGAGATGCCGCCCGTTCATCTGGATGTCGGCGAGCGGCTCCTTGAGGGCTTGCGGCACGTCTCCGTAAAGCCCGTCGATCAGCATCTCGGTAAAGCCGAGAATGGCGTTCATCGGCGTGCGAAGCTCGTGACTCATGTTGGCCAGGAACTCCGACTTCGCCTTGCTCGTCTGCTCCAGTTGATCGTTCAGCCGCGCCAGCTCGGCGGCTGCGCGCCGCTGCTCCCTGTCGAAACGCCCGAGCTCCTCGGTCATGTGGTTCATCCGGTCGGCGAGCAAGCCGAACTCGTCGCGGTTGGGCACGCGTACGCGCCCGCGAAAATTCCCCGCCGCCACCTCATCGAGGAACTTGTGCGCCTCGCGCACCGGAAGGATGAACGACCAGGAGATCACGAAGCCGCAGAACAGGGCGAGCACGACCGCGGCAAGCCCGAACACGCTGGTGAGAACGAGCGCCCGCCGATTGGCATCGTTCACGTTTTCGCGCAGTCGGCTCATGCGGGTTCTCTGGGCGTCGACAAGCATCCCGACACGGCTGGAAATCTCGCCGTCGAGCCGCTCCTGGCGGCGCAGAAGCTCTCCCGTGACGGTGCCGATCTTTCCATCGCGGATCGCGTTGGCGATGTCCGCCACCACCGCCATCGCCTCGTCCTGCGACGCGCGCACCTGATCGAGCTGCTGCTGCTCGACCACTCCCGCCGTTTCCAGCTTGGCGAGCATGTCGTTGAACCGGTTGTTCTCGCGCAGGATCTTGGAGATCGCCGCTTCGCTTTGCGAGAGCAGTGCGAGGTCGGTGTAGTGCATCTGCCTCGCCAGCGCCTGCTCGCCCTCCTGCGCCCAGCTCACCTGCTCGTGAGCCTCGTCGAGCAGCTGCGCCTGACGGGTGGTGCCCACGAGAGTCCGCAGACTCACGCCCGCCATGACTATAAAGAGCAGCGTGACGACCAGAAACGCGGCCAGCAGCTTGGTGTGGACGGAGGCGCGAATCCCGGCCACCCAGCGCACGAGTTTACGCACCGGTGTGCGGCTCTCGACCACTGCGGCGATTTGTTCGAGCTCGATTTCCGGCTGCTCCACTGAGAACGGATTTTTTAAAGAGGAACTCACTCTAGCCCGACCCGGCTGTCTTCTTGTGCATCCGCCGTCGAGATCGTATATTCACCGAACCGCGGGAACGACCGTCGATGAGAAATCCTCCTCGCATCCTCATCGTCGACGACAATCCGACGAACGTCAAGGTCCTGCAGACCCGGCTGGTCGCCGACGGATACGAGATCGTCACCGCCGGCGACGGAGAGGAAGCCCTCGCCATCGCACTGCAGCAGGTTCCTGATCTGATTCTCCTCGACGTCATGATGCCGAAGCTCGACGGCTTCGAGGTCTGCCGGCGGCTGCGCGCCGATACCAAGTTCCCATTCACTCCCATCATCCTGGTGACCGCGATGTCGGACCCGAAGAACGTCATCGAGGGCCTCGAGGCGGGGGGCGACGAATACCTGACGAAGCCTGTGGACCACGCCGCGCTGGCCGCGCGCGTGCGCTCGATGCTCCGAATCAAGCGCCTCCATGACGAGGTTCAGGATCTCGCGGCTCAAGTTCAGCAATGGAACGCCACGCTCGAGCAGCGCGTCTCCGATCAAGTGGCCGAGCTCGAAAGGGTCGGCAGGCTGCGGCGTTTCTTTTCGCCCCACCTTGCGGAGCTGATCGTCAGCGGCGGCGCGGAGGACCCGCTCAAGAGCCACCGCCGCGAAATCACGGTAGTTTATCTCGATCTTCGCGGATTCACTGCTTTCGCCGAGATCGCCGAGCCGGAAGAAGTAATGACCGTGCTGCGTGAGTATCACCAGGCCACTGGCAAGCTGATTCAGCAGTACGAGGGCACGCTCGAGCACTTCACCGGGGACGGCATGACCGTTCTCTTCAACGACCCTCTGCCGGTACCGAATCCGGCAGAGCGCGCAGTGCGCATGGCGCTCGCGATCAGGGATCGGATCCGGGAGATGGCCGACGATTGGCGGAACCGCGGCTACGAGCTCAGCGCGGGTATCGGCATCGCGCAGGGCTTTGCCACAATCGGCGCCATCGGGTTCGACGCCCGCTGGGACTACAGCGCCATCGGGACGGTGACCAACTTGGCCGCCCGTCTGTGCGGCGAAGCCCCCGGCGACCAGATCCTGATCTCTCAACGCGTAGCCGCAGCGGTGCAGGCATTCGCGGAGTTCGAGCCCGAGCAGGTGCTGCGCCTGAAAGGGTTTCACCGCCCCATCATTTCCCATCGCGTACTCAGATTGAAAACGCCCGCGTCCTGAACCCCACAGTGGCGTCTACAACGCTTCCGTCTCGGCTGCGCGCGGCCGCCAGACCAGCAGCCGGTTCTCGACCTGCGTCACGATCACGTCCAGGATCAGCGCGAAGATCGTCAGGACGAGGATGCCGGCGAACACGGTGTCGATGTCGAATACGCCTTCGGCCTGGTGGATGAGATAGCCCACGCCGCGCGCCGAGCCGAGATATTCGCCGACCACTGCGCCGACGAACGCGAGTCCGACCGAGGTGTGCAGGCTGGAGAAAACCCAGCTCGTCGCCGACGGCAGATACACGTAACGCAGAAGTTGCCGCCCGGTCGCGCCGAGCATGCGAGCATTGGCGAGCACAACGGGGCTGACTTCCTTCACGCCCTGGTAGACGTTGAAGAAGACGATGAAGAACACCAGCGTGATCCCGAAGACGACTTTTGAGGTGATTCCAAGTCCGAACCACACCGCGAAGATCGGCGCCAGGATCACCCGCGGCATGGCGTTCATCGCCTTGATGTAGGGATCGGCGAGTGTCGAAGCGGTCGGCGAGAGCGCGAGCCAGAGACCGAACAAGAGCCCGAGCAGGGTGCCGATCGCGAAGGCCAGCAGAGTTTCGACGAGCGTAACACCGAGGTGCAGATAGATGCTGCCGCCGTAAAACCAGATCCAAATCTTCTGCAGAACTACGAGCGGCTGCCCAAAGAAGAATTTCGCGCGCATCGGATCATCGAAATAGAACGGTGGGACTACACCCGGCTCGGTCATCGCGTACCAGAACAGGAAAACGCCCACGAGGAGCAACACGTGGTAGAGCGCGAGCCGCGATGCAGAAGGACGCGAACGTCTCGTCGCGCCGGTCTCGTTGTTACTCTTTTCGGCTTCGGTCATAGGCTTTCAGCACTTCGTCTTTGAGCTTGTGCCAGATTTGGCCGTGCAGCTCGACGAAGCGCGGCGCAAGCCGGATCTCGTTGACGTCACGCGGCCGCGGCAAGTCGATCGTGTATTCTCCGATCGGTCGCGTCGCAGGTCCTGCCGAGAGCACGATCACGCGATCCGACAGCGCGATCGCTTCCTCGAGATCGTGCGTGATAAAGAGCACCGACTTGCGGTTGGCCGACCACAGGTCGAGGAGCTCGTTCTCCATCAGCTGTCGCGTCTGCACGTCGAGTGCGGAGAACGGCTCGTCCATCAACAGCAATTGTGGATCGAGTATCAGGATCTGCGCCAGCGCCACCCGCTTGCGCATGCCGCCGGAGAGCTCGTGGGGGTAGCGCTGATCGAAGCCCGCGAGACCGACCCGACCAAGCCACATATGCGCGCGTAATTTTGCTTCGGCTCGTTCGACGCCGGCGAACTGCAGTCCGGCGAGCACGTTGTCGAGCGCGTTGCGCCACGGCAGCAACGACTCCGCCTGGAACATGTAGCCCGCGCGACGATTGATGCCGGCGAGCCGCTCGCCGAGAACATGCACCTTGCCAGACGAAGGTTGCAGAAGACCCGCGGCGACGTTGAGCAGCGTCGACTTGCCGCATCCGGTGGGACCTACGACCGACACGAACTCGCCAGCGGCAACGGAGAGTGTCGTGTCGCGAACCGCCGTGTAGCGCTCGGCTTGGCGCTCGCGCGAGGCGAACGTGCAGGTGATGCGATCGAGCGAGAGGGCGGGCGTGCTCACGACGAACGCGCCGGAGCCAGGCGTGAGTTACTTCTTGTACTTCGCCAGCGCCTTCTGCACGTAGCTGTTGTCGTAGGTCTGCCCGAGCTTGATCTCCGCAGGCTTGACCGCGGGGTTGAACGCCGCAAGGAACTTGAGCGTGTTGTCGGCTCCTTCCTTGGTGAACAGGCCATCCGGCGAGATCGCGTCCTTGAACTTCGCGTAGGCGGCGACATAGAGCGCGCGGTCGCCGAGCAGGTAGTCTGGCGGCACGGTGTCGGCGACCTGGTCCGGCGTGGCCTTCTGCAGCCACAACAGTGCGCGAACCATGGCGTTGGTTAGTGCCTGCACGGTGTTGGGATTCTTTTTGATGAATTCGATCGGCGCGTAGAGCGCCGCGGCGGGAAGGTCAGAGAAACCGAATACCTTGCGCGTGCCCTCCTCCGTTCGGGTGTCGGCGATGACGACGATGTCGCCGGCCTTCTCCATCATCGTGATCACCGGATCGATGTTCGATACCGCGTCGATCTCGCCGCTCTTGACCGCGGCGATCACGCCGGAGGACGTGCCAACGCCGATGAACGAAGCGTCGTCGGGCTTCAGGCCGCCGGTGACCATCAGATGCTGCACGACGCGATTGGTGCTCGAGCCCGGCGCCGTGACGCCGATCTTCATGCCCTTCAGGTCCTTCGGCGATTTGTAGCTCGCCGCCTTCGCCTTGGCGACGCCGACCGTGATCGCGGGATAGCGCCCCATCTTCACGAAGCCCTGCAGGTTGAGTCCCTTGGGCTGCTGATCGATCGTGTTCTCCCATGCGCCCGACACGACATCGGCGCTGCCGCCGACGACCGCCTGCAACGCCTTGGATCCACCGGCGAAGTCGCCGATTTCAACGTTGAGTCCCTCGTCCTTGAAGTAGCCGAGCCGCTCGGCGATCGTAAGCGCGATGTAATAGAACGCCGGCTTGCCGCCGACCGCGATGCTGACGTTCGGTTTCTCCGGCTTGCCCTGCGCATGAGCTGCGAGCGGCAGCGACGCGACGACGATCGCGCACGCGGCGCCGACCAGATAACGAAAGACCTTCATCGTCTCCTCCTCCTTCTGCTGTCGGCCGATTATATCGCCCCGGCCGCGCGCAGCTTCGCGATCTCCTCGTCGGTGTACCCGGCCGCACGCAGCACTTCCTGCGTGTGCTGCCCGAGCGCAGGACCGACCCAGTCGATCGAGCCTGGCGTGCCCAAGAGCTTGGGCACGACGCCGGGCAACTTGAGCGTCGTCCCGTCGGGCAGCTTCGTCTGCACGATCATCTCGCGCGCGAGGTATTGCGCATCCTCGACTACGTCGGCCGCAGTGTAGATCTTGCCGTGCGGGACGTCCGCGGCCTTCAACCCCGCGAGAATCTCGTCGAGATCGCGCTCCGCCGTCCACGCGGCGATCGCGCCGTCGATCTCGGCTGTGCGCTTGACGCGTCCGACGTTGGTCGCAAGCGAAGGATCCTGCCCGAGGTCGTCGCGGCCGATCGCGTGCATGAGCCGCTTGTAGATCGAGTCCGCGTTGCCCCCGATGACGATGTCTTTGCCGTCGCGCGTCGCGTAGGTATTCGACGGCACGATATTGGTGAGCCCGGTGCCGATGCGGCCGCGAATCTCGCCGAAGAGATCGTAGTCAGGCACCAGGCTCTCCATCATGTTGAACACCGCTTCGTAGAGCGCGACATCGATCACCTGCCCTTTCCCGCCGTGCGCTTCGCGATGATGCAGCGCAATCAGCGCGCCGATCACCCCGTGCAGCGCGGCAAGCGCATCGCCGATGCTGATGTTCATGCGCACCGGCGGGCGGTCGGGAAAGCCGGTGACATGACGCATGCCGCCCATCGATTCGGCGATCGCGCCGAATCCGGGCTGATCGCGGTACGGGCCGGTCTGCCCGAACCCGGAGAGCCGCACCATGATCAATCCCGGGTTGTCGGCGGCGAGCGCCTCGTAGTCGAGCCCCCACTTCTCCAGCGTCCCGGGACGGAAGTTCTCGATGACGATGTCGGATTCGCGCGCGAGCCGGCGCACGATCTCCTGACCCTCGGGCGAGCGCAGGTTCACCGTCACCGATTTCTTGTTCCGCGCCTGGACGTACCACCACAGCGAGGTCCCCTCGTGCAACAACCGCCACTGGCGCAGCGGATCGCCGCCCGGCGCGCTGCCTTCTGCCGGAGGCTCGACCTTGATCACCTCGGCGCCGAACTCCGCGAACACTTTTCCCGCAAATGGGCCGGCGATGAGCTGACCGAGCTCGAGCACCTTCAAGTCCGCGAGCGGACGCTTCGTGTGCATCAGATCGATGTGCTGCCGCGGCGCGAGCGCAGCTCCGCTTCGAGCTTCGGCAGCTTCGCCGCCATCTCCGTCCCGACGTACATCTGCGGCTCGGAAGCCCGCCGATGCTCGCTCTTCTCGCGTACTGCGATCCGCTCGCGCGCTTTCTGGAACGCCTTGACGAACGAATCCTCGGTGCGCAGCGCGTGCCCGAACAGTGCGTCGCCGAAATAGGTCGCGTCGCTCTCGCTGCCGCAGCCGAAGGACGTACGGTCGGCAGCCGACGCGGTCATGACGAGCGTGTAATCGTCCTTGAGCGCGTCGATGAAGGCGCCCGAGTAGCAGGCCGAGACGACGATGATGCGCCACTTGATTCCGGCGTCGTCGAGCATCTGCTTCAACGCGTCGGGCGTAAGAGATTCCAGCTCGAGCGGAGGAAACTCGACAGCGAGCTTGTGATCGCGGCTCCCGTGGCTGCTGAGGTAAACCATCACGACGTCCTTGTCGCGGTCGATGAGATCGCCGATCACCGACAGCGTCGCACGCAGGTTGCTCACGGTCGCGAACGGCTCCTCGAGCACAGTGCGCGGATTGTTGACGAGCAACACCGAGCGACCGTCGGTATCGAAGCGATCGTCGAACAGATCGCGCGCCGTTTCGATGTCCTTGCGGAAGACGTCCTCCTGGGCATAAGACGCGAAGCCGACGAAATAAAGATCGGTCGCATCGTCGCGTCCCTCGTCGAGGCTGGCGAGCGCGTCGTACAAAAGCTCCGGTTGCTTGACCAGCACTTCTTCTGCGACCGGGCTCGGATAATCCGCGCTGCGCGCGAGCGCCGCTTCCGGCGTTTCCCACCACTGTGCATCGGGAAGCAGGATGCTGCCGAACCACAGCGGGGTAGCAAGCAAGGCGCCGGCGAACAGCGATCGCAGCCAGAAATACGGGCGTCGCGGCGCAAGCGCGGTGGCGGCGGAGCGCCACAGCCAGAAGAAAGTCCAGAGTAACAGGGCCTGCTCGGCGCGAACCGCGCTGCCGAAGAGCGAGCGGTCCTCGCCGAACGCAAGCTCGACCCCCATGCGCACGACCATCAGCGGCCACTCTCCTGCGAGCAGCACGACAGGGAGCGCGAGCGCGTAAGCGGGCTGGCGGAACGCGAGCGCGAGCAGCGCGGCGAAGACCATCAAAATCGCGCCGTAGAATGCCTCGCCGACCAATCCGTAGGATGTGAAGACTGCGCCGCCGCCCTGACGCACGAAGTCGAGCGCGATGTCCAGAAGCGCGGAGACGACGAAGAGCGCGATAAGCTGCGGCACATTGACGCGGAAGGACAGCCGCGTCGCGCGCTGCCCGAAAACCATCAGCCCGCCGCTCAGTAGATTGCGGCCTAGGTCGTGGAAAAAAGAAAGGACGGCCCGCATCATCGAATTGTCAGGCCGCGCGGGCGGCGATGTAGGCCTTCACCGCGCCGACATCCGCGGGAAGCACGTCGCAGCGCTGCGGCCGGCGCTCGATGTCGTCGAAGCCTGCCGGACGCTCTGGTTTCCTCCCGAGCGCTTCCTCGATCGTGTCGGCAAACTTGGCAGGCAAGGCCGTCTCGACGCAGATCAACGGCATGCCGCGCTCGCGGCGTTCGAGCGCGACCTTGATGCCGTCGGCGGTATGCGGGTCGACGGTGAGCCCGTAGCGATGAAAGGTTTCGCGAATCGTCGTGATCCGATCGGCGTGCGTGCTCGTGCCGGACACGAATCCTGACGCAGCGACCCGCAGCCAATGCGGTGTACCGCTGAGATCGAAGCCGCCTTCGCGCTCGACGCGTTGCCACAATTCCCGCACGATCGCCGGATCGTGCCCGACGATGTCGAAGACGTAGCGCTCGAAGTTTGACGCCTTCGAGATATCCATCGAAGGGCTCGACGTGTGATGGGTCTCCGATGCTTTCCGCACGCGGTAGCGCCCCGTGCGAAAGAATTCGTCGAGCACGTCGTTTTCGTTGGTGGCAAGTATCAAGCGCCGGATCGGCAGTCCCATCTCGCGCGCGACGTGACCGGCGAGTATGTTGCCGAAGTTGCCTGACGGCACTGCAAAGGCGACCTCTTCGCGGTTGTCCTTCGTCGCGGCGAAGTAACCTTTGAAGTAATACACGATCTGCGCCGCGACGCGCGCCCAGTTGATCGAGTTGACGGCGCCGAGGCGGTAGCGCGACTTGAACGCGGCGTCGCCTGCGGCGGCCTTGACGATGTCCTGGCAGTCGTCGAACACGCCCTCGATGGCAAGGTTGAAGATGTTGCCGTCGCTGAGCGAGTACATCTGCGCTGCCTGGAACGGGCTGATGCGTCCCTTCGGCGACAGCATGAACACGTTGACGCCGCGCTTTCCGCGGAGCGCGTATTCGGCCGACGAGCCGGTGTCGCCCGAAGTCGCGCCGAGGACGTTGAGATGCTGACGCTTCTGCGCCAGCACATGCTCGAACAGCTGACCGAGGAACTGCAGCGCGATGTCCTTGAACGCGAGCGTCGGCCCGTTGGCGACCCGCAGCAGATGGAGGCCCGGCTCGAGGGTCGCGAGCGGCGTGATCTCCTCGGTGCCGAAGATCGCTTTCGTGTACGTGCGATCGACGATCGCCTTGAGATCGGTCGCTGCGATGTCATCGGCGTAGGGCGAGAGGATCGCGAAAGCGAGATCGCGATAGCTAAGCGGGCGCAATCGAGCAAGCTCTTCGGCCGCAAAACGCGGATAGGATTCCGGTACGACGAGCCCGCCGTCGGGCGCGAGGCCCTCGAGCAGGACCGAACAGAACGGCTGCGGCGCCATGCCGCCGCGCGTGCTTATGTATCTCAATTCAACTCTTCCATCCGTATGCGCACCACCCTGTCGCGAACGGTGGCGAGCGCCTCGATCTTCGCCATCGCATCGACCACGCGCTTTTCGATCGTGCGGTGCGTGAGCAAGATGATGTCGGTCTGGTCCTCGCCTTCGGGAGACTCCTTCTGGATCATCGCGTCGATCGAGATGTCGCGATCGGCGAGTATGCGTGTGATGTCTGCGAGGACACCGGGACGGTCGAGCACGCGCATGCGCAGGTAATAACTCGTTTCGACTTCGCCAATCGGGAGCACCGCCAGGTCCGAAAGCTGATCGGGCTGGAAAGCAAGATGGGGCACGCGATGCTCGGGGTCGGCTGTATGCATGCGCGTGACGTCGACGAGATCCGCTATGACCGCGCTCGCTGTTGGCTCCGCGCCTGCGCCCGCGCCGTAGTACATCGTCGGCCCGACGGCGTCGCCCTTCACCAGCACAGCGTTCATCACGCCTTCGACGTTCGCGATCAGTCGCGACTCGGGAATCAGCGTCGGATGCACGCGCAGCTCGATGCCCTTCGCCGTGCGCCGCGTGATGCCGAGCAGCTTGATGCGATAGCCCATTTCCTCCGCGTAGCGGATGTCTTCGCGCGTGAGCTTCGAGATCCCCTCGGTGTATGCCTTGTCGAATTGCGTCGGCACGCCGAAGGCGATCGCCGACATGATGGTGAGCTTGTGCGCGGCGTCGATGCCCTCGATGTCGAAAGTCGGGTCCGCCTCGGCATAACCGCGCGACTGCGCCTCCTTCAACGCCGTTGTGAACGACTCGCCCTTCGCGCGCATCTCGGAGAGAATGAAATTCGAGGTCCCATTGATGATCCCGGCGATCCATTCGATGCGGTTAGCCGTGAGCCCTTCGCGCAGCGCCTTGATGATCGGCACGCCTCCGGCGACCGCGCCCTCGAATGCGACCATCACGCTCTTAGCGTGCGCGGCGGCGAAGATTTCGTTGCCGTGCCGGGCCAGGAGCGCTTTGTTGGCGGTGACGACGTGCTTGCCGTTGGCGATCGCCTGCAGGATGAAGCTGCGTGCGGGCTCGATGCCGCCGATCAATTCCACGACGATGTCGATGTCCGGGTGCTCGAGCACGACGCCGGCGTCGGTAGTGAGGTTGACCTTCGCGCCGCGGGTGAGCTCTCGTGCGCGCTGCTGCGCGGTATCGGCGACCCATGTGATGCGGATCGGTCGTCCCGCGCGCCGCGTGATCTCTTCCTCGTTACGGCGCAGCACGGTCCAGGTGCCAAGACCGACGGTGCCGATGCCGAGGAGGCCGACTTGAAGCGGTTTCACAACAGTTCATCCTCGCGGAACATCTGCTTGATGCCACGAATCGCCTGCCGAGTTCGAGGCTCGTTCTCGATCATCGCAAAGCGCACGTGACCGTCGCCGTATTCGCCGAATCCTATCCCAGGCGAGACAGAAACCTTCGCCTGCGCGAGCAGCTTCTTCGTGAATTCGAGCGATCCCAGCTTGCGATAAGCCTCCGGAATTTTGGCCCACACGTACATCGACGCTTTCGGAGCCTCGACCATCCAGCCCGCCTCGTGCAGGCCTTTCACCAGCACGTCGCGGCGCTTCTGATACTTCATGGCAATCTCGGCAACGCAGTCCTGCGGACCTTCGAGCGCCGCGATCGATGCAACCTGAATCGGCGTGAACGTTCCGTAATCGTGATAGCCCTTGATCCGCGACAGAGCGTGCACCAGATCCTTGTTGCCGACCATGTAGCCGATGCGCCAGCCGGCCATGTTGTAACTCTTCGACATGGTGAAGAACTCGACCGCGACCTCGCGCGCGCCGCGCACCTGCATGATCGACGGCGCCTTCCATCCGTCGAAACAGATGTCGGCGTAGGCGAGATCGTGCACGACCCAGATGCCGTGCTCGCGCGCGAGCTCGATTATCTTCTCGAAGAACGCGAGATCGACGCACTGCGCCGTCGGGTTCGCCGGGAAGTTCACGATCAGCATCTTCGGCTTCGGGACGGTGAGCTTGATCGTGTGCTCCAGCTCGGCGAAGAAATCGACGTCCGGGGTAAGCTGCACCTGCCGGATGTCGGCTCCTGCGATCACAGGCCCGTAGATGTGAATCGGATAGCTCGGATTAGGGACGAGCACCGTATCGCCTCGCCCGAGCGTGGCGAGCGCAAGATGCGCAATCCCTTCCTTGGAGCCGATAGTGACGATCGCTTCGGTCTCCGGATCGAACTCGATGTCCCAGCGCCGCTTGTACCACTGGCAGATCGCGCGGCGCAGACGCGGAATGCCCCGCGACACCGAATAGCCGTGCGTGTCGGGGCGCTGCACCGTTTCAACGAGCTTGTCGACGATGTGGCGCGGGGTCGGGCCGTCGGGATTGCCCATGCCGAAGTCGATGATGTCCTCGCCGCGGCGGCGGGCGGCCATCTTGAGCTCGGAAGTGATGTTGAAGACGTACGGCGGGAGGCGCTGAAGGCGCGCGAACTGCGTCTGAAGCGGAGAAGCCATGCCTGTCCTTCTGCGCTCGTCAGCGCCCGGAACCGTCCGAGCGACGCCGCAGGAGTTGAAGTTTATAATCGTAACGGAGTTAAGGACTTGCCGCAACGCACAATCGCGGATGAAATTCCACCTCAGCACCACCGAAGGCAACGTATTCACCGGCCACGGCGCCGATTACGTCCGGCTCGGTGTGGTCGAGTATCGCGAGAATCTTTTGGTGACGCCGGAGCGCGTCGTGACCGGATGGGCGACTGGAGGATTCGACGCGCTGACCGAAGCCGACTTCGGAGCGCTCGCCGCGCTCGAGCCCGAAGTCGCATTGCTCGGCACGGGCGCGACGCTGCGCTTTCCGAATCCTCGCCTCACCAAACCGCTGATCGATGCGGGGATCGGTCTCGAAGTGATGGACACGGCGGCCGCGTGCCGCACGTTCAACATACTCGCCGCGGAAGGCAGGAAAGTCGCCGCGGCGATAATCTTATGAGTTGCTGACGATCCGCGCCCTGAGCGACTCGTATTCCGGGTCGGTGATGCGCCCTCAACCGAGAATCTCGCCGATCTGAGTCTTGCGCTCGAGCTCGGCGGCGAACTGCTGCAGCTCGGGGCCGAGCGCGTCGCGCGCGGACACCATGCCGATCGGCCGTCCGTTCTCGACCACCGGCACGTGCCGGAACCCGCCTTCGTACATCAGATGCAGCGCGTAGCCGAAGGAACGGTCCGGCCCGATCGCATGCGGCTTAGCGGTCATCACGTCGGCGAGCTTCGTAGTGACCGGATCGCGCCCATCGGCGAGAACCCTGAACAGCGCATCGCGCTCGGTGAAGATGCCGATGAGCTTGTCCTTCGCGACCACCATCGCGGCGCCGACACGCATCTTCTTCATCAGCCGCGCGGCCTCGCGCACCGTGGTCTCTTTGGGTACGGTGAGGATCTTCTGTCCGGCGATGAGAGTCGCGACCGACCGCTGCGGCATGGCGAGGCACTTCCGTGGTAATGTCGTTAGCATACGTCGGCGTCGACCCGCCGGCAATCGGAGAGCACCATGCTTCGCGTATACGGCATGTCGACGTCGGGCAACTGTCACAAGGTGCGCATGGTGCTGGAAGCGCTCAAGCTTCCATACGAGTGGACCGAGGTCGACACGGTCCGCGGCGACACGCGAACCGCAAAATTCCTGGCGATGAACCCGAACGGCAAGGCGCCGGTGCTCGAGATCAAGCCGGGCAAGTACCTCCCCGAGTCGAATGCGATCCTCTTCTATCTCGCCGAAGGCTCGCCGCTGGTCCCTGATGACCGGCTCGAGCGCGCGCAGATGCTGCAGTGGCTCTTCTTCGAGCAATACAGCCACGAGCCCTACATCGCGGTGGCGCGCTTCCTGCGCAAGTTCCATCCCGATCCAGGCTCACAGCGGGCTTTCGCCGACAGCAAGATGAACGGCGGCTACCGCGCGCTCGAAGTGATGGAAAGCGTGCTCAAGAATTCACCATTCTTCGTCGGCGGACGCTACACGATCGCGGACATCGCACTCTACGCCTACACGCACGTTGCGCACGACGGCGGTTTCGATCTCGAGCGATTCCCGGCCGTGCGCGCCTGGATCGCACGGGTGCGGCAGCAACCGGGCTACGTTGACATGCCGACTTGACTCAACATTGAATCGTCTGCCGGCAGTACTCGGTCATCTCGCGCACCATCGTCGCCGCCCCGACCGGAAGCTTCGCCTTGCCGGGACCGTAATCGAGCGCGAGGCGGAAATCGTACTTGCGAAAGAAGGCGTCGAACTGCTCTGCGCCGATCGTGCCGAGCGCGGACAGCTGGTCGCGCTGCGCATCGTATTCGAGCAGGATCGCCGCGAGCGGCTGTGGCGCCGGCCCGCTCATCACGCGTGCTCCCGCCGCCGGATCGTACACGCTGTGATCCGCGCAGCAGTGGATCACGTTGCCGTCGGAGGTTGCCGAGCGATCGCGCTGGAAGCGAATGAAGCTCACCTCGCGTGTCGGATACGCGAGCTTGTGCGCGCAGATCGCGGAGAACGCGACGATCGAGCGCGACGCGCCGGCGCCGCCGTCCCAGCGATAGGTCTCTCCATCCGCGCGGCGCATCGCGGCGACACCCGTGGCCGCGTGACCCAAGTTGAGCAGGAAGCAGGGTGTCGCAGCGAATGGATACTGGAAGACGTAATTGGTGTTGGCGATAAGCCGACTCGCCTTGATCGGCTCGCCGTGAACGTCGACCAGCAGGGCGCGCGAGTAGGCGCGTGGTGTAACCGAGGCCAGCGTGTCGCGCATCGCACCAATGCCCGCCGCACCGATGGCGAGCCCGCATCCGGCAAGAAAATTGCGCCGCTGCACTCTCTAGCCTAGAAGTGCCCCAGCGCTCGCAAGTGCTCGGTTGCGCTTCGACCGAGCGCCGACAACGCGTAACCGCCTTCGAGCGAAGACACGATTCGGCCCTGCGCGTGCCTCGCCGCCAGCGCGACCAGCTCCTTCGTCACCCAAGCGTAGTCAGCTTCTGTGAATTGCAGGTTCGCGAGCGGATCCTCGCGATGCGCGTCGAAGCCCGCGGAGATGAACAGCATCTCCGGGCGGTGCGCCTCGAGCGCGGGAAGGCACACATCGTTCATCGCCGCGCGAAACGCATCCCCGCCGCTGCCGGCGCGAAGGGGCACGTTGTGCATGTTGGGCCCAAGGGGGTCGACGCCCGAGTACGGATAGAGCGGATACTCGAACGTGCCGACCATCACCACCCGCTCGTCGCCGGCGAAGATCTGCTCGGTGCCGTTGCCGTGGTGCACGTCGAAGTCGATCACCGCCGCGCGTTCGATCCCGTTGGCAAGCGCGTGTGCGACACCGACCGCGACGTTGTTGAAAAGACAAAATCCCATCGCTCGCGCGCGTTCGGCGTGATGGCCGGGCGGACGCACGGCGCAGAACGCGGTCTTGCATTCGCCGCGAAGCACGAGCTCGGTGGCGTGAACGACCGCGCCCGCGGCGTGCCGCGCCGCGGTGAGCGAATGCGGATTCATCGCGGTGTCGGGATCGAGATAGCACACGCCTGCTTCCGGGCTCGAAGCCTCGATCGCGGCAATGTAGTCGCGGTCGTGCACGCGCTCGAGCTGCTTGCGCGTGGCGGCCGGGGCGTCGTGGTGGACAAGGTGAGGATCGAGTCCGCTCGCGATTAGGCGATCTGATATCGCGTCGAGCCGTTCGGGACATTCCGGATGGTGCGGACCCATCTCGTGCATGCGGAACGAGCGGTGCGTGACGAGAGCGGTAGGCACGCGGATGTCAGATAACACGCACAAAACAGGGTGAACGGAGTGTAGCGCGCAGCCAGCGGTCGTGACTAGACGCCCGGCTCCCTCTATAGTGATGTTTTTCCCCCTCGCGCCCATGACCGTTCGTCCCGCCGAAAAGAACCATGGCGTACCCGTCCCGACGCGGCTCGCCGCGGTGGTCGACGAGCTTTCGCGCATCGTCGTGGGCAAGGACACCCCGCTCAAGCTCGCGCTGGCGTGCCTCCTCGCGCGTGGCCACCTCCTGATCGAGGACATTCCGGGCGTTGGGAAATCGACGCTCGCGCAAGCGCTCGCGACGGTGTTGGGGCTGAATTACTCGCGCATTCAGTTTACCAGCGATCTGCTTCCCGCCGACGTGCTCGGCGTCTCGATCTTCGATCCGTCGTCGCACGCTTTTCGCTTTCACTCAGGCCCGATCTTTCATTCGGTGGTGCTCGCGGACGAGATCAATCGCGCGCCGCCGAAGACGCAGAGCGCCTTGCTCGAGGCGATGGAGGAGCGGCAGGTTTCGGCGGACGGAGAAACACGTCCGCTGCCGGAGCCCTTCTTCGTCATCGCCACCCAGAATCCCACCGAGCAAATCGGCGCGTATCCGCTGCCCGAATCGCAGCTCGACCGCTTCCTGATGGCGATCGAGCTCGGTTACCCCGGCGCCGCGGCCGAACGCGAGCTCCTCATCTCGGGGGATCGACGGCAGCGCATCCCCGCCTTGAGCCCGCAAGCCGATCCACCGACGCTCATCGCCTGGCAGCGTGAGACCGCGGCGATTCACATCGCGCCTGCACTCCTCGATTACGTCCAGGCGCTGCTAGCCGCGACGCGCGGTGCCGGTGCACGCGTTTCGACGGAAGGCGCTGTGCCTGCCGTACAGCGTGGCCTGTCGCCGCGCGCCGGATTGCTGCTGGTGGCGGCGGCGCGCGCGTGGGCAATGCTCGCCGGGCGTCCCATGGTGCTGCCTGAAGACGTGCAAGCGGTGTTCCCCGCGGTTGCCGGGCATCGGCTTTCCGGCAGCAGTCGCGCGGGCAGTCCGCAGGCGAAAGCGCTGCTGCGCAGCATACCGTTGCCTTAGTGAGTTCGACCGCTACCGCAGGATCTCTTACTGCGCGCTGGCGGCAACGCATCTGGCGGCGCGCGCCTGGTGATGCTGGAACCGTCGTACTGCGCCATCGCCGCATCTACATCCTGCCGACCCGCCGCGGTCTCGCTCTGATCGCAACGCTGGCGACGATGCTCGTCGCGTCGATGAACTACGCGCTCTCGCTCGGGTTCGCGCTCACCTTCCTCATCGCGGGACTGGTCGCCGCCGCGCTCCTGCATACCTACCGCAATCTCCATGGCGTCGCCATATCGCCGATCGGCGCCGGCGAGGCATTCGCGGGAACCGAGCTCAGCTTCACGCTCTCGCTCGGCAGCGCGGGAAGCGCCCGCCGGGGCATCGTGGTCGCGACGGCGGGCGAGCGCTCGGTCAGCGTCGATCTTGCTGCGGGAGCGACACAGCTCGTGCAACTCGTCGCCGAGGCTCCGCGCCGGGGCCGCCAGGCCCTCGGACGCGTCACACTGTGGACGGATTTTCCGCTCGGACTGTGGCGCGGATGGGCTTACGTGCACTTTCCCCTCTCGGGGATCGTGTATCCCGCGCCCGAAGCGCCGGCGCCACCGCTGCCGCTGGGCAACGAGGGATCGGACGCGCACAAGAACGTGCACGCCGCCGACGCTGAGCTCGCGGGCTTACGCGACTACCAGCGCGGCGATCCGCTCAATCGCATCGCGTGGAAGGCGGTCGCGCGCGGTGCAGGCTGGTACAGCAAACAGTTCGAAGGAGCCGGCGGGCGCGGCGCGCTGGAGCTTGCATGGGCCGATCTTCCGCCGGGATTCGACACCGAAGCGCGGCTTTCCCGCCTGACCGCCTGGGTGCTCGCGACCGAGCGCGAAGCGCGAGCCTTTGCTTTGCGCGCGCCGGGCCTCGAGCTGGCGCTTGGTCACGGCGCGGCACATCGCCGTGCGGCACTCACCGCGCTCGCGCTATATCCGCCGGAGCGGGCGCAATGATCTTCGCCGCCGCGCCGGCCACGCCGCTCGCACGCACTCAGCTCGCCTGGCTCGGCGCGCTTGTGCTGCTGGCACAGCTCACGGTGGCGAGCCATGTTCTGCCGTGGATCGCGGGATCGGGTGCAGCGCTGGTTCTGATTCGCTTCGTATTGTCGCCGGATCGTCTGCCTTCGCCGCGACTGCGGCGCGTGCTGCTACCGGTGCTCGCTTTCACCTTCGCGGTCGCGATCCGGATCAAGTTCGGCTATTTTCTCGCGCGCGATCCCTGCGTCGATTTCCTCTATGTGCTCGTCGGGATCAAATATCTGGAGACGCGCAACGCGCGCGACGGCGGCTTGCTCGTCTGTCTCGCCGTGTTCCTCCTGCTCACGCAATTCTTCTACGCGCAGACCATCTTCGCGGCATTGCTTACGCTGCCCGTGCTGCTCGTGCTCGGCGGAGCGCTTGCCGCGCTGCGCGAGGCGCCGGCCGACGCGGAATGGAAAGCGCCGCTGCAGCGCACCGGGCGGATGATCCTGCAGGGCATTCCCATCGCGGCGCTGCTCTTCATTTTTTTCCCGCGTCTGGCAGGTCCCTTGTGGGGAATGCCGGCCGACGCAGGAGCGCATACCGGACTTTCGGAGCGCATGGCGCCGGGCACGATCGGCGCACTCTCGCTCTCGGACGAAGTCGCGTTCCGCGTCGACTTCGAGGCCACGGCGCCGCCTCCTGCGCAGCGCTACTGGCGGGGACCGGTGCTGGCACGCTTCGACGGCGAAGCGTGGACGGCACTCTCGTACCTGCGGCGCGGCGAGCCCGTTCGTGCGAGCGCGCGCACGATCGAGTACACCGTCACGCTCGAGCCGCACGGGCAGCGCTGGCTCTTTGCGCTCGAGCATGCCGCGAGCCTCCCGAGCCGGCCCGCAACCGATGCGACGTCGGGTGGACCGCCGGGCGATCTCGCGCTGCTCACGTCGGATCAGCAGCTCCTCGCCAAGTCGCCGCTTATGCAGTCGGTGCGCTACACCGAACGGTCCACGCTCGGCGACAGCTTCCCTTCGACCGGCAACATCGAGCGGCGCGAGAATCTGCAGCTCCCGCGCGACCGGAATCCGCGCACGATCGAGCGCGCACGCGAGCTTCGCGCCGGTGTGGGATCCGATCGCGCTCTTATCGCTGCCGTACTCTCGAGCTTCCGAAGCGAACCCTTTGTATACACCTTGACTCCGTCGCCGGTGGGGGACGAGCCCGTCGACGGATTTCTATTCGACACGCGGCGCGGCTTTTGCGAGCACTACGCGAGCGCGTTCGTCGTCATCCTGCGCGCGGCAGGCATTCCAGCGCGGGTGGTGACCGGGTATCAGGGCGGCGAGCTCAATCCCGACGGGGGGTATCTCATCGTGCGGCAGTCCGACGCGCACGCCTGGGCAGAGGCTCTTCTCGACGGCGTCTGGCAACGCTTCGATCCGACGGCGGCCGTCGCACCTTCGCGCATCGAGCGTGGACTCGGCGCCGCTCTTCCACTCGGCGAATACGTGCCGTACATGGCGCAGCTCGACATGACCTGGCTTAAGAGCCTGCGCCTGCACTGGGATGCGATCAACTACCAATGGCAGCGCGGCGTCGTCGGCTTCAACGTCGATCGGCAGCGAGATCTGCTGCGCGATCTCGGGCTTGGCAATGCGCGGCACTGGGAGCTCGTCGCCCTCGTCGCGGGCATGATCACCCTTTGGGGCGTAGTCCTGCTCGCCCTAGCGCGGCGGCGCGCGCTGAGTGCCGATCCTGCGGGAGCGCTGTGGTTACGCGTCTGCCGTCGTCTCGCCCGCGCCGGATTGAGAAGGAGCCCGGAGGAAGGCCCGCTCGCTTACGCGCAGCGCGCGGCGCGGCGCTGGCCGCAGTGGGCCGCGCTCTTCGCGCGCATCGGGAATTCCTATGCGCTGCTGCGGTACGGGCCGGAGTCGGAACAGCGCACGAAGCTCATCGCGGCGCTTCGGGAGGGGGTGGCTCAACTGCCGGGCGCGCGTAAGCTCCGAACCCAGTCTCCCTCCTAGGATTCCCCAGGTAGTCTTCGTTCGCCCCGAATCTAGAGCGCGAACGCGCCAGCGTAGGAAACGGTGTAAACCCTCGCCGCATCGTCTGCGCCGTCGAGTGCGCGCGTCGAGACCGACAGGTGGAGCGGCGCAGCGTTCGGACAGTCAACGATCGCGGTCAGAAGAAACGAATCGCTGCGCCAGGCGTCGAAGGCGGCCAGCTCCTCTTCGCCCGCACACAACATGAGTCGGAACGGCTTGACGTCGACCTGAACGTAACAGCGCAGCAGGACAAGCAGCCGGCCAGGTTCTTTCACCGGGACGCGGAATCCCGGTCGCGTCGTTGAAGGGAGCAAAGCGCGCACGCCTTCCACCGAGGTACTTAGCGTCCAGTCCTCGGCAGGAAACGCTGATTCGATCGCGTTCTGGGACGCCGACTGCAAGTCGGGCAGTACCGCGCCGTGCGCGTCGAGCAGCCGCGCGAGTTGCGGCGGAAAGGCGCAGACGACGTCGTCGCGCATGGGATAGTCGTGCAGGAAGCGGTTCGACGCCGCGCTGCGGCGTGCTCCTCGCTTGCGCACGGCGATGCGCACCGACGCCCCAAACAGTTCGGCGAGCCCGATGCGGAAATCGGCCGATCCCTCGTCGGAAGGAAGCTTCGCCAGCGCCTCCATTGCCTCCACGCAAAGCGCTTCGATCTCGGCGCGCGACGGCAGACCGAAACCCATGCCGCGGTCCTCCGCGCTCATCGCCGCGGCGGACCCTTCGATGCGACGCGACATTTCGGACACGAGCCAGCGCGTGCCGGTTTCGCGATCGAGCCTCCGCGCGACCATCTCCCGCTCGAGCCCGGCCATGCACGCGCCGCAATCGGCCGTGACGGAAAGCGGAACGCACCGGCGCGCGAGCATGCCGCAGAGCGCTTCGATTGGAATCGTCTGGTTCTCGACCATGCCAAAGAGCTTCTCCGGCCGGGTGCCCGGAAACGGTTCCCCGACCGTGCGCAGAATGCCTTGGCTGTCGAGTGCCTCCTCGAGCGCGCCGTAAGCGTCGTTCCTGTTGGTGCGGAAGCGATAGTGGCAGAAGCGTCGGCGGCAAGGTTCATTCTCGAGCAACAGCACGCCGCCGGGTGCGAGAACGCGCAGCATCTCGTCGAGGACACGGCGCCAGCGCCAGGTGTGATGCAGCGCCGAGCAGATGTAGACGAAGTCGAATGCGTCATCCGCATAGGGCAGGTCGTGGAAATCGCCGGCGACGCAAGTCGTGCCGTCGACAGGCAGACCACGCGCGCGCGCCATGCGCCGGCCCAGGCGAAGCGTGCTCGGCGAAATGTCGAATAGATCGACCGTCGCCCCGAGCCGCTGGTTGAGCATGTAGCCGGTCGTATGGGCGTAGGCGGCGACTTCGAGGACGCGTGCATCCCGCGGCTGAAGGCCCGCGTCGGCGATCACGCGGGCGACCACCTGGAAATGCTCCGCGCTCACCTCGGTAAGGCGCGGATCAAGCGTGAGCGAATGCCACGCAAACTCGCCGAGCACTGGCGCAAGCGCCGGATCGACTCCTTCGGCGACGCGCTCGAGCTTGCAATCGATCGCGTCGTCTTGCGGCGGGTCCTTCCAGATGCTGGCATCTGCAAGCGAGCGCGGCGACCCGTCTACCCGATCCCGCAGGCGGGCCACGACGCGTCGTAACGCTGACGCGACTGGATGGACCGTCCTCATGGGGCCAGCGATTATTGAACGGACTTGGCGGGGGACGAATAGATCGAGAACGTTACAGCAGCGCCTCGCGCGACAGGCCGTGTACGCGCAACCGCGCGCGCAGCTTGTCGAGCGCCTCGGCCTGGATCTGCCGCACGCGCTCGCGCGTGACTTCCAGCTCGCGCGCCAGCTCTTCGAGCGTGGCGACTTCGCGTCCGTTCAAACCGTAGCGGCGCTCGATCACTCGCCGCTGCCGGTCCGAGAGCTCGCTCAGCCATTGGCGGATCCAGTCTTCAATTTCGGAGTTGTGCAACACCAGCTCCGGCGTAGGAGCCTCGTCGTCGGTGAGTTGATCGCCGACCGATAGCCCAGGCTCGGACTCGAGCGGCGCATCGAGCGAGGTGACGTGCTCGTTGTAGCCCAAGAGCTTTCGCAACTGTGCCACGGGCTTGCCGAGCAGATGCGCAGCATCGTCGAGCGTGGGCTCGCGGCCCTCGCCGATCATCCCGTGCGTTTCGAGATGGCGCAGCGCGCGCAATACGACGTTCAGCTCCTTCACCACGTGCGCAGGCAGGCGGATCGTGCGCGATTGGTTCATGATCGCGCGCTCGACCGACTGTCTGATCCACCACGTCGCGTAGGTCGTGAATCGGAATCCGCGCTCCGGATCGAATTTCTCCAGCGCGTGGATGAGGCCGAGATTGCCTTCCTCGATCAGGTCGGCGAGCGTGAGCCCACGGTTCAGGTAATGCTTGGCGATGCTCACCACGAGGCGCAGGTTGCGCTCGATCATCTTCTGCCGCGCTTCGAAGTCTCCGGCGCGGGTCGCCCGCGCGCACTCCAGCTCTTCCGCCGGCGTGAGCAGCGGGCTCTGCCCGATCTCGTTCAGATAGATCTGCGTGACGTCGTTGAGAAAGTCGGCGCCCACGCCTTCCGCAGGCACCTCGAGCGGAAGTTCCTGTGTCCGCGTATCGGGCTCGCGCGCGTACTGTGCGTCGGCCTCGTCGTCCGCGCCCGGAGAGTAGGACCTCATGCCGGCGGCAGGAACTTGGTCGGGTCGACCGGCTTGCCGAGGCGGCGAATCTCAAAGTGCAGCTTCACCTGATCCGCGTCGGTGTCGCCCATCTCGGCGATCTTCTGTCCGCGCGTAACCTGCTGGCCTTCCTTGACCGAGATCTCCTTGTTATGCGCGTAGGCGGAAAGGAAGGTGCTGTTGTGCTTGACGATGATGAGCTTGCCGTAGCCGCGCAGTCCGTTCCCGGCGTAAACGACCTTGCCGGACGCGCTCGCCACTACCGGCTGCCCGGCCTTGCCGGCGATGTCGATACCTTTGAGATTCGCAGTCTCGGAGAAGGTGGAGATGATCTTGCCCTGCGCCGGCCATACCCAGTCGAGCTTCTCGTCGTCGATCTCCGGGACACGTCCTTCGGAGCGCGGCGTCGCCGTCGCCATCGGCGGACCCGCAGCGGCGACTGGCGCGGAAGGCGCTGTCGACCGCGCCTCGGGCGCGATCGGAGGCGGAGGCACCGGCGAGGTTTGCTGCAGTTGCGCAAGCGCCTGCGGCGAATACGGCAGCTTCACCGCGCGCGGCTCGGTTTTGAAGGTTGCCGTGTTGCCGCGCCCGCTACCCGGGGCCAGTGTCGGACGCGCTTCCGTTCCGCTCGCGACAACGGGCGGCGCGGTCACGAGGGGCGTCGTCACCGCACCGCCTGCCGGTGCCGCTGTCGTCGGCGGCCCGGCCTGACCCGGCGCCGAGAGCACGAGCACCTGGCCAACGCTGATGCGGTTGACGTTGTCGATGTTGTTCCAGGCCGCCAGGTCGCGGTAATCGAGTCCGTGGTCGAGCGCGATCTGGTAAAGCGTATCGCCCTTCTTCACCGTGTAGCTCTGCGGCCGCCAATCAGGCTCGCGCCCGGGCAACGGAGCGGGTGCAGGAGCGGCCTTGGGCGCGGCGAGAGGCGCGGCCTCGCTGACGGGCGCGGGAGGCCGGGTCATGCAGCCCGCGATGAGCAGTGCCGCGAGCGCGAGAAGCAACGACGAAAAAAGTTTAGGCGCGCGATCGATCATGCGGTTCCGGGCAGCAGCGGTACGAATCTTACCGCATCGAACGTCTGCTCGCGGATGCCGGTCGGCCCCTTCTCGATCACGGTCAGCAGTTGCACGCCGCGCAGCTCCTCGTCGTTGCGCGCGAGCGGCAACACCATCCGTCCTCCCACCTTGAGATAGCGCAAGAGCATGATCGGCACCTCTCGGGCTGCCGCGGTGACGATGATGCCGTCGACTTCGATCTCTTCGCCAAGATCGGATGATCCATCGCCGTGCTTGATGCGCACGTTGTTCACCTTGAGCAGGCGCAGATTGCGTCGCGCCTTGGCCACCAGCGAACCGATGCGCTCGACGGTGTAGACCTCGTCGGCGACCTGCGCCAGGATCGCAGTCTGATAGCCGCAGCCGGTGCCGATCTCGAGCACCTTGCCGACCCGCGTGCCGGCGCGCAGCAGCTCGGTCATGCGGGCGACGACATAGGGCTGCGAGATCGTTTGCCCCGCGCCGATCGGGAGCGGCGAGTCCTCGTAGGCGCGGCTGGCGAGAGCCTCTTCCACGAAGATGTGCCGGGGCACGGTGGCCATCGCAGCGAGCACGGTCTCGTCCTTGACGCCCAGCTCGCGCACGCGCTCGATCATGCGCGCTCGGGTGCGCGTCGAGGTCATGCCGATGCCGTTGAACTTGTCGCCGGTCGAGCTCATCGGGTCCGCGCAGCTTTCACGGCGCGAGCCACTGCGCCACGCGCGGCAGCTCGCCATGATGCGTGAGGTCGATCTGAAGCGGCGTTACCGAAACGTAGCCTTGATCGATGGCGTGAAAGTCGGTGCCATCGCCGGCATCCGCGGCAGGCCCCGCGGCGCCGACCCAGTAGCAGGTCTCCCCGCGCGGCGTGATGGTCTTGATCACCGACTCCGCCTTGTGCCGGCGCCCGAGGCGGGTCATGCGGAAACCCTTGATATCCGCGAGCGGCACGTCGGGAACGTTGATGTTGAGAAGCCACCCGCCGAGGGGCTGCTTGCGATGCCGCTGCAGCAGCTCCACGACCACGGATGCCGCGGTGTCGAAGTGCCGGCCGATCTTGCTCGTCAGTGACACCGCGAGCGAAGGAATGCCGAGAAGATAGCCTTCGGTGGCGGCAGCGACGGTGCCGGAGTAAATCGTGTCGTCGCCCATGTTGGGACCGAGATTAACTCCGGAGATCACCATGTCGGGAAGCTCTTCGAGCAGACCGGTCACGGCGAGGTGCACGCAGTCGGTCGGCGTGCCGTTCACGAACAGAAAACCGTTGGGAGCGCGGCGAACCGTCAGCGGGCGGTCGAGCGTCAGGGAGTTCGACGAACCCGAGCGGTCGCGCTCCGGCGCGACCACGGTGATCTCCGCATGTGATGCGAGCTGTGCGGCGAGCAGTTCGAGACCCGGCGCGAAGTAGCCGTCGTCATTGCTGAGCAGAATGCGCATCGCGAACGGTTGAAGGTCGCGCTCAAAATGCTGCGCGACGCGTCATTATAAACGCCTGCGGCGGCGGGACCTGATTCATCGCGCCGCGCCGGACGGGAATGGTTTCGCGCCTACGCCTTCGGCCAATGCTGAGCGAATACCGGCGCTAGCTTCGGATGCGCTTCGATGCGCATCAGCGTCTCGTAGAACCGCGGCCGGTGCTCCTCGAGGTGCTTGCGCGTCCCCGACCACTTCGACACGACGGAGGCTTGAACGTCGAGCGCTCCGAGGCTCCCGCCGCCGAGATAGGGACGAGCAGGGAAGAGGTCCGCGAACATCTCCCAGTGCTTGTGCAGCCGCGCGCGCGTGCCGGCACGAATACGCTCCTTGACGACGTCGTCGTTGTCGGCGTCGGAACACCAGCGCTCCGGAAAATCGATGATGCTGATCGCGGCGTAGCAGTTGGCGGCGATGAAGACCATGCCGCGCACCGCCTGCGCGCGTGCCGATGCCGCGCGCGGCAGGAGACCGCTCTGCGGATGCGCATCGCCGAGGTAAATCAGAATCGCCGCGCTCTCGGACATGACGCTGCCGTCGGGCAGCACCAGCGTCGGGATCTGGCCGAGCGGGTTCAGCTTGAGGAGATCAGGGAACGCGTCGTTCGCCTCCCACGACGCGGTCTCGATCATCTTATAGGGCGCACCGGCGATCTCGAGCGCAGCCTGCGTGGTTGCCGAGCCGGAGCCTTTCTTGCCGTACAGCGTGTACATTGTTTCTCCTTCGGGCTCAGTAACGGCTGCCGTCCTTGTGCGCCGCGTAGTGTTTTCCTGTTTCGGTCTCGATCCACATCAAATCGTCGTCTGGATAGAAGCATCCGTCGCCGGGCACCCGTGTCCCAAACACCAGCAATCGTGCCGGCTTGCCCGAGCGATTTACAAGATGATGAGCGTTGCGCACGCCGGCCTTGAAGCCTGCGCACATGCCCTGACGCATGACGGTCTCTCCCGCATCGGTGCGCAACACCAGCTCGCCCTCGAGCAGGTAGACAAACTCGTCGGATAGCGTGTGCCAGTGGCGAAGCGCAGACTGCGCGCCCGGCTCGTAAGTTTCGAGATTGACCCCGAATTGGGTTAGCCCGAAGGCGTCGCCGAGCCGCCGCCAGTCCGCCTCGCCCATCCGTGTCTTGAAAGGCTCAGGATAACCGACGCTCGATTCGGCTTTGACTTCGAGCGCGACGACGGCAGGAACCTCGCTCATGCTAACTCCGTTGGGGCTGTTGCTCGACCGTTGCGGGATCCGTCGATGCGACACGATCCGGCGCGAAGCCGATTATAGCCGTTGCCCCGCCATCGCCCGTCAACCGCGGACGCAGGCAGCGCGTTCGTTCAGCATCGGTAATAAACGCGACGATCCCCCATGCATTCTCGAGCCCTGCTAGCGCTGTGCTGCGCCGCGTTTGCGCCGCTTGCATGGGCCGCCAGTCCCGCCTCCGAACTCGCGAACCCTGCGATCGATATGGCGGCCTATCTGCGCTTCGCGAACGAGGCCGCCGCGCAGCGCGAGACGCACCGCGTGAGCGAGAGCGAGTTCATCCGGATGAGCGGGGAGCCTGGAACGGTCGTGCTCGACGCGCGCAGCCGTCAGAAGTACGACGAGCTGCACGTCCGCGGCGCGATCAACCTGAGCTTCCCCGACATCACGGCGGCGAGCCTCGAGGAGACGATTCCGAGCAAGACCACGCGCATTCTCATCTACTGCAACAACAATTTCGCCAACGCGCCGGGCGCCTTCCCCGAGAAGCTGCCGCCGGCCTCGCTCAACCTCTCGACCTACATCGCGCTGTACACTTACGGCTACCGCAACGTCTATGAGCTCGGCCCTTATGTGGACATCGCCGCTTCGACGCTGAAATTCGAGTCATACTGCGCCGATCGCCGATGCGAAGAAACCCCGCTGGAGTATGACCGCACGGAGCGCATGCTGCGGAGCAGGATCAGGGCCGGGACAGCCATGGGATATCGCTGATGAACAAAGCCGCTATTGCAATCGCGCTTGTTGCTACGGTTGGCCTCGCCGCCGCAATTCCCGCTAGCGCCGACGAGCCGCCGCGTTTCCGCGAGGGCTTGTGGGAGTTCGATCGAACCGCGCCCGGCGGGCAGAAGATGCATACCACGCAATGCACGAACCCGAGCGACGATATGAAGCGCCAGAACGAGATGATCGAGAAGCGCGGCGGCTGCACGATTTCGCCGACGCAGCATTCGGGGAACACCTACACCTTCTCTGCCGACTGCAACATGAATTCACCCCAGGGCGGAATGGTGAGCTTCCGCTCGACCTCGGTCATGACCGTAGAGAGCGACAGCGCGTACAAGATCGACGTGACCACCAACGCGGGACAGCCCGGCCCAACGGGCAAGGAGCAACTCACCGCGCGCCGCGTCGGGGATTGCGCCGCGAAATAAGCGCGCGAGCATTCCGATCGAAGAGGTCCGCCGAGCGGTCAGGTCGATTCCAGATCGACCCAGCTTCGCCGCTCCTGTGAAGCCATGCACGCCTCGATGAAAGCCATGGTGTGCATGCCGTCCTCGATGCTCGGGTAGGGAAACGCGGGCGCAGCCTGGCCGAGCGCCAGCGCCATGCGCTCCAACGCCATCTCGGAGTAGATGTTCGCAAAAGCGTCGCGCAGACCCTCGGGATGCCCGCGCGGCGAGCGGCCCGCGGCGATGATGTCCTCGGGCAGACCCGGATCGCCGCGGCCGATCACACGCACGGCCTCGCCTTGCAGCGCGAGCCTCAAATAGCTCGCGTCGCGGTGATTCCAGTCGAGCATGCCTTTCTCGCCGTAGACGCGCAGCCGGATGTCGTTTTCTCCACCGGCCGCCGCCTGCGTGACGGTGAAAGTGCCGCGCACTCCGTCTTCGAATTCGCACAGCGCTGAGGTGTAGTCGACCAGGCTGCGTCCGGGCATGAGCGCGCCAACCTCGGCGCAGACGCGCACCAGGCGCAGATCCGAAGCGAAGCAGGCGAGATGCTGCGCATGGCAGCCGATCGCGCTCATCACGAGCGAGAGACCGCTGCGCTTCGGGTCGAGAAGCCAGCGCAAGCGGTTGTTCTGCGGACCCTCCTCGATGCGCGTAGCAAGCCCGCTCTGGATGTACTCGACCTGTACCAGCCTCAAATTCCCGAGCGCGCGGTCGCGCACCAGCCTCCGCGCGTAGCGAGTCATGGGATATGCGGAATAGCCGTGCGCGATGGCGAATAGTCGCGCGCCCTTCTTCGTCCGCGCCGCAAGATCGCGCGCCTGGACGAGATCGCGTGTCACTGGCTTGTCGCAGATTACGTCGAGCCCCGCGTCGAGCGCCGCCGCCGCGTACGGAAAGTGCGTGTCGTTGGGCGTCATGATCGCGACCGCGTCGATCCCATCGGAGCGCGCGCGCTCTCCGGCGATCAGCTCCGGCACGGTGCCGTAGCAGCGAGTCGCATCGAAGCCGAGCGCGGTTCCTGATTCGCGCGAGCGCGCAGGATCGGCCGAGAACACGCCGCCGACCACACGCCACAGGCCGTCCAACTCGGCCGCCGTGTGATGCATGCGCCCGATCCATGACGTCGGTCCGCCGCCGATCATCGCCAGGCGCAGGGGGCGCCTTCGCAGCTCGTTCATTCTCGGAGCTCGCTCAGGGAAGCACTTTCACCTGATCGGCAAAGCGCAGCGTGAACGCCTTGCGATAGTCGACCTCGGGACGGATGAGATTCGAGCGCGTCATGAACTGGAATGTCTTATGCCATCGCGCGTCGGTCATGGTCAGGATGCCTCTTGTTGCGGCGTCGCCGCCGGTAACCAGTTGGTACTCTTTCATCTTCGCCGCGCTAAAGGTGAGCAGATCGTCCTCGATCTGGGGATTGTCCTTCTTGATGAGCGCGTTGCCGGGCTTCGGGTTCGCGAGATAGCTCTTCCAGCCGAGAGCGCTCGCCTCGATGAAGCGCTTGATCACGTCAGGCTTGCCGTCGACTGTTTTCCGCGTCGCGACGATCGTCTCGGCATAGGGTGGGTAACCATAGTCGGCAAGCAGAAAAACCTTGGGCTTCACCCCGCCCTTCTCGATCGAATACGGCTCCGAGGTCGCGTATCCCTGCTGCACGATGTTCTTGTCCGCGAGAAACGGCTGCACACTGAATGAATACGGACGCTTGTTGGCGTCGACGAAGCCGAACTCGTTCTTGAGCCAGGGCCAGAAAGTCGTCTCGCTCGCCTGCCCGATCAGCACCTGGCGCGTCCGAAGCTCGGTGAGATTCTCGGGAGAGTTGCCGGGGCCGGAGTGCGCGATCAGCACCGCAGGATCACGTTGGAAGGTCGCGGCAACCGTGACCAGCGGCAGGCCCTTCTCGATCCCCTCCAGCGTCGCGACATCGTAGCCCATGACCAGGTCCGCCTTGCCCGCGAGGAGGAGCTGGTAGACATTGACCTGCGGCCCGCCCATCTTGATCGTAACGTCGAGGCCGTGCTTCTTGTAGATCCCTTCGGCCAGCGCCTGGTAGAAGCCGCCGTGCTCGGCCTCCGCGTACCAGTTGGTCATGAAGACCACCTTGTCGGCCGCATCCGCGCCCGCCGCGGAGACCATGGCGAGTGCGCCGAGCACGATCAGTTTGGCCGCCGCTCGGACGCGAATGCTCAGAACGGATGACCGGCCCTTCCCGCCATCGCAACGCATCCGATCTCCCCTTCAGTCGTCCTTGATCTCGCTCTCGTGCCAGTGCCGCAATGCGAGCCTTGCGGTCCACGCCGTCAGTGTGGACAGCACTATACCGGTCAGCGCAATGAGAAACAAAGCCGCGAAGAGTCGCGGAACGTTGAGCTGGAGACCGGACAGCAGAATCTGATAGGCGAGACCTGAAACGGTTCCTCCGGTGCCGGCGACGAATTCCGCGACCACCGCACCGATCAGCGCGAGTCCAGCGGAGATTCTCAAGCCCGCGAAGAAATACGGCAGCGCGCTCGGCACGCGCAGGCGCACGAGTGTCTGCCAACGACTCGCGCCGTAGAGTCGGAAGAGATCCGCGAGTCCTGCATCGATGCTGCGCAGGCCGAGCGTGGTGTTCGAAACGACCGGGAACAGCGCCACAATGGTCGCACAGATCACCAGCGCGATGCGCGTGTCGTTGACCCAGATGATGATGAGCGGCGCGATCGCGACGATCGGCGTGACCTGGAGCAACACCGCGTAAGGAAAGAGACTCGCCTCGATCACCCGGTTCTGCACGAAGACAAACGCCATCGCCACGCCGAGGATGACCGCCGCGGCAAGCGCGGCGAGCGTGATCTCCAGAGTGAAGACGAGCGATCGCGAAAGGAGCGTCCAGTCGTTCACCAGTGTCCGTGCGACGAGCGTGGGCGATGGGATCAGATACGAAGGCACGGCGTATGCGGTGACGGCCCACTGCCAGAGCCCGAGGAGCAATACACCGACCGCGACCGGCGCCCCGTAGCGCGAAGCGAGTCCCGTGGCGCGCGAACGCTTCACGCTGCATCCTTCGCGCCGACCGGTGCCTTCGACGCGGCCGCGAGAAGCTCGCTCAGCCGCGCGCAATGGCGCGCGAAGGCCTCCGAGGCGCGGAAGGCCGCGCCACGCGGATGCGTCTCCCCGATCGCGACTTCGGCGAAGATCCTTCCCGGCCGTGCCGACATCACCAGCACGCGCGTCGACAGGAACACCGCTTCGTAGACACTGTGCGTGACGAAAAGAATGGTCAGCGCCTGCTTCGTCCACAGCGCGGTGAGCTCGTCGTCAAGACGCGCGCGTGTGATCTCGTCCAGCGCGCCGAAGGGCTCGTCCATGAGCAGCAGCGATGGGTCGGTGACGAGCGCCCGGGCGATCGAAGCGCGCATCTGCATGCCACCGGAGAGCTGCCGCGGGTACGCGTGACGGAAATCCTGCAGGCCGACCAGCATGAGAGCGCGCCCCGCTCTCCTGCTCGCCTCTGTGCGACCCACACCGGCAAGATCGAGCGGCAGGCGCACGTTCTTTTCGACGTCGCTCCACGCCATGAGCGTAGGGCTTTGAAAGACGAAATCGAGGCGCCGGCGCTTCTCATCATTCGACTGAGCGTCGGGCCACAAGCGAACGCTCCCGCTCGACGGCGAGACAAGTCCCGCAATGAGCCTGAGCAGCGTGCTCTTGCCGCAGCCTGACGGACCGATCAGCGTCGCGAGCTCGCCTTCGCGCACGGCGAGCGAGATCGGCTCGAGCGCGCGTACACCGTTGTCGAAGACCTTGTCTGCTGAAGCGATTTGTATGACGGTCATGCTCCGGTCCCGAGGATACCTGCCGCGACAAGCGCGGTCCGGAGGCCTCGCCTCTGGCGCAGCGATTGTAGCCAGTTTGCGCGGCGTGGACCCGATCGATTATGCTCAGTTACCGCGGCGCGGATGCGCTCCCCCGCGTCGTGTGCCCGCACCGATCATGATCGACCCGTCCCTGGATTCCACTCGGCAATCGCTCCTTGACCACCGGCGCACACTGGCCGGGCGGTCGCTCGCCTCGCTCTTCGATGCCGATGCCCAGCGCTTTGCGCGGCTTTCGCTCGCCTGGGACGACTGGCTCGTCGACTGGTCGAAGCAGCGCGTCGTCCCGGAAACGATGTCGCTGCTTGTCGCCTATGCGCGCGAGCGCAACCTCTCCGAGTGGATCAGCGCGTTTTTCAGCGGCGAGAAGATCAACCTCTCCGAAGACCGCGCGGTGCTGCATACGGCGCTGCGCCAGCAGGACGAGACTCCGGTGCGCGTCGACGGGACGGACGTCGTGCCTGCCGTACGCGCCACGCAGGCACGCATGCGCACGCTCGCTACACAGCTGCGTGCCGGGTTGCGGCTAGGTGCAACGGGCCGTCCGATTCGCGACGTCGTGAACATTGGCATCGGCGGCTCCGATCTCGGGCCTGCGCTGGTGTGCGAAGCGTTATGCGGTCCGCGCGTATCGCGCCGCGACGGCGTCGACGTCGCCTTCGTATCGAATGTCGATCCCGAGCACCTGACGCGCGCGCTCGCCGGGCTCGATCCCGCGACCACGCTGTTCATCGTCACGTCGAAAACCTTCACTACGACTGAAACGCTAAGGAACGCAACCTCCGCGCGAGAGTGGCTTGCGGCGAGCCTCGGCGGCGGCAGCGCGCTCGCGCGACATTTCGTCGCCGTCACGGCGAACATCGACGCCGCGCGCGCATTCGGTGTGGCGGGCAGCGACGTGCTGCCAATGTGGGATTGGGTCGGTGGGCGTTATTCGCTCTGGTCCGCAGCGGGCGTTTCGATCGCGGTGCGCAGCGGCTGGGAAGCCTTCGCCGCTCTCCTTGCCGGCGCCGCGAGCATCGACGAGCACTTTCGGAGCGCCCCTCCAGAAGCCAATCTGCCCGTTCTGCTGGGGCTGGTGGATTTCTGGAACGCCCAGCTCCTCGGATATCCTCAGCGGGTCGTCGTGCCGTACGCGCAGGCGCTCGCCCGTCTTCCGGCGTTCCTTCAGCAGCTGTCGCTGGAGAGCAACGGCAAGTCGGTCACTCGCGACGGCGCGCCGCTCGGCTCACCGAGCGCACCCGCTCTGTGGGGAGAGCCGGGCAGCAACGCACAGCACGCGTTCTTCCAGTGGCTGCATCAAGGCATGCATGTGACGCCGGTCGAGTTCGTCGTGCCGGTTCGCGCCGTGCACCCCCTGTCCGACCAGCAGACGGTCCTGCTAGCGAACGCGCTCGCACAGGCGCAGGCGCTCATGACCGGCAAGCCGCTCGCCGCGGTGCGCACCGAGCTCGCCGCGAAGGGACTGTCGCCCGAAGCGATCGACGTGCAGGCGCCGCATCGCGTTTGTCCGGGCGACCGCCCTTCGACGATCCTGCTGCTGCCCGAGCTCAACGCGCGACGATTGGGGCAGCTGCTTGCTCTCTACGAGCATCGCACCTTCGTCGAAGGCGTGCTCTGCGGCATCAACTCCTTCGACCAGTGGGGCGTGGAGCTCGGCAAGGCGCTGGCCGGACCGATTCTTGGTGCACTGCGCGACGGTTCCGACCCGGACGCCGCGGACGCTTCAACGCGTGGATTGATCGCGCATCTGCGAACGCTATCGCGCCGCTGAGCACCCGCTGTGACGCTCACCGTCGGGGCGCCGCGGCTGCCTTACCTCTCCAGCGACGCTTCCGCTTCGGCCGTCTCCGGAACGCGCAGGTACACAGGATCGGGGCCGAGGAATCTCGCCTTCGCCGCCGCCGCGAGCACGGCGAGCGCCGACAACGATGCGATCACTGCAAGCGTAGGAACGACCACGATCCACAGGGCTGGAAACCACAAGGATTCGGCGAGCGCAGGAATCTTGGAGGAGAGAAACCAGCAGACCGTAGCGACGAGAGCGCACTGCGCGACCCAGCTTCCCCAAAAACCTGCCCAGCGCAGCAGATAGCCACTCGTCGACTCGTCGCGGCGCGGCAGCGGCCCGAGCCGCGCGAACGCGAGACGCGCGGGCAGGGAATCCGGAAACAGCCGCAGCATCGAAATCGCCGCGATGACGAACATCCAGAAGACGACGATGCGCGTCAGAAACGACATGGCCCGATTTTCACGTTATATGAAATGCAGCGGGTGTCCTCGATGCCTCCGGTCATGGATTCGGCCATAGCAGACCATGACGGCGGTGAGCGAGAAGGCGATGACGAGCGGGGCGATGAGCAAAGTGGCGAGCCCGTTCCAGCTGCCTTCTGGATCGCGCAGCTCGAGGCACAGGTAAACGAGCGCCGTCGACGCGATGCCGGCGGCGAGCGACGCGTGTCTGGTATCGCGCCAGACGAGCTCGGCCACGATCCCGAACAGCACGGGCAGCACGAAGAAGACAAAGAACGGCTCCACGTTGATGGCCATGGCGCAAAAAACCTGTCGGCGCCCAGTGTAACTCCGGTGCGCGCGCCGTGAAACGTCCCTGGCTCAGGCACCCGAGTCGTCTTCCCGCCGGCGCTGGTACCAGATCTCGAGCCCGTCGCGGGAGCGCACCGCGCCCCAGCCGCGAAACGCCAGCGGCGCCGCGATGCGCAACAGCTCGGCGGCGGTGTAGGAGCGAAGCTTCCGCCCCGAGGTCACCACCGCCTCTTTCAGCACGATGAAGCGGCCGTGCCGCTTGAGCGCTCTGCTCATGAAGATCTCCTCCGCCGCATAGAGCGTTTCGTCGAAGCCGCCCACCGCGTTGAAGGCCGATTTCGTGCAGAACAGAAAGCAGCCCGCCGCCAGTCCTGCGACGCGAAAGCTCCAGACGAATGCCGGCAGCATCAGCTCCACCCAGCGTGGAATCTGCCCGTCGAAGGCGACGGCCGCCCCACCGCCGACCGCACCCCCTTGGAGTGCGCGCAGTGCCGCGCGCACGACGTCCTCGCTCACCACGGTGTCCGCGTCGACGAAGAAATAGCGATCTCCACGGGCCGCGCGGGCGCCGGCGTTGCGCGTGGCGGCGATCTGGCGATGCACGACGCTCACCACGCGTGCGCCGCCTGCAAGGGCTGTCGCCGCTGTCGCGTCGGTCGACGCGTCGTCGGCGACGACGATCTCGTAGCCTTCGGCAACCCCCGCCGCGGCGCCGTGCAGAGCGCGTAGCGTTCCCGCAAGGAGCCGCTCCTCGTTGTAGGCAGGGACGATGAACGAGATCATGGCGTGTTTCTCGCCGCTTCCTTCAGCGCTTGCGCCAGCTCCGCGACCGCCGAAGCATAGAGCCGGCTGCGGTTATAGCGCGTGATCACGAACCAGTTGTTGAATACGATCCAGTACGACGGCCCCCCCTCCTCCTCGAGCATCAACAGCCCGACGGGGTCGGGTGCGAGACCCTCGAACGAGTCGAACGCATCGACGCCGTCGGCCTGCCATTGCGCGAGCGGCTGCCGCTCGGAGACTCCCGCATCGAGCTTTTGCAGTACGGCGTCCCTCGCGTCGTCTTCGATCAGTGCCGGCGACGTCAGCGGTTGTCCCCGCTGCCAGCCATGCCGAGCGAGGTAGTTGGCGACGCTGCCGACGGCGTCATCCGCATCGTAGGCGAGATCGACTTTGCCGTCGGCATCGTAGTCGAGGGCGTAAGCGCGGATGCTGCTCGGCATGAACTGGGGGAGCCCCATGGCGCCGGCATAGGAGCCCCTAGGCTCGAGCGGCGGAATGCGCTCATCTCGCGCGAGAAGCAGAAATTGCTTGAGCTCGCCGCGGAAGAAGTCCGCGCGCCGCGGGTAGTCGAAAGCGAGCGTAGTCAGTGCATCGAGCACGCGATAAGCCCCGGTGTAGCGTCCGTAATAGGTTTCCACGCCGATGATCGCGACGATGATCTCGGGCGCAACGCCGAACTCCTGCTCAGCAAGCGCGAGCGCGTGCTCGTGCGCCCGCCAGAACGCGACGCCCGCGTCGACGCGCTCCGGCGCGAGAAAGCGCGGCGCGAATTCATACCATTTCGGCGGCGCGAGCACGGGCCGCGAGATCAGCTCGATCACCTTCGGCTGATACTCGACCTGCGCGAACAGTCGTCTCAACGCCTTGGCGTCGAAGCCGCGCTCGCGGACCATCTCGTCGATGAAGGCGAGCACTTCGGGGCGCTGCGCGTAACTCGCAGGCGCGGCATCGGCCAGCGTCGCCAGACTCGCGAGGCACGCCAGCCCCGCGAGCGACAGCCCGCGCATCGTCAATCCCATCATCGTTCGCCGCCGATGTTATCATCCGCCGGCCCTTGCTTCGGCCCGGCGCTCCTCCGCCACCAGGCATGCTTTATCCGCTGCTGCGCCCGTTTTTCTTCGCGCTCGATCCGGAGACCGCGCACGATCTCGCTTTGGCGGGACTCGATGCTGCGGCGACGACCGGAATTGCCCAAGCCGTCGCGCCTCGGATACCAAGCTCACCCGTTGAAGCGATGGGACTCCGGTTTCCCAACCGCATTGGGTTGGCGGCCGGACTCGACAAGAACGCAGCCCACATCGACGGGCTGGCAAGCCTTGGCTTCGGCTTCATCGAATGCGGCACCGTGACGCCGCGCCCGCAGCCCGGCAATCCAAGGCCGCGGGTCTTCCGCCTCCGGGAAGCGGAGGCGCTCATCAACCGCCTCGGCTTCAACAACGACGGGCTCGAGCGTTTCCTCGACAACGTGAAGCGGGCGCGATTCGGTCCGGCGAGCGGGGGCGTCCTTGGCCTCAACATCGGCAAGAACTTCGACACGCCCAACGAGCGCGCCGAAGAGGATTATCTCGCGTGCCTCCGCGCCGTATATGCCCACGCGAGCTACGTCGCGGTCAACGTTTCCTCGCCGAATACGGAGCGCCTGCGCGAGCTACAGCGCGCCTCGAGGCTGGACGCGCTTCTGAAGCGACTGAAGAACGAGCAGTCGAAGCTCGCCGACAAACACGGCAAATACACCCCGATCGCGGTGAAGATCGCACCGGACCTCACGCCGGAGGAGATCGAAAGCGTCGCGCACACCCTCGTGGCTCAGCGCATCGACGCGGCGATCGCGACGAATACCACGGTCGATCGCGCCGCCGTTGCTGGATTGCGTCACGCGGACGAGAGCGGCGGCCTCTCCGGCCGTCCCCTGCGCGACCGGGCGATCGCAGCGCTGCGCAGCCTCGCCGCGGCACTCGACGGAGCGATCCCCGTCATCGGCGTGGGCGGGATCATGTCGGGCGCGGACGCGCGCGAGCGTATCGCCGCCGGCGCGACGCTGGTGCAGATTTACACAGGTCTTATCTACAGGGGGCCGGAGCTCGTGGCAGAGATCGCAACGGCTCTTGCCGAGTAACTGGAGCGGCCGCTCAACGTATTACGTGGTCGCTTCGCCGAATTTTTCTTCGAGCGAAGCCATCATGCTGACGAATGCGCGATCGACCAGAGGCTCGGCCTCGACCAGGCGTGCACGATCCCTGCGGAAGCGATCGGCAAGCTCGTCGGCGGTAAGAGAGACGGCCTTCTGTCCCTGCCGGTTGGTGAAGAGATACGTTCCGCGCAGCGGGCTGACCCAGGCCAGCTTGGCGAAGGCGAGCTGACCGTCTTCGCTTTCGAACTCGATCCACATGCCGCGCTCGAGCGTGGCGGCGAGCTCCGCAAAGTGGTCCTGCACGACCTCGACGGAAGCCTCGGGCGGAGGTGGCGGAGGCGGCGCCGGCGCCATCGCCTCGGCGAGCGCACGCGCCTTTGCGGCGGTTTCGGCGTCGCCTTGGGCGCTCGCCTGCTCGGCGGCCGCGGCGGCGGCTTCTGCGACGGCAGTCGTGGGTACCGGAACCGAGGCGAGGCTGGGTTTGACCGCCGCAGCGTGCGCCTCGACCAGATTGGACATGAACAGCTCACGCTCGCCCTGCTGCCATTCGACGCCGTGCAAGCCGCCGTGCAGGCGCTTGAGCAGATTCGGCAGTAGCGCGATCAGCTTCTTGCGATCCTCGGAGCTTCGCTTCGGCTGCACGCTCCACACCAGATCGTCGAGCGTGGCGAGAGCCCCGGCCCAGGCTTCGCTTTCTTCGCCGCCCTGCAGATGGAGCTGCACCAGTGTGCCGAGCCACTTCTCGCGCAGGAAGCTCGCGAGGAAATTGGGTGAAGTGTTCGTCTCCAGCCGGCGCTCGATCTCGGAGCGCGCGACCACGCGCGCAATCTCCTGCCGGTCGCGCTGGTTGATTTCGTCGGCGGAAGACTGGATGTTGGCTTCGGCATGCTTCTCTTCCTCGGCCAGGAAGCTCTCCAGGTCGTGGCGCAGCGTGTCGAACAGACCGATATCGTCGCTGAACTCGTCGAGCACCCGATGCACCAGCGACTCGATTTTCTTGTACAGCAGGTCGTCGGTGCCCATCGTGGGCGACCAGCCGATTCCGGCGTGCGCCAGCGCGTTGACGAACAAGCGCGAGGGATGCGTCTTCTTCGAGAAGAAGGCGCCGTCGAGCATCGCCGCCTTCAAGACCGGAATCTGCAGGCGTCCGATCAGCACCTTCATGCTGTCGGGCAGATCCTTCGTCTCGAAGATGAAATCGAACAGCATCGCCACCAGCTCGATGGTCATCGCCTCGAGCTGGTTGGCCTTGGCACCGAGCGGCGATTCCTGGAGGTCGCGCAGCACGTTGTGCATGCCCTCCGGAACGCCGGCGAACTGGACCGGGATGCCCGCGACGTCGAACCCGGTCTCGCCCTGCTGCAGGCGCGACAATGCATCGCCGAGTTCCTGCGTCACGAGGATGCGGGGACCGCCGAACGGACCTATCGCGGGAGTGCCGGGAGGCAGGCCCGGAGCGTGAATCTGCGGGAGCCCGCCGTCGCCCACAGGCGGCATCGGCATGCCGATCGCTCCCGCCCCGGCCAATGCTGGAGGAAAGCGTGCTAGGGGAACTCCGGCGCCCGCAAGGCGCTGCAGAAGCTGCATCAAGTCGATCTCTGGTGGCGGGGATGCCGCGGCCGCCGCGTGGGCGTCGAGCGGATGCCCGTCCTTGCCGACGGCGCCGCCGCTACCGCGACGAATGGTCGCGCCGCGCATCGGCGGCACGACGTGCAGGTTCACCAGGTGTTTGTTGAGATCGGAGTAGATCGCATTGAGGTCACCGAGCGAGCTATGGTTGAGCTCCTTCAGGATCGTGAACTTGACGCGCGGGTCGCCCTTGATCGAATGCAGCGCCTCGGTGAATGCCTGCACGATCGTGTTTGGCGCGAGCGGATTGCCTGCGGTCTCGAGCTCCGGACGGCCCAGGAGATATCCCACCGCGCGGTTGAACTCGAGCAGCTCGTCGTGGCACTGGTTTTCGACCACCCGGACGATGTTCCCCAGCAGAACCGATTCGTCCATCGCGGTGGTGTCGACCAGCGTCAGCTTGCGCGCATCGACGGCCGAGAAATCGGCCTTGGACTGTTCGTCGCCTTTCATGCGCCGATCGACGAGGTCGCGCAGGTGGCGCTCGAATTCCTTCATCAAGTTGGCGCGCTCCGTCTGCAGCAACGCGCGCGAATCGAGAAACAGGGTCTGATCCTCGCGCACATCGGACTTTTCGGCGCGCAACATCAATAGGTCGCCGACCCGATCGAGCATCGAGGTGAACGAAAGGAGCAGCCGATGAATGGCGAGATCCCTGCAGTCGCTCAGGATCTTCGCCATGTCCTTCGGCAGCGGCCGCCGGACGGCGGCAGCACCGGCCGCCAGGCTGGCGGGAGTCGGGGTCGTGGTTGCGCTCACGCGTGGAGTCCGTGTTGCGGCGGTCGGCCGCCCCCCGCAGTCCGCTTTTCCCCCGCGCGTTGGCTTAACCTACCTTGCCGCCAAGTTACTGTATCACGCGCGGTTTCAGGGTGCCAATGCGAAAAATGGCCGGTTAGCCCGCCGCAAGCGCCTTCCAGGCTTTTTCGAGACGTTTGTATGACACCGGAAAGGGTGTTCGCAGCTCCTGGGCGAAGAGTGAAACCTTGAGTTCTTCAAGGAGCCAGCGATAGGCCTCCAGGCCGGGCTCCACTATGCTGCGTCCGCGGTCAAGATCGACCCGCTCGCGGTAGCGTTCCCACAGTTCCGCGACCGCGGCCGCGTGTTTCGCGTCGCGACCCGGGTTTTCCGGATATTTGGCGAGCCGTCGGTCTAGCGCCTTGAGAAAGCGCGGGAGATGGCCGAGTTGCATCCAGGGGGTCCTGCTGACGAAACCCGGGTAAACGAGTCGGTCGCGCTGAGCGCTGGCCTCCGCGCCAAGCCTCGACTGGCTTCGCGGCAAGCCGCCGATGCGTTGCGATACGGCGCGATATTCGACGGCGATCTCGGCCAACAGCCGGAACAGGCTCTCAGCGACTGCCGGCAATCGCGCCCGAGCGCGTTTCACGGTTTCCGTGAATGCGCGCTCGTTACGCGGCAGCGGATCGTCACCGAGAAATGCGCGGGCGCGAATCGCCGCGAGCGAGTCGCTAAGAAGGGTGTCGGCCGCCATTGCGGGCTTCAACTGCAGCGCCGTCGGCACGAAGCCGGCCGGACTTTTTTCCCAGGTCCGCAGCGCATCCTTGAGCTGCAATCCGACGAGCTCGATGACGGCAACACGCGTGGCGGCGTCGGCTGCCGCGCGCGTGTCGAGCAGCTGCATTGCGATGCCATCTTCGCGGAGCACGAGGGCGGGGTAGCCCGTGATGCGTCGACCGTCGCGCTCGATCGCGAGCGTTTCCGGGAGATCGCCGAAATCCCAGCTTCGTATGCGCGAGCGCTCCCATTGCGGCGCGGCGGCCGCAAAGCTCAGTTGCGCCGCGTCGCCGAGCCGTGCGCGCAGCGCGGCGAGATCTCGTCCGGAGCCGAGCTCTCTGCCGGCGTCGTCGACGACGACGATGTTCACGCGAAGATGCGGGGGCAGCGCGCGCTCGTCCCAGGCATCCGGGGCCAGCGTCGCGCCGAGACGTTTGCCGATGAAGCTTCGCAGCGCGGACTCCAGCCCACCGTTGCCCCAGGGCTCTGTCTCGAGGAACGCAGTGACGACTTTGGGCAGCGGCGTGAGTCGATTGCGCAAGGGCTTCGGCATCGCCGTTAAGTACCACGCAAGCTTCTCGCGGATCATTCCCGGCACCAGCCAGGAGAGCCGATCGGAGTCCAGCTGGTTGAGCGCGTCGAGCGGAACCGCGAGCGTTAGTCCGTCAAGCGGATGTCCCGGTGCGAATCGATACTTCAGTGGAAGGCGCAAGCCGGCCATGTCGATGAGCTCCGGATACTGCTCCTCCGTGATTCCGACGGCGGCGTGGCGCATCAGCGCTTCGCGGGTCATGAACAGAAGCCGCGGTGCCTTCGCCTCGGCTTCCTCGCGCCATCGCTCGAAGGCAACCCGTGTCGCGATGCCCGCGGGGATGCGCTCCGCGTAGAACGCGTAGATCACCTCGTCATCGACAAGCACGTCCTGTCGTCTGGCTTTATGCTCGAGCGCGGCCACTTCGGCGACGAGCGCGCGGTTGTGCGCAAGGAAGGGCCCACGAGTCGCATACTCGCCTGGCACCAGCGCTTCACGGATGAAGACTCCACGCGCCCGTTCCGGATCGATCGCGCTGTACGAGACGCGACGTCGCGGCACGAGCGTCAGCCCGTAGAGCGAGACACGCTCGCTCGCCGTGACTTCCCCGCGCTCGGGATCCCAGCGCGGGTCGAACCAGCTCCGATCGACGCGGTCGCCGGCCACGGCTTCGATCCACTCGGGCTCGATTCGCGCTGCGCAGCGCGCGTACAGACGCGCGGTTTCGACCAGCTCGGCGGCGAGCACCCATTTCGCCGCTTTCTTCGCGATCCCCGACCCGGGATGCAGGAAGAATTTGATCCCGCGGGCGCCGAGATAATGGTCCTCGCCCTCCACGCGCGTGCCGATGTTCGACAGCAACCCCGCGAGAACGGCGCGATGGATGACCGCGCAGCGCGCGATGTCGATCTTCTCGGGCAGCGTTTCGCGCCAGCGCCAGCCCAGCTCGGCAAGCTGCTCGCAGAGCTGCCGGTGCAGGTCGCGCCATTCGTTCAAGCGCAGAAACGAAACGAACTGCGCGCGGCATTGCGCCAGAAGCTCGCGATGCGATCGCTTCACCCTTAGCGCATCGTCGAAGAATTGCCACAGCGCGATAAGGCTCAAGAAGTCCGAACGCTCGTCGCGAAAGCGAAGGTGCGCCTGGTCGGCCGCCTGCTGCTTCTCGAGCGGACGCTCGCGCGGATCGGGCACCGCAAGGGCGCTCGCGATGACCAGGACCTCGGGGAGGCATCCGCCCTCCTTCGCCGCGATGATCATGCGGCCGAGGCGCGGATCGATCGGTAGCTTCGCGAGCTCGCGTCCCAGCGGCGTGATTGCATTGCGCACGTCGACCGCTCCCAGCTCCGCCAGTAGCTGATAGCCGTCGGCAATCGCGCGGGGCGAAGGCGGGTCCAGAAAGGGGAAGGCGTCGACTTGCCCGAGATCGAGCGCCGCCATGCGCAGGATCACCGCCGCAAGCGAGGAGCGCAGGATCTCCGGATCGGTGTAGCGCGGCCGCGCGGCGAAATCGTCCTCGCCATACAGGCGCAAGCACATCCCCGCCGCGACGCGGCCGCAACGCCCGGCGCGCTGTGCGCCGGAGGCCTGCGATATCTTCTCGATCTGCAGCATCCCCACCTTGTTGCGCAACGAATAGCGGCGCACTCGCGCGAGTCCTGGATCGATCACGTAGTGGACCCCGGGAACGGTGAGCGAAGTTTCGGCGACGTTAGTGGCGAGCACGATGCGCCGGCCGTTGCTGAGCGCGAAGACGCGTTGCTGCTGCTCGACCGAAAGACGCGCGTAAAGCGGCAGAATTTCCATCGCACTTGCGTACGGGCGCCGCGACAGCCCGCGCGAAAGCAGCTCCTGGGTCTCGCGAATCTCGCGCTCGCCAGGCAGAAATACGAGGATATCTCCGGGCGCCTGGCGCCATAGCTCTTCCACGGCACCTACGATCGCCTCTTCCAGCGGCTCCTCGTCGTCGTCCTCGTCCTGCGTGAGCGGCCGATAGCGGATCTCGACCGGGTACACTCGCCCCGAGACTTCGATCACCGGTGCCGGCCGGCCTCGGATGCCGAAGTGCTGCGCAAAGCGCTCCGCATCGAGCGTCGCGGAAGCCAGCACGATCTTGAGATCGGGCCGGTGCGGAAGCAGCTGCTTCAGGAAGCCGAGCAGGAAGTCGATGTTGAGGCTGCGCTCGTGCGCCTCGTCGACGATGATGGTGTCGTAAGCGGCGAGCAGCCGGTCGCTCTGCGTCTCGGCGAGGAGGATGCCGTCGGTCATGAGCTTGACGTAGGCCTCCGGTCGCGTGCGATCGGTAAAGCGGACCTTGTAGCCGACGGCAGTGCCGAGCGGCGTGGCGAGCTCCTCGGCGATCCGGGAGGCGACGCTGCGTGCAGCGATTCGCCGCGGCTGGGTGTGGCCGATGAAGCCCCGCACGCCGCGCCCGAGCTCGAGGCAGATCTTGGGCAGCTGCGTCGTCTTGCCCGATCCGGTCTCGCCGCAGACGATGACGACCGGGTGCTCGCGAATCGCGGCCGAGATCTCTTCGCGCCGCTCGGACACCGGCAGTTCGGGCGGGAAGCTGAGCAGAGGAACGCCGGCGGCGCGCTTCTGCGCTAGGTCCCGGGACGCTGCGAGCTCACGCGCCAGCCGCTCGATCTCGGCCGGACGCAGCTCGCGCCCGCGCAGCCCGGCCAGCCTGCGTTCGATTCGCGCGCGGTCCGCAGCCATCACCGCATCCAGCTCTGAGCGCAGGCGATCGATGGGCGAGGGCGAAGGGCTGGAGCGCACGGCGGGGGATTCTAGCCCGACTGCGTTATGATGATCGGACTCGAACGACGAGGAGGATCGTCATGCTGCGAAAAATCATTCTCGCGATCGCTCTGGCAGGGCTCGCGATTCAAGCTGACGCCGTCACCCTGCGCTGGGCGAACCGCGGCGACCCGCAGACCACCGACCCGCATTCCCAAAACGAAGGTCTCACCAACAACGTCAACCAGCTCATCTACGAATTCCTGCTCTGCCGGGACAAGCAACTCAATCTCCAGCCATGTCTCGCGACTTCGTGGACGCAGGTGAGCCCGACCGTATGGCGTTTCAAGCTCAGGGCCGGTGTCAAGTTCCACGATGGAACGCCTTTCACCGCCGACGACGTCGTGTTCTCGTTCCAGCGGGCGGCGGAGCAGACCTCGCAATTGCGCGTGTACTCGAACGCATCTGGCGTGCCCAAGAAGATCGACGATTTGACGGTGGAGTTCACCACCAACGGGCCCAACCCGATCGAGCTCGAGCACGTCGCTTCCATCAACATCATGAGCAAGGCGTGGTGCGAGAAGAACCGTGCGACTAAGCCGCAGGACTACACGCACAAGGAAGACATGGTCACGGCGCACCAGGCGAACGGGACCGGCGCCTACACGCTCAAGTCGCGGGAGCCCGACATAAAGACCGTGCTGGTGAAGAACCCGAACTGGTGGGGGATCAAGGACGGCCAGTTCACCGGCAACGTCGACGAGGTGGTCTACACGCCCATCGCGTCCGACGCGACGCGGCTCGCGGCGCTCGTCTCCGGCGAGATCGACATCATCAACGACCCGCCCGTACAGGACGTGCCGCGGCTGAAGCAGAACCCGAGCATCAAGGTGCTCGAGGGCACCGAGAACCGGGTCATCTTCATCGGCATGGACCAGAATCGCGACGAGCTGCTTTACTCGAGCGTCAAGGGCAAGAATCCGTTCAAGGACAAGCGCGTGCGCCAAGCTCTCTATCAGGCGATCGACATCGAGGCGCTGCGCACGACAACGATGCGCGGCTTGTCGAAGCCGACCGGTGCGATGCTTCCGGCACCGTTGCCCTGGATCGCGGAGCCGGAGGGGCGTTTTCCTTTCGATCGCGCAAAAGCGAAGCAGCTCCTGGCCGAGGCGGGATATCCGAATGGATTCGAAGTGACGCTTGATTGCCCGAACAACCGCTACGTCAACGACGAGAAGATCTGCCAGGCGCTCGCCGCGATGTGGAGCCAGATCGGCGTGACCACGAGCGTGACAGCGATGCCGCGCGCCAATTACTTCCCCAAGCTCGACAAGCTCGATACGAGTCTCTACATGCTGGGCTGGGGCGGCGCAGCCACCGATCCGATCTTCATTCTCCAGCCGGTGCAGCATACGGCGAACGCCAAGGGCGACGGCGACTACAACTATGGGCGCTACTCGAATCCGAAGCTCGACGCGCTGGTCGATCAGATCAAGGTCGAGATGGATGTGGAAAAGCGGCGCAAGCTCATCAATGAAGCGCTCATGATCCAGCACGACGAGCTGCTGCATCTGCCGCTGCACCGGCAGGTTATCCCGTGGGCGACGCGCAGCAACGTCACGGCGGTGCACCTCGCCAACAACAATGTCATTCCGAACTGGGTGACGGTGCAGACCTCGCAGTAGCCAATGCTTCAGATCCGGGGGCTGCCGCGTGCGGACTCGGGGCCTCCCGGATCTCGCCCTGAGCCACCAGGTAGCGAGTCGCCAGCCAGGAGATGGCGAGGGTGAGCGCCGCACCGATCGCGTAGAGCGTCCAAGTCTGGAAGCTGCCTTTACTGAGCGCGTCGACCGCCCCTTCGGTGGCTGCGTAGAGCGCAACGAGCGCGGGCACTGCGCGCAGATCGAAGCGCAGAACAAAGGCGAATAGCAGCGCAGTCACCGCTCCGCCGATCACACCCGTCAGCGCGATGTCGGTCCAGTCGTTCGCGCGCGTCGCCGCAATCGCGCCTTCGGTCAGGATCAGAATCGCGACGCAAAGCGCTCGATGCCGGGTCCATCCATGGCTAAGGCGATCCAGCCAATGCAGCGCGACCACCGTGGCCGCCATCGGAATGATGATGTTGACTGTCGAAGACGCGGCGCTGAGCCACGGCCAGGCTGCGTTCTCTGCGGAGAAACGCGGCCACGCCGGGGTCAGATGAGGCGTTAAGAGTCCGATCAAAGCATCGATACCGACCACGAACAGCCCAACGGCAGCGCCGCGCAGCCAGAGGCTCTTCGCGTTGAGTTCGAGTCTGACATGCATCCGCGCGGCGTAAGCCGCGACGCCGCACCACAGTCCGGCAAACAGGGCCCGGACCACTCCCCCGAACAGCCCCCCAGCCGCGGCGAGCGCAACTTGCTGCAACACAGGCTCGGTTGTGCGCAGGTTGAATGCGACCGACGGCCATTGATCGACGGCGTTGATGATCGCCGCGCCGAGCGTGACCGAGGCCACGACCCAGAACGCACGGCGATCGAAGTGATCGCGCGTCCACGCCACACTCGCCCAGATGATCGCAGCCAAGGCTACGAGGGCCAGGACAAGCGCCAAGCCGATCTTCACAATGCTGAGCCGTCCGGTGCGCTCGCGCTCGGCACGCTGCCAGGCTTCCGGCACGAAAATGTAGCGCCCTGCACCCGCAATCTCGTTCCCGGCGATGGCGACCAGGGCACGCGCTTCGCCGCCTTTGCCGACATCGACTCGGGGATCGGAAACCGTGAACTGCCAGTCGGTGCGGGCCGGCTGAGGATCTTCTTTCGCTTCCACCTCACGCAACTCGCCAGGATCGAGACCGAAGGCCCGACGGAGCTCCGCTTGTGCAAGCGTGCGCGCATCGTCACGCGCGAGGTGCGCACCGGCCCGTTGCTCCGGAAGCGTATGACGCACGCCCCGCACCTTGCCCGTGCCTTCGACGGTCACGCGCCATTCCTCGGCGCGATCGGCGACGTCGCCGCCCTCGAAGCGCGCGTAACGGACTTCCCACAAAGGCGGGGCAAGCCACTGCCCGATCAGCTTGTGATATGCGGCTTGTCCGGCTTCGCGCCAGACGAAGCTGTGCCATTGCCACTGCGTTGCGTCGTCCGGTGCCGTGCGGGTGAGCGAGTAGCGACGCCATTCGGGAGACAAGTTCACCCCACGCGCGGCGAGCGCGGCATCTGCAGCCGCCTCCGCCTCGGCGCGTCCAATAGCCAGTGACGGCACATCGCTGCGGAAGCTTCCCGTGAGGGCAATCGCAATGACGCCGAGAATGGCGAGGATCGGCAGCGCTCGCTGAAAGCGAAGTGCCCATGCACCGGCCGCGGCTCGCGGCCGCGCTACCGTATCGCGCACGCGCGCCGCACCGGGGCTCCACGCGCCGTTCAGAAGCGACGACGGCAGCGCGAGCCACGCGCTCGCGCTGGCGCGGCGCAGCAGCACGACAAGCAGCGGAACGAGCGCAGCGGCTGCGACGATCGTCTGGTTGAGCTCGCCCACGTGGCCGCGCACGAGAAACACCGGAAGCGACATGAGGATAAGATCGAACAGCGCATGCAGGATTACGGTGGGCAGAAGCCCGAAGCGGAGGAAGATGAGTCCCCAGATGAATGCCGGCCCGATCAGCTCGACCAGACGCGAATACGCCGGAAAGCCCGGATAGTTGGCGTGCGCGGCCGCGAAGATGAGCGACTCCAGCACCAACGTGATTCCGATCAGCGTACGCCGATAACCGAAGTGCGCGCCGATCAGCGCCGCAAGCGAAAGTGGCACCGCGCGGAACAGGCACTCTTCCATGAACCCCGCTTGCAACGCCATCCCAATCGGCGAGAGCGCCGGCAGCGCGCTGCCGAGAATGTTGGGATCGGTGAGTATCTCGGAGGGTTGCCACCAGCCGAAGTAACGGTTGGTCACCAAGTAAAATGCGGCGATGAGCCCCAGCTCGATCGGCACGAAGAGATAGCCGCCGAGGGTGCGACCCAGTACGGCCGCTGTAGGTGCCGCGTTGCGAGACCATAGCCGCCACAGCTGAGGATGGTCCGGAAAAGCTCGGCGCGACAGACTCTCGGCGGCCATGAAGACGAGAGCCAGGGCGAGGCCGCCGCCGATTGCGACGACCGCGGCGATGCCGATCTGCTGCGCCCAGAATATCGTAGTGGACTGCGCTGTATCGAAGCTGAACCACGCCTGCGGAAAGTTGGCAAGCAGCGCGATCGCATTGATGCCGGCGACAATCGCGCCCGCGGCGAGCGCCGGCTTCCAGAGCAAACCGCGTTTCCGCATGAGCCACAGCACGGCGAGAATGCATCCGCCGAGCCCATACAGCACTCCTGCAGAAAGGGACGCGACATTGGCGATGGTGTTGTTCGCCGCGCGCAGCTCCGCATAGCGGCGCTCGAATGCCTCCGGAACGAAGACGAAATGTCCGAGCCCGCTGAGCACGTCTCCGCTCACGACCAGCTTCAGGCGAATGCGACCGTCGCCGAGCTTCTCGTCTTCGCGCTCGTAAGTGAAGGTGTGGTCGACCCGCTTGCTTACCTGCTCCTTCTGTGATTGCTCGATCAGCTTGTACGGCGAGAAGTCGATCGACCAGTCATCGCGCGCACTCTTTTCGGCGATGGCGCGCGCCGCGGCGGCGTCGAGCGCCGCGCCGGGAGCGCTCTCGGGAAGCTTGCGTGAGAACCCATACGGCGTGCCGTCGGGCTTGAAGCTGACGCGCGCCTCCGCGATCTCTCCCGGCTTGAATAGCCGCACTTCCCAGCGGTAGGGTGCGTAAAGATCACCGGACAACAGGCGCGTGAACGCCGGTTTCCCTCCGGCCTCTAGCTCGACAAAGTTCTGCGTTGTGCCGTCGTGAGTGAACAACGCGGCCTCGCGCGCACCGCGATCGATCAGGTGCAGGCGATCGGCCATCGCGGCCGCCTGCACGACCGCGTCCTCGCGTGACATCGATACGTCGAGGTTGATGAGCGGTAGCGCCTGCGGAAAGTAGTACCACGCGAACACGCCGGAGCATGCCGAAACGACCGCGAACACGATCCAGAATGCAGGCTTGCGGGTTATTCCGCTCATGGGGATGATTTATCCAGACGGCGTGCTCGGTGCGGCAGCCGACCGAGTATACCGGACCGGCCGGCCGCGATGCCGGGCGCCGATCCAGGTTAATTGTTACCGCCTGTTCGCGAATCTAATCGACCGGCAGCATGACGGGCACCGCACGCTCGATCTCGCGTTTCATGAGATTGCGCAGCGCCTCGACTTTTTGCGTCGGCGACAGCGCATCCGCGGGAAACGTCTCGCCAACCACCACCCGCTCGTGAGCCTCGATGGCGCCGGTCTGAAGGTTGATCAGGAGCAGCTGGAAGTTCCCGAAGACGCCGAGAAAGGCGGCCGTGACTTGTTTTTCGGCGTAACTCTCGCCGGATGCCTGGTTGCCGGATCCGGAGTAGAAACCAAGCCCCGCGATCTTGCTGCCGGTAAACGGATAGCCCTGGTCACTCTTGAGCTCGAGCTCGGCCCGGTAGGGCGCGATGAGAAGGAGGCGCGCGTCTGATGAAGACGATACGAATTTCACGACGATCGATGCGAGCGTTTTGACATCGCCGCCTTCCGTATCGAGCCACGAATTGCGCAGCGCATACAGCGAAGGGTCGTTGGCGCGCAGCATGGTCACCGAAGCTGACGGCCGGGCTTTCTCGATCGCCGCGTTTGCCACGCGGGAGCCGAAATCGTCAAGGCTGCGGTCGTTGACGGTAACGACTTCCTTCTGATTGAGATCAAGATGGCTGCCGAGCTGCTTCTCCGACACGATGAAGGTCAACCGGTCTCCGACCAGCGACATGACCGCGTAGTTGTCGACCCGAGCTGCAGCGCTCGATACGACGAGGGCCAGGCACAATCCGAACCAGTTCGACCAGCGAACCCATGCTGTCCCGGATTCGTGTCGGCGTGGGTCTCGCACTATTCGACTGCCTTGACGAGATCCTCGACCACCTTCTTGGCATCGCCGAAGACCATCATCGTCTTGTCCATGTAGAAGAGCGGATTGTCGATGCCGGCGTAGCCGGACGCCATCGAGCGCTTGTTGACCAGCACGGTCCTCGCCTTGTGCGCCTCGATGATCGGCATGCCGTAGATGGGGCTCCCCTTCTGCTCGGCGAGCGGGTTCACCACATCATTGGCTCCAAGGATCAGCGCCACGTCGGCCTGCGGGAACTCACTGTTGATGTCTTCCATCTCGAAGACCTGGTCGTAAGGCACTTCCGCCTCGGCCAGCAGGACGTTCATGTGTCCGGGCATGCGCCCGGCGACGGGATGGATCGCGTACTTCACGGTCACGCCCTTCTGCGTGAGCTTCGTTGCGAGCTCCTTCACGGCGTGCTGCGCGCGCGCCACGGCGAGGCCGTAGCCCGGAACGATGATCACCGTATCGGCGTTGGAGAGCAGGAATGCCGCGTCGTCCGGGCTGCCGCTCCGGACCGTCTTCTGCTCGGTTTCGGCGACAGCGGCGGTCTCGCCTCCGAAGCCGCCGAGGATCACGCTCACGAACGAGCGGTTCATCGCCTTGCACATGATGTACGACAGAATCGCGCCGGAGGAGCCGACGAGCGATCCGGCGACGATGAGCATCGGGTTGTCGAGCGAAAATCCGATGCCTGCCGCGGCCCATCCCGAATAGCTGTTGAGCATCGAGATAACCACCGGCATGTCGGCGCCGCCGATAGGGATGATCAGCAAAAAGCCCAGCAGAAATGCAAGCGCGGTCATGATGATGAACGGCGGCCATTCGGACTGCTCGGCCATGAAGAAGGCGACCCCGAAACCGATCATCGCGATGCCGAGCGCAAGGTTCAGCCAGTGCTGACCCTTGAACACGACCGGTGCCGAGGAGAAGAGCCGGAAATGCTTGCCCAGCCCGGCAAGCTTCCCAAACGCGATCACCGACCCCGAGAACGTGATCGCACCGATGAAGGTGCCGATGAAAAGCTCCGCCTTGTGCAGTCCGGTGATCGGCGTGTGCAGCCCCATCGCCTCCGGATTGTTGACCGCCGCGATAGCGATGAACACAGCAGCGAGGCCGACCAGCGAGTGCATCGCCGCGACCAGCTCCGGCATCTGCGTCATCTGCACGCGCCTGGCGACGAAGGCCCCGATCACTCCGCCGACCACCATTCCGCCCACGATCGGCAGCACGCTCTTGCTGTGCGAGTAGATCAGCGCCAGCGTGACCGCGACGGCGATCGCCATGCCGGCCACGCCGAAGTAGTTGCCTCGGCGCGCCGTCGGCGGCGACGACAGGCCCTTCAGCGCGAGAATGAAGCTCACCGCCGCGACGAGGTACCACAGTGCGAGTTGATCGGCGCTCATGGTGATGGCCCGCCGCTATTCCTTATCGCCGGGCTTCGGCTCTTTCTTCTTGAACATCCCGAGCATTCGCTGCGTGACCAGGAACCCGCCGAAGGTGTTGATCGACACCAGCGCGACCGCGAGCACACCGAGCCAGCCGCCCCAGTCGAGCGTTTCCGAGCCGGCCGCCAGCATCGCGCCGACCAGGATGATGCTCGAAATCGCGTTGGTAAGGCTCATGAGCGGCGTATGCAGCGCCGGCGTAACGTTCCAGATCACGTGATAGCCGACGAAGATAGCCAGCACGAAGATGGTGAGATAGAAGACGATCGGGTCCACGCCTGCAGTCATCGTTTTTCTCCGAATGTCATTCCGAGCGATGCGAGGGATCGCGGCCGCTGCGTTGTTATGAAGTTCTCGGCACCACGGCGCCGTTCTCGCACACCAGCGTCGCCTTGATGATCTCGTCGTCTTTCGGCACCGCGAACTCGCCGGTCTTGGCGTTGAGCGAGAGCGCGAGGAAATTGAGAACGTTGCGTGAGTAGAGCGCGGAGGCGTCGGCCGCGACCTGCGCCGGAAGATTGGCGTAGCCGACGATCTTGACGCCATTCTTCAGAACGATCTTGTCGAGCTCGGAGCCTTCCACGTTGCCGCCCTGCTCGACCGCCAGATCGACGATGACGGCGCCGGGTTTCATCGAGGCCACGATCTCGGCCTTGATGAGCTTCGGAGCGGGCCGCCCGGGAATGAGCGCCGTGGTGATCAGGATGTCGACCGTCTTGCACCGCTCGTGAATGATTCCGGCCTGGCGCGCCATCCATTCCGGAGGCATCGGCCGCGCGTAACCGCCGACGCCCTCGGCGATCTTGCGCTCCTCGTCGTTCGCATACGGGACGTCGACCCACTTCGCGCCGAGCGACTCGACCTGATCCTTGACCGAGGGACGCACGTCGGAAGCTTCGATCACCGCCCCGAGCCGCTTCGCGGTCGCGATCGCCTGCAAGCCGGCCACGCCGACGCCGAGAATCAACACGCGCGCCGCCTTTACCGTTCCTGCGGCCGTCATCAGCATCGGCATGAACTTGCCGTAGGTATCCGCGGCGACGACCACCGCCTTGTAGCCGGCGATGTTGGCCTGCGATGAAAGGACATCCATCGACTGCGCGCGCGTGATGCGCGGCAGCCATTCGAGCGCGTAACCGGAAACACCGGTACCGGCATACGACTGCAGCGCCGCGCTGTCGAACGGATTGAGGAGCCCGACGAGCATCGCGCCGCGCTTGAGCCGGGGCAGCTCCTCCGCGCTTGGGCCGCGCACCTTGAGCACGATGTCGCCGCCGAGGGCTTCCTCCGCCCCGCCGATGCGCGCGCCAGCCGCCTGGAAATCCGCATCCGGAATGCTCGACAGGATCCCCGCGCCTGACTCCACGACGAGCGAGTGCTTGCCGCTCGCCGCGAGCTTCTTCACGGTCTCCGGCGTCGCGGCGACGCGCGTCTCGCCGGCGCGAGTTTCGCGTGGAATGCCGATGATCATGCTGGTTGCTCCCGGACGGCCGCCGTGGTCTTGTTCTGGCCGCCGCTATCTTGCCACAAAACGCTTTCGCTCTCTTGTCGCACGCAAGTCGAGCTACGCGATCGCGTCGGCGATGGCTTTGCCAGCTTCACTTGTCGTTGCGCGACCGCCGAGGTCGGCGGTGCGCGGGCCCTCGGCCAGCACGCGCTCGATCGCGCGCATCACTGCCGCTGCAGCGTCCGCGTGCCCCAGATGCTCGAGCATCATCGCGCCCGACCAGATCTGGCCGATCGGATTGGCAATGCCCTTCCCCGCGATGTCCGGGGCGGAGCCGTGCACCGGCTCGAAGAGCGACGGATAGGCGCGCTCCGGATTGATGTTCGCCGAAGGCGCGATCCCGATCGTGCCGCAGACGGCGGGACCGAGGTCGGAGAGGATATCGCCGAAGAGATTCGATCCGACCACGACGTCGAAGATCTGCGGACGCTGCACGAAGTGCGCGCTCAGGATGTCGATGTGATACTGATCGGTGCGAATGCCCGGATAGCGTGCCGCCATTGCACGAAAGCGCTCGTCCCAATAAGGCATCGTGATCGAGATGCCGTTCGACTTGGTCGCCGAGGTCACATGCTTCGCGGGACGTTTCTGCGCCAGCTCGAAAGCAAATTTCAGGATGCGGTCGACACCCTTGCGCGTAAACACGGTTTCCTGAAATACCATTTCGCGCTCGGTACCTTCGAACATGCGGCCGCCCACTGATGAATATTCGCCCTCGGTGTTCTCGCGCACGACGACGAAGTCGACTTCGCCGGACTTGCGGTTCGCGAGCGGGCTCGCCACGCCCGGCATGAGGCGGCACGGCCGCAGGTTCACGTATTGATCGAAGCCGCGGCGCCACTGGATGAGCGAGCCCCACAGCGAGATGTGATCGGGAACGGTCGCCGGCCACCCGACCGCGCCGAAGTAGATCGCGTCGTGTCCGCGAATGCGCTCGAACCAGTCCTCCGGCATCATCCGGCCGTGCTTAGCATAGTAGTCGCAGCTCCACGGCAGCTCGTCCCATTCGAAAGCGACGCCGTGCGCGCGTCCGGCCGCTTCCAGCACGCGCAGGCCCTCGGGCATCACTTCCTTGCCGATGCCGTCCCCGGGAATGACAGCGACGCGATGGCGCTTTTCCATAGGCGTTCCGCGACTCGTTGGAGCGAAGCTCCATGTTAATGTAAGCCATTGTGCAGACCAACCCTCTCGCTGCGAGCTTTTCTTCGTCAATGCCGCCGACCGTCTGGCAGTGGAAGCGCTTTGCAGATCTCGCGGCGGCGGAGCTCTACGCGATCCTGGCCGCGCGCGCGGAAGTTTTCGTGGTCGAACAGGCTTGCGCGTTCAACGACCTCGACGGGCTCGACGAATACGCCTGGCATCTCATCGGCTGGGTCGAGTGCGACGGCGCGCGCTCGCTCGCCGCCTACCTGCGCCTGATCGAGCCGGGTCGCAAGTACGCCGAGCCTTCGATCGGCAGGGTGCTGACCACGACGGCCTTCCGCTACACCGGCCTCGGGCGCGCGGCGATGCTCGAAGGGATGGCGCGGGCCGCCTCGCTCTATCCGGGGCAACCGATCCGCATCGGTGCCCAGCAGCGCCTTCAGCGCTTCTACGAGGAGATGGGGTTTCGCATCGTGTCGGACCCGTACCCCGAGGACAACATCGTCCACGTGGAGATGCTCCGGCCGGCTGGTATGTAGCGCCGGATTCATTCAGGGAGCAATCAGCCCTGCGGTGCTATGATGCCGCCCTCCCGGTCCGCAAGTCGCATCTGATGAAGCAGACCTTCCTCGATTTCGAGCAGCCGATCGCCGATCTCCAGGCCAAGATCGATGAGCTGCGCTACGTGCACGAGGATTCCGCGGTTGACATCTCCGACGAGATCAACCGCTTGCAGAAGAAGAGCCAGCAGCTCACCAAGGAAATCTACGGCAAGCTGACCGCGTGGCAGATCGCCCAGGTGGCGCGCCATCCGCAGCGGCCCTACACGCTCGACGTCATCACGGGAGCGTTCAACGACTTCCACGAGCTGCACGGCGATCGCAGCTTCGCCGATGATCCCGCCATCGTCGGCGGGCTCGCTCGCTTCAATGGTGCGCCATGCATGGTGATCGGACATCAGAAGGGCCGGGACACCAAGGAGAAAATCTTCCGTAACTTCGGCATGCCGCGCCCCGAAGGCTATCGCAAGGCGCTGCGCCTGATGAAGCTCGCGGAGAAGTTCCGGCTGCCGCTTTTCACTTTCGTGGACACGCCGGGCGCCTTTCCCGGCATCGGCGCCGAGGAGCGCGGACAATCGGAAGCGATCGGCCGCAACCTTTACGAGATGACGGCGCTGCGCACGCCGATCGTCGTCACGGTCATCGGCGAAGGCGGCTCCGGCGGCGCGCTCGCGATCGCGATCGGCGACATTACGCTCATGCTGCAGTACGCGACCTACTCGGTGATCTCGCCAGAAGGCTGCGCTTCCATCCTGTGGAAGTCGGCGCAGCACGCCGAGGAAGCCGCCGAGACGCTCGGCATCACGGCCCCGCGCCTGAAGACTCTCGGACTCGTCGACAAGGTCATCCCCGAGCCGGCGGGAGGCGCGCATCGCGATCATGCGGCGATGATGGCAACCCTCAAGAAGAGCCTGAGCGAGGCGCTGCGCCACGTGCAGGAGCAGCCGCTCGACGCGCTGCTAGAGGCGCGGGAGGACAAGCTGCTCGGCTATGGCAAGTTCAAGGAAATCACGGCCGGCTGACGCCGCGGCGGGCCATGCGGTAGACGCGGCCGTCGATGCGGCGTTGACCGAGCAGGTCCAGTCGCGATCGCGCGTCGCCGTCGCGCTATCGGGCGGAATGGATTCGATGGTGCTGCTCGACGCCATGGCGCGGGTCTCCGAACGCAACGCGATCACGCTTTCCGCCGTTCACGTCGATCACGGGATCTCTCGCCACGCAGGAAGCTGGGCGGAGTTCTGCGCCGCGCAATGCGCTCAGCGTGGGTTGCCGTTGACTTTGCATCGCGTCAAGGTCACACGCGAGCGCGGCCGCAGCCTCGAAGCGCTCGCGCGCAGCGCGCGCTACGAGCGCCTTCTGGCCGAGGACGTCGATGTCGTCGCGCTCGCGCATCACGCCGACGACCAGGCCGAGACCGTGCTGTTGCAGTTGCTGCGCGGCGCGGGGCCGCAAGGGGCCGGTGCCATGCCTGCCTATCGCGCTGGCCGCCCGGCCCTGCTGCGGCCGCTCCTCGATCTGCCGCGCGCAACGATCGCGGCTTACGCAAAGGAAAGGAAGCTCGCCTGGATCGAGGACGAGAGCAACGCCGATCGCGCGCATGCCCGCAACGCCTTGCGTCATGAGATCGCGCCCCTGCTGGCCGTGCGCTTTGCCGGGTATCCACTGACCGTTGCACGTGCCGCACGTCATCAGGCCGAAGCAGCGCAACTGCTCGACGATCTGGGTGAAATCGACGCAGCGGGAGCCACCGACGCGACGGGTCTCGACAGCGCGCGGCTTGCCGCGTTGCCGCCCGCGCGGGCGCGCAATCTCCTGCGCTGGTTCCTGCGCGCCCAGGGCCTGCGCCCGCCGAGCGAAGCGCAGCTCGCCGACATGATGCGGCAGCTCGTCGATGCCGCCGCCGATGCGCGGACCCGCATCAGGCTCGATGACGTCGAAATTGGCCGCTATCGCGGACGCGTCGCTGTCCATGCGCGGCCGTCGGAAAGGTTCGAGCATCCGTGGCACGGCGAAGGGGAAGTCGAGCTCCCCGGAGGTGTGCTCGCGTTCCGGCCTGCGCTCGGAGAAGGGCTCGCGGGCGCGAAGCTCCAGCAACGGCGCGTAACGCTGCGCTCGCGGGTCGGCGGCGAGCGCATCCGGCTCGCCGTCAATCGTCCGACCCGAGCGGTGAAGCAGTTGCTGCAGGAAGCGCGGTTGGCGCCGTGGCTGCGGCAATCGCTGCCGCTGGTCTGGTGCGACGACGAGTTGGCCGCGATCCCGGGCGTAGGAGTAGCCCTGGACTTCCAGGCAGCGGCCGGTGAGCCCGGATGGACGCTCGATTGGCGGCCCGACCGTCGTAGCGGGCAAGCCAGCTGATTGACAAGGCTCAACGTCCCGGGGCAGCATCGGCGCGAAAATAATCGAGTATCCGTCAGCCATTACCACTCGGAGGAACCGATGAAGTTTCGCGTTTGTGTCGCGCTCGCTGCCGCGGCAGCGTTGGCGTGGGTGGGATCCGCCCTCGCACAGCAGCCGATCATCATCAAGTTCAGTCATGTAGTCGCGCTCGATACGCCGAAGGGCAAAGCCGCCGAGTACTTCAAGAAGCTCGCCGAGGAGCGCACGAAGGGCAAGGTCAAGGTCGAGGTCTATCCGAACAGCACGCTCTACAAGGACGGCGAGGAAATGGAAGCGCTGCAGCTCGGCTCGGTGCAGATGCTGGCGCCCTCGGTGGCCAAGTTCGGTCCGCTGGGCGTACGCGAGTTCGAGGTGTTCGACCTGCCGTACATCTTCGACAGCTTCGACGAGCTGCACAAGGTCACCGACGGTCCAGTGGGCAAGGGGCTGTTCAAGAAGCTGGAGAGCAAGGGCATCATCGGGCTGGCGTTCTGGGATAACGGGTTCAAGGACTTCAGCGCGAACAAACCGATCAGGGTGCCCGCCGACTACAAGGGACTCAAGATGCGCATCCAGTCCTCCAAGGTTCTGGGAGACGAGATCAAGGCGCTCGGTGGCATCCCGCAGGTGATGGCGTTCTCGGAGGTGTATCAGGCACTGCAGACCGGCGTGGTCGACGGCACCGAGAATCCTCCGTCCAACCTCTACACGCAGAAGATGCATGAGGTGCAGAAGTATCTGGCGCTCACCGACCATGGAGTCATCGAGTACGCCGTGATCGCGAACAAGAAGTTCTGGGACGGCCTGCCGGCGGACATTCGCACGACGCTCGAAGGCGCGATGAAGGACGCCACCAAGTATGCGAACGACATCGCGAAGAAGGAGAACGACGACGCGCTCGAGGCCGTGCGCAAGGCCGGCAAAACGCAGATCATCACGCTCACGGCCGACGAAAAGGCCCAGATGAAGAAGGCGCTGATTACGGTCCACAAAGAGAACGAATCGCGCGTCGGCAAGGACACCATCGCAGAGGTGTACAAGGAAACAGGCTTCAAACCGTAGTCTCGAGAGAGCCAGCCCGCCGCGTGGGGACGTGGAGGAGACTGCGCAATGAATGACGCCACTGCGGCCCTGCCAGCCCGGTGGCGTTTTGTTCTTGCGAGATTCCGATCCTTGCAATGGTCTTGAGAAGGGGACCCCGATGAAGCTGCTCGACCGCCTTGAGGAATGGTTGATCGCAATCCTTATGGGCGGAGCGACGCTGCTCATCTTCGTCGCAGTCATACATCGTTACGCCGCCTGTTGCGCGCCGATTGAGGTCGTCCAGGATCTGTTCCTCAAGATCGACCTGTCCTGGGCACAGGAGCTTTGCATCTACATGTTCGTGTGGATGGCGAAGTTCGGCGCCGCCTACGGCGTGCGCACTGGCATCCACGTCGGAGTCGACGTGCTCATCAACCAGCTTCCTCCAAGGTGGCGCAAAGCCTACGTGCTGGTCGGATTGATCCTCGGCGCGGTCTTCACAGGGATCATCGCCAGCTTCGGCGCGTACTTCACCTGGGGCATGGCACACACCGACCAGACTTCACCCGACCTGGAGATTCCGAAGTGGATCGTCTACCTGTGCATTCCGCTCGGGTCAGGGTTGATGTGCTTCCGCTTCCTGCAGGTCGCATGGGCTTTCGCGCGCATGGGCGGGCTGCCTAAGCACGACGTCGCCCACGTCGAAGGCGTGGACCTGAGCGCGAGCCCTGCCTTGCACCCGGTCGAAGGCACCACCGGAGTGCGCCCATGAATGCGAGGCTGCGCTTCGGAGGAATGAGCCCGACGCTCTCCTTCTTCGCGATTCTTCCGATCGCGCTGATCGTCTTTCCTTTGGGCGCGGCGCTCATAGGACACGCCCCGCCGAGCTGGCTCATCCTCTTCTGCCTGCTCGTCGCGCTGATGCTGTTCGGGACGCCGATCTCGATCGCGCTCGGGCTGACGGTGCTCACCTTCGTCTTCTTCATGACGCGGGTGCCGATCGAATCGGTTGCGCTGAAGCTCTTCACGGGAATCGAGCGCTTCGAGATCATGGCGATCCCGTTTTTCATCCTTGCCGGAAATTTCCTCACGCACGGCGGGGTGGCGAGACGGATGATCAATTTTGCCGCCTCGATGGTCGGGCATTGGCACGGCGGGCTCGCGCTCGCGGGCATCGTAGCCTGCGCGATGTTCGCGCTCGTGTGCGGCTCGAGCGTGGCCACCGTGGTGGCGATCGGCTCTATCGTTTTGCCCGAAATGGTGAGGCGCGGGATCCCGATGGAGTTCGGCGCCGGAGTCATCACCGTGGCGGGATCGCTCGGCATCCTGATGCTGCCGTCGATTCCCAAGGTCATTTACGCGATCGCGACCAATACCTCGATCGGCGCGCTCTTCGTCGCGGGGCTGCTCCCCGGGATCATGCTGACGACGATGCTCTGCACGGTCACCTGGTACATCGCCAAGAAGCGCAACTACGCGCGCCTTCCCCGGGAGAACTGGGCGGCGCGGCTCAAGTATTTTCGCGACAGCGTCTGGGGGCTGATGCTGGTCGTCATCATCATCGGTGGGATCTACTCGGGGATCTTCACCGCCACCGAGGCTGCCGCGATGGCCGCGGTCTACTCCTTCTTCGTCTCGGTATTCGTGTACAAGGCTTTGCCGTTGCGCGACGTCGGCAAGGTGCTGCTGGCCTCTGCGAACATGAGCGCGATGCTGCTCTATATCGTCACCAACGCGGCGCTGTTCTCGTTCATCCTTACCGACGAAAACATTCCGCACGCGCTTGCCGACTGGATTCTGGCCAAGGACCTGGGTTGGGTCGGATTCCTGCTGCTCGCCAATCTGCTGCTGCTGCTCGCCGGCAATTTCATGGAACCCTCGTCGATCATTCTCATCATGGCGCCGATTCTCTATCCGGCCGCGATCGCGCTGGGCATCCATCCGGTACATCTCGGGATCCTTATCGACGTCAACATGGAGGTGGGCCTCTGCCATCCCCCTGTGGGACTCAACCTGTACGTCGCATCGGGGATTTCCCGCCTCGGCATCACGCAATTGACCAAGGCCGTGATCCCGTGGCTGGTGACCATGCTGATCTTTCTCGTCATCGTGACCTATTGGCCGTGGCTGTCTTTGTCCCTGCCGAAGGCCCTGGGCATGATCAGCTAGTCACGCTTAGTGCGTCGCAGACAACGTGACGCACTGACTCGCCGCGTTGAACACGGCGCTCACGCGCCGGTTAACACTACCGGAACTTCGTCAAGGCACCCATGACGTGGCAAGGGGCGGGTCGCTCCTGGCGCGTCGCTGGCGAGCGAGTGTCCCGGACAGTCGCCCAGTGATACAATCTTGAATTTACTTGCTTTATCTCCGGGCCGCCGCCCGGCGGAAGCATCGTGGCATGGCCGTGGAGCGCACCCTTTCGATCATCAAGCCGGATGCCGTGGCGAACAACGTCATCGGCGAAATCTATTCACGCTTCGAGCGCGCGGGCCTCAGGATCGTCGCCGCCAAAATGACCTGGCTCGCACGACCGGATGCGGAGGGTTTCTACGAGGTTCATCGTGGCAAGCCTTTCTTTGACGGTCTTATCGGATTCATTACTTCGGGGCCGGTCATGATTCAGGTGCTGGAAGGCGAGAACGCGATCGCAAAGAACCGCGACCTCATGGGTGCGACCGATCCGAAGAAAGCCGCGCCGGGCACGATCCGCGCCGATTTCGCGAAGAACATCGACGCCAACGCGGTACACGGCTCGGACGGCGCGGATACTGCCAGGGTCGAGATCGCCTACTTCTTTCCGACGCTGGAGATTCACAGCCGGTGACGCAAATGGTCAATCTTCTCGATTTCGATCGCGAAGCGCTCGCGGCGTTTTTCAACGACCGTGGCGAGAAGCCTTTTCGCGCCCGACAAACCATGCGCTGGATTCATCAGCGTCTCGTCGATCGAGTCGATTCGATGAGCGATCTCGCTAAGGCCACGCGCGGAGCGCTGGCGGCCGACACCGAAATACGCGCGCCGGCTGTCGTGCGCGATACGACCGCCACGGACGGCACACGCAAATGGCTGCTCGACGTCGGCGGCGCGAACGCGATCGAAGCCGTGTACATCCCGGAGGACGATCGCGGCACGCTATGCATTTCCTCGCAGGCCGGCTGCGCGCTCGACTGCGCCTTCTGCTCGACCGGCAAGCAGGGATTCAACCGCAATCTTTCCACCGGCGAGATCATCGGCCAGCTTTGGTTCGCCAATCGGGCGCTTCTCGCCGACGGCGTCACGGCGCCGTGGGTTGAGCATGGCCGGCATCCGATCACCAACGTGGTGATGATGGGCATGGGTGAGCCGCTGGCGAATTTCGACAATGTCGTCAGCGCGATGCGCATCATGCTCGACGACGACGCCTACGGGCTGTCGCGCCGTCGCGTCACGCTGTCAACCTCGGGCCTCGTGCCATGGATCGACCGGTTGCGCGACGAATGCCCTGTCGCGCTCGCGGTTTCGCTGCACGCGCCGAATGATGCGCTGCGCGACAGCCTCGTACCGATCAACCGCAAGCATCCGCTCTCGGAGCTGCTCGCCGCGTGCGTGCGCTACATCGAGTGCGCACCGCGTGATTTCGTCACTTTCGAATACGTAATGCTTGACGGCGTCAACGACGCGCCGGCGCAGGCGCGCGAGCTCGTCGCGCTGGTACGCGAGGTGCCGTGCAAGTTCAATCTGATCCCGTTCAATCCCTTCCCCAACACTGAATTCCGGACCAGCCCGCGCTGCGCGATCCTCGCCTTCCAGAGCGTGCTTCAGGATGCCGGGCTCGTGGCGACGATTCGCAAGACGCGTGGCGAGGACATCGACGCCGCCTGCGGGCAGCTCGCGGGCCAGGTGCAGGATCGAACCAAGCGGCGCTGGCAGCGCATACGCCACGCCGTCACGCCGACCTAGCGGCAGGAGAGTTTCGATGTGGACCGTTCGCTTACCGCCCGCGGCACGTTTCGGCGCGCTGTTCGTGCTGGGCTTGCTCGGCGCCTGCCAGAGCAAGGCGCCTGAGCCTGAGCCTCCGCGACCGATCGTGGCTCCTCCTCAGCAGCCAGCGAGCCCGCAGATTCGCGCGCAACTTCACACCGAGCTGGCGAGCGGCTACTACGAGCGCGGCCAGATGGATGTTGCGCTCGACGAGCTCAATCACGCTGTCGCGCTTCAGCCCGACTACGCTCCGGCGTACAACGTCTACGGCCTCGTCTATGCCACGATCGGCGAGGACGCCAAAGCCGAGCAGAGCTTCGGGCGCGCACTGCAACTCGCGCCGGGCGACTCCGAGATTCATCAGAACTGGGGCTGGTATCTGTGCACGCACAACAGGGCGCGTGAATCGCTCGGCGAATTCGAGACTGCAGCGCGCAATCCCTTGTACAAAGCGCCCGAGATCGCGCTGGTCAATGCGGGCCGTTGCGCGCAGGCAATCGGAGACCTACGCGCAGCGGAGAATTATTTTCGCCGTGCGCTGGGCGTGCAGCCCGGGAATGCGCTCGCGAGCTACGGGCTGGCCCAGATCGCGTACCGCGAGCACCAGTACGAGGCAGCGCGCGGCTGGATGAAAGGCGTGATGCTCACCAACAATCCGTCGCCGGAAGGCCTCTCGCTTGGCATGTGCATCGAGCGGAAGCTGGGGGATCGGCAAGCCGAGCTTTCCTACGTCGCGCAACTGCGCAATCGCTATCCGAACGCGCCCGAGACCCAGGCGATCGCGACGGAGAAGTGCGAGTGACGACACTCGAAGCGCACAGTGACGCGGCTCCTTCCGACGCTGGCGCCGACGGCGCCGGCGCTCGTCTCAGAGCGGCGCGCGAGACGGCCGGGTTGTCGCTCGACCAGGCAGCCCAGCAGCTGAAGCTGGCGCCGCGCCAGATCCGGGCGCTCGAAGAGGAAGATTTCGCGCATCTGCCCGGGCGAACGTTCACGCGCGGCTTCGTGCGCAATTATGCGCGGCTGCTCAACCTCGACCCCGAGGATTTGCTCGCGCTGATGCCCGACGCGAGCCACGCTCCCGCGCTGAACGCTCCCGCGTTGCAGTCCACGCGCGCCATGATCGCCGAGTTGCCGTCCAGCGCGGAACGCGGGCCCGGACTTGCGCGCTGGCTGATCCCGCTCGTCCTCGTCGCCTGCGTGGTGGCCGCCGCCGCTTACGAGTGGTATCGCGGCGGCCTCGGCCATCCGGAGGAAGCCGCCCCTGCCCCGGCTGCAAAGGTCAAGCCCGCAATCGGCAACGCTACGTCGACGGCCGCAATCTCGAGCACGCCTTTGCCGAATCCGCTCACCGATCCGTCGAAACCCGAAGCCGCGCCTGCCTCCGCACCGGAGCCGACACCGAGCGCTCCGTCGTCGGAGCGAAATGCGAGCCAGAGTGCAGCCGCACCGACAGCTGCGGTGCAAGCCGTACCCGCGTTGGACGTATCGGCTCCGCTGCAGCTCGTCTATGGGGGACCGTCGTGGACCGAAGTTCGCGATCGCGACGGTCAGCTCCTCATCGCACGCCTCGTGCCGGCCGGTTCCGAGCAGTCGATTCGCGGCGCCGCGCCCTTCGACATCGTGATCGGCAACGCTGCCGCGGTTTGGCTGACTTATCACGGCAAGCCGATCGACCTCGCTCCCTACACGCGGCAAAACGTCGCGCGGCTGCGCTTGTCGTAAACCGAGCCATGAATACGACTGAAGATTCGAGCATTCAACGCCGGCGCACACGGGTGGTCCGAGTTGGCCCGGTCGCGATCGGCAGCAGCGCGCCGATCGTCGTCCAGTCGATGACCAACACGGATACTGCGGACGTGGCGGCGACCGTCGAGCAGGTGAAGGCGCTCGCAGACGCGGGATCCGAGCTCGTGCGCATCACCGTCAACACGGCTGCGGCCGCGGCCGCGGTGCCGCACATTCGCGACGGCCTCGCGCGGCGGGGTTGCAGCGTGCCGCTGATCGGCGACTTCCATTACAACGGGCACAAACTTCTCGCTGAGCACCCGGCCTGCGGCGAGGCGCTCGCGAAGTACCGCGTCAACCCCGGCAACGTCGGCCGCGGCTCGAAGCGCGATACGCAATTCGCCACGCTGATCGAGCAGGCCGTGCGCTGGGACAAGCCGGTGCGCATCGGCGTGAACTGGGGAAGCCTCGACCCCGAGCTCCTCGCGCGCATGATGGACGAAAACGCGAAGTCGCCCGAGCCACGGGATTCCGCGCATGTCACGCGCGACGCCTTGATCCTTTCGGCGCTTGAAAGCGCACGCCACGCCGAGGAGCTCGGGCTGGCGGGCGATCGCATCGTGCTCTCCTGCAAGGTGTCTGACGTGCAGGACCTGATCGCGGTATACACCGAGCTCGCGCGCCGCTGCGATTACCCGCTGCATCTGGGACTCACCGAAGCAGGCATGGGCTCGAAGGGCATCGTCGCCTCGACCGCGGCGATGGCCGTGCTGCTGCAGCAGGGCATTGGCGACACGATTCGCGTTTCGCTCACGCCCGAACCGGGAGGCGACCGCACGCGCGAAGTCGTCGTCGCTCAGGAGTTGCTGCAGACCATGGGGCTGCGATCTTTCGCTCCGCTCGTCACCGCGTGTCCTGGCTGCGGACGCACGACCAGCAGCTATTTCCAGGAACTGGCGGACAAGATCCAGACTTACCTGCGCGCGCAGATGCCGGCCTGGCGCGAAAGCTACCCTGGCGTGGAGGCGATGAGCGTTGCGGTGATGGGCTGCGTGGTCAACGGCCCAGGCGAATCGAAGATGGCCAACGTCGGCATCAGCCTGCCCGGCACCGGAGAGATCCCGGTCGCGCCAGTCTACGTCGACGGCGAGAAAACGGTCACTCTCAAAGGCGATCGCATCGCCGAAGAGTTCCAGCAGATCGTCGCCGATTACGTTCGCGCGACCTACGGCGGCGAGCCGCCGGCGGCGCACCTCAAGCCCGAGAAGAAGACGATCGGCGTCAAGGCGGTGGCATAGCGATGGCCGCGTCGACCATTCAGGCCGTGCGCGGCATGAACGACGTGCTGCCCGACGAGGCGCCGCTGTGGGAGCGCGTCGAGGACACGACGCGCGAAACCTTCGCGCAATATGGCTATCGCAATCTGCGCGTGCCCATCGTCGAGGCCACGCCGCTGTTCGTGCGCGGCATCGGCGATGCCACCGACATTGTCGAGAAGGAGATGTATACCTTCGACGATCATGGCGAGAGTCTGACCCTTCGCCCCGAAGCCACCGCCGGCATCGTACGAGCAGCCATCGAGCACAACCTTCTCTACGACCGGCCGCAACGGATATGGACCGCAGGCCCGATGTTCCGGCACGAAAGGCCGCAGAAGGGGCGTTATCGGCAGTTCTATCAGTTCGACGTCGAGGCGCTCGGATTCGAGGGTCCTGACGTCGACGTCGAGCAGATCGTCATGCTCGCGCGTCTGTGGAAGCGCTTTGGGCTCGGCGGCATGTCGCTGCAGATAAACTCGATCGGCGATCCGGACGAGCGACTCGCTCATCGCAACGCTCTGGTGGCCTACTTCAAGAAACATCTCGACCAGCTCGACGAGGATTCGAAGCGACGGCTCACGACCAACCCACTGCGAATCCTGGACAGTAAGAATCCGAGCATGCAGGTCCTCGTTGCCGGGGCGCCGAAACTCGCAGATCTCATCGATAGGAATTCAGCTTCGCACAGCCACTTCGAGGAGATGCAGGGCCTTCTCGCCGAAGCAGGCATTGCGTTCGAGATCAATCCGCGTCTCGTCCGCGGGCTCGACTATTACAACCGCACTGTGTTCGAATGGGTATCCGATCAGCTCGGAGCGCAGGCCAGCGTGGCCGGCGGAGGTCGGTACGATGGTCTGTTCTCGGAGCTAGGCGGCAGGCCGACCCCCGCATGTGGTTTCGCCTTCGGCGTGGAACGGCTCGTTCTGCTGCTGCGCGACGCTGGAGTACGTGACGCGAATGCACCGATTGCATATGTCGTTCATGCGGGTGAAGCGGCCGGCGCACTGGCTCGCAAAGTGGCCGAGACGCTGCGCGACGCGGGGCTCTCGATCGTGCTCAACGCCGGCGGCGGGACGTTCAAGGCACAGATGAAGCGCGCTGACGCGAGCGGCGCTCGCTTCGCGTTGATCGTCGGCGACGACGAGGCCGCGGCCGACCGCGTCGCGTTGAAGCCGCTGCGCGAAGCCGGGGAACAGACGGCGCTGCCGCCGGACGAAGTCGCGGCGAGACTCATGGCTGCACGCTAGACATCCATTTGCAAGGACCGGGGATATGGCTGTTTACGATCTTGAAGAGCAGGAACAGATCGAGGATCTGAAGGCGTGGTGGGCGCAGTACGGTACGTACGTTGCCACGGCCGTGATCACGGTTGCCGTCATCGTCATCGGCATGCAGGCTTGGCGCTGGTACCAGGCGAATCAGGCGGAAAAGGCGAGCGTGCTCTACCAGGCGGTGAGCCAGGCGATGCATGCGAACGATCTCGCCAAAGCAAAGGATCCGGCGACCCAGCTGGTCACACAGTACGGCGGGACCGCGTACGCACCGCGCGGCGCGATTCTCTACGCGAAGCTTCTCTATGATGCCGGAGACAAGGCGGCGGCCAAGACGCAATTGCAGTGGGCTATCGACCACTCGAGCGAGGACGAACTGAAGGCGGTCTCGCGCTACCGGCTCGCGCAGGTGCTGCTCGACGAAAAAGCTTACGACGACGCGCTGCGAACGCTCGACGCCAAGACCGACGATGCCTTCGTAGCGCTTTACGCGGATCTCAAAGGCGACATTCTGGCGGCGGCAGGCAAGAACGCCGATGCGAGAGCGGCCTACCAGACCGCTTTCACGAAGCTCGACCAGAAGTCGCCATACCGGCCTTACCTGCAGGCGAAGCTCGATTCACTGGGCGGGCCGATTGCGCCGCAGGTTGCGACGCCGCCCACAACGGCTGCGGCCAAATGAGCGCGCTTTCTCCTCTGGGGTCGAGCGAAGGCAATCGGCCTTTCCGTTGCACGCTTGCGCTTGCTGCAGCATCGCTTCTGCTTTACGGCTGCTCGACTCTCTCGACCTGGCTTCCGTCGTGGATGACTTCGCCGCCTTCCTTCTCGTGGCCGTGGAGTCACGAAGGTCCGAAGATGGGCGCGCTGCCTGAATTCCAGGCGACGACAGGCGCGCAGGTGAACTGGCAGATCGCACTGGGCGGCAAAACGAGCGTCGGATTCGCACCCGCGGTTCGTCCCGACGTGGTGTATGGCTCCAGCCCCGAAGGCGATATCGTCAGCGTCGATCCCGCCACCGGACGTCAGAACTGGCGCGCGAGCGCCGGAAAGCCTCTTTCAGGAGGCATCGGCGCCGATCAGAACCTGCTCGCGGTAGGCACCAACAAGGCCGACGTGCTGACCTTCGATGCCAGCGGCAAACCGCTGTGGCAGACCAAAATATCGAGCGAAGTGGCCGGGCCGCCGCAGGTCGCCGAAGGCATCGTCGTTATTTCCTCCATCGATGGAACGATCTTCGGGCTGTCGGCTGCGGACGGCAGCCGCAAATGGGTGGTTCAGCGCACGAATCCTCCGCTCACCGTGCGGCGCTTTCCCGGGGCCGCGGTAAGCCGCGGCGGGCTCTTCGTCGGCACTGCGGGTGGAAAGCTTCTCGCCGTCGATCTTACGAACGGAAATATCGGCTGGGAAGGTAATGTGACCACGCCGAAGGGCGCGACCGAGCTCGAGCGTCTCGCCGACATCACGAGCCTTCCTGCAGTCGACACGCGCGAAGTCTGCGCGGCGGCCTATCTGGGCCGCGTCGCCTGCTTCGATATCGTGCGCGGCTCGCTCAACTGGTCGCGCGATTTCGGCTCGCTGGGCGGGATCGCGATTGACAACCGCTATCTCTATATCACCGACGACAAGGGCGCGATCCAGGCGCTCGACAAGACCACGGGCGCCTTTGTGTGGAAGCAGGACCGGCTCGCGCAGCGCTACCCGAGCGGGCCGGTCGTGGTCGGGGACTATCTCGGGGTGGTCGATGCGGAAGGCTATCTCTACCTCCTCGACCGCAGCGACGGCAAGCTCGTCGGATGGACAGCGACTGACGGCAAGCCGGCTCTCTCGCAGCCGGTCGCCGTGGGCAATGCTGCGATCTGGCAGAGCGCGGCGAGTCTCATCAGCGCGTCGCCGAAGTAGTCGATGACGATGGTGCCGCCGGCATGCTTCCCACGCTCGCTCTCGTCGGCCGTCCCAACGTCGGCAAGTCCACTCTCTTCAACCGCCTGACGGCATCGCGCAAGGCGCTGGTCGCGGACTTTCCGGGACTTACCCGGGACCGGCAGTACGGACGCGGCCGCCTCGGCGACCGGCCTTATCTCGTCGTCGATACGGGCGGCTTCGAACCGAAGGCGAAGAGCGGGATCCTGCACGCGATGGCACAGCAGACGCGCACGGCGATCGCCGAGTCCGACGCTGTCATATTTATCGTCGACGGCCGCGAGGGTCTGAGCGCGGAGGACGCGACCATCGCCGATCTCCTGCGACGCTCCGGCCGGCCAATCGTCGTCGCAGTGAACAAATCCGAGGGCCTCGCGGCTGAGCGCGTCACCGCCGAATTCCACGAACTGGGTCTGGGCGCACCGGTGGCCATCTCCTCGGCGCACGGCGAAAACGTGGGTGAGCTCATCGAGCGCGCGCTCGCACTCTGCCCTGCTCCGGTCGAGCCCGAGCTGCCCCCAAGCGATGCGCCCGAGCGCATGAAGGTCGCGGTCGTCGGGCGGCCGAACGTGGGCAAGTCGACGCTCATCAACACGCTGCTCGGAGAAGAGCGCGTTCTCGCCTTCGCCGAGCCGGGCACGACCCGCGACGCGCTCTATCTCGATTTCGAGCGCGGCGGACGCGCGTATACCCTAATCGATACCGCCGGCGTGCGGCGTCGCGGCAAGGTGACCGAGGCGGTGGAGAAGTTTTCGGTGATCAAGACGCTGCAGGCGATCGCCGATGCGCACGTCGTCGTGCTGCTCCTCGACGCCACGCAGGGCATTTCCGAACAGGACGCGCACATCGCCGGGCATGTTCTGGAGGCGGGACGCGCCCTGGTCGTGGCCGTGAACAAGTGGGACGCGCTGTCGAGCGAAGCGCGTCCCGCGCTCAAACGCGAGCTCGAGCGCAAGCTCGGCTTTCTCGACTTTGCGGAGCTGCACACGATCTCCGCCCTCGAAGGCCGCGGTATCGGAGGCCTTCTCAAGGCGATAGACCGCGCCTATGAAGCGGCGATGGCAAAGCTAGCTACCCCGCGCCTGACCCGCGCGCTACAGCAAGCCCTCGCCCGCCAGCAGCCACGGCGGTCGGGTCTGATTCGGCCGAAGCTGCGTTACGCGCACCAAGGCGGATCCAACCCTCCCGTCGTGGTCATCCACGGGAGCGCGCTTGGCGGCGTCCCGCAGGCCTACAAGCGCTATCTGGAACATTTCTTCCGCGAGGCGTTCCAACTGCAGGGCACGCCTCTTAGGATACAATTCAAGACCGGCGCCAACCCTTATGCGGAGCCCGCCACGCAGCGGCGGAAGCGCCGTAAGGTCCTCTAATAACAAGCGGAGCACACGATGAGCAATAAAGGGCAAATGCTACAAGACCCCTTCCTGAACACCCTACGCAAGGAGCACGTTCAGGTATCGATCTATCTCGTCAACGGCATCAAGCTTCAGGGACAGATCGAGTCGTTCGATCAGTATGTCGTACTGCTCAAGAACACCGTGACACAGATGGTGTACAAGCACGCCATCTCCACAGTGGTGCCAGCCCGCGCGATCACGATGCCGCACGACACCGAGCGCGAAGGCTGAGCCAAGCCGCAGCACCCAGAGGCATTTGCCATCCGCGCGAAGTGACCGCTGTCGCGCGGCGCTGTGACGCGCACACACTCACCTGCTCACATGCTTGAGCGTTCCGAGGCCGGCGACCGCGCGTTGCTGGTCGAGGTCGATCTCGGCGAGGGCGAGTTCGAGGAACGCCTTAACGAGCTGAAAGCGCTGGCGCGCTCAGCGGGCGCGAAAGTCGCGGACGTGGTCACCGCGCGCCGCGCCGCGCCCGACGCAGCGCTCTTCGCCGGTCGCGGCAAGGTGGCGGAGATCGGCACGCGTCGGCAGGCGACCAGGGCCGATATCGTCATCTTCGATCACACCCTATCCGGCGTGCAGCAGCGGAATCTGGAACGCGCGCTCGACTGCCGTGTGGTGGATCGCGTAAGCCTGATCCTCGACATCTTTGCACAGCGCGCGATGAGCGCGGAGGGCAAGCTTCAAGTCGAGCTGGCCCAGTTGAAGCATCTTTCGACGCGGCTCGTCCGCGGCTGGACTCACCTCGAGCGGCAGAAGGGTGGCATCGGCTTGCGGGGGCCGGGCGAAACGCAGCTCGAAACCGACCGGCGCCTGATCGGGCGGCGGGTGAAGTTACTCAAGACTCGACTCCTGGACATCGACCGGCGGCGCGAGACGCAGCGCCGCGCGCGCCGGCGCGCCGAAGTATGCAACGTCGCGCTCGTCGGCTACACCAACGCCGGCAAGTCGACGCTCTTCTCTCGGCTGACGGGGGCGCGTGCGTACGCCGCCGATCAGCTCTTCGCCACGCTCGACACGACGCTGCGACGCGTGTGGCTTCCCGAAGCCGCTCCGATCGTGCTCTCCGACACGGTCGGCTTCATCCGCGACCTTCCGCACGATCTCGTCGCCGCCTTCCGCGCCACGCTCAAGGAGGCGGTCGACGCCGATCTGTTGCTGCATGTCGTCGACGCGAGCCACGACAACCGCGATGAGCAGATCGCCGCCGTCGACGCCGTGCTCGCCGAGATCGGCGCTGAAGGGGTGCCGCGCATCATCGTCATGAACAAGTGCGACGCCACAGCGATATCGCCCGGCGTCGAGCGCGACGAGTATGGTAAAATTCGCGCCGTCCGTTTGAGCGCGATCACCGGCGCCGGCATCGACGGCTTGCAAGCCGCGCTGGCCGAACGGTTCCCGCGACACGAAGTCCGCGCGGCGATCGCGTGACGACGGCGCGGGATCATTCCACTCTCACCACCGCAAACACCGCTCTCGAGCAGGGCATTCCGTGTCCCTCAACGATCCACAATGGGGAAAGCGCGGCCGCAGCGGGCCGCCTGACCTCGACGAGATCTGGCGCAACTTCACTCGCCGACTGAACGAACTGTTCGGCCGGCAGGAGGGGGGCGACGGGGTGGACATGGGCGAGCCGCCGCGCTCGCGCTTTCCGCTCGGCGGCGCGGGGCTTCTCGCCGTGCTGGTCGTGCTGGTGTGGCTGGTGAGCGGCTTCTACATCGTCGACGAGGGACGGCGCGGCGTGGTCACGCGCTTCGGCAGATACACCGAGACCACCATACCAGGCCTGCGGTGGCATCTGCCCTATCCGATCGAGTCCGTCCAGGTGATCGACTTCTCGCGCATCAAGACGGTCGAGATCCACAGCAGCAATCCGAGCAACCGCTCGGCACGCGGACTCCTGCTCGTCACCGACGACGAGAATATCGTCGACGCGCTCTTCGCCGTGCAGTACTACCTCAAGGATGCGCGAAACTACGTCTTCAACGCGCGCAGCCCCGACGACGTGCTGGTGCAGGTGGCGCAGACTGCGATCAGCGAGGTCGTCGGGAGGAGCCAGATGGACTTCGTGCTCTTCGAGGGACGCGGAGAGATCGCCAAAAACGTCGCGACGCTAATGCAGGAGATGCTCGACCGTTACGCCACAGGCATCCAGATCTCGAGCGTTTCGCTGCAGGACGCGCAACCGCCGGAGCAGGTCCGCGCCTCGTTTGACGACGCGGTCAAGGCAGGCCAGGACCGCGACCGGCAGAAGAACGAAGGGCAGGCGTACGCCAACGACACCGTCCCGCGCGCTCGCGGCATGGCCTCGCGCCTGGTCCAGGAAGCCGAGGGCTACAACGCGCGAGTGGTGCAGGAAGCTGAAGGCAACGCGAGCCGCTTCCGCCAGATTCTCGTCGAATACAGCAAGGCGCCTGCGGTCACGCGCGAGCGGCTCTATCTCGACATGATGCAGTCGGTGCTCGGCAGCACCAGCAAGGTTCTGCTCGACCAGAAGAGCAACAGTCTGCTCTACCTGCCGTTTGATCAACTCCTGAAGCAGTCGCAGGCGGGCGCTCCTGCGCCGGCCACGAGCACAGACGCCTCTCGCGCCGCGCAGGTGCCCGACGCATCGATGCCGCTCGACCGCGGCCGTGAGTTGCCGCGCAGCCGCGACAGGAGCGACGGCCGATGAGAGCCACCGTGCCTATTCTGGTGCTGGTCGTGGCAGTGCTGCTTGTGCTGTCGCAGTCGATCTACACCGTCGATCAGCGCCAGTACGCGATCAAGTTTCAGCTGGGCGAGTTCATCGATGCGCAGACCGAAGCCGGTCTTTACTTCAAGATCCCACTCGCCCAGAACGTCAAGTACTTCGACCGTCGCATCCTTACTCTCGACGCGCCCAAGCCGGATCGCATCACGACCTCGGAGAAGAAGCCGCTCAACGTCGACTTCATCGCCTACTGGCGCATCATCGACGTTCGCAGGTACTACCAAAGCGTGCAGGATGACGAGGAGCTCGCGAAGCAGCGGCTCTCGCAGGTGATCCGCGCCATTCTCGGGCAGGAAATCAACAAGCGGACCATCCACGAAGCGATCTCGACCGAGCGCGACAAGATCATGGCCACGACGCGCCAGCGCGCCGACGCGGATGCCAAGCAGATTGGGGTCGAGATCATCGACGTGCGGCTGCGCCGTGTCGAGCTGCCGGAAGAAGTGCTGGCGCAGGTTTATCAGCGCATGGAATCGGAGCGCAAACGCGTGGCCAACGAGCTGCGCTCGACCGGAGCGGCCGAATCCGAGAAGATCCGCGCCGACGCCGACCGGCAGCGCGAAGTGATTCTCGCCGACGCGTACAAGCAAGCGCAGAAGATCAAGGGCGACGGTGATGCGAAGTCGGCCGCCATCTATGCCGCGGCTTACGGACAGGACCCCGAGTTCTACGCCTTCTACCGCAGCCTCGAGACGTACAAGGCGACGTTCAAGAACAAGAGCGACATGCTCGTCCTCGATCCGAACTCCGAGTTTTTCCAGTACCTGAAGCAATCGGGCGGCGGCGCGAAGGGCGCGAAGCGGCCTGCCGCGAAGTAACGCATCCATTCGAGGAGAACAACGAGCGGTGCCGGAATCCTTCCTGGCCGCGTGCGCCCTGGTGCTTGTGCTCGAGGGTTTGCTGCCGTTTCTGGCGCCGCGCACCTGGCGCGAAGCCTTCCGGCGCCTGACCGAGTTCTCCGACGGGCAGCTTCGTTTCGTGGGTCTCATCTCCGTCGCCATCGGCATCATCGTGCTCATCGCCATGTATGCGTAAGTGGGTCCTGCCCGAGTACATCGACGACATCCTCCCGGCCGAAGCCGAGCGGATCGAGGCGCTGCGGCGAACTCTTCTCGATCATTTCCGCGACCGCGGCTACCGGCTGGTGCAGCCTCCTTTGGTCGAGCACCTCGATTCGCTTCTCACCGGCACCGGACACGATCTCGAGCTTCAGACTTTCAAGCTGATCGATCCGCTTTCGGGGCGGCTGCTCGGAGTGCGCGCCGACATGACGCCGCAGGTCGCGCGCATCGATGCGCATCTGCTGAACGAATCGGGCGTTACGCGACTGTGCTATGCCGGCAGCGTGTTGCGCACGGTGGCGAGCGGGCTCTCGCAAATGCGGGAAGTGCTGCAGATCGGCGCCGAGCTGTACGGCGACGCGAGTGTGGCGGCGGATCAGGAAGTGCTCGGGCTTCTGCTCTCTTCGCTCAACGCGGTCGCGGTACGGCGACTGCACCTCGATCTCGGCCACGTCGGCGTTTATCGCGCGCTCGCCAACGGCGCGCATATCTCCGGCGATGGCGGCGACAGCGAGCTCTTCGACGCACTGCGCAGCAAGGACTTGCCGCTGGTCGCCGAGCTGACCGCGCGGCTCCCGGCGGCGTGGCGCGATGCCTTCGTCGCGTTGACGACACTGTACGGGCCGGCCGCGGACGTGCTGGCCGCCGCGCGGGCGCGTTTGCCCGACACGCCGTCGATCGCGGGCGCGCTCGCCACGCTGGACAAGCTCGCGCAGACCGCGCGCGGAGCGGTCGAGGCATTGCACATCGATCTGGCGGACTTGCGCGGCTACCATTATCAGACTGGCGCCAGCTTCTCAGTCTTCACCGCGGGCGAAGCCAACGCTATCGGACGAGGTGAGCGCTATGACGGCATCGGCAAGGCGTTCGGACGGGCGCGTCCCGCCACCGGCTTCACGCTTGACCTGCGTCAGCTCGCAGGGCTGACCGGGCGTACAACCTGAGCCGGAACGGAAAGGATCGAGTGAACAGCGGCAAGAACGTCGTCGTGATCGGAACCCAGTGGGGCGACGAAGGCAAAGGCAAGGTCGTCGACTGGCTCACCGAACATGCCGACGGTGTGGTGCGCTTTCAGGGCGGGCACAACGCCGGCCACACGCTCGTCATCGGCGCGAAGAAAACCGTCCTGCGTTTGATACCCTCGGGCATCCTGCGGCCCAACGTGCGTGCCTACGTCGGCAACGGCGTCGTCGTCTCGCCCACCGCCCTGCTGCAGGAGATCGCCGAGCTGGAAGCCGCAGGCGTGGAAGTGCGCTCGCGGCTCGCGATCTCGCCGGCGTGTCCGCTGGTGATGCCGTATCACGTCGCTCTCGACCAGGCGCGCGAGGCGGCGATGGGCGAGACGCGTATCGGCACCACCGGACGCGGCATCGGGCCGGCATATGAGGACAAGATCGCACGGCGGGCGTTGCGCGTGCAGGATATTTTCTATCCGGATCGCTTCGCGGCCAAGCTCGAGCCTCTGCTCGAGTACCACAACTTCGTGCTCACGCAATACTTCAAGCGCACTGCTGTCGATTACCGCGAGACGCTCGATTCCACACTCGCGCTTGCACCCGCGATCCAGCCGCTGGTCGCGGACGTCGCGGCGCTGCTGCAGGCCGCACGGCGCGCCGGTGAATCCCTGCTTTTCGAAGGCGCGCAAGGCGCGCTGCTCGACATCGATCACGGCACTTATCCCTACGTGACCTCTTCGAACTGTCTCGCCGGCGCCGCGGCGCCAGGCAGCGGTATCGGCCCGCAGATGCTCGATTACGTGCTCGGCATCGTGAAGGCGTACACGACGCGAGTAGGGACGGGACCGTTTCCGACCGAGCTGACCAACGACATCGGCGCGCGCCTTGCCCATCGCGGCAACGAATTCGGATCGGTGACCGGGCGTCCGCGCCGCTGCGGCTGGCTCGACATTCCCGCGCTGGCGCGCTCGCTGCAGTTGAACGGCGTCGACGGATTGTGCATCACGAAGCTCGACGTGCTCGACGGGTTGCCGTCGATCCGGATCTGCACCGGCTATCATGTCGGCAATGAAGCGCTCGCGCTGCTGCCGACGGGTGCCGACGCGGTCGCCGAGTGCAAGCCGGTGTACGAAGAGCTGCCGGGGTGGAGCGAGAACACTTTCGGTGTCAAGAGCTTCGCGGCGCTGCCGAGCGCCGCGCGCTCCTACCTGCGGCGAATCGAGACGCTGACCGGCGTTCCGATCGCGATGGTTTCGACCGGTCCCGAGCGCGACGAGACGATCGTCGTCCATCATCCTTTCCACTGACCATGTCCACTCTCAACGTAAGCTGGGACCAGTACCACACGCTGATAGAGCGGCTCGCGCTGAGGGTGCACGAGTCTGGATGGCGCTTCAACCAGGTCATCTGCATCGCACGCGGCGGCCTGCGCGTCGGTGACGTCGTGTCGCGTATTTTCGAGCTCCCGCTCGCGATCCTGTCGACGCATTCGTACACGGCGGAGGGAGGCACGATCCGCGGCGAGCTGGTCGTCGCGGAGCACATGACGATGACCTCGCCGCGGCTGGGCGACAAGGTGCTGCTCCTCGACGACATGGTCGACTCCGGTCACACTCTCGAAACGGTGCACCGCACGCTGCCGTTGCGCTTCCCGCATATCACCGCGGTGCGCAGCGCGGTGCTGTGGTACAAGGGACACTCGGTGTTCAGGCCCGACTACTATGTCGAGCATCTTCCGGACAATCCCTGGATCTACCAGCCGTTCGAAATCTACGACACGATGCGTCCGGAGGCGCTCAAGGCGCGGCTCGGCTGAGCGCTCGGCTCACGGATTGCTTCGCTGATAGGCGCGGCGCTTCATGATCACTTGAGCGCGGATCGCGCAAACGAAAAAGGCCCGCGCTGGTGCGGGCCGAATCGATCGGCATCGGAGAGGTTGCTTCGCGATGCGTCGAACGTTATCTTGGTGCCCAGAAGAGGACTCGAACCTCCACAGTGTTGCCACCGCTAGGACCTGAACCTAGTGCGTCTACCAATTCCGCCATCTGGGCGACGGAAAACAAATAATTTTACGAAAGCACGTCTGCATTGTCAAAGAAGATCAACCAACGAACTCAAAAAAATGCTTCGCGTTCGCGGCGCAATCGCGCGCCGCAACGCGCTCAGCTGACGATCCCGAGTCGCGAGGAGATTCTCGAATATCTGCGTGAGTCCGGCGCGCCAATGCGCGCCGATGCGCTCGCGACTGCGCTGCGCGTGCGCGCTAATGCCGAGCGCGAGGCGTTCTCGGAGCGGCTCGCCGCCATGGAGCGCGATGGCCAGGTCCTGACCGATCGCAAAGGACGCTTGTGTCTCGCGGCCAAGCTCGAGCTCACTACCGGCACGGTGCAAGGTCATCCCGACGGCTACGGGTTCGTCGTTCCCGACGACGGCAGCGCCGACCTTTTCCTCGCGCCGGCGGAGATGCGCAAGGCGCTGCACGGCGACCGGGTCACCGCGCGACGCATCGGCGTGGATCGACGCGGACGTCCCGAGGGCGCGATCGTCGACGCGCTCACGCGCGCCAACCGGGAGATCGTCGGCCGTCTCTATGAGGAGCGCGGCGTCTCGTTCGTCGTTGCGGAAAACCGGCGCATCAACCAGGACATCCTGGTGCCACCGGAGATGCGCGGCGCGGCGCAGCCGGGACAGGTCGTGGTCGTCGAGCTGATCGAGCAGCCCACTGTGCATCGCGAGGCGCTTGGCCGCGTCAAGGAAGTGCTCGGCAGCTACACCGATCCGGGCATGGAGATCGAGATCGCGTTGCGCAAGCACGCGCTGCCGCACGAGTTCACCGCCGCAGCGAGGCGGCAGGTCGCGCGACTGCCCGCGGAAGTGCGGGTGGGTGACCTCAAAGGACGCATCGATCTCACCGCGCTCCCGCTGGTGACGATCGATGGCGAGACGGCAAAGGACTTCGATGACGCGGTCTATTGCGAACAGAGCGGGAAAGGCTTTCGCCTCGTCGTCGCGATCGCTGACGTGAGTCACTATCTGCGCGACGGAGATGTGCTCGACCGCGACGCGCGCGAGCGCGGCACGTCAGTGTACTTTCCCCGCCGCGTGATTCCCATGCTTCCGGAAGCCTTGTCGAACGAGCTCTGTTCGCTCAAGCCCGACGTGGATCGGCTGTGCATGGCTTGCGACATGACGATCGACGCGCAGGGGCGCATTCGCAGCTACCGGTTCTATCCTGCGGTGATGCGCTCCCGCTCGCGCCTCACCTACACGCAGGTCTGGGCATGGCTCTCGCAGCAGGCTAGCGCGACGACGCGCGAGGCGAAGGCTCTGCTGCCGCATCTCTCGAAGCTCTACGCCCTGTACCGCGTGCTGGCCGCAGCGCGAGCCAGGCGCGGCGCGATCGACTTCGAGACCGTAGAGCTTCGGCTCGAGTTCGATCAGCACGGAAAGATCGAGGCCATCGTGCCCGAGCCCCGCAACGACGCGCACAAGGTAATCGAGGAATGCATGCTTGCCGCGAACGTCTGCGCCGCCGGATATCTGATCGAGCAAAAGCATCCGACGCTTTTCCGCGTGCACGAGGGGCCGACGCCCGAGAAGCTCGAAGCGCTGCGCGAATTTCTCGGCGGCTGCGCGCTCACTCTTGCTGGCGGCGACCATCCGACGCCGGGCGACTACGCACGCCTGCTGAGCTCCATCCGCGACCGGCCCGATTTCAATCTGTTGCAGACCGTGCTGCTGCGCTCGCTGCAGCAGGCGGTGTACAGTCCCGTCAACGCGGGCCACTTTGGTCTGGGCTACGACGCGTACGCGCACTTCACGTCGCCGATCCGCCGCTATCCGGACTTGCTGGTTCATCGCTGCCTCAAAGCATGCCTCGCCGGATCGCGTTACCAACCGGCGGGCGCGTCGTGGCCGGAGCTCGGAGTGCACTGCTCGCTCACCGAGCGGCGCGCCGACGAGGCCACGCGCGACGTCGAAGCGTGGCTCAAGTGCTACTTCATGCAGGATCGAGTCGGGGAGACGTTCACAGGGACGATCAGCGGCGTGACGCATTTCGGCATCTTCGTGACGCTCGATGGACTCAACGTCGACGGACTGGTGCACGTCACCGAGCTCGGCAACGACTATTTTCACTTCGACGCGATCCAGCATCGCCTCGCCGGCGAGCGGACAGGCAGGATCTTCCGGCTCGCCGATCGCGTGAGGGTCAAGATCGCGCGCGTGGATCTGGAGCAAACCAAGATCGACTTCGAGCTTGCCGAGGAGGCGGATGCCGAACCGCGATCCGCCGCCACCGCAGTGCTGCGCGCTGCTCGTGCGCGAGCGAAGAAATGACCTGTCCATGATGAGCGGCGCTGCAGGCGCGTCGGCGGTCAGCGATCTCGTCGTGCAGGGGCCAGAGATCGGCACGCCGCAATTGAAGGAGTTGGCAAAGCTCACCGGCGCGCGCGAGATCGTTGCAATTCCTGGCGGCGAAGCGCAGGCTTTTCGCCTCGTCGGCGCCGCGAATACAGTCGGGGTTGCACGCTACTGCGCGCAAGCCGGTTATGACTTCGGCTTCGTGCCGCGCGAGCAGCGCCTCGAGCGCGTGCGACTGGTGGCTATGGACATGGACTCGACGCTGATCACCATCGAGTGCGTCGACGAGATCGCCGCGCTGAAAGGCATCAAGGCCGAGATCGCCGCCATCACTACGAGCGCGATGCGAGGCGAGATCGATTTCGCCGAGAGCCTGACCCGGCGAGTCGCGCTTCTCGCCGGCACCGAGATCTCCGGACTCGAGCGCGTCTACGACGAGCGACTGCGCTTGTCGCCGGGAGCGGAGCGGATGCTGTCGGTCTTGAGGCGCTCCGGAGCGAAGACACTGCTGGTCTCGGGTGGGTTCAGCTTCTTCACCGAGCGGCTCCGCGCCAGATTGGGGTTGGACTACACGCTCGCGAATACGCTCGAGATCGCCGAAGGCAAGCTGACGGGGCGTGTCTCGGGCGGCATCGTCGACGGAGCGGCGAAGGCCGATTGTTTCTCCCGCATCGCGCGCGAGCTTGCAGGTGGAGATTCGCTGACGGTTGCGATTGGCGACGGCGCCAACGATCTGCCGATGCTCGCGCTCGCCAATGTGAGCATCGCCTATCACGCGAAGCCGGTCGTCAGAGCGCGTACGACCTATGCGATCGAGCACTGCGGGCTCGACGCGGTGATTAATCTGTTCGGCTAGAGCAACGAAGCCGCCGCGTCAGAGCCATGCACGCAGGGCGATGCGCAGGAACGCAATCATGTCCCAGACAGCCAGCGCCGCGATCACGAGGTAGGTTCCTGCGGCTCCCCAGAAGCGGCCGCTCGATCGCTTCGATGTCCGCGACAAGCCGATCGCGTGCGCCAGGCGGGCAGCGACGAACGTCACGCCGCAAACGTGCAGGAATATCCGGCTCGCCCCGTCCAGCTCGCTCACGAGCATGAGAACCAGCATCGGGAGAATCCATTCGACGGCGTTGCCGTGCGCGCGAACCGCTTTCGCCAAGTCAGGGTCGTTTCCGTGACCCGTTCCCACGTTGAGCTTGCTCCGCAGCAGCGACACGCGCCCGCCGAGTACGAGAAGGAATAGCGCGAGCAGCGCCCCGTAGAGCGCGGTGACGGGCGCGATCACCGATCCTCCTCGTCGAAATCCCCCTCATCGATCCACACCATCTGGATTGCCTCGAGAACCTTCTCGCCGCCGCGCTTGGGATCGTCGTCAAATCCCGGCAGCTCGGTTACCCAGCGGTGCAGATCGGTGAACACGACGCGCTCCGGATCGACGCCCGGATGCGCGTCGGCGAGCGCGAGCGCGATCTCGCGAACGTCGGTCCATTTCATTTGGTCTTCTCCTTAGCGTAGTTGATCGTGTATTTCGGGATCTCGATGACCAGATTAGCGTCGCCGACTTTCGCCTGACAGGAAAGCCGCGAAACCGGCGTCAGACCCCAGGCGCGGTCGAGCAGATCGTCTTCGTCCTCCGACGAGGGCGAGAGCGAGTCGAAGCCTTCGCGCACGATCACGTGGCAGGTCGTGCAGGCGCAGGACTTCTCGCAGGCGTGCTCGATCTCGATGCCGTGATCGAGCAGGTTGTCGCACACGGACTCTCCCTTCGTGGCCTCGAAGGTCTTGCCCTCCGGGCACAGCTCGGCGTGCGGCAGGACGACGATTTCCGGCATCGCCTCGATACCTTCGCTATTGGCGCGCTCAACCTTCGGTGAGGCTGTCGACGCTGCGGCCGGTAAGCGCGAGCGCGATGCTCCGATTCATGCGCTTCGCGGCAAAAGACTCTGTCTCGCGATTGAGCGCGACGGTGGCGGCGGCGAGCGCGTGCCGGTTCGTGCCGCCGAAATACCGGCGGACCTCACCGATCGCGGCATCGATCGCGGCGCGCTCGCTTGTGTTCAATAGATCGCCGTCTGCGGCGAGCGCGCCTTCCGTGGCTGCCAGCAGGCGCTCGGCCTCGACCTGCGCCTCGGCAAGCGCTCGCGCCTCCATGTCTTCCGCCGCGTGTGCCTGCGACTCTTCGAGCATTCGAGCGATGTCAGCGTCGGCGAGCCCGTAGGAAGGCTTGACCGCGATCGCTGCCTCGACCCCAGTCGTCTGCTCGCTCGCCGAGACCGACAACAGCCCGTCGGCGTCGACCTGAAAGCTGACGCGGATGCGCGCTGCCCCCGCCGTCATCGGCGGGATTCCGCGCAGCTCGAAGCGGGCGAGCGAACGGCAATCGGCGACTTTCTCACGCTCGCCCTGGACGACGTGGATCGCCATGGCGCTCTGCCCGTCCTTGAAGGTCGTGAACTCCTGCGCGCGAGCGATCGGGATCGTCGCGTTGCGCGGAATGATCTTCTCGGTGAGCCCGCCCATGGTCTCCAGACCGAGCGAGAGCGGGATGACGTCGAGCAGCAGCCAGTCTTCGTCACTCGTCCGGTTGCCGGCAAGCACGTTGGCCTGGATCGCCGCGCCGAGCGCGACGACCTGATCGGGATCGAGATTGTTGAGCGGCGGCGCCTGGAAGAAATCCGCCACCGCCTTTTGGATCTGCGGCATGCGCGTCGCACCTCCGACCATCACTACGCCCTTGATCTCGGCGGGCGTCAGCCTCGCGTCGCGCAGCGCTTTGCGCACCGGGCCGAGGGTCTTGCTGACGAGATTCGCGGTGATCATCGCAAAGGCCGAAGTGCCCAGCGTCGCATCGATGCGCTCGCCGGTCGAAAGCGTGGCAATGATCGGTGCAGCCGAGTGCGAAGTGAGATTCTCTTTCGCCTCGCGTGCCTTCAGCATCAGAAGTCGCGTGTCGGATGGCGAAACCGGTCCGACGCGCGAAGTCTCGATCATCCAGCAGTAGATGCGGTGATCGAAATCGTCTCCGCCAAGCGCTGTGTCGCCAGCCGTGGCGAGCACTTCGAACACACCGCGCGAGAGCCTTAGGATGGAGATGTCGAATGTTCCACCGCCGAGGTCGTATACGGCGTAGGTTCCCTCCGCCGCGTTGTCGAGCCCGTAAGCGATCGCGGCAGCGGTCGGCTCGTTCAGGAGCCGCAGCACGTTCAGTCCCGCGAGGCGCGCGGCGTCCTTGGTGGCCTGCCGCTGCGCATCGTCGAAATAGGCCGGCACGGTGACGACTGCGCCGGCGAGCGTTCCGCCGAGCGTGGCTTCGGCACGCATGCGCAGCGCCTTCAGGATTTCCGCCGAGACTTCCACCGGCGTGCGCCGTCCGGCGCGCGTTTCGAGCTGCACCATGCCGGGAGCGTCGATGAAGCGATACGGATAGCGTCGATCGTCGAGGTCGGTAAGCCCGCGTCCCATGAGCCGCTTCACCGAGACGATAGTGTTCTGCGGATCCGCAACCAGCGCATCCTGAGCGGGATAGCCAACGGCGACGCGATCCGCGCCGTAGTGCACGATCGAGGGCAGCAGCGGCCTTCCTTCGCTATCGGGAAGGACCACGGGTATGCCGTTGCGCACGGTGGCAACGAGGGAATTCGTCGTGCCGAGATCGATGCCGACCGCGAGCTGATGCTTGCGCGGCGCCGGCGGTGTGTCCGGCTCGGTAATCTGCAGCAGAGCCATTTAGTCTTCGATATCCGCGAGTGCGGATTCGATATCCGCGGCGACCTTGGTGAGAAAACGAAGCTCGCGCACGTCCTGTCGCGCGACCTCCAGGGCGTGGTTCTTGTCGAAGTCGTCCGCGAGTTTCGTTTCCAGCGCCGTGATGTCGACACGCGCCTCCCCGAGGAGCGCATCGAGCCTCGCCGCGTCGCCTTCGGCCCGAGCTTCGGCAATCGATTCGCGGCGCTCGAGCTGCGCCTGTAGAAAATCCGGCGAGACCGCCGTGTCCGTCTCGCGCAGCGCATCGATGCCCTGCAGCGAGAGAAGGTATTGCGCGCGGCTCACCGGATCCTTCAGCGCGCGATAGGCTTCGTTGACGCGTGCCGAGGACTGCAGCGCAAGCCGGCGCTCGGCCTCGGTCGCCGATGCATAGCGATCGGGATGAATGTCACGCTGCAAGCTGCGAAAGGCGGCGTCGAGCTTGTCGCCGTCGAAGCGGAAGCGCCGGGGCAGGCCGAACAGTGTGAAGTAGTCTTGCGAGAAGTCGATCAAACGTTGAACGATTCGCCGCAGCCGCACTCGTCCTTCACGTTCGGGTTGTTGAACTTGAAGCCTTCGTTCAATCCCTCGCGTGTGTAGTCGAGCTCGGTGCCGTCGAGATAAGGCATGCTCTTCGGATCGACGACGACGGTGATGCCATGGCTGTCGAAGCGGTGATCATCGGCACGGATCTCGTCCGCGTACTCGAGCTTGTAAGCGAGCCCCGAGCAGCCGCTCGTGCGCACGGCGACCCTGAGCCCGACGCCCCTGCCGCGCTTCGTTAGCGAGCCGGCGACGTGCTTTGCCGCGTCAGGGGTAAGCGTGATCGCCACTCGCTTTTACTCAGCGGCTGCGGCAGTCGGCTGCGCCGTCGGAGCTTCGGTCTCCGCAGCTTCGACATGCTTCTTGCGGTAGTCGGCCACCGCGGCCTTGATTGCATCCTCGGCGAGGATCGAGCAGTGAATCTTGACCGGCGGCAGCGCCAGCTCCGCGGCGATCTGCGTATTGCGGATCGACATCGCTTCGTCAAGCGTCTTGCCCTTCACCCACTCGGTGACGAGTGACGAGGAAGCAATCGCCGAGCCGCAACCGTAGGTCTTGAACTTCGCGTTCTCGATCCGTCCGTCGGCGCCGACCTTGATCTGCAGCTTCATCACGTCGCCGCAGGCCGGTGCGCCGACCATGCCGGTGCCTACGCCCGACTCGTCCTTGGCGAACGAGCCCACGTTGCGCGGGTTTTCGTAGTGGTCCAGTACCTTGTCGCTATATGCCATGACGTTCCTCTTTAATTCAGTGTGCCGCCCACTGCACGGTGTCGAGGTCAATGCCATCCTGGTGCATCTCCCACAGCGGCGAGAGCTCGCGCAGCTTCGCGATCTTGCGCTTCACCAGATCGACCGTGTAGCCGATCTCTCCCTCGGTCGTGAAGCGCCCGACGGTAAAGCGGATCGAGCTGTGCGCCAGCTCGTCGTTCCTGCCCAGCGCGCGCAGCACGTACGACGGCTCGAGCGAGGCCGAGGTACACGCCGATCCCGACGAGACGGCGACGTCCTTGATCGCCATGATCAGGCTCTCGCCCTCGACGAAATTGAAGCTCACGTTGAGATTGTGAGGAACGCGCCGCTCCATGTCGCCGTTCACATAGACCTCATCGATCTCCGTGAGCCCCGCGTACAGCTTGTCGCGCAGGGCGCGGATGCGCTCGTTGTCGGTCGCCATCTCGAGTCGCGCCAGCCGGAAAGCCTCACCCATGCCGACGATCTGATGGGTCGGTAACGTTCCGGAGCGCATGCCGCGCTCGTGGCCGCCCCCGTGCATCTGCGCCTCGATGCGCACTCGGGGCTTGCGCCGCACGAAGAGCGCGCCCACGCCCTTCGGCCCGTAAGTCTTGTGCGCCGAGAAGCTCATCAGATCGACCTTGAGTGCGGCGAGGTCGACGGGAAGCTTTCCGCTCGCCTGTGCGCTGTCGACATGGAAGATGATTCCGCGGCCGCGGCAGATCTCGCCGATCGCGGGAATGTCCTGGACCACACCGATCTCGTTGTTGACGTACATCACTGAGACGAGAATCGTGTCCGGCCGCAGCGCCGCCTTGAGCACGTCGAGGTCGATCAAACCGTCGGGCTTGACGTCGAGATAAGTCACTTCGAATCCGTCGCGCTCCAGCTCACGCATCGTGTCGAGCGTGGCTTTGTGCTCGGTCTTGACCGTAATGAGATGCTTGCCCTTGTCCTTGTAGAAGCGCGCCGCGCCTTTGAGCGCCAGGTTGATCGACTCGGTCGCGCCCGAGGTCCACACCAGCTCCTTCGGATCGCAATTCACGAGCTTCGCCACTTCCGCGCGCGCCTCCTCGACCGCCTTTTCGGTTTCCCATCCGAAAGAGTGCGAGCGCGAAGCCGGGTTGCCGAAATGCTCGGTCAAATACGGAATCATCTTGGCCGCCACGCGCGGGTCTACCGGCGTAGTTGCCGAGTAATCCAGGTAGATCGGCTTCTTCATCGCCTTCTCGTCACTCATCAAACGATCTCCGCCGGCTCGACCTTGCGCTCGATCGAACGGTGATCCTGCAGGACCGCGACGCGCTCCTTGTCCTGCTGACGCACCAGCTGCTCGAGCGTCACGGAGCGCAAAAACGCAAAAATGTGTGCGTTCAGATTGGCCCAGAGCTCGTGCGTCATGCAGCGTTTGTCATCCTGGCAGTTCTCCTTGCCGCCGCACTGCGTTGCGTCAATCGGCTCGTCGACCGCAACGATGATGTCGGCGACGGAAACCGCGTCCGCCGGACGCGCCAGGTTGTATCCCCCGCCCGGCCCCCGCACGCTGTCCACCAGCCGATGCCGGCGCAGCTTGCCGAAAAGCTGCTCCAGATAGGAGAGCGAAATCTTCTGCCGCTCGGACACCCCTGCCAGGGTGACCGGCCCTTCGCCGCTATGCATGGCGACATCAATCATCGCCGTCACTGCAAACCGTCCTTTGGTCGTCAATCGCATCGTCACATCTCCATACGCGCCGGCCCAAGCGAGCCGACAGTTGGTATTCTATAATTCCCGAGAAAATTAGTCAACTAAAAGCCTGAGTAGTTCACTCAAGCATCTTATTGATCTGCTCGGGGTCGAAGCGCTCCGCAGTGGCCTTGGCGTCGCCGCATTCGACCCCCCGCTCCTGCAGGAGGTCGATGAGCTTTTTCAGTCGTTCATCGGTCGCTGCGGCGTGGTCGAGCAGCGAGTGCACGGCCTGGACCATGGGGTCGTTCATGTCGGCACTGATGGCGTAGGCCGAGAATCCGATCTTGGCCGCCTGCTTCTCGCGGCGCTTCGCATCCTCGCCACTAACGATCCGGGCGGGAATGCCGACTGCAGTCGCTCCCGCCGGCACGTCCCGGACCACCACGGCGTTGCTGCCGATCTTGGCGCCGTCGCCGACCAGGACCGGGCCGAGGATCTTGGCGCCCGCGCCGATAACCACCTTACGCCCCAGCGTTGGGTGGCGCTTGACGCGCTCCCACTGGACTCCGCCCAAGGTGACCCCATGGTAGAGCGTGCAATCGTCACCAATCTCCGCGGTTTCTCCGATCACCACTCCCATGCCGTGGTCGATGAAGACGCGCCGTCCGATGGTCGCCCCGGGATGAATCTCGATCCCGGTCCACCACCGACTCCAGTTCGAGAGCCAGCGCGCAAGCCATCTGAAATTCCAGCGCCAAAGAGGATTGGCGACCCAGCGATGCCAGGTCAACGCATGCAGCCCCGGATAGCAGGTCAGGACCTCCCAGCGGCTGCGTGCTGCCGGGTCACGGTCGAAGACGACTGAAATGTCCTCGCGGAGTCGGCTGAACATGCTGGTATTCTGCCGTATCCGAGTTTTTTGCTCAACTATTTCGCGGCATCCCCTGATCGACGATGGCGAGACGCCGAAAGACCGCTCAATGCAGCAGCACGGCGGCGACGACCAGGCCTCCGGTCGCCAGCCCGACCAGTACCGAGTAGAAGGCGAAGAGCAGAGAGGAGCGCAGAAGCGCTCCGATCATCGATCCGCCGTACACCGTTCGCAGCGATCGAAACAGATAGATCAGCATCCAGACAATGATGATCGCGCCAAGCCACCATGAAGGCGCGAGCAGCGCGAGCGTGCCGGCGACGAAGAAAAAAGCATGATTGTGAGCCGCAAACACCATGTGCTCGCCGAAAAGGCGCGGCCGATGCGGATAGCGCCGGTAGCGCCCGAGATATGCAAGCTTGAGCAGCAGAGCGAACGCCGGCACCAGGGCGAACATCGCATAAGGGCCGTAGCGAAGCATGCCGTCCACGATCTGGTCCTCTTTCTCACCCGGCGACAGATGCTCGAAGCGCTGCCAGCGTTTCTTCAAGTTGGATGCTCCGGGCAAGTCCTCGGGCAACTGCAGGTTCACGTCGTCGTCGATGTGCAGGCCGGGTTCCTCCGGGGGTGCGCCCTTCGGGCGTGCGGTCTTCGCCGGCGCCTTTGCGGTCTCGCCGGCCTTGGGCGCGGAGTCGAGTCGCGTGGGCTCGCCAGGTTCGACGAAGAAGCGCGACACCGCGAAGAAGATGAGCGTGGCGAACAGATACAGCCGCGCCGGCCGGATGTAGCGCCGGCGTCGCCCCGCGAAGTACTCGCGCGTAAGCCGCCCCGGCCGGAAGAAGAGCGCGACGATCGTTCGCCAGAAGCGTCCGTCGAAGGCAACGTAGCGTCCCGCCGCCTCGCGCGTGAACTCGCGCAGTGTGGGCAGCCGGAGATTGGTTTCCTGGCCGCAGTTCGAACAGAAAGGGCCGGTCACCGGCGCCCTGCAGTTGCGGCAACGCGTTGGCTCGGTTACGGAGGAATCCGTCGCGGCGGCAGGGGCCGGCTCGACGGCGCTCACGGCGCGACGCTCTCCTCGCGCAGAACACCCAGCGCCTCGTGCACGGGGCGATCCGAGAAACTGAAGACCACGCATTCCTCCGCGGCCTCGAGCGCGACCGGAACCCACGACGGCGCAACGAATACGTCGCACGGCGAAAACGCGAACAGTTGATCCCCGACGCGGGCTCGGCCGCGCCCCTCGGCGACGCAATACACCGTGCCGTCGGTCGAACGATAGGGCCGCCCCGCGAATCCGCGCGGCAGAAGCTGCAGAAATGCCGCGATGGTCGGGATCGGATAACCGCCCGTCGCCGGATTCACGTAACGCATCTTGGTGCCGTGACACGGGTCAGGCTCGGACTCGCACGCGAGCTTGGCGAGCGCCTCGCGTGCGCGCGCATACGGATAGCAGAAAATCGGCGAAGTGCGCCCATGCGGAGAATCGAAGTCGAGCGGCAACATGTTAGCCGCGTAGCGCGCGGCCGAAGTGCCCTCGCCGCGTGTCACGGGCTGCTGCGCTTCGGGATAGTTTTCGGCGAACCCCGCGTCGAGAAAGCGCAACAGCGGAATGTCGAGGCCGTCGAGCCACACGACGGGTTCGCCGTCCTCTGGATTACCGTGGTCGTGCCAGGTCCACGACGGCGTGATGATGAAGTCCCCGGGACGCATCGTGGTGCGCTCGCCGTTGACTGCGGTATACGCTCCGCTGCCCTCGACGACGAAACGCAGCGCCGACTGGCTGTGCCGATGCGACGGCGCGACCTCGCCTGGCAGAAGCAGCTGCCATCCCGCATAGAGCGAGGGCGTGATGCACGATTGCCCGCGCATCCCCGGATTCTCCAGCACGAGCACGCGGCGCACCGCTTCTTCGGCAGAGATGATCTCACCCGACTCGGTGACGAAGGGCCGCAGCTCGTCGTAGCGCCATAATGCGGGAACGCAGCGCGGCTCGGGTGTGGGAGGCACCAGCGCGTGCAGCTCCTCCCACAGCGGCGCGAGATTGGCGCGGCCGATGCGCTCGTAGAATGCGCGCCGCCCCGCGTCCTGCTTCCGGCTTGCGTCCATGATCGCGATGTTAACGCCGTCCCCGCTCGCGGTCATGTGCCACGCCCGAGCGGTGGTCGCTGCGCGCATCTGAACGCCCCACGAACTGATCGATCCGCGCCAGTATCCCGCGCAGGATGTTCACCTCCTCGCGCTCGAGACGGGCTCGCGCGAAGAGGCGGCGCAGTCGCGGCAGGAGCCGTTTCGGTCGCTTCGGATCGAGGAAGCGCATCGCGACGAGCGTGCGCTCGCCGTGTGCGAAAAGACGCTCGATCTCGTCCTGCGTGGCTGGTGCGAAGCGGGGCGCGCTCCACACTCGGTCGCCGTGCGCTGCGAGGAAAACTTCGTAAGCCGCGACCTGCACAGCGGCCGCGAGATTGAGCGAAGCGCGTCCCTGGACACCGGGGATCGTGGCGACGATCTGGCATCGTGCCAACTCGGCATTGGACAGACCCGACATTTCGCCGCCGAAGACCAGCGCGACTTCTCCCTCGCCCGCGTAGCGAACGGCCTCGGTTGCGGCGGCGTGCGCGGAGAGCGCCGCCCCCGCGAATTCGCGCGGCCGCGCGGAAAAACCGATAGCAAGCGAGGCGCCCGCGAGCGCCGCGTCGAGCTCCGAATGAACGCTCGCGCTGCTCAGGATTTCAGTGCCGCCCGCCGCGAGCGCTTCAGCGTCTGGATGTGGAAACTGTTTCGGCGCGACCAGCGCCAGGCGCGCGAGCCCCATCGTGTGCATCGCGCGCGCCGCGGCGCCGATATTGCCCGGATGACTCGTCGCGACGAGCACGACGCGAATCCGGTCGAGCGGTGACGGCGCGGGAGTCATGAGCGGGTAGCGCGTAAAATGCGCGGCATGCATCCGATGCTCACCATCGCGGTCAAGGCCGCACGCCGCGCCGGCAACCTCATCAACCGCGGCGCGCGGGACCTCGATCTGCTGACCGTCACCGCGAAAGGGCCGAAGGATTTCGTGAGCGAGATCGATCGCGCGGCCGAGGCCGCGATCGTGCAGACCCTGCACGCCGCGTATCCCGATCACGCGATTCTAGCAGAGGAGGGAACGGCCAAAGGCGCAAACGCGAATGCCGAATACTGCTGGATCATCGATCCGCTCGACGGCACAACCAATTTCCTCCACGGGTTTCCGCAATACTGCGTCTCGATCGCGTTGCAACAGCGAGGTCACATCACGCAAGCGGTCGTCTACGATCCGGTGCGCAATGATCTCTTTACCGCGACGCGCGGACGCGGTGCGTTTCTGAACGATCGCCGTATCCGGGTATCGCGCCGGCAGCACCTGCGCGAAGCGCTGATCGGAACGGGCTTTCCATTTCGCGACGGCAGCAACCTCGAGCCGTACGTGCGGATGATGCGACGCATGATGATCGAGACGGCGGGACTGCGACGCCCGGGCGCGGCGGCGCTCGATCTGGCGTACGTCGCGGCCGGCTGCTACGACGGTTTCTTCGAACTGGGACTCAATCCGTGGGACGTGGCCGCGGGGAGCCTGCTCATTCTGGAAGCCGGCGGCCTGGTGGGCGATTTCGCCGGAGAAGGGGATTATCTTTACGGCGGACAGGTGATCGGCGCCAACCCGCGCATTTTCGCGCAAATGGTGAAGTTGCTTGAGCCCTTCCGAGTCGATCTGAAGGCTGCAATGCCCTCGGAAACGCGGTGATTCCGCCGTGCGAGCACCCTGCGGGGAAGCGGTCCTGCTGGCCTCGTCTTCTCCCCCGAAAGCCGCTCGAAAGCCCGAATTTGCCTGCCAGGCGGGCTGACAATTCCATTGTCATTGTGTAGGATGCCCGGGCTGGCTCGAGTCGTGGCGAGGCGATTCGGCCACCGAGATAATCAGGGAGCCCGTCATGCTGCAACGATGGTTGTCGCTGTTAGGCCTGCCGCTCGCGTTTGCATTGTCTGCATCCGCCGCCGACGCGCAGACCGTGTCGCAGATCAGGCTGATGCTGCATCCCTATGCCGCCGCTCCAGGCGATCTGCCTGCCGATGCGCTTGCCAGGCTGCAGACGCTGGCCGGCACGACGCTATCCATTTCCAGCGCGACTCGGACCGGTGCCCTTGAATTGGCGCTGGCACAACCGGTCAGTGAAGCCGATGCCAACGCGATGCTGCGGCGGTTGCGCGACGATCGCAGCGTGCTGTGGGCCGAGTCCGTCCGACCGAGCGGAGCGCCCGCGGTCGGCGGCGGTTCATCGGTCATCGGCAACAAGCTGATGGTTCGGCTCGTCGGTGATCCGACGCCCGACTGGAGCACGTTGCTTCCGCGCTGGATGGGAATGACCAATACTCCGATGAGCGTCGAGCGGCAACTCGGCAACAATGCGTGGGTGCTGTCGGTACCGCCGGCATCCGAGGACACGCTGGCGCAGCTCGCCGAACAGTTGCAAACGGACTCCGAAGTGCAGTACGCCGATGCGGTCACGCGGGCGCATGCGCTGCTCGTGCCCAATGATCCGTACTATGTGAATCAGTGGGCTCTCTTCGATCCGATCGGCGGCGTCAACGCGCCCAGCGCGTGGGACCTGCAGACCGGAAGCGCGAACGTAACCGTTGCGGTGCTCGACACGGGCAGCACGCAACATCCCGATCTCGCCGGCCGCTTCCTGCCGGGCTACAACTTCATCAGCGATCCGTTCATGGCCAACAACGGCGTTGGCCGCAGCCCGGATGCGAGCGATCCAGGCGACGGGACCAAGGACGGTGATTGCGGCGATGGGGCCCCCGGCGAGCCAAGCTCCTTTCATGGCACGTTCGTGAGCGGAATTATCGGTGCGGATTCCAACAACGGTGTAGGCATCTCCGGGCTCGATTGGAACGCGAAAATCCTCCCGGTACGCGTGCTCGGCAGATGCGGCGGCACCTTCGAGGACATCGTCGACGCGATCATGTGGGCCGCGGGCCTGCCTGTCGCGGGCGTACCGCCCAATCCGCACCCGGCGCGCGTGATCAACATGAGCCTGGGCGGTCCCACCGCTTGTCCCCAGGCCATGCAGGACGCGATCAATGCCGCGCTCACGCAGGGAGTCGTCATTGCCGTGGCCGCCGGAAACGAGAGCTCCGACGCGACGACCTCCGCACCCGCCAATTGCAGCGGCGTGATCACCGTCGGTGCGAGCACCCGTCAAGGCGACATTGCCAGTTACTCGAACTTCGGGCCGCGTGTCGATGTGTCTGCTCCAGGAGGCGATGGCGTGGTGCAGGATTGGATACTGTCCACCGGTAACGATTCGTCCGGTCCCGGCAATCCGATCTATGAATACGCAATCGGCACCAGCGCGGCCGCGCCTCACGTCGCAGCCGCGGCCTCGCTCATGATCGCGCGCAACGCGAATCTGACGCCGGGGCGGATCCAGGATCTCATCACTGGCGCGTCGCGCGACTTCGTCGCGGGAACCGCCTGCGGCAGGACCGGGCAGTGCGGATCCGGGACGCTCGACATAAACCTCGCCCTGGAAAGCACCCTTCCCGGAACCGCGGTGGCGCCGCCGGGGACGGTGCCGGTGATCGAGTACTACAACGCGGCCCGCGACCACTACTTCATGTCGGCAGATGCCGCCGAGCAGGCTTACGTGGACCGCGTGCTGGCGAGCATCTTCCAGCGCACCGGGGAGCTCTTCTACGCCTGGATCGATCCCGTGCTAGCACCGCTCACTGCTCTACCGGTGTGCCGCTTCTACGCCGCCGGGATAATCGCTTCACATTACTTCACAGCGAACGCGGCCGAATGCCAGTTCATCATCGCCAACCAGGGAGCAACCTGGATGCTAGAGAATTCCGCGGCGTTCTACGTGCTACTGCCGGACATCAACGGAAACTGCCAGGCAGGGACGCTGCCGGTCTATAAATTCTTCGACAACCGCGAGGACGCGAATCAGCGCCACACCATCGATCTCTCCGTGCGCCGCGCGATGTTGAACCGCGCCTGGGTGCCGCAGGGATTCGGTCCCAACCACGTGGCGTTCTGTACGCCGATCTCGAGCTGATGCTCTCCTGAGCGGAGCGAGCCTACACGCGGTCGACCCAGCCGTTGACGGTGAAACGCGCGTCGCGGAAAGCTTTCGACGGCACGCCGACCGGCATCACCTCGTGCATCACCGCGGCGTGGAAGAATACGATGCTGTTGTGCCGCGGCTCGACGAGCTGAAATGATTCGGTCGCCGCAAGCTTGCCGTTTCTGATCCTGTCGTCGTAGATGCGCAGCTCGCCGCCGGTGAAGCCCTTCGGCTCGCGGTTGAAGTAGTACACGTAGGTGAGTTGTCGCTTCACCATCTCGTTGCGGTTCGCATCGGTGTGAATCTTGAAGTAGCTGCCGTCGATGCTGGCGGTGAGTTGACACTCGATGTTGCCGACTGTGAATTTCCCGAGCCGCAACTGAGGCATCACTTCCGGCATCACCGCGCTGATCTTGCCGGTCATCATTTTCCAGAGCTCGATGGGAGCCGGGAGAATGAGGGAGTGTCGATAGTGATCTCGGTCATCCGAGACACGCGAAGGGACGAAGCTCGGTTCGTTCGCGAACGTGAGCTCCATCAGCCAGGCGACCTCCGAGCCCGTGAGAAAACCATCGAGCTGAACGACCGGATGCCGCACGAGATCGCCTAATCCCGGCGCCGCGCCCGTTTCCGCTGCAGCAGCAACCGCAGGCGACAGCGTGGGGGAAGCGCCGGTAACCTCCGCGGCGTCCCGCTCGATCAAGACCGCAGGGTCGGTCACTACGCCGACCAGCTGATCGATCGCGAAAGTTAGCGACGCTCGGCCGCCTTCGATTGGGATCTGAAACAGCTGATTGTCGGCGCTGACCACGCCTCGATCAGCGATCGCCCCAAGAATCCGAGCAAGCAGCGGATGGTCCGGAGAGAGGCTGAGCGCAGCAGACTGGCCGCCGGCGAGCAGCAGCTTCAGCTTGATTTCCCGTGCGCCGGGCTGCTGAAAAACGAGCTTCATTGCCGTGAGCCGAGGTTCGAGAGCGCCGTATTATCGCACGCCAGCACTTTGCGCCGGGTTCGACGGTCTATCTGGACGGGCAGGCAGCTCGCGATCCCCGACTCGCGTAGGACGATGTCGGACAACGTCGCTGATCGCGTGGTGACGAGACTACGTGCGCGGCACCCTGGATTCGAATCATGGAGACACAACACCTCGTACAGGATCTCGGTCGCTTCGACGTCAAGCTGTTCACGCTCGGCGGCACGCCGATCACGGTGTGGGACATCGGTTTCATCGTCGTCGCGCTGGTCGCGCTCTTCTGGTTCACAGCCTTTCTCAAGCGCTGGACAGCGCGCCGGCTCGCGGAGCATACGCATCTCGACGAGGCTTCGCAGCAGACGCTCGGCACGCTGGTGCGCTACTTCACGCTGGTCGTCGGCTTCCTGGTCATCATGCAGGCTGCAGGGATCAACCTGACGACCTTTCACGTGCTCGCCGGGGCCATCGGCGTGGGCGTCGGCTTTGGCCTGCAAAACATCGTCTCGAACTTCATCTGCGGGTTGATCGTGATGTTCGAGCGTCCGGTGAAGGTCGGCGATCGCGTCCAGGTGGGCGACGTGGAGGGCAGCGTGATCGAGATCGGCGCCCGCGCCACCACGGTGCTGACGCTGGACAACGTCGCGGCCATCGTGCCGAACCAGAAGCTCATCATCGAAGTCGTGAAGAACTGGCAGCATGGCAGCGGCACCTGGCAGCTGCGCATCGCAGTGCCCGCAAAATACGGCAGCGACCTCGACGCCGTGCGCGACGCGATGCTCGCCGTGGCCGCCGCCAGCCGGGACGTTCTTCATGACCCGCCGCCGGCCGTGCGCCTCGCGACGCTCGCCGGTGGATCGCTCGGCTTCGAGATGCGCCTGCAGACTACGCTCGGCGTCACGGACCATCCCGATCTCGTGAGCGAGCTCAATTTCGCGCTCATGCGCGATCTCGACAAGCGCGGCATTGCGCTGAAGCAGTGAAGTCTTCGCCGCGACCTGAGAACAGCGAAGGAATAATCGGGGCACGGCCAGCGTTACACTAGCGAACGGGCACGCAAGACGCGGGTCCAAGAGGCTAGCGGTCCTTGAGAAGAACAAGCGTGGAAAAGCCGCCCAATCTGTCTGCCGGGCCGAAAATCGTCGCACGGCGCGCTCTTGCACTTGTCGGCGCGATGCTGTTCGCACTTGCCGGGGCCTGCCTCATCGGGCAGCAGGCCTTGCAAGCTCAAACGCCGTCGACGCGGACAGTTTCCGATCCTGCGGTCGTCGCGAAAGGCGCAGCGCTTGCTGCGATCGGGAATTGCGCGAGCTGCCACACGGCCGAAGGAGGCAAGACGCTCGTAGGCGGACGTGCGCTCGATACGCCGTTTGGCACCGTCTACTCGACAAATCTCACGCCCGATCCCGACACCGGCATCGGGCGCTGGTCTGCGCGAGAATTCCGCCGCGCGATGCACCAAGGGATCGGGCGCGACGGCCGCGAGCTCTATCCCGCTTTTCCGTACGATCATTACACGCGGGTCATCGAGGAGGACGCCGACGCGATCTTCGCCTATCTCATGTCGCACGATCCTGTGCGCGCGAAGATTCCGGAGAACCGCATGATCGTGCCGCGTCCGGCCGTCACCTTCTGGAAATCGCTCTACTTCAAGCCCGGCCCATTGCCGCCCGACGCCACACACGACGCGCAATGGAATCGCGGCCGTTATCTCGTCGAGGGTCTCGGTCACTGCGGCGCCTGCCATAAGCCGCGCAACGCACTTGGCGCCGAGGATCCGCAGCGTGCGCTCGCCGGTGGACGCATCGAGGGTTGGAGCGCGCCGGCGCTCAACGCGCAATCGCCGGCGCCGCGTGCGTGGACCGTCGAAAACCTGACGACTTATCTGCGCACCGGCTTCGACATGCAACATGGCGTGGCCGCAGGTGCAATGGCGCCAGTCACACAGAATCTCGCTACCGTGCCGGAAGCCGACGTCCGCGCCATAGCCGTCTACATCGCTTCGCAGATGCGCGGCGCGCGGCCAGCAGAATCTCCAACGGCAAGCTCGAATCCAGCGTCCGAGACCGCGCAGGTCGCCGAAGACGCGGTGCCGGACAGCTTCGGCGCCGCCGCGACCGGAACCGACGGCTCCGCCGTTTACAAGAGCGCCTGTGCGGGTTGCCACGAACGCGCCCAGCGCGGCATTCCGCTTTCGCTCAGCACCACGATCACCGACGCGACTTCCGCCAATCTCGTTCGCATCACCTTCGAAGGGGTGACCCCGCGCGAGGGTCAGGCCGGCGGTATCATGCCCGCATTCGGCGGTGCTCTCACCGATCGGCAAATGACAGCGTTGGCGGAGTACCTTCGCAAGGAGATCGCCCACGCTCCGCCGTGGAGCGATATCGAGCGCGAGATCGCGAAGGCGCGCGACGAGCAGAAAGGGAAGAAACCATCGTGATCACGCTCAAGGTAAACGGCCAGACGCGCAACGTGGACGCGGACCCCGCCACTCCGCTGCTTTACGTCCTGCGCGACCATCTGCAATTGAACGGCGCGAAGTACGGCTGCGGGCTCGGTCAGTGCGGCGCGTGCACGGTGCTTGTCGAGGGCGAGGCCGTCTTCTCCTGCATCACGCCGATTCTCGTCGTCCAGGAGCGCTCGATCCGCACCCTCGAAGGTCTTGGCACGGCCGAGCACCCGGGCGCAGTGCAGCAGGCGTTCATCGACGAGCAAGCGGCTCAGTGCGGCTACTGCATTCCTGGAATGATCGTGCGCACGCAGGCCTTGCTCGAGAAGAATCCTGCACCGACCGACGAAGAGATCCGCAAGGCGCTCAACGCTAGCCTGTGCCGCTGCGGCACGCATATGCGCATCCTGCGCGCGGTACGGCGCGCGGCGCAGAGCTTCAAAGCGGGCAAGGCATGACACCCTCGAGCAAGTTCCAGCCATCGCGCCGCCGCTTTCTCGCGGAGAGCGGCGCGCTCGTCGTCTCCTTCGCGCTCGCGCGCTACGCCGATGCGCAGCCTGCAGCTTCCGCGCCGGGCAGCCTCGCCAAGGCGCCGAATCTCGACAGCTGGATTCGTGTCGATGCCGACGGCGCGATCACCGTGTTCACCGGCAAGGTCGAGTTGGGGCAGGGCTTGAAAACGGCGATCACGCAGATCGCGGCCGAAGAGTTATTCGTGGAGCCGAAGTCGATCCGGCTCGTCACCGCCGACACCGCGCGCACGCCCGACGAAGGTCAGACCGCGGGCAGTAACTCGATGAAGGACAGCGGTACAGCGGTGATGAATGCAGCCGCGCAGGTGCGCGAGATGCTGGTCGGACTCGCAGCGACTCGGTTCGGAGTTGAGCGAAATGCCCTCCTGTTGCAGGACGGTGCGATCCGCACCCGCGACGGCCGCACCGCGACCTATGGTGAACTGGTCGCCAACCAATCGCTGCATGTCGCAGCACAAGCGCAATCCTCCCTGGTCGAGGCAAAGGCGCGCCGCTATATCGGCAAGTCGATGCCTCGCGTGGACATTCCCGCGAAAGTGGTCGGCGGAGCTGCATACGTGCACGACCTGCGGCTGCCGAACATGGTGCACGCACGCGTCGTGCGCCCGCCGAACCGCAGCGCGCGCCTGACGATGATCGACGCGCAGACGATAGAGAAAATGCCCGGCATGGTGAAGGTCGTCCGCAACGGCAGCTTCCTCGCGGTGGTCGCCGAGCGCGAGTTCCAGGCGATCGGTGCGATGCGCGCGGCGAATCGGGCTGCCAAGTGGGACATGCCGCAGGCGCGCGGAGCGACCGACGCGTACGCCGCGCTCGCTGCCGCTCCGCATGAGGACTTCGTGATTCAGGGCGACAAATCGCCGATCACCAAAGCATGGACGCGCCAGGCAACGTTTCGGCGTCCATATCAGATGCACGCGTCGATAGGCCCGTCATGCGCGGTCGCGCTCTACGAGGGGGAGAAGCTCACGGTGTGGACGCACAGCCAGGGCGTCTACCCGCTACGAGGATCGATCGCTGAGATGCTGAAGATGCCGCTCGAGCGCATCCGCTGCGTCCATATGGAAGGCTCGGGATGCTACGGCCACAACGGCGCGGACGACGCGGCCGCCGACGCGGCGTTGATTGCCCTTGCGCTCCCGGGCCGGCCGGTGCGCGTGCAATGGATGCGCGAGCAGGAGCATGCATGGGAACCCTACGGCTCGGCGATGACCACGACCGTGCAGGCCGTGTTGCAAAGCGGCAGCATCACCGACTGGCAATTCGAAGTCACCAGCGGACCGCATTCGACGCGACCCGAAAGGAAAGGCGGCTATCTTGCCGCCGCCTGGTTGCTGCAGGAGCCGATGGCCCCGCCTCCGCCGCAGCCGATTCCGCAACCGGACGGCGGCGGCGACCGCAACTCGATTCCGCTGTACTCGATTCCCAACGTGCGCGTCGTGCATCGTTTCGTGCGCGATCCGACGCTGCGGGTCTCTGCGCTGCGCTCGCTCGGCGCGTACATGAATGTCTTCTCCATCGAGAGCTTCATGGATGAGCTCGCCGCGGCAGCGAACGCCGATCCGGTCGCGTTCCGATTGCGGCATCTCGCGGACACGCGCGCGCAGGACGCGATCAAGCTCGCCGCGGAGCGCTTCGGCTGGAGCGACTTCAAGCGTCGCCCGGGCAAGGGACGCGGCTTTGCGTTCGCGCGCTACAAGAATCATGCCGCGTACGCGGCGATCGCGATGGAAGTCGACGTCGATCGCGACGGCGGCCGTATCGATGTCACGCGCGTCGTGGCGGCGATCGACAGCGGCGACGCGGTCAATCCCGACGGTATCCGCAACCAGACGGAAGGCGGCATCGTACAGTCGCTTAGCTGGACGTTGTACGAGGCAGTGCGCTTCGACGACAAGACGATCGAGAGCCGCGACTGGGCCAGCTATCCGATCATGCGCTTCGCGAGCGTGCCGCGAAGCGTCGAGGTGCACGTCATCGAGCGGCCGGGCACGCCTTTCCTCGGCACCGGCGAAGCGGCTCAGGGTCCGACGAGCGCGGCGCTCGCCAATGCTCTCGCCGATGCGACCGGCGTACGCATACGTGAGATCCCGCTCACGCCCGAGCGCGTGCGAGCGGCGCTCAGCCAGGCATAAGTCGTCGTTACCGATCGGCCTTACCGCCCCTCGAGGAACACAGCATCAGGCCCGGGTCGTAACTGCCGCTTTTCGGTGAGCGCTTTCTGCGCCTTGAGCGCGCGCTCGAGCATGCGTGGCTTTTCCATGCGCTCGGTCCAATTGGCAAACGCGTTTGTGGGTCCGCACCAGCGCAGTTGCTCGACGTCACGGAACAGCGGCGCGTCATTTTTGAGCGTGGCGAGCTTCTTGAAGAGCAGCGCCTGAACGCCGCGCTCGCCGAGAACCGCCTTCGGGAATTTCTCGATCGCGCCGTAACGGTTGAGGAGCTGGACCGCGCTGATCTTGCCGATCCCCGCAATGCCGGGATAGCCATCGGCCGCGTCGCCGACCAGCGCGAGGTAATCGGGAATCAACGCGGGCTCGACGCCGAACTTTTCGCGCACGGCGTTCGCGTCGAGAATTCTCTTCGCTCGGCGATCCACCTGCACGATGCGATCGCCACGTACGCATTGACCCAGATCCTTGTCCGGCGTCCAGATGCAGATCTTCGCGACGCGCCTGTCTTTCGCGGCGATTCGCGCTGCGGAGGCGAGCCCATCGTCGGCTTCCAATTCGACCATCGGCCACACCGCTACGCCCATCGCGGCGAGCGCTTCCTCGAGCGGGTGGAATTGCGCGAACAAGGCCGGCTCGATCCCCTCGCCCGTCTTGTAGCCGTCCCACAGCTCGTTGCGAAACGATTCGATGACGTGATCGGTCGCCACACCGATGTGCGTTGCGCCCTGCTCGAGCATCTGCAGCACCGTCTGCAGAACACCGATCACGCCGCCGAACGGCCGATCCTCGTCGCCCGTGAAGCGGCGCAACCCGTAGAAGTGACGATACAGCTCGAAGGTGCCGTCGATGAGGTGAACGACCATGCGCCATTATGAATGCTCTGCGATTCGGGGTCAGATCCGGCCCATCAGCAGGAGAATGATCCTTCCTCGACAAATGAGAAGATGTCTGCGCTACATGCCGCATTTCGCCTTCGTGAATAGTTCGTGATAAAACAGATTGTTGCGATAGTATTCGGGAGATCGACGATCAAAACCGATGCAACTTTTCACATCAGCGAGCAAATGGTGCAGATAACAATACGATGGGCGTCCAGCCCTCAAGACTGCCCTTGCTGATCGCGTGCATTCGAGTGAAGTCCGGATGATGTCATGCCCCGCAACAGCCTGACTGCCCATTACGGCGCGGTTTTGGCGCGGCTGTTCGAATCGTCACCGCTGCGCAACCGCGCCTACCGCCTCTTCTATTTCGGCTCGGTCGGCACGGCGATCGGTTACACGATGCAGGCAACCATCGCCGCGTGGCTGATGACGACGCTGACGCCGTCGGAATTCATGGTGGCGCTTGTTCAAACCGCCAGCACGGCACCGACGCTCCTGTTCGGCCTGATCGCCGGCGCGCTCGCGGATATCATCGACAGGCGACGTTTGGTTCTTGTCACGCAGATCGGCCTGTTGGCTGCGACCCTTCTCCTTGGCATTGCGACGCTGGTGGGGGTGGTCGGTCCTGCATCGCTGCTAATGCTCACGTTCGTCGTCGGTGCAGCCTTCACGTTCTATCTGCCCGCTCAGCAGGCGAGCATCAACGAGCTGGTGACGCGGGCGGAGCTTCCGCGCGCCGTTGCGCTGAGCGCGGTCGCGTTCAACGTCGCGCGCGCCCTCGGCCCGGCGCTCGCAGGGGCGGTTATTGCGTGGCTGGGCTCCGGCAGCGCCTTGGTCGCGAGCGCCCTGTTCTTCGTCATAATGATCCTCGCAATACGCAAGCAACGAGGACGTGGCATCGCTGTCCCCGGCGTGCCTGAGCAGCTCCTGTCGGGTGTGATGAGCGGGGTGCGCTACGCGCGACATTCACCCGCGATGCGCTCCTTCATCGTACGCAACCTAAGCTTCGCTGTTTGCGCGAGCGCACTGTGGGCGTTACTGCCCGTGATCGCGCGCGACGAGCTCGGCCTGGGTGCGGGAGGCTACGGCCTCCTATCCGCAGGGTTCGGCGCGGGCGCAGTCGCGGGCGCACTGTGGCTGCCTGGGCACCTGCAACACCGGACGCTGAACGTCGTCACGCTCTACGGCGTCGCACTATGGACGGTGGCCCTGCTCCTTGTCGCTGTAACGAGCTACACGGCCGTTGCGCTCGTTGGCGTGTTGGGTTGCGGAATGGCTTGGGTGAGCGTCTTCGCCAGTTTGTCAGCAGGGACGCAAAGCACTGCTCCCGCTTGGGTGCGGGCTCGAGCCGTATCGATGAATCTGGTCGCGGTGCAAGCGAGCCTCGCCATCGGAAGCGCGCTGTGGGGTGCGCTCGCCTCGGCGGTCGGAGTACGCATCTCGCTCGCGGCCTCCGCAGGCGCACTCGTCCTCCTGCACCTGATCCACCGCAGGGTCGTCGTCGAAATGGGCAAGGAAGCCGATGTCATGCCACGCGCTCAACTACCCGAGCTCACGATCACCGGTGAACCGCTGCCCGACGACGGGCCGGTGCTCATCCAGATCGAGTACCGGATCGATGCATCGAACCGCGACGACTTCGTGCGCGCGATTCGCCGGGTTGGTCCGACACGGAGACGCAATGGCGCGACGAGTTGGCGAGTGTATCGAGACCTTGGCGAGGACGACCGGTACGTCGAGCGCTACGTCATCGCCTCGTGGGCGGAGTACGTACGGCTGCGCTCGCGGATGACCATGGCGGACAGTCGACTGCAAGAACGGGTTGAAAAGCTTCAGCGGTCGGGCGTGCCCATTCGTGTAGCGCGTTTGATCGGCGTGGACATGGCGTCGGCCGAAACCCAAAGCGAGAACGCACCATAAGCGGTGCTCTCACAGTGACCGCGTCCGACGACCTCTTCCCCCTGCTCCGGCACGACTGGGCCCCTTCGTCGCGGACTACGGAGATTCGCGAGCGCGACATCGACTGGACCGCAGTCGTCCGCACGGCGCTTCACCACGGCGTCGCCGGGCTTCTATGCCGCAGCATCGGCGCGCTGCCGCGCGGCATCGTTCCGGAAGAAATCGCCGCCGCTGCGGCGGTCTATCTCGATCGCGCCAACACGGAAGGATCGGCACTGCTCGGCCAGCTCATGGAGGTGCTCGACGTGCTGGCCACCAACAATATCGCCGCCCTCTCTTTCAAGGGGCCAACGCTTGGCGTCCTCGCGCACGCGAGCGCTACGATCCGCCCGAGCCGCGATATCGACCTATTGGTGCACAAGCGCGACATGGACCGCGCCGTAGCCGCGCTTGGTCGCCTGGGTTATCGGCGGAGCGTGAGCCTGCCGCCGAAGGCGATGACCGCCTCCTACGAATGCTACGGACAGGACATCGTGTTCGCCGACGGACGTGCGCCCGTCGAGCCGCATTGCGCCTTCACGCCGAGCACGCTTGCGGTCGATCTCGATCTCGAGGGTATCTGGCGTCGCGCCACCGTGCTGACCCTCGACGGAGGAACGGTGCCCACACTCTCGCTCGAGGACACACTTCTGGTTGCCTGCCTGCACGGAAGCAAGGAACGGTGGTGGCGGCTGTTGTGGGTGGCCGATATAGCTGCCTTGATCCACCGTCATCCTGGACTCGACTGGGCCGCGATCCTGCAGCGTGCGCGGGAAGCGGGTGCGCATCGCATGCTGCTGCTCGGTGTAGGGCTGGCGCGCGAGCTGTTTTCGTGTTCGTTGCCCGAGCATGTGGCGGCAACAATCGACGGCGACGACGCACTGTCGCGATGGTTGAAACAGATGGCCCGCGAGGTCTGCGCGTCGCAGACCGGAGCCGGGCGGCTGGACCGCCTGTCGCTCTATCATTGGCGATTGCGCGAGCGGCCCCGCGACCGTCTGCGGTATGTCTGGCGCACGCTGATCACACCGCGCGACGACCACTACAAGATGATCCGCCTTCCGGACGCGCTGTTTGGAGGCTATGTCGTCGTCAAGCTCGTCCACGACTACCTGCTGCTTCCCCTGTGGTGGGTGGCAAAGGGCCGCTGGCGTCGACGTGCCGCTGCTTCGTAGGCTTGGGCGTGAACGATTCAGATCTCAAGATCAAGCCCGCAGCCGGCGTCAAGCTCTTCTATCTCGACGACGCCGGCATCGTGTTCTGCCCCGCGACGCAGGAGCTCCACCTGCTCAACACAACAGCGGCGGTGATCTGGACCCTGATGGAAGAAGGCCACGACGCGGCGGGCGCGGCCTCAGCGTTGCGCGAGATGTACGACCTCGACGCAGCGCGTGCCGCCGAGCTCGTCTCGATTGCGCTCGACGAGTGGAGACGGAAGAGCCTGCTCGGTGGGGCGCCCGACGCCGAATCGAGCCCCACCGTTCCTCTGACGCCGCCTCGCGAGCAGCAGACGCCCTGGCAGCCGTTCGATGCGGTCGAGGAGCACCACTATCGCCTGCTGAGCTCGTGCCTGCAGGTTCGCTTCTCGAGCCTTGCGCAGGCGCGAATGGTCCATCCGATCCTTGTCCATCTCGAGACGCCGGCGTGCAGCGGCGCGACCGTAGTCGACGTCGTCGCGACGACGCAAGGTATCGCGGTGTATCGCGATCGCGAGTTCTACAGTGGCTGCGAGGCCATCGATCAGCTCGCACCCATCGTCAAGTCGTTGGTCTGGCAAACCGCCGTGCGCGATCACCACTTTCTTCTCGATATTCACGCCGGCGTGATCGGCAACGGCGCGGCGTGCATCATCTTTCCCGCGGCACCCGGTAGCGGAAAATCGACGCTCACCGCGTCGCTGGTTCACGCCGGGTTCGAATACTTTTCGGACGAGGTGGCGCTGCTGCGCGAAGCCACCTTCGAGGTGTATCCGATGCCTCTCGCGATCTGCGTCAAGACCACCGGCGTGCCAGCGCTCGCCGACCGTTTCCCGGAGTTGCGCGGTCTCGCGATCCATCGGCGCGGTGACGGCAAGGACGTCATCTATTTGCCACCTCCCAGGGCGTCGCTCCCTGCGACCAGCGACTCGCGTCCGGTCGCGGCGATCGTGTTTCCTCGCTATACGGCCGGCGCGCGGACGCATTGCTCTTCGCTCGCGAAGGTCGATTCGATCAAGCGCATGATGGACGAATGCTTGGTTGTCACACCACCGCTCGACGTCGTGAAAGTGGATGCGCTGGTGCGCTGGATCGAGAAGACGCCTTGCTACAGCCTCAGTTACGGGTCCAACGCGGAAGCGGTGGACGTGGTGAAGTCGGTGCTTGCTACCGGCGCCCACTCCCGGGGTTGATGCCGTCACGGCAGCAGCCATTGGAAGCACGGCATTGTCGGATATTTTTACATCACGCTGCAGCCGATGAAGAATCGCACCTGGAAACCTTTGATCAGTCAGGCATTTTGGACTGGGGCGGTAACGGCATCCTTCGTGCTTGTGACATGAACTCCTGCCAACAGCGGGAGACTGGGTACACCGTCAAGGTAAGGGGGATCTGCTTATGAATGACAAGCCTCTGGAATCCGGCGATCAAACCGTCAACGAAGTATCGGCGCGTCGCGATTTTCTCAAGAAGTCGGGCCGCGTCGCGGTGGCCGTACCGGCGGCGGCCCTGCTGCTTTCAGTGCAAAGCAAGAGCGCGTTGGCGCAATCCGCGTACGGTACGCCGACGACAAACGGGACTTGATTGCGGACAACGCTCGACATTGAAAAATGAAGGCCCGGTTCGCCGGGCCTTTTTCTTGGCAGTGACCGACATCGCAACTTCTGGCGGAGGGCGGGATTCGAACCCGTGAGCTAAACGGGCTTCCCTCTGAAACGTGGGGCTAAATTTGCTCTGGAGACCGCTCAAATCCGATCATTTGCCACAAGATTTGCCACAATTGCCAAGGCAGGGATCGGCGGTTGATAGATTTTAGTTATGGGGCGCCTGATTCCTCGGTCGCGTCGTAGAAATCCGTAGCGGCGAAACCATTCATGCCGTGAATGACGATCATCTACTGCGTCGGCTGGTTTGCTCATACAGCGTCTCAAGTTCCATAGTAAAGGCAGCGTTTACCATGGCTGCAAATCGGCCCCATGATAAAGACACTCTGACCGATTCAGTCGCTATTTCTTCGAACCGTCCTGCTGACTGATGCCCTTGGCAAGATCTGTCCCATCTTCTTCGAACTCGCGGATCCGTTCGTCGCTCACGGCTTCGATTCCTTGTTTCGGGATCTCGTCCAACATCGCCTGTGCACGCTGCGCCGCTCGAGCGCGCGCTGCCGAGGCCATCTTGACACGCAGTGCACCGAAATTCTTAGCCTTCCGTGGGTTCATGCCTCTTTCCTCAGCTTCGCGATAAGCCCGCCTGCAGTCCTTTGTGAAATTCTTCTAAGAGTCGCAAGTCTTCCTTCGGTGTAACAGACCTCATGTCTGCCAGTAACCTGGACTCTGTCCTAGCCTGAACCTCCTGTTCGACCACCTTCATGAAAAAGCGTGCTGCGTCACCGGTAGCTGGCGCTCGCAGCAGTGACCCTGCGTCGCGCCCCAACAGCCAGGCGCTCGCTGCTTCGAAATCAAAATCGGGCTTATCCAACAAGTGTGATGCCTCGGCCGATAGACGCTCCTGATTTCCTGCCTCGAGGTAACGCTTAAAAAAGAGGCGAATATCTTGGGCATCCTTGCCCGGCGTGGTGAGGCGCCTATCGCACCAGGCTGCGAGCTTAAGCAGCACGAGAGCGTACAGAGGTACAACGTTGATCCATTCGGCTTCGGGAAGAGCGACGCGAATTGCTGCGCTATACGCTTCACGGAACCCGATGACATTCATGACCATGGCGCCATCGGGAGGCCATGCGATTTGCCGCTTTGCATCTTCTACGCCAGCGAAGGGTATCAGATCGATTCGTGCTGCTCCAATGCCTCGGTGCTGAATTCTGTGAGGCATCCTACCTTGTTCTGTAAACTTTCCACTTGCGAGCAAGGCTTGCCGCAGGGATAGAAATTCATCCCAACCCGCGACCGAAAATGCAAGATCAACGTCTTCAGTCACTCTATCTATAGGGATGTTGTGGGCATACGTGACCAACAGGTCTCGAGCCTTCGCACCCGCAAGGACAAACTCGCTGCGTGGTGCGGCAACGTGGATATCGGCGACGAGCCTGCTGAGCCAGCGGAGGTCAGGTCTTCCGCTCAAGTCGATCAAGGTAGCGCTCACGGATGAGACCGGCAGTTTCGATGCACCGCGGATCGGCAGTAGCAAGCAGATCAGCGTAAATCAGGGGCAGCGGTGCGAGGCCTTCTTTAGCTTCGTCGGTCCGGATGCGCCAAAAGCGATGCGCTATTTCAACATCGCCCCGTGGATCTGTCCGCAGCGCATGGTCCACGAGCAGGCGCGGCTCGGCGCGCTCACCATAGAGCGTGATGATGGCTGGCTTCAAATGCTGTGTGAGCCTTGCTGCAGCGGGCTCGGCGCCAAGCACCATCGCATACTTGGTCGCGTCGAGCTGTTGCCACCACCCCGGGTTTGGCGCGCGGTAACGACCAAGGAACAGCTTCGGTTTTAGCTTGCGGGCGTATGCCTCGGCCCATTTATCGAGCAGGTCGCCAACGTTCTGCAACCTGCGTCCGCCAGTCGCTATTCCAAAATCGTAGACGTAACCCCGGTGGGGCAGCTCGGCCATGACTTCGCCGACTGTGCCGTGCGCGACGTCAGCGGTGGTCGCGATTTCGCGAAAGGGTCGATCGACTAGCGTTGGATCGCACAGGAATGCAAATAGTACCTTGAGCCCCGCTGGCTCGAGGGCGCGCGCGGTGTACTGCTTCCTCAGCTCCGCGATGGCCTTTGGAAATTGCGGTCGGTTCCCCTTTACCCAGATGAGGAGACCTGGAGCGTCGATATAGGCGTTGCCTGCTGTGTCGGCGAAAGTTAGATTGTTCTCCTTAAGCTTGTCTGCCAATGCTGGGGTTACGTAGTCTGCGACGAGCAAAGTCGGTTCTTTTCTCTTCGTGGCCAGGTGACGGACCACGCCAATCGTCGCAGCCTGCACGTTGCGTTTTACCTCGGCTGCGTATTGCTTCGCGTGAGCGCCCCGGCCGATTTCTACGACCGCGTCGGGACGTGTCGGACCGACTTTAGCGCCGCGCACAACGATTCGGGCCCTGAGCCCGTGCCCGCGAAGGGCTTCCAGCGCTCTAGCCAGAACGAGATCTTCACCGGCCCGTTTGTCCATAATTTGTTACTGTCCATTATTTATGGACAAAAGTCAATAATGGACGACGGCCGATTCGTCCATCATTTAGTCAAGTCCACTTTAGATGGACATCGTGAAAAAATGGACAAATCGAGCGGGTGCCTGACGTCTAAGACCTCGTCACCCCGGACTCTCGTTAGCAGCTACCAATCGTCATCGGGTTCCTCGAGCGGCTGCGCTTCAGATACTCCTTTGCGCTCAACGCGCCGGCCTTGGTTTTGCGCTTCTCGTAGACGAATATCGCTCTCTGCTTGCCGCCATTAACTTGAACTACCCGTGCTTTGAGCAGTAGCTCCCACGCATTCAGCGCAAGCAAGGCGAAGGTTTCGTCTCTGTAGCGGAATCCGGGTTTGTTGTAGATCTCTACAGCCGAGGTTATCGCAGCCACCGCCTTCTCCAACAACTTGACAAAGATGGGTGGCTTCATCAGCTTCGGAACGCCTTGGAGATGACTGTGGTGCGTAACGCGCCTGCCCTCCTTAAGTTGGCATCGACCTCAGACTCGATTCCGCGCCGAATGGATAGACCCCACTCTTGTTCCGGCGCTCCAGCGCACGCGCTATGTCAGCGATGCACTGACCACTTCGCCAGCGCTCCCAGAGCTCAACCTTCTGCTGCGGCGTGAATCTCAGCCTCGCAGTCACCATACGCAACCCTCCTCATCGGGCAAGATACTAGGAGGTGTTGCGTCGATCGGTTGAACTCACCGCCAAAAGCGGACATTAGCCAGGAAGAAAGAAGTCTCTCGGTTTAGCCGCCAAGCTAGGATCAATTCCTGGAGCACCTGCAGCGATCGAGGATACAACCGCCAAGGTGGAGTTCGGGAAAACATGGACCGCTACGGATAGCGGATCACCGCCACGATCGCTTTGGAATTTTCCCGCTTAGCGCAACCAACTACTTGGGGGACAAGGCAATTGCCCTTCGCTCGGCTCTGATTTCGAGTCAGGCGCCTTCGACCACTCGGCCATCTCTCCCCTTGTCGATCATACAGTTGGCGAGGGGTATCCTGCAAATTCGAGTGCGGTCCTGCAAATGCTCTCGGCCCGGTGGGCTGAACGACCAGTCGAAGTGCTCAGAGGGAAGGGCGCGGAGCTGATGCCAAGCCGCACTACCCTGCTAGTATCGTGCTGCACAGGTCAAACGTTCCGTAGAGGAGTGCGATATATGCCCGATGATTGGCTGAGCTGCGTAGCGAGTTCGATCGTCGAAAACAGGTTGCAAATCGTAGGGCAAATTCACATCCGGCTGCATTCCTCCTAGCGGCCGAGCCAACTAAGCGGGCGTCCTGTGCGCCCGTCTTTTTTTGAACACATGCGGACAACTGCCTCATTGGTAGGAGCCGCTATAGGCGCTGCAACTCAATCGTCGCAACCTTGAGCAGCTGCCGATTGCCGAATCTCGCCGTTTGCCCATCGGCCAGGCAAATAAGACCGGATCGTCGTCGCATGCCGATCGCGCTGCCAAGGCAGTTATGCCACCGAGGGCCTACTCACGGTAGCGGATCAGTGCATCGTCCAACTTTTCCTTGAGCGAGCCTAGCCATGGCTCGTAATTCCGCCACTGAAGGAGCCCCTCGCGGGAAATCTGCTGTCGGACCTGCTCTGAGCTTGCCGTACTAATACTACGTTCTGTCTTATGAAACTCCACACAGCCCTGTTCGAATTCAAGTTCGCAGAATTCCAGAATGCGCTGCACGTTGCCCTCGAGGTTCTCGACCACGTCCTCGTACCAGACTCGCAGGATCCGCCCGGGCAGCACTGCGTCCCAGTGTCGCATGAGCTCGAGGTAGGTCCGGTAATAACGGGAGATATCCTCGATGCTGTACGTGAACTCTTGACCTTTGGCGAACAGTTGCCTGAAGTTGCTAAAACAGCACGCCATGGGATCGCGGCGCACGTCGATGATCTTGGCGTTCGGCAGCATGAGATGGATGAGCCCGATATGCCGAAAGTTGTTCGGCATTTTATCGGTGAAGAATGGCCTTCCATGACGATAAGCATGCGTGTCCGTGATGTAATGCTCGCCGAGCCTGCGCAATTCTTCAGGCGCAAGTTCGGCAAGAACACCGGGATAACGATTATTTTCTCCCCGCACTTCAACTACGATGCGCTGGACGTCGGATAGTTCGTGTGTCGCTTCGATAAGCGAATGAGAAGCGAGGATCTGCTCGATCAGGGTGGATCCAGAGCGCGGCAACCCGACAATGAAAATCGGATCAGGGTTCGGTGCGCCGACACCAGCCCGCGCGGCGAAAAACTGCTCTGTGCACACCTCGACTTGCTTACGCGCGTTGGTTTCGGTGACGAACGGATCGTACCGGCTTTCGGCGCGCTTCAGTGCATTGCCGCGCTCGTAGAATTGCCATGATTCGGCGAACTGGTTCAGGTCCTCGAGCGCCTTGCCGAGTGCGAAGCACAGATGGTAGCGATCGACAGGGTCTGCGCCTGGCTCGGCTTCCTCGGCGCGCATCTGAACGACCTCATTCTGCGAAAAGCGATAGGTCTTGAGATTGGCGAGACTCCACCAGGCATCGCCAAAGCTTGGCTTGGCCGCCACCGCCATTCGGTAGGATTCAGTCGCCTCCGTTTTTAGTCCGAAGCTTCTGAGGGCGTGGCCGAGCGAGACGTGCAGATGGGCGGATGCGGGCGATGCGACCAGCAGCTCGCGATACAGCGCGATCGCAGGCTCATAATCTCCGAGGCCGACGCACGCGGCCGCGTACAAGGAAAGATAATCCGTGTTGCCGGGTTCTAGCCTCAGCAGGGCGTCCGTCTCTTCACGCGCCCGCAGATATTTCTGGCGGTCAATCAGCACACGGACATAGTCCAGTCGGGCAGCGACGTAATCGGGTTTGATATCCAGAGCAGCTTCGAGTCGCGACTCCGCTTCATCGAGCACATCGCGTTGGCGCTGGATTCTGCCCAATAGCCGGAGCGCTTCGACATCGTCGGAGGACGTGCGCAAGAATTCTCGAAGGATGTTCTCCGCCGCCGACAGATCGCCATCCGAGAACAGGCTCCCGGCGCGCAAGATCTCGGGTGGCAGGGTTTTCAAGCTAGAGAGGCGCTCAGCTGCCGCCGCCGCATTTCGTTCGTCCCCAGTCATCCGAAACAGGCGTTCGAGCATGCTCCAACTCTTCGCTAGGGCCGGGTTGATGTCCACGCCGTGGAGAAAGGCCTCGATCGCGCGTGGCACATCCCGCAACGTCGTGTAGCAATAACCGCGCTCCTGATAGAGAAGGCTGAACCGCGGATGCAGTTGCTCCAGGCGCTGCAACGTTTCTAACGCCTGGTATACGTAGTTCAGGCAACGTTGGTTGACGGCGACTAGGTACACGAGATCGCGGTTTTGCGGTGCTGCAACCGCGAGCGCTTCGGCCGCGACGAGCGCTTCTCTGTGCCGGCCGCGCTCACTGAGCTCACGGATACGGCTCACATCGAGTTCGATCGGGGATGCACTCGCGCTCTGCATGGTGTCCGCTCAGAATACCGCCGATCGATGAGATTCGTAGAACAGACAAACAAAATTCATCGTCAGTTCATCGTGACGTCATCCGCGGGTGACAGTATCGCTGCAGGCTTTGGTGCCAATTGGTTCTACAACTTCCCGCAATTACTGGAAGCGTCGATGCACGATGCTTCTAGCGTCATATGGCTAGCTGCGCCTGGCCCAACGTTGGGTCGCAACTGGCTTTTTCCGAACCGCTTCTTGATCAAGAAACGGAGACGTCATGATTCAGATCGATCGCCGTAAATTCCTGCAACTGACGGGCGTTGCCGCTGTCACGACGAGCTCGCTAGCGAACATCGCCAAGGCGTTGGCAATCCCGGCAAACAACCGCACCGGAACGATTAGCGATGTTGAGCACATCGTTATCCTGATGCAAGAGAACCGCCCGTTCGACCATCATTTCGGGACGCTTCGCGGTGTCCGTGGCTTTTCCGATCCGCGCGCGGTCGACATCCATCTTCCACTCCAGGGCGGCGGCACCGCTCCCGCGTCGGTCTTTTTGCAGCCGGCCGGCGCTGCCAACGTGGCAGCCGGATTCGGGGTAGCGCCGGATTCGGACAGCTTGGGCGGCCCAGCGGGCGGAGTGGATGTGATTCCGCCTTTCCGAGTCGACCCCGCGAGCGTCAGCCCGGGACTGGAGAGCTTAGGTCTCACTTACCTGCCGGGAACGGGGCATAGTTGGAAGGCCATCCATGAGGCTTGGAACCAGGGCCAGTATGACCAATGGGCGGTCATTCAGAACCCTATGGTGATGTCGTATATGACACGCGAAGATATCCCGTATCACTGTGCTTTGGCGGATGCCTTCACGGTTGGCGACTCCTACTTTTGCTCTGTCATGGGCCCGACGAATCCCAACCGTGACCACCTGTTTACCGGTTGTATCGGCAACGTGAACTACTTGGGCATCGGTGGCACCGACGGCGCTGGCGCAGGACCCGTCACCTACAACGGACTCAGCGTTAACAATCAGTACTTCGTCTGGGAGACGCTGCCTGAAGTGCTGCAGGCGGCCGGCGTGAGGTGGAAGGTATACCAGGACCTCGCCGGGGCAACTTTCGCGCCGGATTTCGGGGACGGTACAGGCAATTCCTTTGCCGGCAACTTCGGTGACACTACGCTACTTTACTTCAATCAGTACGCGACGGCTGCTCAGAACTCGCCGCTGTTCCAAAACGCGGCGACGGGCACCGAGATCCTGAACATCATCCCGGGCGCGGGGGTGCCGCGGGCCGATTGGCTGGCCTGGGCCGAGCACCTGTTCGACCAGTTCCGCAGCGACGTGCAAAACGGTACGCTGCCGCAGGTTTCCTGGATCGTGGCACCGGCGGGCTATTGCGAACACTCGGCTTGGCCGATCAACTACGGTGCATGGTATATCTCGCAGGTTTTGGACATTCTCGTGTCCAACCCTAACCTGTTCAGCAAGACTGTCCTCCTCGTCAACTACGATGAGGCCGACGGGAGCTTCGACCACATCGTGCCGCCATCCGTGCCGTCGACGCCCGCCAATGGGGCGTCGACGGTCAGTATCGAAAACGAGCTCGTCACGACATCGATTCCGAACGGCCCGATCGGCCTCGCCCAGCGCGTGCCTTTCATCGCGATCTCACCGTGGAGCAAGGGAGGCTACGTCAATTCACAGGTCTTCGATCACACGTCGGTGGTTCAATTCATCGAGAAACGTTTCGGAGTCTTCGAGCGAAATATCACCCCGTGGCGCCGTGCGGTAGCGGGTGACCTCACGTCGGTCTTCAACTTTGCAAATCCGAATGACGCTTCCGTCAGCCTGCCGAACACCGACGGCTTTTTGCCGTCGAACGGCGAACTCAACGGCACGGATCTGCCTACCTTTATCCCCGCTCCGGATGGCGTGATAACCGGCGTCCCGCCGCAGGAAAAAGGTATTCGCCCGGCACGCGCCTTGCCCTACGAGATGGATGTTCAAGCCTCGGTCAATACTTCGAACGGCACGATCCTGCTTACGTTTATCAACACGGGCGCCGCGGCCGTAGTGTTTCATGTGCGTTCCGGCAATCCTACCGACCCGGTGCGCTATTACACGGTGGAAGCTGGCAAAACGCTGACTGGTGCCTGGAACGCCGCCTCGACCTATGATTTGTCGGTCTACGGCCCCAACGGTTTCGCGCGCTTTTTCAGTGGAAGCACTGGCGGCAGCGTGGCGGCTCTTGATGTTGCTGCCACTTACGGTAGTCAAGGTAGCCGTCCGTCAATCCAATTGAAAATAAAAAATGCCGCCGGCCTCGTCGCCGACGTGACCGTGTTCGACGCCTATACCGGCAACGTGAGCACGCGGCATCTCCAACCGAACGCAACCTTTGCAAACAAGATGACGCTGGATTCATTCTATGGATGGTACGACCTCATCGTCACGATTGGCGGAGACCCCAGTTTCGAATACCGACTTGCGGGTCACGTCGAAACTGGACAGGACAGCTTCTCCGATCCTGTTCTCGGGGGCCTTGTCACCCTCAAGGGCTGAGCCCAGTCAAGTACGCGGCTGGCACGACAGCGGAGGTCTGCTCCCGAAAGCGGACTATCTGGTGTAACCAGATTGACGCATCGGACAACGAAAATGTTGTTTCGGTCCTGGTCCTGCAAAGGACCGAGCCTCCTATGCGGGCGTCGGTGGACGCCCGCTCTTTTTTGCGTCCGCCTTGCTACCTAACTGGATGACAGTCGTCGCAGAACAGTAACCGACTGGTAAGACGCCAGTAACACGAGCGCCGCCTAATGACCACCCGGGTGACACGATCGCATCGTCGCTGGCTCGGGTCAGCCAGTATTGCATCGTCACTAAACCCAAGGGGATCACCATGAAGAAACCGGTCGTTGCGTTGGCGCTTGTCGCTGCGGTAGCAATCTCCGATGTATTTGCCGCGGAAGGTTTCGCCCCCGTCACGGGCGTGCATCACCTCGATCACGTATTCCTAATAATGATGGAGAACCACGGCTACAGCCAGATCATCAACAATCCCAATGCTCCGTTCATCAATAACATGGCGCTGAACGCAAACCTGGCGACGAACTACTTTGCGATCGCCCATCCTAGCCTGACAAACTATCTCGAAATCATTGGGGGCTCGAATTTTGGCGTTCTGAGCGACAACGATCCCGACTGGCACAACCTGTATTGCGCGCCGAACTTGAGATTAGGCGTTGCGAATACGGACAATCCCCCAAGCCCGGCCATCTGTCCGATTTCAGGGCTCGGCTCCGACGCCGCAACGAGCGCGCAGGATAGTACCAACGAGACCCAGAGCGCGCCCCCCATCAACAACATCGATGGTCAGCAGGCGATACCTGCAGCCCAGAATACGATCGGGAAATCAATCGCCGATCAATTGGTCGAGGCTGGTTTAAGCTGGAAGAGTTATCAGGAAAACCTGCCCGGCCATGGCGCCGACGAGGTTACTTACAGCGACGGATTCTTCACCAACTTCACCGATTTCAGCACCATCACGCCGACACTCACGCCGCCGCTCGCCCAAAGCGGAGTAGTGAAGCTCTACGCGGCCAAGCACAACCCGTTTGTGTATTTCCAGAGCGTGCAAGAAGGGTTCGATTCGCTAAACACCATGGATAACATGGTGGCGTTCGATGGCCCAGGCGGCCTTTATTTCGATCTGGGTGCCGGTACTGTGCCGGCGTTGTCATTCATAGCGCCTAATCAGTGCAATGATCAGCATGGCCGTGGCAACGCTGGCCAGGGTTGCAATTTCGATCCCACCGACAACGGCACGCAGGCTGGCTTGAATCCCGCCCTTATCATTCAGGGAGACGTCACGGTCAGGAAGATCGTAACGGCAATAAAAGCGTCGCCAGCCTGGCTAAATGGTTCCAACGCGATTGTCGTGGTATGGGACGAAAACGACTACAGCGCGGCACCCAACACCAATCAGGTCGTCCTGATCGTGGAAACGAACTATGGAATTAATGGGGTGCAGAGCGCAACCCGATATACGCATTTCGCTTTGCTCAAATCAATTCAGGCGGGGTTCGGCTTGCCATGCCTGAACCATACTTGCGACGATAACGTTTCGACCATGGCGGATCTGTTTGGCGCGGGTCCATCCCCCATGAGCTCTACAGGGCTCCTGCTCCGGTAACTGAGCGAGTTGTGCTTCCGCGAAGCCGGCTGAACTTGCCATGGAGCCCCAAGTAGAAATGAGGGTAGATGCGGTAGGCATCGGGCCCCTTTCCCTCAGGTTGTGGGTTCTTGGCCTAAGTCATTAGCTGAGCCGACCTACATCTCCGGCGAACACGAGTACGGTGGCGCAAAGGTGACCGAGGCCGCGCTCAACGGTTTTCCGTCGAGCCAGATCTCCTACAAGATCCAGGAGGACCCGTACCGCTTCCTGATCTGCGCCGACAAGTTCCAGACCGGCTACGACGAGCCCCTGCTGCACACGATGTACGTGGACAAGCAGCTCTCAGGCATCAAGGCGGTACAGACGCTGTCGCGCCTGAACCGCGCCCACCCGAAGAAACACGATGTGTTCGTGCTCGACTTCGTGAACGATGCGGAAACGATCCAGCAGGCGTTCGCCGGTTACTACCGCACGACGATCCTCGCGGAGGAAACAGACCCAAACAAGCTGCACGATCTGCAGGCGACGCTCGATGGCTACCAGGCGTACGCCTCAGCACAAGTGGACGAGCGTTTCTCGTGCCCAAGCTGCCGGCGCCGGTCGAGGATGACCTATCGAAGGGGATCCTCGAGGCGATCGACATGGACAGCTACCGTGTAGAGAAGCAGGCAGCAATCAAGATCCAGCTTCCCGACGCGGACGTGGAGATCGAGGCTGTTCCCACGACTGGCGGTGGTCGCAAGCCGGAAGCCGAACTGGACCGGCTCTCGAATATCCTCAAGACGTTCAACGATCAGTTCGGCAACATCCCGTGGTCTGATGCCGACCGCGTGCACAAGCTGATCACCAAGGACATTCCGAACCGCGTAGCGTCGGACACCGCGTATCAGAACGCCAAGAAGAACTCAGACAAGCAGAACGCGCGCATCGAGCACGACAAGGCGCTGGCCCGAGTCATGACTGCCGTGCTGAAGGACGACACCGAGCTCTTCAAACAGTTCATGGACAACGAGTCGTTCAGGAGGTGGCTGACGGATACCGTGTTCGGATTGACATATGACCGGCCAACAGTAAGCGGCTGAGTAGCCACGGCGAAGTGCTTGCCGCCGTGTGTGTTGCCGGACGGTGTCTGTTCCGGAAACGCCTGAATTTTCCCGGTTCGCGAATAATTTTCCCGGACGTTTTTCGCAATGCTATGATTTCGTTAAGGAGAGATGGCCGAGTGGTCGAAGGCGCCTGACTCGAAATCAGGTTTAGGGCAACCTAACGGGGGTTCGAATCCCTCTCTCTCCGCCATTCACCGAATGCCCCGACGGGGCATTTTTTCTTGAGAGAGCAGCGACTCCTACGCCATGTCCACCTTCAAGAACTACATCGCCGGCGAGTGGCTTGCCGGCGCATCGACGACACCCAATCGCAATCCGTCGAACCTCGCCGACGTCATCGGCGACTACGCGCAGGCCGACGCGACGCAGGCGCGGGCGGCGATCACTGCGGCGAAACTCGCGTTCCCCGCATGGGCTGTAGGCTCGATTCAGGAGCGCGCCAACATCCTCGACCGGATCGGCAGCGAGATTCTTGCGCGCAAGGATGAGTTGGGTCGATTGCTTTCGCGCGAAGAAGGCAAGACGCTGCCCGAAGGCGTGGGCGAAGTCACGCGCGCGGGACAGATCTTCCGCTTCTTCGCGGGCGAGGTCGTGCGCATCGCGGGCGAGAAGCTCGCCTCGGTGCGTCCCGGCATCGAGGTCGAGATCACGCGCGAGCCGATTGGAGTGATCGGCATCATCACGCCGTGGAATTTTCCGATCGCGATTCCCGCATGGAAAATTGCGCCGGCGCTCGCCTACGGCAACACGGTCGTGTTCAAGCCCGCCGATCTTGTTCCGGGCTCGGCGTGGGCACTCGCCGACATCATCGTGCGCTCGGGCATCCCGAGCGGCGTGTTCAATCTGGCGATGGGGCGTGGATCGATCGTCGGCGATACTCTTGTGAATGATGCCGCGGTCTCCGCGATCAGCTTCACCGGCTCGGTCGCCACCGGCCGCGCGATTGCCGCGAAGGCCGTCGCGAGGATGGCGAAGCTCCAACTCGAGATGGGCGGCAAGAATCCGCTCGTCATTCTCGACGACGCCGACCTTGCGACCGCCGTGAATGTAGCCGTGCAGGGCACGTACTACTCTACCGGGCAGCGCTGCACCGCGTCGTCGAGGCTCATCGTAACTTCCGGCATCCACGATCGCTTCGTCACCGCGCTCGCTGACAAGGTCAAATCGCTCAGGGTCGACGACGCGCTCGCTCCGGGCACCGACATCGGTCCAGTCGTCGACCAGAGCCAGCTCGACCAGGACCTTTCGTATCTCGACATTGGCCGCAAGGAGGGCGCGACGCTCGCTTTCGGAGGCGAGCGCCTCAAGCGCGAGCACGATGGTTATTATCTTGCGCCCGCGTTGTTCACAGATGCAAGCAACGCGATGCGCATTTCGCGCGAGGAGATCTTCGGTCCCGTTGTCTCGGTCATTCGCGCGAAGGACTACGACGAGGCTCTCGCGCTCGCCAACGATACCGAGTTCGGACTCTCCGCGGGCATCGTCACGACTTCGCTCAAGCACGCCTCTCACTTCAAGCGTCACGCGCAGGCGGGCATGGTGATGGTCAATCTGCCGACGGCGGGCGTCGACTACCACGTTCCCTTCGGCGGACGGAAAGGTTCGAGCTACGGACCGCGCGAGCAGGGGCGCTACGCGGCGGAATTCTTCACGGTGGTGAAGACGTCGTATATCGCGCCGTAGGGCGATTCGTCTCGCTGCCGGCGAGCCGAGGCAATCGCCCCGAGCCCAGCTCTCGCGTAAAATGCGCGCTACCGGAGAGGTGGATGAGTGGTTTAAGTCGCACGCCTGGAAAGCGTGTTTAGGCTAATACCCTAACGCGGGTTCGAATCCCGCCCTCTCCGCCATTTATTCGCAGAATCAAAAACTTACAGATCACTAGAACCCGCGATACTTTCTTTCCGCTACTTGATTCCAAACGATTTTTCAACATCAGCTCAGTTGGCAATGCCAGCTTTTTTGCCAGCATTTGCGTGCGCTGGCATGGCTTGGGTTCCTGACGATTTCACGCAGCGGGCGGGATCGATCGCAGTTGAAAGCCGCGCTGACCATGGCACAGCGTTACGGCAGAATGTCTCGACCCGAATGCTTGAAGATCGAGCGATAGTTGCCGGTGACTACTGACCGCGATCAGATACACGAGGTCGCCTCAAGTACAGCTTGAGGCTGCGCAACGGACTTATCGGCGCAGATCGTCATCAATCGGTTGAGCCCCCAAAGGGAATGAGGTCCAGCGGGGTCGCACCGGTTTCTGGTGGAGATTAGCGCTCGATGTAACGCGCCGGACGGATGATCGAGATTCCCCGGAAGGGATCCAACACGAGCAGATCCTTGTCGCCGGTCACGATCAGGTCGGCCGAGCCGTTCACGGCAAGCTCGAGGAATTTGTCGTCCTTCGGGTCTCGGCAGGCCTGGATGCGCATGGTGATCGGCACCAGTTCCACGATGCGACCGAGCAGGCGGATGAATTCCTGCCGATCCTTGACGCTGACGTAGGGGTTCAGGCTCCGGCGCGAGAGCACTTCGGAGAGCTCTTCCAGCGTGGCTTCGGAGGCAAGCAGTTGCCCCCGATCGACCGCCTTGCGGACCGCCGAGGCGGCGACCGAGCGCGCCAGCAGAAGCCGGCTCACCAGGACGTTGGTATCAACGACGACGCGCTCTCGCGCCATCGCCACTCAGGAGCAGGGAGAGTTTCCTCTCGGTGAAGCCGCGCGTGGCCGCTTTGCCCGCGACCCGATCGCAGAACGCCTGGAATTCAGCGACATTGATGCCGCGCAGGCGATCGTACTCCTCGGCCGAAAGGACCACCGCGACATCACGCCGCTGCCGGCGGATGACCACGGGCTCACGCTGTGCCGCGTCGAGCACCGCGGCCAGACGCTGCTTCGCATCGCTGGCTGAGACATATCGCATATTCGTCTATTATAGATAAAATAGACAGATTAGACAAGAAGCCGGTTGTGGTGCAATTGCCAGTCGATGCAACCCCTGCCAGCGACTACAGTGTTCATCCCTGCGGTGTCGGGTTTTCCGGAAACATTTGACTAAGTACACCGATGCTAACGGCAACAGCACGGCTTTCACGTACGACGCGATGAATCGAGTGACAACGAAGACCGATCCACTTCTTGGTGTCGAGACATATCAATACGATGTCGCATCGCAGCTCGCTCAAGTTGTGGACCGGAAGGGCCAACTAACAAACCTCACTTACGACGCACTAAATCGAAGAACGACCATTGTATTCGGAGCTACGGCGAATCACCCGACAAGCTTTGACAGCACCATCACATATTCTTTCGATGCAGGCGATCGAATGCTTCAGATCGCGGACTCGCAGAACGGAACCATCGTTCGTACGTACGATCTGCTGGATCGCTTGACTCAGGAACAGACCGTGCAGGGCACCATCTCTTATACCTACGACGTAGCTGGTCGTCGCCAGACAAGGACAGTCTCTGGTGGGACTAGTGTCGCCTATACATTTGACGCAGCCAACCGCCTATTGCAATTGCAGCAGGGAACGCAGAATGTCAGTTTCGCATATGATTCGTCGAATCAACGCACGCAAACGACCTTGCCCAACGGGGTTGCAATAAACTACACCTTCGACGGGGCAGGCCAAGTGACCGCAATCTCCTACGCGAAAGGAGCTAGTGCGCTTGGCAATCTAACTTTTACCTATGATTTGGATGGGCGCCGAAGCGGCCTTGGGGGCAGCTTCGCGCGGACCAACATACCTCTGCCGGTTGCTTCTACCACCTACAATCGTGGCAGTCAGTTGACGCAATGGGCGTCCCAGGCGCTTGCTTACGATGCGGATGGCAATCTCATCAGCGACGGTCTCTACACGTATGTGTGGAACAGCCGCAATCAGTTGGTAAGCGTTACGTGAGCTGGCGCTCTTCGACCTAGGCATCGACAGCAAACTGCGAGCCTGCGATCTTGTGAAATTGCGAGTGCGCGATGTATGCCATGGGGAGCGAGCGGCCGCCCGGGCAGTGATCCTGCAGCAGAAGACCCACCGCCCAGTGCAGTTTGAAATCACCGTGGGAACGCGGGAGGCGCTCGAGGCTTGGGTTAAGCACGCTGCATTGAGACCAGAAAGCTACCTCTTCCCGAACCGTACGGAGTCTTCGCAACATATCTCCACGAGGCAATACGCCCGTGTCGTCGCTACCTGGATCGAAGAGATTGGCCCAGATCCGGCGACCTATGGCACCCACTCGATTCGCCGGACAAAAGCGGCACTGATCTATCGGCGAACGAAGAACCTCAGGGCCGTCCAGATCCTACTGGGACACAGCAAGCTCGAGAGCACGGTCCGATACCTCGGTATCGAAGTCGACGATGCTCTGGAGATGGCCGAGCAGACCGAGGTCTAGAGCGTCAACCGATGAGCGTCTTTTGGTCGCTTATCGGCCAAAAGCGGACATTGCGTACCGGCGCTCTTCCTGTGAATCTGGAACGACAGCGAAACGCGAGCGTCAGTCTGCGCGTCCGATCTGCTCGAGGAACGGCTGCCAGCGCCGATCGCCCCGGAGCGGGCGCAAAAACGGTCCGACGCGCAGTAGATCGTGCCCGGGTCGCGCTGCTCTGCTACCTTGAAGAGTGCATAGCGAAAATTCCTCGCGTCGGGTGCCTACAGGGTTGTAACTGGCGACTCGACCTCTTTGACCTTGCCGATTGTTCGGCACCCAGCCTGTGATTTTTGCTCATTGGCAGCGACCTTCTGCAACTGTACAGTTTCAGTTAGGTGCGATTAACGGCTAGAGGGTTCTTCGGGTGCAGGCGTCCTCCGGCGTTACTACTTTGCTGTTCACGGACATCGAGGGTAGCACTCGCCTCTGGGAGCAGGAGGGCGAGGGGATGTCCCGCGCGCTCAGGACGCACGATACCCTTTCACGCAAAGCGGTCGAAGAGCACGGCGGACTGGTCGTGAAGATGACCGGGGACGGCATGTATGCCGCCTTCGACAACCCGGTGAACGCGCTCGTTGCCACGGCAACGTTGCAGCAGTCGCTGGAGGCTTTGGCGACGGGGAACGATGTTCCGTTGCGCGTGCGCGCGGGGTTGCATCTCGGTATCGTGGAGCGGCGCGACGACGACCTCTTTGGGAGCGCGGTCAACCGGGCCGCGCGAGTCATGAAGGCGGCGCATGGTGGGCAGGTGCTCGTGTCCCAGGCCATGGTCGATCAGGTCCAGGGCCGCCTGCCGCCGCCGCTGTCGCTGCGCGACCTCGGGGCCGTCCGCCTGCGCGACCTCGCCACTAGCGAGCATGTCTACCAGCTCGTGCATCCCCGGCTGCGCCAGGACTTCCCTGCGCTGCGTTCGCTCGAGGCCACGCCAAACAACCTGCCGCAGCAAGTGACTTCGTTCATTGGGCGCGAGCGCGAGCTCAGTGACGCCAAACGCCTGTTAGAGAACACCCGGCTGCTGACGCTGCTTGGCATGGGCGGGCTCGGCAAGACCCGGCTGGCGCTGCAAATCGGTGCCGATGTACTAGAAAAATACCCCGACGGCGTCTGGTTCGTCGATCTCGCTCCGATCAGGGATCCCTCCCTTGTCCCCAATGCCGCGGCACAGGCGCTGGGCGTGCGCGAAGAGCCTGGAAAGACCCTGACTCAGACGCTCTGCGCGCACCTCCGCGAGCGCAAGCTGCTGATCATTCTCGACAACTGCGAACACTTGGTCAGCGCGTGCGCGAGGCTGGTCGATGCGCTGCTGCAGGCCGTGTCCGTCATCCGGATCCTCGCGACGAGTCGCGAAGCGCTGCACATCCACGGTGAGCAGACCTATCCGGTGTTGCCCTTGCGCGTGCCTGGTCGCAAGGCTGATGCGGAAGCACTCCTGCGTTCAGAAGCCGTGCAGCTTTTCGTCGAGCGGGGGCGGCTCCAGAAGCCCAACTTCTCCGTGTCCGAGCGAGACGTTCCGGCGGTTGCCGAGCTTTGTGCGCGCCTCGACGGCATACCGCTCGCGTTGGAGCTCGCCGCCGCACGGTTGCGCTCGCTTTCGCTCGCTGACATCAACACACGCTTGAGCGATCGCTTCAAGCTCCTCACTGCCGGTAGCCGCGTGGCGCTGGAGCGCCAGCAAACGCTGCGGGCGCTGGTGAGTTGGTCCTACGATCTGCTGCACGAAAACGAGCAGATCGTCCTTGACCGGCTGAGCATCTTCGCCGGCGGCTTCGATCTGCAGGCGGCGGAGGCGGTCTGCGGCGCCGAGCCGATCGCGCCGGAGGAAGTGCTCGATCTGGTGACCTCACTCGTTGAGAAGTCGCTGGTTATGGTCGAGCAGGAGGGCAACAAGTGCCGCTACGGATTGCTGGAGACGATCAGGGAATTTGCCCATGAACATTTGAGCAAGCACTATCTGCTGCAGAAGGCGATCCGTGAGTTTGCCGGCGAGCGCCTGAAAGACCGCGACGACGTTGCGGCAACAGCTGCGCGCCACTGTGATTATTACCTTGGCGTCGCCAAGACCGGGCGGACGAAGCTCCGCGGGGCCGAGCAGGCGGAATGGATACGGCGCCTTGAAGCCGATCTCGACAACCTGCGCGCCGCCATCGCGCTGGCGCTTGCAGGCGCGGTCGACCCCGTACTTGCGGTCAAGTTCGAGCTGTGGCTGATGCGTTTTCGAGTCCTTCGCGGCTACTCGACCGAAGGCCGAAACAATATCCGCGCCGCGCTCGCTCTGCCCGCCCTGCAGGGACCGACAGTGGCCCGCGCACACGCGCTCTACGTCGGCGGCGTGCTGGCAACTTACCAGAGCGACTATGCGGAAGCGGCGACGATGCTCACCGAGTGCCTCGCCATCCGCCGCGGACTGGGAGATGCCGCCGACATCGCGGGTGCGCTGTCTTCACTGACCGCGCTGCACCTGCAGATGGGTGCCTTCGCGAAGGCCCGCGAGTGCCAGGAGGAATCGCTTGCCATCTTCCGCGAGGTCGGCAACGAGCTCGGCGAAGCAATCGGGTTGCAAAACCTCGGGGAGATCTTGCTGCGCCAGGCCGATCATGAAGGAGCGCAAAGGTTGTTCGAACAATGCCTGGCGATCGCCCGAAGAATGAAGCATCAAGAGCTGGAAAGCGAATGCGAGCGCAACTTGGGCGAGCTCGCACTGGGCGCAGGCAATCTGGAGACGGCGCAAGCTCGATTCGCGCGATCGCTCATGGTCTGCCGGGCGGCCGAGGACAAGCGTGGCGAGGCGATCGCCCTATGGGCCTTGGGCAGAACCGACGCGGCGCGTGGTGATCTATCGTCGGCGCAGAAGAGACTTTCGGAGTCGATGCGCACTCTGCAGGCGTTCGAAATGACGTCGGAGCTCCTGGATTGCCTGGAGGACCACGCGCAGCTGATGCAACTAGCGGGGCAGTTCGCGAATGCCGTTCGCGCCTTCGCGGCTGCCGCCACTTTCCGCGAGGCGTTCGGCCTGCCGCGATCGGCGCATAGAGAAGCCAACAAGGACGCGAGCCTTGAAGCGGCGCGCGCGGCCCTCGGCGCACCGTCCTTCCAGGCAGCGTGGTCGACCGGGAAGACGTGGGCGTTCGACGAGGCCGTCGACCTCGCGGTGGCGTCGACGACAGCCCACGGCGTGCCCGCCTAGAGTGTCGCGGACGTAAGAAGCGCCGTCATTCCGAAAGCGTGCAATCGACGCGAATGGTGTCAGGCGGCGAGCACGACGCTTGCAATGCGCCCAAACTGAGTGCGAGCCCTACGGCTGCGACAACGCCGATCACAGCTCACCGGGGTTGTGTTGATTGTCGAAAAATATTACGCCTGCGCAGACCTGGCCATGGGTGTTTCGCGCAGCCTTAGGAACTAGGCCAACAAACTCAACATGTTGGACCAGCGGTGCGGCGATATGGTGTGTTTCTTGCTGGCACGATCGCCTGAGGGGTCGGCGGGATTGTGTTCGCGGTGCTTACGATTCTCCTGCTACAACCGATGTACGCCACTCGAGGAGAATGGTGATGTCCAGTAGAACGTTTCGAAGGTTTCTGTGCGCCGCTGCAGCGGGCATGTTCGGTGTTTTGGGCACGCTTGCGCACGGGACTGCCTGGGATGGCGGTTGGGATCCCTTCTTTAGCGGCGCCTTCGAGGTGTCGATCGACGATACACTTTCCACCTGCACCACCGGCACGATTGTCGCCACAGATTGCAACCTTCAGTTGCTGTTTCTCGATTTTGTCGACAGCCGCGGCACAAGGTGGCAAGACCCCGCCGTAGAACCCCTAACCCCGAATGGCCAGATTGCCTTTGGCGACCAAGTTACTATCGGGGCGGGTGGCGTTCTCGTTTCGTTCTCGGCCACTGTGTCCGACCTGACCCAGGTGGCTGGTCCGCACGTCCCCTGCGACGGCCAGAGTCTGTCCTTCGGACTCGATGGAAGCGTGAGCTTCTCGTGTGGGGGCTTTAGTTCCGACACGAGCACCACTGGGTATCTCCCTCTCATAAGGGACCCCGGAAGCGGCGACACTGACCCCGACCCCACAATACCCGGAGTACCCGAACCCGCTACGCTGGCACTGCTCGGCATCGGCCTCGCCGGACTCGGTGTCTCGCGTCGGAAGCGCAAGCAGTAGTCCGAAATTCACGGCACACGAAGCCCCGCTTCGGCGGGGCTTTTGTTTGTGTGGCGGCATGTCCGCTTTGGGTCGGAAGCGGACATGCGAATGTCAACCATCGGCCAAAAGCGGACATGGCGGACAAGACGAGAAATCAGACCTACTCGGCAACTAGACGCAGTCTCGCATCCAACCAACGCCAAGGCCCGCAGCCGATCTTGACGTCGCGGCCAAGGAGTAAGGACGGAACTGCACCGAGTTCCGGGCAGCCCGGGTACGCCATGAGTGCGGCGAGAATATGCATGACCCCGAACCAACCGATGATCGCAGCGGTTGCGATCCCGGTGATCGAAAGCGCGTTAGACCAAGGCAGCAGAAAATCGAGCAAAAGCAAACCCGCACCGACGATGAACCTCGCAGCACGCTGGCGACGATTCAGGGGTCGCCAGTCGCCTGCTTCGTCGGAGCAACAGGCCTTCATCGAGCGCAGCAGGGCGCGTTGTTCGACGCTTGCTGAGGGGGACAACGTACCGACCCGTAGGAACAGAATACGCAACAGTCGCCCGGGCGCGGCTTTAGCACCGCATGGCATTGCTCGCACTCGTAGAACCACTGACACGCATCCGACGGCATGGTTTCGGTCTTCACGTGCTCGCACGCCGGACACCTGAGGCTCGATTCGAGAACAACAGTCATTTCCCCACCTCGACCAAGGTCGATGGGTAACCGGCATTCTTGGTCGCGCGGGTCAAGTCCTCGACGCTCGTCTTCGCGTCGTCGAAAGTGACCGTCGCCTGACGTTTTTCAAAGCTGACTTCCGCCCGGGTGACCCCAAGGACCTTAGTCAGCGCCTGCTTTATAGTGATCGGGCAGACCGGGCAGTCCATTGTCGGCACCGAGAGAGACACGGTGGTGGGATTCGCCCAGGCAGTCGAGGCGATCAGGATGATGGAACTGAGCGCGAGAGTTCGCATAAATTCATCTTCCCTTTCAGTAGAACCAAGGGGCGACGTAGGGGAACGCGAGTGCGACAAGCACCAGCGCGACGACCACGCCGAAAAGCAATTTCTGGGCGCGCCTGATCTGCGGGATCGTGCAGACCTCGCCAGCTGTACAGACACTTTGCGGGCGCCAGATTTGCCGCCCCGCAAACACGAGCGCCGCGGCGGCAACGACGATGAAAATGGGGCGATAAGGCTCCAACGCTGTCAGGTTCGCAATCCACGCGCCGGAGACACCGAGGGTTAGCAGTACGAGCGGTCCGAGGCAGCAGGCCGAAGCGAGCAGCGCAGCCACGCCGCCCGCGAGCAATGCTCCGCCGCGAGTTCCATCGCTCGAGGTTGGGGATTTCAGTTGCATGGCGTAACCTTACTTCCGTACCCGAGTACGGAGTCAAGGGCCATGAACATCTCACCAGGGAACGTCACGATTGGCGTGCTGGCTCAGAGGGCCGGCGTCAACGTCGAGACGATCCGCTTCTATCAGCGCAAGCGTCTGATGCCCGAACCGAAACGGCCTCAGGGCGGCATTCGGCATTACGGCGAACCCGATCTCGCGCGGCTGCGCTTCATCCGAGCTGCTCAGGCCTTGGGTTTCAGCCTCGATGAAGTCGCCGAACTCTTGAAGCTGGAGGACGGGACGCACTGCGGCGAAGCACGTCGCCTTGCCGAGCGCAGACTCGCCGACGTGCGCGAGAAGATCGCTGTCCTGGGACGAATTGAGTCGGCGCTCGGTGGCCTCGTGGCTCGTTGCAGCTCCGTGCGCGGCTCGGTCAAGTGCCCGCTAATCTCGTCGCTGCGTGGCCCTGGGCGCTGACAGTTGATGTCCGCTTTGGGTCGGAAGCGGACATTTGACGACGTCGCTATCGAGCGCGCTGGACCGCGGGCCCGTGACCCCTGCCGCCACTGATCGCACCAATCGACACTTCGTGATCCAGTCGGGCCGATAGCGTGCTACTGCCATCGCTCGATCACGCTGCTTGGTACGCTCCGACGCCCCCGCCTTGCGGCACGAGGATAACTCAATCGTAGTGCAGCGTTGCGCTATGACTCGATGTTATGCGTAGCTCAATCAGATGAGGTATTGAGGATCTGGCGCGACATAGACCCTCACGTTGTGATCGAGGGCGCCCGCTGGTGCGAGTTGATTTAGGTCAAGCACAGGACTTCCGCCGGCAAAACTGATGGCGAAGGCGTTACCACCGGCTTCGAACTTGACTGTCTCGTGCTCGGTGACATTCACGTACTTAGTTCTCGCCTCGCAACTGATACGATCAAATTCCTTTGCATAACTTTTCTCCATGTCATGGTTGTCAACCTGAGAAGCTTAACCGCAAGGGCGGGTGATCCCTTGCGTGGATACTGTTGGGTCGCGATCTGAATCGTGCGAGTTGCGGCCGATAGCGGCGCAAGTTCGCCTGTAAGACTGTGGGATTGAAAGGCGTATGCGGACAGGCTCACTAGGCCGAGCGTCACTGGCGACCCAAGTGGGTGTTGCCAACGCAGCTGCGGCCCCGATGCTGCTTTAGTCAGTGCGCTTCACAGGACCTTACAGCCAGCCAAGGGTTGGCTGAGCTCGCTGAAACAAACCTAGCTTGCTGCGTTCGTTGCATTTCCGCTTTGGGTTGGAAGCGGGCATGGCCGCGGCTTAACGCCTTGGCGCGTACGGCTTAGTTGCTTGGACTAGCTTGATTGGAACGAGAGGTAAAGAGACAGACTCACCTTGCGGCGGGTGCCGTGAGATTGCGCAGAATGCCACGCCAGCATTTCCATTACACGCTATGCTATGCGGTGTCGAATCGCAGCTATTCGGACGGTCAAAAATCGTTATTTCTGAATAGCAAAGGATGGGAGGTCGCAACGATGATGGGTCTACGTACCAAGCTGCTGTTTCCCCTCGTGGCGTTCGTACTATTCTGGGCCGTGTATACGATCGCGGTTGGCGAGACGAGTCAACTCGCGCCCGCTGTACTCTTAGGCTTACTAACGTTGTTGTTGGCCATCACCGCGACCAATACAGAGGTACTCGTTCTGCGTCCTTTGCGCGGTCTTCTTCGAGCAGCACAGGACTTGACCCAAAACCGCTTCTCTGGCGGCCCAGTCAATGCACCTCCGGGGGCACTGCGCGAACTGGCTACGGGCATCAATCGACTGGGAGATCGGATGCGGGAGTACGAGACGAAGCTAGCGGAGGAGAAAACTCGCCGTCAGACGCTGGAGCAGAGTGTGCGCGAGTTGGAGGATCGCTATGCGTTGACGGTCGAGCGTGCCAACGACGGCATCTGGGAGTGGAACGTCGAGAGTGGCGGGGTCGAATTTTCGTTGCGCTGGAAAGGATTGCTCGGACTGAGCGATGCGCGCATTGGGCAGATCGAGGATTGGAAGAACTTGATTCACCCTGAGGAACGTGCTGGTGTCATGCTGTGCCTTGAAAATCATATGAGCGGTTTGACGCAGCACTTCGATAAGGAGTATAGGCTGCGCCATGGCGACGGGCATTACCGTTGGGTTCATTCGCGCGGCACGGCGATTCGCCACGCGGCGGGGAAACCCTACCGTGTCGTGGTCATGGACAACGATATCCACGAGCGCAAGCAGATTGAGGAAACGCTTATCCAGGCCGCCGAAGGGCTCTCGTCAGTGTCCGGCGAGGATTTCTACCAGGCCCTGATGCGAAACTTGTCTTCGATACTCGGCACTCGTGACAACCTCGTCTGCTACTGCGTAGGCGACCCGCCTACGCTCGCGCGCACGCTGGCCTACTATTCGAATGGCCAGTTCTTGGAGAACTTCGAGTACGACTTGACGGGCACCTCCTGCGGAGCGGTGATCGATCGCAAGGAGATCGTGTATGTCCCGACCGGCGTGTGCGACATCTGGCCGTTAGAGAAGGAATTCGATCGCGACAGCTACATCGGCGTGCCGATGTTCGATTCGACGGGCAAGATCATCGGCCACTTCGCGTGCATGGACGGCAGGCCCATGCGGCAGGATCTGCCTCACTTGGCGCTTTTCAAGATCTTTTCGGTTCGAGCGGCAGCGGAACTGGAGCGCATGTTGCTGCGGCAGAAGCTCGGAGCTACTTCGTTACAACCTACGAAGACTTAGCGCTACGCCTCTGTGTCGCTGCATCACAGCAGCGCCCACAGGAGGAACGGTCACCGTGCTAACGGAATCGAGGGGAAGTTCGATACTGAACGTGGTGCCCTTGCCGACTTCGCTTACCACCCTGATCTTGCCGCCGTGGAGCTCGACGATATGGCGCGTGATTGCGAGCCCCAGCCCAGTGCTTCCGGCATCGCTCGCCTCGCCACGATTTACGCGATAGTACCGATCGAAGATGGTCGGAAGCTCATCACTCGGAATGCCACGCCCGGTATCGATTACATGCACTGCGACGCGCCCCTCCTCCAGCGGCACAACCTCGACGCGGATGACGCCGCCCGCGGACGTATGGCGCATGGCATTCTCGATCAGATTCTCCAGTACGCTTTCGATCATACCGATGTCCGCGTGCAGCTGCACGTGTTGACCGGTGAGCTGGCTTGAAAGCCGCAAGCCTCGCTGGTCAGCGGTGAGCTGAAATTTCTCCACCACGTCCTGCACGAGCTCTGCGATCGGGAAAGATTCGGGTTGTGGCTTGAGCTCGTGCGCTTCAAGCTTGGTCAGCTGGAACAGATCGCGAATCAGCCTGCCTAGCCGCTCACTGTGCTTGGCTGCCACCTCGAGATAGCTGCGCTCTTCCTCCGGCGATAGCGTCCCATGCTTCAACAACAGGGTTTCGAGATAACCCTGCATCGATGCGAGTGGCGTGCGCAGATCGTGCGACACGTTGGCCAGCAGTTCGCGCCGCATCACATCGGTTTGCTCGAGCAGACCCAACTGCTCCGCGATACGTTCCGACATTTCCTGTACAGTGGCGCCTAACCGATCAATGTCGTCGCCTGCTGGATTGGCCGACGGCAAGCGGATCGGTTGGGTAAAGCCGCTGTCGCGAAAGTGGTCAACAGCGACGGAAAGCGCACGTAGCCGACGGGTAAGAAAATTAAACACCAGCAGGGCGGCGAGCAACGAGAAGACGACCACGCCAATCCCTAGATCGGTAGCAAGCTCGAGGAGGCGCCGACCTTCGAACATCCGCTCTGTAGCAAGGATGAAACCCACGCCGAGCGTAAAGAACACAATCGCCTGGGCACCCGCCAGCTTTGCCGAAAGGGTCTTGAACACCTCAGTCTCTTTCGCGGAATTTGTAGCCAACGCCCCAAACGGTTTCGATAAACTTCGGCTCGTTTGGATTCTTTTCGATCTTGGTGCGCAGGCGGTTGATGTGAGAATTGACCGTGTGTTCGTATCCGCTGTGCGAATAGCCCCAGACGCTGTCAAGCAGTTGTGTCCGGGAAAAAACCCGGCCCGGATGGCGCGCGAAGTGAACCAGCAGGTCAAACTCCTTCGCCGTCAGGTCCACGGGTTTTCCTTCAAGACGGATCGATCGTTTTTTAATGTCGATGTGCAGGTCGCCGGCGGTGATAACGGTTCTCGCAGTCTCCGTATCCTTGGATAGATTATCCACCCGACGAAAGATCGCCTTGACCCGTGCAGCTAACTCGAGCACGCTGAAAGGCTTGGTCAGATAGTCGTCCGCACCCATTTCGAGACCAAGCACACGGTCAAGCTCGGTTGATTTCGAGGTAAGCATCAGGACAGGCGTGTAGCGGTCCTGGCCGCGGATGCGTTGGCAGATTTCAAGGCCACTCATTCCAGGCAGCATGAGATCGAGAATGAGCAGGTCGTACGGCTTCGATTGCGCTTCGGCCAGCCCCTTGACGCCATCGCTCGCAAGCTTCACGTTGCACGAGAGCTCCAACAACTGAAGCTTCACCAGTTTGGCGATGTCTTCGTCGTCTTCGACAACCAATACCTCGCGTGTCATGCGCCCACCCCGATCACGATTGTAGTCCAATGCCTCGGACCGCGCATGAAGGGAGCCAACATCCCGCGCTCTCCGAGAGGCCTGGCCCGCGATTCAAGCTCATTGAAATCGTGATGAATCGTTTAGTTGTTTGTGATGGTTTCGTGATTTAGACCCTCGATAATGCTGCTCATGTTGTTCACTTGATCGAGGAGGCTGTCATGATCACCAACGCCAAGTATCGCAACCACGTTAGCTACCTCGGACCGGAAACCTCTCGCGTGCCTGGAGAACTTGCCGACGAATGCCTTGATGATGATGTCGCTGGCGACGCCGCCGAGGTCCGCCGAATGATCGAATTGAGCGGAATGATTGGCGTTGAGTGCGGACTGCTCGAATGCGCCTAGCGCAGCGCGATGCCCTGACACATTGCAAACTCGATGATCGAGCACTAAGTCATCCCTGCCCGCCAGACGTCAACGCCTAGCCAGCGACTGCAATGCGAGGAGCCAGCTTGGAGGATACCGCCCCCAGTTCATCTTTCATGAACCAGCGCTCTTCAAGCAACTGCCTGAGGCTAAGGCGAGCGCGATGCAGCATCACCCAGCAGTTCGATTCCGAAATGCTCAGCTCTGTGCAGATCTCTTCGGTGCTCAGACCTTGAATTTCCCTAAGGTAGAAGGCGCGCGCAGTAGCCGCAGGAAGCCTGGCCAAGCAATATTGCATCGTCTCCCAGAACCTCTCGTTCTCTAAAGATTGCTCGGGGTTCGGCCACGCGGATGGCGGATTCACCCAATTGCCCGCTGAATCAAAGAGCGCATCGCACGTATCCTCGTATTTATCATCTGGTTCAGCGGCGGGCCGTGGACTGGGTCGGGCGGGGTTCCGTGCCTCGCTACGCATCCAGTCGATGATCTTGTGCTTGAGAATGCCCGTAAGCCAGGTCCGCAGCTTGGATTCACCTTTGAACCCGGCCTGTCCCTCCACCGCGGCAAGAAACGTTTCCTGCACGAGTTCCTCAGCCACGCTCGGTTGGCGCAGTTTAGCAAGCGCGTAGCCGTAGAGAAACGAACGGTGCGACGCAAGTGTCTCGGGTGCACAAAAAGCCAAATCTTGCATTGTCATTTCTCCCAGCGATGAGACCGGCGAATCATCCAGTAGACAGGAAGCTTGGATTGATCGGTTTGTGTAAAGACGACTTGCTCGCCTTAGACAGTCTTCATTGTTGCCGAGAGTTATCACGGAAGTCTCACGCGACCTTCAAATGTTTCTAACTTTCTATCGCCGGCGAGGCGGCACCGCGACGTGTTTCCGAGACGCGCAGCGAATGCTCCGCGAGAGTAACCAGCCAAACGAACCTAAACGCTCCGGACTGTAATATCGCAAGGGCGACCCCGACCAATGCGAGCGGCAAAGAGTTGCAGGCTAATGTCAAGCAATAACAGGGAACACGCAGAAGGAGTGACATGCGAGGACTTAGGAGATTGCTGGATTGGTTGAATGGCTGGCTCACCGACTATTTGAGTCGGCCGATCCGAGATTTCGAGCCTGCGGCTGCGTACTCTATGGATCAGCTTCGCGCGCTGCTGCAACCCGGCGACGTGTTGCTGATCGAAGGCAATCTGCGCATCAGCTCGGTGATCAAGTACATCACCCAGTCCACGTGGTCGCATGTCGCGCTTTACGTTGGCCCGCAACCCGGCGCGCGGGGCGACGATCCGCCCGTGCTCGTCGAAGCCGAGTTGGCGCACGGCGTCATCGTGTCCCCGCTGTCCAAGTACGTGGATTTCCACACCCGGATTTGCCGTCCGATCGGCCTCCGCTCCGAAGACCGCGAGCGCGTCGTTGCGCATGCACTTGGGCGCGTGGGTCACGGCTACGATCTGAAGAACGTCATCGACTTGGCGCGCGATCGACTCTCACGGACCTCGGTCAGCGCAACCTTAAAACGCGGTTTGCGTGCCCTTGGGAGCTGCGAACCGACGCGGACTATATGCTCCACGCTAATCGCACAGGCATTTCAGAGCGTGCGTTATCCAATCCTCCTCGCGCGCCGGATGCTCCCATGTGGCGATTTGCGGTCAAACCGCATCGACGATTGTGTTGAGACTTGGGAAGCGCGTCATTTCAGTCTATTTACTCCGCGTGATTTCGATGTCTCACCGTACTTCACCGTCATCAAACCACTTCCGGTCGTTGACTTCGATTACACGCGGCTGCGGTGGGCCAATTGATTTGCGCGAAATTCGGCGGGAAGAATGGCGACCTACCGTTGCCCATGCGTGAAGGAATTTCTTTGCCTCAAGTACCGAGGTTCCCCAAGTCACGACAACCTCAGCCTTCGCAGAAACGGATGGCTGACGGTCTATCCTTAGCGCAGCAAGTTCTCGCGGCTCAGCCGTTTAGTGCACTGCTCGGCGCCGAAATCACTCAGTTCGGCAACGGGCAAGCTGAACTTCGAATTGCAGTCACCGACAAACTGCGCCAGCAACAGGGGTTCGTTCACGGCGGCGTCCTGTCGTATGCCGCGGACAACGCCCTAACCTTCGCTGGTGGCAGCGTTCTGGGCCCGGCAGTCGTCACAGCGGAGTTCAAGATCAACTACGTTCGCCCTGCACTCGGCGAGCTTCTGATTGCTAAAGCAATGGTGGTTTACGCTGGCAAACGTCAAGCCGTATGCCGCTGTGAGGTCATCAATATCAGTGAAGGTCACGAGTCGCTGTGCGCCCTAGCGCAAGGTACTATCAGCGCTCTATCGCAGGACCACGATGGCATGGCCTAGCCCCTCGCTCAACCAGACCGCTCGCCACGGCTAAACAATGTCCGCTTTCGGGAATGCTCAATGTCCGCTTTGGGTCGGAAGCGGACATGAGACGGTCCGCAATCTGCCAGCGGAAGCACTGGCGCAAGCGGCGGTGCCGGTGGTGCTCACCGGCGGTGGTTCCACTGCGCGGAGCCCGCTCGGCCTGCGCAGCTCAGCCGTTGAGCGCTGCCGGTCGTCCCGTCTTGTCGAACGAAGCGAGCAGCTTCATGAGCTCGTTCAAGTCGACCGGCTTGATCATGTGCGCATCAAAGCCGGCTTCCTGGGTGCGGCCGCGCGCATCCACGATGGGCGAGATCGTCACCGAGAGGTCGACGAGTGTCCCATCCTTGCGGCGCCGCAGTGTTTCGAAATGCTCGATGCGCTCGCCTGCGCGGATATGCCGAAGGATCACCGATTCCTCGTCGGCGCGGTCCTCCGGAATGATCATCATGATCGAGCGGCCGATTGCTTCATCCGCGGTATACCCGAAGAGCTGCTCCGCGGCGGCATTCCAGCTCGTGATGATCCCGTTCAGGTCCTTGCTGACGATGGCGTCGTCGGACGATTCGACGATCGCAATGAGGCGCGCGTTCGCGACCTCCGCTGCACTGACAAACTCTTTGACCTCGGCGGGCGCGGCTGACACCGCCGCCTTTTGCTTGCTCGTTCTCATCACGCTGACTCTTTGCTCAGGCCATTATTATTTCCGGCCATACGATGCCTGATCAATCAGACATCGTCCTACAGTGCGTGAGAAGAACGAGAAGGATGTTGCTTCATAGCTGGCTGGTGCCGCTCGCGGGGCCGTGGAAGGCTCGATGTCCGCTTTGGGTCGGGAGCGGACATGGTCGGGTGTTATTGAATTACCTCATCCGCGCGCACCAACAGCGACTGGGGAACGATGATCCCGAGCGCCTTGGCAGTCTTCATGTTGATGACGAACTCGAACTTGGTCGGTTGTTCGACAGGCAAATCGGCAGGCTTCGCGCCTTTGAGGATCTTGTCGACATAGGTTGCCGCGTGGCGGAACAGCGCGGTGCGGTCGGCGGCGTACGACATCAGGCCGCCGGCGCGGGCGTGCTCGGGAATCCCGTAGATCGCCGGCAGCCGCGCCCGTTCGGCCAGTTCGGCGATCTGCGCGCGCTGCGTCAGGAACATCGGATCGGGCAGCACGATGAGTCCGTCGGCGCGTTCCTCGGTCATCGCCGCGAACGCAGCGGCGAGCGCGCTGGCGTCGCGCACGTCGTGGACCAAAACGGACAGCGACAGCGCGCGAGCAGCAGCTCCGATGGATTTCAACCCCGTCGAGTTCGGCGGGTTATCCGGATTCGAGAGGACCGCGAGGCGTGAGAGCTTGGGAACCGCCTCGCGGAGCAGGCCCACCTCCTTGCTCGGCAGCTCGAACGCCCCCGTCGTTAGCCCCGTGACGTTGCCGCCCGGCCGCGCGAGGCTGGCGGCAAGTCCTGTGACGACGGGATCGCCGGACTGGGCCATGACGATCGGAACGGTCTGCGTGACCTTTCTGGAGGCGAGCGCTGCCGGCTCCTCGGCGGTGACGATGAGAGAAACCTTGAGACCGACCAGCTCGACCGCGAGCGCGGGCAGGCGGTCCCGCTGGTCGTCAGCGGATCGCCAGTCGATCGTGATGTTCCTTCCCTCGACGTACCCGAGATCGCTCAGCCCCTGGCGAAACGCCTCGGTGCGCGCCGTGATCGACGAGAGAGGCGCGAAACTGAGAAACCCGATGCGCGGAATCGTCGTTGGTTGCTGCGCCAAGGCAATCAGCGGGGCCGCCAGCATCCCGACGAAGACTTCGCCGATGAACGCCCGCCTGTCCATAATCTCTCGCCGCTGAGCAGCCCGTCAAAGCGGAGGGGAGACGCTACGCCGTTGCCCTCTGAGGGTCAAGAAAGCCGCGTCAGTGTCTTTTTTCACGTGCGCATCAATGTCCGCTTTGGGTCGGAAGCGGATCAGCAGGGTCTATTGACGCATTTCCTATTAGGTAATAGGATTGTTGGTGTGTCAGCGGGGGAAGCCATTTCATAGTGCGCGTCACATCACGGCGCCCGACCCTAAAGGGCGTTTGTCGATTCTCGCCACGCCACCTATGCAGTAGGGGGGCGCAAATGGCTCTAAGACTGCTACTCGCCGCTGCGATAACAACCACTCCGGCAGTTGGAAGAGAGCTCTCGCCCCAAGCGCCTGCGTGGGGGGAGCTTTCAAGCGAACAGAGAAGGATCCTTGCCCCCTTGGAATCGGATTGGAATCGGCTGCCAGATTACCAGCGCCAGCGACTGCTTGGTGCAGCCAGATCGTACCGACGATTGGACTCTGCGCAGCAGGAGCGTTTTTCTGCCCGCCTACAGCAATGGAGCCGGCTCACTCTCGAGGAGCGCGATCTTGCCCGCAAACACTTTCAAGAGTGGCGTGCGTTGTCGCCGAGCCAGAGACTTGAAATCGAGCACCGCTGGCATCAGTGGGCGGTGGCAAACCACGTGCAGGAGCCAATCGAAGCGCCCACGAAGTAGGAACCCTTGCCCCGAGCTCGCATTTAACTCTTCGTCGCGGGTTGTGGCGGTCTGCTTCAGAACATACCCGAGTTCAAGGTTCCGCTAATGGCTTCATGGCTGCGCGCCGGTCGCGAATTCGAGCGAACTGCAGCAGTTTTTCCAAGTCCTGATCGAGGCGAGTAAGGGCAGCCCCCGGCATCCTGTCGAGAGCATCGGGAATCACTCCCTGGACCGGTTTGGGCGCTCTTCGCAACATGGTTTCGCCCGCCGGAGTAATGTACGCGCGCACCACGCGCTGATCGTTCTTGCCTCGCTCGCGCCGCGCCAGTCCGTTGTCTTCTAGTCGATCAAGCAGGTTACTCGCTGTTGAAAGATGAATGGACAGCGCGTTTGCCAATTGAGAGATCGTCATACCCGGCCGTGCTTTCAATTCGGAGGCTGCCCATACCTGAACGCCGCTGACGCCACAGCGTGCCTCGACCCTCTTGAAGTGCTGCTGCGAAACACGAAAAAGCTCTCGGACGTGCTGGAGCACAGCTGCCGCCTGCTTGGACTTCGATTCATTGCGCAGTCGGCTCCGTGCTATGCCCACGCTGGCCCCGGCGTTCCGTCGCTTCAACCCGAGGTGACGATGGGAGTTAATGGTTGCTTCGGTCATGTTGTCTTCGAGCCATCTCCAGAGATCGACCTACTCAGTGTACCCAAAGTTCGCCACCCAAGCCCGGTCGTGTCGCACCATACACTTTGCTTGCATTCTTTAGTATTGGGTAATAGTATATTACGCAAGAATGCACGAGCTGAGTTCCTGCTGCAAATGCACAGTGCACAGCGCCAGCACAGGGGGATGGCAAAGACCTCTTTCATTGCTTGGAGATAAACATGAATCCACGAATCTTTACTAGGTCAATCTTCGCGGCCTGCATCCTTGCGCTGATGTTTGGCACCGCAGCGGCCCAGGCGACTGGTAACAAGCCATCCGACACAAGCAGCACGACTGCTGCGACTAACACGACCCCGAACAGTGGCCAGTCCAAGAATACGATGCACAAGCATTCCCAGCACAATGCCGCATCACATAACGCGAGCCATACTCACCACAAGCATGTGGCTTCGGCCGCGCCTGCGAGCGATTCAGCCACCGCCTATCGGGCAGCGCTCAAGAGTTGTGTCGAAGGACCGGCAGCACAGCGTGACGGTTGCATCGACGGTGCGATCGTGCGGTTTGGCCGTTCCTAGAACATAGTTACACCGGCACATGGAATCCATGCAGGTCGGTGGGCGTGAAATACCGGTCAGGTACGGCCGGGTCCCGGCGCTTGAGATCGTCATATGGGTAGTAGCGTTGGCTGCGATCGCTGGAGCGCTCTACTATTGGTGGCCGGTCGCCGAGAAACCACTGCCATCGCTGACGTTCCCGCTCGATCTTCACTGGACGCCACAGAAGGAAGGTGGGCCAACCGCTCGTCGTCCGCCAGACGAAGGACAGGCTAGGGTTACGCAGCAGAGCGTCCTTCCGCTGCTTGAGAGGAGCGACCCGGCGCTGCAGGACGCGCTCGCGGGCCTCTTCGGCCCGCGGTGGCTCGGCACGCTTTTCCATAGAAATGACCTGGTGCGGCACTTCGTTGTCACGGTGGACAACCTGCCGCGGCCGAAGCTGCCTTCGCACGCTCTCTTGATCAGGCTCCCGGCCGGCTACTTTTTAACTGCCGGTGGCAACGAGCCGCGCGCAGTTGATCCACGGAATGCCGAGCGCTATACGATTTACGCGCGATTTGCAGAGACGGTAGATGTGAAGAAAGCCGTGGCCGCGTATAGCTTCTTCTATCCATTATTCCAGCAAGAGTATCGGATGTTGGGATACCCCACTGGTTCGTTCAACGTCCGGCTGATTGAAGCCATCGACGATCTGCTCAGGACACCGGATATCGAGGGGCCGGTAGAGCTCGTGCAACCTAGAGTTCTTTACGAGTTTGCGGACTCGGACCTCGAAGCACTTTCCGCTGGTCAGAAGACCATGCTTCGGATGGGGGCTGAGAACGCAGCGAAGATCAAAACCAAGCTGCGCGAGATTCGACGCGAACTAGAAGCAAGCTCAAGCACGTTAGGCCAGCCTTCCAAAGCTTCAGCGTCATCCGATTAGAGTAGGTGCATGTCGCAAGTGCGGTTCGCCCGCAAGATCAACTTGTGCTCGCAAGGAGCACGGCGCTTCGTACCGGGAGTAGCGTCGAGCAAGGGGGAAACATCCTGCAATGCGTCACCACGAAAAGTTGCAAGAGTTTCTGACCAGTACGCTCCGCCTGACTGCCTGCTCGATAGGTGCAGCGGTGGCTCTGGGTCTCGTCCTTTGGTTGGTTGAACCACCTTCTGCACCATTGTTCGTTGCTTCGTTTGGCGGCACGGCTGTGTTCCTATTCGGACTCACACGCGCTCCAGCTGCTCAGCCCCGTTCGCTACTCGGCGGTCACCTAGCGGGTGCGCTCATCGGGATTGTTTGCTTCCAGCTCTTTGGCGACGCGTCGTGGGTCTATATGCTCGCCCTCGTTCTCACGCTGACTTTCATGCTGCTCACAGGTACGGTCCATCCGCCGGCTGGTGCAAACCCCCTGATCATGGTCCATTCCCACGCCGGCTTCGATGCACTTTGGCAACCAGTCGGACTTGGGGTCACGCTTCTGTTGGTGGTTGCTGCGATATGGAGTCGCTTAACCCCAGGGGTGGCTCACTATCCATGCAACTGGCGCGAGCGCTCGCCTCCGTCGCTCTTTTGGGGTGGCTGGGTCGAGTGATGGTCTTTAAGGAGAGCTAACGTGAAACTCAATGTGAAAGCCTTTGCCGTTACTTGTGCCATCGTGTGGAGCCTGGGCCTGTTCTTCCTGACGTGGTGGCTCATAGCGTTCGATGGAGCGACCGGCGAACCGACTTGGCTTGGCCATCTCTATCGAGGCTATAGCGTCACGCCACTCGGAAGCTTGGTAGGGCTTATCTGGGGTTTCTTCGATGCTCTCGTGGGCGGCTTCATCTTCGCCTGGCTGTACAACCGGCTGGTTTCGCATTTTTCGCACGCGAAGGAAGCGACGTAGAACGATTAACGGCTAACGGCGCAAATCGCGTCGCGAAACGTCTTGCAGCACTGTTCGCGGGGGCGGCGCTAGTTGGTCGTGGTCGCAATCGCGTTGCTGTCGATGCGGAAGAAGTGACCTCGGGGTCCTTTGCCGGCGTCGCGTCGTAACACAGAGCGACGACGCGGGCCGAATTTCCTCCTCGAGGGCGGTATGGCAGTACTTGGGTAGACCTCCTTCTCGATGCTGCCAGCGGCCCCCCGGCAGGCTGGTACGGTCATGGCCAGCTTGCCGGGGCGCGCCGCACATTGACCTTCCTGAGCCTTGGCGAAGGACCCTTTCGGGAAGGTTGTATGTCCGCTTTGGGTCGGAAGCGGACATGCGAGCGTCGGCTATCGGCCAGAAGCAGACAGAAGTTGGCGTCCTGCCGGCGGCTTCGAGCTACTTCATTCTTTCGGGCAGTCGTGCTTGATGAAGATCGGGATCTCGTCTGGACTAGAGAAGACGACTTGGGCACGATCGCCTCCCATCCCCTGGGGCACAAGCACAGGTTCGTTGCTGCGCGGCCCCTTGCTGCTCGAATCGGTCTTGAAGCGTAAGTTGAATTCCCAAAACTTGCGCGTCTGGCCTGAGGCTGTTGCGACGGTGTATGTGTCGTCGCAGTACCCAATGCTCTTTACACGCACATCAGGAGGCGACTGCTTTAAATCTGGCAGACCGCGCTGCATGTTCATGCCGGCCGGCATGGAGGTCGTCGCAGCTTGGTGCAGATAAGCGATTAGATTGCTCCGCGCCTGCGCGTCGGGAATGCCATCGAACATCATTTCGTTGCCCGGCACGAGCGCCGCGGGGCTGCGAAGCCAGACATCGAGCGTTTGATCATCCCACACAATTCCTGACCGTTTCAGCGCAGCGGAATAGCGGTGGAAGGTTGCCAAGCCACCAGCCTTGCGTCCGAAGATTCCCGCGAGGCTGGGGCCAGTCATATTGACTCCAGGGTCGGCCGAGTGGCAGGCCATGCAGTTACGGAAGAGCTGCGCACCTTGCGTTGGATCGCCCGCGGCCGCCGCCGAACGAACCGCGGTTACGAAGAGGAACAAGAGCAACCCAAGATAAGGGGCTCGCGGGTAAACAGGGTGGTACGAATCCATATGATCTCCGTGCAAGCGAATGTCCCGAGACGCAGGCTTGCGTGCCGGGTTAGCGCCGCACGGAGATCACATTAGGAGGCGACTAAAGGGGAGGAGCGATGGCGGTGCGCCACCGAGCTGCCGGATGGACGAAAAGTCGCGTGACCTCACGGCCAGCGCGTCGACGAGCTGAAGCACCAAAACAGGCTGCAGTGAAATCGGTGCTGTCGGCGTATCAGTTTTGCTACTAAGCTGTCCGTCGGACAGGCAAAGTGATTCGCAAACGTTCGCGCCGGCTCGCATCTTCTTTTGCAGATCCGGGCAGGACTCCGGCATGGCCGCCCTTGGACCATTCATCGCGGTGGTCTGAGACGATGAAACGATTCCAGGGCAGGCGTGCGCAGCGGTGACAGCTTGGCCAAAGACGACGCCCAACAGCACGATCACACCGATCCATTTCCGGCACCGAACAAGACCTCGTCTTCCGGTCGACATGCACGAAATAGTACCCGACGCCGTCGCCAGAGGGCAATGAAGGTTTGAGGCGAACTAATGTCCGCTTTGGGTCGGAAGCGGACATTGCGCGGCACCGTTCCCAACGCGTCGGTATTGGAGGGTGCATCGGCGCCGACTCCCCAAAGAGCTGCCGATACCGTCTAATTGCAGTACGTCGTTCCTCCAATCCGGTTGCAAGTATGGTTCTGACCATCTGGCGTGTTGACGTACGTCGTATTGCCGATGCGATTCACCACGCCCGTGCCAGAAGAACTATTCATGTACGTTGTGTTACCGACGCGGTTATAGGTCGTCGTACCGTCGGGACCATTCAAGTAACCCGTATTTCCGATGCGGTTGTAGGTGCTGGTCCCGTTTGGCCCATTGATGTAGGCAGTGCCACCGATTCGATTGATAGTGGTGTTCCCAGACGGACCGTTGCAATACGTGGTACCGCCGATGGCAACCAGAAGACTCGTGCGCATGTGACCTCCCTTGGGGGTGGGAGTGGGAAACTTCCCGCACGGTGCCATAGCCACTGGGGCCCCAACTCTGCGACTGCCGCAAATTTTGAAGATCCTCAAACTCCCGCCGAGCGCGCTGTAGTCATTCCCTCAGCGTCCGCATCCGGTTCCATTGCGGTCGTACAGAGTCGTCGCCGATTGCGGTCGTTCGAATGGTGCGATCGACCCGAAGCCGCCGTTCGCTACGTCGGGAAGCGGACGTTCGTCGCAAATTGCAGATTCGCCCTCCTCAGCCTATAGTCAGTCTCCAGCCTCAACCGAGGACGTGGATGGCGCGAGACCAGCGGCGCTTAGCAGCGATCGTCTCGGCCGATGTCGCAGGCTATTCCCGCCTCATGGGCCGCGACGAGGGCGGCACGTTGGTCGCGCTCAACGCCCACCGGCGAGAACTGATCGATCCGAAGATCGCCGAGTACGGTGGGCGTATCGTCAAGACCACCGGCGATGGCCTGCTGCTCGAATTTCCTAGTGTCGTCGATGCGATGCACTGCGCGGTTGACATGCAGCAAGGGATGGCCGAGCGCAATGTCAACGTCGCCACAGATCGGCAAATTAGGTTTCGCATTGGCATCAACGTCGGGGACATCATCGTTGATGGCGACGATATCTACGGAGACGGTGTCAATGTCGCGGCACGTTTGGAGGCGCTCGCCGAGCCGGGCGGGATCTGTGTTTCGGCAATGGTGCGCGACCAAGCCCGCGTAGGCTCAAGTGTCGAATTCACGGATTTGGGCGAACAGAACGTCAAGAACATCGAGCGCCCGATCCGAGTTTTTCGTCTTGGTTTCCGCACTACAGGGATGCAAGCGTCGCCGGCAGAGGCTGCACGGAGCCAGGAGGCGCCGTCGATTGCGGTGCTCCCGTTCGTGAACCGCAGTCGTGACGAAGAGGATGAGTACTTCTCGGATGGGTTGGCGGACGAACTGCTCAACGTGCTCGCCAAGATCCGCGGGCTGCGGGTGGCTGCGCGTTCCTCGGCGTTCACATTCAAGGGCAAGAACGCGACGGTGGCAGACGTAGGGCGGGCGCTCAATGTCGCCACCGTACTGGAAGGCAGCGTGCGCAAGGCAAGGAATCGGATGAGGATCTCGGTGCAGTTGGTGAAGGTCGCCGATGGCTACCACTTGTGGTCGGAGAGCTACGACCGAACGCTGGAGGACATCTTCGCGGTGCAGGACGACATCGCGCAGTCGGTGGTGAAGAAGCTGCGCGCGACACTGCTCGGCGAGGCTCCCGACGCAAGCGCGGAGAAGGCCGCGACTGAGGCTGTTGCGGCCGCGGCGAAGGGTCGCGCGACCGACCCGGAGGCACACCGGCTTCTTCTCCAAGCGCGGTACTTCGCCGAACGCCTGACCCGCGAGGACACGGCGAGGAGCATCGGGTATCTCAAGGAGGCGCTCGCGCGGGAGCCGAAGTTCGCGATTGCCTGGGCGGAGCTTAGCGTCATTTACACGCGAGAAGCCGATCATAGCTGGGTCCCGCCTAGCGAGGGGTACATGCGGGCGCGCGAGGCGGTAATGCGCGCGCTGGCGCTGGAGCCGGAGTTGGCCGAGGGGCATGCGGCGCTGGGTGGGATCCAGATGACCCATGACCGGGACTGGCGCGGGGCGGAGGCGTCGTGTCGCCGGGCGCTGGCGCTTGCACCCGGCAGCATCCTGGTGCTGCGCCGGGCTGCGATCGTGATGGGGACGCTCGGTCATCTCGACGAGGCGATCGACCTCAACCAACGGGCTCTGGCGCAGGATCCATTGAGCGTGGGTGCATACGCGGTCCTCGCGAGCTACTTCCACAGAAGCGGTCGCCTTGCCGACGCCGAGGCGGCCTATCGTAAGGCGCTCGAGCTCGCTCCGCAGCGAGTTCTGGCGCATGCAAACCTTGCGTTGAACCTCCTCGCTCAGGGGCGCGGAGAGGAGGCGCTGGCGGAGGCGCAGCAGGAACCGGAGCAGTGGGCGCGCCTCCGGGCGCGGGCGATCATCCACCACGCCACCGGCCGCCACGCCGAGTCGGAGGCGGCGCTCCAGGAGCTGATCGCGAAGCACCAAGTGGGGGCTGCCTACCAGGTCGCGCAGGTATACGCGGCGCGCAACGAGGCCGACCAGGCGTTCGCTTGGCTGGAGCGGGCATTCGAACAGCGGGACCCGGGGCTCAGTAACTTGAAAACCGATCCGTTGCTCCGCCCCATCCTCGCAGATCCGCGCTGGCGCGCGTTCCTGCGCAAGATGGGGTTCGCCGACTCAGGGTGAGCGCTCGCTGTCGATCAACATTCGTCAGCCAGCTAGGATAAGCGATGTCCGCTTTCGGCCAAAAGCGGACATGGGCAGCCGCCGGCGAGCGGTCCGGTTGAGCAAGGGGTTAGCCCTCACGCTTGAAGCCCTTGCTCGCTGCGGGTTACCAGAAAGATTCGCAACGGATGATCATAGCCCTTTATAGGGCGCACACCGAGTGATTCGAGGGCAATGCTGTCTTTCACCCGCTCGGCGACAACTGGGTCTACGAGAATCTGCGTGTCGTTCGCCGAGCCGCACAGCCGTGACGCTAGATTGATGACGCTTCCGATTGCGGTGTAGTCGATTCGACCTTCATAGCCGACGGTTCCGACGATCGCTGGCCCCATCGCGATCCCCACGCCGAAACCGATCGCGTGGCCTTTGGCGCGCCAGTCGACCACGAGAGACTGCACCGCCTCCTGCATGTCAATCGCGAGGCGAAGGCCGCTTAGCGCGGGGTTCTCGCGGGCGACCGGGGCATTAACGAGGATCATCACTCCGTCTCCACTAAAGCCGGTCAGCGTTGCTTCATGTCGAGTGATGACGGCTCCAAGAGCTTCGTAATATTCCGAAAGAACCGCCATGATGACGCCGGGTTCGGCACGAGCAGAGAAAGCGGTGAAGCCGCGCAAATCGCCGAAAATCACGACGACCTCACGCCGCTGTCCGTCCAAAATCCTCTCATCGGACTGCTCAACTAATTCCGCCACCTGGGGCGCAAGGAATCGTTTCAAGCGGTTGATACGTTCCGATTTTTCCTGGGAGACGGCCAATTCTTGCGCCATCTCATTGAAGCGATTTGCCAATTGCTCCAGTTCGTCGCCGCTCGAGATTGTGATGCGATGGTCGAATTGCCCGGCGCCGATCCGCTGAACTCCCTCCTCGAGTTGCCGAATCGGCACCGACATGCGGTGCGCAAGCCAGTAGGCGAGCACAACAGCGAAAAGTGCACCGATAAGGACGAGAGCCAGAGATCGCGATAGCGCGGCGCGGATTGATGCGAAGGCTTCCGAGACGGGTTGTTGCGCGATCACCGTCCAACCCACATTGGCTGCGCGCACGGAGACAGCGACGACAGCTCTGCCTTCATCGCCAGTCGCCACGACCGCCGATCCATTCGCCGCGGCGATGGTGGATTTGAGGCGATTGAAGTCGGCTGAACTGGCATCGCCGCGCAGGACCAGACTGATGTCCGGGTGGGCAATCAGCCGCCCGGAATCGTCGACGACAAACGCATGGCCGGTATCACCGATTTTGATCGCCGCGATAACATCCCAGATCAGTTTGAGATTGATATCAGCAATGGCAATTCCGTCAGCCGCACGGTTACCGGCGACCGCGATCGTCATGTAAGGCTCGGAATCGCGCCGATAAAAAACGGGGCCGTACCAGACCTTGCTAGCGCGCGCACCGAGAACTGCTTGGTCCGTCGCCAGATTCACGCCTCGACCGATCCTGTTTAGACCACCCAGTCTGGATACGAAGGCCCGTTCGGTTCCGGTTTCGTCAACCAGCGTGATCGAGACAATCGCGGGAACCTGCTGCAGCAGACGCTCCGCGTCGATCTTGTGCCGATCGTCCTCGCCTTCGGTCCATGGAAACTGCACGACCCAGCCGATCTGATCGCGTATTCCATCGATGAAGGTTTGTATCCGATCGGCTGCCGACCGTGCCTCGGCATGAAGAAGGTCATTGAGATGGAGGCGCTGGTCTCGATAGTCGAACCAAGCCTCGCCGGTGGCCCCAAGTAAGAGTACTAGGACCACTGCGACAAACAACGCGACGAAATATTTGAGGAAGAGAGAGCGGCGCGGACGTATTGCCGGAAGGATGATCCGATCAGGATAGCGAACGTTCCGTTCCAAACCGGCCATGCTGACCCTATTCGATCACCTTGTTGGCTCGGAATAAGATAGACGATATGGCTCCCTCAATGCCGAGGGCCTTGGCGGTCCTGAGATTGACCGCTAGTTCAAATTTTGCGGGCCGCACAACGGGAAGATTGGCCGGTTTTTCGCCGTGTAAGATTTTGTCGGCATAGGTTGCAAGCGAATAATAGGTTGCGCGCTGGTTCGCGCCATAGCTCAAAAGTCCGCCGGCATCGCAATATTCACTCCACCCGAACATCGAGGGCAGCCGTCGCGAGATGGCGAACTCGGCAAGTTTGGACCGATGCACCATTGTCACCGCTTCCGGGAAGACGAGTATGGCGTCTGCGCGCACCTTGCTTGCCACATCAAGCGCTTTGTCTAGCTCGCGCGCGCCGACAAAAGGGATATAAACTGGATGCATACCTAGCGCATGAGTGGCCTGCTGAGTGGCTCGCCATTCCGATTGTTCTCCCGGATGGTCCGTGTTCGACAGTATCGTGAGCGCGCGAAGTTTTGGAAATATTTCCTTGAGCAGTTCAACTCTCTTTCCCGCCAACTCGAGCGACAGGAAAGTGCTGCCCGTGAAATTACCGCCCGGCTGGCTCAGGCTTCTGACGATGCCCAATGCGACCGGGTCGCCGCTGAGGGCAAACAGCACGGGAACGTCTGTTACCTCCGTCATCGCGCGGGTTGCTGGACCGCTTGACACGGCAAGGTCGATGTTGTCACGCTTCATTTCGGATATCACCTGCCGCAGCGTACCGGGATCCTCCGCGTAATGCAGCTCAAAGACAACATTTTTTCCCTCAACGTAGCCTCGCTCACGCAACCCTTCCCGAAAGCCATCCAAGAACGGGTCGGGTTGGGATCCAGTGGAAACCCAAAAGATGCGATAGAGCTTTGTCGGCTGTTGCGCGCGCGTTGTGCGCGGGTACATCACCGCGACACATATGAGCGCAATGAAATCGCGCCGTCTCATGTGGAACCAATCCCAGTTGCTGTCCATAGACCAGTCGACAGTCAGCACGGACGGAACGATAGCAGACTGTCCGAATCTTGGAAGATTTTCCAATGGCCGCGCGACCTCGCACGCGGCGTGCCCAACTCGGGATCAATGCGCGCAGCCACCTCCGCCGCCGCATGTTCGGGACCAAGCCCGCTTCAATTCAGTCTGCACCCTCCTGTCTCGCAGGATCGATCATCTTGTGAGGCCGAGAGCCTTCGCAGTCCTAAGGTTAATCGCCAGCTTGAATTTGCTTGCCTGCTCAAAAGGCATGTCGGCGGGCTTAGCCCCTTTGAGAATCTTGTCTACAAACACCGCCGCATGGCGGATCATTTCTATTAGGTCGCGGACATGCGCTGCGCGAGAACGAAACGCAGGGTGGTGGTTAGCGGCTGCGCCTACTCGTGGGCCCGTGAATCAGCGTTCTGCAGCGCGTTGGTGACGGCCGAGAGCAGTTCCTGCCCGTCGAACGGCTTCTTGAACAGCAAGTAATCACCCGCGCCTGCAGGCGGTGATCGATTCAGCATTTCAGGGTGGCCGGTGATGAGAATGACGGGGAGCCGCGGCCGCGCCGCATGAACTATGCGTAATAGTTCAAAGCCGTCCATCGTGGGCAAGCCGATGCTAGATAACTGGCGTACAAGTTCGCGCGTGTGCGCGCGCGCGTCATGGGGTTTGTCCTTACTCCCCTTAACTACGCGACCAGTACGCGCGCGGGCGCACGCGCGCGTCATGGGGTCTGGTTACCGTAGCCCAATAAAGTAAGCAGGTTTCAGCCTCCCCTCCTGCGGCCTCTAAAATAGACCGAAATAGAGAACTACAGAGGCAATCGGTGCCTTATCGCAAAGTGCAATGAAGTGCGATCGCACAGGGCTAGAACGGCCGGCAGCTCGCGTAAGGTATGCAGCCACGAGTCGCGCCGACGCGTGGGTTTAGATCTCATCGCCGTTCCCGGTGCACTCTCGGACCTCAGCCCTTGGCCGGAGCGCCTACGCCAGCGGGTAGTTGGCATCGAACCACGCCTCGATCCTGGCCTCGTAGTAGGCTCGAAGCTGTGAATAGAACTCGGAAGACACCCGCACGAAGTCGCGGAACGCGGCGGGAAGATCGGCACCGCATTCGACGTTATAGATCAGCGCCGACATGGCAGCGCCTCCGCCTTCCTGCGCTCCATCGATCAGCGCGACGAGTTCGCCTAGAGTCAAAGGCTGCACGCTCCGATCTGAGCGGCATAGGTACTCGGGACTAAGGTCGGCGTATTCGTCGACGATGCGGTAAGCAATGCCGCCGGCGACACGCTGCGCTCGCACACTGATTTGGTCTGCGGTCACTGAAGCCAGTGAGATGCGGGCGATCTCGACTTCGTTATCGAGTAGCGGCGGAAGGTACTCGCCACCCATGAAGGCAGGGTGAATCCCGCCAATCGCGTTCCGGTCTTCCTCATCGAGGAGGCAGGCCAGCAACTCAGGCGGCAAGTCGAGGTTCCCAACGGCCAGCTCTCTCCGAAGAGCTTCGCGGCGTTCCTGTCCAGCCACTCGCGATACCAGGTAGGTATCCAGTGGAACTGGTCCGAAGTAGGTGCGAGGACAAAACGAGAGATCAATGCCGGGTACTACGGGGGCTGTTGCTGAGACGTCCGTGGTCATCGTCGACTCCTGGGTCGGCGCCCCGTTTAGCTCCTTGTTTAGCGTCGTGGCAAGTGGGGCTAAATTGCGACGTGCAGCTTGGTTGATCATGCCGGCTGTAACAGCAAGTCGTCAAGGGTGAGTCTAAGAAACCAGTTGGTCTCCACGCAGAGCGAGCACCACCACTGTGGCAGCCCACCAGGGAGCCACAATCTGAGGGTGGGGGACAGACGCCTACCGCGTATACCCCCGTTTCTACCTCCGCGCATGTCCGCTTTTGGCGGTGGGCTCAACCGGTCAATGCAACACCGCTCGTAGTCTATCGACCGGCGTTTCAAAGCCCAAAGTCTTCCTCGGTCGTTGGTTCAGACGCAGCGCGATTCTGTTTAGGTGC